>Ga0209570_1000082_pt1 | contig 245826 bp, 220 predicted proteins | sample EBPBio172007_DNA_FD_185861 | JGI IMG/M metagenome (GOLD analysis project Ga0209570, IMG submission 185861) | Wastewater treatment Type I Accumulibacter community from EBPR Bioreactor in Madison, WI, USA - Reactor 1_9/17/2007_ DNA (SPAdes)... | ecosystem: Engineered > Bioreactor > EBPR >... | reverse complement strand
GCGGCATTACAAGTTGCTTGGGTGGCAACGGGTGTAGCAACGTTAGGCAAAACGCAGTTTGGCGTACAAGTTTTTGGATTTAAGATAGCTGATACGTCTACAAAACAATCGGCAGTTCCGTTGAATACTCTGAATTTGTAAGTGGTAGCGGTAGCAGGATTGGCAAGGTTGTTCAGGCTGATTGTACCTGCCGTTAGTGCAACGGCGCTGGCGAAGGCAGGAGTAGAGCCGTCGGTAGTGTAGGCATAGCTCAAGCCATTGGAAATACCAGAGATGGTAATGGTGGCGTCGTTGTTGGCGGCAGTACCAGCGGCATTACAAGTTGCTTGGGTTACCACAGGAGCATTGGGAGTTGTGGGAGCAACGCAGGCATTACAAGTTGAAATAAAATCATCAAAAGCTACATCAACAGCATTTCCATGGGTATCAAAAAATAGCTGTATTGCTCTCACGGAAGTTAAGTCAGCAGAACCAGCCAAAGCAGGGAAAGTTAATGTAGTAGCTACATTATAAGGAATATTACCATCTACTCTTATAACAGCTTGAGACATTTGTGTAGGGCTACTCCAGATTTTTACATAAACATCGCAATATCTTGTTAAGTCCGCAAGATTCATGTCATGGTCAACAGAGGTAATCTTAAACTGCCTTCCAGATAAATTGATTCCTCCTAGACCAACTGTTGCATCTGGAATTTCATTTGTTGCATTATTACTTCCGTCGTAAGTCAAATACATACTGGCACTACCTCCAGGACCTTCGTCGTTTAAAAATGCTCCGCCTGCTACAAATAATCTGTTAGGGGCATTGTCATTAGCATCTGAGACGAGGTATGAGTCTCTTTGACCGCAAATGGCATCAGGGGTTGTAATGTTGGAATAAGCAGATAAAATTCCGTTTGGCCTATTCACATAAAGGTCAGGTTGTGCGGTATTAAAATTGTCTATCACTAAAGTCGTTGGACAAGATGGGACAACCGTTACACAAGGCCCAGTAGGCGTACAAGTTTTTGGATTCAAGATAGTTGATACGTCTACAAAACAATCGGCAGTTCCGTTGAAGATTCTGAATTTGTAAGTGGTAGCGGTAGCAGGATTAGCAAGGTTGTTCAGGCTGATTGAGGCTCCCGTTAGTGCAACGGCGCTGGCGAAGGCAGGAGTAGAGCCGTCGGTAGTGTAGGCATAGCTCAAGCCATTGGAAATACCAGAGATGGTAATGGCGGCGTCGTTGTTGGCGGCAGTACCAGCGGCATTACAAGTTGCTTGTGTTACCACAGGAGCATTGGGAGCCGTGGGAGCCGTACAAGTTGGCGTACATATTTTGGGGTCTAAGGTAGCCGTTACGTCTACAAAACAATCGGCAGTTCCGTTGAAGATTCTGAATTTGTAGGTAGTAGCAGCGGCGGGATTGGCAAGGTTGGTCAAGCTGATTGTACCCCCCGTTAGTGTAACGGCGCTGGCGAAGGCAGGAGTAGAGCCGTCGGTAGTGTAGGCATAGCTCAAGCCATTGGAAATACCAGAGATGGTAATGGTGGCGTCGTTGTTGGCGGCAGTACCAGCGGCATTACAAGTTGCTTGTGCCACCACAGCAGCATTAGGAGCCGTGGGAGCCGTACAAGTTGCGGCACAAGCACCTGCGCTAAGTACATCAAATGACTTGTTTAAAAGTGATAAACCATCAGATGTTAAATCGGTAGCAGGATTAAACTGGGTACCTGCAAAACCATTCAGAGAATAACCTAAAAAGACTTTTGTGCCCGAACTTGCCGAAGCAGGTACGTACAAATAAGTCACTAAAGAGCCTAATTGTGGTGGCCCTCCGTATCCACTTACAAATGCCCCAAGAGTGCTCCCAGCAGGTAGCCCATAATCCTCTCTCATGTAGTTTATGTAGGCCCCTACAATAGCATCTGAAAAAACTTGTACATTCGCCTGATTCGGAAAGCCTGTTGGTAAAATAGGCGAGGTATTGTCAACGATAAACATCGTCTTTTGAGGTGTCCCTGCACTATTTGTAGTTAGTGTATATCCTAGTTGTTGTGCAAGGTGGTAGTCGTTTGTCCATAAAGGAACAGGCATCGTACTAAGCGTACTTAGTAAAGCACTACCCCCTCCGCTGCTTGGATTGATATCGTTTCCCGCACTTTGAGAGAAAGCAACCAATGTATAATTACTTGGACTAAAAATAATCGGGGCTGACGTTTCGGCATTGATTAAATTGGCATTAGCATCTACTTGAATGGGCGTAACGGTCATTCCTCGTGCCCTGAGGTAGGCTACCATACCGTGGTCAAAGTTGATACCTGTTTGATCTTTTCCTAGACCACAAAAATAAGCTACACACTGGGTATAGGCTGGGGTAGGTATAAGCTGTAGCGCTAAAGACAGTACCACACCCAATACCAGTAGTAAGCTGACTTTTAGTCGATGTTGTAAAAAAGTGAATGGTTTCATAATTATTTGCAGGGTAGTAGTTTAATTTTTGGTAACAGATATACCCAAACAATCGGGTGCACCACACGGAATTACGCATGTTTTGGTGGCGGTGGTTGTCGTAGAGCATCCCGCCAAAGTTGATGTAATGCTCACGGTTTGTCCCGCTGGCACACCTGTAATCGTGAGGCCATTTGCCGTTCCTTTGTCAGACGTGATAGTTCCATTGGTCGTTAGAGCAACGTCAAAGGTGAGCCCATTGGTAGCACAAGTAGTACTGGTTACCGATAAGATGGGTAGGGGTTTTATGGTAAGTACTACGGCGGTTCTGGTAGCACTTTTACAGCCCGACGTAGCATTTTTTGCTTCTACATAAAATGTTCCACCTGCTGTTGGAGTGTATGTCAATGAGTTGGCTTGCAGTAGTGTACCACCTGTGGCAGCATCGTACCAATCGGCTTGTAGTCCAGCATCGATAGTTACACTCAACTGTGGTATGACATCGCCTTGACAAATTGATTGGCCTGTGCCAACGGGAGCATTTACCGTTGGACAAGCACAGTTTTGAGTTACTGTCAATGTATCTTTACATCCATTCAATTCGGCATAAATTTCTACGGTTTGACCAGAAGGTATTCCTGTTACACTATTTCCTGCTACAGTTCCCCTATTAGAAGTGATAACAGAACTGGTAGTAGCGGTGAAATTGACCGAATAAGTCGTCAAATTGGCCGCACAAGTGGGTGAGCCTAAAATGGTGATTTCGGGGGCAGCATTGACTGTAACTGTTGCGATAGCCTCGTCATCAGGACAAGGGGCTGTACCTGTTATAGTATATTTAAAGGTAGAAGTAGTGGCACCAATAGCAGGTTTAAAAGTACCTGCTGCGCCGTTGAAAGTACCACCTGTTCCTGTGGAGCGTGTCCAAGTACCACCTGTTTGTTCGCCAGTGATAAGGCCAAACAAGTCAATAGTTGCTGTGTTTTTGTCGCAAACAGTTGTGTTGCCATCAGTTCCAGCATTCGCTTTGGCTACAATTTTGAGGCAAACAAAGGCAGTATCGGTACAAGCGGCATCGCCATTTTGGCCAATTACTGCAAAATAGTGCTTACCTACTGCCGAGGTAGTGGGCGTATAGGCGGCATTGATGGCGGTTGTTATGGCCGTGCCGAGACTGCTGGTAGTGTCGGTTAATGGACCATACCATTGGTACGTAAGCCCTGTGGTAGAGCTGTTGGCTGTAAATGCCGATACAGTACTCCCTTCGCAAACCGTTTGTATTTTGGCAGTTGCTGTAACTACAGGTTTTACACAAGCGCCAAAGCCGATGTCGTAGCTGTGGTTATTTTCGCCCAGTACGCCTGTTGTTAATGAGATTTCAGCATTTGCCCCTACTAGTGTGGCGTCGGTATCAATTTGGTCAAGGGCATTGTTGGCCATAGATAGGCTCTTACCTGTTAAAGCACCTTGTGCGATGGCTACACAAATTTTATAAGAGGTAGTTTCGGTCAACGCTAAATTGTATTTACGACTGCCATCGGGTGAATCGGTAAGGTTGGGATTGCTCGAAAAGATATAGTTTCCGTTCGCATCTGTCGTAGCGGTAGCGATGACGGTCCCACCTATATTTTTCAACTGAACGGTTACTCCCGAGATACCAGTTTCGTTGGCATCTTGACGACCGTTGTTGTTGGTATCGTTCCAAATCAAGTTGCCGATTTCGATAGCTCCGCCTGATACCACGGCATCCATGCCTGTAAGGCGAGAGATTTTAGAACCTGATAAATTGATTCCTTTTGTAATAGTACCATCGGTCAGGCTTAGGTATCTGGCTCCCATTGAATTGATAGAAAGTGGGTCCGAGGCTCCCCACACAACTTCGTTTGTGCCTGGACAAACAAACAATCCACCATTGTAAACATACGGGTGGAATTTCATGGATTGATCAAAAAACCATTTACCGCCTGGTCCACCAATCGAGCTTATTGCATAATTGGTTTGTAACCAAGCTAAGAAATAAGGATTCCCTGTCAATGGACCTACCATTCCTGCGTTTTCGAGGGTAAATGTACCGTCGTTGTTACGCCATGTACGCAACACATAGCCTGTTTCGTAGTTGGAATTATTGTTTAGTACTTTGCGATTGGTCACTCCTATCATCATGCCTCCTCGGTCGTCGAAGGCAATATCTGTGAGCACGGGGGCAAATTTTGGGGTAGTGTCTGGATTGTTTCCTTCAGGGTCTTCCCAAGCTACTTGCGGAGTATTTAGGCCAATCATGTTGCCCGCATTAAACGATGAGGCTAAAAACGTTAATTCTTCCTTCCAAACATCAGCAGTATAGTCATACGAGATGATGGTAACTTTTAAATCGCCTGCATCACAGATAGCTCCTAAGTAAAGTTTGCCACCGTATTCTTTCAAGGCTGTTGGTCGAAATGTACCACCAGTGCAGGTTGTAAATGTACTCGGTATGGTTATTTCGCTAGCCGTCCCTGCTGTTATACTTGCAAAATCAGTTCCTGTAACGGGGATTTTTACTAACTTCCCATTTCCTAAATTGACTGTAAATAGGTTTTTCCCATCTTGAGAAAAATCTACACCGCCCAAACCGTATTTTCCAAAAAAGGTTGTTCCTGCTGTATTAGCAATCGTTGTGAATAATTTATATTGAACAAATGCACCGCTTGGGCCACTATAATCAGCTACATAAATAGCCCCGGGGCCATCAGGTGCAGCAGGAAATACAGTGGTAAACGGAGAAGAAAGGGTAGACATAAATACCAGTTTGGTTTTAGGCTGAACCCCTAATCCAAATGGTATTCCCACTTGATTTGCTCTTAAATCTTCGCTATGAGGGTGAATAACAGAGGCGTAGAGTGTGAACTGTGAGTTAGCATCACCTTGGCTTTGAGTAGGAATATCAATGGGATAATTGCTATTGTACAGCCATGACGCGACTGAGGGATCCGTGGGTTGTCCATTTTGCCCTACTCCCCCAATTCCACAGCCTGCTATCAGGCGAGGGTTGGAATCAGTAAAGGACTCACTCGGCACATGAATACTAAAATTTACACTGGAAGCTCCTGCTGTGGCAAATTGTACACTTGTACCGCTATTGCTCCCAAAAATACTTGGAGCAGGGTTAGCGGGTGGCAGGTAGGTAAATTCTACACGGTATTTCTGACCTGCTGTAAGACCGTTAAGCGTGTAGTCACCTGTGAGGGCAGCAGAAGTTGCAGAGGCAGCTTCGTTGTTGCTGGCATCGTAGGCTTTGACTGTTACGCCGTGATATCCCACTTCGGTCGCATCTTTGATGCCGTTGTTGTTGCCGTCAAAAAAAACAGATCCAGTGATGGTTTGAGCTCGCAAACCGAAAGCAAAGAATAGCAGAAGTAAGACCCCCGGCCATTCTTTGCGGACGTATTTCATATTCATAAGTGTAGTTTTTAAAGTAGGAAGACTTTTATACGTTTCGAGATTTGGGTATCAACCACTATGCCATGGCGCTACTTTTTGAAGTACATGAAGATGTACAAAGGCGAAAAAAAGTGAAGTAGTAGCAGATACGATTTGTTTTAGTGAGGAGATGGATAGTGTAGTAATGCTTTAAAAATCAATAAATTAGATATTTTTTTTCTCTGCGTGGTGGCTGAAGACTTATGCTAAAATGCTGAAGGAAGCACTCGAAGAGGTAGACAATCTAACTACTTAGTCAATGACTATTGTGCGTTAGAAAAAAGTACTTCTTATACTTTTGCAAGAGGATGTTTTTGACAAAAAATATGCCTAAAAAAGTGACGTGTTTGTACCTAAAGATGTACTTGCTATACTCCTATAAAGCAAAAGTTGAATCGCAAGGGATAATGGTATAGAAAAGAAATAGACGAATTGTTTTTCAAATGATTGAGAGGAAAAGGGGAGGCCAAAGGGCGATAATCGTTTCGTATAAGATAGCTCACAGCGCTTCTATCTTCTTCCAAATCAACTGCCATTCAGCTTTCGAAGTCGTGAGTTGGATGGCGGTTTCGTAATGGGCTTTGGCGGTGGCTTTTTGGGAAAGTTGGGCGTAAAAATCACCCAAAGCTACTTGGTAGTACTGGTTTTTGGCCAAACTTGTCAGGGGCAATAAGGCATCAATGCCGCGCTGCGGGCCATCGGCAAAACCAATGGCGATGGCCTTGTTAAACTGCACCATACTGCTGGGATTGATTTGCTCCAGCAACCGATACAGATACGTGATGGCTTTCCAGTTGGTTTTTTCAAATGTTTCGGCGCGGGCGTGGTAGCTGGCAATGGCCGCTTCTAAGTGATACGAACTGATTTCGTCGCCGCGCGAGGCTTCATCGAGGTAATAGATGCCCTGTTGAATAAGCTGAGGATGCCATTTTTGGCGGTTTTGGTGCGCCAGCAGCACAATATTTCCTTCTTCATCTTGGCGTGCTTCAAAACGGGAGGCTTGAAAATACATCAGTGACAACAAAGCTGCTGTTTTGGGCAAAGCCGTGTAACGATGTTGGTATAACAACGTCCCCAAGCGCAGTGCTTCTTCACACAGGTCTTTTCTGATGAGCAGGTCGGGCGATTGAGAAGTATAACCTTCGTTGAAAAGCAAGTAAATGGCCTTTAAAATAGCGTCCAAACGTGGGAGAAGCTCGTTGCCAGTAGGTACTTCAAGCGCAATGGGTGTACTGCGGATTTTATCTTTGACTCGGTACAGGCGTTTGTTGATGGTTTCGTCGTTCGATAAAAAAGCTTTGGCGATTTCGGGAATGCTCAGGCCACACAATGTCCTTAAAATAAGCGTGATTTGCGCTTCGGGAGGAAGGGAGGGATGACAACAAGCAAACATCATTCGAAGCTGACTGTCTTCGATTTCGTGCTCCAAAAAAAGCTGGTCGATGTGCTGCTGCATGGTTTGTTCCGATTGAAGTTGATGAGATAAATGCGCACTGAGTTCGTCGTGCAGGCGTTCGCGACGAAGGCGGTCAAGCACCTTGTTTTTGGCCGTTGCGTACAACCAGCCCGTTGGGTTGTCGGGAATGCCGTGAACTTTCCAGTGTTGCATGGCTGCCAATAGGGTATCCTGCACGACGTCGCGGGCGGTGTCGTAATTGGGAAAACCAAACAAACGAGTTAGAACGGCGAGCATCTTCCCCGACTCGTGCCGAAAAAGATGCTCTGCCAGTTGGTTGACTTCGGTCATGCCGACGTATTATCCAAAGTTTTGAATCTGACGAACTTCCACACGGCCTTCTGATTCGAAAATAGGGCAACCTTTCGACAACTCAACCGCTTCCTCGATGCTCTCGGCGGTGAGTAGCAAAAAGCCTCCAACAATTTCTTTCCCTTCCGTAAATGGACCGTCCGTAACGACATGGCTAGAGCCCGAAACCGTTTTGCCCGTTGGGTGTAATGCTTCGGTAGCAATCAACCTTCCCTGGGCGGCAATTCCCCCAATCCAATTGTTCCATTTTTGGATTTCGGCTTGGATGTCTTCAGGAGAAAGGTTGGCAAAAGCATCTTCCGCAGGGATAGCATTCCAGAATGAAAATAGGTACTTGTTCATGGTCGTAAATTTGTTTTGGTGATACGAAATAATTGAATTTGTACGAATGACGAACGGCCAAATGGAAACTGGACACAAGTGACAAAAAATTTTTGTATAATTTTGAAAATCATTCAAACATACTGACATAGGGTTGTCAGTGGAGCATCATAAATTTGTTGTGTCATCTCCGACTTGGCAAGTTTTGAAGGCGTCGATGTACAAACTTGCCAAGTCGAAGAGTAGAAATAGACTTAGCAAGTTTGTTTATCAATACGTTCAAAACTTGCTAAGTCTTGAAATACGAAAAACAATGGTTTCATTCACCGCAGAATTACTGAAATTTGACAAAAAAGGGGAAAAAACGGGCTGGACATACATTGAGATTTTGCCAGAAATCGCCCAAGAGTTAAATCCAAATGTGAAAACATCGTATCGGGTAAAAGGGAAATTGGATGATTTTGCAATCAAATTAGTGGCAGTATTGCCAATGGGCGAAGGCGATTTTATTATCCCTATCAATGCAGATATGCGTCGGGGAATCCGTAAAAAAGAAGGGGCAGTAGTGAGCGTTCAACTAGAGATTGACACGGATGAATTGCCTCAATCGTCTGATTTACTGGTGTGTTTGGAGGATGAGCCCAAAGCATTGGAATATTTTAATAAACTGCCGCTCAGTCACCAAAATTATTATACCAAATGGATAGAGTCGGCAAAAACGATTGAAACGAAGACCAAACGAATTACAATGGCGGTACGAGGGATGGCGATGGGTTTGGATTATGGGCAAACCCTGCGTTATTTTCGCGACCACGAACTTTCGGGAAGTTAATAACCGCGAAAGTAAACTTCCAGAAAGTTGGGAGCGCCCAAATTAACTTTCGGGAAGTGAAGTAAGTTGATAAAATGATAGATCTAGAAAAAGCGCATGAGGTATTGGTCAACATGCCAAATGCAAAAGAAGACGCGCACTTTGACAAACCTGCGTATAAAATCAAAGGGAAGATTTTTGCGACTTTCAATATCGAAAACAAATGGGTGACGTTGAAGTTTACTCCTGAACAGCAAACAATTTTTTGCGAAGACGATGCCTTTTATCCCGTGCCTAATAAATGGGGACAGCTTGGATGGACACACGTGAGTTTGGATAAAGTAAGACTGACCGCTTTTGTGGAAGGTGTGAATACTTCCTATCAAAACATAGTAGCAATGAAAACAAAGAAACGAGTGGAAAAGCCCACTCAGTAAAGCAGCAAAAACCCTAACGATATGAGAAAAGTTATTTTAGGTCTTGCCATGAGTTTGGACGGGTATATCGAAGGCCCCAACGGAGAGTACGATTGGTGCTTTACGGACCAGGACTATGGACTGAATGAATTTTTTAAACGGATTGATGCGGTGTTTGTGGGTCGTAAAACTTACCAAATGGCGTTGACCAACGAAGGCGAAACCGCTTGGATGCCTAAAGTAACCGAATACGTGTTCTCGAATACGTTGCCTGACTTCAAACTCGAACGCAAAAAACTTATCAAAGGCGACATCGAACGGCAAGTACGTACCATCAAATCGTTGCCTGGAAAAGATATATGGCTTTTTGGCGGCGCAGAACTGGCCAGTAGCCTCATGAATTTGGGGTTGGTGGACGAGGTTTGGCTTTCCATTCACCCCATAGTATTGGGCGCTGGAAAACCGCTATTTAAGGAGTTGAAAGAACGTAAATGGTTGACCCTCGTCGATTCTAAAGTATATGAAAGTGGTTTAGTGTCGCTTCGTTATAAAATGAGTTGGGACTAATTTCAATCCATTAGGTTTGACGTAGGTCATACCTTTCTAAAGATAGAAATAGTAGTTTTGCTCACATGATACTACGACAACTTTGGAAAGGCTTGCTGCTGGGGCTTTGGGTAGTAACCCTAAGCTGTGCAACGCATGAACAAACGCAAACTGATACTCAAAAAAAGGAAGTACCTGACGATAGTACGCGGCTGGCGGCTTTGCCTACGGATGTGCCTACCCCTGCCGACAATCCCACCACACCCGAAAAAGTTGCTTTGGGGCGATTGCTGTTTTTTGACCCCATTTTGTCGGGTTACAAAGACGTGGCTTGTGCGACCTGTCATCAGCCAGAATTTGGCTTTGCCGAAAGTTTGGAAATTTCGATTGGGGTCAATGGTCACGGAATGGGAAGCAAACGCGCTTTTCGGACGCCTAACGACATTCCTTTTGTCAAGCGAAATTCACAAACGGTTCTTAACGCCGCTTTCAACGGCATTCGTGAAAATGGCCGCGTTGAGGCGAGTATCGCGCCCATGTTTTGGGACTTGCGGGCAAAAGGTTTGGAAGCGCAAGCGCTCGAACCCATTAAATCTTTGGAAGAAATGCGGGGACATCGTTATCCGAAAGAAGCGGCGTTGGATAGTGTAATTAAACGCCTCCTCGCCAATGCTGAATACCGTTTGTTGTTCCAAAAAGCGTTTGGTTCAAAAGATTCCATCACAAACCGTACCCTCGGACAAGCGATTGCGGCTTACGAACGAACGCTCGTTGGGGGCAATTCTCGTTTTGACCAATACATGCGCGGCGACAATACCGCACTTTCTATCAACGAACGCGACGGGATGCAAGCGTTCCTGAAATCGGGCTGTGCAAAATGCCACAATGGCCCGATGTTATCGGATTACCAACTTCACACATTAGGCGTTCCTGACAACGAAAAACTTCCCGAAACGGATGCAGGCGTGGACAATCGTTACCGTTTTAGAACGCCCACTTTACGAAATTTACGCTACACCGCTCCCTACATGCACAGCGGAAAACTCCGTACGCTCGAACACGTTTTGGAGTTTTATGAGGATTTGTCGGGAGATAAAATCCGTAACCCCAAAGTGAGCAAAGCACAGCTAGACCCGTTGCTAAATTCATTGAAAGTCAGCTTTAAAGATATTTCAAACATCGTAGAATTTTTGAATACTCTTAATGACGAAGGGTTTGACCGTAGCACTCCCAAGCGAGTACCAAGCGGGCTAAAAGTGGCTGGAAATCTCAACTGAAACGGCTATCTTGCGTAGGTAAAATCCTTCATTGACCAACCCTATGCAAAACCGATTACTCTCGTTAGACGTGTTTCGCGGCCTGACCGTGGCTGCCATGATTTTGGTAAATAACCCAGGCGATTGGGGGCACGTCTATCCTCCTTTGCTCCATGCCCACTGGAACGGCTGCACGCCCACCGACCTTGTGTTTCCTTTCTTTTTGTTCATTGTTGGCGTTTCTATTGCGTTTGCAATGGGGAAAAACCCGCCTACGGTACTGAAAATTGCAAGACGAAGCGCGACGCTGTTTGGGTTGGGACTTTTTTTGAGTTTGTATCCAAAGTTTAATTTTGAAACGGTTCGAATTCCTGGGGTGCTCCAACGCATCGCTATTGTGTATTTTGTCTGTTCACTTCTTTACATTAAAACAACCCGCAAGACCCAAATCGGGCTGCTGGCGCTGGTGCTGCTGGCTTATTATGTGCTGATGACGTTTGTGCCTGTCCCTGGAGTTGGTTATGCGAATTTAGAACCCGAAACCAACTTGGGCGCTTGGGTAGATCGGACTATTTTGGGTACCAATCACTTGTGGAAAGCCGCCAAAGTGTGGGACCCCGAAGGAATCTTTAGCACCATTCCAGCCGTCGGAACGGGGCTGCTGGGGGTATTGACGGGGCAATGGCTGCGAGTCGATAAGCCTGTAGCAGAGCGAATTGCGTGGTTGTTTGCTGCGGGGAATGGATTGGTTGTTGCAGGACTTATAGCAGACTTGTTTTTCCCAATCAACAAATCGTTGTGGACGAGTTCGTATGTACTGTACACGGGAGGCTGGGCCATGGTGGGTTTGGCACTTTGCTATTGGCTCATCGACGTCCAAGGGTATCGTAAGTGGACGACGCCTGTGGTTGCTTTCGGCGTGAATGCGATTACGGTTTTTTTCTTATCGGGCATTATTCCTCGGACGTTGGCACTGATAAAAATTGACACTCCCGAGGGGCCGATAAGTTCGCAGTTGTGGATGCAGAAAAATCTGATAGGGGTCTGGTTTGCTAACGCATACAACGCTTCTTTGGCAGGAGCACTTACTTTCTTAGCGATTTGGTTTGTGATTTTGTACGTGATGTATAAAAAGGGAGTTATTATTAAAGTGTAAAAACAAGGCTGACAGGGTTTTAAATCCTGTCAGCCTTGTTTTCTTTTGACTTTGAGTACAAATAAAATTACTCTCTATGCCTTAGGTCATACTGTATTCCAAACCCTGCATTTACGGTATTAAAATTTTTTCCTTGCTCTGTTGTTCTTAGGTTTATGAGACCAGTTACACCTAATTTATTTGTTAGCTTATAATTTAACCCTAGGCTAGTGGAGATGTTTAGGGGCCATACATTTAGAATAAATATCTTCCAGTTTCGCAATCGTGGAGGAATCTGTAGGTTATCTACAGTCTCATTTGTATAAATTAAATTGTAGTCAAATATCTGAAACTTTATAAATGAAATTAATTTTCCTTTAGATAAATTGATTTGAACTTCAGGAATAAATTGTAAACCAAATTTTCTTCTATTGAATGAACTCGCCACTTTTGGAGTAGATGATATAACGTCAGTTATGAATATGCCACCAATGGCAACTCTATTACCTAAATAGTAATGAATGGATGATGCAAATCCAAAATCTTTGTAAGTCGAAGAAAATTTATGCACAAAAATCTGCGGGGATAAGGTAATATTCCCTTTTTGGGCTTGTACGATAGATATGAAAGAAAATAAAATGACAAAGCAATAGGCTGTTTTGAGATTCATATTGAATGTTTTTTGATAGGGTAGATAGTCACTTTTTCTTTGTAAAAATCACTTTTGTTTTTTTAATTAACAAATTGCTAATTTTAAGTTGGTTGAATTAGGATATTTTGATTCTACCCATAGATAAAAATAAAAAGCCTTTCCAAGTTTCAAAAACTTGGAAGAGCTAATAAAATTATTTTTTATGCCTAAGGTCATACTGTACTCCGAAGCCTACATTTATTGTATTAAAAAATTTCCCAGTTTGAGTAGTTCTAAAATTTATCATACCTGTACCTTTTAACCTATCGGTCAGTTTATAATTCATACCTACACTTGCAGAAAAGTGTATGGGACGAATATGGTGTCTAATAAAATCTCTGGTTTTTTGCTGCTTAGGTGGAATTATTGGATTATTATTGTTTGCAAATATATAATAATAATGACCATCAAATGCCTGTAGTTTTAGGAAGGGGATGATTTTTTTGTTGGAAAAATTAATTTGGATCTCTGGGATGAACGTACAACTAAAAGTTCTAACTTTATAATAATTAATGGCTTTTGGAGTAGTAAAATATGCGTCAGTAATAAAAATTCCGCCAATTGCCACGTAATTACCTAAGTTATAATGGATGGATGCTGCAACTCCAAATTGTGGTCTAGCTAAAGATACTTTGCGCACAAAAATCTGTGGAGATAAGGTAATATTCCCTTTTTGGGCTTGTACGATAGATATGAAAGAAAATAAAATAACAAAGCAATAGGCTGTTTTGCGATACATATTGAATATTTTTTGATGGGGCAGATAGTCGCTTTTCCTTTGTAAAAATCAATTTTATTTTTTTAATTAACAAAATGCTAATTTTAAGTTGGTTGAATTAGAATATTTTGATTCTACCCATAGATAAAAATAAAAAGACCTTCCAAGTTTCAAAAACTTGGAAGGTCTAGACTACTATTTAAAGATAACAGCGTTCTACTTCGTAGCAGGCTTTGCTTCTTCTTTCACTACTTTCATTACGCCGTTCATGATGCGCCAGTGACCTGGGAACGTACAGATATACGGATAATTTCCTGGTTCAGTAGGGGCTGTGAACGTGAGGCGATACGACTGGTCAGGGTTGACCAAAGGCGTAAAAGCTATCACTTGAGGCAAGCTAGGAACGTAGTTTTTCTCAACCGCATCTTTTTGCGTAATCATCTTATCGGCCGCATTTCCGACAATATCCATCGCTTTAGGCTTCACAATCACGAGGTTGTGCTGCATCGCGTCAGGGTTGTCGAATACCAATTCTACGGGCTTTCCTGCGATAACCGTAAATTCTTTTAAGTCAAACTTCATCGCCTCTTTCACCGACTTGATTTTGATAACTTGCAAATTAGGGTCAACAGGTACAAGCGCATTAGCCCCAAACGATTCGACGATACCCGTAAATTTACCTTTCAAATCCTCTGGAATACCGTCTTTGGCGCTGACAAGCAATAGTTTGTTGGCATCGCTGGTGGTTACTTTACGACGTGGATTCCAGCCGTTGACAATTCCCTTCAATACCGCATAACGAGCGTCGTCGTCCAAGGTATTTGCTTTGGTAATCAACTCTAGCAGCGACTCTGGACTAAGCGAGGTAGAAGAAGCGTAGCTGCGCGCAGCGCGTTCTAAGGCAAAATCTGAAAGCTTGGCAGGGCGTTTTATGTCGAAAGTTTTGCTCAATGAGTTGTTCTTAACATCATCTTCTTCAGGAATGGCATTGTCGCCGTCGATGGTGGCACTGATGCGCAATTTACCCGCTTGCTCGGCCGTAAAGCCCATGCGGCCTACCCACGGACCGTTGTTGCTTTCCACCAACTGAATGGTTTCGCCCGCACCAATACCGTTTTTAAGTTGGTAACTTACGTAGTTGATTTTAAGTCCTAATCCTTCGATGGCTACCTTTACCACAGGAACCGTTTCTTTTGGAATCGCTACTCCTTTGTTCGTAATTTCAATAGTAATAGCCGCCGACTCGCGCACCGATGGCACGGCAGGATTGATGGTGATATTGGTGATGGCCAAATCTGGTTTTGTTGCTCCAGCAGATGCCTGGTTACCAGCACTGTGGTTCATGGCGTGGTGGTCGTGGTTCATCGCGGCTTTGGGTTCGCTGCTTTTTGTTTCGGTACGTTGACCTACGGTGCGTTTGGCAAGGTAAGTCTGCATCAATTTTCCACCGTGCGCATTCAAAATAACCGAGAAAGCATCGGGTAACCAACGGTCGTCGGCTTCGGTTGAGCTTTCAAAACGAGCTAAAACAGCCTTCTCAACGTCAGCAGTGAGTGGAGTTTCGGTGAATTTCAATAGCGTATTCAATACCACCAACGGCTCTGAATCATTGAGGATGTTGTTATTGAGCAATGCTTGCGCAGTTGCATTTGTTGAAGGTAATACTTGTACGGCATTCTTACGCACGGCTGCACTTGGGTGCTTGAGCGCGCCTACAACTGCTTTGAGAACGTTATCGTCCGAGATAGCTCCTAATCCTTGCAATGCCCACAAAGCGTGGATTGCGGCTGGATTTAAACCAACTTCGTCCACCGACGGGTCGTTTACTAAAGCGATGAGTTGCGGAACAACGTCTTTGTTGCCACGTTCTACCAACAAGCGTTGGGCGTGGTTGCGCCAGAACATGTTGGTGTTTTTAAGCGCTGCCACCAATTCTTGCGGGCGGTCTTTGCTGAGTGCCATTGGCGTATAAGCAGGGGCTTCTTTGTAGCCCACGCGGTAGATACGTCCGTGGGTGTAGTCGCGCAGGTCGGTTTCGTAGGCATTTCCTTTTCCGTTACCAAATCCCTGTGGAGTAGGGTTGTGCTGAATGATAAAGCTGTACCAGTCGGCTACCCAAACGGCACCGTCGGGTCCTACTTCGGCAAATACGGGTGAGAACCACTCGTCGGCACCCGCCATGAGGTTGAATGCTTCTTTGTCTTCGTAGTCAGTTCCACGTTTAACAAGCTGGTTTTGGTGCAATACGTGCCCCGTTGGCTCGGCTACAAACGCAATTTGATTCCAGTATTTTTTAGGAAAAGCACGAGCAGTATAAAAATTGTGCCCAGCAGCGGCCGTAAATCCACCGAATACGTCCACCTGACGAATCCGTGGCGTAATAGGCTTCATGTCTTTGTGCGTGTCGGTACCACGGCTACCGTTGTCGCGGCCCATACCGAGGCTTCCTGTAAAGTAGCGGTGAGGAATGGCCATGTACCAGCCGTGCGAGTTGTTGGCAGTTGACCCAAACACGTCACCTGCTTCGTTGAAGCCCATACCCCACGTATTGTTAGAAGTACTGGTAATCCACTCCATTTTTGAACCATCTGGTTTGAAACGGAAAAGTGCTTGGCCAAACTTCAAGCTATCAGTATTTTCTTTCAGCTTTCCTTCAAAACCTGAATAACCTACGCATCCCCAAATCCAGTTGTCGAAGCCATAGTGCAAGTTGCTAGGCCCTGCGTGGGTATCGCCCGTTCCGAAGCCTGAGAATAGGATTTTTCTTTCGTCCGCTTTATCGTCGCCATCGTTATCTTTCAAAAACAACATGTGAGGCGCCTGACTTACGATAAGTCCTCCGTTGGCAAACACCATCCCCGTTGGAATGCTTAGTCCTTCAGCAAAACGCGTGAACTTATCTGCTTTTCCGTCTTTGTCGGTGTCTTCACAAATCAAGATATAGTCTGTTCCACCCGTGTCTTTACGTTCGTTGGGGTAATCTTTGGTAATAAGCACATATAAGCGTCCGCGCTCGTCCCAACTCATCGCGATGGGGTGCATCACATTGGGCTCTGAGGCAAATAAATCCAACGTAAAGTCAGCAGGAACTTGAATGTGCTTCATCGACTCCTGCGGCGAGACAGGGTTTTGCTGGAGTTGTGGGCCAGGACGTTTTTCGTAGTTAGGAAGTTTTGATTCTTTGTACGTAAACGGAAGTGGGTCGAGGGCGGCCAAATCTTTGACGGCTTGGTCACCAACGGCCCAGCGAATTCCTTTTTCCAACAAGGTCATAAATTCAGGTTGGCTCCACGTACGGTCGTCGTGCCCATAGGCCGTGTAGAAAATGCGGCCTTTGCCGTGCGTACGAACCCACGTGTAAGGCTCGGTTTTGGTGTTGGGCTTGTCTTTGTATTGGTCGGGCTGAATTTCACGCTCAGTCAACACGAGGTTGTCGGGCTGTAACTTGGTGTGAAGGTAGGTTTCGTCCAACGTTTTGAACATTTTAGATCCCATGATGGCAGGGTGGTTGGGATTGGTCCAAACGGGGCGAATCGTATCCCACGTATGGCGCCAAAATTGCCCTCCCATGATTTTTACCAACTCGTCCGAATTGCGGAAGCAATACGAGGCGCAGTGAACAGGGATAAATCCTTTTCCGCTGGCGATGTAGTCCACCAACGCGCGTTCTTGGGGTTTGCTGATGGTATCCCAGTTGGCGTACAAAAGTACCCCGTCGTACTTGGCAAGGTTGGTCGCGTTGAGGTCGTTGAGGTCATCAGAGTAGGTAAAATTGATGCCCTTTGCTCCTAATGCCGACATGATAGATGGCACGCGTTCGATGGGGCGGTGGTGGCCGTTGTCACCCAAAAACAGGATTTCAATGCGGCGGGGCTTGGTCGTTTGTTGGGTTTGGGTCGTTTGTGTTGTCTTTTGCGTGGCACATTGCCACAACAAAATTGCCGACAAAACAATGGTTAGAAAACGTTTCATTGTATGGTTGAATGATTATTTGTTACTGAATAGTCTACAAACGTTTTGCCTCTCTGAGGCTTTTTTGATGTTTTTGTAATTGTTTTTTCTACAAACGTTTTGCCTCTCCGAGGCTATTTGGATGTTTTTGTGGTTGTTTTTTCTACAAATGTTTGGCCTACAAACGTTTTGCCTCTCCGAGGCTATTTGGTTTTTCGTTATTACTTTTTGTTTTTATAAATGTTTCGCCGCGCCTTGGCTTTGTGGCGCGGCGAAATAGTTATTGCATCTATGTAATTTATGCGTTAAAGAAATCAGGCAATTGTAAGAGTTTCCCCCCTTCCATGGCTGATTCGTGCGCAAGAATACCTACCGATGTCCAGTTAGCCGACTGTGCTGCATTCGGGAACGGATCACGGTCGTCCACCAAAGCCATCAAAAACTCGTGCACCAAGTGCGGGTGAGAGCCACCGTGTCCTGCTCCCTGGGTAAACGAAAGGTGGGTGTTTTCGGCAATGTCATACACCCCTTTGGTGGTAAAATCTTGGATTTCGGCGGGCAAAAGGTGCGCGTAATCTGGGGTAGCTACTCGCTCTGGAATTTCGTGCTCTTCTTTTTTCGCCGTGTGAATCACCGCTTCTTCGCCTTCGATGAGTGGCCATTCAAATGATTTTTTAGAGCCATACACCTCGAAACTTTCGCGGTACTGACGCGCTACGTCAAACAATGAACGATAGACGTACGCGCTCAAGTCGCTGTCTTTAAACTTGATGTGTGCCGACTCAACCGCGAAGGGAGAGTTGTGAATCTTGGCTAATTCTTCGCGGATAGTCCCCGAACCAAAACACGACACGTACTCAGCTTCTAATTTGAGCAAACCTGCCACAGGCCCTACGCAGTGTGTCGCGTAGTGCATCGGAGGCAATCCTGGCCAGTAGTCAGGCCAGCCGTCCATGTCTTGCTGGTGCGATGCTTTCAAGAACTGAACTTTCCCTAATTCGCCTTTTTCGTACAATTCTTTGACAAACAAAAACTCGCGGGCATACACCACGGTCTCCATCATCATGTATTTTTTGCCCGTTTCTTTAACGGTTTTCACGATTTCCATGCACTCTTCTACGCTGGTAGCCATCGGAACCGTACAAGCGACGTGTTTTCCTGCGCGAAGCGCTTTTAAGCTTTGTTCGGCGTGGTTAGGAATGGGCGAGTTGATGTGAACCGCGTCGATATTTGGGTCCTTGAGTAGCTCGTCGTAATCAGAATAGCGTACGTCAATGCCAAAAGCATCGCCGATGGCGTTGAGTTTTTCGACGTTACGTTGGCAAATGGCGTACATATTGGCGTTTGGGTGGCGCTGATAAATCGGAATAAATTCGGCACCAAAGCCCAGACCTACAATGGCAATGTTAATTTTTTTCATGGAAAAAACGTGTTGATTGGGTGTTTTTTGGAATCAAATAAAGAGGTGAATATGAGTCGTTAAGCTAGAACAGAATTTTTGATAAAGGCCAAGCCGTCGCGCATGAGTTGTTCTTCCGAATCAAACATTTTGCGCCAAATATTAGCGGCAGGGAGTTTCGGACTGAAAGCTTCGATGCTCAACCAACCATCGTAATTGATGTCTTTGATGGCTTGGAATGTGCCTTTCCAGTCCACGTTTCCTTTCCCTGGGGTACTGCGGTCGTTTTCTGAAAGTTGAATAAACGCAATGCGGTCGCCCATGCTGCGGATACAATCCCCAATGTTTTTCTCTTCGATGTTGGCATGGAAGGTATCAAACATGATTTTGCAGTTGGGGTGGTTGACGTCATCGACAAAGCGCGTAAGTTCGTCGCCGCAACTGGTGAGGTATAATTCAAAGCGATTGAGGTATTCTAATCCCAATAAAATACCCTGCTGTTGGGCGTAGTCGGCCAATTGGTAAATTCCTTCTACTCCCCATTTCCACTCATCGGCGGTGGCAGGTTGTCCCGTAAAAACGCCCAAAGCCGAGTGGTAAGGCCCCATAAGCTTGGTCGCTCCAAGCACAGCTCCACAGTCAACAACCCGCTTGAGGTTTTCGAGTGCATAGGCACGAATGGCAGGGTCGGAGCTGATGAGATTTTCGGCGGGGCCGCAGAAAGTGTCGCACTCACGGTGCAGACCCAATTCGTCCAATTTTTTACGCCACTGATGCCAAGCGTCAGGGTTGGTATTGAAAATGGGTACTTCTACCCCTTCAAACCCGATTTCCCGAATCAGTTCTAAAGTCGGGAAGAGGCTCTCGTCGATTTGAGTGCCCCAAAGCAACAAATTCATACTGTATTTCATAATGCAATTTTATGGAGAAATAGTGCTAAAAACCTATTGTTTGTTTGCAGGTTTTGACTGTATTTTGATTGAAAAGTTTTATTTTGAATAAATTTTGGTTAAAAAAATGTTATTACAAACAAGATTAGGCAAAATGTATCCTGTTTCTAAAAGGCAAGGTTTTGGAGAATATAGCCTACTTTTGTGTATGAATTATTTCAAAAATTTACAGGAATTACTGAAAGTAGAGCGTGAAGAGGATTTACGCCAATACCAACGATTGACAGAACAAGCTTCGGTGGCTGAGCGCCGTGCCAATGGACTCACGTGGTATCCCGTGGCGATACGTGGTTCGGAAATGAGTAGAGGTGATTATTTGACGGTCGAACTCGAACGCACAACACACCAAGATATTCCACACCAATTTCGTTTTGGGATTCCAGCGGTTTTCTTTGGCAACCACGACCCTAAAAACGACCGCGTAGAAGGCACGATTGCGCACCAAAGTGGAAATCGCCTCCGAATTACCCTCCGCACCGACGAACTGCCCGACTGGACCCGAGACGGGAAGCTGGGCGTGGAAGTGCTTTTTGATGATAATAGTTACGAAGAAATGCAGTCGGCGCTTAAGCAAGCCATGGCCGTAGCAGAAGGGGCAGCCACTCCTACCAGAGAACTTGTACAGGTTTTGGCGGGAAATAAAACCCCGACATTTAAAGAAAATGAGCCCGAAATAGCACTTCCACGCCTCAACGAATCGCAGCAACGCGCCGTACACACTATTCTGAAAGCCAACGAATTAGCGATTGTCCATGGGCCTCCAGGTACGGGAAAAACGACTACGTTGGTGCAAGCAATCAAAGCGTTGGTTGGCCGTGATAATCAGAAAATATTAGTGGTAGCACCAAGCAATACGGCGGTGGATTTGTTGAGTGAAAAGCTTCATTTAGAGGGTGTTAATGTGTTGCGCGTTGGAAATCCTGCGCGTGTTACCGAACGCCTCATGTCGTTGACATTAGATGGAAAAATGTCGGAGCACCCCCAACTAAAAGAAGTGAAGCGTCTCAAAAAGCAAGCGCAAGAGTTTAAAAACATGGCGCACAAGTACAAGCGGAGTTTTGGGAAATCGGAACGTGACCAACGTAAGTTACTTTTTGAAGAAGCCCACAAAATCATGAAAGAAGTGGGGAATATAGAGCAATACATCATTGATGATTTGATGACCAAAACGCAAGTCGTGACGGCTACTTTGGTAGGTTCTAATCATTATACGGTACGGCCAGGGCGGTATCAGACGGTGGTGATTGATGAAGCGGGGCAAGCCCTTGAACCTGCCTGCTGGATTCCTATTTTAAAAGCCGAAAAAGTAGTATTAGCTGGTGACCATTGCCAACTTCCACCAACCATCAAATCGGAAGCTGCGGCCAAGAGCGGTTTAAGTAAGACATTGCTCGAAAAATGCGTAGAGCTGTATCCACAAGCCGTGACATTGCTCGAAGAACAATACCGCATGAACGAGCAAATTATGGGTTATTCGTCGCAAGTGTTCTATAAAAATCTGCTAAAAGCCCACGCATCGGTGGCCAAACGGCGTCTTTTTGCGGAAGATAAACCCTTGCTTTTTATTGATACCGCGGGCTGTGGTTTCGACGAAAAGATAGAAGGCACGAGCGCTACTAACCCCGAAGAAGCGGGTCTTTTGCTCAAGCACCTCAGCCAGTTTATGGTCGAATGGGCTTCCAAAACCAAAACACCCAACGAAGTGCCAAGTGTGGCCATTATTTCGCCTTACAAACAACAAATCCAAGTCCTCAACGGCCAACTGACGCAGGTTGCTGATTTGCAATCTTTTTTGCCTGCTATTGCCGTAAATACCGTGGATAGTTTTCAAGGGCAAGAACGGGATATTGTCTATATCAGCATGACCAGAAGCAATGCTGAAGGAGTGATTGGGTTCTTGGCCGACATCCGACGGATGAACGTGGCAATGACGCGAGCTCGCAAAAAATTGGTGATTGTGGGAGACAGCGCTACGCTTGCTCAATTTCCATTTTATGCCGATTTTATTACATACGCCGAGTCCATTGATGCCTACCAAAGTGCTTGGGAGTGGCTGTAAGTTGGCCTATTTTTAGCTGTATTTTAACAAGAAAGGGAACATTTTTTGGTTATTATTGTTAAATATTAGCTAACCCACACGCAAGATGAGAATACCTTTACGTAAAGAACTAAGTGCGCCTACTTCTTCATTTATGGCGCTTGAGTTAATCGAAGCTCATTTTGACCCTAACTGGCATTTTCACCCGCATTACCAGATTTTTACGGTAATAGAGGGATCAGGTACCCGATTTATTGGGGATGATATTCGGCATTTTGAAGCAGGTGATACGGTGTTTTTAGGTCCCAACGTCCCCCACCTTTGGCGCAGCGATCGGGCGTATTTTGAAGGAAACTCAGGTTTGAAAACACACGGTATTGTGGTGTATTTTACGGAAGACTTTTTGGGAGAATCGTTTTTCCAAAAGCCTGAAATGCACGTCCTTCGGCAACTTCTAAAGAAAAGTCACCGTGGGTTAGACATTCAAGGGGGGGCAAGGGACTATGTACGTCAATGTTTAGGTTCGTTAGCCAAAACCGATGGATTTGAAGCAATTCTTCAGCTTTTATCCATGCTCCATTACTTGTCGCAGTCTGCTGAAACTACCTATATCACAAGCGTAGGCTATGTAAATACGCACAAAGTTTCTGAAACGGAACGAATGCAGAAAGTACACGAGTACGTGATGAAGCACTTTAAAGAAGAAATCCGACTCAATGAGGTAGCAGCACTTACCAATATGACGGAGGCAGCTTTTTGTCGCTATTTTAAAAGCCGTACCAACAAAACCTTTTCGGACTTTGTGAGCGAGATTCGCGTGGGCTATGCGTGTAAGCTGTTGATCGAAGAAAAATTTTCGGTGACCCAAATCTGTTACGAAAGTGGGTTCAACACCGTCTCAAACTTCAACAGACAATTTAAAAATCTTACTGGAAAATCGCCCCTGCAGTACCAAAAAGAGTATCGACGCGCGGGCGGCTAACGCACACGCTCATGGCAGAACATTTGGATACTGGAAAAAAAGGAGAAGACAGAGCGGCTGAATTTTTGGCCGAAAAGGGTTACGAAATCATCACGCGTAATTACCGTTTTCGGCACGCTGAGATAGATATTATCGCCAAAAAGAACAAAATTTTGGTGTTTGTGGAAGTTAAAACCCGCACTAACACCAGCTACGGAATGCCTGAGGAATTTGTGGATGCGACCAAGCGGCGGCTCATTATGAAAGCTGCTGAAAACTACATTTTTGACCACGATTGGCATGGCGACATCCGTTTTGACGTAGTATCGCTAGTGATAAACCAAAACACAACTCGGATTCAGCACATCGAAGATGCGTTTTATTGACCTTTGTGCGGCTATCTACCAGACAAGTTATAAGTATCGTAACCAATGCCTTCTTCGTCCAACAATGAAGCAATGCGAGGACTGTGTTGGAACGCGATTTTGACGTTTTTAGGCTCAATATCGTCATCTACCCATTTCCAGTCTTCGGCGGTAGCATCAAGTAGATTGAAGAGTTCTAAAATTTTGTTGGGTTTTTCCTGGGCTAAAAAACCGTCTGAATTTTTGACAAAAATGGCTACGTCCGAAGCCGAAATCCACTCTAAATCGTTTAAAAATTCATCGAGTGATTCCAAATTATGTTCAAAGTCTTCAGGGAAGCTTAGCCCTTTTTCGATGGCTTGGTAAAAAGCTTTGAGCGTAGGCGTTTTGGCTCCGTCGATGATGGCAACGCGGTAACTTGTAAAAGCACTTCCCAAAGTAGGGGTTGAAAGAAGAATAAAGTTGGCCATAATTATTGCGGTTATTTGGCTTTGTTACGTCCTTGCTGAAGGAGTTCAATGCGTTTTTGACGATACGTTTGGTCGGCAATATCTCGTAAAGTATTGAGCGAATCCGCCGTGTTTCGGGAAGAAACTCCCCCGTAAATAACCCCATCAATCGAACGGAGAGCTTCGGCTAATTGCTCGTCGGGAAGGTTATCCATGATTTCCTTGGTCGTATAGGTCACGTAAGGTTTGCGTTCGAGGCGTTGCAAATAAATCTTCCAAAGTACTACTACTTTTTCGGCATTTTCTATGCCTTTGGGGCCGTTTATGTCCCGAGTGAGGCGCATAAAATTGCGCCTAAATTCCCGATTGCGGAGAAACATCTGGTACAATTCCCATTGGCGAGTTAAGGCTTCCCCAAACAATAAATAGATTCCCGTTCCTACCAAACTAATTAGTAACCCTAGAAGGACAAGATACGGATAGTTGGTTTGGCCTTTCAGGGGTACTACCAAGGTATCGGCTTGTAAGTGAAGCGAATCGAGTGCTTGCCCTTTGATTCGTTCGCGGAGTTTGATGGCGTCCATGTCCGAATAAATAGCGGTACAATCGCGTCCCTCTTTCACCCACACGGGTACCGAAAGGGTTTGATTTTTAGCTAATTCAAATGAAAGAAGTGTATAGACTGCGCTATCTAAACTTCCTTTGGTACTGGTTTCGGTCGGGAAATAGTCGAGTTTGATGACTTCAAAAGGGCGGAAGGAAGTGCTGGTATCAGGAAAAAAAACCTCTAATCGAGGCGAATGACGAAAACTCAGTGCGTACTTAAAGGGCTTTCCTACCTCAATGCTGTCGGTCAAAAAGTAGCCGTTGGGACGCTGTTGAGGATAAACGGTAGAAAGCGAGCAAAAGAAGAAAAGGAATAAAACGAGGCGCCGCACTGGTAGTAAAATAAAAACCCCTCTCCCTGTACAGAGAGAGGGGAAGAAGAACCAATTATTTTGCTAATTTAGCCTGTAAGTTGGCATCGATTGCATCCAAAAACTCTTCAGTGTATAGGTAGTGCTCTCCGTGGCTTACTTTGTTTCCATAGATACACACTGCCAAGTCTTTCGTCATTTTTCCGCTTTCAACTGTCTCAATACACACCGTTTCTAACGCGTTGCAGAAATCAACGAGCGGTTGGTTGCCATCCAATTTACCTCGGAAGGCCAAACCACGTGTCCATGCAAAAATAGAAGCGATTGGGTTGGTTGAAGTGCGGTTTCCTTTTTGGTGCTCGCGGTAGTGGCGAGTTACCGTTCCGTGGGCAGCTTCAGCTTCCATTACTTGTCCGTCTGGCGTCAAAAGAACTGAAGTCATCAAGCCCAATGAACCGAAACCTTGCGCAACGGTGTCAGACTGAACGTCGCCGTCGTAGTTTTTACACGCCCATACGAAGTTACCGTTCCACTTCAATGCCGACGCCACCATGTCGTCGATAAGACGGTGCTCATAGTGTACGCCTTTGTCTTTGAATTCAGTTTCGTAGATTTCTTGGAAAATATCTTTGAAACGGCCGTCGTATTTTTTCAAAATCGTGTTTTTCGTTGAAAGATATACAGGCCATCCTTTTTGCAAACCTACTTGAAGACAAGCGCGTGCAAATCCACGGATTGATTCGTCGGTGTTGTACATGGCCATCGCCACGCCATCACTTTTGAAGTTGTAAACTTCGTGTTCGATAACCGTTCCATCTTCCCCTTCAAACTTGATGGTCAACTTTCCTTTACCTTTCGTAACGAAGTCAGTAGCACGGTATTGGTCACCAAACGCGTGACGGCCAACGATGATTGGCGCATCCCAGTTGGTTACTAAACGAGGTACATTTTGGCAAACGATTGGCTCACGGAATACCGTACCATCCAAAATGTTACGGATAGTTCCGTTAGGTGACTTCCACATTTGTTTCAAGCCGAACTCTTCTACGCGTTGCTCGTCAGGAGTGATAGTAGCACATTTGATACCTACTCCGTATTGGCGAATCGCATTGGCCGCGTCTACTGTTACTTGGTCGTTGGTTTCATCACGGTATTCGATACCAAGGTCGTAGTATTTGATATCAACGTCTAAGTAAGGTAGGATAAGCTTATCTTTGATAAAACGCCAGATGATTCGGGTCATTTCATCGCCGTCAAGTTCGACGACAGGGTTAGCCACTTTTATTTTTTCCATGTTCGCAACTTAAAATTGGGGGATGAGTTAAATAAAGGTGCAAATATAACCAACTATGTTGAGTAACCCTTACGCATTTGCCACCAATTTATGGTGATTATCAATAATGCAGGCGCGGCATTGTAGATGAGAAACTGAGATAGTACGGTCAAACTTAGCATTAACGTAGCCGCAAAGAGCATCGATAAGTAGAAATAAGCCGCGGCCAGAGGAGGGTTAGCCGGCAGGTATTTGTTGAAAAGGCGGTCGAGCCAGCGGTAGATGGTGCCAATGGCAAAATGCCCCACCGCTACAAGTAATAACCCTCCGTTGAGGTACAACTCACCCGCAACGGGTATGACTTTATCTTGGGCTTGGAGATTTTGTATCGCTGTATTGTACAAAAAAGGCCCACTTTCTTCTCGAAACGCTTTGCCAATCACGGGGACGGGTTCGAGCAAAGAGGCAATAAGAGTAGAGGGGGGATTGTGGATGGAAAGGAGCGGAGAAAGTTGGTAAGGACTTCCCAAATAAAGCTGCGAGGCGTATTCGAGGTAGTTGTTGTCGGAGTCAGTATAGTGATTAAACAACAACGTAACTTGCTCGGTGTCAAGGGAGGGTTGTACCCTCAAATGCCCATAAAAAAGAACGACAAAGACGAATCCTAATCCTACTAGTTTGCATACCCATTTACGTTTTGGGTAAAAATAGACCACGATAACGCTCAGAAAAGCAAGGGCGGGAAAGGCCATGTTGGCCCGATTACTACTGAATGTCAGCGAACACGCCAGTGAGAGAAAAACGAAGTGTTCCCACCACTTGAGCCGTCGTTGTTGGCGGTACTTATAGGCGTACCACACCAAAACTATTCCCCAAAAACCAAACCGTTGGCCAACGTTAGCTAGCAAACCCAGTAAGCTGCCATTGGCGTTGTCGATTGCTTCGTAGGTGGTGTAGGTAAATAATGCCCCCGTCCAGTAGTTAGAGAAAGAACCGTAAAACAAAACGATTGAAACACCTCCAATGAGAACAAACAAAAGACCATAGCCGAAAGGACGAGAGACTGGAAACCAACACAGGGGCGAAGGGTGAAAAGGGCTGTAATGCCACCCCAGCGCAAAAAATAAAAACGAACTTAGGACAATGCTACATTCGACGGCGATGGAGTGGGCCGATTCGCTGAACGAAATGTGGTTGCCTACCCAGATGATTTCCAACGGAATGACAACGAGCTTACACAGCCAAACAAAAAGAAGGACGTTTTTGATGGTAAACAAAGGTGGGTCGTCGTCGAGGCTTGAGAAAGTGACAAGTGTGCATTTCCACCCGCCCACCAGCACTAGAAGCAGGGCGGTGGTACAAGGGTTAAAAACTGGGTGGTGCAGGCACGCAATGCCTATCAATAAAACGATAAACAGTGCCCACCAGCCTGCGGCGAGTAGCGGACGACGTATCAAAATCATACGAAAAAAAGGTTGTTGAGGTGTTCATCGGGGAGAGTAATTGACGTTGAATAATAAGGCCATTTGACCTGCATTTTTGACCATAAATCGGTAAAAAGTCACCGTTTAGTCAAACCCTATTGCGAATGGAGAAAGAGGTTTCTAACTTCGTGAAAAATTCAACTACAATGAGCAAGAAAAAAACAACTCCGCCCGAAAGTGTCGAAAAACCTAGGGTGCATAAAGACTTAGATGGATTTGACATTCGTATCAATTCGTTTGGAGAAATTACTTCGACGATTGACATTGATAAAATCAATCAGTTTTTGAACAAACACGTGGACGATAAAAAACTACGCCACCGCGACGACCTCAATGAAGGGGGAGAAGATGAGTAATTGACAACACATACATACTAAATAACCTTAACGAACAGAAAACCATGTATTCTCACGAAATTGACTACAAAATTATTGGCGAAGACATTCAAATCGTCGAAATTGAGCTAGACCCCAACGAAACCGTTATTGCAGAAGCAGGCTCAATGCTCTTTATGGAAGATGGTATTCAGTTTGAAACAAAAATGGGCGACGGCACTAACCCCAACCAAAGTATCATGGGGAAAATCTTCCAGGCGGGTACGCGCTTGCTAACGGGAGAGTCGCTGTTTATGACGCACTTTACTAATCGTGGTTATGGTAAAAGAAAGGTAGCTTTTGCCGCCCCTTATCCTGGCACAGTGATGCCTATCGACTTGAGAAATATGTACAGTAATACCCTCATTGTCCAAAAAGATGGTTTCTTGTGTGCGGCGATGGGAACAAAGTTAAGCATCCATTTCAACCAGCGTTTGGGAAGTGGCTTGTTTGGAGGGGAAGGTTTTATTCTTCAAAAACTTCAAGGCGACGGATTGGCGTTTGTACACGCTGGGGGAGTGGTGATTGAGCGTCAGCTCAACAATGAAACCCTTCGAGTAGATACGGGTTGCGTGGTAGCGTTTGAACCTACCCTCAATTTTAGCGTTCAACGTTCGGGAAGCCTTAAATCAATGGTGTTTGGGGGAGAGGGGATTTTTCTCGCAACGCTTCAAGGAACGGGTAAATGCTGGATTCAGTCAATGCCTATTTCTAAATTAGTAGATCGCCTTTCGATTTACGGCCCGCAATCTCGTAAAGAAAGTGGTTCGGTCTTGGGAGGATTGGGTAATTTGTTTGAAGATTAATATTCTTAGGGGTATAAAAAATGTGGAGGTTGTGAGCAACCTCCACACACGATACAAAAGAAAATGAGGAGGCTGGTCACAACCTCCACACACTTTCTAATTTTTTCCGCCGCCCAAAGAGCCACTTGCGCTGCCTAATTGTTGGTTGATGGCCACAATTTTAGCATTAAGGGTGTCAATCGCTTTGGCATGACGTGCTTCCAAATCAGGTAAATTAGCCGTTGATTTCAACGACGCTTCGTATTGAAACGCTGGTAACATCCACGACGCATACCCACTGTAAGGGTCAGAAGAGGCATACAAAGAGCGATACCACGAGCCGTACGCCATCCCTTTGGGGTCGATAAAGGCTTTTTCCAAATCCCGTAATTCTTTGTTGATAGCAGCTACTTTTGCTTTGTCGATTTGGTCAGCGGCCAAAAGCGTTTTGATGCGGCTTTCGTAGTTTTGAGCATTTTGCTTCAACGTTTCTACTTGCGCCAGTAGTTTGTCCATTGAGTACGTTGGGGCATACGCCTTGATCGCCTTCTCGGCTGTTTTGAGGTGCGTCGCCAAGTCGGTAGCGTAACGCGATACATCATAAGGTAAAATGTCGGCATTGGCTAATCGCAGCGACATTGTACCTACCACTTGCTCTACCATGGGACCCATTTTGTAGGTAGAGTCCACAAATTTGTTGTAGAAAAATAAGTCGTCGTACTGAGAGTGGTACAAGGTGGGCCCGCCTACGCCTGCGCTCAACGACGGAATACCTGCGTGCATGTAAAAGGCAATGTGGTCGGAGCCTCCGCCTAAATTGCCAATGCTAGGTTCGCTATCGGCGGAAACAGGTGCCGAACCTCCTACATTGACGGTGCTGCTACCCTTACGCCCTCCTTTTTGAGCCATCCAATGTTCGTACACAGTCTTATTTGAATCGGGATACTCTACCGCCTGTGAGGCTTCGATGAGTAGCTTTTTGAGGGATGGTGATGCACTTCCGCCAAAAATTTTCCCCGATACGGCTGCGTCGTAGTTCATGTATGCCACGGCTTTGGCACTTAGTTCGTCGCGCATTTGCTCTACCCATTCGGCAGAACCAATGACCCCGTGTTCTTCGGCATCCCAGTGACAAATTTTAATGGTACGTTTGGGCTTTTGGGGAAGTTTACCCAACGATTCGGCTAAGGTTAGAAGCATAGCTGTACCACTATTGGGGTCGGTTGAGCCATACGACCAAGCATCGTAGTGGCAACCTGAGATAATCCATTCGTCGGGAAACTCGCTTCCTGTAAGGGTTCCTACTACTTCATAAATGCGGACAAACTCTTTGTCTTGTTTTACTTTCAAGTGTACTTTAAGCTCGGAGCCACCTTCCAAACGATACGCCAACGGTAAGCCACCTTGCCAGCCCGCAGGAACACCTTTGCCCGTCATTCTTTTGAGAATTTCAACGGCCGAACCCCAAGGAAGCGGCGTGACAGGAATTTTGTGGAATGCAGCATCTTTCGGGTCAAGACGTTTTACTTTTTTTGGGCCGTCGAGTGGGAGGGCGGGCTCAAAAGGCGTAAGCGGGTCGCCCGTATAATCGACGGTCAACAACGAACCGCGCTGAATGGTGTTGTCATTGGGCTGAGAGCCTTCGGGAAACGTAATCCCTTTGGCGTAGCCATTGTCGGCTGGGTCGGTATAGATGATGACCCCCGCAGCGCCCGCAGCTTCGGCGTGCTTAGCTTTGTATCCTCGGAAGTTTCCGCCATAACGCGCCAATACAATCTTTCCTTTGACCGAAATACCCATCGCTTTGAGTTGCTCAAAGTCTTCTTTGCGTCCGTAGTTCGCATAAACTACCTCCGCAGTGACATCGCCTGAGCCTGAGTACGAGTTCCAACCAGGCGTGAGGCGAGGGTCACTCGAATATTTGTCTTCTTTGATAATGTACTCGCGATTGTTGAGGGGAAGGCGCACAGGTTCTACCACCTCAACAAGACTTTCGCCTGGGCTTTTAGAGAGGTAAATATCATGCGGGAAAATTTCCACTTGTAACCCTGCTTTTCGCATGACATCGGCGATATAGTCGCGCACTTTTTCGTTTTCAGGGGTTCCAGCCAAGTGCGGAACACTCGTTAATTTTTGAAGGTGAGTCTTGTAACGCTCTGCCGATTGCTTCGTTCGGTATTCTTGTTCTATTTTTTCTTGTTTGGCCTGATTGGAGGCCGAGAAACCCGAAATGTTTTTTTGGGCGAAGGTCAGTGTGGAGGCGCACAGCAGACTCCCAATGAGCAAGTTTTTTTGCATGGAGGTGTTTGATTGATGATGGAAAAGAGTTTAGGTTAAGCTATGATTTTAAACTAAAAAAAAGCCACAAAAAGCCCCGAAAATCCATAAAAATGGCCATTGAGAGGGCGTCGTGCCTTGGTGTAGCAAGTTACTAAAATCTTTTAAAAATGGTGTTAACAATCATTAACCAAGTGCGTATAAACCTTTGCCATTTTTAGCGTTCTAAGTGTAAAATTCAGAAAAAATAACAGTTCACTCAAACCAAATAAATGCCATGAAAAAGTTAGTGTTTGCCGCAGCCATGATTTTAGTTTCTATCGGTGCCAATGCACAATGGGGAAACAACAACAACCGCGACCGCCGTTATGACGACCGATACGACAACCGCTACGACGACCGTAGAGGTTACGATGACCGCTTTGGTAGAAACAACCTTGGCGACCGTATTGATGATTTTCAACGTGAAGCTCGCCGCCGTATTGCGGATGGCATTGCGCAAGGGTCTATCTCTTCACGTGAAGCCAAACACTTGATGCGTGACGTAGAACGTATCGAACGTAAAGAACAAATTTTTTGGCGTGACCGCGTGCTAGACCCACGTGAGCGTCGCGAACTATATGACGACTTATACGCACTTAATCGTGAGATTACGCACGAAAAGCGAGACAATGAACGCTCTACCTACGACGACTACGGTCGGAATGGTCAGCGTAACAGAGGATGGTGATTACAGAACAGCGGGTCGAGATTTCGACCCGCTGTTTTTTTATACCCATTATTGTAACCTTTTCGTTATTGGTGAGTAGTCTTCGACAAACTTGTTAGTTAGATAGTTTAACAAACTTTAATATAAAATTTTCTTTGTATTGTTAGGTAATAAACTAATCAGCTAGTACGTTTGTAAAATAATAGCCATTTTCTAATCAATTTCAACCACATTTATAACCTAAACAGCCATGAAAAAACTTCTCCTCGGGGCATGTATGTGCCTTAGTGTGTTGTTTGCGTGCGCCCAAACCCCCACACGTTTTCAAATTCAAGGTATCACTGCTGATACATCTTCCACCCCACTTGGCTCAGCGACCGTAATGCTCTTGCAGCGAAAAGATTCCTCTCTAGTCAATTTTACACGTTCGAGCGACAAAGGAGCTTTTTTGCTTCGTAACGTCAAAAAAGGTGATTATTTGCTTAAAATATCGTTTGTTGGGTATCTCCCTTTTCAAAAAGATATTGAGTTTGGTGATAAAGAACTGATTGATCTCGGAACCTTAAAAATGAAACCCATTACCAAAGAGTTGTTTGAGGTAGTGGTCAAAACGGCGCGAGCGCCACTTAGTATCAAAGGTGATACGATTGAGTATAACGCGGCATCGTTTAAAGTTCCACCAGGGTCAACGGTCGAAGATTTGCTCCGAAAACTTCCAGGGGTTCAAATTGACCAAGATGGGAACATTGTTGCTCAAGGCCAGCAAGTACGTAAAGTAACCGTCGATGGAAAGCGTTTCTTCGGTGACGACCCTAAAATGGCGACCAAAAACCTTCCTGCGGAAGCCATTACTAAAGTTCAGATTTTTAACGACAAATCAGAACAAGCTAAAGTGACGGGCGTCGATGACGGAAAGAAAGAAAAAACCGTGAACTTGGAATTAAAAGACGGCTTCAAAAAAGGCGGCTTTGGCAAAGTGACGGCAGGCCTTGGAGTTGATGGAAACAATTCGAGAGGCGCTCGTGGTGAACTAAAAGGAAACTACAACAAGTTTGACGATAAAAACCAATTTTCACTCATTGGCTTGACCAATAACACCAATCAGACGGGGATGTCATGGGACGATTACCAAGATTTCCGAGGAAGTGGTTCGTTTAATAGCTGGAACGATAACGGTGATTTTGGTTTTGGGGGAGGCGGTGGCCGTTTCATCATTATCAACGGTGATGACGATGGAGGACTTAATATCCCCGTTGGTGGGGGTAGAGGACAAGGATATTCCAATAACGTCGCGGCTGGAATTAACTACAACTTCAACGGAAAGAAAACGAAGGTAAATTCGAGCTATTATTACAATTCGTCTCGTCAAGTACTCGACGCAATTCGCAGCCGCGAAAACTTCTTGACGAATGGCTCGTTCAAATCGCAAGAAGAAAGTAGCCAAATCAACTTTATTGGCAACCACCGTTTGGCTTTCCGCTACGAGCAAATGCTTGATTCGGCCAACACAATTATTTTTACGAACAACAGCCGCCTGAATGGAGGCAATACCAGCCTCAATAGTATTCAGCAATATTTCCAAACAGGCAACTTTAAATCGAACGAAACCACCATTAAAAATGGTACGGAGGTCGATAAAATGGAGGTAGCTAATACCCTGATTTACCGTTGGAAAGCGAAACAAAAGAAGGGACGGAATTTTGCCGTTAGTGGTTCGTACGGTTATGTACAAAATGATGGCGTAGCTGATCAAAATTCACTAAACTTATTTTATTCGGCCAACTCTGCCAACGATGTGATTCGACGAGCACTTGATTTGACAAATAACACCAATAGCCGTGTCAATGAGTTAAAATCGAGCTTGTTGTTTGTGGAGCCTATTTCAAAACGAGTGTTTTGGGAGACCTTCTTAAACTTGAGCCGTCGCGGTAATTTTGTGGACCGTGACGCCTTTGATTTGGCTCAAGAAAGTGGAAAACGTACCCCTGTAGACTCGTTGAGTAGTTATTTCAAAAATGATATTACGTATGCCCGTATTGGGTCGTCGTTGCGTTATTCTTACAAAGGATTCAATATTTCAGGAGGGATTGCGGTGCAACGCTTTGGGTTGGACGGAAAGTTTGCTTTGGGGCAAAATCCAAGTTCTTTCATCAACGTAAATCGTACGTTTGTAGCATGGTTGCCCAACGTATCGGTTAATTATGATCTCAAAAACAACCGTTATCTCTGGTCGGGATACGATGTGAGTGTGAATCAGCCAAACGTGCGTGATTTGCAACCTGTTATTGATAATAGCAACCCATTGTACATCCGTCAAGGAAACCCCGATTTGCTCCCTTCGGTCAATCACAGTGTCAATATAGGGTATAACATGTTTAACCCTGCGAGCTTCACTAACTTGGGACTAAACTTGTATTATTCATACAATGTCAACCAAATTATTTATAACCAACAAATTGACCCAAAGACGTTGGTGACAGTGACTACCCCAACCAATATTTCGGGTGGGCAGAGCATTGGTTCCTGGATTAACTTCGGGTTTCCGTTGAAGAAGACCAAGAGCAATCTTAACTTTAATGCTAGCCCAGGCTTTAGCCGCAACTTGACCTATATAAACGGGGTGCTTAATGAAACTAACAACGACAGCTACCGTTTTGGAATGCGTTTAGATTTAACACCAAGTGATAATTTTACCTTCTTTGCCAACGCCAACTGGGGAATAACCAACTCTCGTTTCTCGGTGAACACTTCGCAAAACATGAAAATTATCAACCATACGTACGGCGGAACGATGAACATTAAGTTGCCAAAAGACTTCTTCATCAACTCTAACCTCGATTATCGTATTTATGTCAATAACCGCTTCAACCTTGACCAACGTTTGCCGATTATGAATGCGTCGATTTACAAAATCTTGGGCAAAGCCAAGAAAGCGGAACTTCGTTTGTCGATTTACGATGTGTTCAACAAAAACTTGGGAATCAGCCAATTTGCTAACCAAAACTTTGTGTCTCAAGAAAAAGTACAAACCTTGGCTCGTTACGGAATGCTCACGTTCACGTACAACATGCGTGGCATGAACACGACACTGAAGCGCCGTGGAGGTTTCTTCTAAGCCATATCACTTAAATTTTTCTAACTACTGTAATTGCTATGAACATGAAAAATAGATTGAACTTTCTGATAGTGGGTCTGTTGTGGATTGCCAACAGCGTGTATGCGCAGTCGACCGAAGGAATGGTGACGTACGAGCATAAAAGCTACTGGACAAAAATCAATGCTCGGTTGACTTTCTTGAGCAAAGAAGAAAAAGACCGTATGAAGCTTACGTGGGGAAATGAAGACGGATACGGTGTAAAAATGAAGTTGTTTTTTGATGAGAAACAAAGCCTGTATACCTATTTCAGCGACCAAGGGCAAAGTGAAGATGGGCAATGGTCGTGGCGTCAGGATGACTACTTGATTCACCGTAATTTCGATGCAAATAAACTCATCGAACACCACGAGATGTTGGGAAAAACGTTTTTGATGGAAGACACGCTCATGACGTACAATTGGCGAGTACAAAATCAAATTAAAGACGTGGCGGGGTATGTATGTATGAAAGCCGAAACGTTTGACCCTGTTAAAAATCAAAAGATTACGGCATGGTTTGCGCAAGATATTCCTGTATCGGCAGGCCCTGAGCGTTATTTTGGCTTACCAGGGTTGATTTTAGAACTAGACATTAACGACGGAGACGTAGTGGTATCAGCGCAAAAAGTAGAATTGAAAAATGTGCAAAAAGAGCTGACATTGCCTAAGATGAAAGGTAAAAAAATCAAGGTAGCCGACTACAATCAAATGATTCAAAAGCACATCGCCGAAAGCATGAAAGCACAACGAAACCCATTTTGGTCAATGCGCTACTAACTGTGGTACGGGCTTCCAGCCCGTCTAACTGCAAGAGTTAGAAAGAAACTAGAAAACAAATTGAATAGCGGGGGAGTCTTCTCCCGCTATTCAATTTTAGACCCTTAGTTTTTTCCCAATAACCTATGGAAAAACGCTTTTCAAGTTTTGTTAATCGGAGAATTTATAAACTTGGGAAGTTACACTAAACCTATTTAGGAAATAACTTTGAAATAAAGAAGTAGATGTTTTATCCGTTCAGTAGAACCAATGAATTAGCTATGAAACAAAGCCCCGATGGCGTTTGGGGGAGGGTTTTTGTTCTTACTTTTCTACAAAGATTTAGCCTTGCTGGAGCTACTTAACTTGATTCTCAAAAAAACTCTTCCGTTTCTACGCATGAGTTTCATTGTTACCCTGCTGCTTGCTTTAGCCTGACAATACTCTGTTGCTTATAATACACCCAAACAAAAAAGGGACTGCTTTTGCAGTCCCTTTTTTGTTTGGGAAGGTAAACGTCTTAGTTTTTCTTCACTGGATTAGCTGGTGTTTGAGTCGCTGGCTTGTTTGCAGGCTGAGTCGCTGGAGTAGTAGCTCCTCCCGCTTTTTGCTGCAACTGCTGAACCGCGGCTTCAGCTGCGGCCTTTTGTTGTTTTTCAACTTCCGCAGGATCAACGCCCAATTTCTTCAAAATCAAGTTGCTGACGTTCAATTCTTCAGAACCAGCAAACAAGATGATAGGGGTGGTATTGGCACCTGCATCCATGTTAAAGATGTACGTGTAGCCATTCTCTTTACCCACAGCGTCGATAGCTCCTTGGATTTTTACCATTACAGGTTGAAGCAACTGCTGTTGTTTTTTCTGCAACGACTCTTGCGAAGAGCGTTGGAAATCTTGGAAATCTGTTTGAAGGCGGTTCAATTCTTTTTCCTTATCTGCACGAATGATTTCAGACCATTTAGCAGCGTTTTGTTGGTAAGCCTTGTACTTGTCTTCGAACTCTTTTGATTTCTCTTGCATCGCCTTTTCAATTTGCTGTTGCTGAATCGTAAGTTCGTTCTCAATTTTCTTATAGTCGGGCAACAACGTCATAACGTAATCTACGTTTGTCCAACCGATTTTGGTCGCAGCCTGTTGTGCTTTGCTTTCAAAACTTACTAAAGCAATAATCGCAAGGAAGGCTACAGTCAATGTACGTTTCATTTTTATCTACTGTTTTGGTTTGGTTACTTTATTAGTTGGAGTATTTGTTGCTGGGGTTTTCGATGCTGGCGTAGTAACGCTGTTAGTCGCTGGTTTAGTATTTTTTTCTTTTTCTTCGGTACCTAATCCAAGCTCTTCTATGACATAATCGGTGTAATCGTGAACAGGGTTAGAGTAAATAATGACGAAGTCGCTTGACTTATCTACTAACATATCCAGCCTCCGTTGCCTACAAACGCGCTCTACCGCTTTATATACTTGGTCGGTGATGGGTTTGATGATTTCTTTTTTCTTTTGAAATAACAACCCTTCAAATCCGAATATTTTATTGTTGTAATCTTTTGCTTCACGTTCTTTATCAGTGATTTCTTGCTGACGTTTACGCTTCATTTCGTCCGTCAAAAGTACTTCTTCTGCTTGATAAAGCCGCTGCAAACGGTCAATTTCGGTATACTTGTCTTGGATTTCTTTGGCCCAACGATCCGAAAACTTATCCAATTCAGCTTGTGCTTTTTGGTATTCAGGCATTTTGCTCGTTACGTACTCCATATCCATATACCCCCATTTTTGGGCTGATAATGAGTAGGTTACCAAGACGAATTGCAAAATTAGTAAAAGCCCACGGGTTTTCATTGTCGATTTTGGATTTTGTTCGTGGAGTAGGCAGGTTTTCTCCTACTCCATTAGGTGTATGTCTTGTTCTAACGAATTTGTTGCCCAATCGTAAAGTGGAATTGTGGACCACTGCGTTTTGTTTGTCCAGGAAGTGGGTCAAATCCATAAGCCCAGTCAATCCCAATTAAACCAAAAGCAGGCATAAAGATACGTGCCCCAACCCCAGCCGAACGTTTTAAGTCAAAAGGATTGTAGTCTTTGTATTTCTTTTGTGGCTGGTCGGTTCCCCAGTTATTCCCCGCTTCTGCAAAAGCCAAACCAAAGATGGTTGCCGATGGGTTGAGAGAAAGAGGATAACGCAATTCTAAGACATACTTGCTATAGGCTACCCCTCCAAGACTAGAAATACTGCTTGTAGTTGTTGAAGTGCTTTGTGAGGCATCTACTGTACTCAAGCGGTTGTAAATCGGAACAATCGAGCGGTCGGTATATCCTCTTAGACCAATGATGTCTTGCGCCAAGGCAAACATCCCGTAACCCGCAAGTCCTGAACCTCCAAGTACGAAACGTTCGAAGGGGCTAATCGACAAGTTTTGGTTGTATCTACCCAAGAAACCTAAGTGAGCACGGGTACTTAATACGAGTTTCCCTGCGACTGTCTGGTACCAAGTAGCATCAAACATCCATTTGTGGTATTCTACCCACTTGTACTGCGCTTCTTTTGACGAAAATGACGTAGTTCCTGTAATGCTTGAATAAGGTGGTGTAAATGTGCCACTTAATGAGAAAGAAGAACCACCTCTTGGGAACTGAGGGTTATCAATGGTATTGCGAGACAACGTCAAGTTCAACGTTACGTTGTTGGAAACCCCGTTTGGATAACCAATACCGAACAAGTCTAAGCTGTCCATTTTATAACGCTGATACGAAAGTGCGGTACTTAATACAAAGTAACGATCAGGTATTTTAAGGCGTTTTCCTAACGAAATAGTCACCCCTGAGTTTTTGTAGGCTCCAAGGAATTTTAATCCACTTGTAGAGCGTGTATAAAGGTTGGAATAATCAACAGTACGATAAACCGTATGGCTCAAGTTTACCCCGAAGTTAACGGGCTTTTTACCTCCTAACCAAGGTTCTGAGAAACTTATAGAATAGGTTTGGTATTGGCGACCACTTGCTTGGAAACGAACCGCCAATTTTTGGCCATCGCCTGAAGGTAAAGGTTTCCACGCTTTAAGGTTGGTAATGTTTTTCGTAGAGAAGTTGTTGAAAACAAGCCCTAACGTACCTACGAATCCGATGTAGCCACCCCAACCACCAGAAAGCTCAATTTGGTCACTTGGTTTTTCTTCTACAGTGTATTCAATATCTACGGTTCCATCTTCTGGGTGAGGGATAGGGTTGATACCGATTTTTTCAGCATCAAAATAACCTAACTGCGACAATTGACGCTGCGTATTGATAATCTCTGTTTTGCTGAATTTTTGTCCTGGTAAGGTAAACAACTCACGAAGTACAACGTGGTCGCTCGTTTTGGTGTTACCATTCAAAATAATTTTATTGATGGTCGCTTGCTTACCTTCGAAAATGCGCATTTCTAGGTCGATGGAATCTCCTTCAATCGCTTTTTCGATAGGGCGGCAGTTGTAATACAAATAACCATCGTCCATATAAAGTGAACTAACATCTTGGCCTGGGTTGGCTTCGAGGCGCTTCTGGATTTCTTCAGGATTGTAAATATCTCCTTTTTTGAGACCAAAGACTTTGTTAAGTTGTTCTGTTGTACGGAGGTAATTTCCCTGCCAAGTTACATCACGGATATAATAACGTGGCCCTTCTTCGATGTTGAGGACTACGTCTATGGTCTTTTCGCCTGGGTTATGAATAATGGAGTCAGATACGATGGTGGCGTCACGGAAACCATTTTTATTGTAATATTCGATGAGTTTTTCCTTGTCTTCGTCGTATTTTTTAGGAATAAACTTGGAAGGAGTGAATAAACGTCCAAAACGCATCTGTTTGGTCCCCTTCATTTTATTACGAATTTTACCTTCTAAAATCTCCTTACGACCGTTAAACACCAACTGATGAATTTTAACTTTTGACCCCTTGGTCACAAGGATTTTGAGGGTTGCGTTTCCGCGGGTAGAATCTGAAATTTGATTGATTCTTACCTTTACATTCATGAAGCCTTTGTCGACAAAATAGCGTTTAACGGCTAATTGGGTATTTTTAATCATCGTGTTAGAGATGATACGCCCCTTTGGTAGTTTGATCTTATCGTTTAAAGACTCTTTTTCGCCTTTACGAATTCCCTCAAATTCTACTTTAAATAGCCGAGATTGCTCTTTGATGTGAATTTCTAACCAAATTTGCTCACCTTCAATCTTACGGGCTAAGATTTCGACGTCTTCCAAAATTTTCTGATCCATCAGTTTTTTAATGGCGCCATTGATGGCATCGCCAGGCACTTTAATTTTGTCGCCTACTCGTAACCCTGACATGGAAATCATAGAGTTAGGGTCCAAAAATTGGTTACCTGTAACGACAATTTCGGCCACTACATAATCTTTTGGTTCGGCGTAGTTAATCGCATCGTCTTTTGGGGTAGACGTAACTACTGGCGTATTCCGTCCGAGACCAAGCTGCTGAGCATGAAGACATATGCTAACAGTCACGAAAGCAGCGGAAAAACTAACGAAACGGATGAGTTGGTTGAATTTTTTCATAGATACACGGTTCTTTCCCATTTTCTAATAACGGCAAAAGAAAGGGTTTATTTCGCTTCGGTTAGAATCTGTTCACTGGTTTTACCAAAACGTCTTTCTCGTTGTTGAAACGATAAAATGGCCTCATGTAAATGCTCTCGACGGAAGTCGGGCCAAAAGACCTCGTCGTAGAAGTAAAGTTCGGCATAGGCTAGCTGCCACAACAAGAAATTACTGATCCGATGATCTCCTCCTGTACGCAACATAAGGTCTACATCAGGGCGTGGTTGGGTTGAGAGCGTTTGGTTAAATAAGTCCTCGGTAATGTCTTCCGACTTTAAGGTACCGTCTTTCACTTGTTGAGCTAGACGCTGTGCTGCTTGCACAATATCCCATTTTCCACTATATCCTAAGGCCAAAACTAAGTTGAGCCCTGTGTTTTGTTTTGTTCTTTCTATGGCTTGAGATAGCTCCTTTTGGCAAGATTTTGGCAAGCTTGCTGTATCACCAATGGTATTAAGTTTGACATTGTTTTTAAGCAATGTCGGCAGTTCGTCGGCAATAGTATGTACCAAAAGTTCCATCAACGCTCTTACCTCGGCTTCTGGGCGCCCCCAGTTTTCGGTCGAAAATGCGTAGAGTGTTAGGTATTTAACACCAAGTTCGGCACAACCTTCGGTAGCTTCACGCACGGCTTTAATGGCGTTTCTGTGTCCAAAAACGCGCATAGCACCACGCTGTTTGGCCCAGCGGCCGTTGCCATCCATAATGATGGCTATATGTTGAGGAAGTCTAGTCCGGTCTATTTGTTCTTTCATTCGCACGTAAAAATGGCCTGCAAAGTTAGAGGAAATTATCAGGTAATCAAAAGGATAAACCTCGGGGTTATACCTTCTTAGTTTTCCATTTTCCTCGCCTAAAAAGTAGGATACCCACGATGGCTAATAAAGACTCGCTGAAAGCCACAGAAATATAGACACCGTTAGGGCCTAAATTTACGTATTTTGCTAATACATAGGCCAGCGGAATTTCAACGGCCCAAAAGCAAGCTAAGTTCATGAGGGTGGGAGTTAGGGTATCGCCCGCACCATTGAACGATTGACTAATAACCATACCATACGCAAAAAATAAGTAGCCAAAACAGATAATCCGTAAGCAGTTCACTCCCGTTGCTACAGTCACTGGGTCGTTGTTGAACCAACCGACGATGTTGGAGGAAAAGATAAAAAATATCACGGCGACAATTGCCAAAAAGATAAAGTTAAAGAAAGCTGCCCGCCAAACGGAGGTTTCGGCGCGTTCGGGCTCGTTGGCACCTAAGTTTTGGCCTACGAGGGTAGCGGCGGCATTGGCCATCCCCCACGATGGTAAAATCGTGAACACAATGACGCGAATGGCAATGGTGTATCCTGCCACAATTTGAGGCCCAAAATCAGATAAAATACGTGTAAGAAATACCCAACTTGCGGAAGCAATTAGAAACTGCCCAGTACCCCCTGCCGCCACGCTGATAAGGTTGCGGATAATCGAAAAATTGACCGTAAGTTGTGAGGAAAGTACTTTAACAGTCCCCTTTCCTTTGGTTAACGAGTACAATTGGTAAATCACTCCTAAAGTACGACCTATAGTAGTGGCCATTGCCGAACCTGCAACCCCAAAAGCAGGAATAGATCCCCAGCCAAAAATGAAAAGAGGGCAAAGGAGCATATTCACTCCATTGGCAATCCATAATGACCGCATGGCAACGGCCGCATCGCCTCCGCCGCGTAAAACGCCACTGAGGGTATAAAGTAAAATGATGGCAGGGCTACTGGCGAATATGATTCGGGTAAAATTGACGCCCGATTCAATGAGGTTTTCGCTGCCCCCCATGGCTCTGAGAATGGTTTCGGCACCGAAAAAACCACTTAGACCAATAACTACCCCCAGTACCACCGATACTAAAATGACTTGGGCGGCTGCCTGTCCTGCTTCCGAAACTTGTTTCTCGCCAATGCGCCGTGAAACAATGGCCGTCGCGGCAGTACTGAGGCCGATGGCGACCGAATAAACGAGCGTTAAGACCGATTCGGTCAGGCCGACAGTGGCTACGGCATCAGTATTGACTTTTGAAACAAAAAAAATGTCTACCACGGCAAAGAGAGACTCCATCACCATTTCCAAAATCATGGGGACGGACAGTAGAAAGATAGCGCGATTGATGCTTCCCGACGTGTACTCGTGTTCTTCGCCTTTGAGCGCTTGTAAGAATAAATCAAAAATTTTACGCATGGCTGTATTATACGGATTTGATATCCCAGACCGAAATCCGACGGTCGTCGCTGGCTGAAATGAGTTGATGATTAAAAGAAGTCCAAAAAAGTTTGTTGACCGAAGTCCCGTGTCCCGCATGGCGTGCGCGGTCAATCACCTTGAGAAGTCGAAAAGTCGTGGCATCCCAAATTTTGATCGATTTGTCCATGCTACACGAAGCAAACAGCGTTTTGTCGGGGCTGTAAGTGAGGTGGTTGATAGCAAAAAGGTGCGCCACTACGTCTTGGTGAAGCGAATATCCATCCAAAACGTTCCAAATTTTTAGATGTGCATCGCGGCTTCCAGAAAGTAAGTAATTACCATCGGGAGAATAACAGACCGAAAATACGGAGTTAGTGTGGGCTTCCCATGTATGGCGGAGCTCCAACTCGTCGACGCCAAATACTCGAATTGAATGGTCACTGTAGCCCACGGCGATTTCACGAGTAATCGGGTTAATAGACAAACAGCGAGCTGATTGCTGGCTTGCTTTAAGGTGTTTACGCACTGCAAAACCAGTTCGGTCCATCACAATCACGACGCCGTCGGAGAGCGCAATAAAGGCCTGATTTTCAAAAAAAACTATGTCAAAGATAGCCGCAGAAGTAAGCTGAACCGAAGTGACGACTGATTTTTCGAACGGGTTTATGACTTGAATACCCTCGTAATTTTGCCCCACCCATAAAAGATGGTCAGCGGAGTCGAACGCCAACGCGTAAATAGACGCAGGAACTTGGGCGATTACCTCTCCCCAGTCAGGACGGGTTAAGTCCCACTTGACGACCATGCCATCACCCCCAGCCGAATAAAAGTGCTTTTCTTCCGCTGATGGTTGAAGCGCATATACGCAATCGCGATGCCCAGAGAATGTGTCTATTTTAGTTACTTGAAGCATAAAGTTCGAAACGCCCGTATTTTTGTGCAAAGTTACACCAAAAGATTGCATCTATGCCTATCATTCGTCAGTGGACCGTTTTTGAGGAATGCTCCCTCCTAATTTGGGAAATTTCAGAACCAGTGGAAGAACTGCTAGAGGAGCTGACGATTACTGCCGAAGAATGGGAGGAATATGAGGGTATTTCACACCCTCAAAAACGTTTAGAATGGCTGACGGGGCGACGAGCTATGCAGACCTTAGTCGAAGCCAGCGGGCGTCCCTATGCAGGTATGAGAAAAGATAATTATGGAAAACCCTTTTTGATAAATGGCGTAGCAGAAGTTTCATTAACGCACACCGCTCGGTTTGTAGTTGTGGCTTTGCATCCAACCTTAACTATTGGGATAGATCTCGAACGGGTAGCTCCTAAATTGGCAAGGGTTGCTCCAAAGTTTTTGTCTGTATCAGAAACCACCCATGCCGCCAATCAATTGGAGCGTTTGTGTACGTATTGGTGCGCCAAAGAGGCTCTTTACAAACTGCATGGTACCCGAAACCTTAGCTTCAAAGAAGAAATTTTAGTCCTCCCATTCACCGACGATACGGCTTACTTTTTTGGAGAAATTTACCCGATTCACACCCCTCTTCCGTGCCAAAAGCATCGTTTATACCGTTTTCAAGTAGACGATTTTTTAGGCGTGTTGGCCGTGTGAGGGGAGTGAATCTTATGCATTGCCGTTTGGTTATTCGCCAGTAGGTTCTTGGAGTATTATGGCCATCCGCTCAATCTCTTTGACCTTATCGCCATCGCCTGTTTTTTCAAAAGCCAATGTGAGGTTTCGAAGTACACGACGAACAATGTCGAGGTTAGAACAAGGCTGATAAAACGAGTCGTTGGGTTGGAGATTCAGTTGCGCAATGTAATGGTCGATGTCGGAGCGCATAAAGACCAATCCTTTGTTAAACACATTGATATAAAACTGTACGGCGTCTTTTTTGTAGGTAAGCACAAAAAGGTTGGGAAGATTGACCCCATACACGGGCAAGTTGAGCCGTTGGGCAATCGTCATGTAAATGCAGCACAAGGTGATTGGGTTGCCTTTGCGAGTTTCGAGCACCACATTCACCATGGAGTTGCTGGCCGAGTGGAAGTGCTTGGTATTTGACCCAAATTTTAGCTTTGAGAAAAAAACGTGATTCAACGCCCTGATTTGGTCAATCGGGTGCATATCTTCCTTAAACTCAAGCCATGTTTCGTAGTAAAATTGCTCGAAGTCACTCCTGAGTTTTTCTAGCGATAAATCGGGGTACTGATAGGTGGCAATGATCCAAAGCCCCTCTAATAAGTCGATGGCGCCGCCGTGATACCAATTGCCCAGACGTTCTAGCACCACCTCAAGCTGGAGCTCGTGTACTAATTCTTCAATACGGCGCTGAACTTTCGGGTTGAATCCAGCACTTTCCCACTCATTCTCCAAATAAGGAATGATAACGTCTCGCTGTTGCCTGATTTCTTTTTCAACCAACTGCGACACCTCTATATCATCGTCATCGAGGAGAGAAACCAACGCTTTGATGTCTTGTTCTGTCATGGTGTTAATCTCAGTGAAGTTCGCTTTAAAGAAAAACAATTTTTTTTCAGCACCCAAATTTTATAGTTTTGTCACTCAATTTTCTACACACTGCATGAAAATATTGGTCACAGGAGGAGCTGGATTTATTGGCTCTCATACGGTTGTCGAACTGCATCAGGCAGGTTTTGAGCCAGTTATTATTGATAATTTCAGTAACTCAGAAGAAAAGGTTCTCAGTAGATTAGCGTCTATCATTGGCCATACTGTGGTATCATACGATGCCGATTGTAACGATGAATCAGCTCTGCGTCAGATATTTGAGAAAGAGTCTTTTGACGGTGTTATCCATTTTGCGGCCAGTAAAGCCGTGGGTGAATCCGTCGAAAAACCTCTGATGTACTACCAAAATAATTTGGGCTCAACCCTCACCTTATTGAAGGTGATGCATGATTTTGGCGTTAAAAACTTCGTGTTTTCTTCGTCGTGTACTGTGTATGGGCAGCCTGATGTACTTCCTGTTACTGAGGAGACCCCGCGCCAAGAAGCAGCTTCACCCTACGGAAATACTAAACGAATTTGTGAGGATATTATTCGAGATGTTGTGATTTCAAAAGCGGGACTTAAAGCAATTTCATTGCGTTATTTCAATCCAGTTGGCGCGCATGAGTCGGCACAAATTGGGGAATTGCCACGCGGTGTTCCAAGCAACTTGGTTCCTTATCTAACGCAAGCCGCAGCAGGTTTGCGTGAAAAATTGACAGTGTTTGGTGACGATTACAACACCGCAGATGGAACGTGTATTCGCGATTTTATCCACGTCGTTGACTTAGCGAAGGCTCACGTAAAAGCACTTGAACTGTTGGCCAAAACAGAGGGAGACAATTTCTATGATGTATTTAATGTAGGAACGGGGGAAGGTGTAACGGTACTTCGTTTAATTCAAACGTTCGAAAGCGTTAATAATATTAAATTAAATTATTCGATTGGACCACGTCGTGCGGGCGACATCGAGCAAATTTATGCGCAAGTCGATAAATCACAAAATGTGATGGGCTGGAAGGCTGAAAAGACCCTCGAAGAGTCGCTTCGAGATGCTTGGCGCTGGCAGCAAAAACTAGCAACCCCTACTGTTTAATCTTGAAATAAAGTTTCTTCTAAAACACTATGAATCAATTATCTAAAGATACCCCCATCGGGGGAGCGGGGGCTATCCTTATTACGGGTGGAGCTGGTTTTATCGGCTCGCACGTAGTTCGTCGTTTTGTAACCCAATACCCTGCGTATCGGATTGTTAACCTCGATGCACTTACCTATGCAGGAAACCTTGCCAACTTGACTGACATCGAAAACGCTCCAAACTACAGTTTTGTCAAGGGGGATATTACTGATGCTTCGTTTATCGATACATTATTTAGCGAAAATGACTTTACGGGAGTGATTCACCTAGCTGCCGAATCGCACGTAGATAGATCAATTTCTGACCCGATGGCATTTGTAATGACTAACGTGATTGGAACCGTTAATCTATTGAATGCCGTTCGCCAAAATTGGAAAGGGAAAGAAGAAGGACGTCGTTTTTATCATGTTTCTACTGATGAAGTGTATGGTGAACTCCATAACCCCGAAGAGTTTTTTTTAGAAACAACGAAGTACGACCCTCGTTCGCCCTATTCGGCTTCAAAAGCATCGTCTGATCACTTTGTAAGAGCGTATCACAATACGTATAAACTTCCAGTGGTGATTTCGAACTGCTCTAACAACTATGGGCCGAATCACTTCCCTGAGAAATTGATTCCATTGATGATTAATAACATTCGCCACGACAAGCCACTTCCCGTCTACGGAAAAGGCGAAAACGTGCGCGATTGGTTATATGTAGAAGACCACGCTCGGGCTATTGATGCGATTTTTCATCAAGGTGGCAATGGCGAAACGTACAATATTGGCGGTTGTAACGAGTGGAAAAATATTGACTTAGTGCATCTATTGTGCAACATTATGGACCAAAAATTGGGTCGTGCTGAAGGAACCTCTGCCCAGTTGATTACGTACGTCACTGACCGTGCTGGCCATGATTTGCGCTATGCCATTGACCCGTCTAAACTCATGAGTGAGCTAGGCTGGAAACCATCGGTAACGTTTGAACAAGGGCTTGAAAAAACAGTACAGTGGTACTTAGACAATCAGGAGTGGCTCGACAATGTAACGTCGGGGAATTACCAAAAATACTACGCAGGAATGTACACCGACCGTTAAAAAAGGCGCGGTGTTGAGAAATAAAGAAAGGGCTTTGCACATTAGTGCAGAGCCCTTTCTTTTACAATACCTCCACGGGCATCATCAATACCGTGCTGAACCACAAAGGCTTGTGGATCTATTTCAGCAATAGCATCGCGCAATCGACTTACTTCTAGACGCGTAACAACGGAGTATAAAACTTTTGTCTCTTGATTTTGAAGACCTCGTTTCCCAAAACCTTTTTCGCTGTTTAGTACCGTTACTCCTTTGTTCAACTTATCCGTAATCATTTCGCGAATCGCCTCATGGTGATCGGAGACCACCCAAACGGCCGTGTATTCTTCAATCCCGTGAATGAGATAGTCGACGGTTTTTGAGGCAGTGAAGTAAGTTAACATAGAATAAAGAGCAATATCGACCCCCAAAAAATAGGCGGCTGTGGCAAAAATGAGAATATTCATTCCCAAGATGACGTCACCTACTCGTAGAGCAGAATTACGACGGCTTATCAATAACGCCGCTACCTCCGTACCGTCCAAAACGGCACCGCCGCGCATGGCTAATCCTATACCTGCACCAATGAAAAACCCTCCAAATACAGATGTTAGAAGCAAGTCTGGAGTGACATCGGGGAAATGAACAAACGCTAAGCAGAGCGATAAGCCTGTGATGGCAAAGGTGCTTTTAATCGCAAAGGCTAGCCCAATTTGACGGTAGCCCATTAAAATAAACGGCAGGTTGATGATAGGAATAAGAACAGCCAAGGGTACTTTCAGGGTAGATGAAAGAAGCATCGAAATGCCTGTAACACCTCCATCAATAAAGTGGCTCGAAAGTAAAAAACCTTTGAGGCCAAGTCCCGCGCTAAAAATACCCGCCGTAATTAAAATAGCATCTTTTAACAGAGAACGTTTGGTAATTCCTTGCATATTCATGAAATAGAAAAAGAGTGGTTCACTACCTATTGTAACGCATAAAATACAATATCGTTTCCTTTTTTCAAAAAAGATGAGAAATGTTGCTGATAACCAAAGTGGTCGCTACATTTGAGCAAAACCTAACCTTTTACCCTTCATGAACTGGATTTTTGCACTACTTTATCGACTAGCTGGCTGGCGCACAATTGGACATGCACCGAAGGAACTCAAAAAAGGAATCTGGCTGGTTTGCCCTCACTGGTACAATTGGGATTTTTTGATAGGAATAGGCGTACGGGCATACATCGACCTAAAAATTGGGTATCTCGGAAAAAGCAGTTTGTTCAAATGGTACTCTGGCTGGTTGTTCAGAGGACTCGGTGGCTATCCTGTTGATCGTACCAAAAACAATAACTTGGTGGAGGCAGTAGCTACGACATTTCATCAAAATGAAACGATTCATATTGCCATCGCTCCCGAAGGTACGCGTAGCAACGTTTCTAAGCTAAAAACTGGGTTTTATTACATGGCATTGAAAGCCAACGTTCCGATTATTCTTGTAGGTTTTGATTACCCACGGAAAGCAGTAGTTTTTGGAGATGTCATTTATCCAACGGGCGATTTTGTCAAAGACATGAAATCTGTCTATGAGTTTTTTCTGACGATTCAAGGCCCTAAAAAAGAGTGGTTACAGAACTACGTTCAAACGGGAGAAATTCCTTTACCCAAAGAAGGACGTTAGTAGTATCGTAATCGTGCCGTCGGTACTCTACTGTGCTGTCGGTTACTAATCCGTGCCGTCGGTTACTTATAACCGACGAACATTTGTGAGCATTTAGCTCTAACCGACACTACTTTCCAAAAAATCAATAATTCGTCGACTAGCCAAGCCGTCACCGTAGGGATTATTAGCTTCTGACATTGCTTGATAGACAGACGCTTGTGTCCAAAGCTCAGTAACGGCTTGGGAGATAGTAGCGCGATTGGCGCCTACGAGCCTAACGGTTCCTGCTTCTACGGCTTCGGGGCGTTCGGTGGTGTCGCGCATCACCAGTACGGGTTTCCCGAGGCTGGGTGCTTCTTCTTGTACCCCACCCGAGTCGGTCAAAATCACCCAACTTTTTTTCATCGCGTACACAAAATCCGCGTAGCCCATAGGAGCGGGTAGGTGTACATTGGGCAAGTCCTTCAAACGTTCGTACACGGGTTGCTGAACATTAGGGTTGAGGTGCACTGGGTAAACAATTTCTAAATTGGGGTACCGCTGCGCAAGTTCACGCAAAGCGTCGCATATTTGAATAAAACCTTCGCCGAAGTTTTCGCGACGATGTCCTGTAACCAATAAAATCTTGCGATTGGTAGAAAAAAGCTGATTTAATTCACTGGATACGCGTTCCGAAAAACCTTCCACTTGTTTGCTTACGTGCAGGAGCGCGTCTATGACGGTATTTCCCGTTTTGATAATTGCGTTTGGGGCAACACCTTCCTGCAACAAAGCTCCTACATTGCGGTCGGTGGGAGCAAAATAATAATTGGCAAGGCGGTCGGTGATGAGTCGATTGGCTTCTTCAGGAAAAGGAGATTGCAGGTTTCCTGTGCGTAGTCCTGCTTCGACGTGTCCTATTTTAATACCAGCGTAAAAAGCCGCCAACGACGTAGCCATACAAGTAGTGGTGTCACCGTGGACTAGCACGAGGTCGGGTCGGTACGTTTGAAAAAGAGTCCGTAAACCCGTCAAGATTCGACACGTTACATCGGTTAAATCTTGCCCTGCCTGCATGATGTTAAGGTCAAAATCAGGGGTAAGTTCAAAAAGCGCCAAGACTTGGTCGAGCATCTGGCGATGCTGCCCCGTTACGCACAATTTATGCTCAAAATGAGGGTGTTGGTTGAGTTGACGGACCAGCATTGCCATTTTGATGGCCTCGGGGCGCGTCCCAAAAACGGTCAGGATTTTCATAGTCCTTCGGGTTTCCAGCCGACTTTGACAACCTTTCCTTGATTTTCAATGATAGGGCGTTTGATTAATGAAGGCTTTTCAAGCATCAATTCCAACGCACTTTGAGCGTTATTGACGGCATTTTTTTGTTCATCAGAAAGCGCCTTGAAGGTCGTTCCTGCTTTGTTGACTAGGGTTGTCCAGTCGGTTTGAGAAAGCCAATTTTCGATGATTTCGCGGGAGATTCCTTGTTTTTTGTAGTCGTGAAACTGGAATTCTATTTGATTGGTTTTGAGCCAATTGAGCGTTTTTTTGATGGTGTCGCAGTTAGGGATGCCGTAAACGGTAAGCATAGTGTAAGTAATGGTCGAAAAGCTCAAAAATAGAAAACTTTTTGGAGAGCAGGAAGTTTATGTGGTATGAAATTACGTATTCGAACGCACGTTAAGCAGCCGTACCAGGCTGTTTGGGAAGGGTTTGACGAAGCTTTGTTTCGGAAACTTAGTCCCCCATTTCCCCCCGTAACGGTTGTGCAATTTGACGGTTGTCAGCAAGGCGATGTCGTAACATTGGAGCTAAATTTCTTGCTGTTTAAGCAGCGATGGACGAGCCATATTGTTGAGCAGCAATCTACTGAGCAGGAAATTTACTTTATAGACCAAGGAGTATTACTGCCCTTTTTTCTACGTTTCTGGCGTCACCGCCACCGCCTTATTCGTGAGGAATCGGGTACAACTATTGCCGACGAAATTGAGTTTAAAACGCCTACATTATTGACCGATTATCTGATGTACCCGTTGCTATGGCTTCAGTTTGCTTATCGAAAACCTATTTACCGAAAAGTATTTACGTAATCTATCAAGGAAGTTTTTAGCGCCCCAATTCTCGTAAACGCTTGCTAGCAAAGACAAACTCATTGAGTTCTTTGACGTCGGCTTGGAGGATGGTATTGTGATCGCCCTCCCACAACTTGTAGCCTTTGTAGAGAAACATCACCTTTTCGCCGATTTCGAGTACTGAATTCATGTCGTGCGTAATGACGACCGTGGTGATGTTGTACTCGTCAGTGATTTCTTTGATTAACTCATCAATTTTGATGGACGTAAGCGGGTCGAGACCCGAGTTGGGTTCGTCGCAAAACAAGTACTTGGGATTCATCACAATGGCGCGGGCAATGCCGACACGTTTTTTCATCCCCCCGCTAATTTCGGAAGGCATACGATTGACGGCATGGTCTAGTCCTACGCGGGTAAGACAGACCATGACACGGTCGTTTTTCTCGCTTTCGCTCATATCAGTGAGCATATCGAGCGGAAAACGCACGTTTTCCGCTACTGTTTTTGAGTCAAACAATGCCCCGCCTTGAAACAGGACGCCCATTTCGCGACGAATTTGTTTGCGAACGTCTTCATCGCTGTTCCAGAAGTCTCGCTCGTTGTAGAGCACTTGGCCGCTGTCGGGGCGAATAAGGCCGATTAAGCATTTGAGCAAAACGCTTTTCCCTGTTCCACTGCCTCCGATGATAAGACTCGTATCGCCAGGTTTAAACGTACCCGATACTCCGCCTAACACCATGCGTCCCTCAAACGATTTTGCTATGTCAATAAACTGAATCATCTTATCCTAGCTATATTTTGTTAGACGTCGGCGTCGGGTGTCCAAGGGTTGTTAAAAGCATCGTCTTCCTCTTGTTTGGCTTCCAGTTCAGCGTCAGCTTTCTTGTTACGTTCTACCCAGGCCGAGACAAAAATACTGATTTCGTAGAGCAACGAAAGTGGCAGTGCCACCAATACTTGGCTAAGAACATCAGGAGATGGCGTAATAACCGCGGCTAAAATCAGAATAACCACAAAGGCATGGCGGCGGTACTCGCGCATGAAGCGCGGATTGAGAAAGCCGATTTTGGAAAGGACAAATGCGACGACGGGCAACTGAAAAGTAAGACCGCAAGCAAGGGTCAAAATGGAAATTAAACCAACGTATGATGTGATATCAAATTGGTTTTTGATGCGGGGGTCAAGTTTGAAATTGGCGAGGAAGTTGATGGCCAACGGAGCAACCACGTAATACCCAAACAATACGCCCGACATAAACAAAGAAGTAACGTAAAAGACAGCCCCACGTGACATCTTACGTTCAGAAGGTTTGAGGCCAGGCTTAATGAAGCGCCAAACTTCCCAAAAGGCGTACGGAAATGCAAAGAGCAAACCGATGATAAGCGCCGACATAAGTGCCATGGTAAATTGCCCCGCCATTTCGCGGCTTTGTAGCTCAAAATCAAGTTGGTCTATACACAGACCTTGGGCGCCTGTAAAACTTGCAAGCTTGCACAACATGCGATACGTCCAGAAATCAGGACGTGAAGGCGCTAGTATGATTTTATCGTATATCTCCTCAATAAAAATGAATGCCCCAATGGTAAAAACTAGTATGGCACCAACGGCTCGAATGACGTGCCAACGTAACTCTTCAAGGTGCTCAATGAACGTCATTTCTGATTCTTCCTGCGTGGGGTTGTCAAATTCTTGGTCAAGTGGCATTTTTATTTCAAATAGATGAATGATTGGTAATAGATACAAGCTACAAAGGTACGCGCTTCGACGTGTTTGCATTACAATTTCTTTAAAAATTAGGTTCAGTTTTGGGCATCTAAGAGGTTTTTACGACTTTTGAGAAACAATTCCCTATTTATTTTAAGCAGATTTTAATGCTTTAGGGGTGGGCGGAGAGAGCTTCATCGGTTAAATTCCCCCAAATCACCATAAAAAAGTTATCCAATGGCATCGCTTCCTAAAAACATACTCTCATTTGAAGAGCCTTTCGGAGATACCAATAGCCGTAAAACGGAACTGAAAGAGGTATCGGAAGGGTACCGTAAACTCTTGGAAGAGAAAATGACGGATTTGAAAGATGATGCAACGCGAGTTGGGAAACAAGCACTAGTGATTGGCGGAACGATTGCGGCGGTATATTTGGTAGTAGAACTACTGTTACCTGACGACGAACCCGAAGTCAAAATCAAACAACCTGAAGTGAATGCTCTGCACCAACGAACCAACGAGCAACCTTCGTGGTTAGTAAAAACAGCTACTTCGCTAGCATTGACGTGGGCATTGGACATTGCACGTCAAAAATTAATGGATTTTTTGGCTACACAGCAACAAAAGAATGAGGTCAAGAATACGAACGATACTCCAGCATAATCTTCAAGAAGGACGCAAGGCGTTTGCCGTACTGCTCGACCCAGATAAGGTTGAGTTTTCGTCGTTTCCTTTTTTGTTGGCCGAGAGTGTGCGTTACGGAGTTGACTTTTTCTTTGTAGGGGGGAGTCTGATTACTCGTTATGCCGCCGATGATATCATCAAGGCTATTCATGAACACACGACAATTCCTGCTATTTTATTCCCAGGAAATAGCCTTCATATTGAGCCTTCGGCCGATGCGATTTTGTTGTTGTCGCTGATTTCGGGACGTAATCCTGAGCTTCTTATTGGTCAACACGTCGTCGCGGCTCCCTTACTGAAACGCAGTCAGCTAGAAATCTTACCCACGGGGTATATGTTGGTCGAAAGCGGTCGCTCTACGACGGTTTCATACATAAGTAACACCACCCCAATTCCTTACGATAAACCCAGTGTGGCAGCGTGTACGGCGATGGCTGGTGAGTTGCTAGGGCTCCAAGTAATGTATCTGGATGCAGGAAGCGGGGCCCAAAAGCCCGTTTCTCCTGAAATGATCGGAGCCGTAAGGAAAGCAGTAGATACTCCAATCATTGTAGGAGGGGGAATTAATTCTTCTTCCAAGGCCCAAGCGGCTCTCGAAGCAGGTGCCGATGTGATTGTAGTGGGAAATGGCATCGAACAAAATCCGGATTTACTTCCTGAGGTAGCGCAGCTTGTCAGGGCATTTAATGATAAAGTAACTGTCTAAAAATCTCCTTAGCTTACGGATAAAAATAAAAAGTCGGGTTGTAAGCAACCCGACTCACTACTATTTGTCGTTCGTTTTTTTACTTCTTCGCCGAAAACGTATAAATCGTTGTTGTTTGGTACGTTTCACCTGGTTTAAGCACTACTGTTGGGAATGCTGATTGGTTAGGCGAATCAGGATAGTGCTCGGTTTCTAGACAAAGCGCAAAGCGTTTTGGATAATTTATTCCTTTCTTTCCTGTGATCGTTCCGTCTAGGAAATTACCTGTGTAAAACTGTATAGCAGGTTCGGTTGTTTGAACTTCCATGATACGGCCCGTGGTAGGCTCATAGACAGTAGCTGCTAGGCTGAGTTCTTTATCTTTTTTGTTTAGCACCCAGCAGTGGTCGTAGCCACCGCCGTACTTAATTTGAAGGTCTTTAGGGTCGTTGATGCGTGTCCCAATGGCTGTTGCTTTGGTAAAATCAAACACATTTCCCGTTACTGGCTTTAATTCACCCGTAGGGATTAATGTTTCGTTGACTGGTAAAAACCGGTCAGCGTTCAAAGTCAATTGGTGCTCAAGAATGTCACGTTTGCCGCCAGTTAAGTTGAAATACGTGTGATTCGTTAAATTAACTACCGTTGCTTTGTCGGTGGTCGCAGAGTAATCAATTTTAAGGGCGTTGTCTTTTTGAAGCGTATAGGTTACCGTTACGTTCAGGTTGCCTGGGTAGCCTTCTTCCCCATCTTTGCTCAAGTAAGAGAGCTTGAGGGCAGGCTCTTCGCCTTCCACTGGCTCAGCTTTCCAAAGAACTTTATCAAAACCAACCGTGCCCCCGTGAAGGTGATTGACCATGTTGTTGACTGCCAAGGTGTACGTTTTGCCATCGAGTGTAAATTTACCTTTGGCGATGCGGTTTCCGTATCGACCAACGAGCGCACCAAAATACGGGCTAGATTTAAGATAACCACCTAGAGAATCATAACCTAATACTACATCATCAAACACACCACTCGAATCGGGGGCGGTTAGGTGGGTGATAATTCCGCCGTAGTTAGTAATTTTTACCTCCATGCCGTTGGCGTTTTTAAGCGTGTAGAGGTCGGCAACTTGCCCGTTGGGGAGTTTGCCAAATTCGGCTTTTTCAATTTTGATTGCTTGCGTTTCGGTGGTTGACTCGCTGCTTTCTGAGGATTTGTTGGAGCAACTTTGGAAGATAACTAGCCCTGCCAAAAGCAGGGGCAAAAAAGTGGATTTCATGGAATAATTGGTTGGGGGTTTGAAATAAATTAAGTCGTCCTCGGGAAAATATACTCAATTCGATAAAGTCAAGAATCAGCACCTTCCCGAAAGTTTTTGAACTTTCGGGAAGGTTTTACCCTCGACATTTCTTAACATCCTTGTCCGTAATAGGCGTTTTTGCCGTGTTTACGTTCATAGTGTTTCATGCGGAGTGTATCTTTGATACGCGGAGTGTTGGGGTTTATTTGGAGCGTGAGGTAGGCCATTCGCGCTACTTCTTCTAGGACTGCGGCATTATACACTGACTTCTCTGCGTTTTTTCCCCACGTAAATGGCCCATGATTTTGTAGCAAAACCATTTCTACTTCTTTGTGAGAAAGCCCTTTGGCCTTAAATACATCAAAAATCTGGTGACCAGTTTCGTGTTCGTAGTCGCCTTCAATCATAGCGTCGGTAAGGACAGGCGCACAGGGGATATCTTGGTGAGTATGGTCGGCGTGGGTAGTTCCAAAAATAGGAATATCAAGCCCCGCCTGCGCCCAAGCCACGGCGTAGGTACTGTGCGTATGCGTAATTCCACCAATGTCTTCCCAGGTTTTATAGATCAACGCGTGCGTTTTGGTATCCGATGAAGGGCGCATGGTACCTTCTACGACCTTGGCATCGTAGTCCATAATGACGATGTCTTCTGGGCGTAAGTTTTCGTAAGGAACTCCGCTTGGTTTGATGGCAAAAACTCCCTTCGAGCGGTCAACGGCGCTAACATTACCAAAGGTAAAAAGCACTAGCCCGAGCTTGGGAAGCTGCATATTGGCTTCAAAACATTCTTCTTTCAGCGATTGGTAGAGACTCATAATTGGAAATGGCTAAAATTGACCAAGGTTATTTGTAGGTGACTTCGCTGAGACGGAGCTCATTTTTAAGACCGCGAATGGTGGTGTTTTTGTCGATGACAACGAGCTCTACCCCTAACATTTCAGCAAAGTCTTCGATGTATTCCGTGGTTAAGTTTTGGCTATAGACCGTATGGTGAGCGCCGCCCGCCAAAATCCACGCCTGAAGGGCTACTTCCATGTTTGGCTGCGGTTTCCAGAGCGCGCGAGCCGTTGGAAGTTTAGGGAACGTTTCGGTTACTTCTACGGCTTCTACTTCGTTGACTAGCAAACGGAAACGGTTTCCTAAGTCAATCAAAGAGACGTTGAGGGCTGGACCTGCAGCGGCGTTGAATACCAAACGAACGGGGTCTTCTTTACCCCCAATTCCTAGTGGATGGACTTCACATTTTACTTTATGGGCGGCAATACTCGGACAAATTTCGAGCATGTGCGAGCCGAGTACCATCGGGTTGGCAGGGTCGAAGTGGTAAGTATAGTCTTCCATAAATGAATTACCTCCTTGTAAACCACTCGCCATTACTTTCATGATGTGTACCATAGCAGAAGTCTTCCAATCACCTTCACCACCATAGCCGTAGCCTGCGGCCATCATGCGCTGAGAGCCAATGCCTGGAAGTTGACGCATACCGTGGAGGTCTTCAAAGGTATTGGTATACGCCGCAAAACCACCTTCTTCTAAAAAGGCTTTGAGCCCAAGTTCGATGCGGGCTGCTTCGATGAGCGATTGACGCATAAAACCTCCGTTGTGCAGCGAAGGCATCATGTCGTACGTGTCTTCGTATTCTTGAATGAGTGTGAAAATATCAGCTTCCGAAATCTGATTAATGTACTTTACCAAATCGCCTACCCCGTGGGTATTGACCGAAAATCCAAATTTCATTTCGGCTGCTACTTTGTCGCCGTCTGTTACGGCTACTTGGCGCATGTTGTCCCCAAAACGCACCACTTTCATGGTTTGCATGGTATATTTGGCGGCGGCAACGCGGCTCCAAATGTTGATTTTTTCGAGAACATTCTCCGACTGCCAGTGTCCTACCACCACTTTGCGGTTGAGGCGCATCCGGGTCATAATAAACCCAAACTCACGGTCGCCGTGCGCCGATTGATTGAGGTTCATGAAATCCATGTCAATGTCGTTGAATGGAATGTCACGGTTAAACTGCGTATGCAAATGAAGCAACGGAAGTTGAAGCGCATTGAGGCCGTTTATCCACATTTTAGCGGGTGAAAATGTGTGCATCCACGTGATAATCCCCACACAGTTGGGAGTGCTATTGGCTTCTTTGCAAATGGTCAAAATCTCGTCGGGCGTTTTGACAACGGGTTTAAAAACCACCCGCACTGGAATCGTAGGGGAGTCGTTGAAAAAATCGGCAATGATTTGAGAGTGTTCATCAACTTGACGCAACGTTTCTTCTCCGTATAAATGCTGGCTTCCTGTGACAAACCAGACTTCAAATTGCTTGAGCATATTAGGTAATTAAATTTAATGTTGTTAAATGTTTTTTTCAACAAACTCGCCAAGTTGGATGTATTTCTGATAAAGCCGTTGATAAACAGAGGATTTGTCGGCGTTGGGTTCGTAAAGCGCGTCAAAACCCGAGCCCATCGCTTTTTGGGCGTCCAGTAGTGTTGGATGTACGCCTGCGGCAACTGCGGCATTCATGGCTGCACCTAAGGCACAGGCTTGGTCCGAACTAGCCACTTTGATGGGCATGTTTAAAACGTCAGAAAGTGTTTGCATTACAAAAGGGGATTTTTTCGCCACACCTCCGATTGCAATTACTTGTTTGATGGGAACGCCTTCGTTGATGAAGCGGTCCACAATGGCTTTGGAACCAAATGCCGTAGCTTCTACAATCGCTTTAAAAAATTTGATGGCGTCCGTACCAAGGTTAAGTCCAGAAATAGCGGCCTTGAGCGAGTGGTTAGCGTCGGGTGTGCGTCGGCCATTAACCCAATCGAGCGCAACGGGGTCTTTGTCCGTCACGGGCAGTTTTGCCGCTTCTTCCGAAAGATATGGAATCAGTTTTTGGGCGAGTTCTTCGGCAGCAGTTTCGCCTAACAACGTGCGTACAGGTTCGGTAATGACCTTCTGAAACCACGCATAATAATCGCCGTAAGCCGACTGACCTGCCTCCATTCCGAGCATTCCTGGGATAATCGAACCATCGACCTGCCCACAAATACCGCGAATCAACAAGTGACCGATTTCTTCGTTGGGAGCGATAAGCATATCACAGGTAGAAGTCCCCATTACCCGTACAAAATCGTAGGGTTGAATTTCGGCTCCAACGGCTCCCATGTGGCAGTCGAACGCTCCAACGCCAATCACGACATTGTTGGGTAAGCCAAGACGAGCGGCCCATTCTTCCGAAATTACGCCCATGGCTTGGTCGGAGGTATGAGAGTTTTGAAACAAACGAGCACGTAATCCTTCTAACAGTGGGTCGATAGCCACTAAAAAATCTTCGGCAGGTAAGCCATTAAACTCGTTGTGCCACATTGCTTTATGTCCTGCTGCGCAGCGTGAGCGTTTCATTTCTAACGGATGGGTATTGCCCGTTAGCACGGCCGAAATCCAGTCGCAATGTTCTACCCACGAAAAAGCACGGGCACGTACTTGCTCATCGACGCGGAGGGTACGTAAAATCTTTGCCCAAAACCATTCAGAAGAATAAATACCCCCGACGTATTTGGTGTAATCAATGGGCCAGCGATGCGCTACTTCGTTGATTTCCTCGGCTTCGGCGTTGGCCGTATGGTCTTTCCAAAGAATAAACATGCCGTGGGGATTCTCGGCAAATTCGGGAAGGAGTGAAAGCGGTGTGCCTTGCTCGTCGACAGCCACGGGCGTAGAGCCTGTCGTGTCAATCGAAATTCCTACAATATTGGCGGCTACTTCGCTTGGAAGTCCTTGTAATGCCCCTTTGATAGACGCCTCAAGCCCTTCAACGTAGTCAAGCGGGTGTTGGCGAAATTGCGACAGTTCAGGCTGGCAAAACAACCCTTTTTTCCAACGCTCGTAGTAATGGACGGCAGTACCTACTGCTTCGCCCGTTTGGGTATTTACTACTAAAGCCCGAACCGAATCAGTGCCGTAGTCGAGTCCAATTGTGTATTTTACAGCGGCCATGTAACAGATTTTTGTGTTAGATTGACACATTTTACGTGTCGAATAATGACTATAAAGTGCAGAATAACGCCAATACTACCCGCCGATTTGTTGGGTAGAAACAAAATAATGAAAAGCGTTAAACTGGTCTTGGTATCGTTCTTTATCTAAAGTATAAAGGATGGCTTTTTTAGTGGTTGAGTTTTCATTTTTCGCTCCAGTATCAATCAAGAGGTGCGTGGATAAAATTTTACGGCTAAAATTCCGACGGTCGAGGGGAGTATCGTAAATGGCTTCGTATAATTTCTGTAACTGAGGAATCGTGAATTTTTCGGGAAGAAGTTCAAAACCAATAGGATGCAACGCTGCCTTGTAACGAAGGCGTTGAAGGGCAATGTCTACCATTTGGTCGTGATCAAAGATAAGATTCGGACGGTTTTTGAGCGTCACCCAATGTGCATTGTGGGCTTTGGCTTGCTCTTCGTCGTGGTCGTGAATGTTAATAAGGGCAAAGAAACATACTGAAATCGTCCGTTCTACGGGGTCACGGTTGACTTTGCCAAAGGTTTGAATTTCTTCAAAATAGATATTTTGAAGGCCCGTCAGTTCGTACAATACGCGATTGGTAGCGGCCTCAAGGTCTTCGTCTTCGTTTACAAATCCCCCCATCAACGACCATTTGCCCCGCTCAGGCTCAAAATTTCGTTTGATAAGAAGAAGTTTTATCTCTTCTCCATCAAATCCGAAAATAATACAGTCTGTCGCAACTAATAACCGAGTTGAATGGGGGTATTGTTTCATTTGTTCTAATGTGTCATTTGGACACAATAGTACTTGCTTTTTTATTATTATTCAAATTTTTTTTTGAATTTATGAACCTTCTACCAAGCAGCTAGAAAAAGGCAAAAAAACTTAGCTCGCCGCCGAAGAAAAAGAGGCCAAATATGCTTTAGTGGCGCTATATCCCGAATTATAAAGAGCTTGCACCTGTTGAGGCGTGATGTCAAAATCGGTGGCTGAAATCCCTAAATCGTCAATTTGGATGGTTCTTTTATCTTCATAAAGGTTTTTTTGAATCATCAAATCTTGCGAATTCAAGAGGGCTTCAAACAGCGATTTGATGTAGGTTTCCAAGTAATCAATGCCGTACGTCAAATCATTTGGGGTAGAAGCATTGTGCAAATCGGTTAGAAAAAAACCTAATGTCGATTGGGGAGGAATTGTGGGGCCGTCAAAGGTGTCAATGGGGTAATTATACATGACGCCACCGTCAACAAAGATATGGTCATTGGGGATGGAGTCGGGGAACTGCCAAGCTCTAAAAAATAAAGGAATGGACATCGAAGCGCGTACGGCCATCGCTATCTGCACATTGGGGGTGGTAGCAATGGAAAATTCTTGAATTTTCTGCGTGTTTAAGTCCGTTGAAAATACCTTTAACGTAGTTCCAAACTGGGCATATACTTCTTCAAAAGTAATGGCGGGATTGATGTTTTGTTGTTGGAGAAAAACTTTAAACCAGCTATCCAAGAAATAGTCTCCTTCGTAAAGTCCAAATTTTTTGGCAAGGTCGGTCAGGAAGTTGAGAATGTTTCCTTTGTCTTTGAAGTTTTCGTAGTTGGTGGAGGCTAAAAATGTATTGAGCGTATCGGAAGGAATGCGACATGCACCCAGCGCGGCTATAATTGAGCCTGCCGACGTACCTGCAAATCCGTTGATTTGGGTGCTAATGTTGGCTTCTTCGAGTGCTTTCATGGCACCCACGTAGGCAATACCTTTGACACCGCCGCCTTTGAAAACAAGGTGTTGAAATGGGAAAGTAGACATAAGTTGAGTTATTGATTAACAGTGTTTACAACGTAATTTTTGAAATCGAAGAGTTGGGTATATGGAATCAGCTTTTTGGAACTTGAATCGTACGAGAAAAATAAGGCTTTGAAAAAAACGCCCGTTCGTTTGCCATTCACATTGATGAGGTCGTTGCAGTTGGAGGTCAGTTGAAACGTGATTCCCTCAATTTTTATGGTTTGGACGCCACTTTGGGTGGTGTTTGTGTTTTTGGTTTCAAGACTTAGCGAGTCGGAGTAAACGACGCTCGTAATCACCATAAATAGAACATTCTCCTGGGTAAGTTTTGCAAAAGTGGCGTTTTGCTCTGTCTCTATTTTTTGGAGAAAATAGTAAGGACGATTGAGCCGTAATCGGGTGGCGTTCGTAAGTCGTAATTGCGTATTTCGCTCCAGACTTTCTTCCACTTTAGCCGAGAGTAGTTTGATTTTTGGCGTCTCCGAATCGAGCGAGGTCGATAAATTAATGTCGGCCGAAATCATCAAAGAATTGATGGAAGTATCCACCAAAATATGGCTCGAATCTGGCTGTTCATGAAACATATACCCCACAAACTTATCTTTTTGATTGATATAATACACGTCGCCGACGGTAGCTTGAATGGAATTTAACAGGCCGTAGGGCGACGTGTAAGTGGCGATGTCCTTGCAATTGATGGTGCCCGTCACTACCCGCCGACAAGAATAGAACGGAAGCAGCAGCAAAATACCCAAGGTGCATTTTATAATCGTTTGAAGTGGGTAAAGGCGATGCACAGTGGTAGAGGTTTAGGTGAGTTAATACAGTAAAACTCCCCTCGCATGAGGGGAGTTGATTATCGTATAAATGAATTGGCTAGGCTGGCAACTTGCTGCCAATCAGACGAGGCGGCCTGTACCAATGCGGGCGTAAAGGCGTTGTAATCACTGATATTTTCGTCAGAAATTGTCTCCTTTAAGTCCGCATTGAGTGATTCCCAGCCCGTGGCGAGCCCGTTGATGCCTCCCTGAATTTGTCCAAACGAATTTTGGTAAGAAGTGACAACGTGCAGCGCATTTTGGGCTTGCGAAGACTGCTGATTGATGTTGTTTAACTCACTGTTGAGTTGGTTTTGTTCGTTTCTCAAGCTATCAAGCTGGCCCGTAAGCTTGTACCACAACTCAGAAAATGGGTTGCTGCTTTCTTCGTTGATTTTCCTTTGAACATCATTCATTTGCTGTTCAAGACTTTGCATTTGAGCATTCAGACTGTTGACGGCATTTTGTAATTGTAAATTGTCGTTGTTGAGCGCTCGCATGGTATTATCTACCTGAACCAAGTAATTGGTAAGGGCGCTTTGTGTCGAGTTTACTTGATTTTCTTGAGCTTGAGTAGCGTTTTGCAGCGCCGACAGAAACAATTGAAATTGGACGATTTGAGTGGTGTCTCCTTTCGCTATGGCTTCTGCGATGTTGTAAAGCCCATTGAATACGCTCTGAAATAAGTCATTAAAGCCAACGATACCTTCCAGTGACATCATCACTTGCCGAAGGATGTCGCTCGTCCATTGATTGGCTACTGCTTTGGCGTTGGAGATATCCTGCTGTAAGCTAGGTGCATACGGAGAGCTATAAATGGGCATGGCTTGAACATTCTGACAGGCAGCGTTAATGCTGCCGATGGATGTTCCTGTGGTCTGGACACTGGCCGTAAAACCAGGCGGCGGAGATAATTGGGCATTTATCATGGGAAAAGATGCTACGTCGAGAATTGGGATGAAATGTGTTACGAATGACTGATGTCTTTGACATTAATGGGGATGATACCCATTTGTTGGAAGGCAAGTGCTTGAGCCAATAAACTGGTCCATTCGGGTTGAGCACCTTGAAGCGACTGGGCCAAATTGAGGGTGACAGTAGGGCCTTGTTGGAGTCGATTATAGATGTCTGTTAGGCTTCCCGCAAGCGAGTTCCAACCATCGGCGTACGCCTGAACCGCCAACGCCGCACCTTTGGCATGGGCTGCCAATAAGTCGGTGTTGAAGGCAAGGTTTTGCACAACGGCATACACGGCTTCATCGTAAAGCAATTGCGTAATGGTATCCATATAAGCCTGATTCTGAGTGGTTAGGTCAGCCAATGCGGCGCTGTGCTTATCGGATTCTTTTACAATCCCTTGAATTTCGCCCAGAATCGTATTGAAGCCTTTAGCAGGGTCTTTGTACCAGCCTACTAGAATAGCTACGCCGATTTTTAATCCTGCCACCACGCCATACACACCCCCTGAAGCCACAATTTGGTTGTCGGAATCAATGGCCTGCTGAATCGTAGCAAGTTGTGCCTGAAGCTTGGTAATATCGCTGCCCAAAAGTTGTTTTTGGGCTACTTCTAGGTCAGCATCTAAGTCGGTTTGATTGCTCGCCGATAAGTCGATGAACTGGGTCAAATCCCTAGCCATGCTGTTGCGGGTGGCTGTACCGTTGTTGATGGTCGCAATGAGCTGGTTTACTCCCGTACAAAAATCATGGGTGGCATTGGTGCGGGCGTTGGCATCGGCGGTAGCATCATCAATGAGCTGGGCATCACTGAGCAAACGGGGGTACATTTGGAGAAATTCGTTTGCAAAGCCGATGTCTTGAGCCGACAAGGCGACTAATTCTGGCGTGATCTTGGTTAGGCAAAAAACAGCGTTTTGCTGAACACTTTGTTGGTCTTCCGTAAACTCAGGGACTGAGTCAAGCGTGACTTCGGGCTGATTAGAGATGGCTTGACTGTAATTTTGGAGTAGGATGGAGGAGGTGGCAATGTTTGCAGTAGCTACTGCAATCGGAGCCGCTGAAAATGCGTTGGTCATAACGTTGAAAATTGAGTGAAAAAGATAGCGAAATAAATAGCAAGCAAGGCAGGGTAAATATACCCTGCCTTGAAGAAATAACTAGTTTGTTGACTTCTGAACTGGTAGTGTTCCGTACTGTTGGATGCTCTTAGCAAGTTCGAGGGTTGTTTCCCAGTCAGCGTTTGCGGCAGAGAGTAAACGTGTCAACCAAGTACCTAAACTTGGGTCATCGGCTTGTTCCAACGCCTGAACTACTTGATTGAAATCCGCCTGTAACGAGTTCCATCCTTTTTGTAAGCTTTCAACGGCTGAAATTCCTTGTGCAACGGCATTAACGAGGGTAGAAATCGTAGCGGCGGCTTGTTGGGTGGACGTCATCACTTGTTGGTCTTGGGCCAATTGAGCGGTGGCATCGGCGTAGGCTTTTTTTGTTTTAGAGTAATCAGCGCCTGCTACCCCCATTGCGGTGGTTCCACCTGCGACTACGGCAAGCCCCCCAACGATTAGAGCCGTGCTGACCCCTGCGGTTTCGATTTCACCTAAAATCCCTACCACAATCATCAAACCACCCACTACGTCGGCGGTGGCACCTGCGCCAATGATGGCGAGGTCTTTGTTCATGGCAGTATTGTAAGCGGCAACCTCTTTTTGTAACTGCGCAATTTCTCCCTGTTCTCCTCCTAAGGCATTGTTTACGTTGGTAGCATCTTGATTAAAATTGCGCTCATCCGTCTGAATCAATGGCAAAAAGGCATTAAGAGCATCAATAACGGGCTGCGTGCTTGCTTCGGCTTTTTGCGTTTTATTGATAAGGTTATTCATCCCTTGAGTAAACGTATTGGCATTGTCCCCTTGACCAATGTTTTCAGCTAGCGAATACAAAAGGCTATACTCGGCCGACCATAGATTCCCAAAACCAATGACATCGGCAATCGTGTTGACAATGAGTGGGTTGAGGGTGTTTAAGTAATAGGTGGCGTTGGTACGGGCAAGGGCTTGGTGGGCGGGCAAATCTTCGACTACGGTACTTTTTGAGTCAGTATCAACTTGGGAAGGAAGTTTGATGTCAGGAGTTTGTAGTACCGTGTTGGTGTACGTTTGGAGCATAATAGAAGCTGACATACTGTTGCTCATTCCTGTTTGTACGTCTGAACTGCCGATGTTTACATCTGATGCAAGTGCCATGATTGTTTGTTGTTTTAAAAAAGGTTGAGTAAAATGAAATAACGTTGAGGTGATTTGCTTACATGTTCTTCAATGGCTACTACCCGTAAGCGCATAGCAGTAGCCGTCTTGGGAGGTAAAACCCAACGAGAGGACAAAAAAACGAGTACATTTTGGCCAAAAAAATCCTAACCCACCTTATAGAGGGGAGGGAAAAGGCCCAACAATAGAAAGCTAATTACCAAAATAGACTGGTAATTTCCGTTTGTTTTCAAACGAAAACAGAAGCTAAACGCCACAGAGAATCATGTTGCTACGAGAGCAGCACGAAAAGGTGAAAATTGATAAGGTTCGGACAGATTAAGCTGTGGACGAAAATGGGGAGGAGAATGGTTGTTTTTTCATAATTAACATTGACGTTGAGTAATAAAGTAAACCGTGTAAGTACTGCCAACAAGATAGGACGCGCCGACTAACACTTACGAAGCAAATTTAGGAAAAGCCGTTGTAAATGTCAACAAATGCGTGTTAATATTTTGGTATAAAAAAGCTGCTTTTGGGAAAGATTCTTTCGGTAACTTTTTTACCCCCATTGCTCATCGGCATATTCACTTTGGTCGCTTTCGCTCGATTTTGAGACAAAGAGCGGACGGGCTTTGACGGGGCGCTCGGGCTTCACCGTCATAAAGTTGCGGTACTGCTCATCCGAAATAATTTCGAGCAAAAGGGCACGCTTAAGAATGACCGTGAAAGGCATGTGGAAAAAATCAGCAATGTCCATTGCCAACGCGGGCGAAAGCTTCGAAATGCCGCGATGAAAGAAGCTGCGTACTTCGGGCTTGGGTAAAAAAGTATCAAACACCAAACGTTCGGCACGGGTACCGAGCTCCGCGCTTGGGTAGTTCATGTACAACCCCAATGACGTGACGAGCAAACAAGTGTAGTAGTGCCGTTCGTACTCCGAGGCTTTGGCATTGATAAAAACCCAGCCTTGGTTTTGATACAACGCCGAAAAGCCCACGAAGCTAGTTTCGACGTGGTGCAGCTGGGCTACCTTCACTTCTTCTGGATACGCCAATCGCCGCCCAATTTGCCGAATAATCTCTTGTCCCGACGACACATCGGCGGCTTCGCCGGTGGGTTCGAGGAGCCACTCGCCCGTGACGAGAAGCTGAAAAAGGCGCTCACCTTCGCGTTGAGCCGCGATTTGACCCAAATGCAACACCGTACGATTAGGTAAATGAAAATCAATCGGTACTTGGTTGATAGGTTGCTTTTTCTTTGCCATGGCTCTGTCAAACGCTTGATAATTAGACAAAAGTAGCGGGAATTTGAGAAGGACACAAAGCGTCGAAAATCATTTTTTTGAAATAACTCATTTTTCAAAACCTGCACTTTTCTGTTTGTCAAATTAGAAAGGTAGCTTTGCAGCCAAATTTCAACAAGCGAAGAACATGACTGAGCAACTAAAAACAGTTCCTCTCAACGACCTACACCAACAGTTGGGTGCAAAAATGGTACCATTTGCGGGCTACGTAATGCCTGTTCGTTATTCGTCAGACCTCGAAGAACACCACTGCGTTCGCAACGGAGTGGGGGTGTTTGATGTGTCGCACATGGGCGAGTTTATTGTCAAAGGGCCTAAGGCTTTAGACTTGATTCAGCGTGTATCGGCTAACGATGCTTCGGTACTTTTTGATGGAAAAATTCAATACAGCTACTTGCCCAACGGAAAAGGGGGAGTAGTAGATGATTTGTTAGTGTATCGCGTGGGTGCCGAAGAGTATTTTTTGGTAGTTAATGCCTCAAATATCGATAAAGACTGGAATTGGATTCAAAGTCATAATGAGGAAGGTGTCGAAATGCACAACGTTTCGGACGACCTTTGCTTATTCGCGGTACAAGGCCCGAAAGCCGCCGCCGCGCTTCAATCGCTCACCGAGGTCAATTTGTCGGAAATGGGCTATTACACCTTTGTCAAAGGAGTGTTTGCGGGCTTGCCTGACATTATCATCTCAGCGACGGGTTATACAGGAGCAGGGGGCTTTGAACTCTATATACCAAAAGAGTACGGTGTGCAGGTATGGAATGCCATTTTTGAAGCAGGAAAAGAATTTGATATTAAGCCGATTGGCCTTGGTGCGCGTGATACCCTTCGTTTAGAAATGGGCTATTGCTTGTACGGAAACGATATTGACGATACCACCTCGCCGTTGGAGGCGGGACTTGGTTGGGTGACTAAGTTTACCAAAAACTTTATTGATTCTGAGGTTCTTCTTGCCCAAAAACAAGCAGGTGTTGCCAATAAATTGGTAGGTTTTGAAATGATTGACCGTGGTATTCCGCGCGGGCATTATGAACTATGCGACGCCGCAGGCACGGTGATTGGACACGTTACTTCGGGAACTCAGTCGCCGACGCTGTCCAAAGGAATTGGACTTGGATACGTTCCTACGGCCCACAGCAAAGTAGGAAGTGAAATTTTTGTAAAAGTACGCGACCGCTTGTTGAAAGCTCAAGTGGTGAAACTGCCTTTTGTCAAACCAACGGTCTAATTAGCTCTCTCGTATGAAATCTATTGATGTTTGTTTAACCCCCGACTTACTGCACCTTCATAACATTAACAACACCATCGTCGTCGTAACGGATATTTTTCGTGCTACGTCGTGTATGGTCACAGGAATGGCGTATGGCGTAGGAAGTATCACACCCGTCGCCACGGTAGAAGAGTGTTTTGAACTCCAACAAAAAGGCTACATCGCCGCAGCTGAGCGAAATGCGATGAAAGTAGAAGGCTTTGACCTCGATAATTCGCCTTTTAGCTACATGGATGAGCAACTTATCGGAGCCAACATTGCCATGACCACTACCAACGGTACTTTGTCGATTACCAAGGCCAAAGCGTCTGCCGTAAAAGTGTTAGTAGGAGCGTTCCTAAACTTGGGTGCCATCGCCAACCACCTCAAATCACAGCCTTACGACGTACTCGTACTGTGTGCAGGATGGAAAGGTCGGGTCAATTTGGAAGATACACTTTTTGCAGGAGCGTTGGTTGATGCCCTCAAAGACGAATACATTATTGGAGAAGATAGCGCGTTGCTAGCAATGAGAGCGTATCAGCAGGCGCAAAATGACTTGCTTGGGTACGTTGCCAATTCGTCGCACGTGCGTCGCCTGCAACGATTGGGCATTCACAAAGACATTGCGTATTGTTTGCAGCGCGACTTGTACGACGTCGTACCTGTCCTTCGCGGAAGTACCCTCGTGAATATGTAGTATTGTGGTGTGGGTTGTGAGCAACCCGAACACGGAGCTCACAACCCATACGTATTAGCGTTTCAAATGCTGCCAACCTTGGGCTTGCACGGGGAAACGGCCTCCACCTTTGGTCACAATTTCTACGGCAGATGGGTCATTGGTCATAAAGCCAATGAAACTAATGTGCGGTGAGTTTTTGATTTTTTCGTAGTCGGTTTGTTTAATTGTAAACAATAGCTCGTAATCTTCACCACCGTTCAGGGCCGCCGTCAATGGGCTTAATTTAAACTCATCGGCAGTAAGAAATGTCTCATCAGCGACGGGAATATGTTCTTCAAAAATCTGCGCCCCCGTACCCGATTGCTGGCATAAGTGCAAAATTTCAGAAGCAAGCCCGTCCGAAACATCAATCATGGATGTTGGGATTACATCGGCATCCTTCAAATCGTAGATGATATTAGTGCGCGCCTCAGGCTTGAGTTGGCGGCCTACCAAGTACGCCTTGTCTTCAAGTTGAGGTTGCATATTGGGGTTTTCTAAAAATTCCCGTTTTTCCCGTTCTAACAATTGCAGTCCCAGATAAGCAGCCCCCAAATCGCCCGTCACACAAATGACGTCGTTGGGTTGGGCACCGTTACGGTAGGCAATTTTATTTTTATTTACCGTTCCAATGGCAGTAACCGACAAAACAAGCCCCGAACGTGAAGAACTCGTATCGCCACCGACCAAGTCCACCTTGTAGGCTTCGCAAGCGGTTTGAATGCCTGCGTATAGTTCGTCGATGGCCTCTACTGAAAAGCGGTTGCTTAAGCCAATACTCACCGTGATTTGGCGCGGAGTGCCGTTCATGGCTGCGATGTCCGATACGTTCACGGCCACGGCTTTGTAGCCTAAATGCTTCAAGGGGGCATAACTCAAATCAAAGTGAACTCCTTCGATGAGGAGGTCGGTAGACACTAAAGTATATTCGTCGGTGCCTGTGTCAATAACGGCAGCATCATCCCCAATTCCTTTGATGGTTTGTGGTAAAACAGGCGTAAATTGCTGATTGATACGCTCTATCAGTCCAAATTCGCCTAAAGTGGAAAGCTCAGTTCTCGTCATTTTGGAAAAAGTGTCAGATGGCTGACATTCACTGTGGATTAAAAGTCAAACATTTGTATCACAAAACTTTTCGCGACAAAGTTCGTTAAAATTATGTCTTTTCTCGTATGTATTTGCGCGGAGACGTGTTAAGGCACTTTCACAACCCCTTTTTTGTTGAATAAATATGAAGACAATCCTCAAAAAACTTATTCTCGGAACGCTGACGTTGACGGCACTTTCGTCGTGTGGACAGTCGGCTAAAAAAATCGAACAAATGGAAGACAAAGCAAAAACTCAGACAGGATTGGAAACAGCGACCTTTGGTACAGGCTGTTTTTGGTGCACCGAAGCCGTTTACCAAGAAATGGAAGGCGTAGAGTCGGTGGTGTCGGGGTATTCGGGTGGGTTTATCGAAAATCCAACCTACGAACAAGTATGTAGCAAAATAACAGGCCACGCGGAGTGCGTAGAAATTAAGTATGACCCTAAAAAAGTAAGCTACGTGGAGTTGTTAGAAGTATTTTTTCGCGTACACGACCCAACAAGCAAAGACCGCCAAGGAAACGACGTCGGCCCTCAGTATCGTTCGGTGATTTTTTACCACAACGACGAGCAAAAGCAGTTGGCCGAAAAAGCCATTAAAGAACTCAACGCTTCTGGTGCTTACAGTAAGCCCATCGTGACGGAAGTGGCGAAAGCAGAAAAGTTTTACGTGGCCGAAGCATACCACCAAAATTATTTTGCCAACAACCCAAACCAAGGCTATTGCGCGTTTGTGGTAGCGCCTAAAGTGGACAAATTCCGCAAAGTATTCAAGGAGAAGTTGAAGAAGAATTAGGCGGTCAATCTAACTACAGTGTAAACTAAATAGCTTTATTTTTTACCCGCAGAAAGTCGCAGAATTACCAACGCTGATTTTCGCTGAAAAGGGCTTTATACGGTCATTAATCAGCGCCAGCTGCGACTTTCAATCGGCGTAAATCGGCGGGTAATCGTTAAAGAAACTTCCCTAACAAAGTACTAAACGTGTTAAAAAGTAACCTCACTGAGGCAAAATTTTAATAGAGGAAGCTTCGCTGTAAGCCCCGTAGAAGCGGTTTATTACGCTTCTACGGGGCTTTCTAGTTTACTACTCTGCCCGTAAATGCTTTACGGGATTGGTCACGACCGCCTTCATTGCGTGACCCAAGATAGTGGCTGTAGTGATAACAACCATGATTCCAAGCGTAGTTACTAAAAACCAGCCGTTCAGCTGAATACGATAGGCATATTGCTGCAACCAACCCGACGTAAGCCACCAACCTAGGGGGGCGGCAATGGCAAATCCTACCAACAGTAAGCGACTAAATTCTCGCCCAAAAACCCACAGTAGTTGAGTGGTTCGGGCGCCAAGTATTCGCCGAACGCCAATCTCTTTTGCCCGTTTTTCGGCCATAAACGTCACCAATCCGTACAGCCCAAGGCAGTTCATGGCGATGGCGATAAAGGCGAAGATTTGCACAAAATTCGCCAACAACTGCTCCATTTTAGTAAACGATCCCAGCAGTTCGTTTAAGAAACTTCTTCTATAAATTTCCTCTGGAAAGGTTTGGTCCCATAGCGCCTCAATCGCTTTACTAGCCGAGGCCGTGGCAGGTGGCGAAAAGGTTAGAATGCCCATGGTGCTGTGGGATACATCATGAACTAAGGCTAGGGGACGGATGGGCTCGTGCAAATTGCCCGTACGGAAATCTTTGACAACGCCCGCAATAACGTGCTCCGTGCCTTTGATACGAATGGGTTTACCGACGACATCATTGGAGGAAGAAACGCCTAGCTGTTTGACAAAAGTTTCATTCACCAGTACCTCGTGGCGAGAGGTATCTTGGGTGTTAAAGTTTTGCCCTTTGAGCAGTGACAGCCCAAAAGCCGAGAGATAGTGTTCATCGGCGGTTCGCACGAGGATTTCAAACGATTCGGGTTCTGTAGAGGTATGATAACTGAACGGACTGGGACGGTTGTAGGGAGAAACTGGCGGTTCGTTGGCAAAGGTGACGGATTGTACCCCAGGCGTATCTAACCAACTTTTGCGCAGCCGTTCGTAAGGAATAGGGCCTTGTTTGGGTAACCAAACCACCAATTTGTCGTTGGTTCTAAAGCCCCAATCGGCTTTTTGCATGTGCCGAAGTTGACTGGTAATGACCAACACGACAATTAAAAAAAGCTGGGTAAGCAAAAATTGCCCAGTAATGAGCGTTCTCCGAATCGTAAGTCCGCCTTTGGCTCGGGTCAATCTCCCCGCGAGGGCTTTGATGGGGTTAAAACCAGATAATACCCATGAAGGATAAAAACCTGCCGATAAAATTACCCCTAGAATAAGCGGAACAAACCAACGCAACGCATGGGGGGTAAACAAATCTAACACTGAAATAGCGGGACGGAGCGTTGGATCTTGCTGCGTAAAGGTATCGTTGACCGAGGGCATCACCAACTGGGTCAGTCCTAGAGCAAGAAGTACGGAAGCGAAAGTTAGCAGGGTAGTTTCAATCATAAATTGCTTTATCAACTGCCAACGGCTGCTGCCTACTACTTTGCGTACGCCTGTTTCGTGGGCGCGTTGCAAGGCTTGGGCGGTGGCCAAGTTGACGTAATTGATACAAGCCGCGGCCACAAGCAACAACCCAACGGCCATTAGAGCAAACAAAATAGGGCGAGGAGCCATGCCGCTCCGAGCGTGATTGAGTTCGGTCAGTGGAAGTGCGTGGTAGGAAAAGTTACGAAGTTCGGCGGCAGGCAAATGTTTTTTTCGAACAGCATCCAAAGCCGTGGTGAGTTGCTGCGGCAGGATGCCCTTGCGTAGCCGAACAAAACACATACTTTGGATACCTAGCCAGTCGTTGAGGGGAGCGGCTGGCTCCAAATTGGCGAGAGTAGCGTAAGAAACCAGCCCATCGTAACGAAGTTGGGTATTAGGGGGCGGATTTTTAATGATGCCCGTCACGGTAAGGTCTACGCGATTGTCCAAACGCACCGTTTTCCCCATGGCCATTAGGGTGTTAAAATACTTCTCGGCGTATTGCTCACTGATAACAATCGAATTGGGGGAGGCTAAGGCTTTTTTGGGATCTCCGCTCACCCATTCCACACCAAACATATCAAAATAGTGAGGTTCGGTAAAACACAGATTTCGCGATTCGTTGAATTTCTTTTTCCATCCTCCACGGCCACTAGGAATACTGATAGTTCGTCCAAAAAGGGTTTCTAATTTAACAGCGCTTTCTACAAACGAATAATCCCGTCGGAGTACTTCGGCCAGAGGGCGTGGAGCAGCATCGGTTTGAAGCGTTGTTTCGCGTTTTAGGTCGGTTACAACCCAGTAAGACCGCTCTACCTCAGGGTGATAGCGGTCAAAAGTCAACATGTAGTTGACAACAAGAAAGATGATCAAACCACTCGCTAGCCCGATGCTTAAATTAGTGATGCGGATTAGGTTGGTTTTCTTCTCTCGCCGAATACGGCGCCACGCAAAGGTGAGGTAATGCCAGATCATATAAAAAGGGTGTATGGTGTAAATAAAATATTAAAGTAATTTATATATATAAATATACTTTAATAAAATGGATCTATTTTCAGGACTACTAGAAAGAAACTAACCGTTTGATAAGTTTTTCGCACGATTCTAATAATACAGTTTTGGGGGTTTCGATTTAATTCGTTGATTTACAGTGTCTTCTTGTTTCATATTATCAACGTTTTTACCATTGTACGCCCATGAAACCTTTCTTCGATTTTCATACCCATACGTTTCTCAAAACCCATTTGAACAAAGAAAAAATAGAGGAGGCTGCTACACCTTTTTTGGAGATGGACGTAAAGATTCCTTTAGATATTGATGAATGGGGTTTTAACGATATTGTAGATTCTCAAGCTAGCTTTTCGCAAATTGCTCTCGGAGGGGGACATTTAATCATCGTCGCTTTGTATCCACTTGAACATGCTTATACAAAATCAACGTTTGTTAAGCTTCTAAAAAAACTAACGCCAGACCTCAATAGACAGCTTCTTAAAAATATTGAAGAGCAAAAAATCAGCTATTGGGATCTACTTCTGCGAGAGTTAAGCCATGCACTAAAATATGAATCTGAAAGCCAGCGGGTTGTGGATGGTGCGGGCAATGGTAGTGATTTTAAGTACAAGGTCATCAATTCGATGGCTGAGTATGACCCCGCATCTCCAAATACCATTCATGTGGTGTTGTCTGTCGAAGGAGGTCATGCGTTTTATGACAATCCTGCCATTCTAAGCCAAGACATTGAGGCAATAAAAGAACGGATTGCCGAATTTAAGACTCCTACCGCACAGCGCCCAAGGTTATTTCACGTCAACTTAGCGCATCATGCTCAAAATCGCTTCACAAATCACGCCCATGCCATACCTATAGATTGTGCAGGAAAGGGAGGTACAGACCGTTTGGGAGGCTACAACCCGACTGAGCATGGCCTGACTGCCGAAGGAAAAGAGTTTATTCGAAGATGCCTTCAACAGGAAAATGGTGAAAAACGGATTTTGATAGACTTGAAACATCTAAGTTTAAAAGCAAGGCAAGATTACTATCAATTGGTAAAAGATGAGTTTCCCGACACGCCCCTCATTGCGACGCACATGGGCGTAACGGGGTTTTCTTCCAAGAGTTTCCATTATGTAAAAGAAGGGGAGTTAACTCCCATCGTAAGAGGCATCACCGAATACTCAGATAACAGATGCTATAAAGTGCATTATGAGCAATTGTTTGCGTTCGAGCTGAATCGTGACCGTGTTTGTTTTAACCCTTGGAGCATTAATCTTTACGACGAAGAGATTGTGAAAATTGTAGAGTCAGGCCCGACAGGCGGCTTGATTGGCTTGGTAATGGACGAACGCATTTTGGGTAAGACCAAATCTATCACAAATTATCACGCTCCCGAGCTTTTTAGCAAAGTGAGACGGGGGATGCCTGCTTTATTGGATGCCCCTGCTTGTGTAAACGGACACCTTCAACAAGTTGGATTAGATGACGACATCTTGGAGATAAATACCGACCCACGAAATGCGCACCCAAATGGATTGTACTATTTCCTCAATAATTGGTTACACATTATCAAAATTGGGGGGGACAAAGCTTGGAAAAGTGTGTGTGTGGGAAGTGATTATGACGGGCTAATCAATGCGTTGGATGTAGCGCCTAAAGCTAATTTTATGACTTCTTTTCGAAATCGACTCACTCAAGAGTTACCTCTGGTGGCAGGCCTCAAAGAGGTGCAATTGCCTGCGTCGGCAGAGGATTTGGTTGGGGCGTTGCTTTTCGATAATGCGTGTGATTTTTTGAAAAAAAACTGGCTTTAAAAATCAATGCTTATGAAACGATGTATGCTTTGTATTGCCCTTTTGTATTCGGTAGGGTATTCTTTCGGGCAAACGACCAAGAGGGCGATGCTAAAAAGAGACACGACGATTGTCCAGATTTCAGATTCGTTGCTGAAAGTAATCAATAAGAAAGGCTCCGATAAACAGCTGCGAACGCGGAATGTTTCACCACTTGCTGACACTGCTTATTTGTCGGAAAAGGAAAAATACGCTTTAAAAAAAGAACTCAGCAAGGAGGCACCCAATTTTAATCTTTTGACAAACTTTCAACAGAAAAAGCTACTGCCAGAACTAATTCAGAAAATAAGCCACCTTGTTTTAACTGATAGCCTCATTGCCACCTTACAGCTTGAAAATACTGATTTACCCCCGTCTGATATCGAATACCGAGTCGAAAAAATTCCCCATTATAAAGTGGTGTATGAAGTATACGAACGATTCAAAGCGCAAATAGATTTTTTGCTATCTACTCGCATACCTCCCCAGACATATCTCAACGGGCTACTCAATAACTTAGAAATTGTACGAAAACACATGAATTTGTTGCTCCAACAGCAATTTGTTTTTTACCGCTACACTAGCCTTTCAAAACAGTTTATCAAAAGCGTTCATTTATACCATGACAACGATTTTTTACTCTTTTCAAAAATAAACCAAGATAGAGACTACACGGGTGGGTTTCGTTTTGAGTTTACGACCGATTACTTTAAAATGAGGCTTTTTCGGCCTTGGAACACCAACAACATCTTGAGTTATCAAAGTATTATGTTGGGAGGCGAGGGCTATACACCTTACATTAGGTTTCAAAAAGAAGAAGTAGAGGCGGCCACCCAGCAACGGCTGATTGTCGATGCTAATACGGGCTATTTTACCCCCCAATCAATGAGTGTAGTAAGTCGATACATGGATTCCATCCAAACTCGTACCGACAGACCTTTTGCTTCGTTTCAGTACATTGCGCGCGGCAAATACCGTCTCAATCAGCATGGGCATTGGCGTTCAAGAAGCTTTTTTAAACTGGGAATCATTGGGGGAAATATTGGCAAAAACTTACAAGCCATTATCCATCAAGACCTGACGGTAGGCTCGATAAGGGTGATAAACTGGGAAAAACAAATAGCCAACGGAGGCAGATTGGGCTTTAATATTGATCATCATGTCGATTTGATGTTGTTGTCGCCCGAGAGTACCATTTTCCAAAAAGAAAAATACTTAGACTCTACATTCAAAAAGAAACCTTACAGCCTGAATGTCTACTTACCCGTTGAAATTCATACGGGTTCAGAACTCGATGCTTGGGGAGTAGGGATAGGGGTTTCTAATAGAAACTTTAAAGACAGGAGTGGTACGAACGACCTTAAATTGGACGACAATCGCAGTCAACCTTGGTATCAGCGATGGTATAACAACTGCACCATTTCTTCGGAGCTACGCTATAGAAATGTAATTCATAACTCAATGCTCGAAGGAGTAGGGTGGTTCAAAACTTGGGACGATGATATCTTTGATAATGAAGCCCCAACGGTCTATAAATTAAGAGCAAATGAGGTCAATCGTCATTTGTTGACGTGGGATTTTTTCATTGGTTTCAGGTTCTATAAGGTATCCGTGTATTACATGCAGACGCGTACGTTGAATGCAGAGTTCAATAAGATGATTTTGAACCAACTATCCCCCGAAAGCAAAGGTAAACCCTACGGATGGGGAAGGTTAGGGTTTAATTTTTTGATTTAAGTCTCAGGAAAAATGTTTTTTCATTCCCCCAGCAGCTCCGTCTCTACTTCCAGCGAATTGAGGGTTGCATTGCCAAATTGCGTCACCATTGCTACGTCGGCGGCGTCGCGGCCGTAGCCAAGGACAACGCGGTAGCCGTGGGTTTCTGATTGAACGGCGTCGAAAGTGTACCATTTGTCGCCTACGTACGCCTCAAACCAAGCATGTAAATCCATAAAATTGAGCTTGTCGAGGTAGCCAACCGTCATGCGAGCGGGGATGGACAGCGTGCGGCACAAGGCAATGCCCAAATGCGTAAAATCGCGGCAAACACCTACCCGTTGGTAAAAAAGATCCAAGGCGGTGGTGGCAGAGTTGGTGGTGTTGTATTGGTACTTGATATGTTGATAAATCCAGCGCCTGATGGCTTCTACCTGCTCATAGCCCCAAGAAGCATCGCCTACGATTTGACTTGCTAAGTTGTGAAACTCAGGTAAGTCTGACTGACAATAACGGCTGGGAGAAAGATATACCCACGTTTCGGTAGGTAAATTTTCCACCAAAATATAGGGAGGAAAGGGAGCGCTTGGCGCCTCTTCTTCATTAACCAGCACTTCTATTTCGGTGGTAATTGTTAGCTGCCCAACGGGGAGAACGGCGCGCACGCAATGGTTTTCATAAGAGTCGTTGTAGTTGCTAAAAGGTACCAAAGGGTCGGTGCTAAATTCTTCTTTGAGGACAGATTGTCCTTCTTGGCGTCGGGGACTAAGAAGCATTTGGACGGTTGTAGGGGTGTGTATTTGGTATTTAAATACACTTTTACCTCTTATCTTCATGGGTAAGGAAAGTCGAAATAGAGTTTTGTGTAAAGTACAAAAAAAACGCAGTTTTAGCATCATTTTCGCTGATTTTTGGCGTATAAAAAAGGCAGGTTCCTTGCGGGCCTGCCTTCTTCGTGATTGTACTCAGGTGCCAACGTAACCCCTTACATTGGTTTCTTTACGGACTTGCGTCCCATGGCGTACTCGATGCCGCCTAATAAGTGCTGCACAAACAATGGCTCTACGTACGACTCGTCGGTGTGACCGCCACCCGTGTAAAACGAGCGCCCACCGTCAAATTCACGGTACCATACAAACGGGTGATTGACTCCGTTTGCCCCACCTTTGTAGGTGCTTTCATCGAGTGTGGCGAGGACTTTAATCCCCAACACAATTTTTTTATAGTTGTATAATTCGTCAAAACGTTTCCAGCGGTCAGGAAGCATCGACGTAGAAGGGTGGTTTTTGCTGTGGACAACCACATCTACGTTTTGCTGCTTAGGATGGCTCAAAAAGTATGCACCTACCAACTGATTGTACCAAGGCCAGTCGTATTCGGTATCGGCAGCGGCGTGGATGCCTACGTAGCCCCCGCCTCCACGGATGTATTGTTCAAAAGCGGCTTGTTGCGAGTTGTCTAAGACATCGCCCGTGGTGCTCAAAAACACCACTGCTTTGTATTTTTTCAGATTTTCGGCCGTGAATGCACTCGCATCTTCAGTCGTATCGACAGAGAATTTATTTTGTTCGCCAAGCAACATCAACGCTGCTTTTCCTTTGGGAATCGAAGCATGACGGAAGCCTTTTGTTTTTGAAAAAACTAAAATCGCATCTTTGGCCGTGGGGGTGGCTGTTTTCTTTTTCTGAGCAAACGAACTCACGGTTAACGCCAACAAGAAAGCGCAGCAATAAAATAATCTTGTCATAATTTTAATCGGGTATTTTGAGAACAAAGACAGCCCCAAGAAAAAACTACTATAAGAATATGTAAGTAGTTGAGACTTATTATTTAACGGTAGCTAACGTGTGAGTAAAGCCCTGAAAAATAGCCAGTTGTAGGCTAAGCGCCGCATGAACAACGACGAATTATAGGGGAGCTTAGACAAGTAGCAATGGTGTATTGCCTTGAAAACCAGTGAGATGTGAAATAAAAAAAAGAGGAAGGGAGTTGGGGGAAATAAAAAATTAATCCTTTTTCTTCATTGGTACGTTTTCGTATTTCTTAGGGGCATACAAAAAACCAAACGCCTCGGCACCGTCGCGTTCGTGGACTTTGTGGTGAATATAATGCGCCCGAATGATGCGGTTGAGGTAGCGATTGCTGGTTTTAAATTTGATTTTTACCCGACGGTGAACAATCACGTCGTGAAAAAGAAAATACCCAATGCCGTACAGGGTAATGCCAAAACCAACGTACATCAACCAACGAAGTGATTCTACTTCTGAGCCTACTACGATGAGGGCAGTAGCCGAAGCTCCGAAAATGATGCCAAAGAGGTCGTTGGTTTCCCACCACCCTTTGTGATGGACGTGGTGAGATTCGTGCCAATTCCACATGATGCCGTGCATGATGTACTTGTGGGTAAACCACGCAAAGCCTTCCATAAAAACGAACGTTCCGAGTACGATGAGAAAATTGAGTACCATGTGAAATAAATATCCAGTGTTTTCAGAAAAACCAATTTTTAGGTTCTTTTGTTAGAAAACAGAACCAAAACATTGCAAAATTAGCTTTATGTCAGCACTCAACCTACCGCAGCGCCCACCCCGCCCGTTTTTGGGCGAGGAGTTTTCTCTAACGACGTGGGAGCAGCTTCAGCCTTTTTACGAAAACCTAACAAATCGCACGATTGAATCAGCCGCTGAACTCCGTCAGTGGTTTTTGGACAAAAGCGAATTGGAATCGTATTTGTCAGAAAACTTTGCCTGGCGTTACATCCGCATGACTTGTGACACAACCAGCGAACAATACCAACAAGAGTTTAACGATTTTGTGGAAAACTTTCAGCCGCAGTTGAGTGCGTACGGAAATGAGCTGGATAAAAAAGCGTTGGCAAGCCCGTTTTTAGACGAACTCAAAGACCAAGGCTTTGAGGTGGCGCTGCGCGGAATGAAAAAAGCGATTGAGATTTTTAGGGAAGAAAATATTCCGTTACAAACTCAAATTCAGACCGAACAAGCCAAATACGGCGCGATTATCGGGGCGATGACGGTGACGATAAATGGGGAAGAAATGACGCTCCAAAAAGCATCGGATATATTACAATCAACCGACCGTGCCCTACGTGAAGAAGCGTGGCAACAAATTCAAACGCGCCGCTTGACGGATAAAGATACGCTAGATCAATTACTCAATTCCCTTCGTGATTTGCGTCACGAAGTAGCCACCAACGCAGGTTTTGCCAACTTCCGCGATTTTATGTTTGCGGCGCTTGGTCGTTTTGATTATACCCCACAAGATTGTTTCAACTTCCACGAGTCGGTGGCGGAGGCTGTCGTGCCGATGCTCAACGACATGGCACAGGAGCGTAAAGAAGCGTTGGCATTAGAAGCGCTTCGTCCGTGGGATTTTAAGGTAGATCCACAAAACCGCCCGCCGCTAAAGCCGTTCAGTACGGGTGAGGAGTTGTTGGAAAAAACGATTACTTGTTTTACAAACCTTGACCCACAACTCGGTAATTACTTACGAATTATGAAAGAAATGGGCCACCTCGACCTCGAATCAAGAAAGGGGAAAGCGCCAGGTGGGTACAATTATCCGTTGGAAGAAATTGGGGTGCCGTTCATTTTTATGAATGCTACCTCCAACCTGCGCGATTTGGTGACGTTGTTGCACGAAGGTGGGCACGCCGTACACAATTTTGTGACGCGTGACTTAATGCTCAATTCGTTTAAAAACCCTCCTGCCGAAGTGGCGGAATTGGCCTCGATGAGCATGGAGTTGCTGACGATGGACTATTGGGATGTGTTTTTTGACAACGAAGAAGACCTGCGCCGCGCTAAAATCCAGCACTTGGAATCCATCATCGAAACCTTACCTTGGGTAGCTACGATTGATAAATTCCAACATTGGTTGTATGAGAATCCAACGCATACCGTTGAGCAGCGGCAAGCAGCGTGGTTGGCGGTTTATGAACAATTTAGCGACTCCATAACCGACTGGAACGGACTCGAAGACGCAAAGAAATACATTTGGCAAAAACAGCTCCACATTTATGAAGTGCCGTTTTACTACATCGAATACGGCATGGCGCAACTAGGAGCCGTAGGGGTGTGGCGAAACTATAAACAAAACCCACAAAAGGGTCTCGAAGGCTACTTAAACGCCTTGAAACTGGGTTACACCGTTCCGATTAGCCAGATTTACGCCGCAGCCAACGTTCCTTTCGATTTCTCAAAAGGCTACATTACCGAGTTAATGAATTTTGTCAAAGAGGAACTGACGAAGTTGAAATAAAACTGATTTTGGAGTGTCGAATGCAGAGTGCAAAATGTCGAATCAAATCCACTTATTCGACATTCTGCCCTCTGCACTCGACATTTTATGACGGATATTCATCCCATTTTTAGCCCAATTTACCCCATTTCTGTATTTAACTTCCAATAGTTCAGTACACTTGCGATAAGAAATTAGTACAGAACTAACTAAACCTTGGGCTATGATTGGAAGCTACATTAAAACATCACGCCGCAATTTATTGCGCAATAAGCTATTCTCTTTCATCAACATTGTTGGTCTTGCCATCAGTATGTCGGTGGGGTTGCTTTTAATCGCTTTTGTGCTGGATCTTTATTCGTACGATAAGTTTCACGATAAGGGCGACAGAATCTACCGTCTCACCAACATTGCGACGGTCAATGGGGAACAGAGTGGTAAATACGCTGCTACCTCGATAAAGGTGGGAAAGCTCATTCAGGAAAAAGTGGCATGGGCTGAAGAGGTGGCGATTGTTGGGAATGACTTTTCACAAGACGCCAAAGTGGGAGATAATGTGCTTCCTATCAAGGGTTTTTGGGCAACTCCGTCGTTTTTCAACGTATTTAGCTTTTCGATGCGAGCAGGAAGTGTAGCAACTGCTCTGAAAGAACCGTATTCGATTGTGCTAACTGAAACCGCTGCCCGAAAGCTTTTTGGCCGTGAAGATGTGCTTGGGGAGGCAGTTAGGTTTGATACCCTCAATTACCAAGTGATAGGAGTCATGCAAGATGTCCCGTTTTTTTCGCATATTCATTTTGAGGCGTTAGTGTCTCTATCAACGGCCGAACAGCTCAACAAAGGCAAAAACTTGGATCAATGGCTTGGCAAATGGTCTAATTACGTGTATCTTTTACTGCCCGAAAACGCCGATGTTGCGACGGTTCAATCGCAGCTAGAAACGGTGGCGAAAGAAGAAAACCTCGCCAATGACAATACAAAGATAAAACTTGAACTTCTTCCCTTGTACAATATTGTGGTGGGCGAAACGCTCCGCCGAACCGAGGGCGGGCCTGGTGCAATGGGGCCTCACATGCCGCCCATGGTTTTGTGGATACTTGTGGGGCTTGCTTTGGTGGTGATTTTATCGGCCTGTTTCAACTATACCAACCTTTCGATTGCTCGTGCCATGCGCCGTTTCAAAGAAGTGGGGCTTCGCAAAGCGATTGGGGCAGGGAAAAGTGAGGTACGGCAACAGTTTTTGGTAGAAGCCATTATGATTTCGCTGGCTGCATTGGTGTTGTCTTTTGTCCTATTTATTATTCTGCGGCCGATACTGATTAGCCTAGCTCCCGAAATGCAACAAACGGTACAACTTGAACTCACGCCGTGGATGGTACTAGCTTTTGTCGTTTTTTCGGTAACGGTGGGTGTTATGGCAGGTTTTATGCCTGCGTTGTTCTTTTCAAAAGTCAGTGCGATGAGTGCCCTTCGAAACGTGTCGAACGTGAAGGTATTCAAACACCTTACCCTAAGGCGAGCCCTCGTGGTGGTTCAGTACACCCTCACTTTGATATTTATTACAACTACGGCCGTTGGGTATGTGCAGTACAAAAACATCCTTTCTTTTGATTTGGGGTTCAGTACCGAAAACATTCTTAACATTGACATGCAGGGTAACCGACCCGATGCCTTTGTCAAACAACTGAGCGAAATGCCCGAAGTGACTGCTTTGTCGCGGTCGGTCATTGTGACAAGCGTAGGGAATGCTTGGGGAGGTTTTGTTAAGTACCAAAATTCCCTCGACTCGGCGCTAGTGATGACCAATAACGTGGACGAAAACTACCTAACCTTGCATGCGTACCAACTTATTGCGGGGGGAAGTTTTAAGACGCACCCCACTACCTCAATGGCGGCCACCGAAATGATTGTGAACCAGCAGTTTCTAAAACGATTTAACATTGGCCAAAACAACCCCGAAAAAGCAATTGGCCAAGTGGTGACATTTACCAATTTTCAGGGGACTCGCAAAGTAGAAATCGTGGGCGTAATGAAAGATTTTCACTATGGCAAAGTCGATCATCTGATTGAACCCGTTGCTTTTATGCACTGGACGCCTGAGGATAGAGCCGTCGTCAATGTAAAAATAAAAAGCACCGATTTGCTGGCGACAAAGGCCAAAATAGAGGCAGCGTGGAAGGGGCTAGACCGAGTACATCCTTTGGCGGCAAAATTTTATGACGAAGAAATTGAAGAGGCCTACAGTGAATTTTCTACACTGCTCAAAATCATTGGTTTCCTTGCATTTTTAGCGATATCTATTGCTTCCATGGGTTTGTTTGGAATGGTCGCTTACACTACCGAAACACGGTTGAAAGAGGTAAGTATTCGCAAAGTAATGGGGGCTACGTCGAGCCATCTTATTTATGTGCTTAGTCGTGGGTTTCTCTTTCAGCTGCTGCTTTCGGCGGGTATAGCTTTGCCTGTTACGTATGTTTTCTTTGAACGCTTTGTACTCACCAATTTTCCCTACCATACACCTGTGCAGGTGGTTGAGTTGCTGGCGGGATTATTGGTAGTATTGTTGATTGCTTTTCTGATGATTGGCTCGCAAACGCTCAAAGCAGCAAGAAGCAACCCCGCTGAAGTGTTGAAAAATGAATAAAACGAAGGTGAATAATGTCGAGGGCAGAGTGCAAAATGTCGAATAGGCGGATTTAATTCGACATTCTGCACTCTGCATTCGACACTCTAAATTGGTTTAATTTTTGGTCTATTCAATGGGTTTAAAACGCACTTCAGTGGTATAGACTGCGTCATTGATAGCGTCTAAATAGGGAGAAGAGGGAAACTCTTTTTGAAAACGTTCCAAAAGCCGCTTAAAGTTGGTCGGTTTGCGGTTCATTCCTACGGTCATACGGGCAAAAATCGAGCGATGTGTCAGTTGGGCTAGGGTTAACTCGCGCGTGTGAGGGAGGTGTTGTAGCCCTTCCGAAAGCGTATCGTAAGACTTTTCCCATTGGCTGCTGTCGGCAATCACAAATGCCCCTCGCACCATACCCATGTCTAAACTCGTCCCCAAAAAATGCTGGTTAACAGACGAGATATACAAATCCGCGATGCGGGCGTCGTCTGAAAGGAGTTTAAACGGCGGTTTTTCGTTGATGTACAGTTCACCCTGCGACCGAATGTGCGCTTGTTTACGAATATATTTTTGTCCTTCAATGGACGCCATGACGTAGGTGTTCACAAACGAATGGGTAGTATCACACGTTCGTTGGAAGCGCTCCCAATACTGATCCGCGAGGTCATTGACGATGGTGCTATAATTATCCAACGACATGTGCCTCACCAGCGGCTTATCAGCCAAAGAATCTCGCCCAAGAAGCATACTTTCGTATAAAAAATGATGCAAAGCCGCCGTACGCCCCTGAACTTGAGGTGACTGGGTACGACTTGGGTTGCAAAAAACGAGGGTGTCGTTGGGCGACAAAATAAAATCAACCCGATAGCCGAGGCAATCAATGGAAACTTTTTGGGTGGTTTCTAAACGAATATCGGTTTCAAAGTTGCCGTGATTATCTGTACGCCCTTTCGCAATTGAACTCGACGAATAGAGGGAGTTAGAGAGCTTGATTGAGATTTGGTATTGAGAAGATGGAAAGCCCTCAAAATGCCCCCGAATGTGGACATTGGGTTGCGCAAGGCACTGCATCGCTCCCAATAACAACGTACACAGAAATCGCATCTTCATTTGGTGTAAATAAATAGTGATTAAGGGTCAATTTTAACGCAAGGCATTCCACAAAATCTCAATCGGATGGAGGGCTTTTTTGCCCGTGCCGTCTTTGATTTGGTGACGGCAACTGGTGCCTGGTGCGGCGATAAGCACATCGTCGGGCTGTTGTCGAACCGTAGGAAAAAGCACCAATTCTCCTACTTGCATCGAAAGTTCGTAATGTTCTTGCTCATATCCAAATGACCCCGCCATTCCACAACACCCCGACGGAATCAGCTGTACCTGATAGTTTTGTGGCAGGGACAACATTTTCTTCGTAGGGGTCAGCGAACCAAGGGCCTTTTGGTGGCAGTGACCGTGTAGTTTTATGAGCTGGCGGTCGTTGGTAAACTGCGTGCTTCCTATTTTCTTCGCGTCGATTTCACGGGCAATAAATTCGTCAAACAATAGCGCATTTTGGGCTAGTTTTTGGGCATCTTGACGGAGATTTTCGGGGACTAAATCAAGGTATTCGTCGCGGAAAGTCAATAGAGCAGAAGGTTCGATACCCACCAACGGTGTCTCACTCGAAATCAAGTCTTTCAGCAACGCTACGTTTTGAATGGCAATCTTTTTGGCCTCTTTAACCAGCCCTTTCGAAAGGTACGTGCGCCCGCTTTCTAGGTGATTAGGAATGATAACTTCGTAGCCTAGTTTTTCGAGCAATTGAATCGCTTTTTGCCCAATTTCTACGTCGTTAAAATTAGTGAACTCATCGCAGAAGAGATAGACCTGCCCCTTCCCCTTTGTCTTTTGCCCTCTGCCCTTTGCCCAATGCTTTAACGTCGTGCTACTCAGCATCGGCATGGTACGGTCGGGGTGAAAACCGACGATGCGGTTGGCGATTTTGCGTAAACTTTCGGTGCCAAAAACGGCATTATACGCCCAAGGAACGAGGCTTGCGAGCTTCATCTGTTGCGTAAAGTTGGCAATCAAACGCGCACGAAACGGTACGCCATTTTTGTCATAATAGCTTTGCAAAAATTCGGCCTTCATTTTGGCAATGTCCACGCTTGATGGGCACTCTGACTTGCAGCCTTTGCACGATAAACACAAGTCAAGAATCTCCTTGGTTTCTTCGGCACTGGTAGCAGTAGGCGTAGCCTCGGTATAAAAGTGACGCAGCATATTGGCACGAGCGCGGGTAGTGTCGCGCTCCCGACGGCTGGCCATGTAGCTAGGGCACATCGTTCCGCCCGTGATTTGGGTTTTGCGACAATCGCCCGAACCGCTGCATTTTTCCGCCAACCGAAGAATACTTTCTTGGTGGCTAAAATCAAAAACGGTTTCGGTTTTGGGCGCAATTTGGTCGGGTTGGTAGCGCAGAAATTCGTTCATGGGCGGCGTATCCACGATTTTGCCACGGTTAAATACGCCGTTAGGGTCAAAAATAGCTTTGACTTTTCTAAACAGCTCATACACCTCTTCACCCATCATAAACGGAATAAACTCGCCGCGCAGACGCCCGTCGCCGTGCTCTCCCGAGAGCGAGCCGTTGTATTTTTTGAGCAACACGGCCGTGTCGGCCAAAATCGCCCGAAAAGTAGCTTTTCCTTCCGATGTTTTCAGGTTGACCATTGGCTCTACGTGCAGCTCACCCGCGCCCGCGTGGGCATAATAAGAAGCGTGAACTCCGTGTTTTTGAAGCACTTCGCCCAAGTCCTGAATGTAGTCGGGAAGGTCTTCTACGGCCACGGCACAGTCTTCAATGAGGTTGACGGGCTGGGTGTCACCTGGAAGGTTGCGGATAAGTCCCAAACCTGCTTTGCGCACATCCCACGCTTTTTTAGATTCTTCGCCAAACAGAAGCGGGTAAGCATAGCCCAAATTGGCCGCTTTTAGCTCAGCTACGAGGCGGCTGGCCATGGCTTCTACTTCGGGGCGGGTCGCAGCGCCAAACTCGACCATCAGCATAGCGGCGGGGTCACCTTCGATAAAAAAGCGATTGTGTCGGTATTCGTTGTGGCCTTTGGTAAAATCCATGATGTATTTGTCCACCAATTCTGATGCCAACGGTTGATGTTGCATGGCAAGGCCATTGGCCAACAGCGACTCGTGCAACGATGTGCAGTGAATGCACAACAAGCCCAACTCGGCAGGAGGCAGCGGTAATAAATTCAGTTTGGCTTCGGTCACAAAACACAGCGTTCCTTCCGAACCTGCAATGAGTCGGCACAGGTTAAACGCTTCCGTTCCGCCAAAAGGAACCGTCTCAAGCAGGGCGTCGAGGGCGTAGCCTGTGTTGCGCCGAGTGACGGTTTTTTTTGGGAAGTTTTTATGAATTTCGTCTTGGTAAGAAGGCGTTGAAAGCAGGGCGAAAATCTCGTTGTCGATTTTTTGTCTCAAATCACCTTCGGTATTTTTTGGTGAATTAGCCTTTGAAATTTCGGGGCCAAAATGAACTTCGCTACCGTCGGAAAGCAGGGCTTTTACTTCCAATAAATGGTCGCGGGTGGTGCCCCAACTGATGGAATGTAGCCCGCAGGAATTGTTGCCAATCATTCCGCCCACCATCGCGCGGCTTGCGGTAGAGGTTTCGGGGCCAAACATCAAGCCGTAGGGTTTCAAAAAGGCGTTGAGGTCGTCACGAATAACGCCAGGCTGAACCCGAACCCAGCGTTCTTGCGGGTTGACTTCCAGGATTTTATCAAAATATTTAGAAATATCGACGACAATGCCATTGCCCACCACTTGCCCCGCAAGCGATGTACCTGCGGCCCTTGGAATAAGCGTAAGTTGGTGGCGGGTAGCAAACGCAATCAATTGTTGAATGTCCTTACTACTGCGTGGCAACGCCACCGCCAAGGGCATTTCTTGATAAACCGAAGCATCGGTAGAATACAATTTACGAATGGCTTGGTGAGGTGTGGTGGTGTCGAAATACAATTCGCCTTCAAAGTTCGTGGCGAGTTGTTCAAAAGGTAGTGGGGTAGTGGAAACGTAAAACATCAGACATGAATGGTTTGTGCAAATGTAATTTAAAATCAGATTGGACGTACCTTTGCAGCGAAACGGTAATTTATGAAACTATGCCTGCTACTTATTATGAAGCGCGCTTGACGCTTAATCCTGATTTTAACGAAATCGTCATGGCTGAATTAGGCCAAATTGGCTACGAGTCGTTTGTCGAAACCGACGAAGGGCTTTTGGCCTATATTATAGATGAACAATTTGACGCTGCTCAACTTCAGCAATTGGTTGACGACTACCAGTCGATGACGCCGATTGCGGTGGAATACCAACAGCTCGAACCCAAAAATTGGAACGAAGAGTGGGAGAAAAACTACCAGCCGATTGAAGTGGCGGGAAAAATCCGCGTACGTGCGTCGTACCACGAACCGAATCCTACGTTTCAATATGAGATTGTGATTGATCCCAAAATGTCGTTTGGAACGGGTCACCACGAAACCACTACCTTGGTGATGGAACAACAACTTTCGCTCGACCACCAAGGAAAATCGTTGCTCGACGTAGGAAGTGGCACGGGTATTTTGGCGATTTTGGGAGAAATGCTCGGAGCCACCAAACTCACCGCTTTCGACATCGAGGAATGGGCGTACCTCAATGCCGTCGAAAACGCCGAGATGAATGGTTGTAAACACATAACCGTTTTTCAAGGAACCATCGAAGACTGTCCGCACGATACCTACGATATTGTGTTGGCCAACATCAACCGCAATATTCTCCTTCGTGAAATCCCTATATATGAAACGTTTTTGAAAGCAGGCGGTACGATGATGGTAAGTGGTTTTTACGAGTTTGACATAGCGGATATTACGCAAAAAGCCGAAGAAGTTGGGCTAAAGTTAGTAGCTCAAAAAACGCTGAACCAATGGGCAACCTTACGTTTTGAAAAACCATGAAAGTAAGCATTTTAGGGTGTGGCTGGCTAGGCTTGCCTTTGGCCAAAAAACTCATCGAACAAGGGCACGTAGTAAGGGGCTCAACAACCCGTGCCGAAAAACTGAGCGAACTGCGTCAGGCGGGGATTGAGCCGCTTTGGCTGCAATTGTCGCCCGAACCGAAAGGAATAGGCTGGGATTATTTATTGGATACGGAAGTGTTGATTGTGAATATTCCGCCAAGATTGGCGCACACGGGTGCGACGTTTCATCCTGCCCAAATTGAACACTTGGCCACTTTGCTAAAAAATAGCTCGGTGCAGCGCGTGATTTACGTAAGTTCAACGTCGGTCTATGCCGATGACAATCGGACGGCGGTAGAAGACGACGTAACAACGCCCGAGCAGGCGGCGGCACCTGCCTTGGTGGAAGCCGAGCGTATCATTCAGGAAGTAGGAAAAAGGTGGCTAGTGCTTCGTTGCGGTGGCTTGATGGGCTACGAGCGCATTCCTGCAAAATACGTATCGGGCAAGCAAAATATCACAACGGGGCATTTACCCGTCAATTACCTGCACCGCGACGACGCCATCGGAATCATTGAAACGTTTTTATCTTTACCCAACGAAGCTTGGAATCAAACCTATAATGTGGTTTCCCCGCAGCATCCTACTCGCCGCGAGGTTTATTTGGCGAGCTGCGAACCCTTTGGGTACGTTCCGCCAACGTTTCAAGACGCAGCGAATGAGCCCTTTAAAATAATTTCTACGGAGCGCCTGCAACGGCAAGTTTTGTACAGCTTTATCTATCCCAATCCTTTAGATTTTTACTATTCGTTGATGAAAAATTAGCCCCTTTCGAGAAGGACATAGTACGATAGCACTACTTTCGGTAGTGCTATTTTTGTTTAACGATAGTGCGTCGATATTAAACAGATATTAGAATTTTTATTTTGTTTAATTTATTTTTTGAAAAATTAAACAAAATAAAAATTTGTACTTTTTTTATTCAAAACCCCTTTTTTAAGCTAAAATATTAGATTTTTTTGGAAGAAAGAAATTTAAAAAGACATTAAGGTCGTAGTGTTTTTTTAAAATTAGTATGATTTTGTTCTAAAATTTCAAAAATTGGTTTGGTGTTATAAAGTCTTTTTGTTTAACTTTGATTCGTAAAGATTAAACAAAGAAGATTCAACATTCTAATAACCATGACCGCGATAGAATTCACCCACCATATTGCTAAAGTTTCAAAATCGTTGAAGCCTTTTGCGATGCGCCTTACCAAAGACAATGAAGATGCCAATGACTTACTTCAAGATACCTTGTTGAAGGCATTCACCAACCGAGAAAAGTATGCCGATGGAACTAACCTAAAGGCGTGGCTCTACACTATCATGAAGAATACATTTATCACCAACTATCAGCGAATGGTGAGAAAAAATACCTTCATTGATGATTCTGAAAACCTTCACTATATCAATTCGCTTGAAAACAGTACTTCAAACGAGGCAACGTCAACCTTCATCATGAATGATATTAACTATGCGGTTGATTCGCTAGAGGAGTCTTACCGTACCCCTTTTATGATGCACTACCGTGGTTTCAAGTATCACGAGATTGCGGAGCGGCTACGCATTCCGATTGGAACTGTTAAGAATAGAATTCACATTGCTCGAAAAGAGCTAAAAGATAAATTATACGTCTACGAACACGCATTTTAGGAGAAAATAGGCAGATTTGGGCATTTTGCCGTTTATTTTGAATTTCAGGGATAGTTTCAGAACGAAACAGTAGATGTTTAATGTTATAAAAAGCGCAGTCAATAATTTTGATTGCTAATGAATGACTTAACACGCTCCTCCAACAAATATAAACCAAAAAGGTAAAAAAAGGGGAGTAAAAAAAGATAGATGTTTGTTTTTTATTGAAACATCAAAAATTTTAATTTTTGGTTAAAAAAGAGGAAGGTTCCGAAAAGTTGGCTAGTTTCTGGCCAACTTTTTTTAAATGAAGTTTACCTCTGTATGCAACCGAATCCCAAATTGAGCTTCTACCGAATCTTGGATTTTATGGGCTAAGTGTTGAATATCAGCGCCTTTGCCGCCACCATAGTTGACCAATACCAATGCTTGACGGGTGTGTACTCCGATATTCCCAAAGCGTTTACCTTTCCAGCCGTTTTGCTCAATTAGCCAGCCTGCGGGTACTTTTACCGTGGTGTCGTTTATGATATATCCTGGAATTGTGGGATACTGATTTTTAAGCGCTTCGTATTGGGAAGCAGGGATTTCGGGGTTTTTGAAGAAACTTCCCGCATTTCCAATTTCGGCAGGGTCGGGGAGTTTACTACGACGAATTTTAATGACTGCATCACTTACTGCCCGTAGGGTAAGTTCTTTGACGCCCATTTGCTCAAGGGTACTTTGAATATCACCGTACGAAACGTGGAAGGTAGGCCGTTTAGCAAGCTTGAATTGAACGCTACTGATGATGTATTGACCTTTAGCTTCGTTTTTAAAAATGCTATCACGGTAGCCAAAACGACAATCGGCATTGGTAAAGATGCGTTTTTCTCCCGTAGGAATATGTACTGCTTCGAGGCGGTCGAAGGTATCTTTGATTTCGACGCCGTAAGCACCAATGTTCTGCATGGGAGCTGCCCCCACAGTACCAGGAATGAGGGATAAATTCTCGATGCCCCCCCAGCCTTTTTCAACGCAGTGCATGACAAAACCATGCCAATTTTCGCCAGCTCCAGCCCGTACCCAAACGTGTTCTTGGTCTTCTTTGACGAGCTGAATGCCCTTTAAATTCATCTTTACGACCAGCCCATTGAAGTCTTGCGTAAGGAGGAGGTTGCTTCCGCCTCCCAAAATCAGGGTGGCTAGCGAGTGGGCATTGGGAAGTTGAAGTAACGTCTGAATGTCTTCTTCGTTATCTATTTCTACCAAGTATCGCGCGCTGGCATCGATGCCAAAGGTATTGTATGGCTTAAGTGAGACGTTGCTTTGAATGGTAAGCATTTCGGTGAGTGGTTCCTTGGACAAAGAACGTAAAAAAGGCGGTTTTTAACAAGATTTTACCAATGATGCCATATAAAACCCGTCGAAACCATCGCGGGCGGGAGAAGTACGGGTTTCGCTCTGAAGCGTCCATTGTTGTCCTTGTTCTTGTAAAAAACGCTGGACTTGGTTCTCACTTTCAGAGGGCAAGATGCTACAGGTTGCGTACACAAGCTTTCCTCCAGGTTTCACCATTTGGGAGTAATGACTTAGGATGTCGTATTGGGTATGGCGGATTTGTCCCAAAAACTCAGGCGTAATTTTCCACTTTGAATCGGGGTTGCGCCGCAGGACTCCTAATCCTGAGCAAGGCACGTCTAACAGCACACGGTCGGCGGTTTCGCGGAGACGCTTGATGGTTTTGGCTTCGATGAGGCGCGTTTCTACGTTGCTTACGCCATTGCGTCGTGCGCGGCGGCGGAGTTCGTCTAGTTTCCAGTTTTCTACGTCCATCGCAATCAGTCTTCCTTGATTCTGCATAAGGGCGGCTAAGTGGAGGGTTTTTCCGCCCGCCCCTGCGCAGGCATCAATCACTCGCATACCAGGCTGAACATCAAGCGTAGGGGCAATCGCCTGAGAACCTGCGTCTTGAACCTCAAAAAAGCCGTTTTTGAATGCTTCCGTTTGGAAAACATTTTTCTTTTCTTTCAAAGCCAAGGCGTACGGTAATGAGGGTAATGTCTCGGTCTGAATATCGCTTTGTGCCAGCTGTTTTTGGAGCTCTTCTCGGGTGGTTTTGAGGGTATTGGCGCGTAGAACAACGGGGGCCGTTTGGTTGAGGGCGTGGAGTTCGTTGTCCCAATTATTCCCCAGTTCCGAAGCCCCTACTTCATCAAGCCAATCAGGGATGGATTCACGTATTTTACGAATTTTCTTCGCCTCGTCGTAGGCTTGGCGAACGCGTTGAGGATTGATATGGGCAAATTCGGTCCAAGCAGGAAGTTCATTGCCTTTGAGGAGTTGCCAAATGGCAAAAATATCGCTGTAAGCTGGGCGTTGTTCTTGACTAACAAACAACAATAACCTCCACCAGCGAACGATTTCGTAGGTATTTTCGGCAATAAAACCGCGGTCGCGAGCACCCCATTTGCGGTTTGATTTCAGAACTTGCTCAATGACTTTATCGGCCTGACGGCCTTTCTCAAAAATTTCGCCGAGCGAAAAAACAATCGCTTCGACTAACACACGGTGGTACCTCATTCAGTTGACAGATGGAAAAATATTCCCCAAAAGTACCAATAATAGTAAAAGGAATGACGAATGAGGGAGTTACGAATGATGAAAAAGTGTATAGTGGCGTGCATTCAGGTTGCTCACAACTCAAATGCACGCTTACAAAAGAAAAAACTTTAGGAGATAAACCATCCCTAACGCGACCAATCCCATTAGGGTTGAAGCTGGTGAGATTAGCCGTAAGGTTTGTGAAACACTGAGATTGCCAAACTTAGAAATTACCCAAAAATAAGAATCGTTGGCGTGAGAAGCGACCATTGACCCTGCTCCTGTGGCAAGTAAAGCAAGTAATGTACCCGTTTCAGAATCTAAGCCTAAAGCGCCCAACAAAGGAGCAATCAGCGAGGCTGTAGAAACAACAGCTACGGTAGAAGAGCCTTGAGCTGTTTTGAAAATGGCCGCCAAACCAAACGGAATAAGCAGTCCCCAATTGCCCGATGAAATGGCAGCACCGTATACTTTACCCAATTCTAATCCTTTGATAATCTCGCCAAACGCCCCTCCCGCTGCGGTGACAATTAAAATTGGCCCTGCCTTGGTAATGGCGTCATCAAAAAGGGCGTTAAGCTGGTCTTTTTGCAAAGGGCGAAAGAGCGGCAGGGTCAACAAAATACCTATCATAAGGGCAGGAATAGGTTCGCCGATAAATGTTGTAATCGTAAGTACCGTAGGTGGTAGTGCATCAGGATTGAGCAAAATCACTGATTTGAGCGAAATGAGGGCTATGGGAACAATGATGGGCAAAAACGACAGGAAAGCCGAAGGGAGAGGAGTGGTATTGGCGTTTAGGGCTGGGCTGGGAGTGGGGATTGTCGATATTTCTTCGGAAGGTTGGGCAAGGCTGTATAAGTAACCAACGATTGCGGCGGGGAGCGCAACAACTACCCCCATTAACATGGCCTTCCCTAAATCGACATTGAGGACGCCCGCCGCCGCAGTGATACCTGGGTGAGGGGGAACTAGGCAATGCACGGCGTAAAGAGAAGTGGCTAGACAACCTACCAACGAAACGCGCTTGTCGGGCAGTTGTATTCCTAAAGAAACGACCAAACCGCTCAAGACGACAAAACCTGAATCACAAAAAATAGGTAACCCAATGAGAAAACCAATGATGCTAACGGCCAAAGGAGCGTATCGTTCTCCCGTTTTGTTTAATATAAAGTGAGCTAGGCTGAGTGTCGCGTTGGTTTTGTCTAAAATTACTCCCAACGTAGCCCCCAAAATAATCAGTAGTCCGATTTTCTCTAACGTACTTCCAAAACCTACTTTGAGGGCTTTTAATACCATTTCGCCGTCTATTCCTGCCGCAAATCCTACACCCATGGCCACTACTACTAAGACAAAAAAGGTGTTGAATTTGAACCGAGAGCTTAGGATAATGATGGATAAAATGCTGATAAATAGCAGGATGCTGACAAAAAGTGGCGAGAGCATTGTAAGGAGAGGTTTGGTCTATTATCATTGAAACCCATTCATGACAGTTTTTTACTCTATATCCCGAGGGCGCGAGGCTGTGCCTTGTGTCATGTACTTATAGGCCTCAGGCCAATTTATGCTGTGACGCTTCTTAGGTTAGAAGCTTGCCAATAAAAAGAGCGAGCAGGATGCTCGCTCAATCAATAAGTCAGCTATTTCATTATTTCTCTAACTTATACCACTTGATATTCCGCAGCGCTTCACGGCGGGAGTACGCGCTTTGGCTAGGGGCGTAGTGTTTTGCGAGGTAGTCGAGAACCGATTTCTCTGATTCGCCGAGGTCCCACAATTTATGGTTTCGCTGCATCCAACGGATTTTACTGAGCCATTCGTCGCGGGTAAAACGGTGCTGAAGAATAAGTTTAGGTGAGTGGCAGCTTGTACATTGCGCTTTCACAAGCATAAAATTAGAGTCAAGTACCAGACCTGTCTCTTTATCAATGCTGTCGGCCAATGTTACCGACGAGGAAGCCTTCGCTACCATTGAGCCTTGGCGGTGGGTGGCAGCTAAGCACAAGGCCAAAGTGCCTACACAAAGGAATAATAAGGTCGTTTTCATCAAAATAAGGGGGTTAAATTACTTTGACTGCAATACGATGACAAGCATTGTTGAGGTACCCGCCTGGGTTCCACGCAGGGATAACCATTGGTTGTGACACCCCGTTTGTGTCGATAGCGCGAGCCCAAACTTCATAGTAGCCTTTTTGAGGAAAGGATAATTGAGCGGACCATTGTTGCCATGCCAAACGATTTTTAGGGTTGTTGAGCGTGGCTTTTTGCCACGTTGCTCCGTAGTCAATCGAAGTCATTACTTCTTTGACCGCTACGTCGCCTGCCCAAGCATGGCCGCGTAATGCAAGCGACTTTCCAGCCTCAAGCATAGCTCCAGTTTTAGGGAACGTAATGAGTGATTTTACGGGCATGGATTCAATAATGCGGAAATTTTCGGGGGTTTCGGCTAGCTTTTCGCCAGGCATCACTGCTTGACGAGGAACACGGTAACTGTGCCCATCCATCTTCGCGCCATCGTGTTCTTTGTTGCGAACGGCAATGGTATGCAGCCATTTGCCTGATACGGAAGCAGGCCAGCCACCTACCACAAGGCGGAGCGGAAAACCGTGCATGAGCGGTAGGTCTTTGCCATTGAGCGCCCAAGCAATGAGGGTTTCGTCTTCCAATGCTTTCTTGATGGGCACTCCGCGCGAAATCACCACTTTACTTGGGTCGCGGCTCGGATGCAGGTCTTTGCCATAGTACCCAATGTAAACAGCATCGTCTTTTAGACCCACGTCGTTCAAAATATCTTTGAGGCGTACCCCCGTCCATTCAGCACAGCTCACCGCACCTTGGTCCCACTGATTTCCAGACGTTTGCGGAACATATCCAGAGCGCCCATTGCCACCACATTCAAGCACAAGTTGATAGGTATAGGTTTTAAATTTAGCTTTTAAGTCGCTGATTTTGTAGGTCTTTGTTGTCTTTACTGACTCTCCTTTGATGGTAAGTGTCCACGTGGCAGGGTCAATTTTTTCTTCTGGTACTAACCCATTATTACGAATAAACATCCGATTAACGGGAGTGATAGCATCGTCCAACAAATGAGGGGGTGTTTCTACGTTCCATGGCTTATCACTAAGAACAACCATGTCGGGATGTTTCCCCGCCAATCCTTCATCGAAGGCAAGTGGTACGTGGTATGGAGGCATGTTTTTGGCAAAAACAATCTCCGTTCCCACCATGCCTGCAAGGGTAGTGAGGGCACTTTTCTTGAGAAAACCTCGGCGATTGTGAATGTGTGAGTTCATAGAGAAATCGAAACAGGTTAGATGGATACGTTGTTATTTTTTAGGATATTCACGAAAGGCAAACCGCATAAATGCCTCGGCCATAGGTTCGGGCTGGCCGTGCAAGTGAATGAGCCAAAACTTTCGTAATAATTGTAATTCGTTGATTTTTATAATTTTAACTTGGCCTGTTGTTAGTTCTTTTTGGATAGAACGTATGGATAAAAATGCCATGCAATTTGAATGTTCTAAAAATGATTTGATGCTTTCGGTACCTCCCAAGTGCATCACGATTTGAAGCGACGATAGCTTTAGGTTATGTTCCTTAAGCGCGCTTTCAATCACCTCTAACGTCCCTGAACCTCGTTCGCGCAGTACCAGCGGAATCTTTACTAATTCCTGGACCGAAATCTCGTTGAGGGTGGCTAACTTACTTTTTACGTGCACGACCGCCACAAGTTCGTCGTCCATAAAATCAACGTACTTGATGCCCGATTGGTGTTTTTTCCCTTCTACCACCCCCAAATCAATGTGGTGAGAAAGCACAGCATTTTCAATCATTTCGGTATTGCCGTTGAGCAGAGATAACTCTACCTGCGGAAACTTTTCGTAATATTTAGCGAGCAGTGGCGCAATCAGATATTGCCCAATGGTGGTACTTGCTCCGAGTCGGAGGACCCCGTTGTGTTTGTCTTGGAGCGTGCCTAATTCAAAGGCAGCTTCTTGGTAAAGGTGTAAAATTTGGGATGAGTACCGCTTGAGGATTTCGCCCGCTTCGGTTAATACCACCGAATTGCCTTTCCGCTCAAAAAGGCGTGTTCCGTACTGTTGCTCAAGCTCACGAATATGTTTCGTAACGGCAGGTTGAGAAACAAACAACTCACTCGCTGCCTTAGTAAAGCTAAGGTGTTGGGCTACACTACAAAAAACACGTAATCTAAAATCGGACACGGTGGTGAAAAATTGGGTTGATGTACAAAGTAAATAGAATTGTGAAAATAATGCCCTAATGCCTAACTTTACGCGTTAAGATTTTGAAAAGCAAGCGACAAAACGAGATGTCACAAAAGAAAATAAAAGCTGTTTTTGAAGAAATGGGGAAGGTCGTCGTAGGGCAAGAAACCCTGATAAACCGCCTTTTAGTTGGGCTTTTTACGGGAGGCCATATTTTGTTGGAAGGAGTACCAGGGCTGGCTAAAACACTGACCGTAAATACCCTAGCGCATGTACTCAGCCTTGATTTTCAACGCATTCAATTCACGCCCGACTTGTTGCCTGCCGATATTGTTGGGACAATGATTTATCGCCCCAAACTAGGTGATTATGAGGTGAAAAAAGGCCCTATTTTTGCCAATTTAATTTTGGCCGATGAGGTCAACCGCTCTCCTGCCAAAGTACAGTCGGCATTGCTGGAGGCCATGCAGGAAAAGCAAGTGACGATTGGAGAGGAGTCATTTCAATTAGACCAGCCTTTTTTTGTGTTGGCAACCCAAAACCCCGTGGAGCAGGAAGGAACATATCCGCTTCCTGAAGCGCAATTAGACCGCTTTATGATGAAGGTGTTTGTGGATTATCCAACAAAACCTCAAGAGCTTGAGGTTATGCGTCGGATGTCGAACCTAGACTACAGCTACGAACCTAAGCCGATTTTGACAAAAAAAGACATTGCTCAAATTCGTCAAGAAATCAATCAAATTACGCTTTCCGAAACCCTCGAAAACTACATTGTCGAGCTCGTATTTGCTACGCGACGCCCGTTAGACTATGCGTTGCGGGAGGAAGCACGGTATATTCAGTTTGGGGTTTCCCCTCGTGGAACCATCAAACTCAACCTAGCCGCTAAGGCGTTGGCCTACATGGACGGGCGCGATTATGTACTGCCTGAAGACATCAAAGAAGCAGCTCCCGATGTGTTTAATCACCGTATCATGCTCAACTACGAAGCCGAGGCCGATGGCATCACTACTCGTTTTGTAATTGATTCTATCCTTCGGAAAGTGGCGATTGGGCGATAGTGCGTTTGTGCTTCCAGCGTTTGTGGCTCCATAGCCACGTGGCAGGTTCTTGACGAATGTCGGCTTCGAGCCACTTCATCATTTTTTCGGTGATTTCCCCGTAAGCCGTTTCACGCGGAGTGTCGGTGAGCAATTCAAAATTGGCGTAGTAATAGCCACGTTTTGTGGCGTGAATGTGCCCAAAAATCACGGGAAGGTCGTATTCCTTGGCGTACTTTTCGGTACCATACAGAATTGGGGTATCTTGGTGTAAAAACTCCATCCAGTATGCACTTTCAGGATTGGAAGGCGATTGGTCCATCGCGAAGGCAGCTGCTACGGGCTGGCCAGTGACGTGGTCTCCAAACTTTGATTTAATCTCGTAAATAGAGGCTAAGTTTAGCCCTAATTGACTACGGCTCTGCTTGATTTTTTGGTCAAAAAAACGATTGTTCAAAGGACGATACAAGGCCATTACTTTGTGCTGTACCAGCGGGTCGATGCCCGTCACGAGCCACTCGTAATTGTGGCAATGCCCTGCAGCAATGATAATGCTTTTCCCTTGTTTTGCATAGTGGTCGAGGAGGTCTAAGCCCGTAAAAGAGACTCGTTGCATAAACTCTTGGCGAGTCATGCCGAAAGCCTTAATCGTTTCGATGATGAGGGTGCATAAATGCGTATAAAAGTCACGGGCAATTTGCTGCACTTCCGCTTCTGACTTTTCGGGGAAAGAATTACGGATATTCTCTACCACCACTTTTTTGCGGTAACCCATTACGTTGAAAATAAACCAGCTTAGGCCATCGGCAATGGCGTACAATACCCCAAACGGAAGGCGTGAGATAGGGATGAGCAGAAAGTAGTAGAAGAAAGCGGATAAATAATACATTAGATTGGCGTCATTTAAAAACAGACCAGACCTATAAGGTTTCCAAAACCTTATAGGTCTAGATAAGTCTACTTTTGCGAGCCACTACCCAGCTGCGATGCCTTTTGAGTTGAAACAGGACTTAATCCTTGATGAATCCCCTTTTCGACCATCGGAAGGCCCTCCGTCATCCATTCGGGAGCGGGCGCGTCTTTGAGGTAGTGGTCAAAATATTGGTACAAACGTACGGCAAAATCTTTCATATTTTGCCGTTTTGTTAAGCCATGTTTTTCTCCGTTGTAATTAAGCATCCAAACGGGCTTATTTAAGCGCTTGAGAGCCATATAAAATTCGATACCCTGGTACCAAGGCACAGCACCATCGTCGTCGTTGTGCATCATCAACACAGGTGTTTCGATTTTTGGGGCGTGGAAAAGCGGCGAGTTTTCGAGGTACTGCATGGGTTTTTCCCAAAGTGTACCACCAATACGGCTCTGTGTGCGTTCGTATTGCGCTTGGCGCGACATCCCCGATTCCCAGCGAATGCCTCCGTAAGCACTCGTCATGTTTGATACGGGAGCACCCGCCTCCGCCGCACGGAACAAATTGGTTTGGGTAACCAAATAAGCCGTTTGGTAGCCGCCCCAGCTGTGGCCTGAGATACCGATTTTATCCTTATCCACAAATCCTTTATCTATCATACTCAACACCCCTGGTACAATGCAATTATAAGCGCTTTGGCCTGGGTAGCCGTCTTTGTACACAATATCAGGTACAAAAACCAAGTATCCGTTGCTGGTAAAATACGAGAAGTTGATGTACGAACGAATTGGGCGTGGGGCGTAGTGGGTATGGATATTTTCTGAGTTTTTTTCGTAGAAATACGTCATCATGGGGTATTTCTTGGTAGGGTCGAAGTTCTCAGGCTTATAGAGTAATCCTTGTAAAGGTGTACCATCACCCGCGCGCCAGTTGACGATTTCGACGCTTCCCCACCAGTAATTGGTTTGTTGGGCATTGGCCTCGGTAACGCGTTTTACGTTTTTGAAACTTAAATCCGTCGCGTACCAATCGGGGTACTCTTTGAACGTTTCTTTGGTGAAAAGAACACGGTCTGCGTCTTTGGCCTTTAAAACGGCCATTCCCACTTTAAAATCCCCCTCGTACAATCGCTGAACGCTGCTGCTACTCAACTGACTGAAACCTTCTTGGCGGGTCGTTTCGTTGACGGTACGCAGTAAAAGTGCTTTAGTAAGGTCTATTGTGCGTTCTTCTGCATCTAAGCGTACGTAACGGTACTGATTTTTGGCTGCGCGTCCATCCGTTAGCTTCACGAGTGAGTTGGGCTTTTTGGGATCAATTTGCCAAATATCATAACGGTCGTACACCAAGAGGTACTGGTCGTTTTTGGTCCAGCCTGCTATTCCGTACGGATTGGGGAAATCGGGGTGGTCGTCTTCTTCGTCGGCGTAGTTAACGTTTTTATTGTTGGTCAACTGAATGGTTTGATTGGCGGCTACATCGTACGCAAACCAAGCGGTATCTGGGTTAGAGAACCAGTACAAAAATTTGCCTTCGGGCGACGTACGTACATTGCCTTCTATTTTCTCTTTGGCCAATTTCTTAGCCCCATCTCGTACACTGATGACGTAGGCGTCTTCTTTGGGGTTCCAATCCCAGTGTTGGTTTGAATAACGGCGATTAGAAGTCCCGACGACAAAGTCAGCATTCCCTTCGTTGACGAGCTCTACTTCGGGGATGTCGAGGTTGCCTAGTTGCGTCAATTTTAGGTCGTTAAGGTGAGCAACGGCTAGGTACGACTTCTTTTTGTCGCGCTCAAGGCTCACTTTTTGTTGGGTTTGGAGGCGTTCATCTTGCCAGTGCCAAACCTCTACGTTAACTGTTTCTTCGGGAAGTAATGTCGTGTCCTGAACAATCGGTTTGGGGTTGGTTCCAAAAAACAACTTAGAACCATTTTTGGCAAAGCGAGGGGTGTAGTCGCTGCTTACGAGCCAGCCTTGAGCGGCAGGTTGGTTGGTTTCGTCGGCGAGGCGAGCGGCAGTCGCCTGACCTGCTTTCCAATAAAACAGCTTGGGAAGACGAATTTGGGTTTTGCTGTTGGTATCTAGGTCGGCAATAAAAGAGAGTTGTTCGCCATTTTCATCAAACGCCAATTTCTTAAACTTGTGTTTGGTATGGCCTTCGTAGACCTGTTGAAGTTGGTTGGAAGCGGGTTCAAATACATACACTCCTGCTTTGGTAGAATCGCTGCCCGTGGTCGAAAAGGCCAATCGTTTGCCATTTTTTGCCACTTCATAGTCGGTGACAAACGAAAAAGCGCGCTCGGTGTTGGTCTTGAGGATACGAGCCACTAGCCGATAGCCATTTTCATCCGATTCACGTTTGCTGCGTTTGACAGGTGCTTTTTTGGTAGTATCGGGTTTGGCCTTGGGGCTTTCTCCTAAAAACGCCACCCATTCACTGCCTTTTTCGGGTAGCTTGAACGATTGTATGGCAGGAAATTTGCTGAGTTTTTTGGTCGAAAGTGCATAGATTCCCAGCGAATCTTTCGGCATTTCATCCTTTTTCTTTTTTGCTCGTTTAGCCGCTTTGGTAGCGTTCAATTGGGGCTTGATTTTAAAGATGGCAAATTCCGAATCGTTCGAAAAGCGCAATTCGCCACCGCGAGCTACCGAATCGGTTTGATTGGTGACAAAATGTTGAAAAACTACTTTGCCGTCGCCTTCTTGGGGATTGAGGGCATACCCAAACCACTGTCCGTTGTTGCTGACGATGCGCTCAGGGATGTCTTTCCAAAAGTCATACACATCGTGGGTGAGGTTTTTTTTGGAAATCGGCGCGGGAGGGGGCGTTGTTTTTTTGGGTTTCTTTTGGGCAAAAGCTGTATAACAGCCTAAGAAACATAATGAAGTGTAAAGGAAAAGTTTTTTCATGGAAATGAACGTATTTGGTATTCAAAAATACACTAATGAGAGGTTTTATTGCCAAATTATCCTCAATTTTGCGACATAATCTCAAACTTCTTAGTCGAAACTGATGAAAATTGCCATTGTAGGTTGCGGAAACATGGGAATGGCCTTTGCCAAGTCGTTTTTGCAATATGATTTAGTCAAAAAGGAAAACCTTCTTCTGATTGAAAAAAGCGCCAACCGTGCCGAAAACCTTCGCACCGAAAATACAGGCGTAGTAGTAGAAACCATCAGTGCCCACGTAGGTGAGTACGATGTTGTTATTTTGTCGGTAAAGCCGCAAGATTTCGGCATGGTTCAGGACGCGTTGCGGGAGGTACTTCAACCGCAACAAGTGGTTTTGTCAATCATGGCGGGGATTCCGATTTCTACCATTCAAGAAACCCTAAATCATCGTTTGGTCATCAGAGCCATGCCTAATACCCCCGCGATGTTGGGAATGGGTATCACAGGCTTTTCGGCCGCGAAAGAGTTGAGTTTTGCCCAATTATTAAAAGTCGATAACCTCATCAATGCCACGGGGCGTTCGGTATTTTTGGAAGACGAATCCATGCTCGATGCCGTAACTGCCTTGAGTGGTAGCGGTCCTGCGTATTTCTATTATTTGGTCAAAGCCATGGTGGAAGCAGGCAAGCAAATGGGCTTTGAGGAGTCGATGGCAACGTTGTTGGTAAAACAAACCATGTTGGGGTCTTTCCATCTCATCAACAATGCGGATAAGAGCCTTGATGATTTGATTAAAGCGGTGGCTTCCAAAGGCGGAACGACCGAAGCAGCCCTTCGCGAGTTTGAAGGAGGTGGCTTAGCCCAAACGCTCCAAACGGGGATTTTGGCCGCTGAACGCCGCGCCAAAGAGCTTTCAAAGGGGTAAGAGAAGAGATAGACAATTGATTGTCAAAGAAAATAGTGAGACTTTCCAACGTTCTAGTACTTTGGGAAGTCTTGTCTTTTAGATTGCATAATTTCAACGAAGTTTTTTTCGTTTGTTTTACATGAAATACATTGTACGCATTCTAGTTTTATGGCTTTTGGTGTGGGGAGAGGGGCGAGCACAAAATCCCTCAGCGGTTCGTTTTGTGCGTAACCAAGGCCAATGGGACACCGACGTTCGGTATCGTGCCGATATTCCAGGGGGGTATTTGCTCCTGAAAGAAAAATCATTGATGTATGTGTTTTTCGACGGCAATCCTCTTCGGAGTACGCATGCCACGGGCGAACGCCTCGCCAATGCGCGTACAAGTTCGGTGGTCAATGGACACGCAGTAGAGGTACTATTTGAAGGGGCAACCTCGGCCATTAAAGTCAAAGAAGAGCATACCAATACGTCTACGTTTAATTATTTTTTGGGGAATGACCCTAGCAAATGGGCGCAAAACGTGCCATCGTTTGGTGAGATTGTGTACAAAGACGTGTATCCAGGCATCGACTTTAAGATGTATGCTTTCCGCGAGACCCTCAAATATGAGTTTTTGGCAGCTCCGCACGCGGACGTCTCTAAAATTAAACTTCGTTACGAAGGAAGTAAATCATTGAAGTTAGAAGACAATCAGCTGTCGGTAGAAACGTCCATCAACACGTTTCGTGAGCTAAAACCTTACACCTACCAAGAAATCAATAGCCGTACGCACGAAGTAGCCGCTCATTACCAATTAGAAGGTAATCAGTTGTCGTTCAACTTTCCCAAAGGATACGACCGTACCCAAGCATTGACCATTGACCCTGAACTAGTATTCTCTACTTTTTCGGGCTCGTTTGCCAATAACTTTGGGCACGCAGCTACGTACGACGAGCAAGGAAATTTATACTCGATTGGGACGCTTCACTCAACGGGAGTTTTTCCTACTACTGCGGGCGCGTTTCAGCGCCAAACAAGTTTGAGTGTTGACATGGGGTTGTTAAAGTTTAGTCCCGACGGTACTCGCCTTCTGTACGGAACTTACATTGGTGGCTCAGACACCGACGTGCCGCATAGTATGATTGTGAATAACAAAGGAGAATTGGTCGTTTTTGGAACTACTTCTTCCCAAAATTTTCCACTTTCATCGGGGGCTTATCAAACACGTTTTGGAGGCGGAACTCCTGTAGAACCTGTGGGTGGTTTTCAATACAATAATGGAAGTGACATTTTTGTGGTAAAGCTGAGCGCAGATGGGGCTACGCTAACGGGCGGTACGCTGGTGGGGGGAAATGGCAATGATGGTATTTGCCGAACGTTTGATTTTAACTTGATTAATTACAGTGACGAATTTAGGGGAGAAGTGGTAGTGGATGATAAAGATAATGTATATATCGCTACATCTACCAATTCTACGAACTTCCCGACAGTCAATGCTACAACGTCTCAATATGGAGGTGGTCGCCAAGATGCGGTGGTGTTTAAGCTAAGTGCTGACCTCAAAACGATGCTCATGAGCACGTACTTGGGCGGGACGGCTGCTGATGGAGCTTATGGGGTAAAATGGGCTCCTTCGGGTGCTTTGTACGTGGCAGGGCTAACGCGTAGTTCGAATTTGCCCGCTAAAACGACGGCGTTTAAGAGTACCAAAAGCGGGGAAGAAGACGGGTTTGTCGCTAAATTTGTCAATGATAAATTAGACCAATTAACCTACCTCGGTACCGACAGCTCGGATGTTGCGTATTTGTTGGATGTGGATTCGGAAGAAAATGTGCATGTTTTTGGCCTGACACGCGGGCGCTACCCCACTACTACGGGGGTATATAATAATGCCAATGCGGGGCAGTTTATTCATACGTTGGATAAAACCCTTTCTAAAACAGTATTTTCCACTACTATCGGCTCGTCAAGAGCACGCCCCGATATTGCTCCAACCGCTTTTTTGGTCAACGAATGTGGGAATATCTATTTGTCAGGTTGGGGAGGAATCGTTAACTCTCGCAATGGATATAACCCAACAAGTAGTACGATAGGCTTACCAACGACGCCCGACGCGTTTCGGACAACAACCACAGGAAGCAATTTTTACATTGCTATTTTGGAAAAAGGGGCGAAATCGTTGCTCTATGGCACGTTTATCGGTAGTACTACGTCGAGCACGGATGGCGATCACGTAGACGGTGGGACGAGTCGTTTTGCTAAAAATGGAGTGATTTATCAAGCTACTTGCGTGTGTCGTCAAGCCAATTTTCCATCGACTCCCAATGTGTGGTCGGTCAATCGAAACAGTGCAGACTGCAACAATGCGGCCTTTAAATTTGATATCGACCGTTTGAAAGCCGATTTTGATGTATACCAAGGTACTACCAAAAATGTGCTTTCGGGTTGTGCTCCCATGACGCTTGATTTCTTGAATACCAGTGAAGGCGGAAAAACCTACCGTTGGGAAGTACAAGGAAACAATATTTCACTCGACCCATTGAAAGCGACCTATACCTTTAACCAGCCAGGTGAGTACCGTGTTACGTTGAGAGCATTTAATCCATTGGTATGTCGTGGGCAAGATGTAGTAACCAAAATCATTAAAGTAGGAGTCAGCAAAGCAACGGCAAGTGGCGACACAACGGTATGTAGCAATGTGGGGGTTCCCCTCAAGGCTTCGGGTGGATTGAAATATTCGTGGACGCCAGCGGCAGGATTGAGCAACCCCAACATCGCTAATCCAATTGCGAAGGTAAATGCGACGACCAATTTTATTTGTACCATTACTGATTCGGCCTGTACCGTTACTCGGAACGTAACCGTAAAAATCAATAACGATAAGCCTGACTTTAACGCGTTGAAAGATACGACGATTTGTGCGGGGCAAAGCGCGGTGTTGAGCGCGCAAGGAAGTGCCATTCGCTTCCGCTGGACGCCTTCGCTGACGTTGAGTGATTCGGTCGGAACGCGCGTCGTAGCCAAACCATTGGCGACAACAGTTTACACCGTAACAGGCCAGTATGCGGATGGATGTTTACCCCAAAAAACAATTACGGTGCGGATTGATAACAATAAACCTGATTTTCGCGTAAGTCCTGATACGACGGTGTGTGCGGGACAAACGGCCATGTTATTGGCGCAAGGGGCGGGTACAATTCGCTGGAAAGCTTCACCGACTTTATCAGACACGACCATCAGAAACCCCATTGCTTCTCCCTCACAAACTACTACTTATATGGTAACGGCGGTGTATCCTGATGGCTGTAAGCCAAGCAAAACGGTAACAGTAAGCGTGGAGCGCGGCCCACAAAATACGAGCTTTGATATTGTACCTACTTATGCTTGTGGAAAACCTACCATGGTTCAGTATGTCAACAAAACTACGGGAGGGGCTAAGTATGAGTGGGATTTTGGAAACGGAACAAAATCGAGCGTGGCAGCTCCTGCGGCGTTGGATTATACCCAAAACGGAACGTATCAAGTGACTTTGCGTGCGTATTCGGCAAAAGGTTGTGTAAGCACAGTGACGCAGTCGGTGTCAGTGTTGAACTTAGACAAAATTCCGAATGTCATTACGCCTAACGGCGATGGGAAAAACGACACTTTTGTAGTGGGAGCGCCTAATACCCGCATTGAGATTTTTAACCGTTGGGGCAAACGTGTATTTGTCAGTGAAAGTTACACCGACGATTGGGGTAAAGATGTACTAAACGGCACGTATTATTACCAACTCACGCTGCCAGGAAATTCGATTTGCAAAGGCTGGATTCAAGTAATTGAATAGAGACGAATTTTGAATAACGATATTGCAACAAAAAAGCGGCCGAAAGCCGCTTTTTTGTTGTGGTTGTTTATGTGATTGAGGTTGCTCACAACCTCAACGGTGCTATGGAAGTTGAGCAACCTCAACCACGTTTAGTCATCACTACGACGACCTAGCAATAAGCTGGCGTAATATAGTAAGTTAGCTAACGCTCCCAACGCAGCTACTACGTAGGTGAGGGCGGCCCATTGGAGTGCATCTTTGGCCATTCCGTATTCGTTACGATTGACAACGCTACGTTGTTCAATCCAGGCCAAGGCACGGCGGCTAGCGTCAAATTCGACAGGAAGTGTAATCATGGCAAACAACGTTACCCCCAAGTTGGCGGCCACCAACACTGTAAGGATAGTGGTACTAACGACGCCTTGGTTATAAAAAATGAAACCACCAATGAACATCATCGCCATGTTGAAGAAATTGAGAATGTTGCTACAGATTTGCACCACAGGCACCAACGCCGAACGCATCTGCAACGGTCCGTACGCCACTTTGTGTTGTACAGCGTGCCCGCATTCGTGAGCAGCTACGGCAGCCGCGGATACACTTCGTCCGTAGTATACATCGCCACTGAGGTTCACGGTTTTATCCGCAGGGTTATAGTGGTCGGTAAGCATTCCTTCTACTTGCGTGATGCGTACATCATAGATGCCGTTGTCACGGAGCATTTGTGAGGCAATTTCAGCACCACTCATGCCATTCATCAATCCTACCTGTGAATATTCGGTAAATTTGCTTTTTAAGCGCCATTGGACAATCATACCAATGACCATAAAGACAATTCCAATGAGAATTAAGCCACCCATGTTTTCTTAGATTTTTCGCTGTCAATAACTATTTTTAATCTTTTCGATGAGCGAAGTCGTTGAGTATCCTTTCACTAGCGGAATGGTCTTAACGGCGCCCCCTCTAGCAATCACAAAATCTGCGCCAACGATGCTTTCGACCGAATAATCGTCGCCTTTGACCAAAATATCAGGACAAATTGTCTGAATCAGTTCCAAAGGAGTAGGTTCTCCGAACAAAATGACAGCATCTACAAAGGCCAAGGAAGCCATCAAGCGGGCGCGGGCGTATTCATTTACGACGGGGCGAAGCGGGCCTTTGATGCTACTTACCGAGGCGTCGGTATTGAGACCAAGCACCATTCTGTCGCCTAAGTTACGGGCTTTTTCGAGATAATCGATGTGCCCTAAGTGAACGATGTCAAAACATCCGTTGGTAAATACAATTTTTTGACCTTCGGCTTGCCAAGCGCGGGCTGCTTGCGCACCTTCTTCCCAAGATAAGATTTTAGCGGCGGAATTAAACATGAGATTGTTACGTAAAAATGACACAAAAATTGAGGGTGCGAAGAAGGAAGGAGTTAATTGAAGACTAATTCACTGCCACTTCATCGCGACTTTTGGGGCTTTTTACGAGGGTAATGATAAACGAAATACCACCGAGAATCAACATCAAAATCATTTGAGTACCGTGGATGTACGTCGCAAGTGCAAGACCATCTTCTTTCGATAATCCGTAAAGTACCAATGCGCTACTTACCAAAATATGATAGGGGCCAATGCCTCCTTGTACGGGTGCCGACATCCCCAAGCCACTCATGATAAGGATGGTAAGTCCTGCCAAAAGGGTAAGATGTGATGACTCAGGCAGTACAAAAAAACACACGTACGAACTGAGCAAGTACATGGTCCAGATTAGAATGGTATGGAACAAAAACAGCCACGGATTCCGTAGTTTTCGGACGCTCAACAAACCATCAATTAGCCCCAATACAAATCCTTCGATTTTGGCAAAAAGCGAGTTTTGACGCAAACGCTCGGCATTTTTTCGGTAAAACCACCACGCAGCTCCTAAAAAGCCTAATCCTAGTACCGCCAAACCTCCCAAAAGGGCTATTCGATTGCCGCCACTCCCTTGGCCAATACCCAATTTTTCGCCAAATAACTCCATGAAGAAATTGCTCAAACGCCCAAATTCAAGAACAAAAGCAAGTCCAATCAAAAACAAAAGCGTCACAACGTCAAAAACGCGCTCGGCTACGACGGTACCGAAACCCACGTTGACGGGTACTTTATCGAGGCGATTGAGCGTGCCGCAGCGCGTCACTTCGCCCGCGCGTGGAATGAGCTGATTGGCAAAATACCCCGTAAATACCGCGACGGTGGAGTCGAACGACGAGGGATGATAGCCCAATGGTTCGAGGAGCATATTCCAACGGTAGGCACGACTCCAAGCGGCCACAATGGTAAAAATGGTCACCAAAATGAGCCAGCTATGGTTGGCGTGTTGGAATTTGGCCCACATGGAAGCCAAGTCCATGTCTTTAAAAACGTACCACATCAACCCAGCCGCAATGGCAAGCGACAGGCAGTATTTGAGAATATTTTTCATCAAGAAACGATTCTATTATTTTCGTCGGGGAAAACGATTTTTGGTTGGAAGGTTTTGGCTTCTTCTTCGGTCATCATTCCGTACGAAATGATAATGACCACGTCGCCCACTTGGGCTTTGCGAGCAGCGGCACCATTGAGGCAAATAATGCCCGTATTGCGTTCTCCTTTAATGACATACGTGATGAGCCGTTCGCCGTTGTTGTTGTTGACTACGTGTACTTGTTCATTTTCCAAGATACCCGCCGCTTCCATGAGGGCTTCGTCGATGGTGATGCTTCCTACGTAGTTGAGCTCGGCTTGCGTTACTTTAACGCGGTGGATTTTTGATTTAAAAAGGGTAACAAACATTGTTGTTTGGATTGTTTTCGCGGCAAATTTCAGTCTAAAAAACTACATTATCAATCAGACGAACCTTTCCAAGGTGGGCTGCAATACACAGCGCGGTTTGTCCTTCAGGTTGTAGCTCAGTAACATCTTGCAGACTGAAAGCATTCACAATTTCAAAATATTCTAAACGAAAAGCAGGTTGCTGGGCAAAGTGTGCATCCATCAACGCTTTTACTTCGGCGGGAGTTTGTCCAGACAATAGCTGTGATTTGGCGGCACTCAAGCCCGCAAAAATGTGCGGAGCAATGGCGCGCTCGTCGGTGGTGAGGTTACGATTGCGGGATGACATCGCTAGCCCGTCGGCTTCGCGGAGGGTAGGGCGGGGGTGAAGCTCAATTTGGAAGCCTAAATCAATCATCATTCGACGGACAACGGCTACTTGTTGTAGGTCTTTTTGTCCAAAATAGGTATGGTCGGGTTGAACGATGTTGAATAGTTTTGAGACAACGATGCCCACGCCGTTGAAGTGCCCAGGGCGAAATTTGCCCTCCATGACACGTTCCAAATCCCCAAAATCGAAAGTTAAGAGGGACTTTTCAGGGTACATTTCTTGAACCGAAGGCGCAAAAACGGCGTCGCAACCAACGGTTTTGAGCAATTCGCAGTCGGTTTCTAGCGTACGCGGATACCGAGCAAGGTCGTCGGGGTTGTTGAACTGAATTGGGTTGACAAAAATACTGCAAACCGTCAGGTCATTTTGGGCGTTGGATGCCTCAATGAGCGACAAATGTCCTTCGTGAAGCGCACCCATCGTGGGTACAAATCCAACAGATTTGCATTGGACGCGTTCAGCCCGTAAGTAGGCCCGCAAATCGGCTATGGTGGGGAAAATGTGCATTTTAGTTTCTATATTGTTTACAAGTCAACAAATGTACTTTTGAGTACAGGTTAAACTGTTGAAAAAGAGCCTCGGAGAGGCGTACCATTTGTAGTAAAATAAATGTACCCCCATTCCTTTTAAGCTCCATAGGAGTGTCATCTTATTTCGTCAAATGCTTATCCAATACCCATTGAATGTGCCATTTCAATCGTTCAAATGTACCGTTGTCCATAGGAGAAGGTCCTTCAAACATACTTGAGAAAAATAGGGGTGTTGTATCGTTAAAATAATAGGTTCCTATTGTGGAGTTAAACTCAGAAATTGAATAATTCCCTTCTTCTTTAAAACTCTCTAACAACTCACGACCAAAAGCATTATTGACAATAATAATTTTAGGATTTAATGCTTTGATAATTTCGGTGCTCACCTTGAGTTGGGCTTTTATAAACTCTTTATTTTCCTTCCATAACTTTTTTACATCCGTAGAATCAGTTTTTCTTAAAAAAAGTAAATCTATGTGCGACCATTCATCGTCTATATTTTCTACGAGTAAAGGAAATCTTCTAAAATATTTGTGAAGTTTACCCCCTCCATGTTGAGGATAACTCGAAGTATTACCACCTACATCAATTTGAATTTTCTCATTTTTTAAAGGAGAAGAAGGGTTTAAGCCAACTATCAAAATAGCATTTTCTAAAGCAGTTACAGGTAACAGAGCGGGGATTTTACATTCTTTTAGCTCTTGAAAATCTGACCATATTTTGTTAATCTCTTCTTTGTATTTTAGATGCACATCCATTTGAAATTAAATTTATCTGAGAAAAAATACTCTTGAAAAATGGCGCTTGTAAGCTCTTTAGGTGCGAAAGATGTCACTCCTACGGAGCTTGGTAAATTGATTTTTCTTGACTCTACTAAGATTACACCTCTCTGAGGCTTTTTTAGTGGGTTTTGCTTATTTATCGTTTTACTTCTTATAAATAAACCAAGCCCACGCAATCAAAACAAATTGAATTGGCAAACGCACCAAGGCAGCTTGGTGGCTACCAATGGCAGGGTTCTCTTTGAAAACATCAATAACGTGCAAAGGTAAAAATACCAGCATCATGACTAAGATACCAAGTGTGGCAAGTGAACGAAAACGGGGAGTAAATACGCCTACGCCTACCGCAATTTCTGCGATACCTGCCAAGTAATTAATCGCGGCTTGGGGAAGGAAACCAGGAATGAACGGTAAAAACATTGCTGGCTTTAAAAAGTGACTAACGCCTGCAAAAATCATTACAGCTCCGAAGAGAAATGTTAAAACCAGCTTTGCTTTTTTCATTGACTTTTAAATTCATTGTTAAGTAAATAGTCTCCTTTATTTCGCCCGCAGAAGCCCGCTGAATAATACAAACGCAGATTTTCGCTGAAAAAGGACTTTATGAAGCAATTAATCTGCGTTCATCTGCGGATTTAAATCTGTGCTAATCTGCGGGTAAAGCTTTAAACAAACTTAGCTAACACAGTACAGTTTGGCCGACTAGTACGTAGAAGGTTAATTTTTTAAAAAGCCATTGTCAACTTTCCAGTTTTTCTTGTCCGAACGCAGCTCAAAATTGGCGCGGTCGCCTAGTTTTAGTACCACAGGTTTGCCACTTTTGAGGTCGAGCAGTTGCGCTCCTTGGGCGTCGATTTCTTCAATGCCATAAAATACCGACAAATCACCAAAATCTTCGACGCTACTGCGGTAGCTAAAGCCCGTCGCGTCGGCATTATTGGCCTCGTTGCGGTTAATGGCCACATCCACCGTGTAGCTTACTCCGTTGAGTTCGGTACGAGCATTGCGGATGATAAGGTCGAAGTGATTCTTCTCGTTTTGCGGGATTTTTTCGTAGTCGTTCCGATTCTGACGAGTGTAAGTTCCGTCAGCGATGGCTTCCAGCGCAGTCAAAATCGCGATGAAGTTCATCTTGCGTAAATACTGCTTTTCGGGGTCGTTTTTATACCCCCCCGACTCGATGAGCACCAAACTCGTTCCCCATTTGGCAATGTTATCGCCGAAGGCTCTGGGCTCAAACTCGTCCGAATACCGAGCTACCTGATTGGGGATATATTTCTGTAAATCGCGGTTCATGCCCACAATGAGCTGCATGGCTCGTTCGCGGACGGAATTGATGGTACGTTCTTCGTTGTAAGCCGTTGCCAAAAACGAAATCGCGGCTACTTCTTTGGTATTTCCTACGCTGTACCGAGGGCTTTGGTCGTGAAGGTTGAAACCCACCAACGGCTTGAGGGTTTGTTGGAGGTTTTTCAACAACTTCGACTCAGGGCATTGAAGACGCACGGCATCGCGGTTCATGTCGATTTCCTGAGCTGTACGGCGCTGCCAACGCTCCACGCCGTCGGGGTTAAGCATTGGCACAAAATACAAGGCACTTTTCTCTAATAGCTTTTTGCGAAGGTCGTCAAAACCATCTCCGCTGGCATTCAAGAAGTTGAAAATATCGAGTAGTGCCATCGTGGCGGTGGCTTCGTCGCCGTGCATCTGCGACCAAAGCAGGACTGGAGGTGCGCCTTTGCCGTACTTGATTTGGTAAATGCTACGCCCTTCAAACGATTTTCCTGCTTCGCTTACCGCAAAGTTGGGACTCGTTTTGAGGCGTTCGATGAGCGGCACCAAGTGGCGGTGCTTAAACTCGCGACGTACACTGACGCTTTTTTCTTTGAATAACTCATGAGCGTCGAAAAGGCGCTGGGAGAGATTACTTTGGGCAATAATGGTTTCAGACATACAAAAAAAAGAAACCACCAAAAACAGGTGTTTCATAGTCGTAGGAAAGATATTGTGAAAACTCCCCGAAAGTTCAGAACTTTCGGGGAGTTCCGCAAATACAAACGTTAAATCAGCCATCAGCCCGTGAAAATGAAATGTTTAATCATCGTCTTACTCTTGACAGCTTTTGAGCTGCGTAGTCAACCACCCGCGAGCGTACTTGAGCTTAAATTTGAAGCGCCCAATCTCACTTATACTCCGTTGATAGATTGGGAAAACTACCAATTTACGGCCCGCGACGTCCCCATCGACAAGCAACATTTTTTGCGCGTAAACGTACCCATCGAGCGCTCGCAGGTGGTGTATGTCCATTACATGGATACCACCAACCGTACGTATATCCACCGTTTTTTCTTGCCCAAAGGCGATACTCTCAAAGGGCAGGAAGTCAGTGGAAAGTTTGATTTTGAAGGCAAAAACAAAGCTGCGACCATCAACCGTTTTTTGTACCAGCAGGGGATATTTGGTGGAGATTCTTTGATGAAGCGGCCGTTGATGCAAAAAGTTTCTACCGACATTTATACCAAATTGATGCAAGATTTGGCCGAAGAAAGCTGGGAACGCTACAAGGCGACCCAAGACACCTCTGACACAGGGCAAAATGTTTTTGTAAGAGCGGCCTTAGAAGCGCAGTATTACCAGCGTACTAAGTTTTTTGTCGCTACCAAAAATTGGACGGAAGCCATGTTTGAGGACTACCGTAAAGGGAATGAACCCTCTTTTGTTTCGTCGGAGGTATATCATCCGCCGTTGCGTATTTTGCCGTTTGACGACGCAGTATTGTCGCTGGACTACCAAGGATGTCTTTCGGAGCATCTACAAAAAGATATTACTCCCAAAGGAGACTTGTTTGAGGTGATGAGCGAATTGTATAATCTACTTGATCATCAATTAGCCCATTTACCCATTACTCGCGAGACTCTTCTAGTGCCTTGGTTGCTGTGGAAGAGAGATTACCCCCGTAAATACGAGATTATCAGCCGCTTTGAACGGGATTTTCCGAATTCTAAACGCCTCAAGGAATTGAAGTACGAATTTTGGAAAAATCAGAAGCCTGTTTCTGGAATCGCCATGCCTTCGTTGCCACTTTTGGCGGTAGATAGCAACCAAGTCTTTTTACCGACTCTTGCCAAAACTACCCATTCGCTGCTGTTGATTTGGAATACATGGGAAGACAGCTGCGAACTTGCGTTGACTACTTGGGCAACTTTGGCACAAAAATACACGTCTCCCAACCTCCATTTTGCCACCGTAGGAGTTCGGAACCATTTTGATAGTTGGAAAGAAGCGTTGAAAAAAAACTGGCCTGCGTCCAAAACAGGAACGCATCTGTACGCGCGTCACGGAGAAACGGAGGTACTAGAGGGAATGTTTGGAGCCAAGCGCCCACTCGTGGTGGTCATAGATACAGCGGGAAATTACGTAGAACATTTTTCTCCGTTTGAAAAAGAGCGGCTGGATAAGTGGCTGAAACGGTGAAGAGTTAAAGCCTTTATACCTTCCCGAAACAGGAACGCCTGCTGGTTCTAAACTTTCGGGAAGGTATCAGATTTATCACCATCTTACCTGCCCATCACCCACCACTACCCATTTCTCCGTTACGAGTTTTTCGAGGGCAAAGGGGCCGCGGGCGTGGAGTTTTTGGGTAGAAATACCAATTTCTGCCCCAAGCCCAAACACCCCTCCGTCGGTAAAACGCGTGGAAGCATTGGCATAGACCGCTGCCGCATCGACCTCGGCTAGGAAGCGGTCAACAGCTGCTTGGTTTTGGGAAACAATGGCTTCGGAGTGGCGTGATGAGTAGTTTTGAATGTGTGAAAGCGCTTCGTCGAGGCCGTCAACTACTTTTACGGCTAGTTTATAATCCAAAAACTCGCGTCCAAAATCTTGGGGTTGAGCGTGTTGAAGTTTTGGGTAAGAGATGCCTTCAAAAATCGGATACGACGCCTCGTCGGCATAGACTTCTACGTTCCACTTGATAAAATCGTCGTTGAGCATGGGTAAAAACTCAGCGGCGATGGCGCGGTCAACAATCACACAATCCATGGAGTTGCAGACCGAAGGGCGTGAAACCCGCGCATTTACTACGATGTCACGTGCTTTGGTCAAATCGGCGGTAGCCTCAATGTAGCCGTGACATACGCCTGCCCCTGTTTCGATGGTAGGAATCAGGGAGTTTTTACGCACAAACTGAATCAACGACTCCGAACCGCGCGGAATGATAATATCGACATAGCGCGTGGCCGTAAGCAATTCGGTCACAAACTGACGGTCGGTAGGAAGTAGCATCACGGCGCTGGTGTCCACTCCCGCTTCTTGCAGCGCTTGGTGAATCAAACCCACCAAACAACGGTTAGAAAAATCGGCTTCCTTCCCGCCCTTCAACACGCAAGCATTACCCGAACGTAAACACAACGAAGCCACGTCCACCGTCACGTTGGGGCGTGACTCGTAGATGGCGCCGACGACGCCAAGGGGCACCGCAATTTTTTTCAATTTAAGCCCTTGTTCAATTTCTCGTTCCAACAACACCTGCCCCGACGGGTCGGGCAACAGCGCTACGTCGCGAAGGCTGTCGGCTAGTCCCTGAATCCGTTTTTCGTTCAAAAACAAACGGTCTTTTTTCGGGTCGCCATCGGGCATTCGCTCCATGTCTTTCTGGTTTTCGGCCATAATAAGCGCTTGGTGTTCTAGCAGCAAATCGGCGAGGCGATTGAGCAAGGCCGTTTTTTGCTCGCTAGTCAAGCGACGCACTTGCGCAGCGGCTTGTTGCGTGGCTTGAAGTTGGGGTACGATGGTAGTTGTCATAATGAATAAATTGAGCCGCAAAGATAGCAACTTTGAGGGGTTATCGGCTCAAATTTATGCCCAACCAGTACGCTTTTGCGTTGTTTTGCCAAAGTCCTGAGGGCGCAGGGGCGTATTGATAAGCAACTCCCATACCCGTACCTAGAAAAATGCTTCGAATCGGAATTCGTAGGAGGTCGTGCACTTCTAAGCCTGCTTCGGCGTGGAAAGGGTTGGACTGGTAGTTCCATGAAAACGAATGTTTTTCTGGCGTGCGCAGTCCCCCGACCAATACATTGTTATAAACCAGTAATCGAGGTTGGCTGTATTTACTTTTGAGACGAAGTAACGTACGACTAAAATCGTGGCTGTAATACAAGGCCGTGTATCGGTCGGCGATAAACGCATAAGAAGGTAAAGTGCGGAAAGTGGCCAGCGGAAAACTCGACGCATTGAGCCCCGAAATGTTGATGAGTCCCGTACTCCCCAGTGACCCAAACAAGTAGGAGTAGGGTAAGTTGCCACTCGTGTAGCCGCCCGCCAGTTTTACGTTGCTAAACCCGAGGCGTCGGGTTCTAAATTGAAAATAAAGCTGCATCGCCAACCGCCAATACTCAAACTGGCTTCCCAAAGAGGGCAGTCCTCGTGAAACCTGAACGTTGATGATCGGAAAATAGCGATTCACTACCGATTCCATGCGCCCCGTGCGATAGACGGCTTCCCGAAAAGCAAAACGCCAGTCGAGGGTAAGTTCGGTGATTTCAAAGGTATTGTTGTCCTGATAAAAGTAGCGATAACTGGGTGTACGCTGTTCGTGGTGGAGCGCCAATCGAAACCAATTCCACGGAAAAGGCTTAAAATGCAACGATACACCGTACCGCTGGTAGTAGTCGGCCTGAAAAGGAATAGAGTCTCTTTGGGAGAAAAAAGGAAGCGACGGTTTGGGGTCGATGAGGTAATTGGGACCTAAAAATTCGGTTGTACCTGGTTGGACAAGGTCGCGTTGGTGATAAATACTAAGTCGGTTGTAGCGGTCGCGGGTGATGTGCCAACTCGCTAGTAGTTTGTATTTCCAGCGCTGATCTTTCAGGCCGTAGCCAGCATAGCCGTAGAGGCGAAATCGAGGGCGGTTGCTTTGAATGTTTTGAAAACCCACCCCAAGTCGTATAAACTCGGCCGAATTACCCATCAATAAATCACTAGGCTGAAACTCAATAGGGCCTATTTCGAAGACATTGGCAAAAAAACTGCCCAAGATATGCCCATACGTGGAGTCGAGGCGACTAACGATGCTGTTTGGTTTTTTGAAATTGAAATACATTTTACGCTCCCAATCGGCCAGTGTATCGGGGCGCAAGGCTTTAAACGTTTCGTACGTATGGCGCGTGGCGGAAGGACGCATGGCGCGCTGCACTTCGTCAAACAGTTGGTCGTCGAGCGGGGTGTTCAGTTCCACGTTGTGGAGCTGCGTGGTAAACTTTACCTGAAAAGCGCCCGTGTAACCGCTGGACGAATACCCCGCCAAAAGCCGCGTGGTAGCGGTTTGGGGAAACCATCGCCCCGAAACCCGCTGGTAGCGTTGTTGAATCCGAAAACCAAAATTTTGTAACGTATCAACGGGCGCTACGTTGATGTATTCGAGGGCATAGCCGTCGGTGTTGATGTGCATTACGCCCTGTAAGGCATCAAAATTGGTTTTGGGGTAGGGGCGAAAACTAATGATAAACGTGGAGTCACGCTCGTGAAAGAGGGTGTCTTCGAGTGTAAAGTCGTATTGGGAGAATGTTTTGGAATTGAGCGGATTGACATAAAACCGCTTGAGGAGGGTGAAGTTGTAGAGTTCGGAATAAAAATCAATTTTGTGCAAATCGAGCGGCAAGTAGTTGAGCATCTGGCTGTAGATTTGCGCGAGGTTATTGACCGACGCTACGACCGTCTCCTTGTTTTTATTAGGCTTTTTGTGAATCAGCTCGCTGATGTTTTCGACAATGTAAATAGGTGCCGTTATTTTTTTAGAACCAATGACCTTTTTGGTCGAATCTCTTAGCACCCGATTGACACTATCAACGACCAGCAAAATTTTGGTGTACGCACTTGCTTTGTAGGTATCGAGTTGGTTAGGGTCGTTTTGGGGGCGGTTGGCCAACACTTTTCGAATAATCGCCCAGGCGGGGTTTTCGCCAGGACGCACGCGCACTTCGGCCAACTCGTTGACTTTTTGACGGAGTTTGATGGTAATCGTCGTGTTTTTTGGGGGAACTATGACCGTTTCGTAGCCAATCATACTTACAATTAGGGTATCGGACGACGATTTGAGTCGCAGCGAAAACCGACCTTCCATATCGGTGATGGTTCCTGAAGTTTGGCCTTTGAGGCGCACGCTGGCCTGAGGTAAGGGCACGTTGTCTTTGGCGTCAATGACGATGCCTTTGATTCGGATTTCTTGAGCAATTACAATTTGGCATACAAAGAGAAAAAGTAAAAGCTGTTTTATCATGGCCAAAAGAGAATTTTCTACTAAACGTTACAAGGGGAAATAGATTTTAATCGTATCCTACGAAATATTTCGTATAAAAAATTTGGTAATACGAAATGCTTCGTATATGTTTGCTACGAAATCATTCGTACTTAAACCATGAAACCAACAGACTCCGAACTTGAAATCTTACAAGTGCTTTGGCAAGAAGGCCCTTGTACGGTGCGGCAGGTCAACGAGCGTTTGACCGAAAACCGCGACGTGGGTTACACCACTACCCTCAAATTAATGCAAATCATGTACGAAAAGGGGCTACTGACGCGGGTAGAAGACGCCCGCTCACACGTATATGAAGCCAACGTGAGCGAAGAAGAAACCCAAGCTACGCTGCTTGAGCGATTTGTGGGTACGGCCTTTCGGGGGTCGGCTAGCAAGCTGGTCATGCAAGCACTTGGTTCGCATAAAACCACCCCTGCCGAACTGGATGAAATTCGTAAACTCTTAGACCAAATCGAACAACAGCCATGAAAACGACCACTTTTTTCTCCGAACCCATCACCTCGGCTTTGGGATGGACATTGCTTCACTCTCTTTGGCAAGGGGGAGTGGTAGTCCTCCTTGCCGCAGTTGCATTGTTTGCGCTGCGTAAGCGCTCTAGTGTGGTGAAGTATTGGGTAGGCATCAGCGGATTAGCCGCCCAAGTCCTTGCTTCGGTGGCGACTTTTGTACTTTATTACCAGCCAGTAAACGCCGTTGCTACGTCCTCATTGACAACGCTTCATACGCAACGTTATTGGGCCTCGGGCATGACCTATGCCAAAGTGGCCTTGCCTTGGTACAAAGAAGTGCTACTGTTTCTCCAACTCCATTTGGATACCATTGTGCTATTTTGGGGCATCGGTGCTTCGGTATTATTGGTACGTTTGGTGGGAAGCTGGGTGTACGTGCAACAACTCAAAGCCGAAGGCATTCAACTGACTGAGCCTAGTGTGCAGTCATTGTTTCGTCGGGTGCTAGGGACGTTGCGTATTCGTCAAAACGTACATTTGTTTGAGTCGGTGCGTGTCAATACGCCGATGGTCATTGGATTTGTAAAACCCGTGGTGCTGCTTCCTGTAGGCTTGGTCACGGGCTTGAGCCCCAAGCAAATTGAGGCAGTTTTGGCCCACGAACTAGCCCACGTGAAGCGGTACGATTATTTGGTCAACTTACTCCAGTCGCTGGTCGAAGTGGTTTACTTTTTCCACCCTGCGTTATGGTGGTTGTCGGGGCGCGTTCGTCAAGAACGGGAACACTGCTGCGACGATATTGCCGTTGCTGTTTGTGGTGACAAAATGGCGATGGCCAAAGCCCTGGCCGAAGTAGCCGCGTACCGTTCCACCCCCGCGTTAGCGATGGCTTTTGCCAACAAAAAAGGAGCCATGCTGCACCGTGTTAAAAGAGTATTGGGCGTGACTGAAAAGCCAACATCTAAAAGTGGTAGTTTGGCGGGTATTTTGCTGCTTTTTTTATTGACAGCAGGTATTTCGGTGTATGCTTACCGACAAGATGATAAAGTTAAAAAAACGCAAGAAAAAAAGCTTACCACAAAAAGTACGGTACACATTCAGGAAAAAGACGGAACAAGCATTGAAGCAAATGAGAAAAATGGGGAGTTGATACTTTTTAAAGTCAAATGGAACCATCGTCAGTTGAGCGCTAAGGAAGTATCTCAAATTCAGTCGATGAGAGAACGATTGAAAAAAGGTGAGTTAGTTTTGAGCGACCTGAAAAATGGAGAATTAAAGGCTATTCTTGAGTACTTGGATGAATGGGAGAAAGGAGTTAAAAGTACGTTTACAACTCTTGGAGATGCTCTGTCTGATATAGGAGAAGCGGTAAGGATTGGCACAGAGGAAAAATTGCAAGCTTGGACAGCAGAAGGAGAGAACATTGACCTAGAACTAGCTGACTCTATTCTGGTCAATGGAAAATGGGTAGAGGTAGGTACAGCATTTGAAGCCAAAATAGATGAGGCAAAAATGGCGTATTACCACCGCCAAATAGACAGCCTTCACCGATTGATGGAGCCACAGATGCACAAAATGAACGAGCTGCGCCTAAAGATGGAGCAGTACGAGTTTCAGGTAAACGAAGTGGAGCGCAAGCGAGAAGTGCTCGAATGGAAAAAGAACAAAGCCTCCAACGAACGTAGTCAACTCTTGGACAAACGTAGTCAATTGCTTCACCAAGAAAATGCAGCCAAAAAGCTATCGGACGAACAGATTGAAAAGGCATTGGTGCAGTACGAAGAGCAGGTGAAACAATTTGAAAGCCAGATGCAGCAGTTTAATAAGCAGATGGCCGAATTGTCGGAGCAAGAAAAGACCGCCCGCAAGCCCATCGAGGAATTGGAAGAACAACAACGTAAGCTGGAAGCGGTGAACGAGAAGTTTTCGCAGGAAATGGAACGCTACTCGAATGAGTTGAATAATTTGTTTCCGCCTCCGCCGCCCCCTGCCGAGTTTCGTGCAAAAGCGGTCCGTACTCCTCGCGCACCACGTGCCGTTCGCACGCCCGCATCTGCGGTGAAGGTCGTGGCTCCCATTGCTCCTAAAGCAGCAGGAACGCCACCACCACCACCTCCGCCGCCCGCCAAAAAGAAGAAGTAATTGGCCTTAAAAATACCCTTGAAAGCGCTCGGTTTGCGACCGAGCGCTTTCTGTGTAAGAGGCTATTTGATAAAAACCCTAGTTTATTTTTGGGAGGCTGTCAAAAATGCGTTTATTTTGCTCACTTACTATGCACACTTGTGAAGAAGAAAACTACTCTATTTAACATAAAAGACCTCGTCGTATATTTTTTGATTGCAGGTACTGGGGCTGCTGTTCAGTTTATTTCTGGGAGTTTTTTCCGTAATTATGTCGATTTTTATACTTCAGTTTCGTTGGGGTATATCGTGTCATTTTTTGTTGGCTTTATTTTAACAAAGCTTTTCGCTTTTGACGCGCGCAATACTAATCAAACCCGTCGTGAGATGGTCAAATTTGGAATTGTAGCATGTGTTTCTTTCGGAATAACCGTCGGATTTGCGGCATTAACTCTCCAAATTTTTCATGCTTCTAATCCCAAAGATGTCCTTTACCAAATGCCGTTTGAGTTTATTCCTGTCAAATCAAGAGAAATCAACGTCACCGAAGCTACTTCTACCTTGGTAGGAATGGGCTTTAGCTTTGTGAGCAACTTCATTTTGCACAAAACCTTTACTTTTCGTAGTACAGGTTTCTACGACCGCGCCAAGGCAGCGTTGAACTTAGGTAAAAACTAAGCTACGGCACTGACTCCGTTATTTCCCAAATTCACGTACAAATTGGGCTGATTCACGTAATAGAATTGATAGAAAGCATTTGAACTTCGATTTTTGACATCGAAATTCAAAACATTTATCTATCAACAGCCATGTATTGTATCGAAACCAGCGACTTGTCGTACCAGTACTCCCGACAGGGCAACGAGCTTCATCGTGTCAACCTTCGGGTGAAAGAAGGGAGTATTTACGGTTTTTTAGGTCCCAACGGTGCGGGAAAAACCACCACCCTCAAGCTCATTTTGGGTTTATTAAAAAAACAACAAGGGCAGATTAAGGTCTTTGGGGAGGAGTTTGCACCCCACCGACAGCCTGTTTTGTCCAAAATCGGCTCGTTGATTGAGTCGCCTTCCCTTTATAGTCAACTCACGGCTACGGAAAACCTCAGCGTTTGGCAAAAACTCTACGCCTGTCCCAAAGCGCGGATTCAGGAAGTATTGGAATTGGTAGGATTGGGGCAAACAGGTACCAAAAAAGCAGGACAATTTTCGCTCGGGATGAAACAGCGCCTTGGCATTGCCACGGCCTTGCTGCACAGCCCGTCGGTGTTGGTGCTCGACGAACCTACCAATGGTTTGGACCCGAGCGGAATGGTGGAAATGCGGGAATTGCTCAAACGCCTCAACAAAGAACACGGAATTACGATTTTGATTTCGAGCCACTTGCTGTCCGAAATTGAAAAATTGGTAACGGAGGTAGGCATCATCAACCACGGGAAAATGCTGTTTGAGGGGTCGTTGGGCGAATTGATGCAACGGCAGCAGACTGCGGGAGGAATACGGCTGGATACGAGTAATAATGCCGAAGCCGTTGAGCGTCTGATAGCCCAGGGGCTGGACGCAAGGCAGGAGCAGGGCAAAATCGTACTGCCGTTGTTGGCTCGTTCGGAAATTGCCCAACTTAACCGAGCATTGGTACAGCATCAGCTCGATGTGTACGAAATCAGCACCGTCGAAAGCGATTTAGAAAGCATTTTTATGACGTTAACTCACCCCTAATCTTCCCCAAAACATGACAACGTTTGTCGCAAGTTATCAGAGCGAATGGCTCAAAACCAAGCGAAGTTTGGCAGCTTGGTTGGTCGTGCTTGGCGGTTTTTTTATTCCGTTTATTCTCTTTTGGGCGCGGGTGCTGTATCCCGAAAAATTAAAAAAAGCGGTACTTGCCCCCACGTATTGGGAGGAAGTATTGAGCCAAAGTTGGCAGTTTATGGCTATTTTGATGCTACCAATGGGACTTGTACTGGCCACGAGCTTGCTGACCCAAATGGAGTTTCGCAACAATACGTGGAAGCAGCTCCACACGACCCCGCAAAGCTACACGACGATTTTTGTGGCCAAGTTGGGCGTGTTGCTAACCATGCTTGTTCAATTTTTTATATTGTTCAACCTCGGGATGTATTTGTCGGGGATACTTCCGCCCTTGGTGCGGGGGATTTCGCTGCCCAAACAAGCATTCCCGTGGGAAATGTATCTAAAAACAAGCGGTCATTTTTGGATAAATTGTTTGCCTATTGTGGGCTTTCAGTACCTAGTTAGCCTTCAATTCAAAAATTTCTTGGTACCATTAGGAGCAGGAATCGGGTTGTTATTGGCCTCTTTGATTGGCCTCGAATGGGAGCATGGACACTGGCTGCCGTACAGTTATTGCTCCTATTATTTTTTCAGCCTCCGTGGGGCAAAAATGGGTACATTGACCGTTGATGCCTTTTCGAAATGGGCGCTGGGTTATTTCGTTGGATTTACGCTTTTGAGTTACTTCTTTTATATCCTTAAAAAAGACAAAAGCTAAGTGTTTACGCACAGTTAATTGTTAGCTAAGTGGTTTTATTTTTTACCTGCAGAAAAGCGCTGAATTACAAACGCTGATTTTCGCTGAAAAAGGGTTTTATATGGTTATTAATCAGCGTCATCTGCGACTTTCAATCGGCGTAAATCAGCGGGTAATAGTTAAACAAACTTACTTAGACACTTAAGACGAGTATTCTTTCAAAATAAGACGCATAACCACATGAAGCGAGGCGTAGTGATTTCATTGCATTTTGGGTACTGGGTGCTGTACTTGCTGTTGCTCTCGTTGATATTGGTATGCCTTCAACTTGGCTCGCCCATCAAAGGGCAACCTTTTTTTTACCAGTGGCGGTTTCACGTTTTCTTTAGCACCTTTGCCATTCTGCCCGCGTTTTTGGGTTTTTATAGTTTTTATTTTCTGCTGTTCGACCTCTTTTTGATGCGTCGAAAAATTGTATTGTTGTTTGTCGTCGGCTTACTCACGGCTACGGGTTGTGGGCTTATCAGTGAGGTAGTGATGTCGGTATTGTACACGTTTAAAGTGGGGTCAGGGGTATTTCATGAAGGGGCGAAAACTACGTTGGCATTGTTGGTGGTCATTACCATTATTGCCGTGCTCAACGGAGCGGTGGCGCTGATTATGCGGGGGTTTATGCGCTGGTACGCCGAACTCAAACTGAAGGAAGAATTGATGCAGAAGAATTTTGACATGGAACTGGCTTTGGTAAAGTCGCAATTAAGCCCTCATTTTTTGTTTAATACCCTTAACAATATCGACGTCCTTATCGTTAAGAATGCTCCGCAGGCATCGGCTTATCTCAATCAACTGTCTGACATCATGCGGTTTATGCTCTACGAAACCAAAGCGGAAGAGATACCGTTGAGCCGAGAGTTGGGCTATTTGGAAAAATACATTGCGCTGCAAAAAATCAGAACATCTAATCCTGATTTTGCTCGTTTTCGAGTAGAAGGAGCGGTAGGCGAGGCCACCATTGCCCCGATGGTGTTGATTCCTTTTGTGGAAAATGCCTTTAAACATGCCGATGCGCGAAAGCAAGGCAATGTAATCGACGTTTTGGTGCAGGTATTGCCCGAAGCCATTGTGTTTGAGTGTGTTAACAAACGCCGATTACAGCCCAGTACCACCGAATACGGCGGTTTGGGCAACGAACTTATCAAAAGACGATTATCTTTGCTGTACCCCAACCGCCACCAACTAGCTATTGTCAGTTCTGAAGAAGACTATCGGGTAAGGTTACAAATCAGTCGCCATGAAGCATAGCTGTATCATTGTCGAAGACGAGCCTTTGGCGCTCGAACGCGCCCAAGGTTACGTACAAAAATTGCCTTTCCTGAGTCTAAAAGCAACGTTTGAGAGTGCGTTGGAGGCATTGAGCTTTTTGAAAAACAACCCGATTGATATTGTCTTTTTGGATATTCATCTGGGCGATTTTTCGGGCATTCAGTTGCTAGAAAGTGTTTCGCTGAAAGGGCAAGTGATTTTGACCACAGCCTACCATGAGTACGCCCTCAAAGGCTTTGACCTCAAAATCGCCGATTATTTACTGAAACCTTACACCTTTGAGCGTTTTGTTCAAGCCGTTGACCGTGCGCAAAGTTTGTTGCCTAAGCCAGAAGTAGGTGTGGCCAAGCCGTTTATTTTTGTCAAAACCGAATACCGCCTCGAAAAGCTCATGCTGGACGAAATACTGTTTATTGAAGGCATGGGCAACTACCGAAGGATTCATACGCCTACGCAAAAAATCATGACGTTGCAGACCTTCGCTGAGTTTGAACAAGAGCTACCGCCGAGCCTTTTGTGTCGGGTGCATAAGTCGTACATGGTGGCGATTGCGAAGATTGACTCAATCGAAAAAGACCGTATTCGGCTGGGAGAAGCGATTATTCCGATTTCGGATAGCTACCGACAAACGTTTTTTTCGCTCATCGGGCAAAGCTGAGTTTATCCCATTTGTAAGGTGGTTCGTCCCATATTTTTAGAACATCCGTGTAAAAAGCTGATTTTTGCGTGGAATGTTGGGGTTGTGAGCAACCCCAACCACCGTGCGTCAGGTTGTGAGCAACACTTTTACTGTGAGTCAGGTTGCTCACAACCTGACCGACGCCCGAGAAATAAAAAAGTTGCGCGTATGCTTGTTGGTTGTGAGCAACCAACAACACTTTAATTCAGAACCCATGATTGCCATTGCCATCGACGACGAACCCAAAGCGCTAGACATAGTGCGGGTATTTGCCCAGAAAGTTCCTTTTTTGGAGCTAAAAGCTACTTTTCAGGATGCGTTTGAGGCGCTGGATTTTCTGCAAAAGCAATCGGTGGACTTGATTTTTTTGGACATTAAAATGCCTGACATTTCGGGACTGGAGTTTTTGCGGGCTTTGCCCAATCCACCGTTAGTGATTTTCACCACTGCCTACGCCGAACATGCCGTGCAGAGTTACGATTTTGATGCAGTTGATTATCTGTTGAAACCCTTTGCGTTGAGCCGATTTTTAAAGGCGTGTAACCGAGCCCACGAAACGCTAAAAATGCGCGAATTGGCCTCGGAAGAAGCCAAAGCCCGCCCAGTGATTGTCGCGCCCACCGAAAGTATTTTTGTGAAAAATGGCTACGAACAAGTGCGGGTGATGCTCGGCGATATTTTGTATTTGGAAGCGGGCGGCAACTACGTTGTTTTTGTGATGAAAAACCAGAAAATCGCCTCCAGAATGACCATGAGCGAAGCTGAAGGTGTACTGCCTCCCGAGCAATTTGTGAGGATACATCGGTCGTACATTGTCGCCAAAAGTAAAGTAGAACGTTTTGATCGGTATGAGGTGAGCATTGCAGGGCAACTTTTGCCGATTGGAGCCAATTATAATACCGCAAAATTGACAGACGTATAGTAGTTTTATTGGTGAAAAATTCCTAGATTTCATGCAGAAATAGTTCAGCTAAACCTAACCAATTAATGTAATGGAATCTTTAAAAATCAATTACTTGGCTGTATTAGCAGCGGCGGTTGCTACGTTTGTTTTAGGAGCCATTTGGTACTTATCGTTCAGCGAAGCTTGGATGAAATTGGCGGGTCTTACTCAAGACCAAATTATGGCAGGAGGAGGGAGTTCGACTTCGTATGTCATCAGCTTTGTTACCTACGTATTGGGTGCATACGCGATGGCTCTGTTGTTTAAGTCGATGAAGATTCAGACGGTACAGACAGGGGTGCTGACGGGCGCGTTGATTGGAGCTTTACTGATTGGAGGAAATATTTTTACGAACAATGCCTACGAAATGAAACCCATTGGCCTCTCCGTGTTGAACGCGGGCTTTAGTAGTCTTAGTTGTGCCATCATGGGAGGTATTCTGGGAGGTTGGCGAAAATAATAAGTAGGATTTTGGAGTTAGAAACGATAAAAAAGCGGCGGTAGGATAAAACTCACCGCCGCTTTTTGCTATTATTGCACAAAAACCATAACCTAGATCTACTCAATGTCTAAACCTTCTAACCAAAATACCCTCTTTGGGCTTCCTGTAATTGTGGCCGCTCTGGGCTACTTTGTTGATATTTATGATTTATTATTATTTGGTATTGTACGCGTCCCTAGTCTCAAAGATTTGGGATTGAGTGAACAAGACGTATCGGCTGTAGGGGCATCTATTATCAATTGGCAAATGGGAGGTTTGTTGCTCGGTGGAATCATTTGGGGAGTGTTGGGCGATAAGCGAGGCCGCCTTTCGGTGCTATTTGGGTCAATCATTACTTACTCCATCGCCAACGTACTTTGTGGATTTATCCAAGATACGTCGTTTCTTCCTGCCACTGATTTGTATAAATACCTACGTTTTATTGCGGGCATTGGGCTTGCTGGTGAACTAGGCGCAGGGATTACGCTCGTTTCCGAAATTTTACCCAAAGAACTGCGTGCCATTGGTACATCGCTCGTGGCGGGTATTGGTTTGTTGGGGGCCGTTGTAGCGTATTTTACTGTGGAAATATTTGGCGACTGGCGCATTGCGTATTTTGTAGGCGGTGGGTTAGGTTTTGGCCTTCTTTTGCTTCGCGTGGGCGTCATTGAATCAGGAATGTTTACGGAAGTCTCCAGCCAAAAACACGTCGCTAAGGGTGATTTTCTTTCGTTTTTTACTAACTGGGATCGCTTTGTTCGCTACATGAAATGTATCGGAATTGGCCTTCCAACGTGGTTTGTGATTGGTATTTTGGCCACGTTTAGCAATGAATTTGGCAAAGCGTTGGGTATTACTGAAGCCATCAAACCAGGGTTGGCGATTATGTGGTGTTACGTAGGTTTGGCTAGTGGCGACTTGGCCAGCGGATTTATTAGCCACTATTTCCATTCGCGCAAAAAAGCCGTGGCGTTACTGATGGCGTTTTCGGGCGTGTTTAGCATTGTTTATTTGTTTGCGGGCGTACAATCTTCGACCATGCTTTATACCCTTTGTTTGTTGATGGGCTTTGGCATTGGCTACTGGGCTATGTTTGTGACCATCGGAGCTGAGCAATTTGGAACAAATCTTCGGGCAACGGCTGCTACGACTGTTCCCAACATGGTACGCGGAATGGTGATTTTGATGACTACGCTGTTTGCGGGTTTCAAAACGGGCTCATTAGATGTTTTTGGTTGGTTTACGCTCACCGTTCCTCAATTGGGCGTCATTGGAGCAGGTACGTTGGTAGGGCTTTTGAGCTATGCTTTAGGGTTTTACTCGACCCTTACCGTTCCCGAAACTCACGGTAAAGACCTTGACTTTGTAGAAATCTAAAGAGGATGAAATACCGTGCTCTTTTTACCTTGCCCGTCATTGTGTCGGCGCTTGGTTTTTTTGTGGACGTGTACGATTTGCTGATTTTCAGCATCGTACGCGTTCCAAGTCTTCAATCACTGGGCTATTCGGAAGCCGAAGTTTCTAAAATTGGAACGTTTATCTTCAACTGTCAGCAAGCGGGTTTGTTGGTAGGCGGGATATTGTGGGGAATTTGGGGCGATAAACGCGGCCGCTTGTCGGTTTTGTTTGGGTCTATCATCACGTATTCGTTGGCCAACATTGCCTGTGGTTTTGTCGAAGATCCCAATCTGTACGCTTTGCTGCGCTTTGTGGCGGGGGTAGGGCTTTCGGGGGAAATTGGGGCAGCCATGACGCTTGTGACCGAAATTGTCCCCAAAGAAATTCGCAGCCTTGGGCCGACGTTGGTGGCGGGGATTGGATATTTGGGGGCGGGTGCTGCCTACCTGACCCAAGAATGGTTTACGTGGCGAACGGCCTACATGGTGGGCGGGGGCATGGGCTTGTTGCTGCTGCTGTTGCGAATTAGCGTGTTTGAGTCGGGACTGTTTTTGCAACTGAAAGAAACGAAAGTCTCCCGAGGCAACTATTTGTACTTTTTTAGCAGTTGGCCGAGGCTGGTCAAGTATTTCCGTTGCGTGCTCATCGGCGTCCCGACTTGGTTTGTGGTGGGAATATTAGGGACATTTGGCAACGAATTTGGGAAAGCTTTAGGCATCGAAGAAGGGATTTCGCCTGGTAAGTGTGTGATGTTTATCTACTTCGGTCTTACAGCGGGCGACTTCTTCAGCGGGCCGCTGAGCCACTGGCTACAATCGCGGCGCAAAGCCATTTTATTTTTGCTCTTCATTGGGGCAATTTTTGTCGGAGTTTACCTGTACGGAGGGGCTAAGTCGGCCAATATGCTCTACGTGATTTGCTTCTTGGCAGGCATCTGCACGGGCTACATTGGTTTGTACTTGATGATGGTTGCCGAGCTGTACGGTACCAACCTTCGCGCCACAGCGACCACTTCGGTACCGAGCGTGGTGCGAGGAATGGCGATCCCGATGACGCTGGCTTTTCAAGGGTTAAAACCTTCATTTGGAGCCCTCGGTGGAGCCGCTTTGCTGGGAGTACTTTGCTACGGATTAGCGTTAATAGCGATTTACAAAACCGATGAAACCTTTGGTCGGAATCTGGATTTTGTAGAGGAGTAGGGGGAGAAAATGACTTTTTTACTAATTTGGATTAAGTAATAACGATGGATATGAAACAGGTTACACTCAATATCCCAGACAGTAAGTATTCTTTCTTCATGCAGTTGGTGAAATCTCTGAATTTCGTTTAGATAGTTGATAAAGAGCCTGAAAATAGTTACAGCCCAGAATTAGTAGAAAAAATTCAAAAAAGGCGTCAGGAGTACAACGAGGGTAATTTTATAAGTGTTGAAAAAGAAAACCTCAAAGGGTTTTTAGGACTCGAATGAGCTTTTGTATTGATTTTACAAAGCCAGGTTGAACGCATTAAAATGTAGAATGGCTATTGATTGCTCCAGAGGAGCTAGATCTTAGTAGAAAAATGAATCAAATTCCCCACAAAGCCCAATCTAGGCGGCCGACGTTCGGTGAAAGATGTCACCCCGATGGGGCTTTTGGATGGCCTTTACCCCCCTTTTTCTACTAAGATTTAGCCTCGCTGAGGCTACTTTTTTTAATGCGTTTAACCTTTTACAAAGCAAGCCCAAGCGGGGAGATTCAATATTCATAAAGGAAATAATAAACTCCCGCGCCTGGCAAGCACGGGGGCTTATTGAAATAATTGACGTTTAAGGAGGATTTATCTAGCAAGCCAAATGAGAGTATTCGTTTGTATATTTATTGTTTTTTTTCTTATTAGTTGTACGACTAATAAAGAAAAGGAGTTTATAGTTTTAACAACAGGCTTCTCTTCCAATCCCTCAACTCCAAGAATTGGAGTGAAAATTCAGCCAGATTCTATTTATTACTGTGAAGAAAAAAGAGACAAAGAGGGGGAATATAATTACTTTTCAAATAATTTTAATAAGATAATTTATTCAAAAATAAAGGAGAATATTTTAAAAGAGTTTCGTAATTATAAACATATTAATGATGAAGTATTAGATGGAACTCCTTTGCAATTAATATATAATTTCGAGAATAAATGTGATACTATTTCGTTTTATTTTGCTTATCTAACAAATAGTCAAGCCGAATTGATAGGAGAGATAAAAAGCCTTTCAAAAATTAAATTACACAAGGCAAGTTATCACCCTTTTCCAGAAAATTTACTTAAATATAAATTGCCTACTCTACCTCTACTTGAGTATTAATAAGAAATGAAATTCAAATAATTTGCCAATCAATGGATTATTTTGAAATTTTCGCCAAACCTCATGTAGATGGAATGGACAAAGCTTGGTTTTCAAAAGAAGTTTTTTTTAATAACCCTGATTTGAAAGATTTTATACATGGTGAAAAAAAAGTCAATACATATCTGGGGAAATACCTTTTTTTTTATTAAATATTGATTTTTTAGAAATTTCACCAAAAGCAAAATTGACTGATTTTCTCAGTGTTACAGGGTTATTGAGAGGGTTTATTGTATCAGACAAGGTGAAAACTATACTGGAAAAGTATAATTTGCCTAACTGTAAATTTTATAATGTCATAGTTCATCAACCTGTAAAAGAAACAAAGTCTATTATAAAGTTTAATTATTGGTGGTTTTATTTCAATCTTGAAACAGGCATTAATAATGTTGATTTTGATAAATCAGAATTTGATTATGAGCAGCATATTTTTTTTTCAGGACAACCTATTCAACTAAATAAAATTAGTGCCTATCAAGACTATGAAAAAATAGCTTTTGATAGTGGTTTAGCGCTAAAAGCTAGTAAGCTTGTTTTTAAATCAAGTTTTGACAAGGAACTTGATGTTTGGGGTACTAAGTTTCTTTCATTAAAAAACTATATGTCATCAAGAATTTTAAAACAATTTACTAGTGAAAAAATTACAGGTTACGAAACCAAAAAACCGAGCTGTAAATTAATATTTGAATAGTTTGTGAGTTAATCTGTGTTTTACTATTTTAATATAAATTAATAATTAATATCTGTGCTAAATATATTTATTGGAACGCTCAAATAGCTATTTTGTTTCCTGATGATTCTTTACAAAAAAGTTTAATAAACTTAATCAATCATCAGAATATGGATATAAGATATGCCGCTATTTCCGCTTTAAGTAGGATGGCTAACCAAGATTATAAGAAAAGCCTTGAAGTTAGACTGAAAAATAATAAAGCCCATGTTTGACGACATGGGCTTTATTATTTTAAGAGATTCAACTCTTATCGAAGACTTACTTCGCCGTATTTTGAGACAATTTTCACTCTAGTGCCTTTGCCCGTTCCAATTTTACCGACGTATTGCTTGGTCATTTTTGGGCTATGGCGCTCGTTGTCTTTGCGTTCGTCGTCGTTTTGAGTGAAGGATACTTTGCGGTCGTTGGGGTATTTGAAGCCGCCGTAGCTTACGGTCACGTCAAAGTTACATTCGTTGTTTTCCATTGGAATCACTACCGACGAATAGTTGGCCAAAATGTCCACGTTATCAGCCGATTGTGTCAGTTGGTCGATACGGAAGCCGCCCGAGAAACTGAGCTTAATTTTGCTCGAACCTTTGAGTGTACCGATACGTCCACCCGAATAGCTGATTTGGCCATCGAGGGTTTCTACTTCGCCGATTTTCATTTTGCCAAACTTGTTGTTGAGCGTGATGTTCTCGGCTTTTTCAAGTTCGAGGGTCGAATACGAAATATCGAGGTTGCCGTTGGTGATTTGCTGAATTTCCGCTTTACCGTACGATACGTCAATGTCATTTTTGCTACCTACCAAATCGTTGGCCATAAAAGTGCCGTACTTAGAAACGACTACCAACGGCGCTTTGAACGTAGGGATGTTGGTATTCCCAAAACGATTTTTGACCGTTAGCGGGGTGTTTTTTGGCATCGACACGTTATAGTCGATTTGCACAAAATTCTTTTCGTTGTTGTTGTTTTTCCAGCTCCAGCCGTTTGAGTTGTTCGATTTGTTGATAATCGTGCGGACATTGATTTGGTTGCCTTCCCGTTTGTCTTCAATCACTACGCCGTCGAGGTATTCTTGGGCGCGGTCGTCACTGCTTGAGTTAGCCACAATGTGAATATCAATCCGTATTTCGTTTTTATCCCAAAGGTTCACTTTTACCTGCCCAAACTGATTGTCGAGCGATAAATTGTCTTTGGACGAAGTATCGTAAATCTTAATCACCGATTTTTTCTTTTCGATGGTGCCCCATTCGTGAGCCGTTGCTCCAAAGGCCGAAAACAGGCAGAAAGCTACCAAAAAGGTATTTACTAACTGCCAATTACATGATTTTATCGTTTGCATGGTTGTTCTTGTTTTTGATGCGCTGGATGATGTCCAACTGTTGGTTTAATAAATCAATTTGCCACTGTAGGTTCTGAATCATGGCCTGAATCACCACTTCTTGGTTGGGGTTCTTCGGAAGGTCGGATTTCAGGTTTTGGTATGAGCGCTCAAGCTGATCCAGTTCTACGGCAAATTCTTTATACAAGCTTGGGTTACTTTCGGTCATTTGGCGAAGCTCATCTCGTTTGGTATCAATCAATTGGGTGTATTGACTGACTTGTTTGGCAAACGTTGGATTGCTAAGGGCTACTTCGGGAGCTTCGGTAATACCGTAATTTTGATTGACCCGGTATCCAACCCACCCAAGGCCAATCACCAAGGCAATGGAGGCCGCAATGCGCCAGTTGAGGTTTCGCCAAGCCTGTTTAAAAGGATTAGGCGCACTTATTGGCGGGGTAACTTCTGCGACAACTTTGGGCGCTTCTTCGGCGGGTAGTTGTTGGTTCAACCGATTCCAAAGGTCGTCGGAAGGTTCATATACATCAAACGCCTCTCGGTTGTCTCTTACGAATCGTTGCAATTTATCTTTCATCTTCTTTGGTATTTAACGCGGCTCTTTTTTTCTAAAACGGTGTGTCTTTTTAAGAAACTCAAAGAGGGCGTAACATTTCTAATAATTTTTTCTTTCCCCGCATGTATTGAGTACGCGAGGTGCTTTCGCTGATACCGAGGATTTCGCCGATTTCTTCGTGGTCGTATCCCTCAAACAGATAGAGTGATAAAACAACACGGTAGCCTTCGGGGAGTTGCTCAATGCACTTACGAACCCGTTCTACATCCATCTGAAGTCCTTCTTCGTCGAAGGGAACATCGTCGGCTATGTCTTGGTCGTCGCTGCCGTAGCCCTCAATATCAACCAATTGCATTTTACGTTGGCGGAGGTGATTGATGGCTTTGTTGACCACAATTTGCTTCAGCCACGCCCCAAACGTGGACTGCCCCTTGAACGTATGTAAGTGGCAAAAAGCATCCAAAAATGCCTCTTGCAGTACGTCTTCGGCCTCTCCTATGTGATTGACCACCCGCATACAGACGTTAAACATGGACTTTGAATACAACTTATAGAGTTCGTACTGCGCCTTGCGCTCGCCCTGTCTGCATCTTTCTACGAGTTCGACGTGTTTGTCTATGTATAGTTTAGATTCCAATTGGCTGTAATTTCATGGTAATGACAAATCTGATTTAAAAGATGTTGCATCTTGCTGAAAAAAAAATCTTGTATTTGAGCAATTTTATAAAAACCTATGAGCTTTGCAAGCGTAAACCTTATAGGTTTTGTCGTTCGAGCGTTTGCAAAACCTATAAGGTTTGGATAGGTTTCATCAACCAAATCACTAACTTTGGCGCAAACGCAGTGAGGTATGGTACGTATTTTTTACCGTGAAGGAAAGCACATCAAACGCGAAAACGACGTTCGCGAGATTGGACATTTGAAGCAAATTTTGTGGATAGACCTGCAGTCGCCTACGCAAGAAGAAGAAGAATGGGTCGAGACGAAGTGCGATATTAGTTTTCAGACGCCCCAAGAAATTGTGGAAATCGAGAGCAGTTCGCGCTATTTTGAGCAAAACGATACCATCAATGCGAACTCTAATTTCTTGAAAATCAATGCAGATGGTTACGCGATTTACCCCGTTTCGCTCCTGATTCGGGAAGGAGTGCTGTTTACCTACCGCAATGGTGACTCAAAGACCTTTGCCGATACGGTTCGGAAAATGAAAGTGAGCCAAGAGACTTTTCAAAACGGCGTCGATATTCTTCTCCTTTTGCTCGAAACCCGCATTGAAAGCGATGCCGACGTGCTAGAAGGACTTTCGCGAGATATTAGTACAATAAGTAAAGACCTGAACCGAGAGCAAAAAGCAAAACAAGAAATTCTCTTGAAAATCAACATGATGCAGGAGAATACCATGCTTTTGCGCGAGACCATCATTGATAAACAGCGAGTATTATCAGGAATTTTACGAAGCCAGTTTTTCCCCGATGATAGAAAAGAACGCTTACGGATTGTTTTGAAAGACATTAGCTCACTTTTGGAATACAGTACTTTCAACTTTGAGCGATTGGAGTATTTGCAAAATACCTTCATGGGTCTTATCAATCTTGAACAAAACCAGATTATCAAGATTTTTACGGTCTTTACCATCATCTTTATGCCTCCTACGCTCATTGCGGGTATTTTTGGCATGAACTACACCATTTTACCCAGCAGTACTCATCCCTATGGTTTTTGGTTTTCGCTGTTGCTAATGGTGTTTTCGATGGCGGCGATGTGGTTCTTCTTCAAACGTAAACATTGGATATAGCGGAGAGGAACCCATCTAGCAAAAGAAGGAAGCCATCTAGCAAAATCGTCAAACAGTATAATTCTTTACAGGGCAAGACAGAAAAACCGTACTTTCGTTTCGCCTAGTTTACTTATGTACTCTTTTTTATCCCCTAAACAATTAAGACGATGAATTTTAGTGCCTTTCTTCCTCTTGTTTTGGTAGGTCTATTGGGAAATTTCATCCCAACAACTACTCCCGTTTCTTCTGATATTGTCATTTGTCACGGTGAAAGTGCGCCTGAACTTACTTCTTGGGCCCCAATCACTTCAACTGTAGGAGTCTCGCCCATTGACTTGGATCCAACAAAAGCGTATTCTATGCCCTTGCTGGCCGAAACGACCAAAGGGGAGCTGATGCTATCGTGGACCGAAAAAGATGCCGCAGGAATGACTTCTTTTTGCGTCGCTTTTTCAAAAGATAAGGGGAAAACCTTCTCCGAAAAAAAGACCATCTTTAGTGGTACGGGTGTCGGTAATAGTCGAATGATGCGGGCGAAAGTGCTTTCTAAAAAGGATGGTAGTTTCATTGCTGTGTTTTCAAATCGCGGAGAAGCTGGGGCTGCACCTGCTTCGGGGCGCGGCGGAGGACGTTCTTCTAACATTGTGTATTGTGTTTCAAAAGATGGTGGTAACACTTGGACTGCTCCCCAATCGGTGGATTCTGACCCAAAACAAGGAATTGTTCGTGGCTTTTTTGACGCAGTGATTCTTCCTAATGATGAAATCGCGGTAGCGTATTTGAAGGATGTGGCCAATAGCACCAAACACGAAGAACGTGATTTGCGCTTAGTGGTTTCAAAAGGTGGCGTTATGCAGCCCGAACGTTTACTGGATGCCGTCGTGTGCGATTGCTGCCCAATCAACCTATCGGTAGATGCGGGCGGAGCATTTACGGTGATTTATCGTGATAACAACGATGACATTCGCGACATGGCGCGTTTGGTTTCGACGGATAATGCGACTACGTTTTCAAAGTCAGCGATTGTTTATAACGACAACTGGAAAATCATGGGATGTCCTCACAGTGGGGCGATTTCGACCAACTATGGCAAGAGCGAGTTAGTGGCGTGGTTTTCGGGGTCAGAGCAAGAAAAAGGCATTCGTTTGACGACCAGAGAAGGGAAAAAGTTTTTTGTCTTGACGGATGCGTCAGCTAAAAATCCTGCCTTGACGAGCGGAGCCAATTCGGCAGTGATGCTTTGGGAGCAAACCAAAGGCGAAGGTACGCCGACGCAACTCGCGTATCGTAAAATTGCGGAAGGGCAAGTGTCGGAAACTACGTGGATAGCCGATGCGACCAATGCTACCAATTCAACTGGGATTGTTCTTGGAAATCAGTTGGTTGTGGCTTACGAAGCAAAGCAAGCCGATGGTAAAAACAGTTTAAAATTTAGCTACGTATCACTATGAAAAATAAAATTTTGATTGGCTTGGGCGCTGTGTTGGTTCTCATTCAATTTATCCGACCTGAGAAAAATATTTCCGATGACCGTACCTACGACGTTTCGACCAAATACGCCGTTCCTGCGGACGTAAAAAGCCTTTTGAAAGTAGCGTGCGACGATTGTCACAGCAATAAAACCGAATATCCGTGGTATTCAAATATTCAGCCTGTGGCTTGGTTTTTGGATCACCACGTCACTGACGGAAAACGCCACCTCAACTTTTCAAACTTTACGTCGCGCTCGGTGGCGTACCAAAATCACAAGTTTGAGGAAACCATCGAGATGATTAAAGAAGGAGAAATGCCGCTGGAGTCTTACACTTATTTTGGACTGCATTCGGGAGCTAAATTGACCGAAGAGCAAAAACAAACGCTTATCAACTGGGCACAAACCAACATGGACTCGCTCAAAGCACAGTATCCTGCCGATAGCCTCGTGTTGCGCCGCCCGCAAGGGAAGTAGTGAGCGGCGCACCGTGCCGAGGGTTGCTGACAACCCGACGATAACGTGTGAAAGGTTGTCCATAACCCGATTGTCGTGCCGAGGGTTGCTCACAACCCGACTATTACGCAAAAAAATAGAATCAAAACCCCTGTTTTCACCCTAAAAGCCTCGAAAAGTTACATTTTCGGGGCTTTTTAATGAGTACAAAACCGTTATTCCCTTCTTTAACACAGTATGATGAAAACGATTATCTCCACTCCCTTTTTTGTAAAAATTGTTGTTTTAATTAGCCTTTCATGGCTAAGCCTCACTTCTGTTCAGGCCCAGAATGCCCAGAAACTGGCAAAAGTCAAGGGCACCGTGACCGATGCACAAACCAACGCGCCGTTGTCGTATGCCACCATTAGAATCCTAAAAAGTACGGATAGTACGCTCATTTCGGGGGCTATTACCGACGATAAAGGCCAACTGACCGTTGATGTTCCCTATGGACAATTCTACGCGGTAGTTGAGTTTATTGGCTACAAGCCGTTTAAGACCTCCGTTTTTACACTCACGAAAGAGCAATCTTCGCACGATTTAGGAACGCTGAAAATTGTCGCTTCGGCCCGAACGTTGGACGAAGTGGTGGTACAAGCTGAAAAGAGTTCGATGGAATTGGCGTTGGACAAAAAAATATTCAACGTTGGTAAAGACCTAGCCAACGCGGGTGGAACGGCGATTGATATTTTGAGCAACGTCCCTTCAGTGTCGGTTGATACGGAAGGAAATGTGAAACTACGTGGAAGTGATGGCGTTCGGATTTTGATTGATGGAAAACCGTCGGGATTAGTGAGTTTTAAAGGTGGAGCAGGTTTGCAGCAATTGCAAGGAAATCAGATTGAACGGATTGAAATTATTACCAACCCGTCGGCTCGCTACGAAGCAGAGGGATTGTCAGGAATTATCAATATTGTGCTAAAAAAAGAGCGTAAACAGGGCATTAATGGTTCGTTTGAGGTAGTAACGGGTTTTCGTCCTAACTATGGAGTCGCGGCCAACATCAATTACCGTAAAAACAAGCTTAATTTTTTCCTCAATTATGGTATCGCCTACCGTGTGCCCATTTCGGCGGGGCGGTTGTACCAAGAAGTCTATGGCAAAGACACGACCGCTATTTTGCAACAGAACACCAGTGGACAGGTAAAAACTATTGCCAATACCATCCGTGGGGGATTAGATTACTTTTTCAACGAAAAGAATATTCTGACGGCGTCGTATCAGTTTCGTCGTACGGACGTGTTGCGGATTACGGATAATACGTACAAAGATTACATCAATTCGTTGTCGAACCTACGCACCATCACCGACCGCCAACAACGTGAAACCGAAGCCGAGCCGTATTCGGAGTATTCGGTGACGTACAAAAAAACGTATAATCGCAAAAATCAGGAGCTTATCGCGGATGTGCGTTATTTGACATATTGGGAGCGCTCCGACCAAACTTATACCCAAAACAGCAGATTTGCCGACGGAACGCCGAATACCAAAGGCTCGTTGCTTCAAAAATCGCTGAACGATGAGTACGAAAATCAACTCATTGCGACCTTGGACTACGTGCAACCCATCGGGAAAGATGGCAAATTTGAAACAGGGATTCGTTCTAGTTTTCGCGATATGGTCAACGATTACATCGTGACCCAACAAAACGCCCAAGGCGGATTTGATGCGTTGCCAGGCTTGGACAACTACTTTATTTACAAAGAAAACATCCACGGGGTTTACGGGATTTTGGGAAATAAAACCAAGAAATTTAGCTACCAAGCGGGTTTGCGGGCCGAGATTACGGACGTCACCACCATTCTGCGGGAGACGAATCAAACCAATCCTCGTAAGTACAGCAATTTGTTCCCAAGTGCGCATTTTACCTATAACCTCAACCAAGACAATGCGTTTCAGGTGAGTTATAGCCGCCGCGTGCGCCGCCCAACCTACAACGATTTGAGTCCGTACGTGACGCTATCGGATCAGCGCAACTTTTTCTCAGGAAACCCCGATTTGAACCCAGAGTTTACTAATTCATTTGATTTAGGACATATTTATTACTTTGAAAAAGGCTCGTTTACGTCGTCGGTGTATTATCGTCATACCAACGGGAAAGTACTTCGGATTCGTCGGGTGGATGCGCAAGGCATTTCAAACACTCGTCCCGAAAACTTGGCCACGGAAGATGCCTACGGAGCAGAGTTTACGAGCAACTACACGCCGTTTAAGTGGTGGAAATTAGACCTGAACTTTAATTTTTTCCGCGCCATTACCAACGGTCAAAACCTAGATGCAACCTTCAAAGCGGATACTTACAGCTGGTTTGCCCGCCAAACCTCTCGTTTCAATTTAAGCAAAGGAACTGACTTACAAATCCGTGCCAACTACGAAGCGCCTCAGCAACTTCCGCAGGGCAGTCGCAAGTCGCGCACGTTTGTGGACTTGGCCTTTAGCAAGGAGATTTTGAAAGGTAAAGGTACGCTTACTTTCAACGTCATTGACGTATTTAACTCGCGCTACATGCGTACGATTACCGAAGGGCTTAACTTCTATTCGGAGGGAACGTTTGGGATGCGCGCTCGCCAAATCAACCTGACCGTCATGTACCGCCTCAACCAAGCCGCAGGTGCTAAAAAACAAAAAAGCTTGATTAGCGGCGAGGAAGGGTAAAGGAAGATGAGATAGCTACGCCAAAAAAGAAAAAAGACCTGCGACGCGTGATGCCTTTTTGGTACGTATTTTTTTTGAATTAATGGCAATCTCTAAGCTGACCGAAAATTCCTTTTCCGTTTGATGAATCAGTAAATGATGGCGATTGGGGTAAAGAAGCTCCAAGCGTTTGCGAACGTTGACCAATCCGATGCCAGAGGAATATTTTTCAGGGTCTTGGTCGTTGCGGGGGTGTAGGCTGTTATTGACCGTAAAGTGGAGCTTTTCGGTATCGCAGTACAGTTTGACAAAAATCCACGAATGGTTTCGCAAACTTACGCCGTGTTTGAAAGCATTTTCCACGAAAGGAATGAGCATCATCGGAGCTACCGAGCGCAAACACAGCGAGTCATCGAGCTCAATCTTTAACTCAAACTTGTCGGATTCGCTGATGCGAAGGCGTTGTAAATCAACGTAATTGCGCAGGTACTGTACCTCTTGACGAATGTCGATTTGGTCTTGGTTGTTTTCGTGCATCATAAACCGCATCATGTCCGACAGTTGCTGTATTCCCTGCGACGTGCGTTCGGCATTTTCTTCGATAGACGTGGCGTAAAGGGTATTCATGGCGTTAAACAAAAAGTGTGGGTTGATTTGCGCCCGTAACGCCGACAACTCCGCTTGGTTGCGATTGAGGCTGGTTTCCAGTGGTTTGACCATCACCTGCCGCATAATGGTGACCACAATCGCCCCTATCCAAGCAATAAGACTCAACAAGAAAACCTCATCCGCCTGCACGGGATAGACCATGTAAGGATTGTGGATTTTGAACAAAGTATAAACGAGGTTTCCCACAAAACTCGCCACCAAACTGGCTCCGTACAAGATAATGGCTTTTTGCAAAGCTGCCCGACTTTCGGGGTAGCGGTAAAAGCGAAAACCTCTCCAGCGCAGAAAATGATGGTGGTATAAATAAGCGTGTAGGTAGGAGCCAATGACCCAAATAAAGCCTGGGATAAGAAACAAATCTTTGGTCAGAATCTGAAAACTTGAAAAAGCGACAAAACCAGCCAAGGCGAGGACGCTTCCATCGCGAATAATTCGATGGGTGAGGGCGTTTTCTTCATCAGGCTGGTGTTGTAACACCCACTGGTACAGCTGTGAAAGAGTGACGTAAATGGATGTAGAGATAAAAAGCCCGCTCGAAATCATGGCCACGTTGCGCAGACGAAACAGGTTGTAGAGTTTAGCTCCGATGATGTTATAGTTTTTGTCGTGACGAAACTCCAATTCATCGTGCAGAAATAAGTAACTCCAAACCCCTGCCAACAGTACAATGCCTGCTGCAGTAAATGCCAAGAGCGCTTTAAGTTGCTCATCTCGTTGCCATAGCCTGACGACATACTGAGATTGGATAAACCAACAACTCCAAACCCCTATGCCAAGGTTTAAAAAAGGCAAAAAGCCGTTGAGCCACCAGTTATAATTCAGAAAAATGCGGCGTTCTTCATCAGCATTGATAACGCGCAAGACGTTGATATACTGGCTGTAATCGGTAGAAACAGCAATGAGTAAATAAATAGCCGTTAAAAGGCTGAGTCCCCAAAGCTCTAAAGTGCGAAAACGTTCGATGGTCATAGCGGTGATTGGTTAAGAAAAAAATGGCTGTTAATTGGTTACGGTTTTTTGTCTATTTTTTCGGCCCACCCATCACTCCAGCTTAGATTGATGGATTGGAATTGCCCTCCCGACTCATTCATAAATTCTACTTGATAATCTTCACCTATTTGAAATAATGTTAGCGAAATGGGGGTCATTTGAAAGGGTGTTTTATCCTTTTGATTTACGTCTCTAAAGTAGAGGTTGCTACCTTGTTTTGTGATTTCAAATTCGGCAAAACGCCCCGTAAACCTTACAAGTTTGGCACTATCAAGAACAATAGTCGCAATCTTGGATTGATTGTAGTTGATAAGCCATTGTATCTTGCTTTTCTCATTTTCGTTGGCATTTTTTAATTTGTACTCCAACAATTTGTTCTGGGCACAAAGTAACGCATTCTTAGCCTCTGTACGTACCTCAGGAATGACCCCTGTGCCTTCCCAATCAGTATGCGTTTTTTCATTCTCACTTCGCAAATAAGGGATAAACCCTACCAAACCATTTCCTAAACTAAAACTTCGGGTTAGATGAGCGCCACCACTTGTAGGCTCTCCTACCACAACGGCATTGTGCTGGTTTTGTAAGACGTAAGCGAAGCCTTCTGCAGCAGAAAACGTGTTTTTACTTGTTAGGACGTAAACAGGTATATCAAGAAAAAAATCCGCAGGCTCAATAATGTTTTCTGTCCAAGTGTTTGTTAGGCGATTGAAATTTCTGCCTGTTTTTGTTTTTTCCTTAAAAAAATACCCCAACAAATTGTTCGATTTTCCACTTCCTCCACGATTATTACGCAAATCAATAATTAAAGCATCGGTATGAGAAAGAAACTGGATTGCACTTCTAATGGTCTTTTGGGCTTCTTCGCTCGGTAAAGCAAAGTTTGTAAATTCGATATAGCCAATGTTTGAAGGCAAAATTTCAAGTTTTCTAAAGAAAAAATTGTGCGATTTTTCTTTAGAAATGTCTAGTTCGGTTATTTCTTTTTTGCCCTTTTGTGAATTGTTAAAACGGACAATATCCTGCTCCAATTTTATGTTGTACTCAATACGTAAATGCTTGTCATTTTGGATAGAATAGATGTCTTCGGTAAGGTTATCCGCCAAATCTTTAAGAGAAGTGAGTTGACTATATTTTCCTAATTTATGTTGGCTGGTTAGAAAATTGGTAATCAGTAACGCCTTGTCAGGGTAAACGTACTTATCTTGGATAGCCGTACTGATACTTTGAAGGGATTTCAGAAGGACTAAGCTGTCGAGTTGCGTCCCTTTTTCTTGGGCAAATAAGCTTTTTCCAAGTATCGGTAGAATTAATAAAGTCAAGATTTGGCGGTTCATTTGACGGGCATTGGTTTACTTTGCTTGATACGCCATAAAAAAGCTAATTGTAGAATTGAGCCTTGATTTCATGGCAATTATTGGTTAGACAGCTCAAAAGTAGAACCAGTAAGCACGTTGGTGTAAAATCTGTGATGAATCCTGTCAAATTTGGGGCAGAAGTGCAGATTAGATTGTTATCTATACGTGAAAAGATGTTGAAAATACCTCCGTCGGTGTGTAGCCAAAGTGTTTTTTAAAGGCAAACGAAAAATGCGAGAGGTTTTCAAACCCAGTTTCGTAACAGGCTTCAAGCGGCTTTAGTTTTCGTTCGGCAATTTGAAAATGCGCCAATTCTAGTCGTTTTTGCGTGAGCCATTTTTGGGGAGTTGTGTTGAATGCTCGCTTAAAATCGCGTTTGAAAGTCGTTAAACTTCTGCCTGTGAGGTAGCCAAATTTCTCAATGGGCATGTTGAACATGTAGTTTTTTTCCATAAAACCAATCAAATCAACTTTATACGGGTCGTCAAAATTGGCGAGTATGCTATCAATTTCTGGGTCAAGGGTTCTTAAAATACTGATGGCTTCGGTCAGTTTCAACGACGCCAGATAGTCAGGAAAGGGCTCTTTCATCTCAAAGTAAGGAATCAATGACGCTAGGCAGCTTTCCAACAAAGGATGATGCGTAAAACTGCGAATTTTGGGGACAGCCGTTATCTTGGTTTTGACGTCAATGTGTTTGTAAAAATCCCTCAGAATTTGGGTAGTCAAAAGCATCACGACCGTTTTGTGGGGTAAGCCGTCTTTGGGGTAGTTGATAATGGTGGCGGGTTTATTTCTCGGAATCAGAAAAATATCTCCCGTTTGAAAGCGGTGGGTGGCTTCGGCCTGCACAATCTTGGTTTCTCCCGAAATAAACCACACAAGCATGTGTTGGTCAAAGACAATTTCAGACTTAAAAAATTTATCCTCGTAACACGAGAGTTTTATTTCGGGAGTTAAATGTTTTGATACGTGTTCCATTGCTCGGTTGGTTTTATGCGCTGGCCAATTCAAAGATAGTAATTTCGGGAGGCATCCCTACGCGTCCTGGGAAGCCTAAATATCCAAATCCACGATTGACATACAGCTGCTGGTCGCCTTTTTGGTATAATCCTGCCCATTGTTTGTATTGCCATTGGGCGGGCGAATAGGTTTTATCGCCAATCGTTACGCCCAATTGCAGCCCATGTGTATGACCGCTAAACATGACATCAATATCGGGGTTTTGGGTGTTTACTTCCATGTCCCAGTGGGTAGGGTCGTGGCTCAGTAAGAGCTTGACCGAAGCATCTTCGGTGCCTACGATTGCTCGTTGTAAGTTACCATTATTTGGAAAAATTGACTCGTTGGCTGAAATGTTTTCGACCCCAATGATTGCTAATTGTTCGCCTCCTAGCTTGATGATTCGACGGTCGTCCGTTAGTAAGTCGTAGCCCAGTACCTTATGAGCCTGCTTTACGTCGTCTAGGTTTTGTTTTTTTGCTTGAGGGCTTGGCCAGCCAGCATAAGCTCCGTAGTCATGGTTACCAAGCGTGCTGTAAACACCCAGTGGGGCTTTTATTTTATCAAAGAGATGTACATAATCGTTTACTTCCGTAGCGCGGTCGTTTACCAAATCTCCCGTAAAAAATACCATATCTGGCTTTTCTTTGAGCAGCAACTCTATGCCTCCTTTTACGGCGATTTTGTTAAAAAAAGACCCCGAATGGATGTCTGAGATTTGTCCTATCGTCATGCCTTCAAACGACCTAGGAAGGTTTTTGATGGCTAATTTTACCCGACGAACACGGTAGTCATGCGCCCCTGACAAAATACCCCATGTCAGGGCTGTGGCAGGAACAGAGGCAGCTACCAAGGCTGTTTTCATCAAAAATTCCGAACGGGTGATAGCGGTAGGACTTTGGGAAAGAGCAGTTGGTACTTCATTATTTGGGAATAACTGCCCTTTTCCCCAAGTAAAAAAACGAACGACATCGCCTAAAAAAATGATGGTAACGGATATCAGTTTGGAGCCATAAACGGCAAACAAACTGAATAAAATCGCGGTTCGCAAGCGGCGTCCCAAGGCGTCGGGGGGAGCAAAATTATAGAGCCATAAACCGACAATAATTAATGTAGTAATGCTCCAAAAGGTCCATTTGACAAACTGCTGTACTTGGACTGTGTTGTGTTGAAAAACTATTTTTACGGCTTGCCATACGTACCAATCAATAAGAAGTAATAGGCAAGTAAGAATCGGGATAACGATATATTTGCTGGCGGTCATGGCTGAAAATCAGGGATTTAGATGGATGTATTTGCCGATTAAATCATTTGAAATTTAATGCCTGTTAAGGTCTCGCTTAATTCCCAAAGGCGTTTGGCATTGGCCTCGTCTAATGAGTAATGCTGAACGCCGCTGGGCATGGATGGCTCATGTGATACATGGGCAATGTCTGCGTCTTCGCAATACACGCCCCCAACATCGTTGAGCATCGGACTGGTAGCGCACCAAACCGTGGTGGCAGCTCCTTGGGGAATAGTTTTCAAGGAGGCGACTATTTCGGGAAATAGATTTCCTTCTGCATCACAAAAACCCATTTGTTGAAACAATGCTATGGGAGCTTCTCTGCCCAATTCTGTTCCATTGATAGAGCCTGGGTGGAGGGAGTAAGCACGTACCTGAGACGATTTGCCACGCTGATCTAACTCAAGGGCAAAAAGGTTGCTGGCTGTTTTGGACTGGCCATATCCTTGGAGGGTTTCATAATCGCGATGGAGGAAGTTGGGGTCGTCAAAATGGAAAGGGGCAAACCGATGTCCGTCGGAAGATACGTTGATGACCCTTGCTCCACGGGCGGCTACCAGCGCAGGCCACAGTCTTGCCGTAAGTTGAAACTGCGCTAGATAATTGGTTGCTAGTTGAGATTCAACTCCCCGACTGTCTCTGCGAAGGGGAACCCACATAATACCTGCATTGTGGATAAGTAGATGAAGGGGGCGACCAGACGCTACGAATTTTTGGGCAAAAGCATCAATGGACTCAGGATTTATCAAATCCATTGTTTCTAATTCAACACGCGGGATGCCTGCCAAATTTCGTTTTGCCTTTGTTACGTCTCTTGCGGGTACGATGACAGTAGCGCCTGCGGCCGCGAGTGTTTTGACAGTTTCCAAACCGATGCCCGTGTTTCCTCCTGTCACAATGGCGATTTTTCCCGTAAGGTCAATTCCTTTGATGACATCATTGGTTGTCGATGCTGCGTTAAATCCTGAACCTATCGGTTTCTGTAACGCTCCTTGATAATTGTTGTGTCCCATTTTTTTGTTGTTTTTGTTGGGACAAAGGTAGAGCAGTGATTTTTTTTGGACTTTGTTTAAAAGACCGAATATGCTTTGTTTAAAAGGCCATTCCAACGAAAGGGCCTTCTAAAACGTCCTCTAAAAAAAGAGACGAAGCCCGATGAAATCATTTGTTTTTTTGCTGTTGATTGTTGCTTTAGGAAGCTGTAAGCCGAAAGCTGTGGTGCCCGAAACCATCGCACCATTGGTAGGAAAGTGGCGTTTGGATGCGTATGAAACGACCGTAAACGGGAAAAAAGAATGGACATTGACCAGTATCAACGCCTCGACGGCGAACTATATTCAGATTCGAGAAGATGGTGTGCTACTGACAGGCAATGGTCAGGAGCTCTGCTGTGCTCCTTCATCGTTGACAATCAATGGCAAACGTTTTGAAATTATCCCCAAAAGTGCGATTCCCGACAACCCTATGTGTGCGCTGGTAGATTGTATCGGTTGTGCTACGTGGGATATTGAATGGACGGCAGATACGTTTGTTTTAAGCCTGTGTATTAATTCCAGCCGAAGTAGGTACGTGCGAGAGAATTAGTCTAGGCCAATGGAATACCTGTTTCTTGGGCTACTTTCATGATAAACAACCGCGCTTCGTCGTATTCTTCAGGAGTACGTAAATGTTCCAATAGGAGCGGAACGCGCTGCGGAAGCGCGGTTACGTTGCGCAGGTAAGTTATGTAATCCATTCCACCCCGCCCTGGCAAGGTTTCTGCGAAATGTACATCTTTTCCCACCACATCTTTTGCGTGGCAAGACACAATCCATCGCCCGAGTTTGCGGAATGTATCGTTGATGAGTTGGCTATTTTGGTAAAAACGCTCGGGGGAATTGATGATATTGGCAATGTCGATGTGGGCAGCAAACGCGGGGCGGTCGATGGCTTTAATGAATTTTAAGCACGAATCAGCGTCGTTGGGTAAGCTCCAACCCATCATTTCTAAGGCAAATTTGGCTTTTTTAGGCTTGACGGCGTCGATTACCTTACGACAATTTTCGATGGTTGCGTCAACGTATTCTTTGGTAAGGTTGCGGGCGTCGGGACCATCCCACTGTTTGGGATTGTACGAGCCCGCGATGTTGATGCAGGTCAACGCCCCAATTTCTTCGGCCAACGCAAGACGCTCAATGACGTAATCCATGTTTTTTTTGCGTTTTTCGTTATCGGCGTCGAGCATATTTACCCATGCCCCAACTTCGGCAATCAGGACATTTTGTTCAGCAAACGCTTTTCGCAGTGCTGTGATTCTAACAGTATCTTTCAGTTCTACCTTGGGTACGTAAGCCGCACTGTAGCCTAAGCGCCGATGCTCCTTCGCTAATTCTACGGGGTCTTCGCTTTTTAGAAAGATAGGCCCGCCAAGGTAGAGTGGTTGTGTGCTTTTTGGAAACGAAAAAAGAGGTTTCATGAGCGCGAAACCACCCGCAGACTGCAAAAAACGACGGCGTGAAAGCATAGGCGTAAACGAAAAATTGGAAAACGGGCAATTCTTACAACAAAAGAAGACTTTTCGGACTTTGAACTACTGCAAAAAAATCCCCTATTCGCCGAGGCAAATAGGGGAGGGTATGGTTATTTCTAAAGTAGGTTAGTATGCTCTTACTACCCCCCGTCCTTCATAGAAGTTAACGTAGGCTTTGTTCACAACGCGGTTTCCGCCAGGGGTTGGATAATTTCCTGTGAAATACCAGTCCCCGCTGTGGTTGGGGCACGCTTTGTGCAGGTTTTCTACCGTTTGGAAAAGAATCGACAATTCGGCCTTGAGGTCTTTGGGGCGGACAATTTCGGCTACTTTGCGCGAAACCTCTTCGTCCGTAAACTGGTCGAAAAGCGCTTTGACGTAGTTTTGCTGAGAAGCATTACCCGTTTCAAGGGCCGCAACGCATTGGGCATATACTTCTTCACGAAGGTTATCAATGCCGCGTTCTTTGAGCAATTGCAACGCCGCACGGAAAGCCACAAAATCTTTCACCTTCGACATGTCGATACCGTAGCAGTCGGGGTAGCGGATTTGCGGAGCCGACGATACGATGACGATTTTCTTAGGCCCAAGGCGGTCGAGCAAACGCAAAATACTCTTCTCAAGCGTGGTGCCACGAACAATAGAATCATCGACAACGACAATCGTATCCACGCCTTTTTTTACCACCTCGTAGGTCATGTCATACACGTGCGATACCATTTCATCGCGCGCTTCGTCACTCGTAATAAAGGTGCGTTGTTTTACGTCTTTTGAGACTAATTTTTCGATACGCGGGCGGAACGAAAGAATTTTGTCCAACTCTTCTGGAGAGAGATTGCCATCGGCAACGGCTTTTTTGCGTTGTTTGGCCAAATAATCTTCCAAACCTTCAATAAGTCCAAAGAAAGCGGTTTCGGCCGTGTTTGGAATGTAAGAGAAGACGGTATTTTCGAGGTCGTAATCTACTTCTTGCAAAATCTGCGGAATCAGAAGCTGACCAAGTTGTTTACGCTCGTGGTAAATATCTGGGTCAGAAGCCCTAGAAAAATAAATCCGCTCAAAACTACAAGAACGTTTTTCGAGCGGCTTTAAAATTTGGTGCTGATCGTACTCGCCATATTTGTCGATGATGAGCGCATGACCAGGTTTTATTTCTTGAATATCGGCGTAGTTGGCGTTGAAAGCGGCCTTGATGGCAGGTTTTTCGGAAGCAACTACCACGACCTCGTCGTCGGCATAATAATAGGCAGGGCGGATACCTGATGGGTCACGAACGACAAACGCTTGTCCTGAGCCTGTCATTCCGCACATGGCAAAGCCACCGTCGAAATCGCGACATGAGCGGTGTAACACGCGTACCATGTCCATGTTGTCTTCGATGACATCTGAGAGGTCTGGGTTTTCGTAGATTCCTTTGAAGCGGTCAAAAACACGTTGGTTTTCTTCGTCCAAAAAGTGCCCAATTTTCTCCATCACCGTTACCGTATCTACACGGTCTTTAGGGTGCTGTCCCAGCGAAACAAGCTTATCAAAAAGCGAGTCTACGTTGGTCATGTTGAAGTTGCCTGCTACCACTAGGTTGCGACTACGCCAGCTATTTTGACGGAGCATGGGGTGGCAGTTTTCGATTTCGTTGGCTCCGTGGGTACCGTAGCGAAGGTGGCCTAGCCAAACCTCACCCGTAAACGCTACGTTTTCCTGCAACCATTTTGCGTCGAAGCGAAGATCTTTGTCGTCGCCTTTGAGTTCTTTGAAGGCCTTTTTGAATTTCTTCTGGACTTTCGAAAAAATCTCTGCTACAGGTTGCTGGTCGACCGAGCGGTAACGGCTAATGTAGCGGTGCCCAGGTGGAACTTCCAGTTTGATGTTGGCCACACCCGCGCCATCTTGACCGCGGTTGACCTGTTTTTCCATCAAAGTGTGTAATTTGTAAACTGCGTAGAGGGGTGTGCCGTATTTGTCAATATAATATTGAAACGGCTTCCGGAGTCGAATGAGGGCAATGCCACATTCGTGCTTGATTACGTCGCTCATCAGAGAGTATGAAGTGTGTGACGGATTGTTAACGCAAAGTTAAGAAATCAGATTCCAAATTCGCGTGTTAAATTTCAAGAAAGTTGAAAAATATAAAAAGGTAACTGATTAATGCAATTTAACGGACAGCGTAATCTTCAATCAACGGGCGACGGTAAGGAGCATGAAATGCCAAAACAATATCCTTTTTGGGAATCCCATGTTCTTCTAACTCTAGGGCTATACCTCTTTCAGTCCAGTCCTGCTGAATATATACTTTGTCCCCAATAATATCTATGTGCAAATTAATACCGTGTAAGCGCTTGTATTGCTGCCAGCCTACTCCCATAAGTAAATAATGACCATGCTCGTCATCAACAATTAGTTGTTCGCTATATTCCTCTGTATTAGGCATTTGATACCCAGATGCGTGTTGATGGAGGACCTTTTTTATGATTGCTTTGTATTCTTCTATTTTATCCATTTTGAAATATCTTTTTCAAGTGGCCTGAATAAAATTAGTTTGAGGTTCTCTTCTTCAATAGTCAAACGACCGAAATCATCGTTGAGAAGGACATTATAAACGTCTTCGGGCATCGCCAAGTAAAGTGATGATGTTTCGCCTATGAGCTTGAGAATACGGCTATAGTTTTTGTATTGACCTAATGCTCCATGAAATTCATAGAAAGCAGAAGCAGTCAGAAAACTTTTAACTTCTACTAAGATACGCTCAATTCCTTTTTCTGCCAAAATCATTTCGGCTTCTAAATCAATTTCAATTTTACGTTCACCATAACGAGCTATAAAAGGGTCGTTTTTTATAACCCATCCGTCATTTTCAAGGGCTTCTCTAACTATAAAGTGAAACTTGTCGCGTGCCATATAGGTATGATTTAAATCAAAAATAACGACCTACAAATACGGAACAACGGTCTCCAACCCCATACCTCTTGAGCCTTTGATAAGTACATGCGTATTTTGTTGAGGATGATCAATAACCCAGTTGTGTAATGAAAATTTATCAGGGAAATAATAAGCTTTCGGAAGCGCAGGGAGGGCATCTTGCATTAATTTACCTGCCAAAATAACGACGTCAAATTGTTGTACTGCTACCAATTTTCCCAGTGCTAAGTGTTCCGCAGGCGATTCGTCGCCTAGTTCGAGCATATCTCCCAAAATCACCATTTTACGCTCGGCTTTAAGTTTACCAAAGTTCTCAATCGCGGCTGCCATCGACGATGGATTGGCATTGTAGGCGTCCATAATCACTGTATTACTCCCTTTTTGGATAATTTGTGAGCGGTTGTTGGTAGGGTTATACTCCGCTACGGCGTCGTTGGCGTCCTGGCCTGATACGCCAAAATAAGTACCAATGGCCAAGGCGGCGGCTATATTTTCAAAGTTGTACCGACCCGTCAGATGGGTGTGAACGGTTTGCTGGTTGCTGTCTTTATAGACTACCAAAGGCGCATCTTCCAACAGTTGCGGAGCGGTAGCATCGGCTAGGTAAAGCACCTTTTCGCTGAAAGTACGTTCATTGGCCATTTCTTGGAGGGTAGCGTTTGCACCGTTGACGAACACCGTACCACCCGAAGTCGAAAGCCACTCAAACAACTCTCCTTTGCCTTTACGTACCCCTTCAATGCCGCCAAAACCTTCCAAATGGGCTTTGCCAATGTTGGTAATCATTCCGTGGGTAGGCTCGGCGATGCTAGAAAGAAGGGCGATTTCTTTTTGATGGTTGGCGCCCATCTCCACCACAGCCATTTCGTAACTTTTGTCGATGGCCAACAGCGTGAGCGGCACACCGATATGGTTATTAAGGTTGCCTTTGGTGGCGTAGGTACGGTATTTTTTACTTAAAACCGCTGCAATCAGCTCTTTCGTCGTGGTTTTTCCGTTGGAGCCTGTCAAAGCCACAACAGGAATATTGAGTTGGCGACGGTGGTGGTTGGCCAATTGCTGAAGCGCTTCTAAACTATTTTCCACCAATAGGAAACGGTTATCCACAGCGTTCTCAGAGTTATCCACAATGGCGTATTTTGCTCCTTTTTCTAACGCGTCTTTGGCATAGACATTTCCATCAAATTTATCTCCCCGCAGGGCTACAAACAAACAACCTTCAACAATTTGTCGAGTATCGGTTGAAACGCCATTACAGGCCAAAAAGTAATCGTATAATTGAGAAATCGTCATTTGCGTTTAATTTCATTTTATGTTTTTAAAAAGGCTACGTACGAAAGGGTCGGGTTGAGAGCAACCCTCGGCACGCTTGCACAAAGGGTCGGGTTGTAAGAAACCCTCTTCACGGCATATTTGCCCCTTGCTTTTACTTATTGCTCTTTGCTCCAGATTTCGTAAATTTTTGCTCCCGCACTGCTTAGGCCACTGTGGTGCCAATCTTTTCCGTCTTTGAGTTCGTAATCAAAGGTGAGGGATGCACCTACACGGCTATTGTCTCGGCTAAAAAATTCGATAGTTTCGGTGTATTTACCGTCTTTGATGACGTAACTACCGCCCCCCGTACCCGAAAACTGCTTGGTTTCGGGATTAATGGCCGCCCATTGAAAACGTGTTCCTGTGAGCATTTTGAGGGTTTTACGAGGCCCGCGTTGCATGGGCGAAATGTTGCCATCGGTTCCCATTCGGCCCGTGATTCGGTACGTGGCTGATGCGGGCGTGTTACCTTCGTCTACTTGCTGAAATTCGCCTATATTTTCGACCGACAACTTACCTTTTCCTACCGTAATTTTGTACTTTCCTGTCGTTCCTACTCGTGCAGTATCGGCCGAATTGAATTCACTTTTATACGTCACTACGCCTTGACTGACGCTGTACGTGCCACCCTCGGTGTATAAAAACTGTTTTTCTTTGTAGCGCGTCACCATCAGGTAGTTTTCCGAGCAAATGAGCGAAGTGATAGTACCATCGTCGTCTTTTATTTGCCAAGCACCTTTTAATTGTGCAAATGAGTGTGAAGCAAGCAAAAGGCTCATACTTACTATCCAGCAAGAAAAACGAAATAGTGCTTTCATACGAGTAAAAGGGAGGGGATTGGTTTTTGAGCAAAGTTAATTCAAAACCTCCCAGAAACAATAAAGCAACTCCCTCGAAAGAAAGTTGCTTTACTAGATATTTTATTTTCACTTGTATAGTTAGCGAAAGAACGCTAGTTGAGTTAGACATTCATGAGCGATTCGCGGCGGCGCATTTTACCCGCAGGAATACCGAACATCATTTTGAAGCGGCGACAAAAATAAGCCGTGTCTTTGTAACCTACCTCCGCTCCAATGGCGCGGATGCTCTTCTTGCTTGTCCGAAGAAGATTAACGGCCTCTTCCATGCGCTGGTACTCAATGTAGTCTTGTGGGTTGATTTGGGTCAACATTTTGAAATACTGACCGACATAGTCTTCCGAGACGTTGGCTACGTTGGCTAATACCTTGTTCGACAAATCGCCACCCAAATTGTCTTTGATATAGGCAAAAATATCAATTAGACGAGGGTCTTTGAAATAAGTGCTATTGGTGACTAATTGTTCGACAAACAGACGGTTTTTCAAAATGTAGCGAATAACCTCAATCGCAAGTTCTTCAGTCTTGATTTTGATGATACGTCCGCGTCCTGCTACATCGTTGAAATCTTCCTGCAAAATCTCACCAATCAAACGACCAAGATAGGTGTTGTTTTTGATGATGAATGGAGGAATATCCAAAGACGTAAAGAAGTTAACCGAGTCAAATACTTTGGCATCGAAGGCAACGAGGCCAAACGAGTGCGGTATTTTACCCACTTGTGAAGAGTCGCGGAGGGTATCAAAGTATAGTTCGCGGCGAGTTAAAAACTCTTCATTGCTAACAACCTTTGGTTGAACGTTATCTCCGCTGCTATAAGTGACCGTCGCATGCTTTCCTCCTGGGATAAAAAGCATGTCCCCAACTTCGATTTTTTCGGTGCCAAAAGATACTTCTCCGTCATAGAGAATCATGAGTGAGTTCTCTACGTCGTAAAAGTTTTTAATGGTGATAGTTTGCAACATCCGAATGTGACGAGCTTTAATAAACTTCACACCCAGTGATTCGATGATTTTATTATAATCTTCCATTTGAAAATGGGTTAAGTGCTTCCCGATTAAGTAAATGCAAAATTAGCGTTTTTCTGAAAATTTGTACAAAACTAATAATTGTACAAATCTAATACAAGTGTGGAATTTTTTTCAATATAAAAAAAAGTGCGCGAATCCTGCAAGGAAACGCGCACTTTTTTTTTGAAAAACCCTTCAAAATTGGATTATTCAGGCTTTTTGCAATTCTCGGGCTATTACCAATTTTTGTATTTCTGAGGTACCTTCGTATATCTGAGTTATTTTTGCATCGCGCATTAATCGCTCTACGTGGAATTCTTTCACATATCCATACCCTCCGTGAATCTGCACGGCTTCGGTCGCGGCCCACATTGCCACTTCCGAAGCAAATAGCTTGGCCATAGCGGCGGCTTGTACGTAGTCTTTGTGTTCGTCTTTGAGGCGGGCGGCTTTGTATACCAATAAACGGGCTGCTTCAATTTTGGTCGCCATCTCGGCCAATTTAAATTGAATGGCTTGGTGCTCGAAAATAGCTTTTCCGAAGGATTTGCGCTCGTTGGCGTACTTGAGTGACAACTCCAATGCCCCCGCCGCAATGCCAAGGGCTTGGGCGGCAATACCAATCCGCCCACCGTTGAGGGTACTCATGGCAAATTTGAACCCAAAACCATCATTTCCGATGCGGTTTTCTTTCGGCACTTTTACGTCGGTAAACATCAACGAATGCGTATCAGATGCCCGAATCCCCATTTTGTCTTCTTTTTTGCCCACTACAAAACCATCCCATCCTTTCTCAACAATAAGGCAGTTGATGCCTTTGTGCTTGAGCTCAGGGTGAGTTTGGGCCATCACTAAGCATACCGATGAAATTCCACCGTTCGTAATCCAGTTTTTTGTACCGTTTAATAGATAAAAATCACCTTTATCCTCGGCGGTAGTATGTTGCGACGTAGCATCTGAGCCTGCTTCAGGTTCAGATAGGCAAAAAGCCCCAATGATTTCACCCGAAGCGAGTGGAGTGAGGTATTTTCGCTTTTGCTCTTCTGTACCGTATGCCTCTAAACCATAGCACACCAATGAGTTATTGACCGATACAATGACCGAAGCCGAAGCATCTACCTTTGACAGCTCTTCCATCGCCAGCACGTACGAAACGGTATCCATTCCACCTCCGCCGTATTCAGGAGAAACCATCATGCCCAAAAAACCAAGTTCGCCCATGCGCTTTAGTAGTTTGGGGTCAAATTTCTGTTCGTTGTCGCGTTCAAGAATCCCAGGGAGAAGTTCGTTTTGGGCAAAATCGCGTGCCGCCTCCTTAACCGCCAAATGCTCTTCGGTCAAGTTGAAGTTGAGTCCTTCTAATACCATCGTGCTTTACTGTTTGTGAAGTGTAAGAGTTTGTTTTGACTTTGGGTCAAATATACAATTCTCAAAAATAGTATGCAAGCATACTTTTAAGCTACCCCACCGTTGACACTCAACGTATGACCGTTGACATAGCTAGCTTCTTCGGAGGCCAAATAGAGGTAGGCGTTGGCGATGTCTTCGGGAAGTCCCATGCGCTTCACGGGGATGCCTGCTACGGTTTGGTTACGGACTTCTTCGGGGATGAGGTCGGTCATATCGGTTTTGATAAAACCAGGCGCTACGGCGTTGGCCGTAATGTTGTATTTACCGAGTTCTTTGGCCCACGTTTTCACCATCCCAATGATGGCTGATTTGGTAGCCACATAGTTGGTTTGGCCAAAATTTCCTGTTTGTCCTACCACCGACGAAGTACAAATAACGCGACCGTATTTTTTCTCAACCATGTACGGAACAATGGTTTTAGTGCAATTGAATACCCCATTTAGGTTAATATCAATCACTTGCGCCCATTCTTGGTACGACATTTTGAGCAAGGACTTGTCGCGAGTAATGCCCGCATTATTAACCAAAATGTCGATTTGCCCGTAGCGTTCGTACACATCGCGCGCGGCGGCTTCGATAGCTGGCACGTCCGTCACACTGATTTTAGTGAATTCGGCCGAGAAACCTTTATCGCGCAGTTCTTGAGCGGTTTGCTCACCTGCATCAAGCATATCCCAGATGATTACTTTGGCGCCTTCGCGCGTAAAAATTTCGGCAGTGGTTTTGCCAATTCCACGGGCTCCTCCCGTAATAATGGCAACTTTGTTGGCTAAACGTGACATTTGAAGAAAACAAGGTGATTAGTTGGAATAAAACTGTGGCAGCTCTTTATAAAAATGAGCTGCCACAAAGTAAATAATAATCAGGGAGGTAGAGAGGGGTTTTTAGGTAAACATCTCTCTTTGAAAGGTCAATGGCGAATAATTTGGGGTTAACTATTCAAAGGCCAAACTTATCATTTCGGCGACACAAGCAGGTTTGGAATTCCCTTCAATTTCAAATACCAGCGCCATGGTTGATTTTACGCCGTTGGGTTCTTGGTCTTCGACTTCTTTGAGGGTGGCGTGCATTCGTACGCGGCTGCCTGTGGGTACGGGCGAAGTAAACCGAACTTTGTTGGTGCCGTAATTGAGCCCCATCTTTGCCGATTTTACTTGGTACAATTCATACATGAACTTGGGCGCTAACGAAAGGGTCAAAAAACCGTGGGCAATGGTCGTTTTGAAGGGGGAGTACTTGGCAGCCATTTCGGTATCGACGTGGATCCACTGGTGGTCGCCCGTCGCTTTGGCAAAGTCATTGACCATTTCTTGGGTAATAGTCACCCAGTCGCTCGTGCCAATTTCTTGACCTACGTGAGCTCGAAACGCAGCAAGGTTTTCAAAAGTAAGCATGTGTCTTTAAGGTTTATTGCTATCGACTTTAATTCGTTCATCGCGGTTAGAGAGCTCCCAAGCCGTGTGGAATACCAGTTGAACAATTTTTGACTGCTTGTCAAACATGATTTTTTCGACATCATCGCCAGGGCGGTGGTAGTCTTCGTGAACCCCCGTAAAATAGAAAATCACAGGGACTTTGTTTTTGGCAAAGTTGTAGTGGTCGGAGCGATAGTAAAAACGATTGGGGTCAGTGGGGTTGTTGTAGGTGTAGTCTAATTGGTAGTTGACGTATTTTTCGTTGGCGGCTTCGCTAATGGCGTGGAGCTCCGACGAAAGTTTGTCAGAACCAATGAGATAGACGTATTTTGGGTCATTTTTGTGAGCGGCATCCACGCGGCCAATCATGTCGATATTGAGGTCACAAACGGTATTTGCCAACGGAATGACGGGGTTAGAAGTGTAATATTCGGAGCCCCAAAGTCCTTTTTCTTCGCCCGTTACGGTCATAAACAGAATGCTACGGCGGGGGCCATTTCCTGCGGCTTTGGCTTTGGAGAAGGCTTCGGCCAATTCAAGAATAGACACCGTGCCAGAGCCGTCGTCGTCGGCGCCGTTGTTAATTTGTCCATCCGACGAAATGCCAATGTGGTCTAAATGCGCTGAGATGACGATGACTTCGTCTTTTTTGTCGGTGCCTTCCAAGAAGCCAAGGACGTTTTCGGTCATCACCACGTTGTCCTTGCGTTCGGCTTTGAGGCGGATGGCTTTTTCCGCAATGGCATTCACAGGTGGTTTGCCCGTTTTAGTAATTCCTTGCTGGATTTTAGCGAATTTTTTCTCTTTGATGTCCAACAAATCAAGCGCCATTTTCTTTGAAATTGTAAACGTGGCGTAGTTGCTTGGTTTCTCGGTGTAAGGCTTCATCGAAAGGCGATTAAAGCGTTGACTCATCAAGGTACGGCGGTTGAGTTCTTTGGTAAAATCGTCGCCTGTGAGTTCTGAAACAATCAATACATATTTGGCTCCTTTGCTGCTAGCGAGATTGGCTTTGCGCTGCCAAGCCATATTGTCGTTGCTCCATTTGGTGGCTTTATCATCGCCCGAAAGCAAGAAATTTCCTTTGCTATCTTTGGGTTCTCCTTCTAAAATAACGACAGCTTTGCCCGTTACGTCAAGGTTTTTATAATCATCGTATTTGTCCGATTCGATGCCATAACCCGCAAACACAACGGGGATTTTTTCTTCCGAAAGCACATTAATGATGCCGTTCAAATAAAAATCGTGCTGAAGGTTATAGCGCTCTTTTTCGGTGGCCAAATACACTTCGCCCCAGCTTTTTTGGTAGAGGGCGTAAGGTTGGAAATAAGACTTAGAGCCATCGACGGCAGTAACAATCGGCTGTAAACCGACGGATTTGAAGAAATTAGCGACGTAATTGGCTGCTTTTTTTTGTCCAGGCGAGCCTGTGTCGCGTCCTTCGAGGCTATCGTGCGCAATGACCCGAAGGTGGCGTTCCAGGTCTTGTGCCGTAATGGTTTGGGCAAATTGAGTGGATACATCTTGGGCGTTTGCCTGCGAAAAAAACAGACTCAAAAGCGGTAACGCCTTAAAAAAATGCTTGTTCATGGTTTGGGTTTGGATGAAATGAATGATTAACTACCACAATCGCCACGAAGCGATTTGTTCAATAAAATTGGGCAAAGTTTCGGGTAAAAGTAAGGCCATAAATACGATGCCAAAAAGTGCCCCGTACAAGTGGGCGTCGTGGTTGATGCGGCCACGATTTTGGCGGGATTCGTAAAATGAATAAGCCATGTAAATTCCGCCAAAAATGAAACCGGGTACGCAAATCGCGAAATAGAGACACACTTTTTGGAGCGGAGCCAAAAGAATAAACGCAAACAAAAGCGCCGATACGCCGCCCGAAGCGCCCAGGGAATTGTAATTACTGTTGTTGCGGTGCTTCAAAAAAGTAGGAATGTCAGACACTACGATTCCTGCTAAAAAGAGGATTAGGTAGTAAATAGTACCGTTGCCGCCAAAATACCCCTGCAAAAACATTTCCATCGCTTCCCCAAAAAAGTAAAGGCTGAACATGTTGAAAATGAGGTGCCCGACGTCGGCGTGAATAAAGCCCGAAGTGAGAAAACGGTAGTATTCGTTGTATTTGGATACACGAACAGGGTTAAAAACCCACTTGTCAAATAAAGAAGGATTTTGCCAAGCGTACCAACTAAGGCCGACCGACACAAGAATAATGACAATGGTAAGGGACATTGCGACGAAGGTAGTTCAAAAAGGTGTTGAAATTGATAACATTACAACACAAACATAATGGAACTACTGTAAACCGCCAATGTTTCGTTATTTATTGCGTCGTCGCCACAGGTAAACCCTATTTTCGCTACCGTTGAAAAGGCGAATGATATTTTTTTGATGGGTTAATACCACAATCGCAAACAATAAGAAGCCAAAAACGATTAAAAGAGTACTAGCTTGTCCAAATACGCCTAATACTAAGAGCATTGGGAAGGCAAAAGCCGCGACAATACTGCTCAAAGAAACATAATTGGAGGCCAATAATACGAGTACAAAAATGGCAATACATACCGAAGCCACTTGCGGGTCAATCGCAAGGACCATTCCTAATGACGTAGCGACTCCTTTGCCGCCTTTAAAACGTGTAAAAACAGGGTATAAATGCCCTAAAACCGCCATTACACCTAGTAAAAGCTTGAAAGTCAGAATTTGGGAAGAATCGATTACCTCTAAGAAAAAAAGGATATTGGCCAACATGGTAGCCGTCCAACCTTTCAAGACATCAATCAAAAGTACGATGGTACCTGCGCGTTTTCCCAATACTCTAAATGTATTGGTGGCACCAGCGTTACCACTACCAAATTTCCGAACATCAATCCCAAAATACGCTTCACCGTACCAAATGGCAGAGGGAATAGATCCCAACAGGTAAGCGGTCACAAAGGCCGAACACACGTGCCAGAAATTCATGAAAGAAGTGTAAGTTTTTTAAGTTGAATCGAAACCGTATTTATGAGCTAAATATCGCTTTTTCTTTTAAAAAAGCCAACAAAAGTAAAACTTTATCTTAACCTTTGTTTAACGAAAATAACATTTTTTTAAGATGACCCCTATTGTAATTGTCACTGGAGGAACGAAAGGAATCGGACGAGCAACCATAGAACGCTTTATGGAATCAGGATTTGACGTGGTCTCCTGCGCTCGCCGTGAAGCCGATCTGGTTCAGCTCCAGCACGAACTTCAAACTAAATTTCCTCAGCAACAACTTTTCTACAAAACTACTGATATGGCCATTAAGGCTGAAGTAGAGGCATTTGTGGCGTATATTCATAGCTTAGACCGCTCGATTGCGGTGTTGGTCAATAATACAGGGTTGTTTGCTCCAGGGCAAATTCACAACGAACCCGAAGGTACCCTTGAGAGCATGATTGAAACCAATTTGTACAGTGCTTACCACCTGACGAGAGGGGTGATTGAGAAAATGATTTTGGCTAGAAAAGGACACATTTTTAATCTCTGTTCTACGGCTAGTATCACCGCATATACCAACGGTGGCTCTTATTGTATTTCAAAGTTTGCCCTCTATGGGATGACCAAGGTATTGCGTGAGGAACTCAAGCCTCATGGCTTAAAAGTAACGGCGATTTTACCAGGAGCTACCCTAACGGCAAGTTGGGAAGGAGTAGAATTGCCAGAAGAACGCTTTATTCAAGCAAGAGACGTGGCTGAGTCCATTTGGGCGGCTTACAATCTATCTCCAGGAGCTGTTATTGAAGAGATTTTGATACGCCCACAATTAGGAGATATTGTTTGATTTTAGGAATTTTGGGTCGAAAATTGGTAACTTGCGCACTTAGTCTCCTTTTTTATTATCATTCACCGATAACGATTTACACGCACTGATGGAACAATACTTGGGTATAGACGTTGGTGGCACCAACGTTAAAATGGGCGTTGTTGACACCGAAACGGGTCGAATTTCTAATTTCTACAGCCACGATACGGCAAGTTGGAGAGAAATGGGACACTTCGAAAAACATTTAGGTGACGCTATTGCGATTCAATTGCACGAATACCCCAACATTAAAAAAGTAGGTATAGGTCTCCCTGGGATGATTAACCGCAAACGTACCGTACCGTTAGAAATTACAGCTATCCCCGAAATTGACAATGTTCCGTTGGTAGATTACCTTTCTGGCCGTTTTGAAGGAGTACAGTTTTTTCTTGAAAACGATGCAAATGCGGCGGCACTAGGGGAGTTTTATTTTGCCGAAGAAAAAATCGACGAAAATTATATTTTCATCACCCTAGGAACAGGCGTAGGTGGAGCTGCTATCATCAACCGCAAGGTATTTGTGGGTGGCGATGGCAACGCCATGGAGCCTGGGCACATTCCGTCGAAAAACGGAAAAGTGTTGGAGCGGAACATTGGTAAAAAAGAATTGCTCGACCTTGCCAATGACATGCGTAGCCGCTACACAAGCGAAACCCAATTGCCAGGCGATGGGTCAATTTCGACAACAGGCTTGGTAGCCGCTGCCGCAGAAGGCGACGAACTGGCCCTGAATATCTGGAACGAAGTAGGCGAAATGCTGGGCGATGGCTTGGTAGCCATGATTCGTATTTTGGACATTAAGTTGATTTTGATTGGTGGTGGGTTGTCAGCTTCGTTTGATTATATTCTTCCTGCTGTGGAACGTCGCCTTAATTACTGGTTAACGCCTTATTATTTGAAAGATCTTTCGATTAAACGTGCTACGTTGGGTAACGATGCGGGCCTTTTGGGCGCGGCGTCTCTTTGCTTCGACTAAGTAAAGTACGTTTTTTATACTTCTTCAAATCCCGTAGAAAAGTCAAAGTGCTGGCTTCTTCTACGGGATTTTTGTGTTTTAGTAGGGTAAAAATGCGAAAGAAAGGTGTTTGTGAAAATATCAGGTTGTGAGCAACCTGATACGCAATGGTAAGCAACCTGATGCACGAAAATTCGATACGTAAAACCATGAAACAGCTATTATTTGTTTTGAGCCTGATAAGCTCATTGTCATTTGCCCAAAAGTCACAGTCTTGGATGATTGGGCCTTTCAAAAAAGCCGATGCCGCCAATCCTATTTTGGAGGCCAAAGCAGGTACTACTTTTAAATGTCCTGTGCGAAACGAGGTGGTTAATTGGGAAGAAAAAGATGTTTTCAACCCCGCAACGGTGGTGCGAAATGGCAAAGTGTATATGGTGTATCGTGCTGAAGATAAAGTGGGCAAATATGCGGGCACGTCGCGTTTGGGGTTGGCCGTTAGTACTGATGGTATCCATTTCAAACGAATGCCCGAGCCCGTTTTTTATCCCGACAACGATTTTATGAAAAAGTACGAATGGGAAGGCGGCTGCGAAGACCCGCGTATCGTTGAAACCGAGGACGGGCGCTATGTAATGACTTACACTTCTTACGATGGTAATTTGGCGCGTTTGTGCGTGGCGTCATCTGCTGATTTAATTCATTGGCAAAAACATGGATTAGCTTTTGGAAACTTTATCAAATCAACCCGTGATTTTTGGTCGAAATCAGGGGCGATCGTTTGCCGAAAAGTAGGGGATAAATTCATTGCGACTAAAATCAATGGTAGGTATTGGATGTATTGGGGCGACCAAGCACGGTTGTACGTGGCTACTTCCGACGACTTGCTGAATTGGTATCCCGCCACTCGCCCTAACCAAGCCGATTATAAACCATTGGACGTCTCGGATGTCAATTGCGTGGCCGTGGCTACTACTCGCAATGGCAAGCACGATTCGCGTTTGTTGGAGTCAGGGCCGCCTGCATTTTTAACCAAAGACGGGATTGTGTTGATTTACAACGGGATGAATTATAACCAAACGGGAGACGGCAGCTTGGCCGAAGGTACCTACGCCGCTGGACAGTTTTTGTTTGAACCCGAAAACCCAACTCAGTTGAAAGACCGTTCGGAAAACTATTTTTTAAAACCCGACAAACCGTACGAAATTACGGGGCAAATCAACCAAGTGTGTTTTGTGGAAGGGTTGGCGTCGTTTAAAGGAAAATGGTTTTTATACTACGGCACGGCCGACTCAAAAATCGGGGTGGCTGTGAGCAAACAGAAATAAGTTATGTTCGTTTTCTGGATTTTTGTCTTCATTTTTGGGCTGTTCGGCTGGCTGGTGTATGGTAGCAAAAAGATGATTGCAGCCGTAGAAAAAGACTATGAGTTACTGAAAGAGGTAAAAACCTATGACATCTCGGACAAACAGTATTGGATATGTTTTGATACGATTTTTGGTGGAATTTTTATTTTTATGGGGCTTGTGGTGGTTTGGATGTGGTTGAGCAATTTTCCACGTACCAACAATGCTGAAACAATGTTAGCGGTAGGCTTTATAGCTTCAATGTTGTTTGGTGCAGCTGCTTTGCTCATTTATCCTAATTACCATTATCGGGTATTGACCAAAAACCGCCCCGTAACTTTTGATCCCATCCATAAGATGATGGGAGTGGGGGAAGTGGATGGTGAGCGCGTTTTTTCGGTGAATGAGATTGAAAAAATAATTATTCATGCAACCGATTCACGTCTTGATATTAGATACTTGGAAGTGAAATTAAAGAACGGAGAAACGCTTTTGTTCGACCCTCGCTTTTGGATGGGAATGGCTACCGAAAAGTTTTTTGAGGGCGTTCCTAGCGAGCGGGTAAGTCGCTGGATTCCGTGGTTTCGCCATTCGGACGTAATTTAGGCAATCAGATGGCACGAGCGTGACACTCGCGCAATCGGTTTTACCAAAAAAGCGAGTAAAAGAACTTATAATAGTAGCTTTATCAGAAAACTAAAACCAATTCATACAAAAGATGAAAAAGAGTCGTATTGTATTATTCCTCTCACTCGTGATTGTTGGGGTTACTGCGCAGGCGACGAAGCCAGGGCCTTGGAAAAATTTGTTTGATGGAAAAACTACCAAAGGTTGGCATACCTACGGGAAACAAGGAGTTACGGGCTGGATGGTCATGGACGGTTCGTTGATGACCCACGGAAAATCGGGCGATTTGGTGACCGATGAAGAGTTTGAAAGTTTTGAGCTAGAGTTTGAATTTAAAATTCCAGCGAAGATGAACAGCGGGGTGATGTACAAAGTAATTGAAGATCCTAAACATCCGCCTTACTACTCAGGGCCTGAGTTTCAAGTGATTGACGATGAAGGGTATCCGCCATTTAACGATAATGGTAAAATGGTGAAAATCAACGACAAGCAAAAAACGGGAGCTAACTACGACATGCAAGCGCCGAGTAAGTGGGTGGCAAAACCTGCGGGTCAGTGGAATAAAGCTAAAATTGTAATTAACGGAAATCACATCGAACACTGGGTCAATGGCGTAAAAGTGGTTGAATATGAGTATGGTAGCGATGCGTGGAAGGCGCAATTGGCCAAAAGTAAATTTACAAAATGGGCCTACGCGACTCCGCACGCCAAAGGTAAAATCGCGCTCCAAGACCACGGGGATGAGGTTTGGTACAAAAATATGCGCATTAGAAAACTTTAAAAAATGATAGAAACCTTCTTACAACACCTGACTTTTGAAAAACGCTTGAGCCAGCATACCCTAACCGCGTATGCCAAAGACTTGGAGCAGTTTAAGGAGTTCTTGGAGAAAACCTACCAACTGCAAGACTTGGCCAAGGCCGATTTTCGAATGATTAGAGGGTGGGCAGTAAGCATGGTGGAAGCCGAATTGCACCACCGCAGCGTGAACCGTAAATTGGCCACGCTGCGGTCGTTTTATGGGTATTTGTTGCGATGCAAAGCCATTACGATTAATCCCATGCTGCGGGTGTCGTCGCTCAAAACCGACAAACCATTGCCGCAGTTTGTGGAAGAAAAAAGCCTACAATTGCTTTTTGACGAAATTACGTTTCCGCTCGATTTTGAAGGTACGCGCGACCGTTTAGTGTTGGAGTTGTTATACGGCACAGGAATGCGTTTGGCCGAGCTGATTACCCTCCGCGACGGCGACGTCAATGCCTATGACCAAACGTTGCGGGTTTTTGGAAAACGTAGCAAAGAGCGTGTGGTGCCGATTTATAAAGGCTTGGTCGAGATGATTAAGCAATACCAACAATTTAGAAACGAGCAGTTTCCAAATCCTCCAGATCAAAGCCTGATTTTGACCAACAAAGGCGAACCCGCCTATCCCGTGCTGATTCAGCGCATTGTGAAAAAATACCTGTCGGCGGTGACGTCGCTCCAAAAACGTAGCCCACACGTGCTACGGCACACCTTTGCGACGCACTTACTCAACAACGGCGCCGACCTCAACTCGATTAAAGATTTGCTGGGACACAGTAGCTTGGCGGCGACGCAGGTTTATACCCACAATTCGATTGAAAAACTCAAAAAAATCTACAAACAAGCCCATCCCAAGGCATAAATCCCCGTTGCTATGCTTGCGCCTCCCCAAACCCTTTTTCAGCGTTTTCGTTATTTAGGCCCTGGTTTTATTCTTTCGGCGGCCATTGTGGGGTCGGGCGAGCTGATCGCGACGACAGCATTGGGAGCCAAAGCGGGATTTGTTACTTTTTGGGTAGTGTTGGTGAGTTGCTTGGTCAAAGTAACCTTGCAATTGGAGTTTGGAAAAAATGCGATTTACACGGGTGTGCCTACCATGCAGTCACTCAACCGCCTCGATGGTAAAAAGTGGGGGAAAGCCCACTGGAGTATCTGGCTGTGGTTGTCGTTGCAGGGGCTAAAATTGTTGCAAGTTGGGGGTATCGTAGGGGGAGTAGCCATTGTACTCAATATGGCTTTTCCGTTTTTGGGAACAAACCTTTGGGCGGCGATTGCGGCGTTCATTACGGCCGTGTTGGTCTATCGTGGTTTTTACAAACCCGTCGAGCAAGGGTCGTTGATTATGATTATTCTGTTTACCGTTACGGTGCTCATTTCCCTCATTTTACTGCAATTTACCCCTTATGCCATTAGCTGGGAGCAACTTAGCAGCGGCTTGTCTTTCTCGCTTCCTCCTGCGGTGACAGGCGTGGCGATTGGGGCTTTTGGAATCACGGGTGTAGGAGGCGACGAAATCATGTTTTACAATTATTGGTGCATCGAAAAAGGCTACGCGGCCTATGCAGGCCCCAACGACGGAACGCCCGAATGGGCTGATCGAGCTAAAGGGTGGATAAAAGTAATGTACTTGGATGCCGTGTGTTCGATGATTGTTTATACCCTCGTAACGGCGGCTTTTTATTTGCTGGGAGCGGCATTGCTGCACGAGCATGGCGAAGTCCCCGAGGGATATGCGATGGTCGAAACGCTTTCGAAGCTATTTACGCAAACGCTGGGGCCGTGGGCGAAAGCAATTTTTTTAGTAGGAGCATTTTTTGTTTTGTATTCCACCCTTTTTACGGCAACGGCCAGTTGGTCGCGGATTTTTGGTGATGCGTTTGGGCAACTAGGGTGGGTCAAATTCGACGATGAAGCCTCGCGCAAACGCGTGATAGGAATGCTTTCGTGGGCTTTTCCTATCATTTGGTGCGTGCTTTTTTTGCTGATTCAGATGCCCGTGACGATGATTCTTTTGGGCGGCATTGCGACTTCTATTTTGCTGCTTTTAGTGCTTTGGGTGGCGTTGGTGTTTCGCTACCGAGAATTGCCCGCGTCCCTTTCACCCACACCTACCTACAATTTTTTGTTCTGGCTCAGTGCTTTGTCGATTTTGATGGTGAGTGTGTACGGCGTTTGGCAAATTTTGAAATAGGTCAAAGTACTTCTTCTAGTTCTTGCTGCTCTATTTCTTCCAATTGGCCTTGCAGTCAATCCGCTTCTACGAAGTGTTTTTGATTTTTAGATAAGTTGTGAATGCTCCAGTCGATGTCTTTCTTAAAGGCTTTGCTTCGCACGGGACAGCCTTCGAGGCGGCAATATTTGCAGCAATCGGGCAGGCAAGGGTCGGCGTGAATGAAAAGTTCGACGTTACCAACATAATTGGCTTCGAGCGCGTCTTCAAATTCGTGAACTGCTTGGTGTACTTGTTGCAAATCCCAGTAATAAGGCAAAGTTAAATGGCAGTCGATGTGGAGGTCTGAACCGTACTTTTGAATCCGCATGTTGTGAACATCCACCCAATAATCTTTTTTGTGGTTGCGCAAAATATCAATGGCATGTTCAAACAACTCAGGGTCGGTTTCGTCCATCAAAGCTCCAACGGAGGTACGAATAAGTTTGAAGCCGTTGTAAAAAATTACTAACGACAACACCAACGAGGCCGCGCTATCAATCCACTGAATTTTGGTAAGCATCAACAAGCCCAATCCCACCAAAATCAAAACACTGCTCAAGCTGTCGGTAACAAGGTGTTTGCCGTCGGCAATAAGGGCTTCCGAGCGGGTTGTTTTTCCAACTTTTTGTAAATAATACCCCAAAGCCCCGTTGATGACAACGGTCAACAGAATAAGCAAAACACCCCAGTCGAGGTGTTCAACGGGTTGAGGGTGAAGGAGATGCTGGATGGCCTCAACGGCAATCCAGACCCCAGCTATGATGATAAGTGCCCCTTCAAAACCTGATGAAAAAAACTCAATTTTGCCGTGCCCATAGGGATGGTCATGGTCTTTAGGCTGAGATGAAAGGTAAATGCTATAGAACGCAAAGGCACTCGCAATGACGTTAATGATGGATTCGAGAGCGTCGCTAAGAATGGCGTTGGAATGGGTCAAATAGTACGCTGCGAACTTGATACTCATCAAGATTATGCTCAACACAAGGGAGACGATAATCCAGCGAAATTTAGATTTTTGGCTAACTTGCACGACTTTTTTAAAAATAATTGGCCGCAAAGGTACGATTTTCGGGGGAAACAATTGCCCTGCACAACACTTATTCGACCATTAAAACTTGATAATCGACCAATCGTATGTCTTTACCGAACGAAAGCATCAACCCTTGGAAAACCCTTAAAAGCCAAGTAGTTTATGACAATAAATGGATTCAAGTACGGCACGAAGATGTCATAAATCCCAGCGGTGGTGAAGGAATTTATGGGGTAGTCCATTATAAAAATAAAGCCATTGGAGTGATTCCCATCGATAGCGAAGGCTATACTTACTTGGTAGGGCAGTATCGCTATCCGTTGGACGAGTACTCGTGGGAAATCCCCGAAGGTGGTGGCCCGATGGACGAAGATCCCATCGAAGGAGCTAAACGAGAATTGCTGGAAGAAACGGGCTTAATAGCGGCCAAATGGACAAAAATTGCACGCGTTCACCTTTCCAATTCGGTGGGTGACGAAGAGGGCTTTTTGTACATCGCCGAAGAACTTACCCAAGTAGAAGCAGAGCCTGAAGATACCGAACAACTCCACGTTCGGAAAATAGCGTTGTCGGAGGCCATTGAAATGGTAATGCGCTCCGAAATTACGGATTCCCTCAGCGTCATGGGTTTATTAAAAATAGCCCGATTGCGAGGAATTTAGAAAGTAGATATTCAACAACAACTAAAAACGAATGCTTATTGCTGCACTTTACGGGCTTATTACGGGCGTTTTACTTTGCCTTACTTTTGGCACCGTCTTTTTTTCATTGATTCAAACGAGCGTCGAGCGGGGCTACCGAAGCGGAGTACAAATCGTTTTGGGGGTCGTGGCAAGCGACGCTTTTTTTTGCTTTACAGCCATTTTTGGAACGTCATTTTTACCCCAAATCGAGCACTTTGATAAATGGGTAGGAGCCATTGGAATTATTTTTTTGGTGGTTTTGGGGGTTAAAAACTTCTTTCGAGTCCCGACCATTGCGTCGGAAGATCAAGAAGACGAACCTCGTAGTAAGCGTTCGATGGTAAAATTGTTTTTAAAAGGCGTGGCTCTCAATGCCCTCAATCCCGTCAATTTTATGTCGTGGGCGGCCATTGCTACGTATCTTCGTACCAAAGGCCGTTATGATTTGGCCGAAATGATTATTTTCTTCAGTATGAGCCTCATAGGGGTGTTTGGTACCCAGACTGCTTTGGCCATTTATGCCCAGCGCCTTCGCCAGTTTATCACGGTAAAACGCATGAAGTACGTCAACGTCATTACGGGCGTGGTATTTTTGGGCGTAGCGGCCAAGTTACTTTGGGAGCAGTTTTTGAAATAGAATCAGGTTGAACGCATTAAAATATAAAGCCCCATCGGTGCGGCCGACGTTCGGTGAAAGATGTCACCCCGATGGGGCTTTTGGGGGACCTTTATCCCTTTTTTTTCTACTAAGATTTAGCCTCGCTGAGGCTACTTTTTTTAAGGTGTTATTCTATCTCTTTTTCACCCAATTAGTTACCAAATCAAGGGCTTCTACCGAGAACGTTTCTTCCAATAAACCGTATTCGGTAGGGGTACATTTGGTGCATTTCTGAAACAAGTGGTTCAAGTCAGGCACTTCTATTGTTTCAAAATGAGTATTTCCCGCTGCCGTAAGCCCTTTTCTGAATCCATCTAAGTTGGGTTGTGAAGCCACCTGAACGTCCTTGCTGCCGTTGAGAGCGAGCACGGGAATCGTGAGTTTAGACAAAACAGCTTGAGGCTCATACTTGATAAAATAGCGGTACCATTGAGAGTTCATCGGACTAAGTTGCTTTACAAAGTTTTTACGACCTTGCTCGGTTTTGTAGCCTAGTTGTCCCAACACATTTTCGGGTTGTGCTTTTACCCATTGGTCGAAGGTTGCCTGCAAACTGTCTTTGATATCCCCTTCCATTGGCAATCGACTGACGGTACTGTATATAGCCTCGTTGAGCGAGTGTATATGACTGCGGTAAGATTCATTGCTGCCCATTTTTTGTAGAATATCATCACTTTGGCGTAATAGAAGTTCTTTTCCATTAACTCCTACACCCGCCAATGAAATAATAAACGCCACGTCTTTCGATTGAGCCGCGGCGATAGGCGCAATCATGCCCCCTTCGCTGTGGCCTATTAGGCCAATTTTCTTGTGGTTTACTTCCTTTCGCGTTTTTAGGAATTGAATTGCCTCTAAAACGTCTTGAGCATAGTCGGCTGAAGTGCCAATTTTGCCCGTTGTCTCGCCTACGCCACGGTCGTCGGTGCGTAATACGGCCATTCCTTGCCGTGTAAGGTAATCGGCGATTACCCAAAAAGCTTTATGCCCAAATAGCGTCTCGTCCCGATCTTGCTGTCCCGAGCCACTAATGAGTATCACCGTAGTAAAAGGCCCTTTGCCTTGAGGGCTTGTGAGCGTTCCGCCAAAGGTAATGGAACCATCTTTGTTGGTGAACGTTACGTTTTCAACCCGATAAGGGAAAGGCCCTTGAGGGGTTTGAGGACGTTTAAAAAAAGACAAGGCTTCAACTTTTTTTAAGGTCAACTTTGAGGGAAAATTGGACTGCTTCCATTGTCCAGTAAAAGAGGTAGAGTCAAACTTTCCACTTAACTGCACATTGAATTCACTAAGCTCTCCTTTTAAACTATCACCCTGAAAGACAACATTTTTTAAAGGAGACTCAAAGAGACCTTGTTCAGGAATAAAAATCTCAGCTCGTTGGGTAGCAGGATTGACTTTTAATCCAAATTTGAGCGTAGCCAATGTTCCTTCGTAGAGTGTTTGTGCAAAACTGACCTGTCCTAGCCCCAAACACAAGAGCGTAATAATAACCCACTTTTTCATTTTTTTTCTTGTTGATATACACGATACGAATACACAAAAATCCAAATCGTAGAGCCCAAAATAAGCCCCAACGTCCAAACGATTTTCCAGACTTCAGGTAGCCAAATCACGACCAAAGCCCCTAATAATCCCATACCAAAATAGAGTTTAGCGGCCAATTGGTGGGTTTTACGCCACACGGTTTCGCTTTCAAGCGTCCACGGAGTACGGATACCCACAAAATAATTGGACTTGATGTTGTTGAAGTAATTTCCAATCCCCGCAAACAGTAAAAATAATCCGACCAACAAAATGGTCGTAAAGCTCTCGCCTGCCATTGCCGAAAGGGAAGCGCGAATCACTAAGCAATGTACCAGCGCTAGAAAGGTCACAATGAGCAGCACTAACTTGGGATAATGTTCTGATAAACTAGCTTGGTTGAGACGAGGATCAAGCTGAGGAACGTACCGCAACAGAAAATACACGCCAATCGAAACCGCACTCAATATCGTAAGCGTCCATTTGGGGCCGTAAGCATCAGGCTTACCACTTGGCCCAAAGTGCGTTGGGACGATGTCGGGAAGTTGGTTCCACACCAAAAACAGATAAACGAGGGGAAGCAAAATAGCGACCCAGGCGAGGTATTCTAAGGTCTTTTTCATTGGTTTTTAAGGGTAAAAATCCAGGATAATAATTCGTCTAAAACGGTCGTATTGAGGGTATAATAAATGAATTGGCCACGCTTGTCGGCGTTGACAAGCTCGGCTTGCTTGAGCAAATCTAAGTGGTGCGAAATGCTAGGCTTCGTCATGTCAAACCGCTCGGCAATTTCTCCCGCAGTAAGATCGCCTTCCCGCAGTATTTCTAAAATTTGCCTTCGGGTGGGGTCATTAAGGGCTCGAAAGAGAGTGTTCATGATTGATTAAATAATTAGACAAATATCTAAATACTTTTCATTTGTTGATAAATTTTTGGTAGAAATGGTCGAAACAAAGCGTTGAATGGGGAAGAATTAACTATTTTTAACAATCCAATAGCACTATTCTTTTTTGAAAGACGTTATTCGGGCGAGTGAAAAAAGATTTTTTGCTAAGACCATGAGACGACTACGCTACGCTTTACTTCTATTTTTATGGGTTTCATTTGGGGCAATGGCTCAGAAAATAACTACGTTAAGCCCCTACGTGGAAGAACAATCGCAGCCCGAAGTGATACTCACCAAAGTGGAGCTGACCGATGACTACACAATCCTACATTTTAGGTTTGAGGTTGGGCAGCAACCCACCTTGAGAGATTTTTTTGGAAATCGCCAAGGAGGCGGGAACAAGAGTTACATCGAGGTTGATCCCAAGACGCGTTTGTATGAACCTAAAAATACGGCAAAAAAATACAGGTTTATCAAAGCGGTAGGTATCCCTGTTGCTCCCGAAACTCGCACGGTTTATGCAGGCGACGTGGTGAAATTTTCGGTGTATTACGAAAGACTCGACCCAGGGGTAGAGGTGTTTGATATGTTTGAAGGGAAAGATTATGGGACAAAACAGTTTTGGAATTATTTCGGGGTGCACATTCGTAACCCAAGAAGAGTACTTCCGAAACCAAAACCCGAGCCCAAAAAAGAAGAGCCTCCTGTCGTAGCGGATACACCTACGCCCGTACCTCCGATAAATGATAAAGTGGAAGGGACGGTTGCAAAAGTTGTTACCCTTCGCGGAACAGTGCTGGATGGAAAAACAAAAAAACTGATTCCTGCCAAGATTAGCTACCTAATGCCAAGCGAAGATAATGGGGTGGATTCAATGCAGCTCTCGGCGTCTTCGGGAAAATTCAAATTGACCTTAGATGCTGGAAACAAGTACGCGTATGTGGCGTCAGCGAAAGGATATTTCCCTGCAAGCGGTGCGTTTGATTTGACAAATGCAAAGGCGGGGGAAGAAATCAACAACGAAATCACCCTAAATCCAGTGGCAGTGGGTGAAAGCATAACCCTCAACAATATTTACTTTGATACAGGAAAGTATGATTTATTGCCTGCGTCGTCGGCCGAACTAGACCGTTTAACACAGCTTATGCGTGAGAATCCTGCGATGGAAATTCGGGTGGAAGGTCATACGGATAATATCGGTGATTTCGACAAAAATGTGGAGTTATCACAAAACCGTGCTAATGCTGTGAAGCAGTATTTAGTAGCCAAAGGGATTGACTCAGCGCGAGTAGGAGCGAAAGGTTTGGGCTCAACTCGGCCTGTTTCTAAAGGAACCTCTGAAGCCGAACGCCGTCGAAACCGTCGGGTTGAGTTTATCGTCGAGAAGCTATAATGTGGTACGGGCATCTTGCCCATAGTACTCTATAAGCTTCTATTTTTGAATCAAAAAAATCGGTCTTTATCAATTTTTTTCGAAGAACGGGCAGGATGCCCGTACCACACCAGAATAAATTCACATAATATTTTTGGAAACTTTAAATAACTTTTCTAAGTTTTCCAAAAAATACACATCAACATGCTCGCTGAAGAACTTATAAACCCTACAACACCCGTGTTGCGACCGTATGATTCGGTGGGGCAAGCGGTTGATTTAATGGACGAGTATGGCCTACGTCAACTTGCCTTGGTAGAGGACGAAGTGTACAAAGGGCTTTTAAGTGAAGATACGTTATTGAGTTTACCCGATGACGAAAAACAACTCTCTGACCTCAATCTGCCGCCCAATCCTGTTCACGCTACTTCGTTTCAACACATCTTTGAAGTAATGGGAATTGCTAACCATTACCAATTAGATACCGTTCCTGTACTTGATGAAGATAACCTGTACGCTGGGACGATTCTGGTAAGTGATATGATTTCGAAGTTTGCCAACTTACTTGGAGTCCAAGAAAGAGGCGCGGTTATTGTTCTTAAAATGGCAAATCGGGACTATTCACTCACTGAAATTAGCCGATTGGTCGAATCCAATAGCACGAAGATTATTAGTAGTTTTTTTTCAGGGGCAGAGTACGGAGCGCTTGATGAAGCCACACTTACGCTGAAGCTGAATCGCACAGAAGTATCATCGGTTGTATCGACACTGGAGCGTTTTGGCTACACCGTCGAAAATGTGTTTGGTAGTGCTCCCGTCGAAAACCCTGATCGCCACCGTCTTGATTTATTGTTACGTTATTTAGAAACCTAATCATAGAAAGTTCTACCTTTGCGTCCTTACTTATTTGAGAAGCGATACCGATGAAAATCGCCATCCACGGACGTAGTTTTACCACAGAAACTCAGCCTTATGTACAGGCGCTATTTGATATTCTTCGAGACAAAGGGGTAGATTTTTCTATTTCTGCTTCCTTCTATGACCATCTTCGCCAAGCTGGAATAGAGCCACATACGCCTAAAACGTACCCGCATCCGCACGGAGCTCCCGATGCCAATTTTATTTTTAGCATTGGTGGAGATGGGACTTTGTTGGAGTCGGTTATGCAGGCCCGCTCGCGCCAAATACCAATTTTAGGCATCAATACGGGGCGCTTGGGTTTCCTAGCTACGGTCTCGCCAGAGTGTATTCCTGCCCAACTTGGCGCGTTGTTTGATGGTCACTATCAGCTAGAAGAACGAGCTTTGGTAAGTCTCAATTCTGACAATGATTTGTTTGAAGACTATAATTTTGCCCTCAACGATTTTACCATCACGAAGACCGATACCTCTTCGATGATTACGATTCATGCGTATTTGGATGGTGAATTTTTAAATTCGTATTGGGCAGATGGGCTCATCGTTTCGACCCCTACGGGCTCAACAGGGTATTCGTTGAGCTGCGGCGGACCCGTTGTATTACCCACAAATGATGTTTTTGTCATTACCCCCATTAGCCCTCATAATCTCAATGTGAGGCCCATGATCATTCCCGATGGAAGTCAGCTAAGTTTTCGGGTAGAAAGCCGTAGTAATAACTTCCTTGTTTCCTTAGATTCACGTTTCCGTATCGTCGATGCAGCGGTGTTGCTGACGCTAAAGAAGGCAGTTTTTAAAGCACGTTTGGTCAAATTTAAACAAGATAATTTTGTACAAACCCTGCGTACAAAACTTCATTGGGGCTTAGATGCCCGTAATTAATCTTAGGCGCGATTTTTGCCGAGATATTCAATAAAAAGGTTCATTTTTGCGTTGAACACAAAGTCACGCATCAATCAGTAAAGCGAATGAATTATAAGATAATTGTTGGAACCGTGTTGTTTACGCTGTTTGTGACGCTCCAATCTGAAGCGCAACGCCGTCGTCGGACACCTTTTGAACAGTACACTACCGTAAGTTTTGGGGCAGGGACGTCTAGCTATGTGGGGGATTTAGCGCCTTATCGTACGCCAGTAAATACGCTATTCAAAACTATGCGCTGGAATGTGAATGCGGCTTATACTAAGCATTTTACGCCTCACTTGGCGGCACGATTGGGATTTACTTGGGCACAAATTTTTAGTGATGATGAGTATTATAACCGTGGAGGGTTACCTTCGTCGAGTGGGTATGTTAGAAACCTTCACTTTCGTAACAATCTGAAGGAGTTTAGTGTGGTGGGCATTTACAAATTTATGGGAGATGGGCGGAGTCCTAATCGTCGTTCTAAGTTTACTCCTTACATTTTCGCGGGAATTGCATTATTGGCACATAATCCCAAGGCTATGGTGCCTGATACAACCCCTTATGAAATGTATCCAAAAAATAAACGTTGGATTGCACTTCAGCCACTTGGAACAGAAGGACAGGGGCAGTCTGAGGGAGCAAAACCTTACTCATTGGTCACTTATTCGATTCCTTTTGGACTAGGTTTTACTTGGAAAATCAATGATCAGTGGAACATAGGGGTGGAGGGAGGTTTTCGCTTTACGGGTTCCGATTATTTGGATGACGTAAGTACTTTTTACCCAAATCCAGATATTCTTAAAAATGACATGGCACGAGCGATGTCAAACCGTACACGGGAGCAGATTGCTGCACGTACAAAAAACGATAGAAAGGCAACGGTATCGAGAATTGTGTATCCAAATGAGCCAAACAGGGATCCATTTGCTACGCCACTTGATGGATGGAAACAAGGTGATTATAGAGGTAATGCTGCCCGCAAAGATGCATTGATACTTTCGAGCTTCACCGTAAGTTATGTGTTACCAACTAAAATTAAATGCCCGCCGATTCGTTAAGTCATTGTACAGTGATTAAAGGCGAAAAGGCACTAAACAAGAATTAATCATAGTGAATAACAAACGGCAAATTTATATCATTGGCTTCCTTTTGGGAGCCTTTTCTTTACAGGCAGTAGCCCAGCGGTGGAATGTGGGAGCTGGATTGGGAGGATTGAATTATAAAGGAGACTATGCTCCATTTTTTAACCCTAAAAACTATTTGCCAGGTGGGCACGCTTTTGTGCGATACAATGCCTCAAAGGCGGTGTCGCTACGATTAGGGGGGGATTTGGGAGTGATTGGGGCAAAAGATAGCCGTTCGTCAGATCCATTTAATCAAGCTCGTAATGGTTCGTTTCGGTCGAGAGTAACGGAGGGGGATTTGATTCTTGAGTATAATTTTTTGAATTATTCTCAACGCCGCAAAGATGTCAACTGGACTCCCTACTTGATGGGAGGTTTGGGCTTTTATAAGTTTAAACCCCGAACCAAAACGGCCACCTACAAAACTACCCAGATGAATATCCCTTTTGGAGCGGGAGTGAAGTGGGAGTTTAAACGCCCGTGGAGCCTAGAGTTTGAGTTTGGAACTCGTGCGCTTTTTACTGATTACTTAGACGATTTGGGAGATAACATACCTTTATCCCAAAAAACGCAACTGGGCAACCCAACAACGCGCGATAAGTATTACTACACGTCGATAACGCTAAGTTACACGTTTTACAGCATTATTTGTCCCCCTGGATTTTCAACCGACTAATCAGCGGAGAGAGGAGAGAAAAGATGTACTTTTGTCTCCTCTTTTGTTTTTAAAGATATGCAGCTACACTTTCATCGCTTCGATTTACTGCTTCGTCATACGTTCACTATCGCGCACGATTCTCGTGACGTTCAGCCTACGCTTATTATAGAACTACGAGACGGCGACGTTCGTGGTTTTGGAGAGGCTACTTCCAATAAATACTACGGCATCACAATAGAGGGAATGATAGAGCGCCTAGAGCAAATCAGGGAACTGATTGAGCACTATGACTTACAGTCGCCCGAAAGGTTTTGGCAGTTAACAAATCAGCATCTACACGATATTCCTTTTGCGCAATGTGCTTTGGATGAAGCCGCTAATGACCTTTGGGCTAAAAAACAAGGGAAAAAGTTGTACGAAGCATGGGGATGGTCGGCCGAAAATATTCCTATTACTGATTATACCATTGGCATTGATAATATCGATAAAATGGTCGCCAAAATGCAAGAATTTCCTTGGCCATTGTACAAAATTAAATTGGGGACGACCGAAGACTTAGAAATAGTTCGTACGCTACGGAGCCATACTGATGCAGTGTTTCGAGTGGATGCCAACTGCGCTTGGACGGCCCAACAAGCTATTGAGTATAGTCATGAATTGAAAGCACTTGGAGTGGAGTTTATTGAGCAGCCTTTGAAAGCGGACGATTGGGAAGGAATGAAGCAAGTGTTTGCCGAGAGCGCTCTGCCGTGTATCGCGGATGAAAGCTGTATTGTAGAGACAGATGTGGCTAAGTGTTCAGGTTATTTTCACGGGGTCAACGTCAAATTAACAAAATGTGGAGGGCTCACGGCGGCTAAACGGATGTTGGCAGAAGCCAAATCGCTAGGAATGAAAACGATGGTGGGCTGTATGAATGAAAGTAGTGTCGGTATTTCGGCGATTGCTCATTTGTTACCACAGCTCGACTATGTGGATATGGATGGAACATTGCTCATTGCTAATGACCCTGCCTCGGGAGTTACGTTTGACTTTGGGAAGGTTATTTTTGCCTCCGAGAATGGCACAGGGGCTCAATTACGTTGACATCAACATTGATTTATTTTGGATTCAGTTAACTATCATCAAATTACTCACTTGCCCAATCGGACGATTGAGTTGGACGGCCAAATGTATCTTTACTTTAGCGGTACTGCTTACTTAGGTTTGCCCCAAAATCTACATTTTCAGACACTTATTCAAGAAGGGTTGCGAGAATATGGAAGTGTGTATGGAAGCTCGCGCAACGGAAACCTGCAGTTGGGTATTTACGAACAAGCGGAGTCAAAATTGGCTTCTTGGACTGGTGCCGAAGCCGCCTTGACATTATCTTCGGGGATGTTGGCAGGGCAGGTCGCAATTCGACAGTTGATGTTAGACGGTTATGAATTTTGGTATTCTCCCGACGTTCATCCAGCGGTTTGGCACTTGCCTCAAGTCACCATCCCTTCGGGAACGTTTGATGAATGGGTGGACGCAGTCGTACATTCAGCTAAAACGGAAGGAAAGGAAAAGGTAGCTTTAGTGACCAACTCGGTCGATGCACTTCGGGGTAAATTGTATTCGTTTGATTGGGTAACGCGTCTACCCAACGACCAAGAATGGGTGCTGTTGGTAGATGACTCACACGGATTGGGGGTAATTGGTAAGGACGGGAAAGGTATTTGGGGGCAAATTCCGACGGTGCCACACGTGCGGGTGATCGTGACTGCTTCGTTGGCCAAAGCGATGGGACTTCCAGGCGGAGTAGTGTTTTCGGATAAAAATACCCTCCAAACAATTCGTGCTACGGCGTATTTTGGCGGTTGTTCCCCCATTGCTCCTGACCACTTGTATGCTTATTTACACGCTACCGATTTGTACGAAAGGGCGTACCAACAATTGAGAAAAAATATAAAACAGTGCTCCGAGTTGTTGGCTCCTTTAGAGCTTTTTACGGCTGCAAATGGGATATTTCCTGTGTTTTATACTCCTCATGATGAATTGTACCCGTTTTTACTACAGCGTGGTATTTTTGTGTACAGCTTTGCCTATCCCAAACCCACCGACCGTGCCAATACTCGGGTAGTGTTGAGTGCTTGGCATACGGAAAATGACATTGAAACATTGGCGAATGCGTGCCGAGCATTTGTCAAAATAAAGTAAGATTTTTTTCGCCACCTCGGTTGTAAACTTCACTCTTCAGATGCGACGCTTCGTCGTATTTTGCTGTTTTCATGCCAGATTTTATAGGAGCTTTGGCTATTCAATTAATCAAAAGCTCACTAATAACCCTTTTGGCCATGAAAACTTTCTTTCTTATTACACACATTGCTTTTGGATTTTTAGCCCTCGGGGTGGGAATCGTGCCGATGCTTTCCAAAAAAGGAAATCGACTTCATAACCAAACAGGATTAGCCTATTATTGGTCGATGATGATTGTGGCTTTTTCGTCCATTGGGCTAGTTTTGACGAGTCAGTTCAACGATGGTCGTTTATTCTTGACAGGCATTGCTGTATTTAGTTTTTATTTATGTTTTACGGGAAAAAGAGCGTTGCAACAGCGCGGCAATGAACCTGTTCGCTGGTATGACTGGGCCGTTTCGTCGGCCATGGGCTTTGCGTCGTTGATGATGATGGCCTACGGACTGTATTACGTGCAGCGCTCCATGGTAGCGGGCCAAGTATATTCGATGAGTATCTTATTTTTGGCTTTTGGACTATTTAGTGGTACCAATGCTCTTTACGATTTTCGTAAGTACCTTTCTCCTGAAAAAGCAAAGTATGGATCCAAAGAATGGTTTTTTATTCACATTGAACGAATGGGTGGTTCATACATTGCTACGTTTACTGCGTTTGCGTTGGTCAACATTCGCTACATTTTCCCCGAAGCTCCTACGGCTGTTGTGGTTGGAACCTGGATTATGCCTGGAATCGTTGGCGGGTTCTTCATTGGGCGTGCCGTTCGAAAATACGCTGCTAAATTTCACCTCACAGTACAATAAAAGTAGTATGCAAGCCTACTAAGTTAAAGATTAACTTCTATATTTGCCTAAACTGATACCAACTCACAACAGGCAATGCGCAAGGAAAAAACGGTCGACTTTCATATCAAATGGGCTTGGCACGCCATTTCGAGAATGTACAATACCTATGCGTCGCGGCGCTACGACATGACAATGGCGATTGGGTATGTATTGCTTAATGTTGACATTGACCACGGAACGCCTGCTACCAAGATTGGGCCTTCTATCGGGATGGAGCCACGGAGCTTGACCCGTACGCTCAAAACGCTCGAAGAACGAGGCTGGATTCGTCGCGAGACGGACGAGGCTGACAAACGCTTTGTGAAGGTATTTTTGACGGATGAAGGTAAGCGTAAACGTGAACAGGCGCGCGAAGGTGTCATCTCGTTTAATACCATGCTGCGTGATCAAATACCGTTGGATAAACTGGTCGTTTTTTTTGAAGTTATCAAAGAAATAAATCGCTTGGTCGAAGAAGAAAATATCAAACTCAAAGCGGAAAATCTTCTGAATGAAGATATGTAACGATTGATTTATCCGTCGATTCTTCCCATTCGTCCTTGTTTTTACCCACTTTACGTAGTTTTTGTAGGCTACGGTGAAGTGGGTTTTTACTTTTGTAATGTATCCATTCGGCAAACCATCGTACAATTTTCAATGAATTAGTATGATTAAAATAAATATTTAAAAAGTACAATAATTGTTTTTGGATAGCTAGTGTAAAATTTGAAAATAAATTGAAACACTACTGACATAGGGTTGTCACTTTCACTCTTTTATTTTGTATTACAGCTCTTAATTAACTTACTAGCTACTTATAAGCTAAAATTTCGCTAAAAGAACAATAAAAAAAAACTTAGGAAACTTTGAACTTTCATGGAGTTTCCCAAGTTTCGTATAAAAAAAGTGAAAAACTAAGTACAGTAAGAGTGAGAGAAAGAATCTTAGATAAAGCCCAAGAATTGTTTTTTCGTTACGGGGTAAAAAGCGTAACAATGGATGATATCGCAAGAGAATTGGGCATTTCTAAAAAGACCATTTATCAGCATTTTGAAGACAAAAACGCAATGGTGTATGCAGGGGTTGAGCACCATTTTTCTTGTGACCGCGACATCGCCGAACAAATGCAAAATGAAGCCCCCGACCCCATTGCTGAGGTGGTGATGACCTCCGAAATGATGCGCCAAACGATGGCGGGAATGAACCCAACGGCCATTTTCGATATCAAAAGGTATTACCCGCAAGCGTGGGATTTGTTCTCCAAGTATAAAAAAGAATTTATTCTGGAGATGGTCAAGAAAAACCTTTTGAAGGGGATTGAAATGGGATTGTACCGCTCCACCATCAACGTAGATGTACTGTCGCGGTTGAGACTCGAACAAATCGAAATGGGGCTAGATCCGTACCTCTTTCCGCTGGGACAATTTAACCCACTGGATACGCAATTGGAGTTGCTAGACCACTTTCTGCGCGGAATTGTGACCATTGAAGGACTAAATCTGTATGAAAAATATGTAACCAAACAGCTTTCAACGCCTATATCCACTATGGCATTTTTTAGCCAAAAGAATACCTATTAACAGCTCATTTTTTTTAATAACCCCACAATTTTATAATCAACACTTTACTATATGCCACAATTTCGACAACACTGGAAATGGCTGGTGCTACTTATGTTACCACTGTTTCCGACGTACAGCCAAACGCGTTATTCACTTCAGGAAGCCATTCAGTACGGACTAACGCACAATATCAATGTCAAAAATACCCAAACTGACGCTCAAAGCGCCGAATCTCGCATCGGCGAAATCAGATCAATAGGGCTTCCACAAGTGACTGGTTCGGTCAGTATTATGGATAACCTTATTATTCAACGAGCGTTCTTACCTGCGGTCTTTTTTGACCAAAATGCTCCTGCTGATGCTCCTCCGATTGCCGTTCAGTTTGGGGTGAAATACTCAGGTAATGCTGGGTTACAACTTTCTCAAATTTTATTCAACGCACAGTGGTTGCTAGGTTTAAAGGCCGCACAAGCCTACCGAGAATTGGCGGTTAAGAATGTAACTCAATCGAAAATTCAAGTAGCTGAGAGTGTCTCTAAAGCGTATTACAGCGTGTTAGTAGCCGAAGAAAGAGCAAAAGTGCTTGATTTAAACATTCAGCGTTTAGATAGCCTCACGCGTGAAATGAGCGCCATGAATCAAAAAGGTTTTGTTGAAAAGTTGGATGTTGATCGTTTGGAAGTGTCACTTAACAACCTCAAGACAGAACGTACCAAAGTTCAAAACCTCGTTGATTTGAGTTACTACATGCTCAAATTTCAGATGGGAATGAAGCTTGATGAACAAATTGTTTTGGCGGATCGAATCAGCGAAAACGACGTGGAGCGCCTCGCTCGTGAAGTAAAAGCAGACGATGGCAGCGGTTTTAGCTATGATCAACGGGTTGATTATTCGATTTTGAAGAGCAACCTTTTGCTTTCTGAAATGGACGTGGAGAACAACAAACGAGGGTATTATCCAACCGTAGCGTTGTTTGGAGGATACGGGTACAATACAGGGCGCAATAGCTTCGGAGATGTATTTGGTTCGCCTTGGTTCAACAACGCAAACATTGGTTTGAGTGTCAACATCCCCGTATTTGATGGATTTGCGAAGAAGTATAAAATTCAGCAAGCCAAGTTTACGGTCGACAAAGTAAAACAAAGCTTGAGTTTAGTCGAGCAGTCGATTGACTTACAAATTCGTAGTGCCAACATTACCATTATCAATGGCCTCGAAACACTCAAAAACCAAAAGCGTAACTTGGATTTAGCCCAAGAAGTAGTACGTGTTTCTAAAATTAAATACCAAGCGGGTACGGGTTCAAACATCGAAGTGATTAACGCTGAATCGGCCTTGAAAGAAGCACAGACCAACTATTTTGCATCGTTGTACGATTTACTGCTTGCTAAAATCGACCTCGACAAAGCAAAGGGGAAGCTAACTCCTTAGGTGTCTTTCAGACGTGGATAAATGGCTAGTTTGAACAACTAAAACAAAAATTGAAATCTTAATCATGAATACATTGGTAAAATATACTACAGATAAAAAAGCTCCTGTCGCGGGGCTGGGGGCTGCGATTCTTTTTGTACTTGTTACTGCCTGTGGAGGCGAGAAAGGTGCTAACACACTGGCAGGGAAAAAAGAAGAATTAGCCAAACTGAAAGCAGAGTCAAAGACATTGGCGGAAAAAATTGCCAAGTTGGATGCCGAAATCAAAGTGGCCGACCCAAGCATGAAAGCAGCGGAAAAGGTGTTTCCTGTGATAACCGAGGCCCTTCAAGCGCGTAATTTCAAAAGCTTTATCGAAATTCAGGGAACGGTAGAAACCAAAAATACGGCTACTGCCACTCCACGGATGGCAGGTACGTACACCACGGTGTATGTGAAAGAAGGCCAAAGCGTGAAAGCGGGGCAATTGTTGGCAAAAATCGACAATGCCATCTTGCGCGACCAGATTGCGGCTTTGAAACAACAAATGGAATTGGCCAATACTGTTTTTGAGAAGCAAAAAGGGCTTTGGGATCAAAAAATCGGTACAGAGATTCAGTACTTGCAAGCTAAAAACAACAAAGAAGCATTGGAGAAAAACCTAGCGGTTTTGGAAACCCAAGTGGACTTGTACAACGTGTATGCACCCATCAGCGGTGCTGTAGAACGTGTAATGGCTAAGACGGGTGAAGTTGCTGCGCCAGGAATGCCTTTGGCAAGTATCGTCAACTTAGGAAGTCTAAAAGCTACTGCTAATGTACCTGATGTCTATATCAGTCACATCAAAATGGGAGATGCCGTAAAGGTACAATTGCCTGATTTGAACCGTGAAATCAATGCCCGTGTAACGTTTATTAGCAAATTGGTGAATCCAGCCAACCGTACCTTCAAAATCGAAGTAACGATTCCGACCAGCAGCGACATTAAGCCCAATATGCTTTCGGTGTTGAACATTGCCGATATTAATAAGTCGAATGTGTTGGTGATTAAACAGAACTATATTCAGAGCACTGAATTTGGCGATGTCGTATACGTAGCAACCACGGAAGGCAACAAAAAAGTGGCTAAAGGCCGTAAGGTAAAAACAGGGGTAGCTTATAACGGAGAAATCGAAATTTTGGAAGGACTCCAAGCGGGCGATTTAATCATTACAGATGGTTACCAAGACTTGGTCGATGGTCAGGCAATTAGTTTCTAAAAACTGTTAATTGTTATTCGTTAATGGGTAACCGTACTGATGTTGGTAACCAATTAATTGACAACAATTAACCTAAACCGTAAGGTTATGACAACCCTAAAAGACTTCAAAGTGACGCGTTGGTGTTTAGAAAATAAAACCACCGTCTATCTTTTCACAGCTATAATTTCTCTTGCGGGCTTGTTCGTGTATTTCACGATGCCCAAAGAACAGTTTCCCGAAATCGCCGTTCCGACGGTCATTGTATCGACGATTTATCCAGGGGCGAGCCCATCGGATATTGAGACGGTCATCACTAAACCCATTGAAAAGCAGATAAAAGCTGCCAGTGGGGTGACAAAAATTAAATCAAACTCGATTCAAGATTTTTCGTTGATTACGGTAGAGTTTTCGACGGGTATCAAGGCACAGGAAGCCAAGCAGCGCGTAGCAGATGCGGTGGACAAAGCGTTGGTGGATTTGCCTTCGGACCGTAAACAAGACCCTGCGGTACAAGAAGTGAACTTTTCAGAGTTTCCGATTATGAACATCAACTTAGCGGGAAATTACTCGTTGAAAAAGTTGAAAGATTATGCGGAACAATTGAAAGATGAAATTGAATCTTTGCCCGAAATTACGCGAGTGGATATCGTAGGGGCGCTTGACCGCGAAATCCAAATCAACCTCGACTTGTATAAAATGCAAGCGGCAGGGGTATCGTTCTACGAAATTCAAAATGCGATTCAGGGAGAAAATATCAACGTCTCGGGTGGTGAGCTTAACGTAGATAACGTACGTCGTAACTTACGCGTAGTAGGGGAGTTTAAAGATGTTAGCCAATTGGAAAACATCATTGTTCGCTCTTCAACAGGTGCTACACTACGTTTGGCTGAAATTGCGGAAGTAAAAGATGGTTTTGCCGAAAAACAAAGCTACGCACGTTTGGATGGAAAATCGGTAATTACACTTAACGTCATCAAACGTGGAGGCGAGAACCTAATTTCGGCAGCGGATGAAATCAAGTCGATTTTGAAAAAGTACGAGGAAACGAAGTTTCCTGATGGATTGAAAGTCAGCTTGACCAACGATAGTTCAGAACGTACCAAAGTGGAGCTGAACGACCTTCTCAATACCGTTATTTTGGGCTTTATCTTCGTAGTACTTGTGTTGATGTTCTTCATGGGAGTTCAAGATGCGATTTTCGTAGGTCTATCCGTTCCACTATCTACCTTGGTAGCGTTTGTATTATTCCCCGTGATTGCTTCGGCAACAGGGATTACATTTACGCTTAACACCATCGTACTGTTTGCGTTCTTGTTGGGGCTTGGAATTGTGGTGGATGACGCGATTGTGGTTATCGAAAACGCACACCGCGTTTATAACGAAGATAAAAAGCTGACCCGTACCGAAGCCATTTCGTATGCGGCTGGTGAGGTGTTTATTCCTGTTTTGTCAGGTACGCTTACGACGATTGCACCGTTCTTGCCGCTCTTGTTTTGGCCAGGAATCGTGGGTGAATTTATGAAGTTTTTACCACTGACGCTGATTATTACCTTGTTTGCGTCGTTGTTTGTGGCTTATGTAATGAACCCAGTTTTTGCTGCATCGTCCCTAAAACGTGTGGAAGAACATGCCAACGAAGACAAATCGTTTAGAACCATTCTGAAACCATTGTTGGTGTTGTTGGGATTGGCCGCCGTAGGATACATAATCAACTTTGGAATCGGTAATTTACTTTTACTCATCGCCATCCTATATGTATTCAACCATTATATTCTGACACCAAAAATCATTGTACCCTTCCAAGAAAACGTCTTCCCTCGTCTCAAAAATGGTTACCGTAAACTCATCGCGTGGGTTATTACGGGCCGTCGTCCGTACGGAGTATTTGCGGGGGTTATTGGTATCTTGATTGGTACGTTCATCTTAATGGGTGCTTTCCCTCCAAAGTCGGTATTCTTCCCAAGTGGTGACCCAGATTTTGTGTACGTGTACTGCGTGATGCCGCAAGGAACGGACGCTTCAAAAACCAACGAGGTAATGAAGCAATTGGAAGACCGTGTGTATAGCGTCATCGGGAAAGATAGCCCAGTGGTAGCCTCGGTGATTACGAACATTGGTATCAACGCAGGGGATCCTTTCAACCCTGATCGCACTGTAGTACCTCACAAGGGAAAAATTACTGTAGCTTTTAAAAGCGTAGAAGAGCGTATTCACCATGGTGTTTCAACGGCCGATATTTTGGCGAAAGTGCGCGAGAAAGTTAAGGGTATTCCTGGGGCACAGGTAACGGCAGAGCCAGAAAGCAATGGGCCTCCAACGGGGAAACCAGTAACGATTGAGATTGCGGGGGAAGACTTCGGACAACTCGTGGATGTTACGGCTAAGGTAAAGGCTGCTATTATCAAATCAGGTATTCAAGGCATCGAAGAGTTGAAGTCTGACTTGGTATTGAATAAACCTGAAATTGTGATTGACATCGATCGTGAGCAGGCTGCTCGTGAGGGAATTAGTACGGCGCAGATTGCCCTACAAATTCGCGGAGCGTTGTTTGGAACGGAAGTTTCTAAATTCCGTGACGATAAAGATGATTATCCGATCATGGTGCGTTTGAAAGAAGGTGACCGCGGTCAAATTGAGAAGTTGTTGAGTATGAATATAGTGTACCGTGACATGAACCTTGGTGGAGTATTACGTCAGGTACCATTGAGTACGTTGACAAATATTCGCTATGCAACTACCTACAGTGGTATCAACCGTAAAGACCAAGAACGCGTCGTGACCTTGTCGTCGGATGTGTTAGGAGGTTTTAACGCTAACGAAGTAAACGCCCAAATCCAAGAAGTAGTTGACGGACTAGACATTCCACAAGGGTATACAATCCGCCTCGGTGGTGAGCAAGAAGAGCAGATGAAATCGATGCAATTCTTAGGAGTGGCATTTTTAGGAGCCATCTTGTTGATTTTCTTGATTTTGGTGACCCAATTCAACTCTACCAGCAAGCCATTTATCATCTTCTTTACGGTATTGTTTAGCTTGATTGGGGTCTTCCTTGGATTTATGATTACGGGCAAAACCATGTCAATCATCATGACGGGGGTAGGTATCTTTGCCTTGGCAGGGATTGTAATCAAGAACGGTATCTTATTGATTGAGTTTACCGATGAGTTGAAAACGCGGGGGTATCCTACTCGTCAGGCATTGATTGAGGCGGGAGCGGCTCGTCTGACACCCGTATTGTTAACGGCATCTGCTTGTATTTTGGGCTTGATTCCCTTGGCGTTGGGGATGAACATCAATTTCGTAACGTTGTTTACGGAGTTCAATCCTCAAATCTTTATCGGAGGTTTCAGTGCGTTGTTCTGGGGGCCGTTGGCATACACCATCATCTACGGTTTGTTGTTTAGTACTACCCTCACATTGGTAGTGGTACCAACGATGTACTGGATTGTAGAGCGTTTGAAGTTCCGTTTGGGCAAAAAGCCAGCGACTGAAGCGGTTTATACCTTCAACCCAGGTACCTCAAATGGCCACGGCAAACACATTGAAGAAGAAGTAGAACATTAATTATTTTGAAGGTTTAGAGAAGCTTGTTCTGAAAAAAGCCGCTCCACTGGAGCGGCTTTTTTTGTATTTGTTAAGCACGAGTTCACTAGTGGTTTGAAGGAGTGGAAACAAACTTCATCGCCAACGAATTCATGCAATACCGCTGACGGGTGGGAGAGGGACCATCGTAAAAAAGGTGGCCTAAGTGCCCATTGCATCGCCTACACCGCACTTCAATTCGTTCTTCTCGCTCCGAAAAATCACGTTTGAATAAAAGACAACTGGGCGTAGCAGGTTGCCAAAAACTGGGCCAACCCGTACCGCTGTCGTATTTTTGAGCCGAATGAAAAAGCAAATTGCCACAAGCTGCGCAGTGATAGTTGCCTTTGCCTTTAAAATCATGGTATTCGTTGGTAAAGGGAGCTTCCGTAGAGCCCTCCCGTGTGATGGTATAAACCCCGTCGGTAAGGATTTCTTTCCAAACGCTGTTGGGTAACCGTACCTCGGAAGTGTCCGTCAACGAAAAATAGGGGTTGTGTTTGGGTACTTTGCTGGCTCGCTGACAACTGCTATTTGTCACTAATACTAGCAATCCTATCCAACTTAGTCTCATTCGGATTTATGATGAATTTATTCTGGAAGTTTATAGATACTAACACTACGACCTAGTTCGAGATAAAAAGAATCGTCTTCGTTCAACTTTCTGATGAGAAGTAAATGCTGTTCAAACAGAGTAAGCAATTCTTGGTTGAAGATGTTGCCTAGAATTATACGAATTAATTTGCGGGGAGTATGCTGAAGAAAAAAGGAGTTGCGGAAATTTTCATCTTTTGTGATAACAATTAAACCATTATTATCAGCAAATTGACAAATTACTGAATCTTTGGTGTGCCACTTATTTTCTAATGAGTTGACATGAAATGACTCAAAACCATTGTTCGATAAAAATTTGACAAGTTTCAAGGAGATATGCACATCACAAATAAATTTCATTTTAGGCAGCCTCTCTAAGTGAACGTCCAGATACTAAAACTTTGGCATAACTAAGACAAGCAAGTATATCTTCTCGTTCTAATTCAGGATGGTCTTCTAAAATATTGTCAAAAGACATTCCTGCTCCTAGCATATCTATAATAACTTCAACAGGCCACCGCATACCCCGCACACAAGGTTTCCCATGACAAACTTCAGGATCAATCGTAATTCTTTCAAGATAGTGCATAGTATAACTGTTTATAGTGCAAGTTAGCAACAACTGATTGGATAAGCAATTGTGAATCACTGATACTGGTCGTTCTTTTAGTGAGCAACAATACCAGTATCAGTGAAGTATAATCTCTTAATACCGCCAACTCTTCAAATCGGCCCCTACGGGTGCTCCTGCTTCAATACGCTTCAAGATTTTAGGAATGTACATGGTATTGTAACGAAGTCGCGATACGTAGTTGGGTACGTTGGGGTCGCCATTCCAGCAGTGTTCAAAACGGTCGCCGTATTTTACTTCGCCGTTATAATGTGGATTCTTGGTTGTTTTTAAGAAATCTTCCATCAAGTACACGGCGTTGTTGAGGTAATAATTGTCCATATCGCCGCAGTAGATGTGAATTTTCCCTTCTAGTTTTTTCCCAACCGTTGCCCACCGACGTTTGAGAATGTGCATCAAATCATAGTTTTCTGACCAATATTGGGCTACACTGTGGTCGATTTTGCCCGTTTGTTTGTCCCAAATAGGTTTTGGATACCCATTTTCCCCCATGGGTGAGTAGGTAGCTTGCCAAATATCCCATTGGTCGCCTGAGCGTGAATTATCACCAATCGCTAATTCGCGGTGATTGATTTCTTCAATGGTACATTTGACTTGGCCTAAGTAGTTTCGCATTCCAGGACGTGCAGTTTTCTTGAAGTCGCTAGGCAAAAAGTAGGCGTTTTCGTCCTTATAAATATTAACAACGGTATAGGCTTCAAACGTAATGGGGTCAGGGCAAGCCGCAAAGCATCCATTGTACTCGTCAGGGTAAAAAACTTGCGCCGCGAGCGCTTCCCAGCCACCTGTACTGCCACCGTAAAGGAAACGCGCCCAACCTTGTCCAAGCCCTCTAAAACGCTTTTCAATTTCAGGAATTAACTCATACGTAATGGCATCACCGTAAGGACCCATATTGGCCGAATTGACCGCGTACGAATCGTCGTAGTAGGGCGTAGCGTGTTGGATTTCGACAATGAGCATTCGTGGAAAATCCTTGCTGGTCCATTGTTTGTAAAAATTATAGGCTTCTTGCCAAACAAATTTTTTATACCCATAAATACCAAAGCGTGCGATGTAATCAGTCGTGTCCATATCGGCTGGAGGAGGTGTCTCTTTGAAGCCATCAAAGTCGGCAGGGAAGTGACCGTGATTGATGCAAATGGGATACTTGGCTTCGGGATGTTCATCAAAGCCATAAGGCAAAAGTATGTGAGCCCCCAAATACATAGGCCGCCCCCAAAACTCGGTCAAAAGCTTACTTTGTATTTTGATGTGTTTGATGTACTTGGTATCTTTTGGCTCAGGGAGAACGGGGTTTTCTTGGTCAAGTACCAGCTTAACTACTTGTTTTGCTTTTGGGTCGTACTTGATTTTAAAGGGCTTCGAAAACAAGTTTCCTGGTGCCGTTCGGTAATTTTGGCCTTCGCCTCGGTCCATCGGCAGTTTTACTGTATGGCCTGTTTTCAGCTTAAATGTTTCATATTTATGCAAAAGTGCCTGTACCCAGTATTCCCCCGCAGGAAAATCTTTTAACGACTGAATAGGATAACCGTAAGCCGCCGCTCCTACCAACGCAGGTTTATCAGCTTGCCAGCCATCGACATTTTGGCCGAATAATTGTTGTGAATTAGCTTCATCGCTTATCTGAAAACGAGGTTCCGATTTGTCGTCTTTGGCCAAAAACAGCATTAAGCGTCCGTCGAAAGAGCTTCCCTTTGATTTGGGAAAACTGACCGAAAATTGAGTTTGTGCAAACGAAACGTAAGCACAGCAAAGAAAAAGAAATAAAGGTACGGTTCTCATGAGAAACTAGTTTGTGATTTATGTAAGTGTTAGTACGTAGAAAAAGGTGTATTCTTACTACTTTTGAGCCACCTTTAGAGTTGATTAAGAAGTTAAATTAACCAATAAATGGAAATAGACATTATCGCTGGAGCGCGTCCTAATTTTATGAAAATTGCGCCAATTATAGAAGCAATTGGGCAATTTGGAGAGAAAAAAATTTCGTATCGACTTATTCATACGGGGCAGCATTATGATAAAAAAATGAGTGGTACGTTTTTCGAGGAGTTGGGGATTCCTGAACCTTCAATCAACCTCGGAGCGGGTGGAGGTACGCAAGCAACGCAAACGGCCAATATTATGGTTGGTTACGAAAAATTGCTGATGGAAAAATCAACAGATATGTGTTTGGTGGTGGGTGATGTAACTTCTACGATGGCCTGTTCTATCGTTGCCAAAAAAGCTAATTGCCTCGTTGCGCACGTAGAAGCAGGTATTCGCTCGCGAGATTTGACCATGCCAGAAGAAATAAATCGCATGGTAACGGATGCCATTACGGACTACTTTTATACCACTAGCGAAGTCGCTAATACTAACTTACGACAGTTGGGCGTGCCCGAAGATAGAGTAGTTTTTGTGGGAAATACAATGATTGATACGTTGTTGAAAAACCTATCTCGCCTCAAAAAACCTACCGTTTACGACGAGTTAGGTTTGAAGGAGAAAGACTATTTTGTGATGACACTCCATCGCCCTGCCAATGTAGACGGAGAACAAAAGTTGAAAGAACTGATTGAAGAAATTATCCAAGCGTCACAGCAGCGCCCTGTTGTCTTTCCAGTGCATCCACGTACGGCTCAAAATCTCAAAATGATTGGTTTGGAGGCTCCTAACCTATATCTTGTTGAGCCATTGGGCTACTTGGAGTTTAATTATTTGGTCAAATATGCCAAAGCTGTAGTGACGGATTCGGGAGGAATTACCGAAGAAACGACCGTGATGCAAGTGCCATGTATTACCTTACGTGACAATACCGAGCGCCCCGAAACGATTACTATTGGTACCAATGAACTGATTGGAACGAACCCTAAGAACATACAGCCTGCCTTTGACAAATTGTTGTCGGGACAGTGGAAGAAGGGAGGGGTTCCGCCGCTATGGGATGGTAAAGCGGCCGAACGTATCGTGAAACATTTACTGACTATCGCCTGATATGAAAAAAATATTGGTCTATACGAAGATGAATTTCGGTATTCCAGCGAATAGCGGTATCAAAAAAAAAGTATTCGCACAAGCGCAGGCTTTTAGAGCGCATGGCTTGGAGGCCGACTTTCTATACATTGAAGGTAACAGTATCAAAATTGAGACTTCTACAAGTGTACATGAACATAAAGCGCAAGGTAAGTTTGACTACCTAACCTACTTGTACGGAGGGTTTTTAAAAGACTTCCCCATTGAACAGTACGATTATATTTATATCCGCCACTTTTTGACCAACCCTCTCTTTTTATGGATGTTGAGGAGAATCAAACAAAAGAAGCCAAGTTGCAAAATCTTCATGGAGATTCCAACGTATCCGTATCGTTTTGAATTTCGAGACATGCCATTAGTGAAACGAATCGGTCTCTGGTTAGATGAGCGCTGTGTTCCTTACTTTCACAACTATATCCATCGAATTGTGACATTTTCTGCACAAGAAAAAATTGCAAGTATCCCGACAATTCGCACCGATAACGGTATTGATATTAATCAATTTGGGCTTGTAAAACAAGCAACTTTCGATGGTTCGAGCTTGCATCTGTTGGGTTTAGCAAACGTCCAAACGTGGCATGGTTTTGATAGAGTAATTGAAGGGCTGAAGAATTATTATCAAACAAAACCTGCGGTCAGTGTCATCTTTCATATCGTAGGCATGGGAAGCGAGCTACAAATGCTGAAAGACTTAACTGCCAAATATGGATTGAGCGATGTTGTTAAGTTTCATGGATTCGTTACGGGGCCAGAGTTAGTAAAACTGTTTGAAACCTGCCATATCGGGATTGGTAGCTTAGGAATGCACCGCATAAATGTCGCTGATGGACAAACTTCGACGCTTAAATCACGCGAGTATGCCGCGCGAGGATTACCTTTTGTGATTGGACACAAAGATAGAGGTTTCCCAGAAGGGTATCCGTTTTTCTTGGAATTGAAAGCAGACGAACAGCCCATCCGTATCAATCAGTTGCTTGATTTTTACAAAAAGGTACAAGAAACGCCCAATTATTCGATGCTGATGCACGAGTATGCGCGTGAAAATTTGACGTGGAAGGTAAAATTAGCCAATGTTGTCAAAGCTTATTTAGAAGACTAAAATTATGTCAAAAAATAAGGTGGTTATTACAATTCCTATTTACCGAAAACAACCAACACCCGAAGAAGTACGTTCTCTACAACAAGTTGTAAAAGTATTGGGAGAGTATCCAATCGTTTTTTTTTGTGGAGAAACGTTTGACGAAAGCCCGTACTTAGCTTACTGTCCTGCGGCCAAAACAGAACGCTTTAAAGATGATTTCTTTACTTCAGTAACGGGCTATAGCCGTTTGTTGCTATCACCCAGTTTTTATCACCGCTTTATTCAGTTTGAGTACCTGCTTATTTATCAGTTGGATGCGTATGTATTTAAAAATCAGCTGCTAGAGTGGTGCGAAAAGGGCTACGATTATGTAGGTGCTCCGTGGATTGAGCGCCCTCCACTGGTTAATGGTAAACCTAAAGTTGATATTCAAAATTGGTTTGTTGGCAAAGTTGGGAACGGAGGACTATCGCTTCGGAAAGTACGCTCACATTACCGCAATACTCTTGTTTTTAAGTCAATAATCCGTTTTTTTGAAAAAAATGAGGATATGTTTTGGGGCTTATTTCTATATTGGCTAAATCCTTTTTTTCGTAGGCCGCATTGGAAAGAAGCATTACGATTTGCCTTTGAGATGAACCCCCGTAAAGCGTATGAACTTACGCAACAAACATTGCCATTTGGGGTTCATGCGTGGGAAAAGTATGATAAAGAATTTTGGAATCAGTGGATTGATAAACGATAGTTTTTTATAAACCCGTAGACGAGTATGCTAGTAATAGGCGCAGGAGGGCACGCTCTCGAAGTATTGGATGTACTGGTTCAGGATAATTATCCTCATCCAATTTATTTTTATGATGATATTAATCCTGACAATCTCTTGTTTAGAGGGTATCCCGTATTGAAATCGTTGGAAGATGTACGGCGAGAGTTGGGTGAAAAATTTTTCTTTGTACTAGGTATTGGCAACTCTAAAGCGCGAAAGTTTTTATACGAAAAATTTACGGGTTTAGGGGGGAGTTTATCTTCCGTTATTTCAAGCAAAAGTGTTATTTCAGGAGCGCCAATCAATAAGTGTTTTGACGTAATGAACCTGTGTTATTTGGGGCCAGAAACTGCCGTTGGAAAAGGAACGCTCATAAATACAGGGGCACAAATTCACCACGAAGTAAGCATTGGAGAGTTTTGTGAAATATCGCCAAGGGCATTGCTTCTAGGAAAAGTACAAGTAGGAAACAATTGTAGCATTGGTGGCAACGCCACTATTTTGCCCAAAGTGAAGATTGGAAACAATGTGGTCATAGGGGCAGGCTCGGTCGTTACGAAAGATATTCCTGACAATCAGCTGGTGATAGGAGTTCCAGGTAAAATAGTAAAAAGCTTAGATATATAAGATGGCGGTTCGTATTCTACATATCATCGACGATTTAAAGTTTATTGATTATTGTAAAGCTACGTATGAAATAGAGCAAATTCAGAATGTGTACCTGCCTTTTAATGAGGTAGAATGGGAAACAGTTCGCATTAACTTTGATTTTATTTTTATTCACTATCTCCGCCGTAATTATTACCGCTTATTTGCTGAAAACTATTTTGATGCTACTAAAATCGTTTGGGTAGTTTGGGGGGCAGATGCATTTTCCCTCGGTAAGTTCTTTAATAAACACCTGATGCCTAAAACGTGGCGGTACCGAATTAGAAATTCATTTAAAAAGAGTACTTCACTCGGGTTAAAAATTGCGATAAAATCGCTCATTCCTTCATTTTTTGACCAGCATCCGATGTATAAGGAGGTGTTGTTGGGTATTGATAAGATAAAAAATATTATTGTATTAATGCCCAACGATGCGGTTGAATTACAGACGGAATATGGAGTAAATGCAAACTTTTTTCATATCAATTACGTCGATCCGATTTTTACCAAGCAAACGACTTTTGAGTTCAATAAAGGGAATTTTATCTTGCTGGGAAATTCAGCGGAGTTTACCAACAATCACATTGATGCCCTTGATCTTATTTCTCTTCAAGCCCTTGGCCATCGAAAACTATTGATTCCACTAAGTTATGGGGATGCTATTCAGGCAGAAAGTGTGGATAAGTATGCAAAACAAAAGTTGGGTACCCAAGCGGTAAGCCTGAGAGATTTTATCTCATTTGATGACTATGTGAAGCTGATATCGCAGTGTGAAATAGCCATTATGCCCCACATTAGGCAGCAGGCGATTGGTAATATTGTGAAGCTACTTTTGCAAGGAACCCATATTTATTTCCATCCCGCTTCGAGTGTTTATCAGTTTCTAAATGAGAAAGGATTTGTCGTTTCTACGCTTCAAGAGTTGACCAAAATAGAGGGTTTAAGCGAGCAGCAAAAGGTACAAAACCAGCAATTAGCTTTTCAATACTTCGGAGCGGAGGCCATTCACGAGAAAGTAAGAGAGCTTATACGTACGCTAACGGCTAGTTTTTTGTAGCACGTATCCAGTAACCAATGGTCTCTAATTTCCAGTCGTAATCTAATTTATCGAATAGCGGAGCAGTAGCTTGTAATAAGTACCAAATAGGACGTAAAATCGCATAGGTAAGGGCACGTCGTGGGTAACTGCCTCGTATCCAACGGCTAGAAAAGTAATTGAATTTGAGTGCTCTTGTAGTAAAATATCCAGCCATTGCTTCGACTTCTACCGTAGTAAAACCCGCTTTTTTAAACATTTTTTCGAGGGCAAATGGCGTGTAGCGAAAAAAATCGTAGGGAGCCTCGTGAATCATCCATTGAAACGGCACTTGCATAATGAATGCTCCTTGTGGTTTCAGAATTCGATAAGCCTCGTTGAGCATTATCTGTGGCTCTGAGAGGTGTTCCAAAACGGAGATTGAAATAATAAAATTGGCTTGAGCATCTTCAATAGGTAACGGTGCGTTTAAATCGGCGACCACATCCGCTTTTAATTCGTGCGGCGTAGACGACCAATCGACTCCTACGTAGTTGGCACCCTTTGCCCGAAAAATAGCTTCGTAAGGTTTTTCTCCACACCCTAAGTCATAAATGGTACCACTAAGCTCTTTTTGTAAAGTAGTTAGACGCTGGCCCATGAGTTTGTAAAACAGCCAGTTATGAGCTTTTTTATTGGGGTGATTTATATTCATTTTATTTTTTGAAGTAGTAAATTCCACACTTTAGTGACATCATCCGATATTTCCCATTTTATGAGCAAGTAGGAAAAAATCAATAAAATAACGGTTGATTTGAGGGTAATTGTACTGATTTTGGCGATTGGAGAAGTGCCCAGACTGGGAATAAAATAGCCAACCAAAAAGCAGATTAGTAAAATGCCTAGGCCAATTAAATCTTTTTTATGAAATGGATTGAGTTGATAAATAGAGCGTACTATTAAAAAACGGATAATAGAAGACAATAAAGAAATACTAGCTGTGGCTAAAGCAGAACCCAAAACGCCAAAAATAGGAATCAAGAAATAATTGGCGAAGACGGCTAAGACTGCCAAAAAAATGTACAAATAAGTGTTATAACGAAAATAACTTGAAAACGAGATAAGTTCATTATTAAGGCCCAAACTCATGTCTATCCATTTGGCTAGACCTATCACAATTACTATCCATTTTCCTTGTAAGTAAATGTCACTTTTAGGAAGTAAGCTTAATACATTTTCGATGCTACAACTGATTAACAGAAGCATAATTCCCCCAATAAGCATCAGATTTAAAGCTGATTTTTTATACAACTCATCAATCTGTTTTGTATTTCTTTCGTAAACCGCTGTGGCTAAAATAGGCCCCGTAATTTGCCGAATTGATTTTGAGGGAATTTCAATAATAGAAGCAATATAAGAGGCAACAATAAAAATAGCCACCGCTGTAGTCCCAATCTGGTTGGCGATGATATTTCTGTCCAAGAATAGCACTAGATTTACTCCTATACCTCCTATGATAATGATAAGGCCGTACAAGAGCATCTCTTTGATAATTGTCTTGCTCCACTTCTTAGATAAAGGAACGATAAAAAGATGCCCTAACTTTTTGATGTACAGAATAAGTACGACGATAATTAGAAACATACTAACCACGTATAAATATAAAAATACCTCAAAATTGAAAAGCCCAATGCCAACTCCGACAACAAGTAAAATTGTGAATCCTCTAAAAATAACTTCACGTAAAAAAGTAGGAATAGCTGTTCGTCCAAGCCCACGAATGTATGTCTCTATAACAAGGATGTAAGTCCAGCTAAGGGTAATGGGGATATTTAACCACAAATAAGGCAATATCGAGGGTGATTTTTTTTGGTAAAAAAGCTGTATTTCTTCAAAAAATAGAAGATAGCCAATGACAAAAAGTATAAAGCCTACTAAGGGTACTATTAGAATAAACATTAAAAAGCCGTTATGCTTTTCTTCGTTATTTCTAAACCTTGAAAAAAAACGATCGCACACACTCGGAATTCCAAGGTGTGCAATCGCTGCAAAAATAAGGCTATTTTCAAGTAAGATTCTTGAGATACCCAGCTCATCGGGAGTGAGAAATTGGGTAGAAATAAAAAGCGTGTTAATCGCTCCTAATAGTACGCCTATATAGAAACCAATACTTGATTTTAGGCTTTGCCTGAAGATTAATCCCATTTATACTTTCTCTTGTGGCCTTTTAAAATCTAAAAATATCGCCAATACTAAAGAAAGTCCTAATAGTAATGAAGCAATCCAATCAATATTTTGCCCTTTACTCACTGTTTTAGGCTCGAATCTGAATTCAATAGTATGCTTTCCAGACGGAATCACCATGGCTCTCAAGACATAGTCTGCTCTAAAATGAGGTGCTTCTTGTCCGTCAATAAATGACTTCCAATCGTCATTTCCTTTGTAATACATTTCAGAGAAAACGGCAATTTGAGGAGCGGATGCGTTTGACTCGTAGGTCATTTTTGTAGGATGATAATTTGTCAGACGAATGCTACCCGTTGAGTCTGATGAAGGTTTAGCGCCTTTAAGAATGTTCTCAAAACGCTTATCGACAACGGCTGTACGAGCAGGGTTGAGGCTGTCCAACGCCGTCATTTCTTCATCGGCACTATTAACCATTTTCACTTCCCTTACAAACCAAGCATTGCCTAACGCACCAGGATTTTGCTGAGCAATGGGTTGTTTTTTGTCATCTAAAACGATAAAGTACTTGGTATTGAGCATGTTAAAGACGGCCATGTTATTCTTGACCATTTGACGCTCAATGAGGTCTTGCGTACGGCGTAGTTTAGAAGCACTATATCCTCCTATCGACTTATGGAAAGCCGAAGCTCTAGGGTCGGCAAATGGATTGCTTGTTACATCAAGCACACGGTAGTCGGGGTCTGTATCCCTTAAAATTTGTTGGTCAGCCGCATTGGGTTCTTGTGCTTGTGCCGCCTCGTATTTCGGTCTAAAGTCTTCGCTGTTTAAGTAGCGTTTATTTACCGTCCACAAATCTATTAGTGCAAGAGCAGAAATAATCCCAACGACTGCGGTGGTATTTTTAAGTTTATTGGTAATAAATGCCCAAAGAACTGCTGCTGCCAACAAAATAAACAACACCGTGCGTAAAGCATCCGAACGTAGCATGGAAGCACGGTCATCGAGAAGGGCATTATAAAGGTCATTGGCCGCCGCTTGATTATTGCCAAAACTTTGAGTCATTTGTTCAATAAAAGCGGTATCATTTGGACTTCTTAGGCCAACTAAACTAGGGACTAAGCCCAAAATCAAGGCAACTCCAGCGGTTAAGCCTAAACTGATAAAGAAAGGTTTTTTGAAGTCAGTCCATGTAGGTCGATTTTCAACAAGTTGTTTTACCCCTAGTGATGCGATGATTATCATACAAAACTGGGTAAGTGAGAGAATCATACTCACCGAACGAAACTTATTGAAACCAGGTACATAGTCAAACAGGAAGTAATTGAGAGCGCTAAAATTGCCTCCCCAACCAAGCATCAAAGTAAAAACACCAGCTACGAGAAAGGGAATTCGGTAGCGCCGTTCGGCATAGAATAAGCCTAAAACGAACAAGAAACAGATGATAGCTCCAGAATACACGCCGCCACCCACAAAAGTTTGGTCTCCCCAATAGGTAGGCAAGCTGTAAGCAAACTGCGCCGCATTTTGGCCATCAACTCCATAACGAGTAAGCGTTTTATATGACTCAGATTTTGTGTCAAGTTCGCCTCCTGAACTTCCTCCTGAAAAATCAGGGATTAAGAACGTTAATGATTCAAGTTTGCCATAACTCCACGCAAAAGCGTAGTCTTTGGTAAGGCCGTTTTCGTTGTTTTGGCTGCTAGAGGTCCCGTCTTTTACAGGGGTAAGTTCAGAGCCTCCACGGATAGTTTCTTTGGTATGGTCGTAGATTGTCCATAAACGGGCCGTATTAGTAGCAAGTGCCAGTCCACAGAAGACAACCGAAGCACCCAGAAATGTCACTAATGGTTTTATTGCGCCTTCTTTGATGGCTTTTATCGTTTCAAAAATGGCTAAAATACCTAATACAATGGCAGAGTAATAGGTGATTTGGAGGTGATTGGCTTGGATTTGTAAACCTAGCCCCAAACTCAGAAGTGCGGCCCCTAACCAAGGGCGTTGATTGAAACCGTACACCACACCCGCGGCTATCAGTGGAAGATAGGCTAATGCGTATACTTTAGATACGTGTCCAGCTTCAATAATCTGTAAGTTATAAGTAAAAAAGGCAAAGCCAATAGCTCCCAATACACTCGTCCAAAGGTTACAACGGAGCGCTCTTAATAGGAGGTAAGCCCCTGCCATGTATAAGCCAATAAACGTACTTTTGAAGTTAAAAATAGCTACTAAGATGGAGTGGATGGTGATAAAAATACTTTTTGAGTAATTACCCCCAATCAAAAATGTCGGCATTCCACCAAAAAGACTATTCGTCCATCCTATGTATTCGTCAGCATATTTTCGAATCTCGCTTTGTAGAGCTACGAAGCGATCTACATCGTGCATGGCCAATTGCTGTCCTTTCAAAACAGGGCTCATGTACACAATGGCAAGTACTAAAAAGCCGACAATAGCGAGTACGTGTGGTAAAAGACGACGGAAGTCAAACGGGTTTCTCATATAAAGGTTTTATAGATTGCACAAAATTATAAAAAAACTCCAAAGGTGGTTGTTTCAAGGCTTGGATGGCTGAAATTGGGAATGATTCTCTATCTTTGCTCAACGAATGAGAGATTCCTAATTGATAGCAACCCATGCTGATTCCATTGCATCTTCCTTCTCGCGAGCAATTTACTGATGATGAATTGGTAAACTTCTGCCTTTCAAACCCCGATTTGATGGTAGAACGTAACGAGTTTGGACAAATTTTTATCAATATGTCTCCTACCCATCTGCTAACCAGTTCCAACAACAGCGAATTGAATACTGAAATAGGTATTTGGAATCGCCGAACAAAAGCTGGGAAAGTGATTGATTCTAACGGCGGTTTTTTCTTGCCCGATCGCTCTATGCGTGCGCCTGACGTGGCGTGGATTCGGAAAGAACGTTGGGCTGAATTATCAACCGCTGAAAAAAAATCGTTTCCGTATTTAGCCCCTGATTTTGTGCTTGAGTTAGAATCTGACACGGATAATTTGGAGGATTTGAAACAAAAAATGCAAAAATGGATTGACAATGGCGTGCGATTAGGTTGGCTGGTAGCCATGAGTGAACAACGAACGTACATCTATCGGCCGTATGCGGCTATTGAAACTAAATTGTTTAATGAAACCCTAACAGGCGACGACGTTCTCGTCGATTTTGAAGTAGTATTGACCAATATCTTAGAAATAGAGTAGTAATGAAAAAACAAGTTATCTGCACAATCACCTCCCTTCTATTAAGTTTAGGCGTATCTTTTGCGCAAGAATCCCCTTCGGAAGAAGATTTTTACAAAATTGTCACCCCGCCCGTGCCTGAGGGTATTTTGCTCGAAGTAGGAGGGATGACGACCCTTCCAGATGGTCGTTTGGCGATTGGAACGCGCCGAGGCGATGTTTGGTTGCTCGAAAACCCAACGGGCTCAAAGCCGTACTACAAAAAATTCGCTTCAGGCTTACACGAAATCTTAGGTCTTGTTTACCAAAACGGTGCTATGGTTTGTGCGCAGCGTGGAGAATTGACAAAATTGATTGACAAAGACCACGATGGAAAAGCGGATGTTTATGAAACGATTTACGCTTGGCCGTTGTCATCGCACTATCACGAGTATAGCTTCGGGCCAAAAATCGCCCCTGATGGCTCGTATTTTGTGTCGGGTAACGTCGCTTTTGGGGACGAAGAATGGTGGGCTGGCGAAAGCCGCCGTCCGTTGCGTGGTTGGATTTTTAAAATTACGCCTGATGGCCAAATGGAACCTTGGGCAACGGGTGTTCGCTCACCTTGCGGCTTAGGCATGGTGGATGGTGAGTTGTTTTATGATGACAACCAAGGCGACTGGATGGGTTCTGGCGGTATTTGGCACGTGAAAAAAGGGGCTTTCATGGGACACCCAGCAGGGCTCAAGTGGGCTAACAGCCTTACTAATTCTCCCATCAAAATTACCCAAGAAGAAGTATATGCGATGGTTGACCCGCGCAAGACGCGTGACAAAAATGGTAATGCCATCAAGCCCGAAAACGTACAAAACGAGAAGTTCTTGACGTTGGCCGATATGAAGAAAAAATACCCTGAAACCCAGCTTCCAGCAGTGTGGTTACCTCACGGTATTCTAGGGGTTTCAAATGCTGAGATTTTAGCGGATCAAACGGGCGGGAAATTTGGCCCTTTTAGCAACCAACTTTTTGTGGGCGACCAAGGGCAAAGTAAAGTAATGCGCGTTTTCTTAGAAAAAGTAAAAGGTGAGTACCAAGGCGCTGCGTTTGACTTCCGTTCAGGATTCCAGTCGGGAGTTTTGCGTATGGCGTGGGCCAATGACGGCGGGTCGCTTTACATCGGAGAAACCAACCGTGGTTGGGGTTCGTCGGGCGATGCTAACCAAGGCTTGCAGCGATTGGTATGGAACGGAAAAACACCGTTTGAAATGAGAGCAGTTCGTGCGATGCCTGATGGATTTGAAGTAGAGTTTACCCTTCCAGTAGATAAAAAATCGGCTGAAAACTTAGCTTCGTACGCGGTTCGTAGCTTTACTTATAAGTATCACCCTGTCTATGGAAGTCCTACGGTTAACGAAGCAAAATGCGCCATTAAAGGCGTAAAAGTTTCAGAAGATGGCTTGAAAGCACGTATTGTGGTGGACAATTTGCGTGAGCACTACATCCACGAATTGAAACTTGACGGAGTGCGTGCTTCTACGTCGTATTGGTCTTTGGTACACCCAACGGCTTTCTACACATTGCATAATTTGCCCGATGGCGAGAAGTTGAAAGTTGCTGAAATGAGCACAAAATCGTCGGCTACGACAACTGCGGCGAAAACTACAGAAAAGAAAACCGCAACGGCATCGGGTAAAGCACCAACGTTTGAAGAAGTTAAGCCTTTATTGGCCAAAAATACGTGTTTGGCTTGCCACGCGGTTGACAAACGCCAAGTGGGACCTGCTTACACAGAGGTGGCAAAACGTAAGTATTCAAACGAAAAAATTGTAGAGCTTATCTATAATCCTAAGCCTCAAAACTGGCCTGATTATGCTACCCCAATGGCTCCTATGCCGCAGGTACCGCGTGATGAAGCGCTCAAAATTGCCGCTTGGATCAACTCGTTAGCGCCGAAATCAGCGCCAAAGCCGTAAATAAGAACTTGATTTGATAGATAAAAAAAGCGTAACCTCTTGCTATGTGAGGTTACGCTTTTTTTGTTAATGCCCAACTGAGGAATTTATCTAGGCTTTGCTAGGTTGCATCACAACGTGGACTTCGGCGGGTGCAGGGGCTAGGATATTATCTGAGGTAAATTGTTTGCTAATGTGTTCGTGGACAAAATAATAAACATCCCAGTAATGGTCAGGGTGAGTCCACACACGAACGTCGAAGAAAATGGCATTTTCGGTTAGTTTTGTTACCAAAATATCATGTTCGGTTTCTTTGAGCGCCTGAGGGCAACTGGCAATGACTTTCTGAATAGAAGCTCTGATTTTATCGACTCCGTTGGGCGCTCCTGCGGCAAACACCATATCCACACGAATTTTACCTTTGCCAGAAATATTTGTAATAGCTCCCGTCGAAAGCCCGCCGTTAGGTAAAGTGATGGTTTTATTATCGGGCGTAAGTAAGACTGTATCAAAAATTCGGATGGCTTCTACATGGCCTGTGTATCCTTGGGCAGAAACCAAATCTCCTACTCTAAATGGTTTAAAAATCAAGATTAACACCCCACCTGCAAAATTGGCTAAACTTCCCTGAAGGGCTAGTCCAACGGCTAGTCCAGCTGCCCCTAAAATGGCAACAAATGAAGTAGTTTGAACACCGAGTATCCCTGCGCAACTCAGCAAGAGCATGATATTGAACGTGACGGCCGTCAGGGAAAGTAAAAAAGGCTGAACATCACGGTCAATCTTTGCATTATTCATCCGAGTGCTCAAAAAACGCATAACCGTTCCGATAAGCATTCGTCCAATAATAAACGCAAAAATCGCGAGCAACACTTTGCCTCCGTACTGCGTTACGGCTGCCATAAGTTGATTTTTAAACGTGGTTAAATCTAGCATGGTAGTAAGGAATTGATGGAAAATTTGCCTTATGACCGCTTTACTGTCTATTAGTCACGTTACATTTGTGCTGTTACAGATTAACTAGGATGAAACTTATGATTACTTCTATGATTGTTGCCGTTGCCCAAAACGGGGTAATTGGGCTTGATAATCAGCTTATTTGGCATTTGCCCAATGATTTAAAACAATTTAAACGCCTAACGACTGGTCACCCAATCATTATGGGGCGTAAAACGTTTGAGTCTATTGGTAAACCCTTACCTAACCGCACCTCCATTGTGATTACTCGGAGTAAAGAGTGGGCTTACGAAGGGGTTATCGTCGTACATTCGATGGAAGAAGCGATTGCCGCCGCTCAAGCCACTCAAACGGAGGAAGCATTTGTCATTGGCGGTGCCGAAATATATCGTGTGGCGTTTCCCCTAGCCAATAAACTTTACCTGACCGAAGTAAAAGCTGATTTTGAGGGAGATGCGTATTTTGAGCCCATTAACCCCAATGAATGGAAAGAGATAAGCCGTCAGTCACATTCTGAAGATGAAAAGCATTCTGTACCGTTTGATTTTGTGGAATTAGTTCGTAAATAGCGTTGAATACACTTTATTATCAACTAATTACCCCTAACGCTTCATGAAAAAGGTCTTCCTTGCTGTGGCGGTGCTGCTTTTGGCGCTGATTTCTGTTTTGGTTTTCAACACGTTGCGACTAAGCTCTAAACAGATGCAAGGAGTCGTGCCTTTGCCCGCGTTTACGCTCAACGATTCGTTGGTGAGCCACCTGTCAGAAGCGATTCAATTTCGGACGGTTTCGTACGAAGATTTGTCATTGATGGATAGTACGCAATTTGAAAAATTTGTGGGCTATTTGGCAAAAACCTATCCTTTGGTGCATAGCCGTTTGAAGTTAGAAAGAGTAAATACTTATAGTTTGTTGTACGAGTGGAAAGGGAAAAGCATCAGCTTAAAACCTGCACTTTTGATGGGGCATTACGATGTAGTTCCTGTCGTGCAGGGTACGGAGAAAATGTGGAAACATCAGCCTTTTGCGGGGGATATCGCCGAAGGGTTTGTCTATGGACGCGGAACGCTCGACGATAAAGTAACGGTGATGGGTGTGCTCGAAGCTGTCGAACATTTACTTAAAAATAACTATACACCTGAGCGGACTTTTTACTTGGCATTTGGGCATGATGAAGAAATTTCGGGTAGAAACGGCGCGCAGCAAATCGCGGCTTTGTTGGAAAGTCGTAAAGTGAATTTAGAATACGTCGTTGACGAAGGTGGGGTGATAAAAATTGATGGTGTTTCGGGGATTAATCAGCCTATTGCGTTGATTGGAGTAGCCGAAAAAGGGTACACAACCTTACAATTGAGCGCGACGGGCGACGGCGGACATTCGTCCATGCCTCCCGCTCAAACCAGCATTGGAATGCTCGCGGAGGCCATAGATAAATTACAAAAACACCCGTTTCCAGCTCGATTGGGTGGAGCGGCGGGGTATATGCAGGACTATTTAGCTCCCGAAATGCCCTTTTCCACCAAATTGGCGATGGCCAATCGTTGGCTGTTGAACTCAGTAATCATTGGTATATTGGAAAAAACGAACGCGGGAAATGCCATGGTTCGTACCAGCATTGCGCCCACGGTGATTCACGCGGGAGTGAAAGACAACGTACTGCCCGTAGAAGCCATTGCCAAAATAAATTTTAGAATTTTGCCAGGTGACTCGGTCAAAACGGTGATTGATTACGTAAAAAAGACCATTGGCAATGAACGAATTACGGTCGAATCGCTCAAACAATTTGATTCGGAACCCTCGCCCGTTTCTGATACCGCTACGGTGGGTTTTCGTTCGCTTCACCGAACCATCAAAGCATGTTTCCCTAATGCAATTGTCGCACCGTATTTGGTGGTTGGGGCAACCGACGCGCGTTATTATAAGAATGTATCTCAAAACTTGTACCGTTTTATGCCCGTACGCATGAACGACGAAGACCTCAAACGACCCCACGGCACCAACGAACGCATCAGCGTCGAAGATTTCAAAAATGTCGTACGGTTTTACATTGAGTTGGTGAAAGCAGGTTAGAGTATTGTTGGTTATTAACCATGAAAATTGTAAATTTGATTTTCAATTTTCATGGTTGTGTGAAGCCTAAGCATTTTACGCAACTCCTCTAAAAGCATCAAACCCAAGACTTTGATAGCCTTGGGTTTGAGTTCACAAAAGAAAGTTAGTAAGCGGCAATCAGAGTTTCGGCCGGAATTTTAAGCTCTTTATTTAAAATTCGAATCATCGAAATACTCATTTTGCGTTTACCGTTTAGAATTTCAGATTTATGGCTTCGGGAGCCTAAGATTCGGCTCAAATCAGCTTCACTCAATCCCATTTGATCTAATTGAAACTTTATAGCTTCAATAGGGTGAGGAGGGGCAATTGGACAATGTACTTTTTCATATTGCTCAATCAAAACACTGAGCAACTCCAATTCTGTCAACTCCGCTGAATCTTCTTGTAAATCTAACTGGGTAAGAGTATAAGCTCTTTCAAGAGCGTTTTCGTATTCTTCCTCAGTTTTTATCAGGCCTTTTATATACAACATTTTCTACATTCAATTTATCGTATTCTGAATGAGTTCCTACCCATACTACGAATACCATCTTTATTTTGTACTCTATATCTACTATTAAACGGTAAGTGTTACCGTGAATATCAAAAACAACGCGCTTTTTGTTGATAATAGAAGTTTTTCCAAACTGACTTTTTAATTCATTATGATTTTTCCATTGGGCGACTTCTGTGATACTATGCCAACTTTTGAGGGGTTGTTCTGCATTAGGCTCTTTTTGCCAGTATTCTCTTAAAATTGTTTTTGATATAATTCGCATTACTCCTTTTGTATTTTATTAAACATTTTATTATCCTCCTTTCTTTTGTGATTGATAAATTATTCTGAAATTCTTTTACAAAGAAAGAATGTTCCCGAATAGGGAACAAGTGTTTGGCCTAAAATTTTTAAGAAAAAATATACACCACAACTTGAGTTGTTGATTCAAATTATGGTGTATTCATTTTCTATTATTTCCCCTCTACCTTCGGCGGAATCAATCGATACAATACAGGCGTTACAATCCGAGAAAGCAGCGTAGAGCTGATTAACCCACCAATCAATACCCAAGCCAACGGCGAGTAAAGTGGGTTACCTTCAATGGCCAATGGTATCAAACCTCCAATGGCCGTAAGCGAAGTAAGAACGATGGGTACAAAACGAATTTCGCCTGCTTCCTGAATCGCCTCCAACAACGGTCTGCCTTCTTCTCGAAGCTGGTTGGTGAAATCCACCAGCAAAATGGAGTTTTTGACCTCAATTCCAATCAAGGCAATCAAGCCAATGACGGCCACAAACGAAAGTGGATAACCCACAATCCAGAGCATCGTAAAAGCCCCAATAATACCCAACGGAATGACAGAAAGCACGATAAGTGAGCTCTTGAACGTGCCAAATTCAAGAATTAACACCCCTAAAAACCCAAAAGCAGTAATCAAAATGATGGTACCGAGGCCGCCAAAGGATTTCTCTCGTGCTTCCAATTCGCCCGCTGCTTTGTAGCTAAAATCTTTGGGGAATGGGTGCTTTTCGAGTTTGGCCAAAATATCGTTATAGACATTGTCTACCAAAAAACCACTTTTCACAAAAGCCGAAATCGTTACAAAACGGTCACGGTCAAAGTGCCTAATTTGGTTGGTTGAGGTTTCAAATTGCACATCCGCAATTTGGCGAAGTGGTACAGCCGAGCCCGTCAATGTGTTGATATAGAGATTATTTAAAACATCGGGCGTGGTGGTCTTTCCTTTGGGCAGAGTTACATTGATGGCGTAGTCATCGCCGTCACTATCTTTGAACGTTCCGATGTTTAAACCCGCAATGGCCAAACGAACCGTACGGTTAATGTCCGCAATCGACATCCCCAACAAACCTGCTTTTTCTTTGTTGATTTTTACCCGTAAATCTGTTCGACGGGTAGTGAGCGGATTTTTGACGTAGATAGTTCCAGGGGTATCTTTCAAGATTTTCTCCACATCTGCTGCCACCGTGCGCAATTGTTCAAGGTCGTCGCCCAAAACGCGAATGGCGATAGGCGCTTCGGTGTTAGGACCCTGCTCAAAATCAACTACTTCCACGTTCGCATTGGGAATGTATCGTAGCTTTTCGCGAAGTTTGTCAATGATTTTCTCTTTTTGAGGAGGGTGAATCTCATCTTGAAGTTGGACAAATACCTCCGCATAATTGCTTGCCTCAGAGCGCTCGATGACGTTGTAATACATCCGAGGGTTTCCGCGCCCAACGCTGGTTGAAAAATACTTTACTTCGGGTACTCCCTTTAGTTCATTCTCAATAACGCGCGCCACTCGATTGGTTTCGTTTAGGCTACTTCCTTCGGGTGTCTCAAACGTAACCCTAAACATAGGTTTTTCTGATTTTGGAAAAAGAGCAAAACCAATTTGTTTTGGAATCAGTAAGGATGCGCCAAAAATGAGTCCGGCAAATAAAAGAGAAGGCAGCGGATGACGTAATGCCCAGTTGAGCAAACGACTGTAAGAACCAGAAATCACTTTTTTCAACGCTCTCAAGAAAATATTCCCTTCGGGATTGTGGCTATTTTCTAACAAACGACTGCTCAAAAATGGTACAATCGTAAGCGATACAATCATGGACGCGATGATGGTCATCGTGACGGCCGTGGGAAGGCTTCGAATAAAATCTCCCGAGGCTTCAGGCAAAAACATCAATGGCAAAAAAGCCAATACCAACGTAACGGTACAACCAATGACGGCCAACGTGATTTGTCGGGTAGCTTTGATGGCGGCTTCACGTTTACTAAACCCGTCTCGAATCCAGCGTTCGATGTTTTCTACTACGACAATGGAGTCGTCCACCAAAATCCCTAAGGCAACGATTAAACCTACGACACTTAACTGGTTGATGCTGTAACCCAAATAATTGACGGCGGTAAGCCCAATGGCCAACGAAAGGGGAATCGAAATCATCACTACCAATGCTGCTCTAAAACCGAGGGGTAATAAGGTAAGCGCCACCAACAAAATGGCAATGCCAAAATCTTTGGCAAAGCGTTCAAGACGTCGGTCCACACTGACAGATTGGTCAAAGTATTTCACCATCTTGATGTGCTTTGGCATTGTTTTTTCAAATTCGGTTAGGCTTTGGTTTAGTTTCTTACCCGTTTCCGAAATGTTTTTACCCGATTTTTGAGCGGCTACCACCAACACGGCGCGGCGCCCGTTGAGTCGGGTAAAATTGGTTTCTTCTTCGTAGTTGAAATCAACGTCGGCTACATCGCGGAGGTAAATGATTTTTTGGCCATTAGTAGCCACCACCGTATTACGGATTTGGTCAAGCGATTCGTAGTCACCGCTGGTTTTTACGTTAAAACGCCGCGCACCTTCCTGAACACTTCCTGCTGGGATGTTGAGGTTTTCGCTTTGTAACGCTCCCAATACTCGATTGACAGCAATACCTTCTTGGGCCATTTTTTCAACATTGAGCGAAATCCGAACGTTTTCTTTCGGAAAACCGTAGTCTTTTACGCCCCGTAAATCTTTGTTTTTTTCAAGCATTTTACGCAATCGTTCAGAATACTGTGCCATTTCTTTGTACGAAGTGACTTCTGATACCAAAGCGACTTGCACGATGTTGACCAAACCTGGGTCAAACTGAAAATAACGAATGTCGAAAATGTCGTTGGGCAAAATACCTCGCATCGAATTGACTTCCCGAGCTACTTCTTGTTTTTTCTCATCGTTGTCTACCGCGTAGTCGTATTCCAACATAAAAACGGCTAAACCGTCGTCGATGGTGGTACGAATATTACGGACGTCTTTCAACTCGTTGAGGCGTTTTTCAACTGGGTCAACCACCAGTTCCTCCATGTCTTTGGGGTCAGTACCAGGGTAAATTACTGATATAATAAATGTAGGAGCCTCGAAAGTCGGGTCTTCGGAGCGAGGCATAGTAAAGAGTGAGTTGAGTCCCAGCGCGACCACCCCCACAAACATCACCAGCATAAACTGCCAGTTTTTGACGGAAAATTCGGATAGATTCATTGTTTTAGCGTCTTTTCGTGATTAATTTTTGAGAAAGGGGTTACTTTACAATCACGGTAGAGGTCTCCGTCAGAAATGCACTACCCGAAGTAATCACCTCGTTTACGCCTTCCAATCCGTTTGTAATCAAAACTTTATCTCCGTCAACAAAGCCAATTTGTATTGGCAGACGCTTTACTTTTTTACGAGTTTCATCCAAGACATAAACGGATGCTTCTTTTCCATTTCCTTCTACGATGGCTTCGAGGGGCACTACGGCATAACTGCGACTTTGAAGCGGTTTGAGTTCCACTTTGGCAAATAAGCCTGAGGCTAGTCGCTTGCCGTTAGCCTGAATTCGTACTTCGATTTCGTAGAGTTTATTCATGGGATCAGCGGCGGGAGCGAGTTTGGTAATTGTGCCACCAAATGCCTCGGATGGATACGCATCAAGGCTAATTGATGCCTTATCACCGACTTTTAGACGCGCCCAATCTTTGTCCGAAACCCCTACTCGTACTACCCAGTCACCTGGCCGATTGGAAGTAATATAAAAAATAGGTGTACCAGGGCTAGTTAATTCGCCTTCATTGCCCATTTTTTTGATGACCGCACCGTCGATTGACGAAGTGATTTGAGCATACGAACGGTTAAACTGAGCGATTTGGAGGTTCTGTTTTGCGATGTCCAACGCCGTTGTTACGTTTTGCATTTGTTCGAGCGTGGCAGCGGTATCTTTCAACATACTTTCTACTCGCTTATAGTCACGTTCCGATTTTTCGACGGCGTATTTGGCTTGATTGACTTGCGCGTCGATTTCGGTCGTGTTCAAGGTTGCTAGAAGCTGTCCTTTTTGTACTTTTTGCCCTTCGGTAACGTAGATTTTTTGGATAATTCCGCCAATTTTAAAGGATAACCGCGCTTCTTCCGAAGAGGCAACTAAGCCCGAAGCAACGATACTTTCCGAACGAGTAGATTGTTCAATTTTTGCAAGGGAAACAGGGACGAGCACTTCATCCGTTTCTGCCGCTTTTTGTTGAGTTTCCTCTTTTTTGTTGCATCCAACTAGCAGAAAGCTCACGAGTAACGAGCCACTCACTACGCGAAATATATTGTGTAAAGAGTTCATAATCAAAGGGTATGTTTAGTTGACGGCTGTGATTTTGTTGAGAGTAGCTTGTTTCGTGAGAATATCAAATTGAGCCAATGAAACCTGCAATTGCGCGTTTAATAGTTCATTTTGCGCTTTTACGTATTCGATAAGGAGTACATTACCATTGCGGTAGCGGCTGTCAATGACCTTGAAATATTGCTCGGCTTTACGCACTCCGTCGAAGAGGGATTTCAACGACTCTTTAGCGGCCTGTAGCTCAAAAAAAGCTTGGGTAGTTTGCAGCTCAATTTGTTTTTCCACTTCCGATTGTTTCGTTTTCAGAAGCTCCGTTTGAATTTTGGCTTGTTGAATTTTTGATTTTCGTTCATATCCTTTAAATAAGTCCCATTGCAAGCCGATTTGGGTGACGAGGTAAGCTTGCCCCGAAAATTTATAGCCATAGCCCTGAAAACCCGTGTTTCCACCAATAAAAATGGAAGGGCGTTTGGCTGCTTTTTCTTGGAGCGTAATCGCCGTTTGGGAAGCCAAAATCGAATGAGCAAGTTGCTTCAATTCTTGGCGATTTTGAGTGGCCAAGCTAGTCAAGGAACTTAAAGCGGGGGAGGGGGCAATGAATTGCTTTTGATTAGAGGCTAAAAGCAAGGAATCGGTTTTAATGTCGCTTTCGAGCTCTCGATTGAGCAAAAAATTAAAATAGGCTTTGGCTACGTTTGAGTTTTTCGCGGCCACAATCGCTTGCTGTTCGAGTTTACTTAGCTCATATTCGGCACCTACTACGGCATCTTTGGTGACGACATTGTTGGAAACCAATTTTTGATTAAGCCTGACCAATTCTTGGAGCGTCTTTTTGGCATTTTCAAAAATTTCAAGCGCTTCAGTTGATTGTAAGTACTGGAAATAAGCCGTTTCGATAGTGTACTTAAGCTCATTTTCTACGACTCGTTTACGGGCCTCTTGCGCCGTAAGCATGGTCTTCTGAATTAAGTAATTATACTGTATTTCAGGACTATAAATCGAATACTGAAAGCTTAGCTTGGTATCGTGAAAGTGATTTGGAGCTAGTAACTCGTTGACGTTTTCCACCTGTGGGAAATTGGTGGAATTGGTCAGTTTATTGAGGGTGGTATACACAGGGTTGAGCAAATCTCCAACAGGGAATGCCAGCCGCCGCCCGCCAGCTGCCAACGAATAGGTTGGATTGAAGCTCACTTTAGGGTAAAAAAGTGATTTAGCTTGCTGAATGGTTTCGTTGGCCTTCTGAATTTCAAGCCCTTCTTGCTTGAGGGAGAGGTTGTTTTGAAGCCCTTCTTGTACGTACGCTTCTAGGATAGCCGATTGTTGGGCTGCTGCCTCAAAACCGCTTAGAAGGATTAGCCAAAGGTATATTTTTCTAATCATGTCTTATTTAATAAACAGTGTTCATATAAATGGCAAAAAAAACTGAAATTGGTCTTGTCTATAAAGTACCAAAGGAGGGGAGAGGGTCTGAGTTTTCATGGCTGTATGTGTTTGATTAGTAGATGATTATAAGGTTTCTTTAATCATTTTTGTAAACAGCATAAACGACTGTTGCATACGTTGTAGCTGTTGGTTATCCTGAAACATACTCATTCGGTTTTTTAAATAGATAGAAACCAAACCGTGCATGTAAGACCAGATTGTGATGGCCGAAATTTCAATGTCCGTATTCTTAAAATAGCCAGCCGTAACGCATTCTTGAATGGCCCATTTGAGCAAACCAAACGACTTGAGGCCATCTTCCCACACCTCATCTCGACAAGCAAGGGCTTCGATAGGGGCGCTCATGATGAACATAAGGTCATATAACTCAGGGTTTTCGACGGCAAATTTGATGTAACGATACCCCATTTCAATCAACCGAGCAAAAGGGTCTTGAATGTCTCTTAGTGAGCTTAGTTCCTCCAAAAGCTTCAAAAATGCTTCTTCGTGAAGGGCAAAAAATAGCTCGTTTTTGTCTTTGTAGTACAAGTAAATGGTGGCAGGACTGTATTCAATCAAGTCTGCGATGTTCCGAATACTCGTTTTTTCGTACCCTTGTTCCAAAAAAAGCCCGCGTGCGGCGTTCAAAATAAGCCGTCGCATATCTTCTCGCTCTCGTTCCTTTCGCTCCTGAATACCCATGTATGTGTATGAATGTTAAGTGTTGATATGACAAATTTAATGAACAGTGTTTAGTAAACAATGACTGTTTATAAATTTGTTCCAAATCAGCCGCGAAAATCTTTTTCACGAAGAAGTTTATGTTAAGATATTAGCTGATAAAGAGATGCTTACTGCAAAATTTTGTATATTGCAAAAACCTAAAAAAACTTAGTGCTGGTATGGGTAGGAAAGTCTTAATTTTGAATCAAGATTACTCCGCTTTAGGTATTTGCTCGGTACCTAAAGCCTTTTTACTCGTCTATTTATCAAAAGCCGAATTAGTTGCAGAATCTTCGGCTTTTCAACTTCGCACAGTAAGTACTACGTTCCCAATGCCTACGGTGATTCGCTTAAACCGATATATCAACCTTCCTTACAAAGGGGTGATGCTTACACGGCAAAATATTTTTAAGCGAGACGGTCACCGTTGTGTGTATTGTAATGCTATGGATGATTTGACGCTTGACCATGTCATGCCGAAATCAAGAGGGGGGCGAACAAGTTGGGAGAACTTAGCAACGGCCTGCAAACGGTGTAATGCTAAAAAAGGAGATTGTACTCCAGAAGAGGCGTCGATGCCCATGCGGATACGCCCGTTCAAGCCTTCATTTATCCTCTTTCTTCGCGATTATTCAGGGGCGCTTGAAGAAACTTGGATTCCTTTCTTGACAAAAAGAGAAAAGGCCTATTAAAAATTGCATTTTTTTAGGAAAACATCTACCTTTGCACTCCGTTTTGCGAAAGGCGGGTTTTTGTTTCACTAAATTTCAATCTAAATGCCGATAGATTGATGTATAAAAGGCAGTTTCAAAATTTATCATGAGTAAAGCTCAATTAGCTGATTTTGATTGGGATAGAATTGATAACCGCGGTTTTGGTAGTGGTTACTCAGTAGCAGAAAAAGCCCAATTAGAACAATTGATCAACGGGACTCTTGCGCCCGTCGCCGAAAAAGAAGTTGTAAAAGGAGTCGTGGTCGGTATGAATGACCGCGAAGTGATTTTGAACATTGGTTCAAAATCTGACGGTATCGTACCGCGTTCAGAATTCCGCGATTTGTCGGATTTGAAAATCGGCGACGAAATTGAAGTATATATTGAAAACCAAGAAGACCCTAATGGTCAGTTGGTACTTTCTCGTAAAAAAGCACGCGTTATCACAGCATGGGATAACATCCAAAAATCATTTGATGAAGATTTGGTTATCGATGGTTTTGTGAAGCGCCGTACAAAAGGTGGTCTTATTGTTGATATCTATGGAATCGAAGCGTTCTTGCCAGGTTCACAAATCGACGTTAAGCCAATTCGTGACTTTGATATTTTTGTAGGTAAGAAGATGGAAGTAAAAGTTGTGAAAATCAACCACGCTAACAACAACGTGGTAGTATCTCACAAAGTACTTATCGAGAAAGACCTAGAAGCACAACGTCAGCTTATCCTTACAAACCTTGAGCGCGGCCAAGTACTTGAGGGTGTAATTAAGAACATGACTAAGTTCGGTGTGTTCATCGACCTAGGTGGTGTTGACGGTTTGTTGCACATCACTGATATTTCATGGGGACGTATCAACGATCCATCGGATTTGTTGAGCCTTGACCAAAAAATCAATGTTGTAGTACTTGACTTCGACGAAGATAAAAAGCGCATTTCACTTGGTATGAAGCAACTCCAGCCTCATCCTTGGGAAGCTCTTGCGGCTGAAGTAGAAGTTGGCTCGAAAGTAAAAGGTAAAGTAGTAAACGTAGCTGACTACGGTGCTTTCCTTGAAATCATGCCAGGCGTAGAAGGTTTGATTCACGTTTCAGAAATGTCGTGGTCACAACATTTGCGCAACCCACAAGATTTCTTGAAAATCGGTGACGAAGTAGAAGCAGTTGTATTGACATTGGATCGCAACGAGCGTAAAATGTCTCTTGGCTTGAAGCAATTGACTGCTGATCCTTGGACGCGTCAAGAAATCATTGACAAGTACGCTGTAGGTACTAAACATAAAGGTGTAGTTCGTAACTTGACTAACTTCGGCCTCTTCCTTGAGTTGGAAGAAGGCATCGACGGTCTAGTACACGTATCTGACCTTTCATGGACGAAGAAAATCAAGCACCCAAGTGATTTTATCAAAGTGGGTGAAGAACTAGAAGTAATGGTTCTTGAACTTGATGCTGAAAACCGCCGCTTATCTTTGAGCCACAAGCACCTTGAAGAAAACCCATGGGATACATTTGAATCTGTATTCGCAGTAGGTTCAGTTCATAAGTGTACGGTTGTTGGTAAAGGTGACAAAGTTGCTACGCTTGAATTACCATATGGTATCGAAGGTGTGGCTGTGTTGAAAAACCTTGCTAAAGAAGATGGTTCAGTAGCAGAAATAGGTGAGTCACTTGATTTCAAAGTTACTGAGTTCTTGAAAGAAGAAAAACGTATCGTTCTTTCGCACTCAAAAACTTGGCAAGAAAAAGAAGAGCCTAAAGAAGTAGAGAAAGCTAAACCAGCTAAAGTTGAAAAAGCTAAAGAGGTTGAAAAAGCTACATTAGGTGACCTTGAGGCACTTTCTGCATTGAAAGAGCAATTGGAAGAAGGAGAAAAGAAGAAAAAATCTTCAGCTCCTAAGAAAGTTTCAAAAGATGCAGACTCGGAGTAGTAATTTATTAAAATAAATCACTATCTTTGCACTTGGAAAATGAGTTAGAGATACTATTAATACTCTAACCGAGAGTAAAAGTAAGTTTCAAGCTCATTATCCAAGTGTATACGGTCCTGTGGCCGAGTGGCTAGGCAGAGCTCTGCAAAAGCTCGTACAGCGGTTCGAATCCGCTCGGGACCTCTCCAAAGTACATTTTTCTAAAAATAATACCATTCAGCTATGATACTCATTTCAAAAGCTGAATGGTATTTTTGTTTTTAATTCTTCCATTTTTTTGTGAAATACGGATTTAGAAAGGGGTTAAACGGTATTTTTTCTTTTAATTAGAAGCAATCTAAATAATTAAATTATTGCAAATTAAGAATAGAAATACTTTGGCACGTATCTATTAGTGCATTACTTTTGTAGGGTCAAGAAGTATCATGTTTTTGTTAATTCATACACGAATGAAGAGTAGTTTATTTTTCAAGAAAGTGCGCAACATCGGCCGGCTATTCGTAATAGCTATGTTGACTACTGTTGGATTCAATGCAGTGGCACAAGATGGTGATGCAGCAAATGGCGAATCGCTATTTAATAACAACTGTAAGGCATGTCACTCGCCTAAAGATGAAGTCGTTGTAGGTCCTGGTTTGAAAGACATTCAAAAGCGTCGGGACTTAGCTTGGCTTGTTAAGTGGGTTAAAAACCCTAATGGAGTTATCCAATCAGGGGATGAGTATGCTGTTGCTTTGTACAACAAATTTAACAAAGCACAGATGACCGCTTTCCCAGCGTTTGGTGAGAAAGAAGTAAAAGACATCGTTGCTTACATCGAAAAAGCAAACACCGCTGTAGCAGCGGCACCTGCAGCTGCAGGCGCTACGGCAGCCGCTGGAACAGCATCGTCAGAGCCATCTGATTTATTCACGTACATCTTAGTAGCCTTATTATTGGTAATGTTACTAGTACTTGGAGTACTGTTAGCTATCGTTTCTATCTTATCAAAAGCAGTAAGTGGTGAAATTGGAGCTAGCGAGGATGGGTCTTTGAGTGATAAACTACGCAATGGTTTGGTAGCTATGAGCAAAAACTCAGCTATTCGCAGCGCTACTGTCTGGTTTTTTGTGTTAATGGTCGCTAAGGCAACTCTTGATGGTTTGTATGGAGTGGGTATTCAACAAGGGTATGCTCCAAAACAGCCAATCACTTTTTCGCACAAATTGCATGCAGGTCAATACAAAATTGACTGCAATTACTGCCACACAGGGGTTAATCGTGGTAAGTCAGCCACAATCCCTTCTGCTAACATTTGTATGAACTGCCATGGTGTAATCAAGAAAGAATCTCCAGAAATTCAAAAAATTTATACGGCGATCGAAGAAAACAAACCTATTCAATGGGTGCGAGTTCATAACTTGCCTGATTTGGCTTACTTTAACCATGCGCAGCACGTAAACGTGGGTGGTCTTCAGTGCCAGCAGTGTCACGGTGAAATCCAAACGATGGAAGTTGTTCAACAACGTTCTACGTTGACAATGGGTTGGTGTATTGACTGTCACCGTAAGACTGACGTAAATACAAAAGAAAACGCCTATTATGATAAGCTAGTTGAGCTTCACGCGAAGAAAAGCGATAAGCCATTGAAAGTAGCTGATATTGGCGGTTTGGAATGTTCAAAGTGTCACTACTAGAACTAGAAAATATAAGAATCCAGAATCTACATTCATAAATATATGGAAAACCAAACGAAGAGGTATTGGAAAGGACTAGAGGAGCTTCGGAACGATGAGACTTTTGTAAAAAACGCCCATAACGAATTTGGTAGCTTTGAACCTACTGATTCCAGCAAAAACAAGAGCATCGTCGATGGTATTGGTTCAGACCGTCGCGATTTCTTGAAAGTGCTGGGATTTGGTGTTGCTGCGGTATCGTTGGCAGCATGCGAGGCTCCAGTTAGAAAAGCCGTTCCTTATCTCAACAAACCAGTAGATACCTTCCCAACTATCGCAGATTGGTACGCATCAACGTACGCAGAAGGCGGAGATTATGCGAGTATTCTAGTAAAAACTCGCGAAGGGCGCCCTGTTAAAATCGAAGGGAACAAACAATCAAGTATAAGTAAAGGAGGGGTAAGTGCTCGTGCGCATGCCTCTTTGTTGGCTTTATATGACGTTGAAAAGTTGAAAGGCCCTAAAAAGGGAGACGCTGACGCTGAGTGGGATGTAATTGACAAAGAAATCTCAGCTCAATTGGCAAAAGGAGGACAAATTCGCATTGTTTCTTCAACCATTGTTAGTCCTTCAACAAAAGCTGTAATCGCTGATTTTGCAGCAAAATATCCTACTACAAAGCATATTTCTTATGATGCCAATTCAGTGTCAGGCTTAATTAAGGCCAATGCTGACTCATTTGGCAAGGCAATCGTTCCTTCGTATGACTTTAGCAAAGCGAAAGTTATTGTGGGGATTAGCTGTGATTTCCTTGGTACTTGGATTGCTCCAGGTCCTTATTCGTCACAGTATGCGAAAGGTCGTAAGGTAAGTAGTGCTAAAGGTGGTAATAAATCAATGTCTCGTCACTTCCAATTTGAGACAACATTATCACTTACTGGTTCAAATGCTGATTATCGTACTGCAATCAAGCCTTCTCAAGAAGGACTTGTCGCATTGGCTCTTTACAACAAAATCACTGGTAATGGCGGTACTTCTTTGGGTGCTGACGTTGACAAAATGATTGATAAAGCGGCTAAAGAATTAAAATCAGCCCAAGGTGCTGCACTTGTGGTGTCTGGTTCAAATGATTCAAATGTTCAAGTGGTTGTTAATGCCATCAACCAAGCCCTTGGTTCTTATGGTACTACGATTGATTTAGGTACTCCATCTTTCTACCGTCAAGGGGATGATGTAGCCATGAACGCATTAATTGATGAAGTAAAAGGTGGTTCGGTAAGTACAGTTATTTTCTATGGCTGTAACCCCGTTTACGATCATCCACGTGGTGCAGAATTGAAAGAAGGACTTTCTAAAGTAGCTCTTTCTGTTTCATTTGCCGACCGCGCAGACGAAACTTCTTCACTTTGTAAATACATTGCTCCTGCTCCTCACTATTTGGAAAGCTGGGGTGATGCTCAACCTGTTGCTGGTTTTTACAGCTTACAACAGCCTGCCATTTCACTTATTTACAAAACTCGCCAGGCTCAATCAAGCTTATTGAAGTGGGCAGGTTTGAATTCTGATTTTTATGCGTATTTGCGTAATTACTGGAAAACAAACGTAATCGGTGGCGCAGATTTTGAAAATGCGTGGACGAAAGCATTACACGATGGTATTTTCGAAAAAGGAGCGAGCGCTGCTAGCGGTGCTGGAGCCGTTGCAGGTGTAGAAACGGCGGTTGCCGCAGTGAGTAGTTCATATAAAGCAAATGCTTCTGGTCTTGAAGTAGTATTATACGAAAAAGTAGGTATGGGAACGGGCGCTTTGTCTAACAACCCATGGCTACAAGAGTTTCCAGATCCAATCACTAAAGCATGTTGGGACAATTACGCAAGTGTCTCTCAAAAAACTGCGAAAGAACTTGGTTTGGCTCAAGGAGATGTAGTAAAAGTAGAAGTAAAGGGGAAATCAGTAGAAGTGCCAGTCCTTGTACAACCTGGCCAAGCTAACGGAACGGTAGCCATCGCGATTGGTTATGGTCGTGAAAAAGCAGGTAAATCAGGCAATGGAGTAGGAGCAAATGTGTATCCTTTCGCTCAGTCGAAAGGTGGATTTGTTAGCTTCAATGCAGGAGAGGGTACGGTAGCAAAAACTGGCGATTCGCATAAAATTGCTCAAACACAGACGCACGATACCGTAATGGCTCGTAAGTCGGTGTTGCAAGAAACAGTGCTTGCTGATTATCAAAAAGATAGCAAAGCAGGTCGCTTCTTACCGCACGTAGTTACTTCAGAAGGCAATAAAGCACCTGGTGAAATCTCACTGTGGAATGGTTATGAAAAGCCAAACCACTCATGGGGAATGGCGATAGATCTTAACTCATGTACGGGTTGCGGTGCTTGCGTAATTAGCTGTCAAGCAGAAAATAACGTGGCTGTCGTTGGACGTCAAGAAGTAATTAATCGTCGCGAAATGCACTGGATTCGTATCGACCGCTATTACAGCAGCGATGCTCCAGTAGATGATTTGAGCGGATTAGAAGTTGCGTCTGAAAATCCAGAAGTAACTTTCCAACCATTGATGTGTCAGCACTGTGGAAATGCTCCGTGCGAGACAGTTTGTCCCGTATTGGCAACTACTCACAGTACAGAAGGGCTTAACCAAATGGCTTACAACCGTTGCGTTGGTACTCGTTATTGCGCAAACAACTGTCCATATAAAGTACGTCGCTTCAACTGGTTTAAGTATTTTGATAACGATAACTTCGATTATCACTTCAATAATGACCTTGGTAAAATGGTCATCAACCCAGATGTAACAGTACGTTCACGCGGGGTTATTGAAAAATGCTCAATGTGTGTTCAGCGTATCCAAGAAGGTAAGTTGAATGCAAAGAAAGAGCGTCGTCGTCCAATTGATGGAGAAATTGTGACAGCTTGTGCGCAGTCATGCCCAACTGAAGCAATTGTTTTCGGAGATATAAATGATCCAGAAAGCAGCATTTCAAAATTATTGGCAACGGAGAAAGAAGGTCGTGCGTTCCAGATGTTGGATGAAATCAACGTGAAACCACAGATTTCATACTTAACTAAAGTACGTAACAAAGATGTAGATGCTGCTAAAGCGGCTGCTCATGCAGAACATGCTGGACACGAGCACGCTGAACACGGAGGTCACTAAGAAGTCAACGCCACTGCTCTTAGAGCAGTGGCAGTAGATAAAGTAGCTCGACTATTTTATCAAAATACACAGAGAAAAATCAATAAAATAACTATTAACTCTTAAAAATATGCACGTTACTTCACCCGTAAGAACCCCTCTTGTAACAGGTGGCAAGACGTACGCTGACGTGACAGAGGATATCTGCAAGCAGGTGGAAGGTAAGCCAACAAAAGAGTGGAAAATAGCTTTTGCCATTTCGGTTGTAGTGCTACTATACGGAACCTGCTGTCTCTTCTGGACTTGGTGGGAAGGTTTGGGCGTTTGGGGCCTTAACAAAACTGTAGGTTGGGCATGGGATATCACCAACTTCGTGTGGTGGGTAGGTATTGGTCACGCTGGTACGCTTATCTCTGCGATTTTGTTGTTGTTCCGTCAGAAATGGAGAACTTCGATTAACCGTGCTGCTGAAGCGATGACTATCTTCGCCGTTATTTGCGCAGCCTCTTTTATCTTAATGCACATGGGACGCCCTTGGATGGCTCACTGGGCATTACCTTTACCAAACACATTTGGCTCGTTGTGGGTTAACTTCAACTCACCATTGGTTTGGGACGTATTTGCGATTTCTACGTATTTTTCAGTGTCTTGTTTGTTCTGGTATGTAGGTCTTGTTCCTGACTTGGCTACTATCCGCGACCGTGCTCAAAACAAAGTATCTAAATTTATCTATGGTACATTGGCAATGGGCTGGAATGGTTCTGCAAAAACATGGGCACGTTACGAATACATCAGTTTAATCTTAGCTGGTTTATCAACACCACTTGTACTTTCGGTACACACCATTGTATCCTTCGACTTTGCTACGTCGGTGATTCCTGGTTGGCACACGACAATCTTCCCTCCATATTTCGTTGCGGGTGCGATTTTTTCGGGCTTTGCCATGGTGCAAAACTTGATGCTTATCGCTCGTGTCGTTTACAAATTGGAAGATTATATCACATTTGAACACATCGAATTGATGAATAAAGTCATCACTTTGACAGGTTCGATTGTAGGTTGTGCTTACCTAACTGAGTTCTTTATCGCTTGGTATTCAGGCGTTGAGTACGAAAGCTACGCATTCATCAACCGTGCAACAGGACCTTACTGGTGGGCATACTGGGCGATGATGACTTGTAACGTAATTTCTCCACAGCTTTTCTGGTCACGTTCACTTCGTCGTAGCGTTAAATGGACGTTCTTCATCTCAGTGATAGTAAACATCGGGATGTGGTTTGAGCGTTTTGTAATCATTGTAACTTCTCTTCACCGCGATTATATTCCGTCGAGCTGGGCAATGTTCTCTCCAACTATGTTCGATATTGGTGACTACATCTTCTCATTCGGTTTGTTTGGTACTCTTTTCTTATTGTTCTCTAAGTATTTGCCTGTAATTAACATGGCAGAGGTGAAAGGTGTACTACGGACAACTTCTGAGAAATTGCCTGCTAAAATTTCAGGTGTTTCAAAAGCAGACAGATTAGCTTCTCCTGCCTATAAGAAAGATGCAGAATAAGAAAGCAGGGAGTTAAAATTGAGTTTTCAAAAAATAATTGAGACAACAATGACGGACGCAAATAAGAAGTTTTTGGTAGGTGTTTATGACGATGATGATGTAGCACTCGCCGCAGTAAATAAAATTAAAAGTGCTGGGGTGAAAATCTACGAAGTTTACTCACCTTTTGCTATTCACGGAATGGATACCGCGATTGGTCACCCACGTACACGCATCGGTATTGCTGCATTTTGCTTTGGTTTGACAGGGCTTTTGTGCGCAATTACATTGACTACATGGACAATGGGAATCGACTGGCCGATGGTTATTGGTGGAAAAGACCCGCTTTCTTTTCCAAACTATGTTCCTGTAATGTTTGAGTTAACAGTACTTTTTACGGCTTTTGGTATGACGATTACCTTCTTCCTTTCTAATGGACTAGGGCCTACTGTGAAGCCACTTTTGTTTGACCCACGTTGTACTGACAATAAATTTGTGATGGCCATTGACCTAAGCAAAAACAAAATGTCAGAAGCTGAAATCGCGAGTTTGGTAAAAGCGTCAGGAGCAGAAGAAGTGAGTGTTAAACAGGTTTAATGTTTTTAAATGAAGATGAAAAAAATTAATACATTAATTGCTGGTACGTTTGCTGTCGTTGCTGCTTTGAGTTCTTGTCAACGCGGGCACGATGATACAGGTTTAGAATATGCTCCTAACATGTATAACTCCGTTGGTTATGAGCCATATACGCAAATTGACAAAAACCCTATCAACGCTGACGGTAAAAACATGCGTGAGCCTGTTCCTGGAACAGTTTCACGCCGTAATTACAAAACAAAGTTTGATAGTACAGGCGTGGATTTGATGATTTACCACATCGGTAAAGACGAACTCGCTACTGCTGAGGCTATTTTGAAAAACCCCGTTCCAAACACTGAAAAAACGCTTGCAGAAGGTAAGGCTCTTTACGGAAGATACTGCCAACACTGCCATGGTGAAACAGGTGCTGGTGACGGCCCTGTAGCCGAAATGTACAAAGGTGTGCCTAACTACAAAGCAGATGCTTACCTCAATATGAATGATGGACATATCTTCCACGTAATTACGCATGGAAAAGGTCGTATGTGGCCACATGGCTCACAAGTGACTCCAGAAGAGCGTTGGAAAATTGCTCACTACATCCATAAATTGCAGAAAGGATAGTACTTTAAACCGAAGCGGTAAACCGCATATTACCATTAATTAGCGGTTCACCGCTGCGATAACCAACAACTTAAAGATAAAGATTTATAATGGGCGCACATCATCACGAAGTTGTTTCTGTTGAAGAACAATTTGAATTTACCGCCGAATCAAAACGCAATTTGCTCATTGGGATGGGTATTGGCGCTGCGCTGGTATTGATCGGAGCATATATGTTATCTCAAGGTGGTGGACATGGGCATGATGCTCATGCTGCTGCTGGTCATGCTGCTGAACATGCACACGGTCATGCAGAACATGCTTATCACTGGACACAACGCATTATTGCGAACCTTTGGGTTAATAGTGTGTATTTTGCTGGTATCTCAATAATAGGCTTATTCTTTATTTCCTACAACAACCTTGCACAAGCAGGTTGGTCGGCTGTATTTAGAAGAATTCCAGAGGCAATGCCTGCCTTTTTGCCAGTTCCTGCTATCGTTATTTTGATTTTAGCAGTTGGTTTTGGAGATAAATTATTCCACTGGATGCACGAAGGCATCATGGATCCAAGCAGCCCACACTATGATGCAATTATTGCCGGCAAAAAAGGCTTCTTGAATAAACCTTTTTACTTTATCCGCTTAGTACTATACTTCGTATTATGGTATGGTTTGTGGAGAGTGTTGAGAAACTTGTCATTGCAAGAAGATGAAATCGGAGGAACCGATAACTACGAAAAAGCAATCAAATTTGGTACTGCTTTCTTGTTGGTTTTTGGAGTAACTTCATCAACATCGGCTTGGGATTTTGTGATGGCAATTGATACACACTGGTTCTCAACAATGTTTGGATGGTATACACTCGCTAGCTGGCACGTAGCTGGTTTGGCGACAATGACTCTTACGATTGTTATGTTGAAAGAGCGGGGTTACTTAAGTGCGGTAAATGAAAGCCATCTTCACGATTTGGGTAAATTTTGCTTTGCATTTTCTATCTTCTGGACGTACGTTTGGTTTGCTCAATTTTTGCTTATCTATTATGCTAACCTTCCAGAAGAAGCTATCTATTACCGCGAGCGTTTTAGTGGTTATGGTGGAATCTTTAAGGCTCCATTTTTTATTAACCTTTTCTTAAACTTTGTAACGCCATTCCTAGTTTTAATGACTAGAGACTCTAAGCGTACACCAGTTATCTTGAAAATCGCTTGTTGGGCAATTATTATAGGTCACTATTTTGACTTCTATACAAATATTATGCCTGGGACGGTTGGAGAACATGCTGGATTTGGACCTGTAGAGTTCGGCTTTATTTTGTTGTTTGCTTGTGCGTTTATTTGGTCAGTTTCATCGCAGTTGACGAAAGGCAATCTAATCCCTCGCAATCATCCAATGTTAGAGGAGTCTCTACACCACGATATTGCGTAATTTGTAGAAATTGGTTTTGTAGTAATAAGCAAAATCTCTAAATCAATATAAAACGACATACTTACAATGATTTATTTAGTTGGATTACTACTAATTGTGCTGCTAGGTATTGCACTTGCGGTTGCAGCAAAATTGCAAAGGGTAATGGGTAGTTCTCAATCAGAAAGTGATATCCCTGCACCCAACAACAAAATCAATGGTGCTTTGTGGATGGTTTTCTTGATTTTGGGTGTAGTTGGGATGGTATGGTCTTACTTAGCTACTAAAGACGGATTCTTACCAGAAGCATCTTCTCCTCATGGCCGAGAAACCGATAGCCAATTCTGGTTTGATATGGCTTTGTTGACCATTGCTTTTTTTATTGTTAACTTTTTACTCTTCTTTTTTGCGTGGAAGTATCAGTATAAAAAAGGATATAAGGCTACATTCTATCCTGAAAATCACAAACTTGAGTTAATTTGGACTGCTATTCCTGCCATTATTATGGCGACACTGGTCTTCATGGGTTTCCGTTCATGGACAAAAATCATGGCTGATGCACCTGCTGATTCTCAAGTGATTGAAATTATGGGTAAACAATTCGGTTGGATTGTTCGTTATGGAGGCGTTCAGGATAACAAATTAGGTGGATACAATTTTAAGCTTATCAACTCTAATAATGAAATGGGTGTTGATTACTCTGACGAAGCTTCAATGGATGATTTTATTAATCCAAGTGAAATGCACGTTGAAGTAGGTAAGCCTGTATTGTTGAAAATACGTGCCCGTGACGTTTTGCACAGTGTGTACATTCCTCACATGCGTGTTAAAATGGATGCCGTTCCTGGGATGCCAACCAAATTCTGGTTTATTCCAGATAAGTCGACGGAACAAATGCGTGCTGAGTTAAATAACCCTAACTTCGATTACGAAATTGCTTGTACCGAGGTATGTGGGCGTGGTCACTTCGCAATGCGTTTGCGTCTTATTGTGGAAGATAAAGCTTCATTGGATGCGTGGAAACAACAACAAAAACCATTGTTGTCGACTATCTTAGAAGCAGATCCAAAGTTCATGTCTAAGATTCCAGAAAAATTGCGTGCAAAGGCGGCTAATTATGCGCCTTACGTAGAGGAAGCTGACAGTACAACAGCTTCTACAGGAACAGCTGCCGCAGCTAGTGCATCAATGCGTTAATAGAAATAATAACTTTAAATTCAAAATTAAAAATGTCAGCAGTAGAGGCTAACTTGGGACATGATGTCCACTCTCACGATGAGCATGAGCACCACGAAGAGTTAAACTTCTGGCGCAAGTATATCTTCTCAGAAGACCATAAAGTGATAGCCAAACAGTACATGATTACTGGTGTTTTTTGGGCTGTCATTGGAGCTGCTATGTCAATTATCTTCCGTTTGCAATTGGGTTTCCCTGGTGCAAACTTAAGTTGGTTAAAGCCAATTTTGGGAGGATGGATTACAGAAACAGGCGCGTTGGACCCTAATTTTTATCTTGCCCTTGTAACAATGCACGGTACCATCATGGTATTCTTTGTATTGACAGCAGGTTTGAGTGGAACGTTCAGCAACTTTTTGATTCCATTACAAATTGGAGCTCGGGACATGGCATCTGGGTTCTTAAATATGCTTTCGTTCTGGTTTTTCTTTGTTTCTGGTTTGTTGATGTTTGTATCGATTTTCATCGAAACAGGACCAGCAGCAGGTGGTTGGGTAATTTATCCTCCATTAAGTGCATTGCCACAAGCCCACATGGGTTCTGAAATGGGGATGACGCTTTGGTTGTCCAGTATGGCAATTTTTATCATGTCGTCATTATTAGGAAGTTTGAACTACGTAACGACGGTAATCAACCTCCGTACGCGTGGTATGACCTTTACTCGTCTTCCTTTGACAATTTGGGCATTCTTAATTACAGCGGTATTGGGTATCATTTCATTCCCTGTATTACTTTCGGCTGCTTTATTGTTGATTTTCGACCGTCACTTTGGCACTAGTTTCTATCTTTCAGAAATCTATATTAACGGTGAGGCGTTGCCAAACGTAGGAGGTAGCCCGATTTTGTTCCAGCACTTGTTTTGGTTCTTAGGGCACCCAGAGGTATACATCGTATTGCTGCCAGCGCTTGGTATTACATCAGAGATTATTGCAACAAACTCACGCAAACCTATTTTTGGTTACCGTGCAATGATTGCTTCTATCATGGCGATTGCTTTCCTTGCGTTTATTGTATGGGCTCACCACATGTTCGTGACAGGTATGAATCCATTTTTGGGCTCTATCTTTATGTTCTTGACCTTGATTATTGCAGTACCATCGGCTGTAAAAGCATTTAACTACATCACTACTTTGTGGCGCGGTAATATCGTATTTACTCCAGCAATGTTATTCTCAATTGGTCTTGTATCGTTGTTCGTATCAGGTGGTTTAACTGGTATCATTCTTGGTAACTCTGCGCTTGATATTCAATTGCACGATACGTACTTTGTTGTTGCCCACTTCCACATTGTAATGGGTGCTGCTTCGGCATTTGGTTTCTTTGCAGGGATTTACCACTGGTATCCAAAAATGTTTGGTCGTATGTTGAACAACACACTTGGCCAAGTACACTTCTGGTTGACATTTGTGGGTATCTACTTGGTATTTATGCCAATGCACTACATTGGTATTGCAGGTTTCCCACGCCGTTATTACCAATTCACAAGCTTTGACTTTGGTAAGTCGTACACTGACTTGAACATGTTTGTGTCAATTGCAGCTATCTTTACATTCTTTGCACAGTTTGTATTCCTTTGGAACTTCTTCTACAGTATGTTTAAGGGAAAGGTTGCTCCGCAAAACCCATGGAATTCAAATACTTTGGAATGGACAACACCTGTGAACGTAGGACACGGAAACTGGGAAGGGGAAATTCCTGCGGTTTATCGTTGGCCATACGATTATAGCAAGCCAGGTTCACCAGTTGATTTTATTCCTCAAAATATTCCTCACTCTCAAACGCTGGAGTCCAACTTCCCGCATGAGAATGAGTATATAGCGCAGGAAAAAGAAATTGAGGCCCAAAATTATAATGACCAATTTGCGTCTCACTAATTCTGATAATAAAAATCGCTTATTTCAGAAGCTAGCACTTCTAACAGTAGTTGTCGTTTACATTTTGATATTAATCGGCGGTATTGTTAGAAGTACTGGCTCTGGGATGGGTTGTCCCGATTGGCCAAAGTGTTTTGGCAGTTGGGTTCCTCCAACAAAAGTTACCGAACTACCCGCCGATTACCAAGAGGTATTTGGTGCTAAGCTTAAAGGTGAGGTAGAATTTAACGCAGTTAAGACTTGGACAGAATACATCAACCGACTTTTTGGTGTATTTACTGGGCTCTTAATTTTTGCCACTCTTCTCGCTTCTATTCCTTTTCTCAAACGAGACCGTCCTATCTTTTATATGAGCCTACTGGCATTCTTGCTGGTGGGGTTTCAAGGATGGTTAGGTGCAAAAGTGGTTTCCTCAGAGCTTGCGCCAATCATGGTGACTTTACACATGTTATTGGCTATTGTGATTGTGTTTGTTTTGATTTATACAATGGCACGTTCCTTTGTGGGGCACGTTGAAATGACCGAAGTCAAGCAGAAACCATTCATTAACAAATTGCTAATTGGGACATTAATACTGTCACTAATTCAAGTTTTGTTAGGAACTCAAGTGCGAGAAGTAATGGATGTGGCGATAAAAGAATTTGGCGAAGCTGGAAGAAGCCACTGGGTAGAGCATTTGGGTATCAAATTTTATATTCACCGCTCATACTCAATTTTACTTTTGGGCTTACACGTAGGTTTACTCTACTGGCTCCGAAAGGTAACTCCAAAAGGAGGAATAATCTATAAGTTGTCGATAGCGTTGTTGGTTATGGTCATTATTGAAATAGCCACAGGAATTATACTAGCGTACTTGTCGGTTCCTGCATTTGCACAACCTATTCATTTAACACTCGCAACAATTGCATTAGGGCTACAATTTGTTCTTTTGTTGTTAATTAATGCGGAAGTCGTATTCAACAGAGGACAATTAGTAACTACTGAAAACATTAACGCCTAACCAATGACATTGGCAATCAGTTTATTTTTTGAAAAAGTTCGCACCTATTTGGAGCTAATGAAACTCCGTTTAGCATGGCTTGTGGCTTTTTCAGGGGCATTTGGTTATAGCCTTGCAGTAGACAAAGTGAATTGGCCTAGCCTATTACTTTTTATTGCAGCGGCTTTTGCAATAACTGGAGCAGCAAACATCATTAACCAAATTATTGAGAAAGATTTGGATAAATTGATGAAAAGAACGCAGAATAGACCGCTTCCAAGTGACCGAGTTTCTGTCAATGAAGCATCTATGTTGGCTGTTGGTTTGTTTGCTTTTGCGACGTTTATCTTTTTGACTGAATTTAACTTGAGAGCGTGTGCATTGGCTATCCTCTCGACCATTTTATATGGTTTTGTATATACTCCACTCAAGCGAGTGGGTACAATTGCGGTGTTTGTGGGAGCAATTCCAGGGGCATTCCCTCCGATGATTGGTTGGGTAGCAGCCACAAATCAGTTTGGACTTGAGCCAGGGATATTGTTTGCCATTCAGTTCTTTTGGCAGTTCCCACATTTTTGGGCGATTGCTTGGGTATTAGATGAAGATTACAAAAAAGCAGGTTTCAATTTATTGCCTTCAAAAGGAGGTAAAGATTTGAATACAGCGATTCAAATGATGATTTATACTTTGTTCTTACTTCCAGTAGGCTGGCTGCCTTATGAGCTTGGAATGACAGGTATTAATTCAGCATTGATTGCCATGCTTTTTGGGGTTTTGTTTTTAGCACAAACGTTCCACTTGATGAGAAAATGTAGTGATAAAACAGCACTACAGCTCATGTTTGGCTCATTTGCGTATTTGCCAATTGTTCAAATCGCTTATTTGTTAGACAAAGCTTAGTTGGATTTGGCTAAGATTGACTTAAAACAATTTTACTATTATGGCAAAGGTTGAAAAAATAAAGATAGAGGAAGCGCCAGAAATCTTATCGATGGATCCCAAAAAGTTTATTTTATGGGGATTTATCGTGACAATTATTATGCTTTTTGCTTCACAAACAAGTGCTTACTTGGTTCGTAGAGCAGAAGGAAACTGGGTAGAATTTGAGATTCCTCAAATCTTTTGGTACAGTACAGTTGTCTTGATTTTTAGTAGTATAGCAATGCATTGGGCATATTTTGCTGCAAAAAAAGACAATTTCAATACGCTCAAAATCGCAATTTCTATTACTTTTGTGCTTGGACTAGCGTTCTTGTGGATGCAAGTTGTTGGGTGGAAAGACCTCGTAGCCCAAAATATTTATTTTGTAGGTAATCCATCAGGGTCGTTCTTTTACGTTTTTACCCTTTTGCATGGAGTACACTTAATTACAGGTCTACTTGTATTGTGTGCAACGTTCATTTCGGCAATGCGCTTGAGGGTTCACGCTAAAAACTTGAGAAGAATAGAAATTTGTACAACGTACTGGCATTTTCTTGATATTCTTTGGATTTATCTATTTGCATTTCTTTTGTATTTCCGTTGATTAAACATTTTACTTAAAACCTGAATTTTAATAGAATAACGATGGCTGCTACTGCACAACCGAATGTGAAAAATGTATGGCTAGGTGGAGTTGAGCCCATGAAGGCTAGCTACGGGAAGTTAATGATGTGGTTCTTTTTAGTTTCGGACACATTTACGTTCTCGGCCTTGTTGGTTTCTTATGGCTTAGTTCGCTTCAGTTTTCCTGCTTACGCTGGAAAAGTGGCTGATTTTGTATCATCACCAGCCTATTGGCCAATTCCTGAAAAAGTATTTGATGCTATGCCATTTATGCATGGTGTTCATGCCCCTCTTGTATTTGTAGGGATTATGACTTTCATTTTGATTTTCAGCTCGGTTACTATGGTACTTGCAGTGGAAGCTGGCCATCGTATGGACCGTGCCGCAGTTGAAAAGTACATGTTGTGGACTATCCTTGGTGGCGCTACATTCTTGGGTTGTCAAGCATGGGAATGGACGCACTTTATTCATGGAACAGATAACGGAACCGTAATTAAGGAATTGGTAGATGGTTCATGGATTTCAAAAACGATTTTTGGAGCTAACTTGACTGAAAACCAATACGGACCTGCCGCATTTGCTGATTTCTTCTTCTTTATCACAGGTTTCCATGGAACACACGTATTTTCAGGAGTAGTACTTAACTACTTGGTGTTTTACAGAACTTCAACTGGATTGTATGAGCGCCGTGGTTCGTACGAAATGGTAGAAAAAGTAGGTCTTTACTGGCACTTCGTTGACTTGGTGTGGGTGTTCGTATTTACCTTCTTCTATTTGGTTTAACATTGTTAATGGGTAGCATACACCCCGATTACCTAATCGTCTAATCTCTTTAACTTAGAAAAAATATGGCACACGTTCACGAACATAACGAAAACGATGGCGCAGAACAACGCAAAGCAATTTGGCGCACTTTCTGGATTTTACTTATCCTGACTGCGGTAGAGTTCTTAATTGCATTTACATTACACGCAGGAGTGCTTAAAACAGCAATCTTCGTAGGAATGACAATTGTTAAGGCATTCTATATCGTAGGTGAGTTTATGCACCTTAAGCATGAAGTAAAATCGTTGATTTGGGCAACTTTGCTCCCTTGTATTTTCGTAGTTTGGTTACTGATTGCACTGATTACGGAAGGCGGTTCTATTTTTGATCTGAGATAGTTCTATGCAAAAGTATATTAAAGCCGGAATGCTAACCTTAGTGTTGGCATTACCGGCTTTCATTGTTTTATTCTTACACAGCTTTGGGGAAAACCATTTTGAGTTGCCCTACTATGTTCCTGCTGTTGACTCCACAGGTAAAGTGGTATTCGACGGCAAGGATACTGTTTTCTACCAAGTGAGACTTAAAAATCAAGACTCGATTAGAGCTGTAGCATTTTTTGAGCAATCGGGTAATGTTATTTTGAACCAACATTTTTCACGAGTTAAAAAACTACTCAACAACGAAATCAGCCTTGAACTGGTGAAGGGAGATTCTGCCACTTTGGTGGATACATACAAGCTGAGTAATCTGAAAAATGCTAAAACGAAGCAAACTATTCCGTACAACGAACAGTTTGTATTGATAGATAAACAAGGCTACATCCGAGGTTTTTACGATGGTAAAGACGAAAAAGAGGTAGAACGGTTAATAACAGAAATAAACGTATTGTTGGATATCTACCAAAAGAAGGAGAACTAACTATGTCGACAATGACAATTCCGCAAAACAAAAAATTTAATCAGTGGATTAATGTTATCGCAGTTGCGATTCCAGTGGTCGTCGCTATTCTGCTAAACCCAAGTATTCCTAAAATGAATTTGGGTGAATGGACAAAGATGTTACCGCATATCAATGGCCTGATTAATTCATTGACAAGCGTGACGCTCTTAACAGGGTTTTATTTCATTAAACAAAAAAACATTGCTGCTCATCGACTTTTGATGACTATTTCGTTTTGTTTGGGAGCTGTTTTTTTGGTAAGCTATGTCTTGTATCACTTGTCAAACGAGTCGACGGTTTTTGGAGGAGAAGGAATCATACGCCCTATTTACTATTTTTTGTTAATCACTCATATTACACTTTCAATTGGGGTCGTTTGGTTTGTATTAAGAGCTGTTTATTTTGCGTTTAGCAACCAAATTGAGTTGCATCGTAAAGCTGTTAAATGGGCGTTCCCGATTTGGCTTTATGTGAGTATCACAGGGGTAATCGTATATTTGATGATTTCACCTTACTATCAATAATTCGATTTTTAACCAATAAAACGATGAAAAAGTACGGTATTCTTTTGTTAGTGGTGCTATTATGTGTGCTTACCTCTGAGAGCGTATTAGCGCAGTGTGCCATGTGTAAAGGCGCGGTTGAGACAAATATGAGCACAGGCAAAAATGTAATTGGAAATGGTATCAATTTTGGAATCGCCTATTTATTTGTTTTTCCGTACCTAACGGTAGGGGTAATTGCTTATCTATGGTACCGTAATAGCCGTAAAGCTTTAGAACAGAAAATGGCACTTCAAGCACGTATGCGCGAAGTCCTAAAATAAATGACCACGCATTAAAGAACGCTATGTATTCCTCAGCCAAACCTCTTTTTGATTATATTGTTCAAAACGTTACAGCTTATCCTCACAAAGAAGCAAGAGCAATGGCCTTTATGTTGATGGAGCACTATTTAAGGCTTCGGAATGTAGATGTTCTTGTAGATAAACCATTGCCAACCAACGCTTCGCAGCCAGATTGGGATAAAATAATTGAACGTCTCAATCAAAGTGAGCCTGTACAACACATTATTGGCTCTACGTATTTCTGTAATTTGGAGTTCAAAGTATCGCCTTCGGTACTTATTCCGAGACCAGAAACGGAAGAATTGGTACGTTTGGTTGTGAAGGACTGCTATTGGGACGAAAACCCTGTCAAAATCGTTGATATTGGTACAGGAAGTGGTTGTATAGCTATTGCGCTTGACCGATTCATGTCGTTTGCTAAAGTACGAGGTTGGGATGTTTCAGAAGATGCCTTGGCGATTGCTCAAGAAAATGCTCACCGTTTGTTGTCGGAAGCTATTTTCGAAAAATATGATATTCTAAAAGAAGATACCTTTGCAGGAGAATTTGATTGTGTTGTGAGCAATCCTCCTTATGTCACTTACTCCGAGCAGTCGAGCATGGAGCCCAATGTGCTTCGTTTTGAACCTCATTTGGCGTTGTTTGTGGAAGATACGGATCCATTACTTTTTTATCGAGCCATTGCTGATTTCTGCCTAAAACACCTCAAAAAAACGGGGGCGTGCTATGTCGAAATCAACGAGCATTTTGGACAAGCAACCAAGCAACTTTTCTTGGATAAAGGCTTTGTGAAAGTGGACGTAATTCAAGACATGTACGGTAAAGATCGTATCGTGAAAGCAAAGTTATCGACAGAGGGGTTGTAATTCTTCATTGTTAATTCAAAGAACAAAGGCGGCAGCATCCATGTCGCCCATTTTTTTAGAAATGAGTATTCCCGTTAGTTATTGGAAGCTAATTGTAGCGTTTTTCATCTCATGCCAATTATGGGGGCAAAGTGTGCGAAAAGTCAGTGGAACGATGACAATGCGTACGGCTCACAAAGGTAAGACCATCAATACCCGCGCCGAACTTTGTTATGCTACTTCGGGGCGGATGGTGACACTTTTTCCAAAACCTGCTGAACTGTACGTTTTTAATAACTCCAACGGCGAAATCAAGGTGTATGACCCGTCGAAAAATACGGTCATTCAGCAACAAAACGTCACTTATAGTACCGAGACAACTCAGTTTTTCTATTTTTTACACAATCGTAAAGCTGATTTGGGATTGTCAAGTATGGGTTTTTCGTTGAGCCAGACCAAATTTGAAGATGGTGTGATGATTTCTACGTGGAAATCGCCGACCCCAATGGCCAAAAGTATTAAACGGGTGGAGTTGGTACACAAAGGGCAAAATCCCATTTTTATGAAGTACGTTGACCCTTCAGAGAGAACGATTAAGAAGGTATACTATTACGAATATACAAAGTTGGGTAGCGTTGATTTTCCACAAACCATTACTCAAATCGACTACATTACGGCCAAAGATTCGATTATTACCAAGACGGCGTACGGTGCGTTGAAAATCAATGAGCAAGTAACTTCTACGTTGTTGGATTTTGTGATACCTGCGAACGCTAAAATCATCAAATAATTTTGTGGAATGAGGGCCAAAGCTAGAAATAGAATAGGGATGGGAATGGTGTTGATGTATTTGGCCATTGTCCAAGTACGAGCGCAGGTTTCGGACTTGGAACTGCTGGCAGAGTCGGGTTCAGCTCCAACTGTTTCTTTTGGTAAAGTAGCAAAACCGAAGCAACAGAATCCTTTTTTACGTTATAATCCCGTGTATTGGCTCTTAAACGGGGCCCTTACAGGGTATCAAAAAGTAATTTCGCCCCAAATATCTGCCGACTGTCTCTATGAATTGTCCTGTTCACGTTTTAGCAGGGTAGCGATTCAAGAATTTGGAATATTTAAAGGGATAGCCCTCACCGCTGACCGCATTTCTCGTTGTAATCGGGTAGCGGCGACCAGCATAGAATTACTTCGAATCAATACCCAAACGGGAAAAGTAATAGATGACCCAGTAATGTACCGCCTTAAACCTAAAACAACCCCATGAAGTATTTGAAAAGAGGGGTATTGTTGGGGTTGATTGGCTGCTGTAGTATCGTTTCATTAGCGCAGCAAACACAAACGTCTGATTCGCTTTTTTTGGAATATTTACTCGAAAAAAAAGCGTACAATGATGTTTTGAACTGGACAAAGTTTCGAAAAACGTTTCCCTACTACCGAGGTCTGGCTTATTATAACCAACTTCAACTCGACTCGGCTATTCATTGTTTCAATCAGCTATCCACAGTTCACCCTCATTTTGAAAAGGCTCGTTTTTTGGAAGGAATTGGTCATACGTTTTTAAAACGGTACGATAAAGCCCAGCAAGTACTGGTGGGTTTTGAACCAAAAGATTCTTTATTCAAATCTCTCCAAAATTTTCAGTTAGCAGGCATTTCGCTACTAAAGCGAGATACAAGTGCCTTTGTAAGATGTCAAAAGTCCTTCACAGGGCATTATTTTGCCTTCAGTCAGGAAGAAGATAACTTAGCTAAAAACTATCGCCTGATTCAAACGCATCGGCGAAAATCGCCTTGGGTAGCGGGAATGATGTCGGTGGTTATTCCTGGAAGTGGAAAAATATACGCGGGAAAACCTGGACAAGGCATCATTACCTTCATTCAGAATGTAGCGTTGGGTTTACAAGCTTATGAAGCGTACCGCCGTGACGGTTGGAAAAGCCCTCGTTTTCTAGTCTACGGAGGTTTGTTTACCTTCTTTTACGTAGGCAATGTATGGGGGAGTGCGTTGAGCGTTCATGTACGTCGACAAGAATTTAACGATAAGGTGAATGAACAGATTTTATTCAATATGCAAATTCCTATTCGTACTGTCTTTAATCAGTAGCGAAGGACTCTCCCAGTCACCTGATAGTTTGATGACCCAAAAAGAGTATGGGCTGGCTGCGGTATTGTACGAGAAACAAATTTTTGAATTAAGTCAACGTGCTTTAGCAGAAGATTCGCTTCGGCGAACGTATAATCTGTTACTGAGGAAAAAGATACAAGCGCAAAAATCTCAACGAACATTTGAAGACGCTTGGCAAACGGCTCAACGGTTTGATTTGAGTGAACCCGATAAAGAGCTTACGTTCGGAATGCGTTATGAAACGGTTTTGTGTGGTTATTTGGCCCAACGCTATAACGAAACCTACGGACAACTTCAACAAGCTAAATTTTACACCCAAGATTCACTGTTGATAGAGCCGCTTCAAGTGCTCGAAATCCTAACGTTGAATGAATTGGAACGATGGACGGAATCTAAGGAGATTTTTCGTCAATACGCAGCTCGTAAAGCCTTAAACATTGAAGTGGATGAACTGTATAAGTTTTTAAAGAAAAAGCCTAAAAACGCAGAAAAAGCGCAATTACTGTCGTTTTTTATGCCTGGCCTAGGGCAAGTATATGCAGGCTACACCAAAGAGGGCATCATTTCGTTGGGCTTGCAGGCAATCGCTCTCGGTTTTGGTGTGTACCATGTGTGGCACAGGTATTATTTTATTGGCTTTTTTACGGGAGCAGGAATGTTTCAAACGTTTTATTTTGGAGGAGGGCGCAGAGCGGCAATCATGGCCGAAACAACTAATCGAAAGCGAAAAGCGGCTAATAATCAACGAATACGAAATGTGGTGATAGAGGCAGAAACAAAAAAGCGAAGTGAATAACTCACTTCGCTTTTTTGTTGGTTAGTTCTTGAATGCTTAGTTAGCAAACATGAAGAACTTCTTATTGTTGACGTATTTGTCAAAGTTTTTCTCTTCGATGACTTCAAGTAAGAGAACAATCCAGTCAATCAATGCAACAATACCTAGACCACCACATGTAAGGATATATCCAACGATAACGCCTCCTGCTGTTCCAAGGTATGCACGGTGAATACCTAAGAAACCAACTACCCATGCCAAAATAAATGCAACAACTGGCTTTTTGTCACCTGCCATTACTTTTGTCATTTCACTACCTTGACCCATAAGGCTTTCAAGTGCTGTAGCCGCTTGTTCAACGTTAGCTACGTCTAATTGGTCACCAGAGTTAAGAGTTTGCTCAACTGAAACTGCGTCGATGTAGTACTCAGCAGTAGTAGCGTGGCTTTTTGTAACAAGCATTACAGCAAAGCAAAAAACAAGTGCAAATAGTTTTTTCATAAAAATTATTTTGGGGTTTTAAGTTTGATTACGCCTCAAAAATAACCTATGGGACGTAATCCACAAATGCGAACGAAATATTTTTTAGAATTTAAACGAAATACCTGCTTGAATCCATGAACCTCCCGAGCCTAGTTCAGCAAAACCAGCGAGATTATCAGTGAATTGGAAGCCAGCACCTACGCGGGCAAGCAAACTAAGGTATCCGTAAGAAGACTTAAGACCGCTACCATAATAATAGTCATAAGGGTAGCTCACACGGCGGTACAAAACTCCGCCTGCTACATAAAGGTCAAACTTGTCGTCTTTCATATTCAACACGCGGTTGAGGTGGTAAGCAGCACGAGGGCCAATGCTAATTTCATTGTAGCTATAACGTACCCCTAACGCAGCCCCTACAAGTCCTGTATTAGGACGCTCATACGAAGCAAATAAACCTACGCCTAAATCATCCATAATACCGTATTCAACGGATGCGTTGGCACCAATCGAGCCAAGACCGACACCGATGTTAACTTTCTTATCACCTTTTGAAAACTGAGCGAATGAAGATGTGTGGATGCAAATGAGGGCAGCAAGTGCCAAAATTGAAGATAAAAACGCCTTTTTCATGGTAAATTGTAATTTATGGTTGTAAAACGGTTCAAAGAAAACACAAAATAAGTTTGTTTGGATAAAAGGGATACCGAAAATTATTATTCGGTATTTTTTGAGCGATTTTTTAGAACGAGATAACGTAAATGTACAAAAACGATAGAGCGAAATACAATGACTTTTGTAATTTTAATGCACAAAAATTAAAGCATAATCAACAAAAATGTACCTATTTGCTGAATAATGGCCTGACGCATCTCATATATTTGGCCGACTTTAATGTTGAAAACGACTTAATGCGTGAGGCTACGTAATTTGTCATTCCATCCTGTGTATCTTTGCAGCAACTATATTGATTTGTTTCATGCCAAAAATTATCATTGCTGTCGACGGCTATTCGAGCTGTGGGAAAAGCACTACGGCCAAAGGCGTAGCAGCCTATTTGGGGTATGCGTACATTGACACGGGTGCGATGTACCGCGCCGTTACCCTTTATTTTATCACGCACCATGTTTCACTTACGAATCCAAAGGAAGTAGCTAAAGCATTGGAAAACATCAAGATAGATTTTAGAAGAAACCCCGAAACGGGAAGAAATGAAACCTATTTGAATGGACTAAATGTGGAAGACGAAATTCGTAAATTGTACATAGCCAACTGGGTAAGCGAAGTGAGTGCGGTGTCGGAAGTACGTCGTGCGATGGTCGCCCAGCAACAACGTATGGGGAGAGCGCGCGGCGTGGTTATGGACGGACGAGACATTGGAACGGTCGTTTTTCCCGATGCAGAGCTGAAAGTATTTATGACCGCCGAGCCTGAGATAAGGGCTGAGCGTCGTCAGATAGAACTACTGGCTAAAGGTGAAATGCTAGACTTGGACGATATTCTACAAAATATAAAAAAACGAGACCTCATTGATACAACACGCAACGATAGCCCGCTACGTCAGGCATCAGACGCTGTGAGTGTAGATACATCGTTTATGACCCTCGATGAACAAATTGATTTGGTGACACAACTTGCGGATGAGCGAATCAGCCGTTCGATGCGGAAAAAAGCAACTACCTAATGAAAGTCGATTATTTAATAGTAGGGCAGGGGATTGCGGGTTCAGTATTGGCTTGGACCCTTGAACAACGAGGATATCAAGTAGGGATTATAGCAAGTGATCATTTGCCTACGGCGTCTAAAGTATCAGGGGGGATCTTCAATCCTATTACGGGAAAAAAACTAACCCGTACTTGGAAAGCTGATGAGCTGTTTCCCTTCGCCCGCACTTTTTACCAAGAAATGCAAGAAAAGTTAGGCGTCGAGTTTTTACATTTTAGTGATGTGTATCGTCCCTTCCGCTCCATCGAAGAACAAAACACGTACCTAGCGCAAACTGCCGATCCCAATTTAGCTAAGTACGTAGCTCCCGAGACAAAAAACGAAAAATTTGCTCCTTTTATCGAAAATCCGCACGGAGGCTTACAAATTACACACGCTGGCTGGGTCGATTGCCCTGTGATGCTAGAAAAATTAAAAGCGTATTTTGTGGGAAAAAGCCAATACGAGGCAGGGGATTTTGATTACAATAGTATTGTTTTTGAGAGTGATAAAGCTATTTATAAAAATTGGGAGATAAAAAAAATACTATTTTGTGAGGGATATGAAGCCCTTCAGAATCCTTTTTTTAGTTGGCTGCCGTTCAATCCTGTGAAAGGGCAAACTCTCATAACGCAGGTGGAGGGTTATTCAATCGAAGAAATTATAAATCAAGGGACGTTTATTTTACCGATGGATAACCAAGGGAAGTGTCGCTTCGGAGCAACTTATACTTGGCATGATTTGAATTGGAAAACAACAGAGGATGCTCGACAGTTTCTAATAGAAAAGATAGGTACGTACTTGAAAGCCCCTTATACTATTCTTGAGCAGCAGGTAGGTATTAGACCTTCTACCAAAGACCGACGTCCGTTAGTGGGAATACATCCCGAATATCCACAGCTAGGTATTTTTAATGGATTAGGGACAAAAGGAGTTTCGTTAGCCCCTTATTTTGCGGCTCAATTTGTGAATTTTTTAGAATTAGGTGAAGAATTGGATTCTGAGGTGAATATTACGCGTGTTTTTTCGTTATATTTTCGTTCTAAATCAAGTCAGTAATGGACTAACCCAACAGGTGATTGGCAGATAACTGTAGCGACTATATGAAAAGGTGTTCTATTTTTCGAATTTTTTGGATGGGAGTAGCGCTGTTAGGAATGGTAATGGATGGGTATGCCCAAAATTATCCTTCTCAAGAGCAGTTTGGTAAAAATCGAGTACAGTATCAACGGTTTGACTGGAAAATCCTCAAAACCAATAACTTTGAAATTTACCATTATGGAAATGGAACCCCGCTCGCTACATTAGCAGCTCAGTATGCCGAGTCTGAGATTGACCGAATTACGGAAGTTTTGGGGTATACATTGTACAACCGCATTAAAATCTTCTTGTACAATTCGCCACAGGAGTTGCTGCAAAGCAACATGGGAATGGCGAACAGTTCTGACCTGAACGAAACCGAATTAAACCTAGCTAAATCGCGTCTCGAAATCGCATTTACTGGTGATCAAATTAGCTTCAAAAAGCAGCTGATTAGAGAAGTTTCTAGGCTTGTTGTTTATGACATGTTGTACGGTGGAAGCCTGAAAGATGCACTTCAAAGTTCGTTGTTATTGACGCTTCCTGACTGGTTCATGTCGGGAATTGCGGCGTATATCGCAGATGGATGGAGTACTGAACTGGATGATTACATGCGTGACGCCATCGTAAATCGCCAAATGAAAAAGCCTTCGTTGTTGACAGGAACTGAAGCTACTATAGTAGGTCAATCAATATGGAACTATATTGCTGAACGGTACGGGAAAGACAACATTTCAAATATTCTGAATCTGACTCGCATTATTCGAACCGAACAGACAAGCGTAGCGAGCACGTTAGGAGTGTCTTTTACAAAATTCTTAAAAGACTGGCGTGATTTCTATACTAACATGGCAACTACCGTAGGAACATCTTATAAAGAACCGACGGGCGATTGGCGCGAGGAACTAGATTTACCGCTGGGAGGACTTTCTAATTCTGTGCGTTTAAGCCTTGATAATCAATATGTAGCGGTTACAAACCGTAAAGAAGGAAAATATACGGTTGATATTATTAATGTAGAAACGAAAGCAAAAACAACTATTTTAAAGGGTAAGTATTCGCTGGAAAAGAAGCCATATTTGAGCCGAATGCCGCTGGTGGCTTGGAGTCGAAACAGTGGTTTAGCAATTATTACGGAGGAAAATGGACGAATTTTTTTAGAGATTTTCGATGTACTAGAAAAGGGGAAATTTAAGCTTCGAATGAGCCGTGAAATTCGGGGGGTAAATCAAGTCACCGATTTTGATATATCGAATGATGCCTCTACGTTGGTATTAAGTGCCGATAGCCGTGGCCAAAATGATTTGTTTTTGTTCCACGTTGGCCGAGCGTCGTTGCTTCCATTGACGAGCGATTTGTACGATGACCGCACACCTCATTTCATTGGGGGCTCTTCCTCAAGGGTGGTTTTTGCTTCGAATCGCCTCAAAGATTCATTGACGATAACCGATAAAGGCTCGTATAAAACCGTCCGAGAGAAGATGGCGTTATTTGTTCATGACGGTAATCCACGTGCTCAAACAGTAACCCGAATCGTTGATTCTTTAGGGATAATTTCTAATCCAAGGACTTCAGATGAGAATAATTTTTACTTCTTATCGGACTACAAAGGCATTACAAATTTATACCGATACGAGGTTGATAGTAAAAAAATAACCCCTCTTACTAACTTTAATCAAAACATCAGGGATTACGATTATCTATTGCCTTCGGGTGCATTTACCAGCTTAAATTGGACCAAAGACCACGAAGTCGTTATCTACCAAAAAGCACTCAGCCCCGTTTCAAATGAGCTAGCTCCTTCGCCTAGAATGCAGAGTATGGCGGGAATGTCCGTCTATAAAACAGAGTTTCGAAACAACCCCGCTGCGGATGCAAGCCTGATTGCCCAAATGGCTAATCCGCGTAAAATGCAGCTAGATTCGGGAGAAGTCGATACAGATAATTACGAGTTTGATGCGGATATTTTAAAGACATTCGAGTACCGTCAGCGACGCGGAACGTCCATAACCAGCGCAGCTAATCTACCAGTACGAAATCGAAGACGAGAGAATATTACTATCAAGGGGCCAATAACGTATAAAAGCCTGTTTATCAGCAATGACGCCACCTCAGATTGGCGCATAGACCCTATCCGTGGTTTTGGTTTTTCACAATCGTTAACGATGAATGATTTACTTGAAAACCATATTGTAAAGGCTGGGTTTTTCTTAGGATTATTAAATTTTAGAACAAACAATCTCTGGGCAGAATACAGCAATTTAGCTCACCGAATTGACTTTACTGCACGAGTGGATAGACAAAGTTTATACGTACAACCACCTGCAAGTCAGAAGTATAGATATAACCGTGTAGCGGTAACAGCCGCATATCCTCTTAGTAATTTTGCTCGTGTTTCGGTTACTCCATTTTTTGCTGAGTCTCGCTTATTGGATGTAAGTAACATTGCCGCGGCAGATGTAGCCTCTACGTATTTGGGGGCACGTGGGGAGTTTGTATATGATAATTCGCGTATCAATGGAATGAACATGATGGAAGGAACACGCTTCAAAGTTCGTTATGATTGGTTTGGTGGAGTTGCAGGCACCAAAGGGTTCAATCGTCTAGCTATTGATTTACGTCACTATCAAAAAATTCATCGTGATTTGATATTTGCTACACGTTTTTCATTTGCTCACTCGGGAGGACCCGCTCCGAAACAAAGTGTAATGGGAGGAATGGAAAACTGGACTGGAAATAACCAAGAAGAACGTTCGGTAAATCCTTTGGCAGTAGGGCTAAGCAGTTCGTTAATCCCGATTGATAATAGGGATATATTCTTTGTAGAATTGGCTACAAATTTGAGAGGGTTTAACTTCAATAAAGTCTCAGGTACAACGCACATGCTTTTTAATGGGGAGCTACGAATGCCGCTCATTAAGTACTTCTATCGTGGGCCGATTACATCAAATTTCCTTCGTAATTTTCAATTGGTTGGTTTTACTGATATTGGAACTGCTTGGACAGGGAAATGGCCATTTAACCGCCAAAATAGCCTAAATACGGAGATTATTCGTCTTGATTTCTTTAGTGCTACGGTTAATAATTTTCGGAATCCTTTCCTAGTGGGGTATGGTTTAGGGGCGCGAACGATGCTATTTGGCTTCTATGTGAAATTTGACTACGCTTGGGGGTTAGATAATGGAGAAGTAAACAAAGCAGTTCCTTATTTAACGCTGGGTTATGATTTTTAAGAAGAAAAATAGCTAACAAAAAAGCCGAGCTTAAAGCTCGGCTTTTTTGTTAGCTTAAAAGTAATTAAAAGGCATATTTTTCTTGTAAAAGTTGTGATTTGAGGGTATTTAAGGCCGTTTATAGACAAAAAAGCTTAGGTCACTTGGCACGGTTTTAGCTTAACTCAAAGCAATTAATATAACTTGAAAAAGTTATATTAAAAATAAAATATATTTAATTTTATGAATAATATTTTGTTGTTGTAAAAAAATGTGTAACTGTCTGTAAAACAATATGTTAGTTGGTTAAAGTAAAACTCATTGTTACGATTGTTGACTTTGGCATAATTTTAGATACTTTTCATTTGGGATAAAGCCCTAGTTGTAAGTTGTCTAGAAGAGAAATTTTCTAACAGTAGGATAGTACTGTAAAAATCACTCAATATAGCCAATTGCAATATACCAAAATCACATAATCTGATGTGAACTATGAGCGCATTTATTACACAAATTCAAGGCCTTGCGAAAAGTACCAAAATGATAGGGACAAATGTTGCTGTTGTGATGGGATTAGGTAGAATTATGAGCACTTTTTTAGACCGTAGCTTGCTTTGTTTACAGGTACTGTCGACTAAAAGTAAAAAGGCTTTGGCACATACAGTGACAGATTCAATAACTTACCGTCCTAAGCTTTCAGAGAAAGGTCAAGGGGCTGTATGGGTAAACTCTGTTAGAATTGATCAGTATTACCACTTACCTGGTGCTTCGCCACCCACGTAAGACAAACTTTTACGAACATAAATAGTAAATACCCCAAAATTTTTATACTTTCAATCAATTATTTTACAGACTATGAGTCAGTTATCCATTTCTCCTCCTCAGAATAAGCAGCGTGTTCTGGGGGCGCGTTTCGATGAAAAGTCGAGACGGTGGGTATCTACCTCCCCGCCTTTAACGGAGGAGGAGGTGAAAGGCTATGAATCAATAGGTTATGTTGATTCAGCCGTCCCGAAAAATCGCATGCTAAAGCCCATTAAGTCGTTAATGGGAATGCTTGTTTTAGTGCTAGTTACTGCATTTACGGCAGTTGCACAAAAAACGGTAGATATTAAACTTACCAAAAAAGTAGATATTTCTCAACCTACGATTGGACAATCCATTAAGTTTACTATCTACGCTAAAAACGACGGACCAGACGCTGCTACGGCTGTCGTCGTGAAGGATATTTTTCCTTCAGGAGGTGCAACTCTTACTAGTAACGCTCCTACTGCAGGAACAACATTTGACACAGGAACTGGATTATGGAGTATTCCAACGATCAGTGCTGGGGATTCTGTTAAACTAGAGTTAACAGGAACAGTAACTGGGCGTGGTGTATATTTCAACATCGCAGAAGTAATGTCAATGGGGGCAGGTCAGGAAGATTCTGATTCAGATCCAGGTAATGGTACTTTAGGTGAAGACGATTATGCTACGGCCTGTTTCTCAGTGCCGCTTTTGTGGTATCCAGGGGATGAGTATACGGTTGCTCTTGCAGCGCCAGGGTACTCAAATTTGACTTGGACAAAAGTGGGTAAAGGACCTGTAACAGGGGCTGCTGCCGATAGCGCGTCAGTAAGAGGTGATACCTTAATTATTACTGGCACAGGACGTTTCTCGTTTACGGCACAAGTAAATACATGTCCAGCTACTGGATGTTGTGAAATTATCGTAATTCCAGGGCCACTTGGAAGTATTGGTGATTTTGTATGGAAAGATGTAAACGATAACGGAATCCAAGATACTGGCGAAGCTGGTGTTAATGGAGTTCGCGTTATTTTATGGAGCGCAGTCAATGGTGTACCTTCTACACCGTTGGATACCGTGTTGACTACTACTAACCCTAATGATAATACCAAAGGTGGTTATTATAAATTTACTGGGTTAGTTGCTGGAGATTATATTGTCCAAATTGATAAATCGACTTTGCCCACTGGTTGTATCCTAAGTGCGAAGGTAAATCAAGGTGGAGATGATACGAAAGACAATGACTTTAATGCAACTTCGGGTTTAAGTCAAGTTGTTACATTAGATCCTGAACAAGGAGGCTTACAAAAAGATAATCCGACAATCGACGGTGCATTGTTTAGCCCACTTGGAAGTATCGGCGATTATGTATGGAAAGATACCAATAATAATGGTATTCAAGATGATGGAGTTACGGGGGTAAACGGAGTAAAGGTTGTATTGTTCCAAAAAAACCAAACAGGTGCTTTTGTGGCAGTAGATACTACAACTACGGCCAACAACCCATCAGGTGGAAATCCAGGTTGGTATTCGTTTGAAGGTTTGTCAAAAGGAGATTATCAATTGAAGGTGTTAGTAGGTACGTTGCCAGCAGGTTGTGTGTTGAGCGACTCTACTAATAAAGGAAGTGATGATACCAAAGACAGTGACTTTAGCCCAACTACTGGACTTAGTCAAGTTGTTTCACTTGACCCAACCTTAGGTGGAATCAATAAGGATAATCCAACAATTGACGCTGCATTGCGCAACTTGCTAGGAAGCATTGGAGACTATGTATGGAAAGACACCAATAATGATGGTATCCAAGATGCTAGTGAAACAGGCGTAAATGGGGTGAAAGTGATTTTGTGGAGTGCTAATACAAGTGGTCTGCCAGTGACGAAATTAGACTCAATGGTGACTATTACTAATGCAGGTAAAGCAGGTTATTATACATTCAATAACTTAGTTAAAGGTGATTACATCGTTCAGATTGTAACAAGCACCTTGCCAGCAGGTTGTGTGTTGAGTACGAAAGTAAATCAAGGCGGAGATGATACTAAAGATAGTGATTTCAATCCTACATCAGGTCTAAGCCCTGTCGTTAAGATTGATCCTGCTTTAGGTGGTATCAACAAAGACGACCCAACTATCGATGCGGCGCTCTACAGCCCACTTGGTAGCATTGGTGACTTTGTGTGGAAAGATTTGAACGATAATGGTCAGCAAGACAGTGGCGAACCAGGGGTGAAAAATGTACGCGTTATATTATATAAAGGTAGCGGCAACACATTCTCACCAATTGATACTGTTTACACAGGAATTAGCGGAGATTACCTCTTCACTAACCTCGCTGGTGGTTCTTATCAGGTAGTGTTTGATCCAACTAGCTTGCCTGATACTTGTCAGTTGAGCTTGAATCAAAATGTGGGTTCAGATGTAACTGACAATGACGCAAATCCTGTAACGGGACGGACAGCAACCATTGTGATTGACCCAACCAAAGGTGGAATTGATAAAGACAATCCAACAGTAGATGCAGCAGTTACTTCGTTCGACTTAGCCTTGACGAAGTCATTGGCAGCAAGTCAGGCAGCTAATGTAACTCCTGGTGATTTGGTAACGTTTACTTTGACAGTGAAGAACGAAGGTTCAATGACAGCGACCAACGTTGTGTTGACCGATTCATTGCCAGCTGGAATGACGTTAGCGGATACAGATTGGACAGCTGCGGGTCAGATTGCGACGTTGAATACAGCGATTGCAGGTCCGTTAGCGCCAGGTGCAACGGCTTCAGTTGACATCACGGTACGTGTGAATGCAAACTTCACAGGTACAAGTTTGACGAACTACGCACAGATTAAGGATGCGAAGGATAAGAATGGCAACACGGTTAAGGATAAGGATTCGACGCCAGGCAACGGCTTCACTCGCGGTGAAGACGATGACGACGACGAGCCAATCCAAGTGACGCCATTGGGTAGTATCGGAGATTTTGTATGGAAAGATCGTAATGACAACGGCCAACAAGATGCAGGAGAGCCAGGCGTGAAGAACGTGAAGGTGATTTTGTGGACAGGAACGGCGAACGGTCCAGTAAGTAAGAGAGATTCGGTATTGACAGATGTAAATGGTAAGTACTTGTTCAGCAATTTGCCAGTGGGCACTTATTATGTACAGTTTGACACGAAGAGTTTGCCAGACACATGTCAGTTGAGCTTGCGTCCAAACACAGGTCCAGATGCAACCGACAGTGATGCAAATTCGACAACAGGTTTCACAGGAGCAGTTGTGTTGACGCCAGACAAGCGTAGCGACTTGACAGTAGATGCAGGTGTTACAACGTTTGACTTAGCATTGGCTAAAACATTGGCAGCAAGTCAGGCAGCTAATGTAGCTCCTGGTGATTTGGTAACGTTTACTTTGACAGTGAAGAACGAAGGTTCAATGACAGCGACCAACGTTGTGTTGACCGATTCATTGCCAGCTGGAATGACGTTAGCGGATACAG
>Ga0209570_1000080_pt1 | contig 247700 bp, 250 predicted proteins | sample EBPBio172007_DNA_FD_185861 | JGI IMG/M metagenome (GOLD analysis project Ga0209570, IMG submission 185861) | Wastewater treatment Type I Accumulibacter community from EBPR Bioreactor in Madison, WI, USA - Reactor 1_9/17/2007_ DNA (SPAdes)... | ecosystem: Engineered > Bioreactor > EBPR >... | reverse complement strand
TGGCGCCGTGTTGAAAGAAGTAGTCGAAGACGCTGGCTACGATGTGGTTTCGATCCAATAATTCAAAAAAAGAAAAACTGGCGAATAGCCAGTTTTTTTATTTAATAAAGTTCAGCGACGTTCGGGTTAAATTTATAGCCTCTGTTGCGGACTGTGATGATGTAGTGATGGTTGGTGTCCACTTGGGATAGCTTTTTTCTGAGACGGCTGACATGGGTCATCAGTGCGTTATAATCACCTAAGCTCTTTTGACCGGTGATCATATGGAATAGGTATTCCATGTTGTATACTTCATTTGGATTCTTCGCAAGCGTGTAAAGGATGTTAAACTCGGACTGAGTGAGCTCCAGTCTCTGGTTTTTCAGATAAATCTGCTTTGAAAATGGATCGATGGTCATGTTCTTATAGACGATGGCGCTTTGATCTGCTTGATAAAGGGCTTCCAAGTACTTTATATGTTTGAACTGGGATTCGATTTTAAGTCCGATGAGTTCAGGATCATAAGGCAAAGTGATGAAATCATCTGCACCGATGGCTAAAGACGTTTTAAGGCGATCCAGCTGATGGCTATGTTCATAGGCGAGGATGTATGTACTGTTGTATTGACTTCTGCAGAATCGCTCCTTCTGTTTGTGAATCTCGATCAAATCATTTGCACTTGCTAAAAGAAAGCGACATTTGTAATCATGGGCTTTAAGATAGCTCTCAAAGTCTTCAAAGTGTTGATAAATGATGTCCCTAGAGGACAAGTAGTTGAACAATGGTTCGAAAGCATTGGAATTTTTAACAATTACAATAACTTTTCGGTTGGACATAGACGGCCACTCCTTAGATATGTATTCAAAACATTATATAACAACAACCATAAAAATGTGCATGCAATTTAAAAATGTAAGGAAAAGCAAGGTTAAGATGGACCAATTCAACTTATATACTCATTATAGCAGTTTTTGAGGAGGAACATGTTTGTTATTTTGGTAAAACAAAGCTATAATAGTAAGTAAGTTGAAAAGTATATAAGGAGGCCAACAATGGGTAAGAAAGCAATTGATATTGCTAATCTCGATGTCGAGAAACTGATTCAAATGTTAAATGAAGCGCTGGCGGAAGAATGGCTAGCTTATTATCAGTATTGGATTGGCGCAAGAATCATGGAAGGACCGATGCGCAGTGAAGTCGAGCCGGAGCTTTTACTTCACGCCACTGAAGAATTGGGTCATGCCACGCTGGTGGTAAACCGCATCCTGCAATTGGGTGGAACACCGATTTTGAACCCGGCGGATTGGGCCAGCTATGCACGTTGTCCATATGAAGTGCCATCTGATCCTTATATTGAAGAAATCCTAAAGCAAAACCTGAATGGCGAACGCTGTGCGATTCAGCGGTATGAAGAGATCGCTGATTTCACAAACGGTAAAGATCATTCTACGTATCAAATGGCGATTACGATATTAAACGATGAAATCGAACATGAGCATGATATCGAAGATTTCCTCACGGATATCGAACGTTTGAAAGAAGACATTAGAAAGTTCAGAATCTAGGGATTAAGGACTGCGCAAAAGCGAAATGCTTTTGCGCTTTTTAAACTAAATCATAAAGGATTGATATGGCTAAAATTATTGTTAAGGGACAAAAAAAGAAAAACTCAGGTCTAGTGTATTTTTTGACGATTGTATTCTCCATTGCATTTTTATGGTTCGGAAACCAGATCGCCAGTCAAAATATGCGCCTTTTTGACCAGCAAGGTCAAATGGCCACATTAAAGGCACGTGTAATTGCTATAAACGATACAATCGTGACATCTGAGTCTGTTGGGGATGGTTCAGAAATTAAGCTTACTGATATCTTATTTAGTGCAGAAATCACTTCTGGTGCGAGAAAGGGCGAAGTCGTCAACGCACTTCAGAATTTGAATAGCTATTTTATTGTGACCAACAAGCCTGTGGAGGTCGGTGACAAAACGATTTTATATGAACTCTATAACGAACAATATGCCACCGATTGGGTTTTCGGTGAATACCATAGAATCGATGCATTGGTTATTCTGGCTGTATTGTTTGCACTGTTAATCCTTTTGTTCGGTAGAATAAAAGGGCTACAGACGTTAATATCATTAGTGTTTACTGTGCTAGCAGTCTTTTTTGTGTTTGTTCCGTCCATTTTATCCGGTTATAATATTTACCTTTGGACGATGATTACATGTCTGTTTACCACCGTAATGACGCTGATCATCGTTAGCGGTGTAAATATGAAAACGGTATCAGCGATTATTGGGTGTATGAGTGGTATTATATTATCCGCGATTTTAGTCATCATCATGGACCAATTGCTTAATTTGACAGGTGTGATTGACGAAAACTCCGTATTTTTATTGATGATGAATCCGGAACACCCCGTTGATTTAAAAGGAATTTTCTTTGGTGCCATCGTAGTCGGCGCCATGGGTGCCATCATGGACGTATCGATGTCGATTTCGTCTGCACTTTATGAAATGAAAGAGAAGTATTCTGCAACTACCTTTAGACAATTATTCAGTTCAGGCCTCACGATTGGTAGAGATATTATGGGCACTATGGCCAATACCCTTGTCCTGGCATATATAGGAGGCTCGTTATCCGTGGTGCTATTGTTATTCACCTATAGCTCATCCATGCTGGATTTGTTGAATCGTGAAATGGTGGTTATTGAAATCCTTCAAGCTTTGGTAGGCAGTATGGGGATACTGTTGACCTTGCCGTTAACAGCAGCAGTTTCTGGATTATTATATGCAGAAAAAAAGAATCATAATCGGCTTAGAAACAAGGTATAGTCATGATCAGAATCATTCGAGATAAAATTTTTGAAGAGATCGTTTTTTTTATAGCACTCGCATTGGCAGTTCTAACTGGATTTTTTTCGGATTTTCACTTTCAAGCCATTGATTTTAATGTCATTTGGACTTTAACCGCCTTAATGCTGGTCACACTTGCCTTTGAAAAATACCAATTGTTGGATAGTATTGCCATTTGGGTATTAAACAAAGTGGATAGCGAAAGAAAAACGGCCTTGCTGATGATGGCCATCACTGCTGCTTTGGCGATATTTATCACGAACGATGTCGCGCTGATTACAGTTGTGCCGATAACGATTACCCTAAGTAGCCGTGCGGGCTTCGATCCGTTTCGGTTAGTGGTATTAGAAGCGATAGCCGCGAACATCGGTAGCAGTTTAACGCCTTTTGGTAATCCTCAGAATCTATTTTTATATAACCAGTACCAGTATTCTTTTATAACATTTATCACGACCATCGCACCGTTTGTGATTATGGGGCTAATGTTATCATTAGTTCCGGTGTTTTTTCTATCAAATAGGACATTTGAAAAAATGCACTTTAATACTCAGGTTAAGCAAAAAAAATGGGTTGGCCTCTATCTTGTTCTATTCTTGATTTGCGTGGCGTTGATCGTTCTAAGACGTGATGTAATATGGATCATGACGGTCATTGCACTGGTGGTTTTCTTTAAAGATCGGGAGTTGATTAAGCAACTCGACTATTTCTTGTTGGGTACGTTTGTTTGCTTTTTTATTTTCGTCGACCATATGAATCAACTAGGTTGGGTCAACGAGCTGGTCGCCACATTTCTAGGGAGCGATCAAAATGTCTTCCTGGTGAGTGCTGGGCTTTCTCAAATCATCAGCAATGTTCCAGCGGCAATACTCCTCAGTAGCTTCGTCAGTGAGCCTGGGCCACTCTTGATTGGTGTCAGTGTAGGAGGGCTTGGTACGATGATCGCATCTCTCGCTAACCTGATCGCCTATAAGTATTACGCGAAACAATATGAAACAAAACGTTATCATCGCTATTTTCTGGTTATTAATATGATGATGCTTGGATTTTTCTTGTTACTCTATTCGTTGTTGTTGTAAGCTTTCGTGAGGTTTATATGAAACTCTTTAAGTGGCGCACCATTAAGTCTATACGGACGACGTTCATGATTCCTTTCGTGATTCCTTTATTGATTATAATCATCGTGCCCTCTGTTTTCATGAGGAGAGGGGCAAATGACATTTCCATGTTTGCAGTTGAGACCATAAGCGATCAAGTGTTTAATCGAATGATATCCTTACTCGATGATCAGCTTGAACAAGCGATGCAGCTCAATCAAGTGAACGCGCTTAATTATGAGCGTGGATTGTTACATTTGGATGTTTCTGGGAATCGAGACCAGTATTTTTCAGGTATGATTTCAGCCTATAATGATGTGGCCATGACGTTCGTCGGACTTGATGACGGGAGTTTCTATGGCGCGAGACGAAGCATCGATGGGTCGATACAGGTGGTTAGAAATGACGCGCAAACGGGTGGCGCTTCAGAATATTATCTTGTTGATGAACAGGGTAATCGTCAGGAGTTTGTCGAGCGCTTCGATAATTTCGATCCAAGAAAGCGTCCATGGTATGTAAAGGCTACGGAAGAAAAGGCCCCCGTACTTAGTGATGTGTATAACCATTTTGTCGTGAAGCTTCCTACCATAACGGCCAGTTACCCCGTTTTGGAGAACGGTGAGGTAATAGCAGTTTTTGGTGTTGACTATTTACTGACATGGATCGGCGAAACATTATCATCAGTATCTGATGATCAGACAGGTATGGTTTATATAACGGATGATGATGGAAACTTGATTGCGTCATCAAGGGCATCTGATGAAATTTTTGAGATGGTATCTGGGGAGTCGAAGCTCGTCAGCGCAAATGAAAGCGCAAATGCCTTGATTAGGCAATCAGCTGACGTTACGTTCGGTGACGGAATTAATGAACTGGAAATCAATAAAAACACGTATTATTCAAAGGCGGTAAAATATCAAAATTTTGGTTTGGATTGGGAATTGACCATTTTACTTTCTAAGGAAATAATCTTATCTGATATGCAAGTGGCTTTAAACCGCATCTATAATACCATGGGCATCAGTTTTATCTTGTTTATCATTCTGGCTTATTTGATGACGCGCTGGATAACGAAGCCTATCCTAAAGCTCAATGCAGCATCACTTAGGCTTGCAGAGGGGAAATTTGAGTTCGTTAGCGATGAAATAAGACAGGATGAGTTAGGGCAGTTAAGCAGATCTTTTAATGAAATGGCGATTAAACTGACCAATGTCGTTTCAGGACTAGAGAACCAGGTTGAAGAACGCACAAAAGCGCTTCAAGAAATGAATGAGTCTCTGAGTCGGTTATCATATAGCGATGGCTTGACTGGACTACCAAATCGGAGAAAATTCAACGATTTTTATGAAAGCGCCTATCAAGCAAACGCTCTAAAAGAGCGCCATATGGTTCTCCTCATGATGGACCTCGATAACTTTAAGTCATTTAACGACACCTATGGCCATTTAGCGGGAGACGATTGCTTAAGGCTTGTTAGTCAAGTCATGCTCAATATGTTTCCGCATAAAAAGGACCTTGTTGCGCGGTATGGTGGAGAAGAATTTTCAGCAGTCCTTCAAGGATACTCTAAAGATGAAGCGCTGGCGATTTGTGAACAATTGAGAAAGCGTATTAACGAGATAGACATCGTCGTTGACGGGGTGATAATTAAAGTCACCATCAGTATTGGCATGGTCTATTTTGTACCGACAGACATAAGTATGATGGATGAATGGATTAAGTCGGCAGATTTTGCATTATATCAAGCAAAACACCATGGGAAAAACCAGACATGGATTAGCGTTTAATATTACAATTGCATTACAACGTAAACGATAATGATTATCAACTGTGACAGTGGATATAAACTGGAATGAGTTATATAGATTCAATCTAATTTTATAAACGACACAGGAGGACATCATGAAATTTACATTACCTGAACTTAAATATGCGTTAAACGCTCTAGAGCCAACCATCGATGCAAAAACGATGGAAATCCATCATCAGAAGCATCATGGCACTTATATAACAAACCTGAATAATGCACTTGAAGGCAAGGCAGAGCTACAGGATTGGTCGATTGAATCGCTACTGAAGCAACTGGATCAATTGCCGGAGGATATAAGACAGGTCGTCAGAAATAATGGTGGTGGTCACTATAACCATACACTGTTTTGGGAAGAATTAAGTCCAAATCCAAGTGAGATGAGTCCTGAATTTAAGGCAAAACTTGAAGCCTCATTTGGTTCGATTGAGTCCTTTAAATCCATGTTCAAGGACGCTGCTTTGAAGCGTTTCGGAAGTGGTTGGGCGTGGCTCGTTCAATCGGGAAATTCCCTTAAAATCATCAGCACAGCAAATCAAGATGCCCCTATCAGTGATGGTTTGAACGAACTCTTGGGAATAGATGTATGGGAGCATGCCTACTATTTGAACTATCAAAATCGACGTGCAGACTATATTGATGCGTTCTGGAACATCATCGATTGGTCAGTGGTGGAAGGCCGTTTGAAGTAAACGCGAGAAATAATTAAGCTCAGGCGAAATTTTGATTTCGCTGAGCTTTTATTTTTGGATTAGCATGAGATTTGGTATAATGAGTTTAATATGATAGTGAGAGGGTGATGCATATGAAATTTGTCAATTGGAATGTCAATGGGATTAGAGCTTGTGTTACAAAGGGTTTTTTAGAGTATTTTAAGGCAGCTGATGCGGATTTTTTTTGCTTACAAGAAACAAAACTTCAAGAAGGACAAATTGATCTGGATTTGGAGGGTTACTACCAATACTGGAATTATGCTGTAAAGAAAGGCTACTCAGGTACAGCAATTTTTGCGAAAATACCTGCTTTATCTTTTACTAAAGGTATCGGAATAGAAGAACACGACCAAGAAGGCCGTGTCATTACGCTGGAGTATGATTCGTTTTATCTCGTAACCGTTTATACACCAAATTCTAAATCAGAGCTTGAGCGGCTTGAGTATCGTATGCGATGGGAAGACGATTTCAGAGCCTACTTAAAAAAACTTGAGATGACTAAACCGGTGGTCGTTTGTGGCGACTTAAATGTTGCGCATCAGGAAATAGACATTAAAAATCCGAAAACGAATCAAAGAAGCGCTGGTTTTACCATCGAGGAGCGCAATAAGATGACAGCGCTTTTAGCTGACGGGTTTGTCGATACGTTCAGATATTTTTACCCTGATAGAAAAGATGCTTATACATGGTGGTCATACTTTGGAAAAGCAAGAGAAAAAAACGTCGGTTGGAGAATCGACTACTTTCTAACATCTGCTTCCTTGACCTCGAGATACGTATCTGCAGATATAGAGCCACAGGTATTCGGTAGCGATCATTGTCCTGTAACCTTTGAAATGAGGTAGTTATTTAGGGTGATATTGATTCGTATGGGCGTCATAAAAAAAGCCGGCACCTGTCAAGCGCGCATCGATTTCTTCGAGGCTTAAGTTCAAATCATCGCAAAGCGCATCCATACTTGGATAAAAATCACGGAGTTTCATATTGATGGTACCTAATAAAATGATGGGATCTTTAGGGAGTTCGTAATCCATGGTGACCTCCAGTCTCTAATTGGATTTTAATGTTTGAGTGCCTTCATCATGTTATAATGGTATAAACGTTTAAGGAGATGAAAAATGAACAAGAAAACATTGATTATCATCGCTTCAATTATAGGTGTGCTAGTATTTGGAATGGTGGGCTTTACTATTGTTAAAGGTGTCATCATAAAAAACGACCCGTTTAACTATTTGATGTACAGTGCCTTTACAAATGATTATGATGCTGTTGATGCCAGCATTGAAGGTGGATTGGTTCTGGATGAAGAGGCCTTTGAACAAAATTTAGCTTTCATGTCTCAAGACCCAGCGGCTATGGCGAAATTCATCTCTGAGATGATGATGGGGATGCAATTTACTGGCGATGTAAAATGGAAATCTGACATAAAGAATCAAACGTTCTATCTTTATGAAGGCATCCAGTTAAATTATGCAAATCAGCCCTTATTAGACTTTAGTTTAAGCTTGGATGAGCAAATGATACGTTTTGGCAGTAAGCTGATCGGAGGCAAGTCCTTTGAGCTAAGTAAAGAAGATATTTTTGATATGATTGAAGCTTCAAGTGGCACAGATTTGTCAAAGCTTGATTATCAAAAGTACATTGCGGTGCTTGATATGGAAAAGGATCCTTTATACAAAGCCTTTATCAAAGATTATGATGGCTATGCCGATATCATTAGAAACAGGATGGCGGCTCTTGAAAAAGGCGATAAACGAACCGTAGCGCTTTCAGATGGCAGCACGGTCAAATGCGATACAATCATCCTTAATACAAATATGAATGAGATGACGTTATTGCTGGTGGAAATGCTCACTGAAGCAAAAACGGATAATGAGCTGAAAGCACTTGCTAAAGGTAAAATACTAGAAGTGTTCGCACTTTTCATTTCATCTGGAGACTATGAATTATTAAATGTGCCATTGGCTGATGTGGAAGCGGCAATTGAATCGGTTGAAACGTCTTTCGATGAAGAGTGGAATGCTTTGCTTGACGAGTTAATCTACACTTACCAGGAAGCGCAGTATACCTTATCACAAACCATGCCACAAGAGTCGCCGTATACCATCACCTTTGCAATTGATCGAAAATACCAGATTCGAGAAATGGTTTATAAAACCTCAGTAATGGGAATCGGCATGGAGCAGAGAATCGTATATAATGCATTCGGAAAAGATGTTAAATTGCCTGAAGCACCTCTTAGAGAGGATGTGATTAGCATTAAAGCACTGAGTGAAGATGAAGTTTATGCAAACGAAGTTCTTTTAGAAATTCTAGATACGGGTGTGGAAAATGTCATCGAGAGTCCTGCACTAAATACAATCATGAGTGACCTCGATTCCAAATCCGTTGGATTACCAGAAGCTGAAAGACAAGGCATCGTGGAGATGGTCAACTATTTCTTCGATAATAAAGAAGAGTTGAAAGAATTATTAAGAAGTGGATTTGGATTGTGATGCAAGCGAATAAAACACTTGAAAATAAAAGACTTAGTGAGCTGGATGCCGTTAGGGGATTTGCCTTATTTGGTGTGTTGCTCGTCAATTTAACGATGGTAGTCAGTGTAATGTCGGGTGGGATCGTCTCACCCTTTTCTCATGATGACTTACTCAATCGATTTTCGGCACTGCTTATAAATGTCTTCGCAGAAGGCAAGTTTTATACACTTTTCGCCATCTTGTTTGGCGCATCCTTTAAACTGTTTATCGACCAGAAAAATAATGGCACAAGTCTATTTAAACGCCGTCTGTTAGTGCTGTTCATCATCGGCATCGCACATTTGATTTTCGTATGGTATGGAGACATCTTACATGTTTATGCCGTTACAGGTGCGGTGCTCCTCGCGAATCATCGCCAGACTAAAGAGCGAAAACTAAAAGTGGCGATCGCCCTATTCATCTTTTCTACACTGTTATTTGCGTGGGCGAATAGCGTATCACAGACTTACACGGACACGTCAGCTACTACCAACGCCGCATTAGCGGTCTTCACACAGGGGACCTATTTTGAGGTTTTAGAGTATCGCATGAAAATGGAACTGCCAAATCTTGTTTTCAACTTACCTTTTGTTTTCACGCGGATTTATGGATTGTTTATTTTTGGATCATTACTGATCGAATATGAGGTTCTTCAAAAGCTTAGAAATCAAGTCGATCTACAGGTAAAATTTTGGCAGTATGCGTTAGCGACATCGGCGATACTGGCTTCGATTAAGCTGGTCCTCGAATCAAATGCGGCTTCACCATTTCTTACTCATTTTATCTCAGAGTGGCTTACCTTGAGCCTAGCGCTATTTTACGGCCTTTCAATTCTTAGGCTTCACTATGGTGGCTTTCAGATGAAATGGCTACAAAGCATGGGAAGGATGGCCTTGACCCATTATTTGATTCAGACGGTTTGCTTCACCACGCTATATTATGGCTATGGGGGTGGGTTTTATGAAACGCTTCCGTTTTATGCGACGATTCCTCTGGCCATATCGATTTATGCGATTCAAGGAACATTAGGATTATTTTGGTTGAAACGTTTTAATCAGGGTCCTGTTGAGTATGTTTGGCGCATCATCACTTACGGGAAAAGTCGGAAAGTGGCCTAGGTCCGCGGATTACCCGACGAATGATTTTAAGTGTGCCCGTATCATCTGGAACGATACGCCATTCGATGAGGGCTATTTGATCATCGACGATTTCCAGTCCAGTTATATTTCTAGGATGGATACAACACCCCGTATTGAAATACGGAAGCTCATCTGGCTTAGGAAATTTCGGGCGATGGGTGTGACCGACAATTAACATCTTATCATAGGTTTCTATAAACTTTGAGTAGTTGATTTCTATTTTATGGCGTTTATGCGCATTTTTAGCAGGGCTTGCAGGATTTTGAAAACCGACGATATGGAAATATCGCCAGAAATAACGGTTTAACGTTTTCATGATGGGCCATATTTGATCATTTATAAAATCCCCTTGATGGCCATGCACGACGAAGATTTCCAGTGGAAAATCCTCGTGCTCAAGTACAACCGCTTCTTCCACATGGATGCCTGGAAATAATTCGTCGAAAAACTCCTCATATTCATCATAAAAGCTGAACAAATGCTTTTGAATGTGTTTGGGGTTTTTAAATGCCATGTTGTGATTTCCGTAGAGCATAATAAAGCGATTTTGATCAAAAAAGTCGCGTAGCAACATAAAAACGTCACTATGGGCATACCAAATGACGCTGAACTTGCTGTGCTCCCAGAGTTCATCGCCATCCCCAACCTCTATATAAGTGTAACCTTCCGCTAAATAGTATTTTAACGCATGATAATAGACATTTTGATTATGGGCAAATTCATCAGCTAGGCTGTTATCGCCGCGGTGAACATCGCTGAAGAAGATGTATTTTGATTGTGAATTAACACTGATATGCTTAGCATGATCATAGGCTTCCATTAATCGCTTCAATGTGAACATAACTCATCGCCTCCAGTGGTTTTATACCCTTTATTTGGAGATGCGCACAAAAAAAGAACGTCTAATGGACGTTCTTTATATTTTTTTTCGTTGTGTAAAACCATCGATGAGCTCGAAGGCATTTAATTTTTGAATCAAGTCCTCTGGTAAGTGCGAGTATCCGATCGAAGCGCCGAGTGCCATGCCGATGATCATACCTCTTCCGGCAGAGTCCCCGCCTGCGAGAACGTTTTGACGCATGGCTTCTTCAAAGTTTTTAGCATATTTAATCATAAGATACAACGCAGCAGGAAAGGCATATCGACTTGAGCAACTTTGGCCGAAGTCCTTAATGACTTCGCAGGTGTCGTCATTTAACCGTTCGATGACGCGATCAACGAGGGCTTTTAATTGAGGGGAACCCTGGCTGAGTGATAGGATGGTTTCTTTGATAGGTTTACCGATGATTAGCTCAAGTAATAAGGGGACAAAGAAATGACTGATTTCAATTAAAAATTCATCATTATGGGTTAGGCGTGTCTGTTTTTCAACAAATTTTTCCAGATGGGGATCATCGAAGTGATAAAACACCAGAGGGGCAATACGCGCAAGCCCACCTAGTTCATCAGATGAGGAACCGTAGTGTGTGCCGCCATCCAGAAGGTTTAAGGATTCCTTAGTTGCATGGTCTAAATAGCCTTCGTACTTAGACATATAGGTTATCCAGTGTGTCTTAAACACCTCTATGGAAAATCCTTGGTTCGATGAAATGCTCTTTAACATGAGCAGACTTTGGTCGCCATAGTGGGTGAAGTCCCCTTTTCGTTTACCAAAGTGGAAGCTGTCCTTAGAAGGCGTAATGTAGCCATTAAGCTTCGAGGATTCTGCTTTAAGCTTTTCGGTATCATAAATCCAATGGTAACCCAGAGAAAAAGCATCGCCGATAAACGCTCCGAAAAGCATGCCTTTCAATCTTTCCATTTTACGCCTCCTTTCGGAACTACTTTTTAAAAGTGACCCTAATCAATTCTGTTTCCGAGTATCTCGCCATGGCATAAAGGGCATCGGATAAACGGTTGACATACTTCATAAGTGTCGGTCTAATTTGCTCTTCTTCGTGGAGTGTCAATATTCTGCGCTCTGCACGTCTGCAAATGGTGCGAGAAACGTGGAGCGAGGCACTAAATAGATTTGATCCTGGAATGATAAATTGAAAAACTTCATCACGGTTCATCAAATCGAGGAAATGGTCGATCACTTCCTCCAGCCATTTAACATCGTCATCTGTGACCTTTTCGGGAAACTGTTCACCGATGGTGGTTGCTAGCTCGCCAGCGACGTTAAATAAGGAACGCTGAATTTTTAGGAGAATTTCTGTGATTTCTGCGTTGGTTGAGTATTGTCTGGCCAATCCAATTGATGAGCCCAATTCATCAATCGTGCCATAGCTTTCAACACGAATGGAATCTTTAGGAACTCTAGCGCCGTCGTATAAGCTGGTTTCGCCGCTGTCACCAGTTCTTGTATAAATTCTTAGCATTTTTTCCTCCTGATTAATTTGGTTATCTCATTATGTACCCTGTTTTTTTGTAAAAACACTTTTTGATTTATTTAAAGTAGAATTTACAGAAGTGCGTGATATAATGATAATGAGGAAGGATTTGATTTTTTTAATATTGAGAATTCTTTGACAAAGGAGGTCAATATGGGACATTATCAATGTACTGTATGCAGCTATGTCTATAAGCCTGAAAGAGGCGACTGGATGCATGATATTCCAAAGGGCACACCGTTTGAAGCACTACCGGATGAATGGCGTTGTCCCACATGCAATCAACCGAAGATGGCATTTGTTCCCGTTGATCACGAAAAATAGGAGGCTGACATGATAAATAAATACGATCACATCACAGATTATTTTGAAAGCACGTTTGACTTGTCCAGGATTAAAAAACTCCCTATTACGGATAAGTTTAGACTGATCAATTACATCAAGCTTGTGGGTAAGGCGAACGATATCGCTAAAGCGAAGGATATCGATGCGATTACTGAGTCTCCTATCTATAATATTGATAAGACCTTTCATCTATTCATTTCATTACTGGCATCGGAGTTGTCGACTGAGGTCATTTCTGACATAATCGAGTGTTATGCTTATAATTTTGATGAAAGTGATGTCTATTTCGCTAAGATTGTGATGCTAGGTTCTGGTGCACTCATGATCCAGAAGGGAATCGAGTCCAACGCCATCCGAAGCTATTTGATTTCGCTTTTAGGGGATGAGTTCTTAAAAAGCAATTATCAGAGGATGTATAACGAAAAGGACATTTTGGACATCAATGAAGAAAACGAAATCAATATCAAATATAAGAATTTTGATATGACTTATCGTAAAATGAAGTATGATATGCTTGCACTTAGACAGATTAAGACAGATCAAGGCGCTCAAAAGCTTCGTGAAGTCATCTTCAAGAGCTATGGCAGTAAAGAACTGACTTTGTATTATTCACTTCTCGATGTACATGATAAAAAAATATCGGAGTATCTGTACCGCAAACTGATGAAAGATGCGCCTAAAATGGACCGTTTTCTATTAACGGCTAGCCGCTCGATGATTAGAGATGTGGACATCATCGATATGCATTATCTACTTAATGCCGTTATCGGAAAATATACGAATTTCTTAAAACCTTACAGTGAAGTAATCGAAGAAATAAAATTACGTGAGAAAGAAATTCTTAGCGCTGTTCAATGAGAAAGCGAACCCGTATCCTATTTTTTTCACTTTTAACATTAGCACCGATGATACTCCTCCTGAATCAGAACTATGGAAGAGCCCTAATGCTATTCGTTCTATTAGTGATGGGTGCACTCATTTTTGAAAAGCGGGAGGCGTCAAGGCAATTTTTTAGAGCGCTTAGGAAACTGCTTGTCTGTGTCGACTATGATGCGTTTTGCTTAGAAGGCGAAAAAATTCATGAGAATGCAATGCTACCATGGATTGCGCGGCAGCACCATCAGCTGTTTCAGTTGATTTCCCATTATCATATAAGTGCGTCAAAAGACCATAAAAGCGTATCAGAACATCATGAGAACGCTCCTGGCATGGGAAAGCATGCTTTCAACACCCAAGAGAAAGCGCTCCAGTTTTGGGCAGTGAGTTATATGGCGTTAATCGAAGGAACACGGTTTAACGAGCAGTCACTTAAGGACCTCGACGAACTATACCGTCAGCTCCCGCGCTATATGAAAGCGCTGGCAGCCGAACGTTATCGAACGTATATGCTTGACTTGATTGATCCTACCGATCGCGCTCAAATGGATGAGGCACAGCGCATTAGGGAGAGTCTCGAGGCACAGCTTTTGCTAGCAGAGGCGACGTACTGGTTAGGGTGTCATACCGAGGATCCAAAACGCGCAATTTCCTATAAAAAGACGGCAGAAAACTTATCAAAAGGGTTATCGATCAGAAGAATTTAATGTCCATAAGAGCCATGAAAATCTCGTAAAAGTGATTTTTATAGGCTCTTTTTAGTTGTGTTTAAACGAAGGAATAGGGTATAGATTATTTATGGATTAACAGGGGGCTAAAAATATGGAAAAAACACTTGTTTTAATTAAGCCAGATGCAGTAAAAAGAGGCCTTGTGGGTGAAATAATCAACCTGTATGAAAAGAAAGGATTGCAAATCGATCAACTAAAATGGTTCGAACCAGACGAAAAGAGGCTAGCAGCCCATTACAAGGCACACGAGGGGAAGTCTTTTTATGAGGGGTTAATGTCCTTCATGCAATCTGGCCCTTTAGTAGCCATGGTTTTAAAAGGGGATAACGCCATTTCAGTCGTAAGAAAAATTAATGGTGCAACGGATTACATCGAGGCGGAATGCGGTAGCATCAGAGGTTTATATGCTTATTCTAAAACAGAAAATTGCGTACACGGTTCAGATGGGCTGGATAGTGCGGCATGTGAGATAGACGTTTGGTTTGGTGAGTGATATGAACGAGAAAGTTAAGTATTTCGCAGGAAAAATGGGAATCATACTTAACGGCTTTGGGTTGTTTTTATTAATGCCACTAATGATTTCACTAGTAAACAATGAGTCCCGTGATCTCGCTATAAGGTGGGGACAATCATTTGCGGTGCTCATCGTTTTGGGGAGTTTGTTCGTCTATTTTGGGCGACGATCCAGTTTCATCACGACGAAATGGTCGTCATATGTTCTTGCGTGTATTGGCAGTGCTGCATTAATCATCGCGGCGGCGATTCCCTATGTGCTAGTGATGCGGGAAACATTGACATTAGCCATATTTGAAGCTTCCAGTGGGTTAACCACGACAGGCTATAGTATTTATTCGTCCATAGAGGGGCTTCCGAACTCGATCCTCAGTTACCGCGCCATGACCGAGTGGGTGGGAGGTGCGCTATTTATCGGCTACTTTATGTTGCTCAGCCTTCGAGGAGAGGTTCCGATATGGGGTGAGGGCGTTTATAAGTCGAATAAGATGAAGCAACTTTCGACTGTTTTTAAAGGGGCATTCTTCGTTTTATTTTTGTACCTGATCATGACAGGGATCCATTTTATCGGTTATATGATTTCTGGGTTGTCGGTGTATGAAGCCTTTCTTCAGTCCATGAGTTCTGTTTCCGCAGGTGGATTCGATTCGGTTACCCGTCCGTATAACCTGATGGTGCATTATGCGTTGCTATTTACGACAGGAATCAGCTACCTCTTATGGCTAAAGGCGATGAAATCCCCTAGAGCGGTACTCATAAATCGTGAGTTTGGTATTTATAGCGGATTGACGGCTTTTGGGACACTTTTAATCGTGCTGTATTTCTCCTTTGCTAACCTTCAAGCGGATGATACGGTCATACGTGCATTTGGTTGGGCCATAGGCGCCATAACCACAGCGGGGGTTCGCGACGATATTAATCAAATGCCACAAGTGATTATCCTCCTGCTTTTAGCTTTTTCAGTCATGGGCGGGATGGTTGGATCGGTGACGGGAGGTATTAAAATCAACCGAATTCGCACTGTATTGAAGGCCGTTTTATTTGAAGCGAATCTGATGTTTAAGCCTAGTCAAGTGGTGAGTACCGTTAAACTCGATCGTCAACCGGTTCCAGTGACGATGGTGACGAAGCTAATGGCGATATTTATCGCCTGGGGGGTAACGTTGGCTTTAGGTCTCTTGTTTTTAGGATTTTTTAGCGATGGAACACTTTGGTCAGTCTTTGTCACAGCTGTCGGGGCGATTACCAATAGCTGCTATATAGATGGATTACATCCGTTTCGAGAAGCGAATTTATCCACGTTATGGGGTACGGTTGTCTTGATGGTTTTAGGAAGACTCGAAATTTTACCACTGCTGATGGTGTTTAATATCAAAGCATGGAAATATTGAAAGGGGTATGTGATGAAAATTATCATAGCAGGCGGTGGTTTAGTCGGGAAGGGTTTAATTCACCAATTATCTTCAAGACATGACGTCGTGGTAATCGAGCAAAATTTGAAAAAATGTGAGCTTTTGGACGAACAGTATCCTGTGGTCACTTTCCATGGCGATGCTAAGGATATGCGATTGCTACGGGCAGCTGGGATAGAAAAGGCAGACTGCTTCCTGGCGGTTACAGGGACCGATGCGGATAATATGGTGCTCACTTTGCTCGCTAAGGATTTTGGTGTGAAAAATCGATTTGTCGTGATGCATGATCCCGATTATGAAAGTGTCTATCGTGCAGCTGGAGCCACACTAATCGCCCCTTTGGCATCCATGGTCATCCATAAGTTAACTCTAGAAATTGAGCATCCCGAAATTAGACGCGTGGCAAGCATGGGCGAAGGTAAGGCCGAAATCGTCATTATCGACTTGCCAGAAGACAGTATTCATGTGGGAAAAAGCATCTCAACGATAGGAAATGATCCGAATTTTCCAGAGGACTGTATCATTGCAGGACTCTTTAATCGTCATACCGATGAATTCATTATTCCCAGAGGGTATAGAACCTTAGATGCAGGATATCAGCTCTTTCTCGTAGGTTCAGCCGCTGTGATAGCGAAGGCTTTTAAGTATTTTAATGAAACCAAGTAATAACGGCCCATTGCCGACACAACGGTCAGCAATGGGTTTTGTTTTATCCCACAAGAATATTGTATACATAGCGCTACTTGATTGTAACTGTTCAAATTTAGTGATAATCTAAATATATACCTGATATATCACAACATCCAAGTTGTGGAACCTCAATTGGTTTTCGTGTATAATGAAAGGCATGATCTTGTAAATACTTAAGAAGAGGATGTCTATGCAGAAACAATCAAAACCGTTAATTTATGAAGCGTTAAAGAGAAGAATCATCGAGATGGAAATGAAACCTGGCGATCCAATCATCGAAAAAGAGTTGAGTGCCGAGTTTGGCGTCAGTCGCACACCTGTTAGGGAAGCTTTAATCAAGTTGACACAAATCGATTTGGTGGAGTTCAGACCGCGTGTGGGAACGTTTGTAACGCAGATAGATATCGCGACGGTTAAAAACGCTTATGAAGTGAAAAAGAACTTGGAAGCTTTCGCAGCGGAGTTGGCGGCACGACGTGCTTCCGAAGCTGAAGTAAAAGCATTGTTTGACATCATCGAACGCTTCGCAACTTATGATCTCGTCAAGGATTATAAATTGTGTATTCAGGATGATCAGCTCTTTCACGAAATTATCAGGAAAGCATCAAGAAATGATATCCTCATCGATACCTTAGACATGCTCAATACAAAGACGGCGCGTTTTCTTCAATCGATTCATTATGTCATCGAGCAATACGATGGCTTGATAGCGTCGCTTAACCATATTGCAGCTGCCATAAGAGACCGAAATCCCGATGAGGCAAGAATCCAAACCGAAATGCATACGAAGCAATTTTTAGAGGAAATGTCTAAAAACTTCTTTGCATAGGTGATTAAATCTTGGGAGGATGAACCATGGAACATCTTTTTTCAGATCGCGTACAGCAGGTTAAAGCTTCAGAAATTAGAGAGATACTCAAGTTAACTCAAATGCCGGACATTATCTCTTTTGCGGGGGGATTGCCAGCGCCTGAACTTTTCCCTATTGAAGCACTCAAAAATGTGGCCAGTGTCGTATTAGATGAAATGGGTAAAGAAGCACTTCAGTACAGTACCACGGAAGGGTATGATCCCTTAAGGTCGAAAATAGCAGCTAGGATGATTCGTGCAGGCGTGAAAGCCACGAAAGACGATATACTCATCACCAGTGGCTCGCAGCAGGGCTTAGACTTTAGTGGTAAAATTTTCATCAACCCTGGCGATTATGTTTTATGTGAAAGTCCAAGTTACTTAGGGGCGATAAATGCTTTTAAAGCGTATCAAAGCGCATTTAAAGAAGTTAAAACAGACCATGAAGGGATGGATTTAGCTGACCTGGAGACTGTGATTCAAGATACGCCAAATGCAAAGTTCATCTATGTAATCCCTGATTTTCAAAACCCATCGGGTAGAACCTGGTCGTTAGAACGTCGAAAAGGAATCGTCGAAATTGCGAACCGTTATAATTTGGTGATTATCGAAGACAATCCGTATGGTGAGCTTAGGTTTGAAGGAGAGACGATTGCTTCGATCAAGTCATTTGATACCGAAGGGAGAGTTATCTATCTCGGCACGTTTTCTAAGACGTTTTCACCTGGCATTCGCATCGGTTTCGTTCTAGCAGCGCCGACGCTGCTTAATAAATATATACTCGTTAAGCAAGGTGCAGATCTACAATCCAGTACACTCAGCCAACGCGAGCTTAACCAATACCTCGAAATGTACGATTTTGATGCCCATATCTCAAAAATTCGCGAGGTGTATAAAAAACGTCGTGACCTGATGATGGAAACGATAAGAGAAGCGTTTCCCGCCTCAGCCAAATGTGAAGTACCTCAAGGGGGCTTATTTGCATGGGTTGAGTTACCGAAGCACATCGACACAAAAGCGCTTTTGATCAAAGCGGTTGAAAATAAAGTGGCCTTTGTTCCAGGGGGATCATTCTTCCCGAACGGAGGTCAAGAGAATTACATGCGCCTTAATTTTTCAAACATGCCTGAAGAAAAAATAGTTGAAGGTATTCAAAGATTGGGTAAAATAATAAAAGAGAGTCTCTAAGGCCGCAGTGGCCTTGGATGGAATGCTCAAACCAATACAAGTGAGGGCTTTATGATTCAAAGGCTACAAAATTTTGCAGTATATGGCGTCATTGTTGACGGCAATCGAATTTTGCTCGTTCAAAAATCTAAAGGTCCTTTTAAAGGATTGTGGGATTTACCTGGAGGTATTATTCAGTATGGCGAGTCCCCAGAGACGACGTTGCTAAGAGAAATTTTAGAAGAGACTGGACTTGAGGTAGGGACGCATTCATACCTTAAATCAGATGCTGTCGTGGTAAACTACACGGACGAGGCGCTGGGAAAGGTGACCTTACATCATGTGGGATTCCTCTTCAAAATCAATCTAAAAGATCTCAAGGATTTGGTGCCGAAACACGATGATGAAGAATTGATTTGCACCAAATGGTGCGATTTAGGCGAAGTGGAAATGATGGGATTGTCACCATTTCTTCAAGAGCTTTTAATGGAATTAAACGGATAGTCGATAAGGCGATGGGAGATGCTCTCATCGCCTTATGATTTGTAATCTGGTCTTTTTACCTTTATAATAAAAGAAAACTCAGAAAGTTGGCATGAGATGAAATACGTCATAAAAGCCCTTGAATTCAGTATCATCATCGCTTTATTGACACTAAGTGTCATAACGTTCAATAAAATAAATCAGGTTGAAATTTCAAATGCCCAGTCCTATAGAGAAGATCAAATTCACCTCGCCATCGTCACTGACGAAATCAGTTCGTACGCTTATCAGCGTTTTCTAAATGGTGTTGAGACAGAAGTGAAAGCGGTTGATGCCGTCTATGAGGTTTATGAAATTGGCGATTTATCCATCAATGACATCGTTCAGATGCTACTCATCACAGAAGTGGATGGCGTGGTTTTTAGACTTAGCGATAATAATCTGGCAGGGAAAGGCATTGATGCCTGTAAAGAGCAAGGTATTTTCACGATCGTCGTGGGAAATGATGCGCCCGAATCAGCGCGGGACATTTATATAGGCACCAACAAGTTTAATCAGGGCAGGCAGGCAGCCACGCTCGCCATAGAAGCCATCAAGGAAGACGGGAACATCGGCGTGATTTTAGGCAGTGAATATCACTTCGAAGAATCCAGTGTTTCTAACAACTTCATCGGAGGAATTCAGGACGTGGTCTCCAAGGCATCGCTCGTCGAGCTCACCGAGGTGGCTTACTCGTCGCAAAAGCGGGCAGAGCTTATCGTGGATGAAATGCTGGATCAAAATGCCATCGATTTGTTGATTTGTACTGATCCAGTGGATGTGAACAGGATTATTCGCGTGCTTGTGGACCGAAATCGCGTGGGCGATATTAAGGTCATCGCCAGTGGCGACACCGATGAGATTATCGATGGCATAGAAAAAAATGTGATTGCTGCCAGTATCGTTGAGAATTATGAGGAGCTTGGTCGATTTTCCGTTCGTTTTTTCAGTAAACTTATGAGCGGCGAAGGCGTTTCTGCTTACATCAACGTACCGTTTCAAATTTTAGATCGGAATAATTTAGGCATAGAGTAGGGGATCGCATGAATGAGGACTTTAATGTCGTTAGCAGGTATCTATGAAAAGAATTAGCACATGGATGTTGAGAAATACCTTGAAGCGGAAAGTGTTCAGCTTTATTCTGGTATTGCTTCTATGCTTCCTTTCAGGATTTATTTATACGTTTTATGTCACCTTTAGGGTTAACGAGCAGATCAATGAAATGTTTTCCACCAGCATCTCATTGAAGGCGATGAATGAGGAAATGCGTGCGTTTGAAAGTCATCTTGAAACGTACCTGGCCTCGAAGAACTCGGACAGCTTCGTTCAGTATCTCGATACCTATAATTTACTGAATGCACGTTCAAAAGCGATTATCGCGGGCGAGTCACCCTATGCGTCGAATCTCCAGCTGAAGAATATTGGGCACCTTCTGGAGGCTTACCTCGACACGTCAGAGAAAGCCATCGAGTATAAACGTGGAAGGAACACGGAAGGTTACCTGGACGCTTATGGTGATTTATTAAATATCGGCGGTTATATCGAACATAAGGTTTCTAGACTTGAAGCGCTTGATTTCGAGGTTAACCTGGAAAACTATCAACAACTGACGGCGCAATTTGCTGAAATTCAAACGAATCTAGTGATTATCGCCATTTTACTCATCGCGCTAAGCGTTATTTTCGTTTTTACCTTTTCAGTGGGTGTGGCCACGCCTATCGTCGATCTAAGTGAGCAGGCGCAAGCCATCGCTAGTGGTGACTATCATGTGAAACGCGTGAAGGGCACCCACTTCAAGGAAGCGGAACTACTGCGAGATACATTTTACGACATGGCATCCCATATTCAGGAATATATCGACGAGCTTAAGGACAAGGTAGAAACCGAAAATAAGTTGAGATTGTCTGAAACTGAGAAGCTTAAAATCCAGAACTCGCTGAATCAAGCGGAACTCATGGCATTACAATCCCAGATTAACCCGCACTTTTTATTTAATACGTTGAACGCCGGTATGCAACTCGCCATTATCGAGGATGCAGAACGTACGGGCCATTTTTTAGAGGTGTTATCGGCACTTTTCCGCTATAATATTCAGAGTCTACAAAATAAGGTTAAGCTCTCGCAGGAATTCGAAAATGCTCAAAAGTATTATGAGCTGATGAAGGTCAGGTTTGGCGATCAGTTCACATTTAGATTCCAGTGTTCACCTGAAGTTGCAGGCACAGAGATGCCACCGCTCATTCTACAGCCGATTATAGAGAATGCGCTGATTCACGGATTTAGAAACAAAACGGAGTCGGGGTTGATCGACATTCGTGCCTATCTGTCTGGAGAGCATGTTTGCGTCGAGGTTTTGGACAATGGCGAAGGCATTACAGAGACAGATCTGGAACGACTCAACAGAGGCGACTTCACGAAAGTGTCGGACCGCGTCGGGCATACGACTGGCCTAGGACTCGGTAATGTGTATGAGCGCTTACGCCACTTTTTCGGCGTAGGTGAGATTATGGTGTTTGAAAGTGTTGTTTCCAGTCACACGAAGGTGACGATTAGATTGCCTAGAAAGGAAAGTGAATCATGTTAAGAGTTCTCGTCGTCGATGATGAAGCGATCGTCTTAGAATCCGTAACCCAAGTGCTTTCGACCCAATTTGAGAACATCGCCATAGAAACTGCTAGAAACAGCCGTGAAGGACTTATAAAGGTTGAACACTTTCGCCCTAACATCGTCATGACGGATATTAAGATGCCCGGAATGAATGGGATAGAGTTTATCGAGCGAATCCGAAAAGTGAATCAAATCGTAAAAATCGTCATCGTTTCTGCGTATGACCATTTTGAATATGCAAAGGAAGCGGTTCGCTTTAATGTGGATGACTATATATTAAAGCCTTTGTCGAAGAGTAAGCTGATCGAAGTCATCAATGGACTCGAAGAAAAAATCAAATCTGAAGAAGATCGCCGTAATACAGAGCTTGATCATATCGAAAAATATTACCAGTCAATTCAGCTGGTGGAAAGCAATTTTATCAACTCAATTTTGCTCAACCGCAATATTCAAAAGTACATGCCTTACTATAGAGAGCTTCTGGAGATTCCTTTTCAAAATGGCGCTATGGTAACCATTGAGTTTGATAAGCTAGGTGATGTTTCTGAATCGGGTGAGATGAGTACCTACCATCAAAAGATATACGATTGTGCCGATTTCTTAAAAACGCATATTAAATATAATCGCACAGCACTGGTGAGTAATCCCTTTTTGAACAGAATCTATATCTATGTTGAAGGGGACAATGACCGAAATTACTGGAACAATTTATCTGTCCAGTTGATGGAGCGCTTTAAGCTTAGGGTTCGAATCGGTCTAGGTACCGTTAAACCGATCAATGCCATCAAAGAATCGTATAGCGAATCTTTATTGGCACTACGCGTGTCGGATGATCTGGTGGCCTTTATCAAGGATATCAAAGAAGTTGAAGCTTCTTTTGAACGGTTCGACCAATTGCTAGGAGAGCTACATGATGCCTTTACTCAGCGCAATAAGAGCTTCCACACGGTATTAAAGCATTTTGAAGGTGAGTATATAAAAATGTTAAGCCAAAAAAATACGCTTGAATATGCGGAAGCTTCACTGGCTGAAAGCATGGTGGTCCTGTATGATAAGTATAGAAGGCTCGTTACCATCTATCGAAAAGAAGAGGGGCGTCGCCATTTTCTAACGGAATTGTTTTCACATTCTGCGCCAGCCAAGCTTCAAGTGTATGAAAAACGCGTTTCAGATTGGTTTGCCATCTATACAAAGATGCAAAACGAGTCATTTAATGGCATAACGCTACACGCTGTGGAAATACTCAAAAGGGATTATCATCAGGAAATTTCGCTGGAAGAAGTGGCGCTGAAATTAAGCGTGACACCTCAGTACCTATCAAAGATTTTTAAAGAGGACACTGGCGTCACCTTTAAAGAGTACCTCACGGAACAGAGGATTGAAGCCAGTAAGCAGCTTTTGAAAAACAGCGAAATGAATATTAAGGACATATGCTTTAAAGTAGGCTATAATGACACGAGCTACTTTATCCGAGCATTTAAAAAATACGAAGGGCTCACCCCTAAAGATTATCAGCGCGTGTACCGATGATGAGGAGACTTACCATGCAGATAAGAAAGAGTGTTTGGCTTTGTGGCGTGTGCATTCTATTGCTAACCTTAGTTATGGTGGGCTGTGGAAGTGAGAAAGCTGAAAAAAAGGAAGACATTTTGATCGGGTTATCTCTGGACAGCATCGTCGTTGAAAGGTGGCAGAGAGAACTGGAAATATTGGTGGCGACCGTTAACGAGCTTGGTGCTGAGATCGATGTTCAAATCGCAAATGAAGACATCGATAAGCAGAATGAACAGATTAAATATCTCATCGAGCAAGATGTCGATGTTTTGATCATCGTCCCGAACGATGCAAGGGCGTTTTACGATGTCATCAGTGAAGCGGAACGAAACGGAATAGAGGTCATCGCTTACGACCGTTTGATCATGCACCCTGATGTGGACCTGTATGTCTCGTTTGATAATGTTTCCATCGGCAAGGGCATCGCAGAAAAATTGATGGACACCTTGAGTTTGAAAACAGAAACAGGTTTAGCACAGCCTGCCGATGAAGAGGAAGCAGCGAATGTCTATAATTTATTGATTATCAATGGTGATCCAAAGGATAACAATTCAAAGCTGCTTAATCAAGGTTTTTATGAAGGCATAAACGCCTATATCGAATCTGGTGATGCGGTGATCGTCGGAGAAATTTGGGCAAATGAATGGCGTGAGACCTACGCAAAAGAAATCGTAGAGGATTTACTGGCAAAAGGAACGCGGATAGATGGCATCATCGCGGCAAATGACGTGCTCGCCACAGGTGCGATAGAAGTTCTATCGAAAAATCGTTTGGCTGGTGAAGTGTTCGTCGTCAGCCAAGACGCTGAGCTTTCGGCATGTCAGCGGATTGTGGAAGGATCACAGCTCGCAACCGTATATAAACCCATTTATGATCTGGCTTCCACGACAGGCAAAATGGCAGTCTCCATCGCTAAGGGTGAAGAAATCATCACGAACGATACCATCTATAATGAATACAAAAGTATTCCCTATTTAAAGCTGGATGCACAAGTGGTGGATTTGCAGAATATGGAGCAGGTTGTCGTGAAAAGTGGTTTTCATCGTAAGGAAGACATTTATCGTAACTTGGGAAACGGTAAATAGAAGTATAAACACGGACAAATTTAACCTTAAATTTGTCCGTGTTTTATTTTGTATACAACCAACTCGAAAAAATTGATTGTTTCCACAAATAAGTGATTAAATAAGTGAAGTGACTTAAGTGTTAATATTGTGTAAACTTTTCTTACGGATTAGGAAAAGACCTTCTTTATTTTTTTCTCAAATCATGTGACATTTTATGCTGAAAATAATAAAATAGTAGAGGAACTTGCTAAAATCATCTGTTAAGCGTATGATAAAGTAAGTAAAACTTTACTAAAACAACTCAGTGTGAGATTTACTAAATTTGAAAGAAGGTAAAATGATGGCAACGATCAAAGACATAGCAAAACAGGCGGGTGTTTCATCTGCCACAGTATCTAGGGTGCTCAATTACGACGAAACTTTATCAGTATCTGAGGATAAGCGAAAGCTTATATTCGAGATTGCTGAAGAGTTGGATTATATGCCGCCGCGCAAACGCAACGTGGGCAAGGTCGCTAAAAAGCTAAAGATTGGGCTGGTACATTGGTACACCATGTCCCAAGAGCTGGATGACCCGTATTATATGTCCATTCGTCTGGGCATCGAGAAGATGTGCTATGAAAATGATGTTGAAATCGTGAAGATCTTTAAACCGGATGAATATGATTTTCAAAAATTGGAATCAGTGGATGGCTTTATCGCCATCGGAAAATTTACCGATTCCCAAATTTCGAAAATTTACGAACGTTCACAGAATATTGTTTTCGTCGACTCTTCTCCTATGGAGGAAAAGTTTGATTGCGTCGTTATCGACTTTGAAAAAGCCGTGACGGGAGCGCTCGATTACCTTTGGGAGATTGGACATCGCAAGATTGGCTATATCGGCGGAAGAGAGACCATCGGACCAGATCATATTGCTTTAGGCGAGCGTCGCGAAAGCGTTTTTAAATCACATATGATGGCATTAGGCGCGTATAATGAGGCATTCGTGCACATCGGCGCATTTTTGGCGGAATCGGGTTATCGTCTGATGAAGCAAGCCATTCAATCGGGAGAAGAAACGCCAACCGCATACTTTATCGCCAGCGATTCCATCGCCATCGGTGCGCTTAGAGCTGTACACGAATGTGATCTGAAGGTGCCAAAGGATATTAATATCATTGGGTTTAATGACATACCGACTTCGAAGTATACGGTTCCGCCACTGACCACTGTCAGGGTTCATAAGGAATTTATGGGCGAGACGGCTGTAGAGCTTCTACTTGAGAGAATCATCAAGCGAAGAGACATTTCAAAGAAGGTAATTATCCCCACGGCACTTCAAGTGCGTGAGAGCACTTGTAAAGTTTAAGTAAAATATTCTTGACACTATCGTAAATATTTACTAAGATGTAGTTGTAGTACACAATATTTACTTGGGGAGATGAATTATGAAAAAGTTAACAGCAATTTTATTGATTCTGGTAATGATGTTTTCATTAGCAGCATGCGCACCAAAAGCGGAAGAAGAAGCAACAGGTACTGACCTTCCATCAATCGGCGTTACGATTTACAAATTCGACGATAACTTCATGTCATTCGTTAGAAGAGCAATCGAAAATGCTGCTGCTGACAAAGCAACACTTGAACTGAACGATTCACAAAACTCTCAAGCAACTCAAAATGACCAAGTTGACACGATGATTTCTAAAGGCGTAAAAGCACTTGCAATCAACCTCGTTGATCCACAAGCAGCTTCAACAATCATCGAAAAAGCTAAAGCTGCTGACCTTCCAGTTATCTTCTTTAACAAAGAGCCAGATGCAGCTGCTATGGCAAGCTACGATAAAGCTTGGTATGTTGGTACAACTTCATCAGAATCTGGCGTAATCCAAGGTCAAGTAATCGTTGACGCATGGAAAGCAAATCCAGCTTGGGATAGAAACGGTGATGGCGTTATGTCATATGTTCTTCTCAAAGGTGAACCAGGTCACCCAGATGCAGAAGCTAGAACTAAATATTCTGTAGAAACAGTCGTTGCTGCAGGTATCCAGGTTCAAGAACTTGAGCTTCAAACAGGTATGTGGGACTCAGTAAAAGGTAAAGAACTCATGGACGCTTGGATCGCAAAACACGGCGATGCAATTGAAATGGTTATCTGTAATAATGACGGTATGGCACTTGGCGCAATCCAATCACTTAACGCAGCTGGTTACTTCGAAGGCGACAAATTCATGCCAGTAGTAGGCGTTGATGCGATTCCAGATGCACTTGAGCAAATTAAAGAAGGCAAAATGGTCGGTACAGTACTTAACGACGCTAAAAACCAAGGTGGCGCAACATTTGATCTCGCTCTTAACGTAGCGTTAGGTAAAGATCCACTTGAAGGCACTAGCTGGACATTAGACGAAACTAAAGCTGTTCGTGTACCTTATGTAGCTGTAACGATCGATAATATCGCGTTTGCTGAAGAAGCTTACAAATAATAATCCGTCACAACACGAGCAATTAGAATCAGTTCGAGATGCAGTCACTGCATCTCGAATTTTTTCGAGATTCATCTTTCATAAAATTTATTCGCAATTATCATTATTTTAAAATGAAAAAATTACCTAGAGATTAACTGGGTATTTACTATATAGTTTGAAAGGAGGCGTAATCATGCAAGAAGAGACCACAAAGGATTATTTACTCGAGATGATCGGAGTCTCGAAGGAATTCCCAGGTGTCAAAGCATTGGATGGCGTCACTTTGAGGGTTCGTAACGGCAGTGTCCACGCATTGATGGGGGAAAATGGCGCAGGTAAATCTACTTTGATGAAATGCCTATTCGGTATTTATCACATGGATGAAGGTCAAATTCGCCTTGAGGGAAATGATGTTAAGTTTACTTCCTCAAAGCACGCATTAGACAACGGGGTATCCATGGTACACCAGGAACTCAACCAGGTAAAAAGTACCCGCATTATGGATAACATTTGGTTAGGTAGATTTCCAACCAAACGCTTATTTGTCGATGAAGAGAAAATGTTTAAAGATACAAAGGCGATCTTTGATGACCTCGACATTAAACTCGATCCAAGAACCAAAATTAAAGACTTGCAGGTTTCAGAATGTCAGATGGTGGAAATCGCAAAAGCGGTGTCCTATAATTCAAAAATCATCGTCATGGATGAGCCAACTTCCTCATTAACAGAAAAAGAAGTCGGCCACTTGTTTAGAATCATCAATGCCCTTAAAAATAAAGGTGTGTCTGTTATTTACATTTCGCATAAAATGGAAGAAATCGCGCAAATTTGCGATGAGGTCACCATCATGCGAGATGGTAAATGGATTGCGACCAAATTCGTAAGAGATATTTCAACCGATGATATCATCAAACTCATGGTTGGTCGCGACTTAACAAATCGTTTCCCACCAAAGACGAATTTCCCAGCAGATGTCATCATGACCGTGGAAAATCTCACGGCTGTGAATCAACCTTCAATCATTGATGTGAGCTTTGATTTAAGAAAAGGTGAAATTTTAGGAATCGCAGGCCTCGTAGGTGCTAAACGTACCGATGTCATCGAATCCATCTTTGCTGAACGTCATGCGACTGGCGCTATTCACATCCATGGTAAAAAGATGCATTTCAGACACCCGAAAGATGCCATCAAAAATGGTGTGGCATTAGTAACAGAAGAGCGTCGTGCCACAGGAATATTCCCAAATCAAGACATTTCCTTCAACTCTTCCATCGCGAATATCGATCGATATGTAAAACGTTTATCGATCCTCGACCTTAAGAAAATTGCGAAAGATACGGACTGGGTTGTCAGTAGCATGAGCGTAAAAACGCCTAGCAAAAAGACGCGCATCATGTCGCTTTCGGGTGGTAATCAACAGAAGGTCATCATCGGTAGATGGCTACTCACTGAGCCAGAGGTGCTTCTGCTCGATGAGCCGACTCGTGGTATCGACGTCGGTGCAAAATACGACATCTATCAATTGATGATCGACCTTGCGGCAAAGGGAAAGGGCATCATCATGGTTTCATCAGAGATGCCTGAACTTTTAGGCATCACCGATCGTATTCTCGTTATGAGTAACGGTAGAATGGCAGGGATCGTTAACACTAAAGAAACGACACAAGAGGAAATTCTCAGGTTGTCTTCCAAATATTTATAGTGGGGAGTGGGCATTATGTCAGAAAAATTGAACAGTAAACGCATCGGGCAGTTCATGATGAACAATGCGATTATCATCGTCTTGTTTGTCCTTATGGTTGTCATCGTTGTACTTGAACCGACTTTTATTTCCGTTAGAAACTTTACGAATATTCTAGCACAGGCATCTACTAGAACGATCTTTGCACTGGGTGTTGGGACCATCATCGTTGCTAAAGGTACAGACCTTTCACTCGGTCGCCAGGTTGGACTTGCAGCAGTTATCTCTGCATCACTTCTACAGGCACCTGAGTATGCCTACCGTATGTATCCAAATCTTGCACAGCTTAATCCATTGATTCCGATTTTACTCGTTATGCTTGCTACTGCTTTCTTCAGTGGTATCAACGGTATTATCGTGGCTAAGTTCAAGGTAGATCCTTTCATCGCCACATTAGGCATGATGGTTGTCGTGTACGGCGTCACTTCGATCTATTATGACCGCCCGCCATATGGTGCGCAACCGATTGGTGGACTTGATCCAGCGTTTGCAAAAATTGCACAGGGGTCATTGAAGCTTGGTACATTCCAGATTCCATTTCTCGTTATTTACGCCATTATTGCCGTAGTATTCATGTGGTTCTTATGGAATAAAACGCGATTCGGAAAGAATATATTCGCTGTGGGTGGAAACCCAGAAGCGGCTGCAGTATCAGGCGTTAACGTAGCAAAAGTACTCATAATGGTTTACGTTTTAGCTGGACTTTTCTACGGACTCGGTGGTGCACTGGAAGCAGCGCGTATCGGATCTGCGACGAACAATACAGGTAACGGTTATGAGCTCGATGCCATCGCGGCTTGTATCGTCGGAGGCCTTTCCTTCACCGGAGGTATCGGTAGTATCGCTGGTATCGTTACAGGGGTACTGATCTTCCAGGTTATCGCATATGGTCTTTCGTTTATCGGCGTCAACCCATACCTTCAGTTCATTATCAAAGGCTTAATTATTATCGTGGCAGTTGCCATCGATACCCGTAAATATATTAAGAGAAAATAATCCTCCACTAAGGTCAATCCTAACACTGAAGTCAGCCCCCCCATCGTAAGGCTGGCTTTAGTGTCGGGTAGGGACCTATCATTTTTTTTTGAGTTGTTCCAATAAATACCATGAGAGGTTAAATATGATATTAGGCGTGGATTACTATCCAGAGCATTGGCCAGTGCATATGCTGGAAGAAGATTTGGACCGCATCGTGAAGCTCGGTGCAAACACCATCAGAATCGGGGAGTTTGCTTGGCACCTTATGGAAAAGGAAGAAGGGACGTATACTTTTGATTACTTTGATCATGTGATAGATGAAGCAAAAAAGAGGGGGCTAAATGTTATTTTCGGTACCCCGACCGCTACTTTCCCTGCGTGGGTCGCGAAGAACTACCCCGAAGTGGTTGCCATGAATCAAAGTGGCGTCAGACACGCGTTCGGTGGACGGCGAATTTATTGTTACAACGCGCCGGAATACAAACGCCTCACGAGAAACATCGTTACGGCATTATTAGCCCATTATAAGGACGAAGCGGGGATCATCGCATGGCAAATCGATAATGAGCTGGGTCACGAAGGCTCGGATCAGTGCTATTGCCCTGTCTGCCATCGCGAATTTCAAGCCTATTTAAAGTCCAAGTACGGTCAAATAGGGGAACTCAATCAGCGCTATGGCACGATTTTCTGGGGACAGACGTATAACGATTTCGACGAAATCCCTTTGCCGACTGAAACCATCACCACGCACAACCCTTCGCTTCTGCTGGATTGGGCGCGTTTCCGCTCACAAAGCATCAACCAATATGCGACCCTTCAGATCGATATCGTCAACCACTATAAGCAGCCCCATCAAAAGGTGATTCATAACCTGTTTGGTGGATTCTTCGACCGCGCCTATGATCAAAACGTTTTAGCGGAGCAGCTCGATGTGGTGGCTTATGATAACTATCCTGTTTGGGGTGGATTAGAGAAGCCACTTTCGCCATCGCACATCGCACTCACTCTGGATTATATCCGTGGATTAAAATGCGAGAACTTTTGGATCGTGGAAGAACTCATGGGGGCACAAGGGCATACGGTTATCGGATATTTACCTAGACCTAACCAAGCGAAGCTGTGGTCCCATCAGGCCATGGCCAGAGGATGTGAAGCGCTATTGTACTTTAGATGGCGTGGCATGACCCGTGGGGCAGAGCAGTTTTGCCAGGGAATCCTCGATGCGGACAATCTAGAGAATGATAAGTACCGAGAAGTGGAATCGTTCTTTAAAGAAGTCGCGGCGGAGGAATCGCTGTATATGACGCCTATAAAAGCGGAGGTCGCCCTGCTGTACGATTATGATAATCGCTGGTCATGGGCAGCACAGCCTCAGAGCCATGCGTTTGACTATACAGGTGAATTCGTCAGACTTCATGCGGGATTTCACCGCCTTAATGTCATGACGGATGTCATCGATCAGAAAAAGGACTTCTCACACTATAAAATCGTCGTGCTTCCAGTGATGCAAATCGTGGATGAACCGCTACTCGACCGTCTTCAGGCGTTTGTAGCCGCTGGCGGAACTGTCGTCTTCGGTTTTAGAAGCGGTATAAAAAATCGTGATAATAATATCAGACTCTCAGAAAATATCTTAAATGATTTCTGTGGTCTGAAAGTCGTCTCTTATGAATCGCTGGGAATCGGACAGCAAATAGGCATTAAGGGTGTCGGCGGAGATGAAGCGACAGCACGTGTGTGGCGCGACCTGATTCGACCACTAACGGCTGAAACGCTTTACGCCTATACCGATGCGTTTTTTGATCAGTATGCCGCAATCACAGTGAATACAGTTGGCACTGGAAAGGTCTATTACGTGGGTGCAGGCATCGACGAGAACCTTGCTGTAATGCTAGCCCGTAAATGGTGCGAAGAAAAGCATATAGCTCAAATTGCCTCTCCAGAAGGCGTTGAGGTCGTCCACCGTGCAGGTAGAAAAATCATCTGCAACCATAATGGACATCAGGTCGCTTACGAAGGTTACACCGTTGAACCCTATGAAACGGTGATTATTTAGTTGAAAATCGAGCACAATTAAATTAAAAAGAGATTTTAGCGAAGCTTACAACACATTCGCTAAAATCTCTTTTATGTTTATTGATGACCGTTATAGGCGGCTTCCGCTTCGGAAACGAGTGTTTCCACAAGCTTCGGCACTGTGGTGATTTCATTGACTTTATAGACATTTGCTCCTGCGAAGATTAAACCTGATTCGAGATCGCCTGTGACAGAAGACACGAGTGCCTGCGAGATGCAATATGGCGTCGTCGCAGGATTACAGGTGGCGAGGCAGTTGACACAGCGTTCGATTTTAGGCCTTCTACCTTCAGCGATGCGTTTAATCAAACTGTTGTTAAGCGCGCGACCCGGCATGCCCACGGGACTAATGATGATTTCCACGTCTTCTTCTGTAGAAGCGACATAGGCCTGCTTAAAGGCGTCGTCCGCGTCACACTCTTCGGTTGCGACGAAGCGCGTGGCCATTTGAACACCATCAGCGCCGTAAGAGAGCATCTCTGCGATGTCTTTACCATCGAAAACGCCACCAGCGAAAATCACGGGAATTTTACGCGCGTACTTTTCTTCATAGGGTTTAAGGGCGTTTTTCACGCCTTGAATCACTGTTTTCGGATCAAAATTGTTTTCGAGGATGTCTTCCTTCGAGAAGCCCAAATGACCGCCTGCCAATACCCCTTCGATGACCACTGCGTCAGGTGCGACCTGATGGTTGCGGTCCCATAATTTAGCCAGGAGCTGAGTTGCTTTAACAGATGAAACGATGGGAACGATTTTTGTGGCAGAGCCCTTCACCATGGAAGGTAGCTCGGTTGGAAGTCCAGCACCCGATATGATAAAGTCGACGCCCTCTTTCACAGCCACAGCCACATGTTCTTTATAATTATTCATGGCTACCATAAAGTTGATGCCGATTAAGCCATTTTGAGTCTTTTCTTTTGCCAGCCTGATTTCGTTCTTAAGTGCACGCAGATTGGCTTCGAGCCTGTTTTGGTAAAAATCAGGATCTCTAAAGCCGAGATTGACACCGGATATTACACCAAGTCCGCCTGCGTTAGTCACTGCTGAAGCTAGACCTGACCGAGTGACGCCCACGCCCATGGCACCAAGTACGATGGGAAATTTTACACTTAACTGACCAATTTTTAGTTCAGGAAGTTTCATGTTGCCTCCAAATAAATAAAATAAGTAAACCCATCTCATCATATCTTAGAGTGGGACCTGATTCAATTCATCCGGATTAAATGCTATAAATCCTTTATAAATTTTCAGAGGGTTGTTATATTTCTTTTAAAACCGGTGTAGCAATTTTAAATAATGCAGTTTATAATGGACTTGGGTAACCTTTTTCCAAGATCATATGAATTTGAAAGGGGCTTGGAAGATGAGTAAAAATGTTTCAATCGAATGGGAGAAATTGAGCTTCAGCTACACCAAAACCGACTTGCGTTATGTTTCCATGTGGAAGGATGGCGCATGGGACGAAGGTAAGCTCGTGGAAGACAACATGATCAGCATCAGTGAAGCGTCTACAGCGATTCACTACGGTCAGCAGTGCTTCGAAGGACTTAAGGCGTACAGAACTCCAAATGGAGACGTACAGCTGTTTAGACCTGACGAAAATGCTAAGCGTATGATTCACAGCTGTCAGCGTGTGCTCATGCCAGAAGTACCGGTAGAGAAGTTTATCGATGCTTGCGTTCAAGTGGTTAAAGCGAACATGCACTTCGTACCACCTTACGGTACTGGCGCGACGCTGTATCTCAGACCTTATGTCATCGGTGTTGGCCATAACCTCGGCGTTAGAACCGCTCCTGAGTTTATGTTCGGCGTGTTTGCCGTACCTGTCGGTCCTTATTTCAAGGGCGGTATGGCACCGGTAAACTTTACCATTGCAGATATGGACCGTGCAGCACCACATGGTACTGGCGCAGCTAAAGTAGGTGGTAACTACGCAGGTAGCTTACTTCCAAACTATGAAGCGAAAAAGCGTGGATTTGCGGATTGTATCTATTTGGATCCAGCGACACATTCGAAAATTGAAGAAGTTGGCGCTGCTAACTTTTTCGGGATTACAAATGACGGCAAGTTTGTAACACCTATTTCACCATCGATTTTGCCGAGTATCACGAAGTATTCTTTGATGTATTTAGCAGAAAACTATTTAAAACTTCAGGTCGAAGAACGCGATTGCTATATCGACAACCTCAGTGAATTCATCGAAGCTGGGGCTTGTGGAACAGCAGCCGTTATCACACCAATCGGCGGTATTGAATACAAAGGGCAACTACATGTATTCCACAGTGAAACAGAAGTAGGCCCTGTCACCAGAAAACTCTACGACACCCTTGTGGGAATCCAGTTTGGTGAGATAGAAGCACCAGAAGGATGGATCTATAAAGTCGAATAGTAACCGTCGTAAAGTCGTTCGCGCAAAATTAAAAGTTGTTACGGATCTTATCATTAGACCTGTAACAACTTTTTCTTTTTTGGTGTTTGGTTAAAGCGTAGAAAAGGGGGCATCCGAGTGAAAATGATACTTTTTCCCAAATAATCTAAAGCTTAAATCCGTCGCCCATAAGTGCATGGACTTCTTATAATAGTGACCATACTGTGCGCCATATTTTTCATCTCCGAGAACCGGATGACCCATCTGTGCCATCTGGACCCTAATTTGATGCTGCCGCCCAGTGTGTAGGCGAATTTCCAGTAATGATAGCGGGCCATCCTCACAGGTCGTCATATGGACCAGGCGATAGGAAAGCTTTGCTTCCTTTCCCCCAGGAGTACCTGGTGGAACGACTTTTACGAAATTCAACTTCTCATCGATAAGCAGCGTATGGGATAGCGTGGCCTCATTTGAAGCTATGGCTCCTTCTACCAATGTAGCGTAGCGCTTATCAACTTCATGACTGGCAAAAATAGCGCTAAGCTTCTTAGCCGCATTTGGTGTTTTCGCAAAAACCACCACGCCACCGGTATGACGATCGAGTCGATGCACCAGCCCTAAATAGGAAAGTGGTTTACCGAGCATGAATTCATAATGGTCTTTCGTGCGGTCCATTAAAGATAATGTCCCTGTCTTATCTGGCTGAACGGGACAATTTTGGGGTTTTTCAACGGCTATCAAATGCGCGTCTTCATAAAGAATGTGCATAATCACCTTTTAGATTTCGGATTTTTGGGTATAAATAAATGATGAAATCAATTGCTTTGAGGTGATTCAGATGGATAAAATCACACAAATGACCGGGGTTTTAAATTATGTGAAAGGGCAGAAATCCCCTGGCCAAATTTCGTCTGAAACAATCAAACCTTCTCCCTATGCACTTAAGGTTGTACCTGCAGAAGATCGGTTAAGTACACTTTCCGAAATATTTGGCGATAAGACCCTTAAACAGATGGGATTAGTAGAGTGTCAAACCTGTAGTTCAAGAACTTATGTGGATGGGTCAGATGATCCAGGTGTTTCATTTAAGACCCCCACAGGCGTTTCCCCAGAAGCCTCATTTGCAGCAGTTTCTGCTCATGAGCAAGAGCACGTGAGTAACGAGCGGCAATCCGCACATGCAGAGGGAAGAGAGGTCATCGCTCAAAGCGTACAGGTCTTTATCAGCGTGTGCCCTGAATGCGGAAAAGCCTATGCTTCAGGGGGTGTTACCAAAACCACGACGGCTTCAAAAACACCCTACCAAAATCCACTCATGAACCTTTTAGGCAACCTGCTCGATGCGAAAGGGTAACTTACAAACGCTGATGGTTATCAGCGTTTCGTTATTTTTTGGCGTAGAGCGACCATTTTTTCTGGTGTGTCTGTGATGATGCTATGGCATCCAGCCTCTATAAGGACGCGTGCCACATCGGGATCATTTACCGTATAGACATTGAGTGCGATACCTTCCTCATTTAGTTCCCGAAGGCTATCGGCATCTAGCGCTTGAAAAGCCGGGTGATAGAATTCTGCCTTTAGAAGTCTTAGATACCGCCATGGTTGTACCATTTTGCAATCGGTAAGAACCCCGATTAAAGCATGTGGCGCGATGGCCTTAATCGTCTGAAGAACCGTGTGGTCGAATGAAGAATAAATGACTTGTTCACGCGTCAGTAGCCTTTGGCAGAGCGCGAGCACTTTCTTTTCGATATCAGGATATTGTGAATGACCTGCTTTGAGCTCCACATTTAGAAGAAGGGTCTTTCCTTGCTTGCTTTCAAGTGCCAGCAACAAAGCGATGACTTCGTCTAAAGTGGGGATGGGTTGGATTTGATCTTTGAACTTTACCTTGAACTGTTTTAGTTCTTCTAGTGTAAAATCGTTAATTTTCCCTGAAACGCCGCACATGCGGTCTAAAGTAAAGTCGTGAAAAACCATAATATGGCCATCCTTTGATAAATGGACATCAAGCTCGATGCCATCCGCACCACAGGAAATCGCGTGGTCAAAAGAGGCTAACGTGTTTTCCGCATGGGTGGCCTTTGCCCCTCTATGCCCTAAAATCAACGTCATACCGGCTCCTTTGTGTTAACGTAATGGTGGAAAACTTCCATTACCATTATACCACAGCAATCCCTGCCTCCTCAAAGGTAATCATATCATTTAACATGGCGAGGGCACTTTCGACTAGATTGAAGGCTAGAACAGCACCGCTACCTTCACCGAGACGCATATTAAGGTGTAGGTAGGGCTTCACGCCTAATAAGGAGCTGGCAAGCGCCGCACTCTTCTCCTCAGAAGCATGTGACGGAATGATGTAATCCGAGACCCCTTCGAATAACCTGCAAGCCAAAATTGCAGAAATCGATGAGATGTAACCGTCTATGATGACAGGAACACGATTATGCGCCGCGCCGAGGATGATACCTGTCATTCCTGCAATCTCTAATCCCCCCACCTTTGCCAGCATATCCAGTGGATCATTAGGATCGATGCTTTTTCCTTCGATGGCGCGCTTGATGACTGCAGCCTTATGCGGTAGCTTTTCTGTCGGAAAGTTGGCGCCGATGCCTACCAGTGACTCTGGTGACTGACCACTTAATAACGAAAGCAGTGCCGTACTTGGAGTGGTGTTGCCGATTCCCATCTCGCCGATGGCCAGAAGGTTGTGACCTTCGCTAATGGCTTGCTTCGCAGCCATAATGCCCACTTCAATGGCACGCTCTACCTCAGATCGCGTCATGGCGTCGCCGATAGCGATGTTATCAGTACCACGCTTTACCTTTTGATTGATCAGTAATTCATGTGAGTCCTCGGTATCGATGCCGATATCCACAGTGTAAACCTTAGCACCATTTAGCTTGGCCAGTGCACCTACGCCAGATACCCCTTTCGCGATGTTAATCGACTGAATAAGTGTCACTATTTTCGGCGCTGAAGCGATGCCCTCGTCGCACACGCCATGATCAGCACACATGACGATGACCGCTTTGCCAGTAATAGTGGGACGTTCAACACCATAGATGCCGGATAGCTTAACGGCGAGATCTTCTAATGCGCCTAGTGAACCCTGCGGTTTCACCAATTGATCGACACGGGTTTTGGTTTTTTTCATCGTGGCTTCATTGAGCCCCTGAAGCTTAATGTTTTTCATAATGAACCTCCTGATTTTATATGTGTATAGGCCGGTAGACAAAATTTGAAAACAAAAAAAGTCCATTACTCGTTTTACGCACCTCAAAAAAAGTGGTTAACAAGTAATGAACTTTACCGTCGCTCATTATGTCTATTACAGGCAGGTCTCCTGGCTCGATTTCATCGCCTATTGCGCCTTCCCAGAACTCCAGTGGCATTTGCAATCGCTCAATCATACAGTGATGGGTTCGCTTAGGACTTTCACCTAATTCCCTATTCTCCGATTTGGCACCTATAACTGGTATTAGTTTAGCGGAGAGTCGGTATAATGTCAACTCAACCTTAGTAATTATAAAAAAATTTTAGTGCTTACTAAAAAATTGCAAAGCCGAGAATTCATGATATAATAGTGATGGAGTATTTGAAGTGTCGAGGGGATTATAGACGCAAATTTTGGGTTGCTTAAGGAGGCGCTATTATGATATCGAAAGAAGTCCATGAGAATTTGAAGAATGCATCTTGGATCAGAAGAATGTTCGTAGAAGGCAGCAAACTGAGAGAACAGTTTGGAGATGAAAATGTCTATGATTTCAGTTTAGGAAATCCTTACTTTGAGCCGCCGAAATCAGTAACCAATAAGCTAAGAGAAGTGGTTAATGCGGATATTGAAGGGGCACACCGCTACATGGATAACGCCGGGTTTAAAGACGTCAGACAAAAGGTGGCGAACGCCATCAATCGTGACATCGTGAAGCCTTTAGGCTTTGAACATGTGCTGATGACAGTTGGGGCTGCAGGCGGTATAAACGTGCTTCTTAGAACTGTACTTGATGCCGGTGACGAAGTCATTATCTTTGCACCGTATTTTGCTGAGTACATCTTTTATATTAAAAATCATAACGGGGTTCCAGTCATTATTAAAACCGACGAGCGAAATTTTGAACCCGACCTTGAGTTGTTCGAGAAAAGCATCACAGCGAAAACGAGAGCGGTACTGGTTAACTCACCGAATAATCCTACAGGGGTGATTTACTCTGATGAGACCCTTAAGAAGCTCGGCGAAATACTCACCAAAAAAGAAGAAGAATTCGGTAGAGAAATCTATATGATTTCCGACGAACCTTATAAAGCCCTAGTCTATGATGGACATGTGGTTCCGAATATTCACAACTATTTTAGACACAGCATCATGGTCAACTCCTATTCTAAATCACTGGGACTTGCAGGAGAGCGTATCGGGTATATCGCCATTAACAGCCAGTTTGAGGACGCAGAGCTCTTTATGAGTGGTCTGGCTTTTGCTAACAGAACACTTGGGTTTGTTAATGCACCCGCGATTTGGCAAAAGGTTATTTCCGATTCGTTGGAAGAATCCGTCGATATTTCTCAGTATCAAGTACGCCGCGATTTATTGTTCAAAAAGCTAAGTGAACTTGGCTTTGAAATGGTAGAGCCAAAAGGGGCTTTCTATTTATTCCCTAAAGCGCTGGAAGCAGATGACGTGGCATTTGTCATGGAAGCTAAAAAGTTCAATATTCTTTTGGTTCCAGGCAGCGGATTCGGTTATCCAGGTTACTTCAGAATTTCCTACTGCGTCGATTTGGGCATGATTGAACGTTCGCTACCAGCATTTGAAAAACTCGTCGCATATTATAAAAACAAGTAGTTTTGAACGGCTAGATTAGTAATTGAAAAAGATAAGACCTTGATTTCCAGCTGAAATCAAGGTCTTTATATTTTTTAGGGAGTTGACTAAAACAATTTCTTTCTCACCATAAACATGGCGATCAAGCTTGAAATCGCTAACGAAATCGCGATGATAATCATGAAGGCATGTGGTTGCCCCGATAGCGGCACGGGCACATTCATACCGAAGAAACTCGCAATCATGGTAGGGATTGTTAAAACAATCGTAATCGAAGTTAAAAATTTCATGACCATGTTTAAATTGTTGGAAATAACAGAAGCAAATGCGTCCATCGTGCCACTTAAAATATTGCTATAGATGTTAGCCATTTCGATCGCCTGTTTATTTTCAATAATAACATCTTCCAATAAATCTTCGTCCTCAGGATACTTTTTTATGCTTTCAATTTTCAGCATTTTTTCAAGGACGATTTCATTGCTACGCAATGAAGTCGTAAAATAAACCAAGCTCTTTTCCAAGTCGAGTAGTTGAATCAGTTCTTTGTTCTTCATCGATTTGTGTAGTTCACGTTCGATGTTATTGCTCATCTTATCAATTTGCTTTAAGTAATTCAAATAGTAAGTGGCATTTTTATAAAGAAGCTGTAAAATAAAACGCGTTTTCTTAAAAGTGTAGAAGCTCTTGATTTTCCCTGAGATAAAATCGCTCACCAAAGGAATCTCTTTCGTGCATACGGTGATGATATTTTCTTTAGCGATAATGATGCCGAATGGTAAGGTTGTATAGATGACAGACGAATCATGCATTTCGGCGAGTGGAACGTCGACGAGAATCAGCGTACAATCCTCTTCAACTTCTATACGCGCCCGTTCTTCCTCATCTAGTGCTGCCATAAGAAAATCGCGTGGTATCCCTATCGCATCACAAACTGAAGAAATTTCTCTTTCTGTCGGTGACACGAGGTGAATCCAGCTGTTATCCTCGATTTCGCTAAGGGTTTGTAACCCGAGGGCATTTGTTTTAAAAAATTTAATCATTCGTAACCTCCTTTTCATGACAAATAAAAGACCATCTAAATGATCTTTAGATGGTTAAGAGGTTAATAATGAGGTATTGACCTAAAACTTAAGATTATTTAGAGTGTCTTTTTGCTATTCAGTTTTCGTTCGGGACCATAACTGTCCATTAGACACCTCTCCATAAAATCTTTAACGCTTTATTATAACGTATCAATTAGCTTATATCAATGCAAAAGTAAATCACGGGGTAAAGTTCTTCTTCGGTAAATAGAGATAAACCTGTGTGCCGAGGTTTAAAGTGCTTTCGATTCGGATGTGGCCACCCTGAGCTTTCAAAAGGGCTTCTACGATGGATAGGCCGAGTCCGGTACCCCCTGTTTTTCTATTCCGGTCTTCATTTAAACGATAGAAGCGGTTAGTCAGGTTACCGATACTTTCCTTCGCGATGCCCTGACCTTCATCGGTGATACAGAACTCGATGTACTGATTCTTTAATTGGCAGGTACAGGTAATGGTGGAGCCTTCGGGAGAATACTTGACCGCGTTTTCGGATAACGCCCTAAATACCTGGGTCATGAGCTCCATATCAGCGACCATAATGCCTGAGTACTCGGGTCGACAGACGAAGTTATGCGTCGGATAGAGGCGTAAGCTTTCCTGACGCATCTTCACCATCAGGTCATCAATTTTAATAGGTTCTAGATTGACGCGGACGCGATGGTTTTCCAGCCTTGCTAAGATAAGTAGCTTCTCAACCAGATTCTTCATGTGGGTTGATTCATCTTCGATGGCATCCAGAGATTCTTTTAATAAGGCTTGATTTTCAGTTCCCATGGTTTTTAAAAGTTCCACATAGCCGAGTACGATGGTGAGCGGAATCCTAAGCTCGTGGGAAGCATCGGAAACGAACCGTTTTTGATATTCAAAGGAGGCGTCGAGATTTACTAACATGGTGTTTAAGCTCTTGATCAGCGTATCGATTTCGTCGTTACTTTCATTTGTCGGGATGCGGTAATTGAGCACTTCCTTATTCATGTTTTGAGCGATATTGGAGAGCTCCAGTAGGGGCCGGAGTGCACGTTTCGTAAAGTATTTCCCGAAGATGGATAGAAAAAGAATCCCGATGATGGCAGAGATGGATAAGGCAGAGTTTAAGCTGAGCAAGAAGTCGTTATCCAGTGCAGGATACAAAAATACCACGACAAATGCGCTGTATTGATCCGCAGTATCGAGCCTAATGGCAGTATACAGGGTATCAAATCCCAGAATATTCGATTCTGTGATAATCGAAGGACCATACTGCTGAGGAATATGTATCGTCGTCTCTTGGAATTTGACACTCTCTGTGGCGTTGATGCTACGAAACATCTCGACTTTAATCATTTCTTGACCGGTTGTGGTGGACTTTTCCAGCATGGATTTGATCGACATGTTTTGAGGTGAAATTTTAAGCTGATCCATGAGTAATAGATCATAGACATCTTTATTTAGGCCATAAGAAGTTTTCCCGTCGGAATCGATGATCATAATCAGTGTCTTATAATGATCAAATAGATAATAGGATTCCAGCTTCTGATAAATCAACCCCACCCGGTCGTTCCGACTTGCGGCGAGAATCGTGTCCTGCTCCTTTTTTAACACCTCTTCAATCTGAAGCTGTTTGTTCAGCAAATCCTCGCGGTTCTTAAAGTAGAGGAACTGATTGGTTAACAGCGTGACGAACCCCATGCCGATCCCGATCAGTAGCGTAAAGAGAAATACATTTGCTAAAGTCACGCGCGTCGAAAACTTCATTTTACGAATTCGCTTTTTTATGGCTTTTAGTCCGCTATTCAAATAAGGTACTTTATCTAACAACGTATCCACGTCCTCTTATGGTCTGAATCAGCTTTCGGTGATGATCGCGATCGATTTTATCTCTAAGGTATTTGATATAGACATCGACGATGTTCAAGCTGCCGTAATAATCATACCCCCATACTTTGTTGAGGATTTGCTCACGGGTAAGCACGATGCCTTTATTAATGACCAGATGTCTGAAAAGATCGAATTCGGTTTTAGATAGGTCGATCTTTTGACCACTTCGCGACACTTCGTAAGTCATGGAGTTGATGAGGATATCCTCGAAAACGATTAAGTCCGTTTGTGTAGAGGGCGATGATTTTTTACGGATGTTTGCACGGATTCTTGCTAAAAGTTCATCAAATACAAAGGGCTTGGTGACATAATCATCTGCCCCAGAATCTAATCCATTAATGACATCCTGAATATCGTCTTTAGCCGTGAGCATGATGATTTTCGTGTCAGGATAGAGCTTTTTGATGGCATTACAAGCGGTAATGCCGTCGGTTTTAGGCATCATGACATCCATGAGAATCAAATCGAACTTCTTTTGAGCAACCTTGTCCATCGCTTCGCTACCATCAAATGCGAGTTCAGTCTCGTATCCGGCATAGCGGAGCTGCAGATCGATGATTCTTGATATTTTTACTTCATCTTCGACGATGAGAATACGTTCCATAGTTTCCACTCCTTAGTGCATTTGCACTTGTCTATAATATAACAAAAAAAAACGCGTGGCACAATGCGTGCGCGCGTTTTAGCAGTTAATCAATCTTTCTAATTCTTAATGAGCGTAGACTGCGATATATTGGCTTTAGCTAAAGCAGCGACTACCATAAAGGCGAGCACTGCACCAACTGTAAACTGAACGATGTTCCATGGAATACTGAAAATCGGAGCGATGAAGCTGCCGTACATGATGCCTGAGGCGACATAATAGCCGAAGACCATCCAAATCCCTGAAATAACCATGCTCACCAGCTGATTCATGCTGACGTGATAGTGTTTTCTAAGCTGCCATAATGCGATGACTAAAAGTGGAATTCCCACAGCGACGATGAGAAGCTGAATTCTGAGCTCAGCGGCCATTTGAAGGGCTTGGTCGAGCGTGCCGATTTCTTCCACATGTGCAGTTAACGTATCAGCCGAGGATTGACCGATGGTGAATATAAAGGTAATCAGTGCGCCTACCCATAAGGTCATGGTGGCGACGAGAATTGGTTTTGTGTTGGTTTCAGGCTTCGCGAGGTATCCGATAATCATGCCCATAATGGTTTTTATGATCAGTGTCGGAAGCACCCATTGAGGATAACCGCCAAGAAAATCGGCCATGGCCGAACCTACGCCCGCTGCAAATCCGCCATACCAAGGCCCTAAGAGAATACCAGCGACGAAGATACACATGTCTCCTGCGTGAATGTATCCATCTGTAAAAGGAATCGGGATCTTGATTATGGAAGTGGTGATAAAAACAAATGCTGTCATTAGCGCGGTATAAATCATCATCCGCAAATTACTTTTCATGAATTTCCTCCTTAAGTCCTTGCTTACACCTTCATGATAAAATATAATTGACATTATCAAAAGGGACAGAATTAAGCTAAATGACAAGGTCAGTTTAACATGCCATCTCATGCGGATAAAAGAGGAGGAAGGAATGTTTGGATTGGTACTGGATTTTGAACTCAGTAATAAACCGAAATATATCCAGCTTTATGAAGCCATTAAAAGTGAAATCGAAAGTGGTCGGCTCTCTAAAAATGAAAAGCTACCGTCTGTTAGACAGTTGATTGGTCTTCTAGGAGTAAGTAAGGCCACCGTGGAAAATGCTTATCAACAGCTCATGGTGGAAGGGTATATCGAGAGTAGAAATAAGAGCGGTTACTATGTGGGGGATTTCGAGTTTGGACTTATGACTCAAAAGGCTTATAGCCCGAATCCAAATCCTCTGAAAGCTTCACGCCCCAAACGCTTTAATACCGACGATGCGGAGGAGAGCGCGTTTCAGTTTGGCGAATGGAAAAAAGCCGTCAACCGCGTCCTGGAATATGAAACAAAGACGTTGCTTAGCTATGGTGAGGTTCAGGGGGAGTCTGCGCTTAGGCACGAAATTGCGCAGTTTGTCCATCAATCCCGAGGGGTAAAATGTACCCCCGACCAAATCGTTATCGGTGCTGGGATTCAGTATCTCTTTAGCATGATTGCCATCTGCTTTAGAAACACCACACAAAAGATGGCGTTCGAATACCCCGGGTTTACGAAAGGGATGTTCGTCTTCGAGGATTTAGGCTACGAAATGGCGAGAATTCCCGTTGAAAAGGACGGTATCAACGTGACAGCACTTGAAGATTCCGGTGCGAAGATGGTCTATGTATCCCCCTCACATCAATACCCTACCGGAAGCATCATGACCATCAAAAAACGCCTTCAGCTTTTAGAGTGGGCGAGAAAGAACGATGGCCTCATCATCGAAGATGACTACGATAGCCTTCTTAGATATGAAGGTTATCCGGTTCCCGCACTTCAGGGATTAGGCGAAGGCGCTCACGTCATCTACATGGGATCCTTTTCAAAACTGCTTATGCCAGCGCTCCGAATCAGCTTTATGATTTTACCTAAGCAGCTCATGGAACGGTTCGCCGTCCTGTTGCCGCGATACTCACAGTCGGTTTCAAAGATCGATCAGCTGGCACTGGCCCATTACATGGCCGAAGGTGCCTTTGAACGCCATATCAGGCGGATTAAAAAAATCTATGGCCGCAAAAACCAACTGTTGGTTGAAGCCTTTAAAACGATTCCCCATCCAGGGATTGCCCTAGTGGGATCGAGCTCAGGGCTTCACGTGACGCTTTCGTTTGATGCCCGCATCGATTTGAAGGGCGTCACCTATGAATGCGCAGAACTGGGGATTGTTCTTGAATCTGTTGCAGGAGAACAGCTCGGCCGTTACGTGGTATTCTCGTATAGCGGCATACCCGATCATGAGATGGAGATGGTCGTGGAAAAACTGGTAAGGGTGACGCAGAGACATTGGCACCCTTAAGGGAGCAGATATGGTATAATATCAAAGGACGTTTTTATGATGCATTTATTACAGTTGAGAGGACGATGGCATGGGACAACGCTTTAAAAAAAATTACGACATTCACTGCTATGATTTCGATAAAAATGCGAAACTGAAGCCTACCACCTTAATGAATTTTTTACAGGATATCTCCACCATTCATTTCGAGACACAAACGAAGCATTTGGGACCTGAGGTCTTAAATGGGCTGTGGGTCATCGTGGAATGGCGTGTCTCCATGGATGAAATGCCGCAGGAGGTCACGACGCTTACCGTCACCACGGAGCCGACCTATTTCAGAAAGTTTATCGCCTATCGACAGTACACCATCGAGGACGCACTTGGGAGAATCCTAGGGACGGCCATTAGTAAATGGGCTTATATCGACCTTGCTTCGCGGAAACAGCTTAATATTCCGAAAGTGCTGAACGACGTGTTCGAGGTGGCTGAAAATGCCGATAAACCCGAAAAGCTGACCTTTATCGATTTGATGGACAGTGAGATGCAGACCATGCAGCGCAGCAGCGTGTATTCAGACCTAGATGTGAATCATCACGTCAATAACGTGACTTATATCCGGTGGGCCGTGGATGCTCTGGGGGGCGACGTGCTTGACCATTATCGGGTTCGCGAATTACAGGTGGCCTTCAAACGCGAGGTTTTCGAAGGGGAGCAGGTCACGGTGAGCAGCCAAAAAAAAGTGACCACCGATGGGGTGATCACTGAGCATTTGATTAAAGAAGAAAGTGGACAATTATGCGTCCAGATTCAAATCGGCTGGGTGCCGCTAAACGAGGCGTTTCGCCCACTTGTTTGATAGAAGGCGCGGAAGCCCCGCGATGACCTTCACGATTTCCTCCGCATTTACCAGGGCCACGACGGCATAGACGGGCCATTTGAGCACAAATGCTCCCAGTAGTGCCAATGGCACACCGATGAGCCACACACAGGTAATCTCCAGTAGCATGGAAAATACCGTGTCACCGCCACTTCGTAGCGTGCCGATGATGATGATGGTATTATAGAACTTAAAGGCCATGAACAGCGCCAGAATCCGTAGTGTTATAATGGTGATCTCATAGGACTCAGGTGTGAGCTGATAGAGGTTTCGCACCAGAAACGGCCCGATGAGGTTGATGAGCACGCCGATGACGATACCGACGAGGATGCTAAGGCTGAGAAATTTTTTATTATAATCGATGGCGCGCTCTATTTCTCCCGCACCCAGTGTGTTGCCCAACATGACGGATGAGGCGTTACCCAGGCCGAAGCCGATGACCATGAACAGACTGTTCACCGTGTTAGTGATCATAACGGCCGCCACGGCATCAGTTCCGATACGTGCGTAGACGAGTGCATAGGCGGTCATGCCCAGCGACCAGAACCCTTCGTTCACGATGACAGGGAACGCTGTTTTTGCCACCTTGAGGATCAAGTCCTTAGGAATCGTCACGAAACACTTCGGCGATACAGAGAGTACAGGGATGGTTTTATAAACCCCGTAAACGATGATGATGAATTCCACCACACGTGCGATGACAGTGGCGATGGCAGCACCTTCGATGCCCATAGGCGCGAAGCCCAAATAACCGAAAATCAGTACATAGTTTAAACCGGTGTTGATGAGAAGTGAAATGATGCTGGCTACCATGGGAAGCTTAGGGTGTCCCACGCTTCGAGTGGAAAACCCGAACGCAAACGTAATGGCGGTGATGATGTAGCTAAGGCTGACGATTTTCATGTAGGCTGCGCCATATTTCACCACTTCCGCATCCTTCGACATCAGTGAGAGCACTTCCACAGGGAGCAAAAATCCTAGGATGAAAAAGACGCCAGAGATTAGTAAAGCAAATGTAAGACCGATGGCCAAAACCGATTTGATACGATCGGTTTCTTTTTTTCCCCAAAACTGGGCGATATAGATGCTGATGCCGCTGTTTGCCCCGAATAGGATCAGCGTCATGACGAAGAAAATCTGGTTGGCGAGTCCAGTAGCCGCGATGAACGTTTCGCCGAGCTGACCGATCATGACGTTGTCCACGAGGTTCAGTGACGAGGAAATGAAGTTTTGGATGACGATGGGGATGGAGATGGTAAATAGTGTTTTATAAAAGTCTTCGTTTTGTTTAAACCCTAGGGATATCATGAGGCCTCCTATAATGCTGTCACTACTATTATCCATGGAAAATAAAAAAATGGCAATCCGCCATTTTTCTAAGTTTACCGATCGTATGCTATTTTAAGAAAACTTTAACTTCATCTGGCTTGAGCAGTTTGCCCACTGACCTCACCTTTTCGTCCACCACTAGGGCGGGAGTTTGCATGACGCCGTAAGCCATGATTTGCTTAAAGTCCTCAACCTTTTCCACAGTGGCCTCGATGCCCATTTCCGCGATGGCTTCTTTTACATTTGCCTCGAGCTTTTTACATTTGTCACAGCCTGATCCCAGAACTTTTATATTCATTTTGTCCTCCATAAGATTTGATTTATTTGAGATTTTTTAGATTAATAAATAGCTAAAAGCGTTAAAGGTAAAACCGATGATTAAAATGCCGACGCTCACGATCCCTACGAAAAAAATCAGGAGCGGGGTTTTCACCACTTTCTTCAGCAGAATCATCGATGGCAATGAAAGGGCGGTTACTGCCATCATAAACGATAGGACGGTGCCGATGCCCACGCCTTTTCCCACCAGGGCTTCAGCGATAGGAAGCGTTCCGAAAATATCGGCATACATGGGAATCCCTACTAGTGTCGCCAGAGGTACAGAGTACCATTTGTCATCGCCGAGAAGTGCAGTAATCACATCCTCAGGAATCCAGTTGTGGATAGCAGCTCCGATGGCCACACCTATGAGGATGTAAAGCCAAACCTTTTTAACGATGTCCTTCACCTGTGTTTTAGCGAAGTCGATGCGATGCTTCATCGTCATCTCTTCCTCTGGAATATCCAAAAGAGGATTTCCGTAAACGAAAGGCTCCACATATTTTTCAAGCTTCAGTTTACTGATCATCGTCCCCGAAACGACAGCGAGGACCAAGCCGACGACGACATAGCTGATGGCGATCTTCCAGTTGAATATACTGGCGAGTAGAAGCACTGAGGCTAAATCGACGAGAGGTGACGAGATTAGAAATGAGAAGGTGACCCCTATAGGGAGGCCAGCACTGGTGAAACCGATAAATAGCGGAATCGAAGAGCAGGAACAAAAGGGTGTGATGGTGCCCAGAAGTGCCCCTAAAATATTAGCCGTGATGCCTTTAAAGTTTCCGAGAATTTTACGCGTGCGCTCCGGAGGAAAGTAACTTTGAATAATCGATACGGTAAAGATTAGAACAGAAAGTAAAATAAAAATTTTAGTGACATCATAGATGAAAAAGTGGATACTTCCGCCGACTCGACTGTCCATGTCAAGCTTAAGGACCGACTCCACAAAGGTGGCGACGAGGTCAGATAACCACTCCATTTTGAGTAGCTGCTGGTTTAAAAACGAAAAAATGGTCATAGAAACTCCTTACTCTAAATTGATGGTGCAAAGCGTGAGGTATTTCTCCTTATCAGCAAGGCGTTCACGGTCGTTTAGTAGCCTAGGATAGTGTGACAGATTTGCTGATAAATCCTTTAGGAGTTGATTAAGATAGGACGAATGCTCGGTTAAACGATAGAATACAAACTTCTCTCTTCGTTCGTCCACCACGATGCCCATATCTCGTAATTTTGAAAGATTTTTTGATACTTTCGGCTGAGGTTGGTCTAAAATGCCGCATAGCTCGCAGACACAAAGAGGCTCAGCGGATAATAGCATCAAAATTCTTAGCCGGGTTTCATCAGATAGTAATTTATAGAGGCCAGTTAGGCCTTGAAGTGAGGAAATCATAAACGCTCCTTATTGATGCACATATGCACATATGGTAATATGTAGATGACAAATAAATCATAATCGCTGAACGTAATTTTGTCAAGTTCATGAGGAGGAGAAAATGATCCCATTTACTGATTTACTAACCCCTATGAAAATTGAATATACTTATTTGGATTTGGAAAGCTGTAGCCGGTGTATGCTAGCAGAAAAGGATTTAATGGAAGCGCTTTCTGAACTGGAAAAACCTATGAAGCGACTGGGAATCCGATTTGATGTCGTCACGAAACAGATAGAAAATGAAGAAGAGGCCGCAGCATACAGATTTTATAGCTCACCAACCGTGCGAGCAAATGGAATCGATTTACTGGGTGCCATCGAAGAAAATGACTGTGCCGATTGCTCAGATATTTCAGGGACGCTTACACAGTGCCGAACCTTTTTCTATAAAGGCATGAAATACGATTCCCCACCTGTGCCGATGCTAATGGAAGCGATTTTAAAGGTCTATTTTGGCTTTTATGACGTAAAAGAAGAGGCGGATTATGAGACGCCTGAAAATCTTAAATCCTTTTTCGATGGAAAGCGAAAAAAGATTGTCAAATAAACAGCGGTTAAGATACAATGAGCACATAAGGACCTCACTGAGATTGCTACAAAATCTGGCGAATGCCGTATTGAGAGGTAAATATGAATAAGAACAAATTGTTGATCGTGGACGATGAAATCCATATCCTGGAGCTCCTCAGGTATAATCTGGAGAGTAACGGCTTCGAAGTGATCGAGGCGCAAACCGGCGAACAAGCGCTGGACATCGTGAAATCTCAGTCATTAAATGGGGTGATTTTAGATTTGATGCTCCCAGGAATCGATGGCATCGAGGTGCTGAAGCAAATTCGCAGCTCTGAACAGATGGATTTACCAGTCATCATGCTGACAGCAAAAAACGAAGAGATCGACGCGGTAATCGGCCTAGAGATGGGTGCTGACGATTATATCGGAAAGCCATTTAGAACCAGAGAACTGATTTCTAGAGTGAAATCAGTGCTGAGACGTGCCCAGTTTAAACGAGAAACCAACCTGGCTGTATTAGAGGTGCCTTCGCAAGGGTTGTTTATCAGCTCGGAAACCCATCAGATCTTTAACGATGGACAGGAGCTCAGTCTTACGCTTAAAGAGTATGAGCTGCTAGAAAAGCTGATGCAATATCCAAACCGGGTGTTTACCAGAGATGAGCTTTTAGAGAGCATTTGGGGATACGATTACGTAGGGGAAACGCGAACTGTGGATGTCCATATCCGTCAGTTACGTAAAAAGGTTGAAAAAGACGATAAGAATCCTGAACGCATTCAGACGGTTCGTGGCATCGGCTATAAATACAAACCATAAGAGGAGGCATAATGCGTAAAAAAATCGTTGCCTCCTATATATTGCTCATCATCATATTGACGCTGACCTTTAGCCTCATCATGATGCGAAGCTTTAATAACATGATGACCCTTCAAATTCAAGAGCGTTTTTTGAATGAAGGATTACTGGTGAAGACGCTGTTTCAGAAGTCATATGAAGCCCGTGGTGCTGAACCCTTTGATTTTATGGGGTTTGTAGCTGAAGTACACGATGAAACCCGGACGCGGATCACCATTATCGATGAAACGGGCGTGGTCTTAGCCGATACGCATGAAAATCCTGCTAAGATGAATAATCACCTAAACCGTGAAGAGGTTTTGAACGCCGTTTCCACAGGGATACCCAGTACTTCTGTAAGGTACAGTAACACCGTTAAAGCGGATTTTATGTATGTGGCCGTCCCAGTGAAAATCGATGACGCGCGATTTATCGTCAGGGTTTCGAAACAACTGGTGGAAATCCAGCTAGTGAACACGCAAATTATCAACGCGTCCGTATTTTCTATGATTAGTGCGGCCATTATCGCAGTGGTGTTATCGCTTTACGTCTCTAAGAAGATTACGAAACCCATCGACACACTTACAGTGGCAGCAAACGAAATCGCTGATGGCGATTTCGGTAGAAAGATTTATATCACGGCGCAGGATCAAATTGGTGAACTCGCAATAGCATTCAATAAAATGAGTTCCAACCTTAATACTTCCATGAACGAGCTGAAGCATCGGAATGTGGAGCTGGAAGCGATTCTCAATAGCATGATCAACGGCATCATCGCCGTGGATCAGAATAAAAATATCATCATGATCAATAAATTCTGCTTCGAAATTTTGGGCCTACCCATAGACTATGTGGTTCAAAACGAATCCATGTATAAAATCGTCAGAAACGATGAAGTGGCGAAGATGGTTGAGGAGTCCATGGTCAGTGGCATGAGTCAAGTTCGCGAGATGCCGTATGTGCATATCGATAAAATCTTGAGAGTTTACGTGAACCCGATTATTACATTAGAACGGGAAATCATCGGCAGCATCATCGTCATCCAAGATGTCACGCAAGTAAGAAAGCTGGAGCAGATGCGAAGCGACTTCGTTTCGAACGTCTCACACGAGCTCAAAACACCCCTTACCTCCATTAGAGGGTTCGTGGATACGCTAAAAAACGGCGCGATTAATCAACCGGAAACTGCCAGACGCTTTTTAGATATCATCGACATCGAGTCCGATCGCCTCTACAGGCTTATAAACGATATCCTGCTTTTATCCGAAATCGAGAGCATGGACCGAGAACCAGAATCTCAGGCGGTTGACCTGCAAAGCGTGGTAGAGGAGGTTTTCGACATCCTCGATCAAAAGGCTTCAGATAAGAAGCTTAAGCTGAACACCACATTTGAACAGCGTTTTACGATTATGGCAAACCGTGATCGGATCAAGCAAATGTTCATCAATCTCGTGGACAATGCCATCAAATACACCGAACGAGGCGAAGTCAGCGTCAACGTTTCAAGTTACGGCTCATGGATTCGAATTCATGTGCGCGATACGGGTATCGGGTTTGCAGAAATTCATAAGGACCGATTATTCGAACGGTTTTACCGTGCCGATAAAGGCAGGAGCCGATCACAAGGTGGCACTGGCTTAGGATTATCCATCGTGAAACACATCGTGTTGTTATACAGAGGTAAAATCTCTGTGGAATCGGCACCAGGTGAAGGCACGACCTTTGAAATACTATTACCAAAACAGTCATAAACCGTCGGCTAATCGCTTAATTAAGGAAATAACCTGTAAAAGCGCCCTGTTTTTTAACGAATAGGGCGCTTTTTTATTTTTTTGATGCCGATCGATACTTAACACAGACTTAACATAGCGGTTATTTGAACCTAACATTGGACTGTTAAATTAAGGGTGTAGCGAATCTCAGTAACAAAACGAATCAAACAAATGAATTTGAAAATCAAATGAAAATGAAAATTAAAGAATTAAATTGGAGGAATTTATCAATGAAACAGTTTAAGAAGTTAGGATTACTTATGATGGCGTTTGTCATGATCTTTACCTTGACAGCGTGCGGTGCATCAGACGATCAAGCAACTGAAGCAACGACTGCAGCAGCAGCTGCGGAAACCACAGCAGCAACTGAAGCGATGGTTGAGCTTGAAGGACAAGTTATCGTAGACGGATCAGGTACAGTATATCCACTCATGGCAAATATCGCTGAAAACTACATGACAGAAGTACAACCTTCAGTAAGTGTACAAGTAGGCCGTGCAGGCTCAAGTGCTGGTTTCAAAAAGTTCATTCCAGGTGAGACTGATCTCTCGGATGCTTCTAGAAAAATTAAAGATGAAGAAGTTGCTCAACTTGAAGAAAAAGGCCTTAAAATGGATGAGAACGTCATGGAAATCAAGTTAGCATACGATGGTCTCACATTTGTTATCAACAAAGAAAACACTTGGGCAGCTGAAATGACGAAAGATGAAATCGTGAACATGTTCCTTTCTGGTAAATTTAAAGAAAACGATGTGGTACTTTGGTCAGATATCAGAGCTGAGTGGCCAGCTGAAGAAGTGAAATTCTACGGTCCAAACGAAAACCACGGAACTTACGAATTCTTCTACGAAGGCGTTCTTAAAAAAGAAGCAATGGTAACTACTGCAAACCTTCAACAAGAGTACTCAACATTAGTTGACCTCGTATCAAAAGATAAAAATGCCATCGCATTCTTCGGTTTCGGATACTATGTAAACAACCAAGATAAACTCCAAGCAGTAAAAGTTGATTTCGGTAATGGTCCAGTGGCACCAGAGCTTTCAACCATCGGTGAAGATCTTCCTTATGCAGGCTTCACAAGACTTGTGTACACATACCTTAACCTCGACTACGCAAAAGAAAAACCACAAGTACTTGATTTTGCTAAGTTCGTCGTATCGCCAGAAGGCGCTGCAAAGTTAGCGGGAGATAATGGTTTCGCTCCACTTCCAAGTGAAATTTATAGCGAGTACTTAACTAAGCTTGAGTCTTTAAAATAACCTACGGACATAAGATGAGGGGGCAGTTCTCCTCATCTTATGTCACGTTTATAAAACACTAGAGAGAAAGAATATAAAGAAAGAAGTGAAATGATGGAAAGTAAAACGACGATACGGGAACAAATCAGAACGAATATAGGCAAACGTAAAAATCGTACAGACCAAGTGATGCCTAAAGTGTTTCTCATGATGGCCAGTATATCCGTAATAACCACTTTAGGAATAATTTCGACTTTGGTATTTGATGCCGCGAAGTTTTTCAGCGAAGTGTCTCTGGTCGAATTTTTTAGTACAGAATTAGCCCCATTAGCAAATGACCCAAAATTTGGCATCTTACCACTCATTAATGGTACGATTTTGTCATCGTTGATCGCCATGATGGTGGCCATTCCTGTGGGTATGGCAGCAGCCATGTACATGAGTGAGTTTGCCACTGCAAAAGTAAGAAAAATCGTTAAACCCATAATGGAAATTCTCGCGGGAATCCCCACCATCGTTTATGGATTCTTTGCTTATTCGTTTGTTACCCCCTTATTAATGAAGCTTATTCCTACGCTGGAAGCTAAAAATGTCCTTAGTCCAGGAATTGTCATGGGCATCATGATCATCCCCATGGTAGCCTCTTTATCCGAAGATGCCATGAGTGCTGTGCCAAATGCACTTAGAGAAGGTGCTTACGGACTGGGATCAACTAAATTCGAAGTGACCACTAAGGTCGTCGTACCTTCGGCAATATCAGGCATCATGGCTTCGTTTGTTCTGGGAATTTCCAGAGCCATCGGAGAGACCATGATTGTGGCCATCGCAAGCGGTAGCTCTAAGAATTTCACCTTCGATATCACCCAGTCCATGCAAACCATGACAGGCTATATCGTGGAATTCACCAGCGGCGATGGCGGGTAGCGGGACGACAGGCTATACAGTTTATATGCAGTCGGTTTGCTACTGTTTATTTTCACCTTTGTGATGAACCTTATCGCAAGGGCGATATCTAAAAAATTCAGAGAGGAGTATTAACATGATCCTCGAACAAACCCTTAATAAAAATGAAATGAAAGACTTAGAAAGAAATTCTAAGGTTCAAATAGACAAAAAACGGATTGAAAGACGTATTTTGATTAATAAAATAGCAAAAGTCATTTTTTCGTTATCCTTGGTGTTTGCGCTTATCGTACTGGCTATTTTACTTTATCGTATCGGATCGCAGAGCATCGGATGGCTTAATGGTGGATTTTTAACGCGTAATCTTTCCATTTTTCCAGAAAAAGCAGGCATAAAGGGAGCCATCATCGGCTCAGTCATGCTCATGATGATCGTTATCCCAGTCACATTGCTCGTCGGGGTATCGACGGCTATCTATCTTGAAGAGTACGCAAGTAAGAGCAAGATTCAAGATTTTATCAGGATTAACATTTCCAACCTCGCTAGCGTTCCTTCCGTAATCTTCGGCCTTTTAGGTCTTGCGTTTTTCGGCAGATTGCTGAATCTGGGCTCGAGTATTTTAGCAGGGGGCTTAACGCTTTCACTACTGGTTCTCCCCATCGTGGTGGTATCAAGCCAGGAAGCACTTAAAGCGGTTCCAAACTTTTTAAGAGAAGCTTCTTATGGGATGGGGGCTTCTAAATGGACGACCATACGCAAAGTGGTCTTACCCGTGGCGATTCCAGGGATCTTAACCGGCGCGATTCTTTCGATTTCACGCGCCATCGGTGAAACAGCACCGCTGGTCGTATTAGGGATTCCGGCCCTTATTATGAAAGTGCCAACCTCGGTTATGGATGATTTCACAGCACTCCCGATTCAGATCTATTACTGGACGCTGGACACAGTGCTCACACCAGAATATGCAAATCTCGCTGCTGCGACGATTATCGTATTACTGGTGACACTGTTCCTCATGAATGCCATCGCCATCATCATAAGGAACAAATCCCAAAAAAGCTATTAACTCAAGGAGGAAAAAAAGTGAGTCAACTTTATGATAATAAAACGGTGTATGATGTGCGCGACCTCAACCTTTGGTACGGGAACGACCAAGCACTTAAAAACATCAACATGAAAATCAATAAAAACGAAGTTACCGCCATCATCGGCCCATCAGGCTGTGGTAAATCTACTTTTATTAAAACGTTAAATCGTATGATCGAAAATATACCAAGTGTGCGCACGGAAGGTGAAATCCTTTACCATGGCATCAACATTTTCGATAAGATCATGCGCGTAGAAGAACTGAGAACGCGCGTGGGGATGGTTTTCCAAAAGCCGAATCCTTTTCCGAAGTCCATTTATGAGAACGTCTTATACGGTCCGAAAATTCACGGTGTAAAAGATAAAGCGTTACTTGAAGAAATATTGGAAACCAGTTTAAAGAGCGCCGCATTATGGGATGAAGTGAAAGATCGTCTCCATGATAACGCTTATGGCCTTTCAGGTGGTCAGCAACAGCGTCTTTGTATCGCTAGAGCTTTAGCCGTTCAGCCGGACGTCATCCTGATGGATGAGCCTACATCGGCACTGGATCCCATCGCAACTGCGAAGATTGAGGAGCTGATCGATAGCCTGAAAGCGGATTATTCCATTAGTATCGTGACACACTCCATGCAACAAGCGGGTCGAATTTCTGATAAAACGGCATTCTTTTTAATGGGTGAGCTTGTGGAGTTCGGAAACACGGAAGTCATCTTCTCTAACCCTAGGGATAAAAGAACGGAAGATTATATTACTGGCCGTTTCGGTTGATTAATTATGAAAATAAGGAGTATTTAGATGAGAGCACCGCTTGAAAATGAATTGAGATCGATCCAAGTCGATATCATCAGAATGGGCACCTTAATCGAAAAAACCATAGAAGACACCATCAATGCGTTGGTAAACAGGGATTTGAACCTCGCACAAACCATCGCCGCAAACGACGACCAGTTCGACCAAATGGAGCTGGACATCGAAAACAAATGTATCTACCTCATCGCGCGTCAGCAGCCTGTGGCATCCGACCTTAGAAAGATTTTTTCTGTGGTGAAAATCGTCACGGACCTCGAGCGCATCGCAGATCACTGTCAGGACATCTCCAAGCTTACCATCGATCTCGCAAAAAAGGAGTATGTTAAGCCTTTGGTGGACATCCCTAAGATGGCGAAGCAAGTGAAGGACATGGTCCGTATGACCATCGACTGTTATATTGATCAGGATGTGGAAAAAAGCAAGGCAGTCTGCGCATCGGATGACATCGTGGATGATTTCTTTAAGGTTATCGTCGATGATCTTGAACTGGTCATGAAGCAAAAACCAGATGAGGTTAAACAGTGCATGGACTTCATGATGATTGCTAAGTATCTCGAGCGCATGGCGGATCATGCCACTAACGTCGCTGAGTGGGTAATCTACAGTGTTGAAGGCACCCATTTCGAAGGAAACAACTCGTAATCGTCAGGAACACCCTAACAAACCATCATATCCTTCTCTATAAGGATTGCAGTAAGGCCAACTTTCGGCTTTACTGCATTTTTTTTGAGAATCATTATCGCGGATTGATGATGGAAATGCCGCGAGTATGATATAATAATTTTAATATGGAAATTTCGAGGGTCGAATGAGCATTTATTTAGATAATGGTGCAACAAGCTACCCTAAACCACCTGAGGTCGTGGCTGCAGTCACCGACGCGCTGACGAACTATCCAGGGAGTTTAGGCCGTAGTCATTCAAAAACCATGAATCAACTGGAGCATCGCCTGTATGATATCCGTATGGCGATCGCGAACCTGTTTAAAATGAATAACGCTGACCATGTGGTCTTTACGCGTAACGTCACGGAAAGCCTAAACCTCGTGATCCAGGGGTTTTTAGAACCAGGAGATGAGGTGGTCATCAGCTCGCTTGAGCACAACGCCGTGGTCAGGCCGCTTGAAGCACTTAAGCATCTTGGCGTTCAAACCATCATCATTCCGAATGACCACCATGGGCAAATCGATATGGAGCAGTTGGAGAAAGTACTGAAAACCTTACCGAAGCTGATGGTCATCAATCACGTATCAAACGTCACGGGTGACATTCAGAATTTGGAAGCGGTGGCTGAACTTGCCGCGCAATACGAGGTGCCACTGGTCGTCGATGCGGCGCAGTCGGCTGGAATTCTGCCCGTCGATATGCTCGCGCTTTCGCTTTCTGCGGTGGCATTTACCGGGCATAAGACACTCATGGGGCCGCAGGGCATCGGAGGGCTTGTACTCTCCAAACCCTTTGCTAAACGCCTTAGACCGCTAGTTTACGGGGGAACGGGGAGTCTATCGGAGTATTTTGAGCAGCCGACTTTGATGCCTGACAAATTTGAATCGGGTACACAGAACCTACCGGGCATTTTAGGACTTGGCGCTGGCATTGATTTTCTTAGACGCATCACACCTGAGGTTATTTTAGAGCATGAAAGAAAGCTAATCTCATTGCTTCAAGCGGGGGTATCAAATCTTTCCCATATTCGAATCATAGGTAATCCAGATTCACATAAGCGCTTAGGGGTCTTGTCGCTTGATTTTTCTCAGGATGACAATTCTAGAATCGCCCATGCGCTTAGCAAAAATTATGAAATCGCCACCAGGGTAGGTTTACACTGCGCACCGCTAGCCCATAAGAGCTACGGAACATTCTCATCAGGTACTGTAAGATTCAGCACTTCCTATTTCAACACTGAAGAGGACATATTAAATACCATTAAGGCTATTAACGAGATCATAAAGGATTAAGTTTTTCCACTATTTTCCATATGAGTCAGGGGGACACATGTCAGAGAATCGCCGTTGGTCAATTGATTTAGAAGAAGCATATGAAATCATTATCAAAAGCAATCTGGTCATATTCAAGTGGACGCTTTCAGAAGAAGTGCCCACAGATTTCGTGTCAGAAAATATCGACATGTTCGGCTATATACCTGAGGATTTCTATACAGGTCCGCTTAAGGACTATTGGGATTTCGTTCATCCGGAAGATAGGGCACGGGTTAAAGGCCAACTTTACTATGCGCGTGCGCACGGGTCAGATAGCTATAAGAATCAATATCGGGTGATTTGCAAAAATGGTGACATCAAATGGGTTGAGGAGTGGGTAATTCACGAGCGCGATCCTGAAGGTCGACTCATACATGAACGCGGCATACTCCATGAAATTACCGAGATGAAACGCGCTGAGGAGCGAATCCAGTTTTTATCTGAACACGATCCGCTTACAGGGCTTTGGAACCGACTATACTACGATGCTAGAATAGCTGAGCTGGAGAAAAACGGCGAGAGTGGTGTCGGCGTTATCATCGGCGATATTAACGGCCTTAAGATGGTGAACGACGCCTATGGACATAAGGTAGGCGATCAGATGCTAGTTGCCACCGCCGAGATACTGAAGCAAATTTTTCAAAGGCCTGACGACGTCATCGCTAGACTAAGTGGCGATGAGTTCGCCATTATTACGAAAAGTCGCAATGTGGCGCATCTGATGGATAAAATTTACGTGGCATGTCGCAATTTGACGCAGTTTCCATTTGAAGTGAACCTCTCTTTAGGTTATGCGGTCAGAAAAAAAGCATCGGTATCCATGGATAGCGTTTTCAGAGAAGCGGATTATGCCATGTACAGGCATAAGCTCAACCGTTCACGGAAAATTAAGCGCGATATGATCACCGCCTTAAAAAGACAGCTCGAACTAAAATCCATCGAAACGGCGACCCATTCTTCAAGAATGGTTGAAATGGCTGAAAAAGTGGGTAAATATATGATGTTAAATACGTCCTTGATGGAAGAACTGCTAATGGCCGTGGAGATGCATGACATTGGCATGGTTTCCATTGATAATCAGCTGTTGGATAAACCGACGCGACTTACGGAAGCAGAGCTGAAGGAGATCAGAAAGCATACGGAAATCGGCTATCATTTACTAGTGGCCTCGCCTAACATGGCAGGCATAGCAGAGTACGTTTTATCCCATCATGAGAATTATGATGGCACAGGCTATCCTCAAGGCTTAAAAGAGAGTGAAATCCCTATGCTGTCCAGATTGATTTCCGTCATCGACAGCTATGAAGCCATGACGCATCGGCGACCGTACCGCGAAGCGTTGACGCATGAGCAAGCGCTCGAGGAGCTGATGTCGCTTGCTGGCTCCAAGTACGATCCTGAGATCGTCAAATCGTTTATAAGTGCCATGAAAACCAATTAGGAAGGGGGCATGTTTGTGGAAAGAAGACGCGAGAAACGGATTAGCAATCTAGGCGTCATTGAGTCCTATAATTTTCATACATCAAGTCATGACGTCGTGATCAACTCGCCGCTTGAGATTTCGCTAATCGATATCTCTGTGGGAGGCTTAGGGATCAAGTCCAGCAGTCCCCTTGAAACGGATACGACATTGAGTCTGGCGATAGAAGTGGAATCCATCAACCATGTGGTCATCGGCCGTGTGGTCTGGTGTCGACTGGAAGAGGCTGTCTATAATTGTGGTTTAAAGCTGATTTACATGCCAGGGGAGCTTCACGATTTTCTTGAGCGTATCGTAGATCAGGAAAACAAATACATCAACTAAGTGATGCAGGAGGAGACATGAAAAGAGAAGAAATCGGAGCAGCTTATCAATGGGATTTGACAGATTTATTTGTAAATGACGATGCTTGGGAGATGACCTTTAACGAGGTAAAAACACTGGCTGAAGCGTTTAAAATGTTTAAGGGTCAGTTGACCGAAAGTCCTGAGAACCTTTTTAAAGCGTTCGAGGCGCAAGAGCATTTATCTAGAAAGCTAATGAATGTCATAACCTATGCTAGACTCAAGCAAGATGAAAATACAAAAAATGCCACTTACCAGGCGTTGGTTGCCCGTTCTGAGAGCTTGATGACAGAAGTAGGCGAAATCACTGCATTTATGGTTCCTGAAATCTTGACTTTATCCGAAGACACGATAAAAGAATGGCTTGCACAGCCAGAATTAAAACTTTATGCGAAATATTTGGATAATCTCTTTAGAGGAAAGGCGCACACACTCACAGAAGAGATGGAAGCGATGCTCGCACAGGTTGAAGAAATTGGGTCGACGCCGATCAATGCTTACGGGATGCTCCTAAATGCCGATATGACATTTGAAGATGCCATCGACTCAAATGGAGAAGCGCATAAGCTTACGAACGGCAGCTATATTTCACTGCTCATGTCCACTGACCGCGTTCTTAGAGAGGATGCCTTTAACAAGTTCTATAAGGTTTACTCAGCGCATATCAACACCATTTCATCACTCATGCAGAGTGAAGTGAAAAAGAATGTTTTCTTCAGCAAAGTAAGAAAATATCCTTCTGCGCGTGAAGCGGCTCTTTTTGAGAATAAAATTCCCGCCTCTGTGCCTGATAAGTTAATCGAAGCGGTTAATAACAATTTAGAGACTTTCTACAAATACATGAAACTTAGAAAACGGGTATTGGGTGTAGAGGAGCTCCATCTCTATGATATCTATACGCCGATTATCAAAGATGTGGCGTTCCCTATAGAATATGATGAAGCAAAAGACCACGTTATCGAGGCGCTTGGTGCACTGGGAAGCGCGTATCAAAATGTGGTCAAATCAGCCTTTGATCAGCGATGGATCGACGTCTATGAAAACGAAGGAAAACGTAGCGGTGCGTATTCATGGGGCACCTATGATTCTAAGCCCTACATTTTGCTTAATCATAAACCGAACCTGGACAGCATGTTTACCCTTGCGCACGAGATGGGCCATTCGATGCATAGCTATCTGACGAGAAAGCATCAGCCTTACGTCTATGGCAATTATTCGATTTTTGTGGCAGAAGTGGCATCGACCACGAATGAAGCTTTGCTCAACGATTACCTGCTGAAAACGATTCAGGATCCAGGTAAGCGCAAGTACATTCTCAACCATTATCTGGAGCAGTTTAGAGGCACGATTTTCAGACAGACGATGTTTGCTGAGTTTGAAAGGGATATTCACGCCCATGTGGAAAATGGAGGCGCTTTAACAGCTGATTTCATGTGTGAGCACTACATGAACCTGAATAAAAAGTACTTTGGACCAGATGTGGTCATCGACGAGGCCATCAAGTATGAATGGTCACGCATCCCACACATGTACTATAATTTTTATGTCTACCAATACGCCACTGGTTTTTCTGCAGCGATTTCACTTGCTGATCAAATTTTAAAAGAAGGTCAGACGGCAATTGATCGCTACTTAGCGTTCCTTTCCAGTGGTTCCATGGATTATCCAATCGATATTCTCAGACTTGCGGGAGCGGATATGGAAACCCCTGCACCAGTTGAAGGCGCCCTTCGCGTGTTCAAAGCGGTGGTTGACGAATTGGATGCCTTGCTTTAAAATGGAAATGCTACGGTAACAGAGTAGGCAAAATGCGTTAAGTGTTAAGGAATGGGAAGTTGTCCTTAAACGAAAGGCCTTTAGGGGTCTGCGATATTTTGCTGCGTCCGCTGTTGCATTATTATGCTGCCTCGATAGTAATGTAATAGTAGGAATTTACATTTGAAAGGAGCATAAGAATGCAAGCACAGAAAACGAAAAAGCCCTTAAAGACTTCAGTGATCGTTAAGGCGGCCTTGTTGGCAACTGTGAGTATCGTATTGACGCGTTTTTTATCGTTGATGTTGATGCTTGGTGGTCTTCCAGCGCTTAGAGTCGGATTTGGTAGTATTCCACTGATCATATCGGGGATGATGTTTGGACCTCTCGTAGGAGGCTTGACAGGCGTCGTCGCGGATTTAACCGGATTTTTGATCAATCCGATGGATGGCACATTTTTCCCTGGTTTTACGCTCACCGCCGCGCTTTATGGTGTGATTTCAGGGGTGTTGTTTAAAAACTTAAAAATCCACCAATTAAAAATCAATTTCAATCTCGTCAACGCGGTGGTTATGGCTGCGTTTGGCGTGGGACTCTTCTTCCTGATGTTAAGTACGGATGTGCTGTCTTTCGAAGGCGGAAAAGCGGTGTTTAATGACACGAGTGCTTTACCGATGATTGTTCTGATGATTCTCGTAACGGCATTGTTTATCGTGATTCCGTTTATCATGTCTGCGAAATTTAAAGACAAGACTCAAAAAATCGCTTTTGATAAAATTGCGTTTGCCGTAAACCTGACCTATGTGATCAATGCACTGGCACTGAACACATTATGGCTTTCAATCATGTTTGATAAAGGATTTCTAGTGTTTTTACCAGGGCGTGTCGTAGCGGCCGTGGTGACGATTCCAGTCTATACCATCATCATTTATACTCTCGGCCGATTCATCGATCTTTCAGGAGAATAATTTAAAGTTAAACCGCACATATGTCAGGCAGCCTATGTGCGGTTTTATTTTTTTGAAAAGCGCATAATTTTTCAAAAGGGATATGTTATAATGAAGTTTGAAAAGTGAGGTCTTGTAGATGCTTTCAAAAAAACAAGTTGCGGAGATTGTGGATATTCTAGAGACGCTCTACCCTGATGCTCAGGCGGAGCTGGATTTCAAATCGCCCTTCGAGCTGTTGATCGCGGTCATTTTAAGTGCCCAGTGCACGGATGTTCGGGTGAATCAAGTGACGAAGGTCTTATTTGAGGTCGCTGGAACGGCTGAAAAGCTAGCAAATTTGCCCATTGAACAAATTGAAGAAATCATTAAACCCTGTGGTTTATATAAAACGAAGGCGAAAAACATTAAGGAAACGTCCTACCAAATTGCGACATTCCATAATGGACAGGTACCTAGCCAGCACGAGGTGTTAATTACACTGCCAGGCGTCGGTAGAAAAACCGCCAATGTTGTGGTGAGCAATGCCTTTGATACCCCTGCCATCGCGGTGGATACGCATGTATTCCGAGTTGCGAACCGCATCGGACTTTCGAAGGCTAAAAATGTGGAAGACACTGAAGAACAGCTGATGAAGCGCATTGAAAAGGCGCGCTGGACGAAAGCCCATCACCTTTTAATATTTCATGGCAGAAGGGTATGCAAAGCGAGAGGCCCAATTTGTAGCAGTTGCCCACTGACGGGCGTCTGTGACTACTATAAAAAACACGTTCAGGAGAAGACACGATGAACATGAAATTGTCCCCCATGCCTAAAAACCTGATGTTTGCCCTTGATATCGGCACACGAAGCGTCGTGGGCATCATTTCACGTAAAGAGGGAAAAGAACTCATCATACAGGATTATGAAATCATGGAGCACCCCGATCGCGCCATGTTTGACGGTCAAATCCACGATATCGCGAAAGTGACGGAAGTGGTAAAAAGTGTGGTGGATGCGCTTGAAAAACGCAATGGCTACCGACTGGAATCCGCTGCAATCGCTGCTGCGGGACGCGCGCTAAAAACGGAACGCACGCGATTTGAAATGGCCATCGACGTTACGAAAGAAGTAGACAAATCATTATTAGATAGCTTGGAAATTCAGGCGATTCAAAAGGCGCAAACTGCGCTGATGACATCTCAGAACCTCACGGTCAGCTATTATTGTGTGGGGTATAGTGTCATTAATTACTTCCTAGACCAGTCCATGATCTTAAACCCTATCGGTCACCGTGGATCAAATCTGGAAGTGGAAATCATCGCCACCTTTCTACCGCACATCGTCGTGGATAGCTTATATAGTGTCGTTCACAAGGCAGGTCTTGAGGTGATGAATCTTACACTTGAACCGATTGCTTCTATAAATGTCGCCATCCCACCAAACCTTCGCCTATTAAATTTGGCACTGGTAGATGTTGGCGCAGGCACATCGGATATCGCTATCTCAAAAGACGGTGCAGTGGTTTCATATGGCATGGTGGCACTCGCAGGCGATGAAATCACAGAAAAAATCGCTCAGACCTACCTGTTGGATTTCAACCGAGCTGAAGCGCTTAAAATCGGACTATGCAAAAACGAAACAAATACCTTTACCGACATTATCGGACTTAGCCATACACTTTCCACTGAAGAAATCATGCATCAAATCGACGATGTGGTGATCCACATTACGAAGGAAGTGGCTGAGAGTATCCTTGAACTCAACAAAAAACCACCTAGCGCTGTATTCTGCATCGGTGGTGGTGCACAGATTCCAGGGTTTACCTCGCATTTGGCCATGGCACTCGGACTTCCGAAGGAACGCGTGGTCATCAAAAACGTAGAGACCTTGGAAGGCATAAAATTTGAAGCAAAGCCACTTAGTGGTCCTGAGTTCATTACGCCTGTAGGTATCGGCGCCACAGCGTTTGTGGAGCGAGATCAAGATTTTATTCAGGTGAATGTCAATGAAACCACCATCAGGCTTTTCAACTCCAAACCCCTTCAAGTTTCGGATGCGCTTATCCTGACGGGCTATAACGCTCGAAGCTTGATCTCTGAAAGAGGGGACAGCCTTTTCGTAACCATAGATGGCGACACACGGGAAATCAGAGGCGAGTATGGCGAACCGGCACGTATTTTTATCAATGGCGCTCCTGCACACCTTGATTCGAAAATATCACATAAAGATCAAATCAATGTCATTCCAGCCGAGAAGGGAAAACCCCGTAAAATAACCCTTCGAGAAGTGGTGAAAATGGATGCATCTGTAATCGTTAACGAGCAAAGAGTTCAAGTGCTCGAAGCCGTTAGCGTCAATGGTGTCAACCGTACAGGCGATTACTTTATCATCGATGGAGACGTGATTGAAACGAAGGGCATCAAGACGGCGAAGCAGCTGATCGATGCACTGGAGCTTGATTATTATAGTTTCGCCATTTATAATGGGGATTTGAGGCTTGAGGATGATTCACCGATTAAAAGTGGCGAGTCCTATCGGTATTCGCCTTTTGAAAAATCCATCGTCACTTCGGTGGACCTAAAAGGTACTCAGCTTACTAGCGACGACACGATATCAAATAATCGGGAGCTCACGATTTTGGTCAATGGCGATCCGGTTCAAATACCGGTAACTAAACCTGAAATGGTTTTCGTCGATGTCTTTAGTCATATCACATTCGATTTGACGAAGCCGCAAGGTATCCTTATTTTGAAGCGCAATGGTGAACGCGCAAAGTATACTGATATATTGATGGATGGCGATGTCATCGACATCTATTGGAACAATTAATGGAGGCAAAATGAGTACGTTATTTGACAGGCAATACACTTGCCCAGTCTGTAAAAATCCCTTCACTTCAAAACAAGTCAAGACCTCTGCAATACGAGCGAAAGAACGAAAAAAGGACTTTCATACGATTTTTTCAAGTGATAACCCGACCTTTTATGGGGTGATTTGCTGTCCAGCATGTGGTTATGCTAAGTTTGAAGGAGACTTCAAACAAGAAATTTCAGCAAAAACAACTCAGACTGTAAAGGATGCGATCACAAGAAACTGGAAGCCACAGGACTTTACTGGTGAGCGTGATTTGATGGCAGCGATAACCGTCCACCTGATAGCGCTGGTCAATTATAAGGTGCTTGGCGAGAAGCAAGCCATCATCGGTAAGCTGTTCCTTCGTCTGGCATGGTTTTATGAGGAGCTGGACAGTGTGGAGGATAATAAGAAATACGTTCAGCTGGCACTGGATGCGTTCATAAGAAGCTATGAGAGCGAAAAGCAAGAGGATGAAGAAGAGAAGGAACTGGAAATCATCTACTTGATCGGCGAGCTTAACCGTCAGCTTGGGAACTTCAAGGAAGCCATCCGATGGTTTGAAATGGTCGTCAGACATGAGTTTGCCTTTAAGAACCGATTGATCAAAAACTATGCGAAAGAGCAGTGGGCGTTATCGGCAGAGCAGTATAATTTGATGAAAACGGGCTCTTAAGAAGCTAAAGATGAGGTAAAAATGAAAATATACTTGATTAGACATGGTGAAACGACAGCGAACGTTGAAAAGCGATTTGCTGGCGTGCTCAACGTGAATTTAACAGAAAAAGGTGTAGGACAGGCAGTTTTGACTGGCGAAAAGCTTAAGGAAATCGCCTTCGATGCCATCTATTCTTCGGATCTTATTAGGGCACAGGAGACCGCGCGATTAATCTCGACGCATCAAGCGGTATCGCCCGTGGTATTGCCTTCGCTTCGCGAAATGAACTTCGGGATTTGGGAAGGCCTTAAAATGGCAGAAATCAAGGAAAAGGATGGCGAATTGCTCAACCAATGGTTTGTGGATTTCGAACATTTTGTCGTGCCAGAGGGTGAGAGCGTTAAAGAAATGTTTGAACGCGTTACAGAAGCGTATAATAAAATTATAGCGCCTTACAGCAAAGACGATGACATCAAAATCGCCATCGTTGCCCATGGCGGGGTGATTCAAGCACTCATGAGCTACTTGTGTTTCGGTGATAATACAGGATACTGGAAGTTCAGAATAGAAAATTGCGGGATTGCCATCGTTGAATATGTGATGGGGTATCCTGTGATTCGCGCATTGAATCAGTAGGTAAAATGGGGTGAAAGGCCTAAATAAATAATTACCCTCATTCGTTAAAATATGGTATTATTATTCTATAAATGTGAAGGTAAGGAGGGAATATCGGTGAAGGCTGAATACGTCAATTCATTTATTAAAGCATCAACTGAAGTACTTAACAATTTTGTAACCGATAAGTTCAGTGTTGGCAGACCATTCATAAGAAACAACCCGTTTCCCACTAAGGAAATCGTTATCATATTAGGCATCACAGGAGACATTAAAGGACAGGCGGTTTTCAGCTTAACGGAGTCCATGGCGAAGGCAGTGGCATCTGGTATGATGATGGGCATGCCTGTGGAAGAAATTGATGAAATGGCTAAGAGTGCATTATCTGAGCTCGGGAATATGATCATGGGAAACTCTGCGACCCTTCTATTTAACGTCGGCGCTCAAATCGATATCACACCACCGTCACTTGTTAAGGGGACTTCGATTGAAATCACATCAGCTGGGATGGAAACCATTTGTGTTCCATTGGTATCCACCATGGGTGAAATTGAGTTCGATATCGGCATAAAAAAATAACGGAGTTAATGATGATAAATATCGTTTTATATCAACCGGAAATCCCACCTAATACGGGAAATGTCGCGAGAAGTTGTGCCATAACAGGCGCTAAGCTTCATTTGATAAAGCCTTTGGGATTTTCGATAGATGATAAGCATCTCAAGCGTGCTGGTCTTGATTACTGGGATTATCTTGATCTTGAAGTACATGAAGACGAACATGCTTTTTTTTCGAAGTATGGTGCTGAAAAGCTTTTCTTTGCTACGACGAAAGCGACGAAGTACTATGATGAACAGACTTTTTCGGATGGATGTTTCATCATATTCGGCAGGGAAACCTCAGGGCTTCCAGCACATATTCATGAAGCTTACGCGGAAAACCGATTTAAGATTCCCATGCGTAAGAATGAGCATTTAAGGAGCTTGAATTTGTCAAACTCAGTGGCGATTGTGCTCTATGAAGCTTTGAGGCAAAATGATTTTTTTGATTTGAAGTGAGGTCAACTAAACACTGCATCTTTTGTTGGATTGTAGTGTTTTTTTTATGAGTATAAACATAGAAACAGAAAAAGTGTAAGGAGCGAACAATGGGATTATCTTTTAATGATTGGATGGAACTCTTGATTCCGTTGCTAGGTGGTTTAGGATTATTTCTTTACGGAATGACCGTCATGAGTGAGGGACTTGAAAAGTCTGCGGGCAACAAGCTCGAAAAAATAATTGAGAAGTTATCTAGCAACATTTTTAAAGGCGTTTTCGTGGGTGCCATCGTTACGATGATCGTTCAAAGTTCATCTGCAACCACGGTCATGGTGGTTGGATTCGTAAACGCAGGGATCATGAACCTGACGCAAGCCATCGGCATTATCATGGGTGCAAACATCGGTACGACGATTACGGCACAGCTGGTATCCATCGACATCAGTGCGCTTGCACCGATTGCCATCGCACTTGGCGTGGGCATTAAACTCTTTTCTAAGAAAAACAAGCAGATTATTATCGGCGAAATCATCCTCGGTTTCGGTATTCTTTTCCTTGGCATGGAAATCATGAAAGATGCACTGAAGCCACTAAGAGAACTTCCTGCTTTTATCGATATGATTACCAGCATCGGTGCAGGATCACTTTTAGGTACGATTAAAGGTTTCCTTATCGGTTTGATCGTAACGGCCATCGTTCAAAGTTCTTCTGCTACGACGGGTATCATGGTAGCACTGGCACTTGCAGGGGTGCTTCCTATTGAATCTGCATTTCCGATTCTTTTAGGAACGAACGTCGGAACTTGCGTCACAGCGCTTTTATCATCCATTAGCGCAAATCGCACAGCAAAGAGAGCTGCTTTAATGCACCTTCTATTTAATGTGATCGGTACCATTATATTCATTACCTTCTTTAGTAAGATTACGATTTCCATCGTGTCGGGCATGTCAGATGACCCAGCGAGACAGCTTGCAAATGCCCATACCCTATTTAACGTCGTAAATACGATTCTGCTGTTACCTTTTGCAGGTTTAATCGTCAAAGCAGTTAGTATGATTTTACCGACGACACCAGAAGAAAAAGAAGCATCGACCTTTGGCGTGAAATACCTTGATGATCGTATCTTGGAAACACCGACCATTGCACTTGGCCAAGCCATGAAAGAAGTGCTCCATATGGGGAATCTCGCGAAAATTTCATACGAGAGTGCCATCCAAGCGATACGCGATAATGATATGAAGAGTGTCGAGAAAACTTTTAAAATTGAAAAAACGATTAATACTTTGGAACGTGAAATCAGTGAATATTTGATTAAACTCTCAAACACAGCCATAGATAATGACGACAGAAAGGTCATCGATGGACTGTTTAGCACCGTAAACGATATTGAGCGTGTGGGCGATCATGCGGATAATATCGCAGAACTGGCGCTTTATAAAATCGATAATAACGTTAATTTCTCAGAAAAAGCCATCCTTGAACTCGAAGAAATGGTGGGCAAAGTCACAGAATCCTATGATCTAGCCCTTCAAGCCATGAAGGAAGAAAGCCGTCATCACGCGCAACGTGTCATCGAAATAGAAGGTGTCGTTGATGAAATGGAGAAAACACTTCGTAAGAAACACATTACCCGTCTTAATGAAGGCAGATGTGAAACGAGTTCGGGTATTATTTTCCTCGATATGTTAAGCAATCTAGAGAGAATCTCAGACCATTCATCCAATATTGCCCTGGCAGTATTAGATGTGGCTGAAAGATAGGAGGGTGTATGAACAACACACTTGAAATGGTATATGATGTGATCATCATCGGTGCTGGACCAGCTGGCTTATCAGCAGGGCTTTACGCCGCGCGTGCAAAGATGAGCACGCTTATACTGGAAAGAGATCGCACGGGTGGTCAAATTGCAGGAACTGAAGAAGTGGCAAACTATCCTGGATCCATAAAGGATGCCACGGGTCCGTCTCTGGTTGCGCGCATGGTAGAACAAGCGGAAGAATTTGGTGCAGTGAGGATGCGCGCTGATGTCACGGGATTCAATTTTGATGGCACCTTAAAGACCGTTTATACGGACAAAGGGGAACTAAAAGCGAAATCGATTATTTTAGCCATGGGCGCAAAACCTAGATTACTAGATGTGCCGGGTGAAAAGCTTCTTACTGGTAAAGGGGTATCATATTGTGCAACCTGTGACGCAGAATTCTTTACTGATCTGGAAGTTTATGTATTTGGTGGTGGGGATACTGCGCTCGAGGAAGCGATGTTCATCGCCAAATTTGCCAGAAAAGTGACGATCGTTCATAGACGTGATCAATTTAGAGCGGCGAAGTCCATCGTAGAAAAAGCCATGAACCATCCCAAAATAGAGATGGTCCTCAACACTGGCGCAAAGCGCATCATTGGTGATGGTATGGTTCAAGGGATTGAGCTAGAAAACTTTATCACTGGTGAGTGCAAAGAGGTCTTAGCGGATCCAAATGATGGTTTAATGGGGGTTTTTGTCTTCATAGGGTATTTACCTGAAACCGGATTAGTGAAGGACTTGGTAACGCTGGATGCTAATGGTTACATTATAACGGATGAAAACATGAAAACAGATATTCCAGGCGTTTTTGTGGCAGGTGATATTCGTTCGAAGTCACTTAGACAAGTGGTCACTGCTACGGCAGATGGCGCGATTGCTGCAGTTATGGCGGAGAAATATGTAGATTCATTACATGATTAGATAATAAGTGATAAAATAGTGTGTGAAAAATAGTTAGGAGGACAACATGTTAATACTTGATAAGGATAATTTTGAATCACAGGTTTTAAAGGCGTCTGGATTAGTATTAGTAGATTTTTGGGGCGAAGGCTGCGAACCATGTAAGGCTTTAATGCCGGATTTCGAAGCGCTTGAAAGCGAATATGAAGGTAAGGTCGTATTTGGAAAACTCAATACTTCACAGGAAAGAAGACTGGCCATTAGCCAACGCGTTTTAGGGCTGCCTACTGTGGTGCTATATAAAGACGGTACGCGTATGGGAGAATGTACGAAGGATCAAGCAAACCCTGCCGGCATTAAAGAATTAATCGCTCAGCATTTGTAGAAAACTAACATAACATTTGTGGTTGGTATTCAAAAAAACGGGTATAATTTAGTGTGTTTTAATAGAATGTAATTTGCCTGAAAGTTTGGAATCTTTGAGTTATTTTTATAGTTGTTTTTTTAATTGGATGACGATATAATTAATTCGAAGACGCAAGTCGAATGAATTTATTAGTGGAGGTTTTACAATGAAAAAGGTATTAGTGATTGTACTATCGCTCATGCTCGTCCTGAGTTTGGTAGGTTGTGGTCAGAAAGAAGATGGCACGTATGAAATCGCGCTGATCACAGACAAAGGCAACATCGATGACAAGTCATTTAACCAAGGATCATGGGAAGGCGTTGTTCAATACGCTGAAGCAAATGACAAAACACACACTTACATTAAACCAGAAGAAGCTTCTGACGCTGGATACCTTGCTGCGATCGATCTCGCTGTAACAGGTGGCGCAAAAGTTATCGTAACTCCAGGCTTCCTTTTCGAAGTCCCTATTTACGAAGCTCAAACTAAATACCCAGATGTTAAATTCATCCTTCTCGATGGCGCACCACACACTGCTGACTGGGCGACTTTTGAAACTAAAGAAAACGTAGCGAGCGTTATGTACGCTGAAGAGCAATCAGGTTTCTTAGCTGGTTACGCTGCAGTTAAAGATGGCATGACTAACCTCGGATTCATGGGTGGTATGGCTGTTCCTGCAGTTCAAGCTTTCGGTTATGGATACCTCCAAGGTGCTGAATTTGCTGCAGCTGAGATGGGTCTTGCTGATGGCGCAATTAAAGTGACTTACCACTATACTGGTAACTTTGAAGAAAACGACACAAACAAAGCGACTGCTAGAACGATGTACCAAGAAGGCGTAGAAGTAATCTTCGCTTGCGGTGGTTCTGTTGGTAAATCTGTAATGTCTGCTGCTTCTGAGTCAGGCACAAAAGTAATCGGCGTTGACGTTGACCAAAGATATGATAGCGAAACAGTTATCACTTCAGCTACTAAAGGTCTTGCTGCATCAGTTGTAAGCGTTCTTGAAGCAATCTACTCTGACGGATGGGCAACTTACAGCGGTAAAACAACATTCTTCAACGCTACTAACGGCGGCGTTGGTCTTCCAACAGCTGTAATCGGCGATGCAAATGCTGACGCGTTTGACAGATTCCAATCATTTGACAAAGCTGCTTACGATGCAATCTTTGCTCAACTTTCTTCAGGAAGCGTTGCTCCAGTTAGAACAATCACAGTTGCTGATGCAAGTGGTGTTGCTACTGCTGACGAGTTAACGACAGGACTTAACCTTGTTAAGGTTGCTGTATCTACAAGATAGTTTAAAATGCTTTGAAGTTTGACATATTGGCCTTAGCCTTATGCAAATGAGTTGAAATCAATGGGGGAGGCGAAAGTTTCCCCTATTTTTTTATTGTAGCCACACTAAAAATAAAATTGTTAGATTTCTATATATACAAAATGGGTATCATTGTATATTATTGACAATATGAACGTCGGTTTTTAATAAGCCAAATTGTAAAGAAGAGGTCAAAGTGGAAAATTATATTGTTGAAATGCTGAACATCACAAAAGAGTTCCCCGGTATTATTGCCAACGACAATATTACATTAAATCTCAAAAAGGGGGAAGTCCACGCGTTATTGGGAGAGAATGGCGCCGGAAAATCCACATTGATGAGTGTTCTTTTCGGTTTATATCAAGCAGAAAAAGGTGAAATCCGAAAAAACGGTCAAGTGGTAAAAATCAACAATCCTAATGATGCAAATGCTTTGGGAATCGGGATGGTTCACCAACATTTTAAACTCGTGGAGATCTTCACAGTGCTTGAGAACATCATTTTGGGGGTCGAACCTAACAAGCTTGGGTTCTTACAAAAAAGCGAAGCAAAAGAAAAGGTTATGGCCTTAAGTGAGAAATATGGATTGTCCATTAATCCGGATGCACTTATCGAGGACATATCTGTAGGTATGCAACAAAGGGTTGAAATCCTCAAGATGCTTTACCGCGATAACGAAATTTTGATTTTTGACGAGCCGACTGCGGTGTTAACGCCTCAAGAAATCAAAGAACTTCTTAAAATCATGAGAGGATTTGCAGAAGAAGGTAAATCTATTTTGTTTATTACTCACAAACTAAACGAAATCATGGAAGTTGCAGATCGCTGTACAGTCCTTAGAAAAGGAAAATACATCGGCACAGTCAACGTCAAGGAGTCGAATAAGGAAGAACTTTCTAAAATGATGGTTGGCCGCGATGTAAACTTTAACGTGGATAAAAAGCCAGCTGAGATCAAGGATGTCGTTTTATCGGTCAAGGGGGTCACTGTACCTTCTAAGCACCATAAAAACAATGCCGTTAAAGACGTGAGCTTCGAAGTACGTGCAGGAGAGATCGTGTGTCTCGCAGGTATAGAGGGTAATGGCCAAACCGAATTTGTCGCAGCGCTTACGGGCCTCGATAAAATGAGTGCGGGTACCATTACGCTGTCTGGTAAAGATATCACGAAGTCTTCCATCAGAGAGCGTTCAGTTTCAGGCATGAGCCATATTCCTGAAGATCGCCATAAACATGGCTTGGTACTTGAATATTCGCTCGAGCAAAATATGGTACTGCAAAGATATTGGCAACCTGAGTTCCAGAAAAATGGCTTCATCAAATTTGATGCCGTTAGAAAATACGCTGAGGGCCTCATCGAGCGTTTCGACGTTAGAAGCGGTCAGGGACCAATTTCGGTCGTTAGAAGTATGTCTGGTGGTAATCAACAAAAAGCGATTATCGCGAGAGAAATCGATAAAAAGCACGACTTGCTCGTCGCTGTTCAACCGACGCGTGGACTTGACGTCGGCGCAATTGAGTATATCCATAAGCAATTGGTCGAGCGTCGAGATGCTGGCAAAGGCGTCTTACTCGTTTCACTGGAGCTTGATGAGGTGATGAACGTCAGCGATCGTATTTTGGTCATGTATGAAGGCGAAATCGTCGGTGAGCTCGATCCTAAGAACACGACGGTGCAAGAGCTAGGCCTTTACATGTCTGGTGCTAAACGCAATACCGCAAAGGAGATCAACCATGCAGGATAAACAAACTCAAACACCTAAAAAAGGATTTGACTTAAAGCAATTGACAAAGAGTCGTGGTTTCTCTGCATTTACAGCGGCTTTACTTGCAATCGCACTGGGTCTGATCTTCGGCTTTATCGTCATGATTCTTGCAAATCCAGATAAGGCAATTTCGGGCTTTAGATACGTGCTCGTGGGCGGTTTGGGCCGCTTCGGTGACGTGCTATACTTCGCAACGCCGATTATGATGACCGGTCTCGCTGTAGGCTTCGCCTTCAGAATGGGGCTATTTAACATCGGAGCTTCTGGACAGTACACCATGGGGATGTTCTTCGCGCTCTATGTCGGTTTTATGTGGGATCTACCAAATGGTATCCACTGGGTCGTGGCTATATTAGCAGGGATGCTAGGTGGTATGCTCTGGGGGATTATCCCGGGTCTGTTTAAGGCTTTCTTAAATGTAAACGAGGTTATCACCTCCATTATGTTCAACTATATCGGGATGTATTTGGTGGACATGATCATTCAAGGTAACGGTGTCATCTACATCGCATCGAAATCCAGAACGAATTATCTGCCATCCACTGTGCAGATTCCATCCTTAGGGATCACGGGTTCCAATGTCAACCTCGGTATTATCTTCGCCATCATCATCGCCATAGCGCTGTTCATCGTTCTTGAGAGAACGACCTTCGGGTATGAACTTAAAGCGACGGGCTTTAATAAATATGCGGCTGATTATGCCGGTATGAAAGGCAAGCGCAATATCGTATTAACCATGGTCATCGCGGGCGGACTTGCTGGTATGGGTGGCGCATTTGCCATCTTAGCACCTTCAGCCATCGCTGGTAGCTCCATGACGTATGAACCGATCAACATCATCGCTGCAAACGGCTTTAATGGTATCGCGGTTGCCCTTTTGGGAAGCTCAAATCCTATAGGGATTATTTTCTCTGCGACGTTCATTTCACACATTCAGCGCGGTGGTACACTGGCAAACCTCGTGGGCTACAAGCCTGAAATCATCGATATCGTTATCGCTGTCATCATCTATTTCTCAGCATTTGCTATGATCATGAATGCTGCGATCGGTCGCTTTATTAAAGCGAGAATCAACAAACGTCATCAAAAGACTGAGAAGGAGGCGAAGTAATGGATACGATTTATTATTTGATTCAGAACATGCTTCCTGTAGCGATTCCCTTGCTTCTCGTAGCCCTCGGTGGAATGTTTAGTGAACGAAGCGGTGTTATCAACATCGGTCTTGAAGGGATTATGCTCTTTGGTGCATTCTTTGGTGCGTTATTTGTCTTCACGATCCAAGGTGCTGGAATCGATGCACAGCTGGTACTTTTAATGGGGATGGTAGTCGCAGCACTCGCTGGTTTTGTTTACTCCTTGCTCTTATCCTTTGCTGCGGTCACCATGAAAGCAGACCAAACTATAACAGGAACTTCACTTAACATGTTGATTCCTGCTGCGGTGCTTCTCTTTTCAAAGATGTTTTTCAACTCAGATGGTATTACCACGAACATGGGCTTCTTTATTAGAAAAATGCCGGTACTCGGTGATATTCCGGTATTAGGACCGATGTTTTTCCAGAAGACCTATCTGACAGTTATTATAGGCTTTGTGATTTTGATCATCAGCGTCATTATCTTCTATAAAACGAAGTTTGGCTTAAGACTCAGAGCGTGTGGTGAGCACCCTCAAGCAGCTGACTCGGTAGGGATTAATGTTTACTTCATGCGCTATGCGGGTGTCAGCCTCTCGGGTATCTTGGGCGGAATCGGTGGATTCTTCTACTCTGTCGGTATCCTTGATGGTAACATCAATGGGCACTCAGGTGTCGCTGGTTTCGGTTTCTTGGCCCTCGCTGTTATGATCTTCGGACAGTGGAAGCCGATCCGTATCATGTTCGCTGCCTTGTTCTTTGCATTCCTTAGAACGTTAGCGTATTCCATTGCTTTGATTCCGTTCTTGAACGATTTGGGAATCAATCAAACATACTATAAGATGCTACCTTATGTGGCAACCATGGTAGTTCTGGCATTTACGTCTAAAAAATCGCGTGCGCCTAAAGCGGAAGGTATTCCTTACGATAAAGCAAAACGTTAAAATTCCAAACTTTATAACGATTTTACGAGAACTCCTAAGATTACTTAGGAGTTCTTTTTATGACTACCAATTTTCGTGTAAGTTTGGTATAATAAAAACGTTATTATGTCATGCAAAAATTGTGCCTAAATTAATTTGAAGCGGCGGTACCGACGATGAAAATGAATTTTAACCTTAATCTTATACAAACTCAAAAGCTGATCATGACGCCAGAGCTTAAGCAAGCCATCGAAATCTTGCAGTATAACGCCATGGAACTAAACGAGTTTATTAATGAAGAGCTCCTCAACAATCCCATACTCGAAAAGCTAAACTCAGAATCGGATGATGAGCCAGCTCAAGATAAACCCGTCGCTGAAACTGATCATAGCACAGAGTCGGATTCTGATTATGAGTACGATTTAGATAAGGGTGACGCGAAAGAAATTGACTGGGATGATATGGTGAATTACTTCGACGATGTCAGACCTTCTGGAAGCATGACTTATAATTCGGATTCGGAAGTGAATTATGATAATTTTGTGGCGGATGAAGAGACGCTAAGGGATTATCTACTTATGCAGCTTAAGTTTTCAAAGCTTTCACCAGAAGTGGTGAAGATTTGCGAATACATTATAGAAAATATCGATGATAACGGTTACCTTCAAATGAAAAATGAAGAGGCCATGGTGCTGTTCAATCGATCCTTCGACGAAATTGAGCAATTGGTGAGATTGATTCAAACCTTTGATCCACCTGGAATTGCAGCGCGTAGCATCAAGGAGTGTCTACTGATTCAGATGTACCAGCAGGGCTTCGAAGAAAGTCTGGAAGAGCTACTTGTCATGAATCATTTGGAAGAGCTTGGTGAGAAAAAGTTTGTCGTCATCGCTAAGAAAATCGGTGAAACGGCAGAACGCGTACAGCAAGCCTATGATTATATTAAGACACTGGAACCTAAGCCAGGCAGACGTTTTAGTTCATCGCGCGATGTCAGGTATGTGATCCCAGATGTCTATGTGGAAAAGGTTAAGGATGAGTATGTGGTGACGGTAAATGAAAGTGCTTCGCCTCGACTTCAGATTAACAGCTTTTATAAAAATATGCTCCACCAGTTCACAAAGGATACACTGACGAACGAATACCTCTCTAAGAACCTACAGGCGGCTCTCAGAATCATTAAAAGTATCGAGCAACGCCGCAATACCATTTACCGTGTTTGTAAAGCCATCGTGGAGTATCAGGAGGATTTCTTTGAAAAAGGCCTCTTATATCTAAAACCGCTCAATCTTAAGGACATCGCCGATGAGATTGAGGTGCATGAATCCACGGTAAGCCGAGCCGTGAATGGCAAGTACATGCAGTGTCCTAATGGACTCTTCGAGATCAAGTACTTCTTCCAAAGTGGTGTAAAAGGGGCCAGTGGCGAAGGCGTCTCGTCGGAGAGTGTCAAATCCGTCATGAAGGAAATGATCGAGAAGGAAGATCCGAAAAAACCACTCAGCGATCAATACATCGCCGATGAGCTCGTTAAAACAGGCATCAATATTTCCAGACGAACGGTGGCCAAATATCGCGACGAACTCAATATCGCGCCATCCTCAAAGCGTAAACGATTTTGATTTAAGTCTCTAAATGAGGAGGCTTAACCCCTCGTGTTTGATGGTAATAGTGACTTCATAAGACAAGGTGCTGTTCAGTTTTGAGCAGCATCTTTTTTAGTTTGTTACATGCCCGGGACGCAAAATGTTACTACGGGACAAAAAAGTGAAAAAAGTTAAAAAAACCCCTTGAATTCATTTTTGGCAGTGGTATAATGACATTGTAAGTGGTTTTTTTTTTAGCCCACATGGGACTAAATTAAGATAACACGGACGAAATACATCCCGAAAGAGTGGTGAACGATGGATACTTTTAGGAATTCGGATCAGGACAACTTAATATTCGTTCTTAAATATGCATTTCCAGAGATGGAAGAACTCTTGCCACTTCGATTTAACATTCTAAACAGCATCAAGTTCAATCAACCAGTGGGAAGAAGGATGCTATCAGGTACCATGGGTTATACAGAGCGTGTGGTTAGACGCGAATGTGATATCCTTAAGGATAATAACCTCATCGATTACTATCCGGATGGCATGCGACTCACGCAGAAGGGTCATGAAGTTCTAGAAGCGCTCACTGATGTCTTCTATAAGATCAACGGCATCCATCTGCTGGAAAAAGAGCTTGCAAGCAAACTTAATATTCGAAAGGTCATCGTCGGTTCGGTGGGGATCCAGGATCCAAACGTTTCATTAAACGAGATCGGTTATGAGGCCGCTAAATACCTCAGTACCATCATTAATGAAAAAAGTATTATCGGATTAACTGGAGGTTCTTCGATAGAACGCGTGATAAATGGGTATAAACCTGATTGGGTTAACTTTAAGGGGAATGACATTTTAGTCGTCCCAGCGCGTGGTGGACTCGGTAACAAATATGAGTATCAAGCAAATACGTTAGCTGAAAGATTAGCGGGCAAGCTTGGTGCGCAGCATCAAATGCTCTATACGCAGGATAACCTTTCAAAAGCAACCATCGAGGAGCTTAAAAACGAACCAAACATTAAAAAAATTCTCGATCAAATCAAACATCTGGACGTTTTACTTTTCGGCATCGGTCAGGCAAAAGTGATGGCCAACCGCAGAGTGCTCGAGCAGGAAGAAATCGACCACATCCTTGGAAAAGGGGCTGTAGCAGAGTCATTTGGCTACTACTTCAACAAGGACGGAGAAATTGTTTACGAAATCAGTACCATCGGTATTGATTTGGATATATTTAAAAACTTAAAGCATGTCATAGCTGTTGCTGGCGGCGTGGATAAAACTGAAGCCATCATCGCCATTAGCAAACTCAACCCGAATTTAGTGTTGGTCACTGACGAGCAAACAGCTAAAAAAATCCAAACGGTTTTATAAATTTTAAGGAGGATTCAAGATGAAAAAAATTGCAATTAATGGTTTCGGAAGAATTGGAAGACTCGTGTTCAATGCAATGGCAGAGCAAGGATTACTTGGAACAGAATTTGACGTGGTCGCTGTCGTAGATATGGCAACTGATGCAGACTACTTTGCATACCAATTGAAGTACGATTCAGTACAAGGTAAATTTAACGGAGAAATCAAAACAAGAAAAAGCAGCCCTGAATTAGCTGAAGAAGATATCTTAATCGTAAACGGCAGAGAAACAAAATGTATTCAAGCAGTTAAGAATCTTGCTGATCTTCCTTGGAAAGAGCTTGGCGTAGAATATGTTATCGAAGCAACTGGTCTTTTCACAGACTCAGAAGCAGCTAAAGGTCACCTCGCTGCTGGTGCTAAAAAAGTCGTTATTTCAGCTCCTGGTAAAGGCGATGTTAAGACCATCGTTATGGGCGTTAACGAAAATGAATACGAAGCAGATAAGCACGATATCGTGTCAAACGCTTCTTGTACGACTAACTGCTTAGCACCACTTGTACACGTTCTTCTTAAAGAAGGTATCGGCGTTGAAACAGGTCTTATGACGACAATCCACGCTTACACTGCGACTCAAAAAACAGTTGACGGTCCTTCTAAGAAAGACTGGAGAGGCGGAAGAGCAGCAGCTATCAACATCATTCCTTCTTCAACTGGCGCAGCGAAAGCAGTAGGCGAAGTACTTCCTGCAACTAAAGGCAAATTAACTGGTATGTCATTCCGCGTTCCTACACCTACTGTATCAGTAGTTGACCTTACTTTCACAGCTCAAAGAGATACTTCTATCGAAGAAATCGATGCATTACTCAAAAAAGCTTCTGAGACTTACCTTGCTGGTATCCTCGGCTATGCTAACGAAGAACTCGTTTCTACAGACTTTATCCACGATAACAGATCATCTATCTACGATTCATTAGCGACACTCCAAAACAACCTTAAAGGCGAAAAGCGTTTCTTCAAACTCGTTTCTTGGTATGATAATGAGTGGGGTTACTCAAACAGAGTGGTTGATTTATTAAAATTCATGGCAAATAAATAAGAGCTATTCGGACTATGTCTGATCGTGGACCCTGACTTAGTCAGGGTTCACTTCATGTATGAATCGGAGGATATGAGCATGTTTAATAAAAAGACGATTGAAGATATCGAAGTAAAAGGCAAACGCGTCCTCGTTCGCGTGGATTTCAACGTGCCTTTAAAAGACAATGTGATTACAGATGAAAACAGAATTATGGGTGCACTCCCAACCATCAACTATTTGATCGAAAAAGGCGCAAAAGTCATCCTTTGCTCGCACCTTGGTAAGCCTAAAGCAGATAACCTAGAAAAGTATACGTTAGCACCAGTGGCTAAAAGACTTTCAGAAATCCTCGGCAAAGAAGTGGTATTCCCTGCAGAACTTGAAGTTGTAGGCGAAAAGACCAGAGCAGCTGTGGCAGCCATGAACGAAGGCGATGTGATTTTACTCGAAAATACGCGTTACCGTGCAGAGGAAACGAAGAACGGTGAAGCATTCTCTAAAGATCTTGCTTCTATCGCAGATATCTTCGTAAATGATGCATTCGGTTCAGCACACAGAGCGCACTCATCGACTGTTGGCGTGGCAGATTACCTCGACACGGCAGTGTGTGGCTACTTGATTCAAAAAGAGTTAAAGTTCCTCGGCGAAGCAGTGGAAACGCCAGAAAGACCTTTCTGTGCAATCCTCGGTGGCGCTAAGGTTTCCGATAAAATTAAAGTCATCGAAAATCTTCTCACAAAAGTAGATTCATTAATCATCGGTGGCGGTATGGCATATACGTTCTTAAAAGCACAAGGCCATGAAATTGGTAAATCCCTCGTGGAAGAAGACAAGCTTGAGTATGCGCTTCAAATGCTTGAAAGTGCTAAAGCAAAAGGCGTTGAGCTTCTCCTCCCTGTGGATCACCTCGTAGCGGCTGAATTCAGCGCTGATGCAGAGGCGATCAGTACTGAAGGCGTAGAGATTCCAGAAGGCACTATGGGTCTGGATATCGGTGCAAAAACGGCTGCAAAATACGCAGAAGTGGCATCTAACGCAAAAACCATCATCTGGAACGGACCTATGGGCGTGTTCGAGTTCGAGAAGTTTGCTGGCGGAACCATCGCTGTAGCGAAAGCGCTTGCTGATTCAAACGCAACCACCATCATCGGCGGTGGCGACAGTGCAGCAGCAGTAAACATCCTCGGATTCGGCGATAAAATGACACATATTTCAACAGGCGGCGGCGCTTCATTAGAGTTCTTAGAAGGCATCGCACTTCCAGGTATCGAAGCATTAAACGACAAATAGGAGGCATCATGAGAAAACCCATTATCGCAGGAAACTGGAAAATGCATAAAACAGTGGCGGAAGCGGTGGCATTTATCGATGCCGTTAAAACCGAAATCGTCTCTTCTGACGTAGAAGCACTGGTATGTGCACCTTTCACGTTACTTCCAAGCTTAGTAGAAGCGACTAAAGGCACTGCCATTAAAGTCGGCGCTCAAAACATGCATTTCGAAGACAAAGGCGCTTTTACTGGTGAAGTTAGCGCAGACATGCTTTTAGATATCGGCGTAACACACGTCATCATCGGTCACTCTGAAAGACGTCAGTACTTCGCAGAAACAGATGAAACTGTCAACAAAAAAACCATCAAGGCATTACAAAAAGGCTTAACACCGATCGTTTGCTGTGGTGAAACCCTCGAGCAAAGAGAAGCTGGTGAAACGAAAGCCCTCGTTAAAGTTCAAATCGAAAAAGCGTTTGCAGGAATTTCTGCAGCAGATGCCCCAAAAGTGGTCATCGCGTATGAACCGATTTGGGCGATCGGCACTGGCAAAACCGCTAGCAGCCAAGACGCTAACGACGTGATCGCTTATATCCGTCAAGTATTGGAAGGCATCTACGGCGATGAAACATCTGAAGAGGTGAGAATTCAATACGGCGGAAGCGTAAAACCTTCAAACGTAGAAGAAATCATGAACGAATCAGATATCGACGGTGCTCTCGTGGGTGGCGCAAGTCTCGAACCTTCTGATTTTATCCAATTGGTCAACTTCTAAGGAGCCATATATGAAAAAACCAACAGCACTGATCATCATGGACGGTTGGGGACAAGGCGTTGCTGGAGCTGGTAACGCAGTAACACTCGCCAACACGCCCAATTATGACCAGTTACTTGAAAAATATCCACATACGTTAATTGCTGCCAGCGGACTGGATGTCGGCCTTCCAGAAGGTCAGATGGGGAACTCGGAAGTGGGTCACCTCAACATCGGTGCAGGCCGTGTGATTTACCAGGAATTGACGCGCATCACGAAATCCATCAAGGATGGCGACTTCTTCACTAACGAAGAACTCGTCGGCGCGATGCAGCATGCGAAACAGCATGGCACGAAGCTCCACACATGGGGCCTCTTATCGGATGGTGGCGTACACAGCCACATCGAACACCTGAAGGCACTGATTCAGATGGCGAAGGACCAAGGTCTGGATAACATCTATGTTCACGCTTTCATGGATGGTAGAGACACCTCACCAACCAGTGGTCTCGGATATGTGCGTGAACTGGAAGCGTTTATGGCTGAGATAAATTTCGGCGTCATCGCAACCGTTTCAGGGAGATACTATTCCATGGACCGCGATAAGCGCTGGGAGCGTATCGAAAAATCGTATAACATGCTGGTAAAAGGCGAAGGTGAAGTATCAGAATCAGCAATCGCTGTTTTCGAAAAGTCGTATGACGCTGGCGTCACGGATGAATTTATCCTCCCGACCGTAATCGTTAAAAACGGTGCGCCAGTAGCGACGGTTTCAGCAAATGATGCCATCATCTTCTTTAACTTCAGACCTGACCGCGCTAGAGAAATTACGCGCGCCATCGTAGATGTTGAGTTCGACGGCTTTGCCCGTGAATATTTCCCAACTAAATATGTGGGATTCACGCAATACGATAAAACCATCGAAAACATTGGCACCGCTTATAAACAACAATCTATCGATAATACCCTAGGACAGTACCTGGCAAAACTGGGAAAAACGCAGCTTAGAATCGCTGAAACAGAGAAGTATGCACACGTAACCTTCTTCTTCAACGGCGGCATCGAAGCACCAAACGAAGGTGAGGACCGCGTTTTGATCAATTCGCCAAAGGTGGCCACTTATGATCTTAAACCAGAGATGTCTGCTTATGAAATGACAGACAGACTTCTGGCTGAGCTCGACAGAGACCATTACGACCTCATCGTCATCAACTACGCAAACCCTGATATGGTCGGCCATACCGGCATTATCGAAGCAGCGGTTAAGGCAGTTGAGGTGGTGGATGAGTGCGTGGGCAAAATCGTTAAAAAGCTCGAAGAAAAAGGCGGCGCATTTATCATCACAGCGGATCACGGAAACGCTGAGCAGATGCTCACTGAAGACGGTGAACCGATGACGGCGCACTCCACGAACCACGTACCTTGTATCGTCGGCGGTGCTGGCGAAGTGAAGCTCGCTGATGACGGAAAGCTTTGCGACCTGACACCAACCCTTTTACAACTCATGAAGCTTGATGTACCAGCAGAAATGACCGGCAAGTCCATTATTCTTTAGTTCATTTGGCGGGTAAAATCGCCCGTCCACATATAAGGTCATAGACCAATAATTTATGGAGGTTAGCATTATGTCAATTATTACTGATGTTTATGCAAGAGAAATATTAGACTCAAGAGGTAATCCTACAGTTGAAGTTGAAGTGTACTTAGAAGACGGTTCAATGGGTAGAGCTGGAGTACCATCTGGCGCTTCTACAGGTGCTTTCGAAGCGGTTGAATTAAGAGATGGCGACAAGAGCAGATACCTCGGCAAAGGCGTTCAAAAAGCAGTTGATAACGTTAACGAAATCATCGCACCAGAACTCGAAGGCTGGGATGCGTTTGATCAAGTGGGCATCGATAAAATGATGAAGGAACTCGACGGCACACCTAACAAAGGTAAGCTTGGTGCCAATGCAATCCTGGGCGTTTCCATCGCTGTAGCGAAAGCTGCTGCTGAGTCATGTGGTCTTTCACTTTATGAATATGTTGGTGGTACAAACGCTAAAACGCTTCCAGTTCCGATGATGAACATCATGAACGGTGGCGCTCACGCTGATAACAACGTGGACATCCAAGAGTTCATGGTTATGCCAGTAGGCGCAACTTCTTTCAAAGAAGCGCTTAGATGGGGTGCTGAAATCTATCACTCATTAAAATCAGTTTTAAAATCAAAAGGCCTCGCTACTGGTATCGGCGACGAGGGTGGCTTCGCTCCTAACCTTCCTACTAACGAAGATGCACTTAAAGTCATCATGGAAGCGATCGAAAAAGCAGGCTACAAGCCAGGCGAGCAAATCAAGTTAGCGCTTGACGTTGCTGCAAATGAGCTTTTCGATGAAAAAACTGGCAAATACACACTTGCTAGCGAAGGCAGAGAGTTTACAGCGGCAGAGCTCGTAGACTACTATGCTGGACTCGTTGAAAAATACCCAATCATCTCAATTGAAGATGGTCTTGCTGAAGAAGATTGGTCAGCTTGGCAGTTAATGGTAGAGAAACTCGGCAACAAGATACAAATCGTTGGCGATGACCTCTACGTAACGAACACTGAGAGACTTTCTAGAGGCATTAAAGAGAAAGCGTCTAACTCAATTCTTATCAAACTTAACCAAATCGGTTCAATCACTGAAACACTTGATGCGATCGAAATGGCGAAGAGAGCAGGCTTCACGACGATCTCTTCACACAGATCTGGTGAAACAGCTGACTCGACCATCGCTGACCTTGCAGTAGCACTTAACACTGGACAAATCAAGACAGGTGCACCAGCAAGAACAGACCGAATTGAGAAATACAACCAATTGCTTAGAATTGAAGAACAACTTGGCGACAATGCGATCTACGCAGGAATGTCAGCGTTCTACAATTTAAGATAATTTAACAAAGCGTTATTTAAAAACGCAAATCTCGTTTGAACCCAAACAAGGGACAAGGCTTGGTGGACAGCAACCACCAAGCCTTCGTCTTTTTGGTAACAAATTTTATTGTATTTTTTTCACTGCTGTGATAAAATACCTTTGTTAAGCATGTATACAAGCAAATGCCTAGAACTGAGGCATTGCAGACTATAGACAATAGGAGGTGGAAAAATGACTATCGTAGCAACTGTATTGTTAATTCTGTCATCATTGGTTTTAATCGCGAGTATCTTACTCCAATCAGGAAAATCTGCGGGATTATCAGGTTCTATCGGCGGCGGCGCTGAGCAAATCTGGGGAAAAAACAAAGCGAGAGATTACGACGCGAAGTTTGATAAGATCACGAAGATAGCAGCGTTTGTCTTCATCGGCTCAGCGGTTTTAATGACTGTAGCGCAAAAGTTTTAAAGATTAATATACAATAGTTAGTTCAGACTAATTGTTGTATATTTTTTTCTTCTTATGTATATGAATCAATACACGAAGATGGGAGTTGTGGGTGATTTAGAGACATGAGAATTATAAAGTAGTGGGGAGGATTAATAATGAATTATGTGTTATTATCTGCAGGCGTAGGTATTTTAGCGCTTGTATTCGCGGCTTTCTTGGTCGTGAAGAGAATCAACACGGTGGTGGTTACGCATGACCGTATGAATGAGATTGCTTCCTATATCCATGAAGGGGCCATGGCATTTCTCAGACGTGAGTACAAAGTACTCGTCATTTTTGCTTTGATTTTAGCTGTGGCAATCGCAGTCGGCTTACAAAGCATCGGTACAGCTGTTTCGTTTTTAGTGGGGGCACTCTTCTCGGCATTGGCTGGATTCTTCGGCATGCAGGTAGCGACGAAAGCCAACGTAAGAACGGCATTTGCAGCGAAAGAGAGCGGTATGAACCGTGCACTCTCAGTAGCTTTTTCAGGTGGCGCAGTAATGGGTATGTCTGTTGTGGGACTTGGCCTATTAGGAATCAGCGTGCTTTACTACATCTTTGAAGATGCGACGATTATTACAGGATTTGGTCTTGGTGCTTCTTCCATCGCACTATTCGCGCGTGTCGGCGGCGGTATTTATACGAAAGCAGCTGACGTCGGTGCAGACCTTGTCGGTAAGGTTGAAGCAGGCATTCCAGAGGACGATCCAAGAAACCCAGCCGTTATCGCAGATAACGTAGGTGACAACGTCGGTGACGTTGCAGGTATGGGTGCTGACTTATTTGAATCCTATGTCGGTTCTATCATCGCTGCCATCACTTTAGGCGTACTTTCATTTGAATTCAAAGGCGCATTATTCCCGCTCGTATTATCGGCAGTGGGCATCGTGGCGTCTATCATCGGAACATTTTTCGTTAAAGGTGACGAAAAATCGGATCCACATAAAGCCCTTAAGAAATCTACCTATGCCAGCGGCATTATCGTCGTGGTAGCGGCATTCTTCTTAAGCAGACAGTTCTTTGGTAATTTAGATGCATTTTTCGCCATTACCGCCGGTCTTATTTGTGGTATTTTAATCGGCGTGGTTACTGAAATTTATACTTCTGGCGATTATAAATCGGTTAAGAGAATCGCTGAGCAATCGTTGACGGGTCCTGCAACCACCATTATTTCTGGTCTTGCGGTTGGTATGCTTTCGACGATGCTTCCAATCCTCTTTATCTGTGTTGCAACGCTTGTCGCTTATGAGTTTGGCGGTCTTTACGGCATCGCGCTCGCAGCAGTTGGTATGCTTTCGACAGCAGGTATTACGGTAGCGGTTGACGCTTACGGTCCGATTGCAGATAACGCAGGCGGTATCGCAGAGATGAGTGAGCTTCCTAAGGAAGTTCGTAAAATTACTGACAAGCTCGATGCAGTCGGTAACACGACAGCAGCGATTGGTAAAGGATTCGCTATCGGTTCTGCTGCCCTTACTGCACTCGCATTATTTGCTTCATATTCACAAGCCATCAACATCACGACCATCAACATCCTTAACCCTAAGGTCGTTGTGGGTCTCTTTATCGGTGGTATGCTGCCATTTATCTTCTCAGCCCTTACCATGGAATCGGTTGGCCGTGCAGCTTACCAAATGATCGAAGAAGTTAGACTTCAGTTCAAAAACATTCCTGGACTCATGGAAGGTAAAGCGAAGCCTGACTATGCACGTTGCGTAGACATCAGTACAGGTGCAGCCCTTAAAGAAATGATGCTTCCTGGTCTTATGGCGGTTCTCGTGCCTATCGTGGTCGGTCTTGTACTCGGCGGCGAAGCACTGGGCGGTATGTTAGCGGGTGCACTGGTTACAGGGGTACTCCTCGCGATCTTCATGGCTAATGCTGGTGGCGCTTGGGACAATGCAAAGAAATACGTTGAAGAGGGACACTACGGTGGAAAAGGTTCAGAAGCGCATAAAGCTTCAGTTGTCGGCGATACAGTAGGTGACCCGTTCAAAGATACTTCTGGTCCATCGATCAACATCCTGATCAAGCTTATGACCATCGTATCATTAGTATTTGCACCACTGTTCCTCAGCATCGGTTCATTACTCTAATGATTATAAGAAGCTTTTAAAGCGATCATTCGCTTTAAGGGCTTCTTTTTTTTATCCTTAAAGCGTGAGGTACACGAATCGTGGTATAATAAGGGTAGTAGCCAAAGCATGTTTAAACTAGGAGGGCTTATGAAACGCGAAGACATACTCAGTTTTTTAAAGGAACATAATGAAAAACCGTACACAGAAATGGACCTTTTTATGGCCATGGGACTTGAGCCCATCGACCGATCAACCTATATAGCCCACCTGGAAGCCCTAGCGGATGAATCCAAAATCATCATGACGAAAAAGGGGAAAATCGCATTACCTGAATTTTTTCAAATCTATGTGGGAAAAATCCAAATCGCCATGCGCGGCTTCGGCTTCGTCATCGTGGAAAACGTGGAAATGCGTGACGTGTTTATCCCATCGGATGCCCTCATGGGTGCCATGAATGGCGATAAGGTTCAGGTTAAGCTCACCAAGGTTGGTGGACCCGATCAAAAGAGTGAGGGCGAGGTCATCAAAATCGTAGAGCGCGCCAACACCCTGATCGTGGGCATCTACGAGGAAAGTAAAAATTACGGCTTCGTCGTCCCAGACGATAAGAAGCTTCGAAAAGATATCTTTATCTCTAAAAACATGACCTTAGGCGCAAAGCAAGGCGATAAGGTCGTGGTGGAAATCAGCAAATGGCCTGAGGACCGCCGTAACCCAGAGGGTCGCGTCATCGAAGTGCTCGGCGCCAGCGGTGCACCTGGAATCGACATTTTATCAGTCATCCGTACATTTAAGCTCCCAGAGGTGTTCAGTAGCAAGGTGCTGGACGAAGCCGAAGGCATTCCATCAGAAGTGGATGAAAGCATGACCGAAGGGCGTGAGGATTTTAGAAATTACCGCGTCATCACAATTGATGGTAAAGATGCAAAGGACCTGGACGATGCGGTCCACGTGATCAAGCTGGATAACGGCCATTATGAGCTTGGCGTCCACATCGCCGACGTCACCCATTATGTAAAGGAACGTTCTAAAATCGATAAGGAAGCCCTTAACCGTGCCACATCGGTGTACCTCTTAAACCGCGTGGTGCCCATGCTGCCTGAGAGACTCTCAAACGGTATTTGTTCTCTTAATCCGCAGGTAAACCGCCTGACGCTGTCGTGTATCATGGAAATCGATGGTCACGGAGATGTGGTGAAGCACCGCATCGTGGAGAGTGTCATCAAAACCGTTGAGCGTATGAACTACGATGATGTCTCTGACATGCTGGAAGGGGCATTGACACCAGCGTTGAGAGACCGTTATGAAGCCATACTGGAGGACCTGGAGAACATGAAGGCCCTCGCAGAAAAGATAAGAACCAAACGGGAGCGCCGTGGGTCCATCGACTTCGATTTCGCTGAGACGAAAATTCAGCTCGATGGGGAAGGCAAGCCGATCTTTATCGGAAAAGCCGAAAGACGCATCGGGCATCGCATCATCGAAGACTTTATGCTGGCAGCGAATGAAACTGTGGCAGAGCACATGTTCTGGCTGGAGCTTCCATTCGTTTACCGTATCCACGAAAGACCGAGTCCAGAGAAAATCGAATCGCTTAATAAATTCCTCAACCACTTCGGCTATAAGCTGAAGGAAAGTGCGGATGAGGTGCATCCGAAGTCCATCCAGCTGCTCATCGAGGAGGTCACTGGGAAGAAGGAAGAGCATGTCATCAGCAAGATGGCGCTCAGGTCACTGAAGCAGGCGAAGTACTCGCCGAACAACGACGGCCATTTCGGCCTGGCTGCGAAGTATTACTGCCACTTCACCTCGCCGATTCGCCGGTATCCAGACCTTCAGATCCACCGCATCATCAAAGAGATGATCGCAGGTAAGCTAAACGAAAAGCGCATCCAAGACCTGAAAAAAATCGTAGAGGAAGTGTCCATCATCAGCTCTGAAAAAGAACGTAATGCCGAGCTGGCAGAGCGCGACGTGGACGACATGAAGATGGCGGAGTACATGAAGGCGCATATCGGCGAAACCTTCACAGGCATCATCTCCTCCGTGACCTCGTTCGGTCTGTTTATCGAGCTGGAGAACACCATCGAAGGCTTGCTCCGCGTGGATGACCTCGACGACGATTACTACGTTTATGATGAAGTCAGGTTGCAGCTGGTGGGAGAAAGAACCCGTAAAATCTACGCACTGGGCGATGAAATCACCGTGGTGGTGGCCGACGCTAACCCAGAGCTGAGAGAAATCGACTTTGAGCTGGCGCAGTAAATTAACCTTAAAGCCAGAAAATCTTAATGATGATGCTATTAAGTTCGAAATAGAAGACTTTGATGCCACCAAATATGAATCATAAGGGAAGGGTCAACACATGAGCACACAGAAATTAATCGTTAGCGACATCGACGGCACCCTGCTGAGAAGCGATAAGCACATCTCTTTCGTCACGAAGCAGCGGATTTTCGATCTCATCTATAAAGGACACATTTTCGCCATCGCCACAGGCCGCATGCATGGTGCAGGAAGAATCATCACCACTGAGCTGGATTACGACGGCTTTCTCATCTCGTGTAATGGCGCGGTGGTAAAGCATCTAAAGACAGGTGAGGTGATTCAGGCCATCGAACTGGCGCCAGATCTAGCTAAACAGGTCGTAGCAATTTGCGAGCAGTACGGTGCTTACTATCACCTGTACGACATCGATGCCATCTACGCATCGCGCTATGCTCATCTGGCACAGAAGTACGCAGAGGGCATGGCAGCCCTGCCTGAAGGGTATCATTTCACTGTAGCATTCCCGGAAGACCTCCCTGCGATGGTGGGGCAGGTACCGATTTATAAAATCGGACTCTACCATGAGGACCCTGAAACCTTTAGTGCCGTGATGAAAGCCCTTCAGAAAATCGAGGGACTCGAAACCTGTAAATCGCTGGACACGTCATTTGATGTCATGGCAAAAGGCGTCACGAAAGCCACGGGCATCGAAGCCATCCGCGCGTATTATGATATCCCGCTTGAGCACGTCATCGCCTTCGGGGATAACGAAAACGACATGGACATGATCAGCTATGCTGGCATAGGCGTAGCCATGGGCAACGCCATGGAAGAACTTAAGGCGGCCGCCGATTTCGTCACCTTCACCAACGATGAGGATGGACTCGTGTATGCACTGGACCGACTGCTCTAGACTGAATTAGGATTAAATTTACATTACGTTCACCGGATGGGATTGAACCCGCGATTCTCCTATGTTAAAATGATTGAGCGAGCCTAAAAAGGACCAAAAACGCTGAAAGGAGGCATGTTATGGCCGAAATCAAACTCTTAGCTCAAAATAAAAAAGCCTGGCATGACTACTTCATCGAAGAGACTTATGAAGCTGGCCTAGAGCTATATGGCACTGAAGTGAAGTCCATCCGCGGCGGTAAAGTGAGCATTAAGGAATCGTATGCAGAAATCAAAAACGGCGAGGTGTTCGTGCTTGGCATGAACGTTACCCCTTACGACTTCGGCAACCGATATAACCAAGATCCACTGCGCGTGCGTAAGTTACTACTTCACCGTCGCGAAATCGCGAAACTCTTAAACTACACCACACGAGAAGGCTACACCCTCGTTCCGCTTAAGGTCTACATTAACGAGCGCGGACTGATGAAGATGCAGCTCGCTGTGGCGAAAGGTAAGAAGCTTTACGATAAACGCGACACGTTAGCGAAAAAGGATGCCGAACGGCATATCCAGAAAACGCTAAAGGCTTATAATCAGTAATCACGTGATATAAGTCATCCAACACACACTCCCGTTAACCACCGGTTGGCGACTTAACGCCGCCATCCGGTCTTATACATGGGGATGTACTGGTTTCGACAGGGATGATGATCTATCATAAGCGAGCCGAGTTTCCTGACCTGGGGTACTCGTAAAAGAACTGGGTCACTTAAACACAAACGCAAACAATAAATTTGCATTAGCTGCTTAATTGCAGCGTCACCTCTGGGCCTTATCTCAGCCGCCTAGAGCTTGACCAACCCCTGCTGAGGTCCCTTTGAAAGATGCTTTTCTAATCTGATAGTGCGGTAAAATAGAAATAGCCATAACGCTTGGATGTCGCCATCCGTGAGTTATGGCGAAACCCCAATTGGCGACTGCGCTCGGAGAAAGTGTTAGTGATTTGTTTTTGGACGGGGGTTCGACTCCCCCCATCTCCACCACAAAAGCCCGAACTCGTTATTATCAAACGTGTTCGGGCTTTATCTTTTTTGAATTAACCACTTTTTAACCAATTGGTTTTTCATGAACTATAAATTGTTAAACGTTCATTACGAGCAAATCAAACTAGAATTCTTTTATGGTATTAATGCATTCGGTACAAATGCCTTTTTCTTTAAATGAAACTAGCCTAGAACTTGATCCACATAAAGTGCATTTAGGATTATACTTGCTAAGAATTATTGAATCGCCTTCAACATAAATTTCAAGAGGGTCACGTTCACCAATTAATAGAGTTCGTCTTAATTCAATCGGCAAAACCACACGACCGAGTTCATCTAACTTTCTAACAATTCCAGTACTCTTCATTTTATACTTCTCCTATTAATGTGATTTGATCTGTGAAAATTACAATATCATCTTCAATTACATCACTTATTCCATTTGCACGGTAACGAACTATATAGGCTGAACCCATTATACAGTTACCTTCGAATAAAAAATTGGGTTCATCATAATCAACTTGCGTTTGCATTACAAGCAGAAGCCCACGACCGAGTGAAGTATATGCTGCATATATGCCTAATTCTTGGTACATATCTGGTAAAGTTTTTGCGTCAATGTAAATGATTATTGGACTTGAAAAGGGAACTTTTTTTATGATTTTAGGCAATGTTGAACTCCGTAAGAAATTTCTTTTGATTTATATGGCATAAGTGAAATTAAATAACATTAGTAAAATTCTTGACGTTCTTAACAGCCGCAGTTTTAGCTTGCAAATCAACTTTAGTATAATATTTAGAAACAGTTTCAAGATCTTTATCTCCAATTATTTCAGCAACAGTTTTCATCGGTGTTCCTGCATCTGCTAACATGGTTGCAAAAGTCGCTCTCATTTTGTGAAAGTTAACAGGCTGTATACCATACTTTGATTGAATAGACTTGAAACGATCGTTAAGTTTGTCTGCCCTAAGAGGCATACATAATTGATTTGTAAACAATAGGCAGTTTTTTGTAAACAAAACTTTTTTAGCAATATGCTTATTCTCTTCACTGACCATGTGTGTTCTTAGATTCATTAAAATATCTGGGTAAATTGGCACTAGACGGTTACCATCTTCGGTCTTAGTATGACCAACTACAATTTTTGTTTTCTTTCCACCATCTTTATTCTGAATTCTACGAAGGCTTTTATTTACTATAATTATCTTGTTAACTAGGTCAATGTCATTATGGGTTAAAGCACAAATCTCACTAACACGCATACCCGTATATAGAGCAAATTTAAAAACAAACAAATCTGTGTTAATTGTAAATATCTCATTTAACTTAGTTACATCTTCACGTGTCAGTACATCTTTTTTTGGTGGTGAATATGCCCTTTTGGGTACGTTAACAGTCAAAAGGGGACTATATGATATAAAACGTTCAGCTAAACAATATTTGAAAAAGGTAGATAACAAGTTATATACTCTTTCAGCAACAGTTGGTTTAAGTTTATTTAAATGTTCCTGAATGTCGATACTTTCTACTTCAGTAACTTTTAAATGTGCATAAGGAGCCGTAACTATCCATTTGTTATATATGTTTAGATAACGCATGAGTGAGCTCTCGCTGATAGTCATAGCATGTACAATATTCAACCATTTATCAAATCTCTCAACAAAGTTTTTCTCAATATCTCTTTGATTTAATTTTAAGCTTTCAAGATAATCATCACGTTGTTTTTCGGCATCCTTTTTTGAGACACCATAGAATGCTTTCGGTATTGGCTTACCGTTTTTATCTAATGGTTGCCCTTTTGAAGTTCTAACTCTATAATAGTCCACTCCATTTATCGATGTATTTGTTTTTTTAGCCATCGTTACCTCACATGGTATTTCAATCAGTTATAAATGGTAATCCTACATTACAAGATCTATAATACTATCATTTTCTTTATTTATCTGAGCCATTCGAGTTTGAATGTAATTATAATACTCCTTTATTTCTTCAATGAATTTGTTTATCAATTGTTCAAACTCACTATCGAATAATAAGTGTATATAACATGACAGTAATAAATCTAATTTCACTTTGTAACTTTTATTTGTAATACTTGGTTCAGCTAATTCTGAGTCTATATTGTATTCAATTGATTCTTCTATTAACTCAGGGTTTATAATGCAGATTCTATTAATTGATCTGGCTAAAGATGATATAAGTCTAAAATAAGTAATTCGATAAGGAATCTTATGATGCAAAATCATCAGCATTTTACCACCACTGTAACCCCAACCTGTTAGTTCTTCATCTTTATATAAAACTAATTCATCAACAATCATCTTAACTGATTCTATGAGTTTTTCCTTACGTGAAGACTTTGCGAAGGATTCTAAATGGGATTCATATAATGGAATGGCATAATATTTATAGAAAAACTCTTCGTCAATTTCACGGTACAAACTTAAGAAAGTGTTAATTTCTTCATAGTCACCATTTACATGTTTTTCGAATAGAGATGTCAAAAACTTTGATTTTTTCTCTGTGTTCATATTAGACAATTGTAAAGCTGCAAAATATTCTTGAAGAGAACGGTGTGTAAATGAATACAGACTACCATCTTTAACCCATAATCCAATAGCGATTGTTAAGTCATCAACAATGCTCTCTGTATCAAATTTAAAATATGGCGCCATTATTTTAATTTTGTCAAATACTTGTGATGTCTCTCTTAAATTGAACTCAAACATATCTTTGAAATAAGTAATAAATGAAAATTGTTCCAGGATTTGCTCAATCTGCAATTGGCTCAATTTACTTGCAAGTTCTCTTTCGTAACCAATTTTACTTAAACTGTCATGCTCGGTGAATAAAACATCTATTACTCGACGATAAAACAGAGTGCTTTTAATTGGAATCTTAGAAAAGGCTTTGTAAGATGTAATATAGAGTGATAATAATAAAGGATTTCCCAAATAATTAATTACATGTTCAGTCATTTGATCTTCAATTGATTTTAAAATACTATCTCTCTGTTCGGTATTTTTGACAAGTTTAATAACAAACTTTTTTACATCATCAATTTCAAGTTTTAAAACTGTAAAATTAAAAAAACTTGATAAAGAATCTATATTGGTGTTAAGTCTACTGGTAATTATAAAACGATTCATGTAATATTTTTCTACGAATTCATTTATTGATCTTATAATGTCATTTTTTATTTCAGATTTAACTTCATCAAAACCATCAAGCATAAAAACAAAAGTTTCACATTTAATTAATTTAACTGCAATGGTATGATTTTGTGCGAGCTCATATTGAACCAATTTATCTAATACATATTGTTCAAAATTACTATTCTGACATTCTCGTAACTTCAAGTAAACGGGTATAGAATATGATTTTTTTAAACAATCATTAAATAGAAATTTCAGAGCAGTGCTCTTACCAGACCCAGCTTCACCTCTTATTGTTATCAGTTTTGAAATTGAGAATAAGTCAATGATACTATCAAGTTTAATAATCTTATCATTACCATTTTCAAGTGCAATATTAATGGGATAATAGATTTCATCAATATGTACTGGCTCGACACGATGCAAGAAACTCGTAGTATAAGATAACTCGTTGTAGAATTTACCTATGTAGTTATTGATACCATTTCCCATAAGTTGAACTGCATTGTCAATCGTATTAGGAAGAAAACGGATAAATGTCTTTATGAACTCTTCTACAATTAGATCTTTCATTCTGAGTACTCCTTATGCAAACTATAAATTTTTAACTTGATCTAAAACATTTTCATGACTCCAAAAGGTTCAAAATAAATTATGTAATTATCTATAACCTTATAAATGCCATATTTAGACTTATAAAAAGCAATTGCTTCATTAAGAAATTGCTCAGTTACATCAAGAAAATCAGCCAATTCAAAAGCAGATCTAAAGCCTTGTTTTGACGCTTGAACTAGATCGTCAAGTTTTATTAGTTCATCATATGCCCAGCCCATGGCTCTTAACTCTTGTTTCTTGGACCGAATATCTTTCAAATCTAAGATATTCCCATAAGATGTAAAATAATGACCAATCTCCTCGGCTAATATACACTTTAATTCAGTGCTGCTATCAATATCCTTTTTAATAAAAATGTTGTCATCCACGCATAGTCCTTTCAATTCACCATTCATAGGAATTGAATATAAATCGATATTGTTGTCATCAACAATCTTTAGTAATCTGCAATTGCTTCTCATTATTCACTCTCTATTCTTCTAACTTCTTTTTTCGCTTTTGTCGAAGCATTTCTTTTACCATTTCGATAGTTTCTAATTCTTCATCAGTCCAATTGTCCCCTTCTTTGTGTGCAGCAAGTAACTTAATTTCAATATCTTCATCAATTATGCCAGAAGTCTTTTTTTCTTCATCCCATCCCATAATATAAGCTGGAGATGTATTGTAAATTGATGCTAACAACTCGATTTTATCTGAGGGTATATTTCCTATAACACCTGATTCATACCTTTGTAGAGTTTGTTTTGATACATTAATTTTTTTTCCAACTTCTTCAAGTGTAAGATTATTTTCTTTTCTGAGGTGTCTTAATCTCTCACCAATTTTCAAAATATCACCTTCCTAACTGAAATTAATATGTGTTCATTATAACATAAATTACTCGTCGCGCAACAAAAATGAAATGTTTTATGTTAAAAGTTACTTGACAAGTGAAAAAACGAATAGTAAAATTGTGTTACGTAATAAGTGACAAGGAAGGAGGATAAGATGATTAAGGTAAATGAATTAAAAGGTCAAATTACATCTAAAGGCTTAACACAGAACGTATTAGCTGAGAAACTCGGAATGACGCCAAAAACCTTCTATTCAAAGATGAAAAAAGGCGTTTTTGATTCAGATGAAATCGAGCTTATGATTGAAATTCTTGATATTAAGAATCCACTTGATCTTTTTTTTAATCGAAAAGTCACGTAATACGAGACATACGAAAGATTAGTTACGATGTCAAAAACGAATTCAAATTCGTTTTTGACAAAAATATGTGAGGTGAAAAATGTCTGAAATATTTTCAATAGATCAAATTACCGCAGAAATTATATTACTAAAAAATCAAACTGCACAAAATTTAATTGAAATAGGAAAACGTTTGATTAATGCTAAACAACAACTGCCGCATGGAGAATGGGAGAATTGGCTAAGTAAAAAAGTGGATATTAATAAGAGAACTGCTCAAAAGTTTATGCAATTAGCAAAAGAATATTCAAATCCGCATTCGATTGCGGATTTGCCTCAAACAAAAATTTTTGCTCTGCTAGATTTACCGTCTGAACAACGACAGGATTTTATTGACTCAAATCCTGTTGATGAAATGACAACAAGAGAAATCAAAACTGCAATAAAAGAAAAAAACGATGCTATTAGACGTGCTAATGATGCTGAAAAAGATGCAAGCCTGTTTAAGAAACAAGTTGAAAAGCTTGAAAGACAGCTTAGCGAAAAACCAAAAGAAGTTGAAAAAATTGTGGAAAAGGTCGTAGAAAAAGAAGTTATCCCCAGTGATTACAGCAAACTTAGACTTGACTTAGAGGAGTCGAAAAGCAAGTATTCGAGGTTGCTAGAGCGTAACGAGCTTCTTGAAGAATCAATTAATGGATATGAGCGTGACTCAGAGGAATATAGGCAATTAAGGAGTAAAATTGACAACTTATTGAAAGAAAAGGATGATTTGTCACGTCATATTGATTCTGTTTCTGAACTCTCTGGGTTAATTTTTGAGATTGAACATATGTTAACAAGAGAGCTTGCGCCAATTAAGTATTCAAGGGCAATGTCAATGCTTACAGGAAATGAAATAGTAAAAGAAAATTTAAGTTCAATTGTTGAGATGGTCAAGAAATGGTGTAACGAGATGACCGAACTTATAAATGATGACACCAATTTCGTGTATATGATTGAAGATGATTTTGAAGACTTGGAGGATTGAAATGAGTGAGGGACTTATTGAAAAATCAGGTGGAAATCCATTAGCGAACCTTGAAAGACAATTTTTAAGAAAGTTTGACTTGTTGAACTCAAAACTACTAAAAATGGAAGCTCAATTGTCTAAGGTATATGATTCCATGACAATTGATTATGAGCAGCAAGAGAAGCTTAATAATATTGCTAAACAGTCGGTCATTGAAAGACTAGGTGGCAAAAATACACCTGCTTATGATGAGCTTTCTAAGAAGGCATTCTCCGCTATTTGGAAGGACTATAAGACTGCATTTCATGTTACAACTTATAAAAACACTTTAGTGAGGGATTTTGAAGTAGCAATCGATTTTTTAGAACGCTGGAAACCTAAAAGAGAATTAGAACTAATGATTTTAGGTGCTAACTCAAACATTAAGGGGTGAAAATATGGAATTAATTCAGCTTAAAAGAATTATTGATAAATTGATTGAAAATGGAACAGATAAGCACGCTGATTTGATAGATCAAGATGGAAAGTTGCTAAAGCATGTCTTTGTATCTTCAGATTTCTCTGATGATGATGTTGAGTCAACAGAGATTGAACTAAGATTTTCATAGGAGTGAACGCATGGGTAGATGGATAGATTTACAAGAGTTTGAAAAACTAACTGGTAACACGCCTGCACAAGCAAAAAAAATGATACGTGATGGTAAACTTGAAGGCGAAAACCCAGGTGGTGGTAAGTGGTATGTATTTTATGAGAGTAACGATGATGTAATAGAGCTTAAAAACATTATATATCAGCTAGTTGATCGAGTTGAAATGTTATCAAAACATCTAGGGGTGAAATCATGATTGTAAGACAAACAGCTGTAGGCTGGATCGGTGTGTTAATCGATAAGACATGCGCCAACGGCTCAATTGAGTTTACAACTGATATGTTTGGACTTAATCAGTTAAATGAAATCAACGCTGATAAGCGTGAAATTGAATGGCTTTTAAGAAATATGAAAGTAAATCAACCACATTTAAAGAATCATATTCGATATTTAGAGACAAAAAAAAGCGCCAACCAATAGGTTAGCACCAAAACCAATATTATTATAGCATATGGATATAGAAGCAGCAACAAGGCAAATCTTGACCATAGCAATTAGGGGGATTTATGCCAGATGTAAAGTGGATTAAGATCACAACAAGCATATTTGACGACGAAAAGATTAAACTTATTGAGTCATTGCCATCTTGTGATTCAATTCTTGTTATATGGTTTAAATTGCTCGTTTTAGCAGGCAAGTCGAATAAGAACGGGGCATTGATGTTAAACACAAGAGTTTCTTATAATCTTGAAATGTTATCATCAATTTTTAATCGAGACCTTGCGACTATTCGACTTGCTATATCCACTTTTGAGCGATTTGAAATGATAGAAATAACAGAAGATATTATTACGATTCCTAACTGGGAAAAGCATCAAAACATTGACGGACTCAATAAAATCAAGGAACAGAACCGCATAAGAAAACAGAATCAAAGAGAAAAGTTTAAACTTAATAGCCCCAAAAGTCACGTGACCAGTCACGTGACAGTCACGCAAAGTCACGCAACAGATATAGATATAGAATTAGATAAAGATGTAGATATATATAATAATGGTCACACGACACCAAAACTCTTAGAAATCGAGACTTATGCTCGTTTGAGAAACTCCAGCGTTGACCCGATCAAGTTTTTCGATTATTACGAGTCTATTGGTTGGACTTCTGGAAAAGGAAATGCTCCCATTATTGATTGGAAAGCCAAATTTAGATATTGGGAAAAAAACAACGCTTATAATCATCAAGAAACTATGAAGACCAGCAAGAAAAACATGACTATTCCGAAAGACAGGAAGTACACAGAAGAAGAGCTAGAACGAATGCTTCTAAGCAAGTAAAAATGAAGTGAGGTAATAATGAATATTCAAGAAAAACAGAAACTTGATGAAATATCTACTAAAATCATTCAATATGCTAATACGAAACCTAATCCTCAAGAAGCGATTACTGACTTTCTAATAAGTCTCACAGTTAATTCAATGTTAATTGAAAGGGAACAATGGGAGTCAGCATGTGACTGTTTGAGCGATGATCAAAAGAATAAGATTATTAATGCGAGGTATCATTATGGAACTAAAGATTAAAGATGTCTCTTTAAGTAAATGCAATTTGATTTCTGGAACTCAAATTGATTCTATTGATTTGAAATGTAACTCAGATGCAGCTTTGATTAAACCTTTCGAATTTGCACTAATTCCTACTGGCATTGTGATGAAAATTCCCATAGGATATGACGTTCAAGTGAAATGTGTTAAGAATTTTTCGGTAAGAAAGGGGCTGCTTATTCTAAGTTCGTTTGACTATCAGAATAGAATTGAGGAATCAGAACTACTAATTCCAATTGTAAACTTAAGTGGAAAGAATCAAGTGATTATGAGGGATGAAGTAATTGCATGTTTAAGGATTATCCCAGTTGAATCAATTAGATTAGTAAAAAGTTAAGAATGGTGATGTTATGATCCATCAGCTTGATTCTATAGAAAATGATCGAATTAGGACGTTTAAAGAATTACATCCTTATGGTCGTATTTATGAAATGAATTTTTTAGATGGTGACCGAATAGGTCAAATTGCATATTTTGAAATAACTGGCTGGATAATCAAAGTGCAAATTGTTGGAATTGCAAAAGGAAAAACACTATTTAAAAGAATTGAAATGATGACATTTGAGTGAAAAAGTATATGTGGAGGAAAAACATTGAAATGGTTAATAATTGCAGAAATTGAGGGTGATAAGCCCACCTCAAGTAAGGTTTCAAAGCTGAAAGAAGATGTTGAAAGTCTGATTCTTGAGTCTGCTTCAGACATCATTAGCGAATTAAATATTAGGGCTGTCAGCTGTGAGCATAAGGAAAGCAGGTTGAAATGAATAGTGTTATATTAATTGGTCGGTTAGCTAGAGATCCTGAGTTAAGATTTGTACCAGGTAATGGAATGGCAGTTGCGAATTTTTCATTGGCAATAGACAAGAATTTAAGCAAAGAGAAAAAACAAGAGTATGATAATCAAGGAAGACCTACAGCCGATTTTATAAGAATCGTAGTATGGGGAAAACAAGCTGAAAACTGTTCGCAGTATCTTAGTAAAGGAAAAATGGTAGCTGTGCATGGTTCGATTCAAACCGGCTCATACAAGTCAACCAAGGGTGAAACTCATTATACTACAGAAGTGTTAGCTAACAGAGTTGAGTATCTAGAATGGGGAGAAAGAATCAAAAAAGATGATGACTTGAGTTTTGAGTTTTCTGATGATTTTAAAGAAATAATAGACGATGATGTGCCATTTTGATGATGGCTTTTGACCAGTTATACAGTGGGGGTAATATGAACGATAGAGAAATTAAGAACTTACTATACAGCTACAATACAGTTTGTGCAGAAATCCATCAGCTTAATCAAGAAATAATTGAGCTAGCCGAGTCAATAGCAGCACAAAGAGATTTATCAGCGATAACTTACAGTGACATTCCAAAGAGTTCCAAAATTTCAGATCCAACTTATGAGAAAGCTCAGAGAGTAATTGATGTTTATCAAAAGCAAGTAGCTAAGACTGAAAAAAGAATTGAAGAGTTGTTCAATAAAAAAAATCAGATAGAGTCACTTTTGGTGCCTCTATCTGATCTAGAACGAGAGATTATTAAACTTAGGTACTTCAAGAAGTATCGCTGGGAGATGGTGGCTGCGACGGTACATTATAGCAGAAGGCAGTGTATTAATATTTTACAAGGCGCCATTATCAAAATATCAATATCCCAAAAAAATGATTTTGTATAAAGTGGAACAAATGAATTGCTTAATGCTTATAAAAGTGATATTCTGAGTTAAGACCAAATAATGAAACTACCGGAGAATGAGAATGAATGCTTTTGATTTATTACCAAAGTTAATTAGAGCTACTTACGATTCAGATAGAAAAACAATAGAAGCTGTATCTTTAATGCTTATAAAGAAAATTAAGAAAGAATATCCAGATACTGCAAAAGAAATTGCAAATGCGCTCACATATTCAGGACTCGATGGATCGTCGAGTAGGTCTGTAGGTTCATTTCCATTACCCGTTGATAAAGAAACTAGGGATACCTTGGGTAACTTTACTGAATACTATGAGTTTGAAGATCCTATATTAGACGATTACACGAGAGTCCAACTTGAAGATTTTATTAAAGAGCGAGAAATGATGGAAGTATTTTTGAACCAAAATATAGTGCCTTCTAATTCAATGATATTAGTAGGAGCACCAGGTGTTGGTAAAACTTTCATTGCTAAATGGTTAGCTTACCGTTTAAATTTGCCATTAATTACATTAGATTTGGCTGCTTCAATTTCAAGTTATCTTGGTAGGTCAGGACAAAATATTAAAAATTTATTTGATTATGCTAAATCAATGAATTCAATTTTATTTTTAGATGAACTGGATGCAATTGCAAAAAAAAGAGATGATTCTGGTGATCTTGGTGAATTAAAAAGATTGGTAAATGTTCTCTTAAAAGAGTTAGAAGATTGCCCAAGCAACTGTATCATCATAGGTGCAACTAATCATCCTGAGTTGCTTGATAAGGCTATATGGAGAAGATTTGATAGGCATTTGACGATTAATATGCCTAGTGAATCAGAAAGAGAGAGATTATTTATAAGACATCTTGGTGAGTTTTTAAAATCTATCAGCTCTGACTTATTAAGTTATTTAGTTAAATTTTCTATAGATATTAATGCAGCTGATATTTGTAAATTATGTGAACATATTAAAAGACAAACTGTACTTAACCCGAATTTAGAGACTGATTTAATTTGCTTAACTGAGTTATTTAAAGTAGTTGAACTTAATAACAAAAATGAAAAAAAAGCAATTTGTGAAAATTTAAGATTAAAGTTTCCAAAACTTACACAGCGTGAAATCTCAAATATAACGAGAGTACCACTCACAACTGTGTCAAGATATTTATCTTTAAATAAGGAGGGGAAAAATGAGTAAAGAAAGATATCCTATTATAGGACATGGAGAGGTGTATGTGGAACCAATTAAATATGTTCCTCGTCCAGGAAATTCAGATCGACCACATGAGTACATGGAAGCAAAAGCACGAATCATCAGCAATATTGAAAGAATCAAGGAAGAAATTAAAAAAAATGATGAGATCTTTTTTAAAGAGAAGTTTGTTTGTATTAGAATGGAACCAAAGTACGAAGCAAAATCATATTCTCCAAACTCAATACTGGTTTCAAAAGAGGATATGAAACTAGTAGGTGGAAGGAAATATAGCTTCAATGAAGGCAATGAAGTAAAAAGTGGAAAACTGTATTTCATGAAAACAACTGATACAGGTCTTGCTGCTTTAGAAAACACCTTAAAAGAAGGGTTAAAAGATAAAGTTGATTCTTTTACGAAAGAAATTCGGTCTATTCGCTCTATTGATTTACTTACACCAGATGAAAAAGTAATGGGTTTTAATGATAATTGGGAGTCTGGAGAAGTTGAAGTAATACTTCATCCAATTAAGATAAATAATGAAAATGTCATTCAGAATTTTTTCAATCTAGTAAAAGTTGATAGGAAACATGCAAAAATTAAGACATATGAGAATGGCGTTACATTCATTAGTTTAAAAATTGATTCAAATAAAATAAATGATATAAAAAAATTTAACCCGTTGAGAGCTGTTCATCCACAGGGCAGAGTATCTTTAACGCCGACAAGCAATACATACACTGAAACCGAAAGCGTTTTAAGGGATACTGCAACAAAAAAATCTATTATAAAAGTGGGTGTATTTGATGGTGGTGCGAATGAAAACCATCATTTACTAAAGGGTTATACAAAAAATTTTGATTGTGTTAGTACAGAGATACACTCTAGATCCTTTTGGCACGGTAGTGCGGTTTGTGGAGCAATTCTACATGGAGATTTACGACACCAAACGAGAGGTATAAAAGAAATTCCTGTACTTTCAGTCGATAGCTTTAGGGTTCTACCTGTAGATCCAACTAGTGATAGTGAAGCTGTAATTGGTCTTTATGATTCGATTGACGCTATAGAAAAAGTTGTTGAGGAAAGAAAAGATATTAAAGTTTTTAATTTATCTTTTGGACCTGAAGGTGCAATTATTGATGACAGCATTAATAGATTCACTTATTCTTTAGATAGATTGACCTATGATGTAGAAGAGGGAGAGGAAAATCCGTTATTTTGTGTAGCTGTAGGAAATGATGGTAAATTGTCAGAGCCACTTAATAGAATACAATCGCCTGCGGATATGGTAAATGGATTAGCAATTGGCGCATATACGATTAAGCCTGGAGGTGCAATAAAAAGAGCTGCATATAGTTGCATTGGATCTGGTAGAGAAGGTGCAAAAACAAAACCTGACTTACTAGAATTTGGTGGATGTGACACAACTCCTTTTTTCCTACTTGGCAATAAAGACAATGAGTATGAAAGAACTTCAGGTACTAGCTTTGCTTCTCCACTTGCAGCTAGGAAAATAGGACAATTAATGGCAAGTAGTAAGAACATTACACCTCATATGGCAAGAACCCTGTTAATTCATCATGCTAATTTCAATAAAGAACTTAGCACAGTGGAACAGGGGTTTGGAATTAGCAATACTCCTATTGAAGAGATTATTAATTGCGATGATAAAGAAGTTACTTTATTGTACAGTGGAAAATTGAGACCAACTCAAGCCGTTAAACTTCCAATTTTTGCTCCTAAAATTGATGCTACGAAAGGAACTGTTCAAATAAAATGGACGATTTCAACAATTGTAGATCCATATGTAAATGATCCAGATTCTTATACTAATAATTGCATTGAAGTTGTTTTTGTTCCGCATGAAATGAAATATAGATTTAGTAAGAGCGGCAGTAAAGATCATAAATTAAACTTATTAGATCCTAAACATGCTGCTACTGTAAAACAACTAATGGATGATGGATATAAAATATCTACCAATCCTATAAGTCGTAGTTCTAAAACTAAAAAGTCAGAGTTAGACCTAAGAAAATATGATTTAAAATGGGACACTGTTATAAGAAAAGATGTTAGTATGAATGGAACCTCTTTATATAATCCATATTTATCACTTCATGCAATGAGTAGAAATGATTTTGAGCAAAGTGATATGAAGTACTTTGCAGTTATCACAATAACAGCGAAGAATTACAATGGTAGTTTATATAATGAAATATTACAGCAATATAAAAACTTATTACCAATTGAGTTAAGAGCTAAAAATAGAGTTATGATTGATATTTCAAAATAGTAATTTGAAATTGTCATATAGCACTTTATTTCACTTTTTTTATGCTAATATGTTATTAGTGAAATATTGAAAATATGTATTTTGGATTCAAAGAGATATTCTATCTCAGTCGCATCAAGCGATTGGATAGGATATTTTTTTTACCACATTTACGATGAAATGTTATTTTTATAGTTAAAACTATTTGAAGTAATAAAGAGCGTTGAAGCAAGTGATTGCAAAAGGTGAAGTAGAAAAAAATATTATTACATAATATTAGAAATGTCATAGAACGGAGATGTGCATACCGACTGTGCGCACAGTTGCAGGACGGTAGTTTCTTACAGTAGGGGCTGGGGACTGTAAGCTTATACATAAAGCGCATTAATCAGTGTTCTAATCTTGGCGCATTGATTCATATCATGCCAGCCCTCACAGAAAGATTATGTAAGTCGCAGTCAGAGACGGTCTTAAATGACCGTCAATTCTACAAAGGAAAGGTGATCTTATGCCAGAGAAAAAAGATAAGCAGAAAAAAGACGATGATCAAGAAGTAAAAACAGACGTTGAGCTTCAAGACGGCGCAGTAGACCAAGAGAATCAAGCGAATCAAGAGAATCAAGAGAATCAAGAGAATCAAGAGAATCAAGAGAATCAAGAGAATCAAGAGAATCAAGAGAATCAAGAGAATCAAGAGAACCAAGACCAACCGCAAGCGCTCGCAGAAGGCGAGATTATTTTTTCTTGCTTCAAGTGCAAACAACTTATCAAATTATCGAGCGATTACAAACCACAAAGAATAACTTGCGAGTGTGGCACTAAATACAGAGTGCTTTATAGAAAAGGGCAGCTTTCAGTATTGACACAAAAGTAATGGGGTGATGAATTGCGTTATATAGTCTGCTTAGATGATTTTATACAAGTAAATAGTCGCTTGGTTAAAAACACTTTAGAAGGCTATAAAACCGACTTAAAGCAGTTTGATAGCTATAACACTAAAGCCTTAGAAAGTTTGGACAGCGACGATATAGAAGCTTATATAGCCTATTTACTTTCTAAAGGTTACAAAGCGAAAACAATAAACCGAAAGCTTGTAAGCCTTAAGAAGTATTTGCTTTATCTCAATGCGGCAGGAAAGCTTAAAAACAATGTTGCTGCATATATCGAGGGTATTAAGCTGCAAGACGAACAATACCTAGACGAAGAAAGAGTAATCAATAGCAACGAGTACAAAAGGCTACTCAATCAGGCAGAGATTGCAAAAGACTTAAGAGCAGTCGCCTTAATAGTCACACTTGCCCATACTGGCATGAGAATAAGCGAAGTGATACAGCTTAAGGGCGCTCAATACAAAACTGGCGAGGTAACCGTCAGAGCTAAAGGGCGAAAGTTTAGAAACGTCATGATCACAAACGAAGCAATCGAAGCCATAAACAACTATAGGAAAGAGCGTAAGCATTCTAACGACGATTATATTTTTATAAACGTCAGAAACAGCAATCAGATTTCGAGGCAAGAAGCCAACAAAATCATTAGTTTTTATGGCGGCAAGGCTAGAATTAAAAAGACTAAGACTCACCCTCACGCATTTAGGCACTTGGCAGGCTACACGTTAACTAAAGCTGGACTACCAATTGATCAAGTCGCTACTATGCTTGGACATGGCAATATTAATACAACTAAGATTTACTCGAAGGAAAGCAAGAGCGAGCTTAAGCGAAAGAGTGAAAACGCTTTTGCCAAAGCTTATGCTTGATGGTAATGTAAATGGCGCTTAAAAGGTTATGCCCAAAGTGTCAGCGAGTAATAGAACCCAGCCAAAGGTTTTGTGATAGCTGTCAAGCTAGGTACGATGCTGATCGAAAGAGAGCGCAAAGCAATTATGACAAATCGGTAAGGCGCAAAGGCGATAACAAAACTTTCGACGACTTTTACAAGTCTGACATGTGGTTAAGACTAAGAGAATATATCATACGCTATTACAACGGAATTGACGTTTACGAATGGTACACCACAGGCAAGATTGTAGAAGCTCAAACAGTGCACCATATCATAGAGCTCAAAGAAGATTTTAGCAAAGCCATTAAGCTTAATAACCTCATACCAATGACGCTTAAGAATCACTCGAAGATTCACTTCTTATACAAGCGTAATAAGGTTGCCTATCAGAAACTATTAACTGATATGCTGACGAAATTTAAACAAGATTTTAAAGATGATCAAGCGAACACCCAGGGGGGATAGTTAAACTTTTACACCCTTCCTACCAGACCGCATGGGATAGTGTCGCTTGCAAAAATTCATGGAAAATTTTGAGGGGGTGGTTTTGAAATGGCTGAAAAACCAGAGAGGGGGGGGTTAAATTGTCAGATCAAGAAAAGCCAATAGATGAAGCTGATTCTGAACAGCAAAAAAAGTGCGAAATACCTCAACCGCCTTCAATACTAACGGGTGAGGGAAAAAAGAAGTATTTTCAAATAGCCAACATGTTAGAGGCAGAAGGCAAATTCAAGATTGGAGACGAGCTGGCATTGACCGCATTATGCGTTAATTATCAACGCTGGATTCAAGTTGAAAAGGTCATTAAAAGCGAAAAGTTTTTAACGTTTATGACTGAAACAGGGTACAGGCAGCAAATACCAGAATTGAGCATAGCCAGAGATTGCATGAAAACCATGTTGACTTTTATTCGTGAATTTGGTTTAACGCCAAAAGAGAGAGCCAAGCTTAAAGAGTTAATTGATGCTGGCGACAGCACGGACAAAGAACTTGATGATATGGTTCAGTAGGTGATCTTGTGAACGAAGCTTATGAGCGATATATAAAAGTTGGGCTAGACGAAAGATTCAAAAGGCTAATTGATCTGCAAATAAACTGGTCGCTCGATGATACAATTAAAGATTTAAAATCAAAATACGATTCTGAAAAGTATTACTTTGACGAACTCGAAGCAGTCAAATTTTATAAGTTTTCTAGTAAGCTCAAACTAGACAAAGGCAAGAAAAACGAGTTTGTTAAAATGCTTCGGTTTCAGTTTGAGTTAAGCGCATCGATTATATGCGTTAAACATAGGGACACAGGAAAGAGAAGATTTAGGGAAGCTCATATAAACATACCTCGCAAAAACGGTAAATCGTTTATTATAGCCCTCATAGTGTCTTACCTTTACTTTTGCCATAATGAGTATGGTTCTGAAACAATAATAAGCGCCAACAGCACACAGCAGGCAGCGCTTTTATTCAACACCATACAGCACATGATCAAAGAAAACGAAACCCTTAAGAGGTATGTTAAGATCACTGACAGCCGTAAATACATGTTCAAAAAGAACATGAACGCTTATTTACGAGTCATTTCATCAGACGCAAAGAATGCAGACTCTTACGCAGGCTTTGTTGTTATTCTCGATGAAATACACGAAGCTAAAAACGGCAATCTTTACGATAAAATGCGTACTGGTATGGGGATATGGGAAGAACCGTTAATGTTGACGATCACGACGGCATCAAGCGGAACTGACCCTCACAATTTAGAGCTCGAACTTTATAGCTACAGCAAGCAGATTGAAAAAGGCGAAGTCTTAGACGAGTCTTTTTTTTATGCCGTTTATGAAGCAAAAGAAAAATGCGATCTATTCGATGTCGAACAGTGGTTCGCTTCAAACCCAGCGCTTGGGAACTTTAGAAAGCTTGACGACCTCGCAAACTTGGCGCTTAAGGCATCTAAAATCAAGACGAGAGAAGCGAGCTTTAGACGACTTTATTTAAATCAGCATGTGGCGTTAGACGGCGAAGGCGCTATTGACATGACGCTGTGGGATAGCTGCACGGCAGACGTTAAGCTAAGCGATCTTAAAGGCATGAAGTTTTGCGGCGGTCTTGACATGTCGAGCACACAGGACATTACAGCCTATGTGCTTGTGTTTTATGATGATGATTCTGATAAATATATCATCTACCCTCTTTTATTCACGCCTAAAAACACGCTTGACGAGCGCTGCGAAAAGGACAATGTCCGTTATGACGTATATGTAAAACTGGGCGACTTAATAGCGCTTGAAGGCAATTCGATTGATTACGAAGCAATGTTTGAACACATAGAGCTAACCATGCTTGAAAACGATCTTGAAAACATTGAAATCGGTTTTGATAGATGGGGCTCAATCGGTATCAGAAGCAAACTAGAAAAAAAATATACTGTTTTACCAATGGGTCAAGGTTTTGCTTCAATGTCGCCAATTATTAAAGATTTTGAAAATCTGCTTTTAGACAAAAGGCTGATCATAGCGAACAATAAATTTTTAAGGTGGATGGCTCAAAACGTTTTTGCCGTTGAGGACGACGCAGGCAATATTAAGTATTCCAAAAAGAAAAGTAAAAGCAAGATTGACGGCATTATCGCTATGATGATGGCGCTTGGAAGGGCTGTATTTAACAACACAGAACCAGAAGACTTTGACCCTAACAAGTACGCCACAGAAGAAATGCTTGAAAAGCTGTGGGGTTAACATTATGAAAACACTACTCAAAAAAATTATAGAAGTGGCAGCGCTTTTTATTGAGGACATCTTAATTTTCGCTGGCATTTTTATGATAAATTTCACGACCTACAAAGTAAACCTAATAGCTGGGCTTTACGTCACTGGCGTAACCTTCTTGCTGCTAGGCTTTTATTTTGCGAAAAACCCAGTTAAGAAAAGGGGGTGAATAATTGTTATTTGGCAGAAACATAAGAAACGATACGACTGTAGATTTACAAGACGAAAGGCTGCTTTCTTTTCTTGGAATTAACCCAAGCGACGTAAACGTACAGGGCAAAAACGCATTAAAGGTTGCGACGGTCTTTAGCTGTTTTAGAATTTTAACCGAAAGCGTCGGTAAAATACCGATCAAGGTTTATAAAAACAACAAAAAAGACAGCTTGCATTACTTGAATTACCTTTTGCAGATCAGACCGAACCCACTCATGACGGCGATTGATTACAAAAAAGCGGTAGAGTTTCAGCTTGATCTTCATGGCAACGCATGCGTTTACATCGAAAGAAATAAAAAAACTGGGTTCGTAACTGCGCTTTATCCGATTGAGTGGTCAAAAATCTCTAAAATCATCGTTGATGATGCCGCCATTACCAAGAAAAGAATGTGGTACATCGTCAAAGACAAGACGCAAGAGTATAAAGTCCCGTTTGAAGATATGCTTCATTTTAAGGGCTTGACCGATAACGGGCTAATTGGCATTAGCGCTATCGACTATTTGAAAGATGTTATTGAAACCAACAAAAGCGGCGAGGTTTATGTCAAAAACTTCTACAAAAACGGCATGCAGTCAAAAGGCATCATTCAGTATGTAGGCGACTTAAACGAAGCTGCTGAAAAGACGTTCAGAGAAAAGTTTGAGCAAATGTCAAACGGTCTTAAGAACGCTCACAAGGTCAGCTTATTGCCCCTTGGCTATCAATACCAAGAAATAGCGCAAAAACTCGCTGACAGTCAGTTTTTCGAGAATAACAGCTTGACGATCAGAGAAATTTCTAGCGCATTTGGCGTTAAAATGCACCAGATCAACGACCTTACAAGGGCGACTTTTAGCAATACCGAAGAAATGAACAAAGAGTTTTACGGCGAAACGCTGCAACCGAAGCTTACTGTTTATGAACAGGAATACACTTACAAGCTGCTTAGACAAGATGAAATTGAAGCTGGCGCTTATTTCAAATTCAATATCGATGTAATTTTAAGAAGCGATCTTGAAAAACGATATAACGCATTCAGTAAAGCAATTCAAAACGGCTTCTTAACATCAAATGAAGTCAGAGAGCTTGAAGAAAAAGAAGCAAAAGAAGGCGGCGACGAACTTTTGATTAATGGAAACATGATACCAGTCAAAATGGCTGGCGTGCAATACAAGAAATGAGGTGATCAAAATATCTAAACTGTTGCAATTAAAAAACAAAGATAAAAAAGGCAATGTGAAGGACGTTGGAAAGATTGAGATTAAAAACCTCACCCCTCAAAGCGCAGACCTTTACTTTTACGGAGACATCGTTAGCAGCGAGTGGGAAAAATGGACAGACGCTGACACGTGCCCAGAAGACGTTTTAAGTTTCTTGAAAGAAGTTGAAGGCGTTAGCTCTCTCAACATCTATATCAATAGCGGCGGCGGTTCTGTGTTTGCTGGAATGGCTATTTATAACATTTTAAAGCGCAACAGCGCTTATAAAACTGTATATGTAGACGGCGTGGCGGCTTCTATCGCTTCTATTATCGCTTTTGCTGGCGACAAACTTGTTGTGCCTTCAAATGCTTATGTGATGATTCATAAAGCTTGGACAATCACATGGGGAAATGCAAACGAATTAAGAAAAATGGCTGACAGCTTAGACGTTATCGACGAAGGCATCTTAAACGTTTATAACGCCAATTTGAAAGAAGGCGCAAGCATTGAAGAAATCAAAAGTATGCTTGATTCTGGCGCTGACACATGGTTAACAGGCTTAAAGGCTGCTGAATATTTCAATATTGAAGTTTCAGAAGAAAATAAAGCGGCTGCTTGCGCATCTGACTATTACTCACAATATAGCCACTTGCCAAAAGACTTGGTTAAGGAAGACTTCAAAAGCAAAGAAGAACCGAAGCAGCCAGAACCAGTTACTAACAACGATGATCAAGAAAAAATTAACCTCATTAAATCAGCCATTGAAAACAATGACTATTTAAAAAAATACGCTCAAAATGAAGGGAGAAAATAACCGATGAAAAGAAGCACGCAAATTATGCAAAAAATCTCACTTGCAAAAAACGAAATGAAAAATCTTATGGAAGCTGGCAAGATCGACGAAGCGCACGCAAAAGTGGGCGAGATCGCAAACCTTGAAAAAGAACTGGACGTTCAGCTTAAGCTTGAAGCTGACGAAGACAATGACACACAAAGCGTTGAGACTTTGAACGCAAATGAGCCAGAAGCTGTAAATGATGCTGCTTACAAAGCTGCATTCTTCAAAGCGTTTAAGCGCAAGCCACTTGATACTGCTGAATTGGCAATTTTAACAGTGCAGGGCGCTTTGTCTTCTTCAACTGGCGAAGATGGCGGCTATTTGTTGCCTAAAGACCAGCAAACAGCTATCAAAGAGCTTAAGAGAAGCCTTCCGGCGTTCGAAAAGTACGTTAACGTTGAGCCAGTAACTAACTTAAGCGGTTCAAGAAATATTGAGAAAAACGCACTTTATACGCCTTTTACACTTTTTGCAGAAGGCGAAGACGTGCCAGCAAGCGGCACACCGCAATTTGTCAATGTACCTTATGAAATCAAAGACCGTGGCGGCATTTTGCCAGTGCCTAACAACCTCATGAACGACACAGACGTTGCGATTGAGAAGTATTTAAACAAATGGCTTGCCAAGAAGTCTGTCGCAACCAGAAACTCAATCATTTTAACGCTTCTTAACACGCTTACTAAGAAAGCTGTTACTGATCTTGACGACATTAAAGAAATTATCAACCTTAACCTTGACCCAGCAATCGAAGCCGGCGCAAAAGTGTTTACAAATCAGTCTGGTTTCAACTGGTTAGACACTTTAAAAGACCTTGACGACAGATACCTTGTACAGCCTAACCCACTTAACCCAACTCAAAAAATGCTGTTTGGCAAGTACGAAATCGTCGTATTCAGCGACAAGGCGTTACCAAACAGAGACGACGGCACAAATTTACAAGCGCCTATGATCATTGGTGATCTTATGGAAGCTGTAACACTGTTCGACAGAGAGCAAATGTCACTTCTTGCTACAAATGTTGGCGGCGACGCATTCAAGAAAAATAGAACTGATATCAGAGCGATCGAGCGTGAAGACGCTAAGCTTGTCGATTCAGAAGCTGTTGTATTTGGCGAAATCAACGTTGGCGCAGCAGAATAATCAATGAAATTGATACCAAAAAGGGGCTTTATAGCCCCTTTATTTAAGGCTGGTGGTTAATGTGGCTTTTGAATTTGTAAACACGATTATAACGCTCGATGAAACTAAAGACTATTTGCGCATAGAACAAGATTATACCGATGAAGACGAAAACATCTTAAAACCGCTCATAGTTGCCGCAGAAGGCTATCTTGAAGGCGCTGTAGGCACTGCTGTATTCGACGCTATTCCACTGAAACCAAGAGATCATGCAAGGGGCAAAGTTTATTGTCTGGCGCTCGTTCAAGAATGGTACGACAACAGGGGCAACACTGGCGTTAGCAAAGGTTTAAAAACCACGCTAGACGTTCTGGGTGCTCAACTCAAATACGGGGTGGTGTTGCCAATTGAGTAGTAAAGACAAAAAAGGCGCTTCAAAGTACAACAAGCGTGTTGAAGTTTGGGGCAAGACCAAAAAAGAAAACGCCGTGTTCGAAACTACTTACGAAGACAAGAAGCTCAAAACGATTTGGGCGCAGATCGTGCCGCAGACTGGAAAGCTGCAAGCGCAGCAGGCAGACACGGTGCTATCTAACACCTCTCACAAAATTGTTTGTAGGTATAACGCTGGTAAGTCTATTCTTATCGACAACTGGCTTGTGTACAATGGCGAACGTTACGACATAAACTATTTGCTCAACCCATACGAAGCTAACGAAGAAATTGAAATCTTTGTTGAAAAGTTAAAGGGGTGATTTGTTGGAAGCAGAGTTAAATATTAACGAACTTGACAAATTGACTAAGAAAATCTTCAACAAGATTGAAAGGGATATGCCGAAGCAAACCGACAAGTTTATGAAGTCGGAAGGAAAAAAGTTTCAAAGAAAAACTATCAGCACAGCCAAGAAAGCCACTAAGCAAAAGACTAGCAATTATATTAAAAGCATTAAGGGCGGCAAACCATACGAATACATGGCAAATACTAAATCTGTTAGGGTTTATTCTTATGCGCCGCACGCTCACTTAATAGAAGACGGTCACGTATTGGTCAAGGGTGGCAAGAAAGGCAAAGGCGGTAAAGAAATTGGCTTTGTCAAAGGGAAAAAAGTATTTGAGAAATCTAAAAATGACTTTGAAGCACAATTCATAAGTGATTGCGAAAAGTTTGTTGACGATATACTTGATAAGTTTTAAGGGGTGGTTGTAATGGTGAAATACGAAGACATTTTAAAAGCGATCAATGCGAGCTTAAAAACCAAGTTTCCCGATATACCGATACAATCAAAAGACATAACGGAAGGCTTTGACAGACCTTCTTTTTTTGTTGACTTCGAAAATATCAAGGCATCTGATCTAATGAACTTTTACGCAGAAAAGACGCTCTCTATTGCGCTCTATTTTTTCCCAGAAGACAGATATAAGAACCGATTAAACCTATTGGCTACAGCCACGCAGTTTGAAGAAGTTTTCTTATCGCAACCCTTAGTGGTTAATGAAAACTTCATGATCAACATTACTGAAGCTGACAGCGAAATAGTAGACGGCGTTCTAGTTTTTCGATTTGAAGTTTACGCTATCGACGAATACGAAAATCATAACGCTGGTGAAAACCAAGAAATAATGGAAGACCTTCAAATCTCAATTTAAGGGGTGAAAAAATGATTATAGGATTACCGAATATTGATGTGATTTTTAAAGGCTTGGCTAATTCTGCAATCGTAAGAAGTCAAAAAGGAATCGTGGTTTTGATTATCAAAGACGATACCTCTGATTTTGATTTTGCAGAATACACAAGCGCCGACCAACTCACGGACGAAGAAGCTGCGAAATTTACAGCTACAAATTTTGGCTACATTGAAAAATGCTTCATTGGAAAGCCAAGCAAGGTTATTGTAGCGAGATATGGCGCTGCTGACGATTTAACCGAACTGCTCGCAAAGATTGCACTTAAAAAGTTTAACTGGGTCGGACTCGCAGAAGGTGCACAGGCAGACCAAGACGAGCTCGCAGCGTGGGTTAAAACCACGAATGAAAACCAGAAAAAAGTATTTAAGGCTATTGTCTTCAATGCTGCCACTACTGACGATATGCACCTTGTCAATTTTAAAAATACCAAGGTTAAGCCAGTCGGCGCAGCAGAAATTACAGGCGAGAAATACGTTTCAAGGCTTCTTGGCTTGCTTGCTGGATTGCCGTTTACGCAGTCGGCTACTTTCTATGTGCTTTCTGATCTTGAAAGTGTCACCGATGTAGCGGACGTTAACGCAGCTATTGGCGCTGGCGGTTTTGTATTGTTCAACGATGAAGAAGTCGTTAGAGTCGCTAGGGCAGTCAACAGCCTTGTCACTCTTGGCGACGGCATCACTGACGACATGAAGAAAATTACGATTGTTGAAGCAATGGACTTGATTAAAAGTGACATTGAAGCAACATTTAAAAACAATTATGTCGGCAAATATAAAAACGTGTATGACAATCAAGTGCTGTTTATCAGCGCTGTTAACACGTATTTCAGAGAGCTCGCTTCTAGTGATATCTTAGACATCAACGCAACCAATATTGCACAAATCAATGTTGAAGCGCAAAGAAAAGCTTGGATTGACGCAGGCAAGACAGAAGCCGAAGCGTGGGACGATCTTAAAGTAAAGATTAACACGTTTAGAAGCAATGTCTTTTTAGGCGGTCAAGTCAAAATTCTTGACGCTATGGAAGATTTGCAGTTTAACATCAATATGTAATGAGGAGGGCAAAGCCGAATGAAAGCAAGTCAAATCATTAATGGCAAGTTTGGGCGCATCTGGGTAAACGGTGAGCTTTGGGCAGAATGCGAAAGCTTCGAAGCAAAAGTTACTGGCGAATGGGAAGACGTCTCTTTCTGCGAAGAACTTGGCACAGATAGAAAATATCTTGGCTATACTGGCGAAGGCAATATTGCGCTTAAGAAAATCTATTCTAGGGGCACTGGGCTACTCGCAGAAGCGTTTAAAACTGGCATTATGCCAGACGTTAAGATCGTTTCAAGACTCGCAGACCCAGCAGCGCTAGGTCATGAAAGAGTCGAAGTTATCGGCGTTACTTTCGATGAATTTACTCTTTTGAAGTTTACGGACAAAGAGCTAGGCAAAGAAGAATTGCCGTTTAAATTCAAAGATTACAACTTACTCGATAAAATAGCTTAATAAAACAGGGGGTTTAGACCAAGATGTCAAACAACGAATTAGAAGTTATGGCTCAAAAAAACGAGCAAAAAAAAGTTACTATTGAACAACTTATTGCGAAAGCAAAGAAAATGAAAGAAACCCAAACGCAAGAAGTGTATTTCAAAAGCCTTGATGCAACTTTGACCATTAAAAAAGTCGATGAAGCTGTTATTTTAAGAGGGCTTGACAGAATTGGTAACGGCGAAGACATGGCGGCGTTCATGGACGTTGCAAAAGAACTTATTTACAACTCTTGCGATATCTTGAGAAACAAAGAGCTTCAAGAAACTTTTGAATGCGTCGAACCTTACGACATTGTCGAAAAAGTTTTGACGATGTCCGAAAGAACAGATCTATACGCTAAAATACTCGCATTTAACGGTTTTGATGAAAGTGACATTGGCTCTATAATAAAAAACGCATAAAAGAAGACGGCGACCTTTACATGATCAGCTATTATTTGCAAAGAGGGCATACACTTGATAGCCTTCTTTCGCTGTCTTCTATTGAAAAACACTTTTATAGGGCTTCAATGGAATTGCATCAAGACCTATTACAACAAGCATTTCAATTTTAAGGGGTGGTGCAATGGCAGGAAAAACCAAAAGCATTAACGCCATTTTGAATTTAAAAGACAACATGAGCGGCAAGGTCGTTAAAGTCACTAAAAAGGTTAACGACATGAGCAAAGAAGCAAAAAGAGCGAGTCAAGAAGTCGCTAGCATGGCTAACAACTTCAAGAAAAAAGTCTCTGAAATGACAGCCACAGCCGCTAAATTTACCTTGGCAAGCGCTGGCATGGCTGGTGCTTTTGCCGTTAAAAGCGGAATTGCAGAAGCTATGGACTTAGAAGGCTATAGAATGCAGCTTGAAACGGCGACTAAGAGCACTAAAAAAGCTGGCGAGATCATGAAATATGCAGTCGATCTAGCCAACAAAACCCCGTTTGAAGCTGCGCCGCTCGTTGAAGGGGCTTCGAAACTTGAAGCTATGGGCATGAGTGCCAAGAAGTATTTAAACCCTCTCGGCGACATGGCGGCAGCTACAAACAAATCACTTGACCAAGCAATCGAAGCCAGAATAGACGCTCAAAACGGCGAACTTGAACGAATTAAAGAGTTTGGAATAACAAAACAAATGATTGTCGATAAAGCCGATGCTTTGTATGGCAAAGGCGTAGCAATCAATAACAAGGGGCAGATCAAAGACCAGCAGAAATTCAACGAAGCGCTTGACAAGATCATAGCTGAACGCTTTAAAGGCGGCATGGAAAAGCAAGCAAGCACGTTAAAAGGCATGTGGTCAACCGTTACTGGGGTTACTAAGTCTGCTCTTGCTGAAATTGTTGGCATGCAAGCTGACGGGACGGTCAGACAAGGTAGCCTTTACGACACGCTAAAAGGAAAGGTTAAGTCGCTTGCTGCTCAATTTGAAAAGATGCAAAGCGACGGCACGATCAAGAAAATTTCTGATAATGTCACGAAGGGTTTTCAAACCATTTATAATGTCGTCTCTAAGGTTGTGGGCTTTATCGCTAAAAACCGCACGGTATTTGAAACACTGGGCGTTGTTTTCGTGGCAATGTCGGCAGGCATCAAAGTAGCAATGGCGCTTAAATCTGTCGTTGTTGGGCTTCAAATCGTCTGGGCGCTGTTAAACGGGACTGTGGCACTGTCGCCTTTTGGCTGGATTGCTGCGGCTATCGCTGCTGTAATTGGTCTTGGTTATTTGCTCTGGAAGAACTGGGACAAGGTGAAGGCTGCGGCTATTAGCCTTTATACGTCGCTCACTGAAACTTTTAGCAACTTGGTAAGCACAATAGGCGGCTCTATATCGTCGCTTTGGACTGGAATACAAGAGACGATAGGCAATATTAGAAACGGCTTTATTTCTGCGTTCCAAACGGTCGGCGACTTTGTAGGCAACATATTTAAAGGCATTGGCAACACGTATATTGATTCATTCAATTTCTTAATCAAGGGCGTTAATAAGCTGAAATTCAAAGCCCCAGACTGGGTTCCAGTGATCGGCGGCAAAGAAATTGGCGTTAACATTCCAACAATACCACGCTTCGCAATGGGCACGGCGTACCACAAAGGCGGTCTAGCCCAAATTAACGAGCGTGGCGGCGAGATCGTTGACCTGCCGAACGGCTCTAGGGTGATACCAGCAGACAAGAGCGAAAAGATGATCAGACGGTCTAACGGAAACATCATCATTAATTTTTATGGCAATGTTTACGGGGCTGATGAAAGCTTTGTTAATCTTATAGGCAACATGATTGCTAGAAAAGTCAAGCTGGCGCTTGATAACATGTAAGGCGGTGAATCATGGACATAGTGTTAAGCTTCAATAACAACAAAGAAATTTACATCTTGCCAATAGTGCCGCCAAACATACCGATTGATACGCCAGTCAATAACCAAGTGTTCGAGAGCGCCAATAAGGGAAGCTTCATACTGATAGGACATAAAGGGCTTGAAAAGATTTCGCTTAGCTCTTTTTTTCCTACTAAGCCATATCCATTTATAAAAAACGGCGCAAGCTCTGACGGCTGGGTCTATGTTGACTTTCTTAAGCGCATGCGTGATGGCAAATACCCTTTTAGAATTGTGATCACCACTAAAAACGGCTTCGAGGTTGTCAATTCGCCCGTCGTGATCGACTCATTCAGCTACAATGTGGATAAAGTCGGGGATATTGTGTATACGTTAGAGCTTAGCGAATACAGATTTGTGGGGGTGTAGCATGCTTGAAAACTACACCTTCACTTTAGTTAAAAGTGGGAAAAGCTACAATGTTTCACAGCTCATAGGAAGTGTAAGCAGAAAATCAAGCGAAGATTTGCTAGGTGAGGAAGTTTCATTCAGTAAACTAAAATCGCTTGACGCTTACTTTCCATCTTTGACGTTTGAGCTTGGCGACGGGCTCGTAATTGACAACGGTGTTGACGAAATCTTTCGTGGCATAATTACTGACGAAAGCCAGAATGGACTTTTGCAGCTTGGTTACACCTCATTTGATTATGCCTTTTATTTGAACAAATCTAAAACGATCATTCAGTTTAACGGCATTAGGGGCGACGAAGCGATTAAAAAGCTCTGCAATAAGTTTTCTATATTGATTGGCGAAATTGGGAACATCAAAACGCCAATAAACAAGATTTACAACGACATCTATATCAGCGAAATCATGAAAGACATACTTTCAACGGCTGAAAGCGACCTTGGCGTTAAATTCAGAATGGAAATGAACAAGGGCAAGTTTAATATAGTGCCTTACAAGAAAATGATTGTAACGGCATCGTTTAAGCCTGCTGCAAACTTACCTGAAATTGACGTTACGCAGCTTATAGGCGGCTTCAACAGAACCAGAAGCATTGCAGACATGAAAAACAGCGTCATTGTTATTTCAGATCAAGAAAGCGCTTCTAGCGTTATTGCGTCTAAAAAAGATGATGCAAGTATTGCTAAGTATGGACTTATTGAAACGGTTGAAAAGGTCAGCGACAAAGACATTGCACAAGCTCGAAACATCGTCAATAACAAGCTCAATGAGTTTAATAGAATAGCTGAAAACTGTTCGATCGAGCTCATAGGAAACGACGACGTAAAAGCGTGCAGAATTTTAGAAATCAACGACCCTATGACTGGGCTGTCTGGTTACTATTTAGTAAAGGAATGCACACACAATTATAGCGGCGGCATACACCTTATGCAATTAACGCTTGATAACGTCACAGAGAGCGTTTTAAGCAAAAACGATATCAAAGTATTAAATGACAAAAAAGTCGCTTCTACAGCCAAAAAAAAGCGGAATTTATCCGTGTTCGACGACGGCAAGAACTGCTGGCGCTAGCGAGGTTTAAAAATGAAAAATTACGATGTTTGGTTTGCAGAGCAGCTTAAGAAAAGAGAAAACGGCAGCGCAGAAATCACGGTTATAGGTGTTGTAGAAAGTACAAGTCCTTTAATCGTATCGATAGAAGGCGGTCAAATCAACCTAGACAAAAGGCATTTGTATATCACGCAAACGGCGCTTAATGCGCTTGGCGGCGTTGGTGAAAGTGCCATTAACATAAACGACAACGTGCTTTTGTTGACAAGTGGAAACGGTCAAAAGTTTTTCTTAATCGACAAAGTAAGAAAGGTTGTGTAATATGTTTCCTGTTTTGAATTTAGAAAACGTTCAAGCAACTCAAAATAATACGATACCAGCAAGCGGCAAAGTGTTTAAGTTTGATTTTGCTAAAAACGAATACGTCATTAAAGACGGCAAGCTCGTTGAGATCACACGAGACGAAGCAGTCAAACAATTCATAACATGGGTGCTTAAGACTCAAATCACAAAGTTTAAGATTTACCCAGAAGATTACGGCATTGATCGTGATACTTTCATTGGTCAAAAGAAGCTGCCACAGGGCTTTATTAATTCAGAGCTCAAAAGACAAATTCAAGAGCAGTTAACTAGGCACGAGCTTATTGAAAGTGTTACTAATTTTACACATAGCAGAAAAAATGATTTGCTGGTCATTGAATTCACGGTCTTGACCACTTACGGCACGATATCAATAAGCGAGGTGATCTAATGGACATCAAAACCGCAGAGGAAATAAAAGCGGACATTCTGGGCGGCATTTCTGACGATTACGCCAAGACAGAAGGCAATATAACCCATGACATACCAGCAAGCGTAAGTATTGTGCTAGAGGGTCTTTATGGCTTAGTCGGCACGCTTTATAACAAAATCGACGTTGACCAGCTAACGGGCGACGAGCTCACGAGATTTGTAAAGCAAAGAAAAGGCACTATTAGAAAGCTTAAGACTTATGCAATCGGCGAAATCACGGCAACAGGAAACGGCACTATTGATGCTGGCGATCTGTTTGAAACCGAAACGGGCATACAGTTTGAAGCCACTGAAACAAAAGTTATTTCTGGTTCTGGTGCTGTCAAGGTAAGATGCTTAAGCGGCGGCACTGTCGGCGTTGTTGGCGCTAATACGATCAAGTTTATACCAGTTACCATTGCTGGAATTACGACAGTTACAAATGCGCAGCCGACTTATGACGGTTTCGACGACGAAACGGACGACAGCTTAAGAACTCGATATTATGAAGCACTTCAAATACCGCCTACAAGCGGAAATATTTACCACTATTTAAAGTGGGCTAAAGAGGTTAATGGCGTTGGCGGCGCAAAAGTGTTTCCGTTGTGGGAAGGCGACAACACGGTCAAAGTCGTTATTATTAACGCCGACATGATACCAGCGTCTTCTGAAATAGTCGAAGCCGTGCAAGCCTATATTGACCCAGAGATTAGCGGCAAAGGCGAAGGGCAAGCCCCTATAGGCGCTTATTGTACTGTAACAAGCGCTGCGGCATTATTTATTAACATCGAGTGCGACGTTGAACCAGTGGAAGGCTACACGATCGAGGAAGTGACGCAAAACATTTCTGTTAAAATAGTTGACTATCTGAAAAGCATTGCATTTAAGCAAAATTATGTGAGCTATGCCAAAATTGGAAGTTTAATATTTGAAACAGAAGGCGTAAAAGATTATACGGCGCTGCTTGTAAATCTTGGCAATGTCAACATCGATATTGACGATCAAGAAGTTGCGGTTATCGGCACGATTACTATAAGTTAGGGGGGCGTTGATTTGTCTAGTTTAAGTGCATTAATCAAAAATTTGCATACTCTGCAAAGAAACGACCCTATCACAAACGAAATTTTAAGTGCCATTGCATCGGAAATAGACGTTTTAGAAAGTCAGATTATCGACTTTGACACTCAATATTTCTTTGATACGGTGACGTGGTACATCAACACGCTTGCGAAGCAGCTAAACATCAAAATAGACGCAAGTTTGCCGATTGATGAAAAACGAGCGATCATAGAAAGCAAGTGGAAAAGCGACGGCAAGAGTGACATTTATTTGCTTCAAGCCATTGCGGATAGCTGGAAAAATGGCGAAATTGATGTCGATTTTGTAAGCGGAAAAATTCAGATCAAATTCAACTCTTTTTTCGGAGTGCCGCCCAATCTTGACAACCTAAAAAACGCCCTTAGAACTGCTGCGCCTTCACATTTGCCGATTTTATACCTATTTAGGTATTTCCTAATCAATGACATTCACGGCGTTATGACGCTCGAACAACTCGAACAGCAGCCACTAGGCAATTTTGCATAAAGGGGTGATATAGTGAGCATTTTCACGGCTTTTTTAAACTTATTAAAAAAAGACCCAGTAGCAGACAAGGACGACACTTTTAACATTTCGACGATGCTTAATGACAACTGGGATAAAATAGACGCTGGGCTAAAAAACATTTCAAAATTCCCAAAGTCTACAGGAACTACAGCAATAACGGTAACGACTGGAATTTTCAATTTAGTTGATGGTCAGTCATTTACTTTTATACCGACTGGAAACAACGGAAGCAGCGCCACAACCATAAACGCAGATGGTAAAGGGGCAAAACCACTTTATAAACCTTCAACAACAGATGCGCCAAAAATTACAAGCGGTAAACCCGTTACTGTTTGGTATGACTTGGCTGGTGATTGTTTTTTTATCAAGGCTAGTGCAGAGGGTAACGCCGTTGCTTCCCATGTACTAGCGCCAAACACTTTTAGCAACGGAGATGATGTCGGCATTGTCGGTACGATGGTTGATCATGGAAGCGTAGGAACTGTAAACCTTACGAGCGAAGGTTCTGAATACACAATACCGCAAGGTTATCACAATGGACTCGGTAAAGTAAAAGCGGTCATTGCTGGACTGATAGCAAGCGTTATCAAAGCTGGCACAACTGTAGGCGGTATTGTAGGCACATTTACAGCAGATGCAACGGCGATCGCTAGCGAGATAGCGACTGGTAAAACTGCTTATGTAAACGGGAATAAGATCACAGGAACTAATACTAAAAAATACGGGACTGGTGACGTTCTGGCATCGCTAGAAGCCAATATTTTAGCACAAAACGCTAGTGCAGTAATAAGCGTATCAAAAAACACTTCTGAAATAAGCGGTTTCAACGCTTCTGATGTAATCGAAATTGGTTGTCATACCGCTAATTATTTTTTATGGATTGCAAGAAAAAGCGGCGGTTATTTCAGAATATATAGGCTAAACAAAACATCGCTTGCATACATCGATTACATCGACACTAAACTTCCATTTACTGCAAATCCAACAGTTTACGAATACAGAATGAATCATAAAACTGGAAAGTTATATATTTTGTGTTCTAACGGAACAACAAACTGGATAATCGTGTTAGATGCAAACGGAACGCTAATTGAATCGTATGATGTTGGCGGCTATATAAGTGCTTTTGATATTTACCCAGAGCAGGAACGCATTGTAATGATTAACTCTGGCGGCACACGCTCTGCAAAACTTTGCGATTTAAACATGAACGTGCTTGAAACGCTTACAACTGAACAAGTTAAAGCTGTTTATCCATCATTTTCGCAAATTCACAATGCAGTTTTAGATTTTTCATCTAATAGGTGGGTAGTTGTTGACTTGGAAGTAGACTCAAACGCTTGCAGAATTGTTGCGCTTAACAGAGCAAATAATAATTCTTTAGTTTGGGGCGTTTCACGTTCTGTATCGTACTATGGTCAAGTACACCTTGCACCAACAATGGACGACACATCATTGACACGCATAATTGAAGCGCTTTATTATTATGACCATCAAAACGATTTGCGCTATATCAAATATGGGCGAACAAACATAAATACAGGCGCATATGTCAACGATTTTCAAACTAATACTACCGGAGTTGGTCCAAGTGCATCAATGAGATATCAATGCTTACAGCCTGCTAGAAAAGGTTACATGGGTGTAAGTGGTACATCTAATCAAAAAAAAGCAGTCTTAATAAACGGATCGCTAGATATTGGTCAATCAATATCCCAAACTGCAAGCGAACATTTTACAAATCCGTATAGGTTTTTTGCAGGAGTAACTTGGAACTCAACGTATATTAACACAAACCTTTACAACGTTGTGTCGTCGGTAGAAATAATTTAAAAAGGTGGAATATCAATGTTTATAGTTTACATTAATGACGGAAACGGAAAAAATACAGTTTCGGAAATTCACACTGAAATAGGTTCGATCACAGAAGGTAAGCAATACATCGAAGTTGACGCATTGCCTGCAACTAGAGAGTTGCTAGAAAACGAAATAGTCATTGGTATGTATGTTGACATTAACGCCAACTCGATTTTTTATGAGTATGGCGAAAAGACTTTCGACATGCTGCCAGATGGCGAAAAAATCAAGATTCAGCAGCAAGAAATTGAGACGCTCAAACTTCTAGTTGCAGAATTAGGGCTTATGGTTGGGGGTGGCTTATAATGTGGGGAAAACTTTACGGCGATTTAATCATTAAAGGCACTTACGAATATGATTTTGTTATCAGCAAAAGACCAGACCTTAAAGCTGATATTGACAAGTATCTTACAGATCAAGGCAAAGAAGACCTAATAACAAAAGCGGCTGTTTAATCAGTCGCTTTTAAATTTCTAGTGGGGTGCACATGGACGAAACAAAAGTATTAGCTGGAATAGCTGAAAAGACAGACAACGACATCATCATGCTGCTTATCGTTATCTTGATCGGCATACCTCTGATCGTGATATACATCAAAGCAAAATCAAACGAAAGGCATATGCGCCACAAAGAACAAATGGAACGTGATGCAGAACATCGAGAAAGAGAAAAAGCCTATATCGATGTGATCAGCGGAAACACGGCGGCGCTGGTGAAGCTCACAACGCTACTCGAAACTAACAACCAAAATTGCAGCGAATGCCGTGTAGATCAAACGCAGCTATACCGCAACATTGCTGAAAAACAAGAGCAGATACATCTTGACATTATCAAGATCAAAGAAAGGATATGATTAAATGTTTAAAGGTATTGATGTTTCAAGGCATCAAGGCAAAATAGACTGGGAAAAGGTTAAAAACACAGGCATCGAATTTGCCATTTTACGGGCTGGCTATGGCAAAAACGCTATCGATTCAGAGTTTTATAGGAATGTCTCTGAATGTAACCGCCTTGGCATTCCTTGCGGCGTTTACTGGTTCAGCTATGCGCTTAACGTCGAAATGGCAGCGCAAGAAGCCTTATACTGCTTGGAAGCCATTAAGCCTTATAAAATTGAATACCCTGTTTATTATGATCTCGAATATGACACGCTGGAATGGGCTAAAAAGAATAACGTTTCAATCAATAAACAACTAGCTACAAAAATGGTTGAAGCGTTTTGCGGTCAAGTCGAAAAAGCAGGCTATTACGCTGGGAACTATTCAAATCTTGATTACCTTAAGAACATGTTTGACGAGTCGCTGCTTGAAAAATATGATCTCTGGTATGCGAGATATGCCACTAGCTGCGACAGGAATGTTAACTTGTGGCAGCACACTTCTAGCGGCAAAGTCGATGGCATTAAAGGCAATGTTGACATGAACGTTGCTTATAAGAATTACCCAGAGATTATTAAAAAAGCTGGGCTTAACAGGCTTGGCGCAGCAGAAAAAGAAGGAGTGACTGACAAAGTGTTAAAGTATAAAGATAAAGGCGAAGAAGTTAAGAAGCTTCAAAGGCTGCTTAATTTAGATGGTCACGGACTTACAGTCGATGGCAGTTTCGGTCTAGGCACATTAAGCGCCGTTAAAGCTTTTCAAAAGAAGTACAAGCTAAAAATAGACGGTGTTGTCGGACAGCAAACAAACACAATGCTTTTGCAAATCGAGAAAAGACCTTATAGAATCACAAAGCACGACAAGCAAACGGTTTACGTCTCATTTAAAAAATCAGACGTGAGCAAACTTGACGTGCTTAACAGCAAAACGGCATTCGAAACCGTCAGAAGTATGTATAGCAGGCTTAAGCCTAAGCCCACTCTTATTTTTAATGGTGGGCTTTATAACATGAAAAACGGCGATAGCGTGTCAAAATTCATCGACGAAGGCGCAAAGATCACAGAGGGCTACACCTCAAAATATGGCTTGAACATCGACGAAGGCGGCACAATTCGCATAGGATTAGAAAGCCCATTGACAAAAGACTTTCTAGGCGCTTCGCCAACGCTCGTTATAAACGGTTTCAAGCATGTTGATAGGAAAGGGCTTGACGATGCCTTTTTAACAACGGCTCACCCTAGAACAGCTTTTGTAGAGTCTCAAAGTGAGTACCATATTGTAATAGCACATGGTCGAAAATCGTGGCTAGGTCATAAAGGCATGTCAATTAATCAACTCGTCGATTTTTGTTTATTGCAGCTTAATGCAATCAATGCGATCAATCTTGACGGCGGCGGCTCATGTATGCTCGTTGACGAGACAGGCACACCAATTAACCAGCCTTTAGAAAACAGGGCGATAGATAACGCAGTATGCGTTTATTTGAGGGGGTAAACGATGTTTGAAGTAAATGACATTACACAAATTATAACGGCTTTAAAAGCGATTATGGGCAATCCTTGGATATTGACATTTCTATCACTGTTCATTCTGGGCTATTACCTCAAAGAACATACCTCTTTAAATAACAAACTTATTCCCACTGTCATTTTTGTAGCTGGTGGGGTTCTTGGTTTCGGCGTGATTGATAAGTCTTTTGCTGGGGTCATTTTGGGCTTTATAATGGCATATATCATTATTGCCTTCTATGAGCACATTAAAAATACTATCGAGTATATTGTTATGAAAAAGAAGGCACCAACTGCATAAATTGACCAAAAACCCACCAGTTTTAGGTGGGCTTTTTTTGTTGCGAGTTAAGTTGATTTTATTAAGAATCTAGTGATCAAGAATGCAATTAATTTCTAATAATTAAAGGACAGTTAAATAATTTGATATTTAAATATATTAGTTGATTTTTGTGGAAATTGTCCATCATTATCAACAAAAATTTCAATCTTGCAAATCGTATAAATACTAAATTTATTCCTTATAACATTTGGTAATAAAATATGATGCAAATATTCACCAGGGTCTTTATTTATATCTTGAGTATGGCATTCTGCCAGTAGTGATTATCTTAATTTTAATTTGTACAGCAAAAAATATACAACTTTTATATTCAAATAGTATAATGGAAAAAAAGGGGGTAATGTTATGTTGCTAGATTTAGAAAAACTTAAAAAGCAAACAAGTTCCGATGTTTACATTTCACCAATTGATTTGTTTTCTTTATTGCCAGAGAAAAATAAAAAATATGATTATTTAAGAAGTATACAAAATCATGTTTTGTCTCAATGGTACGATGATTCAAACAGAAAAAATAAAGATACAATTATTAAAATGAATACCGGAAGTGGTAAAACAATAATAGGATTATTAATACTTTATAGTTCCTTAAAAGAAGGAGTTGGGCCGGCTGTTTATGTAGTGCCAGATGATTACATAAAGGAACAAGTGAAGAAGGAAGCCGATGGTCTTGGAATACCAAATACTTTTGAACCAGAAAATACAGATTTTCAAAGAAGCAGAGCAATATTGATAATTAATATCCAAACTTTAATAAATGGTAAATCAAAATTTGGAATGAGAAGAGAATATCACAGGAATATTAAAATTGGTGCAATTGTAATAGATGATGTTCATTCTGCTTTAAATATTACTGATAAACAATTTAGTATAAGCATTCCACGATCAAGTAAAATTTATAGTGATATCTTTAATTTGTTTTCAGAAAGCATAAAAAAACAAATTTATTCACACTATCTTGAAATAAAAGAGGATAGAGCTTATCGGGAAATTTTCGTCCCATTTTGGACTTTACAAGAAAAACATAATAATTTGATGGAAATTTTACATCGTAATTCGGAGGATCCTTTATTAGAATTTTCATATCCGTTTTACGAAAAGTATAGTAGATTATCCAAAATGATAATTACTTCAAAAAATATTGAAATTGCACCTGTTGTACCGCCAATTGAAGCAATTGGAAGTTTTCATAGTGCAACAAGAAGAATATTTATGAGTGCAACTTTAGCAGATGATACATCATTTGTAACTAATTTTGGCGTAGATTTTGAAAAAACAAAAATTATTACACCGGAGTTTGCCAATGACATTGGTGAAAGAATGATATTAACACCACAATTGATTAATCCCAATATTAATGATATGGAAATGCGTGAAAAAATTCATCAGATTTCAAAAAATATTAACGTAATTGTTATTGTACCTTCAAAATATAAAAGTGAATTATGGAAATCATATGCAACCAATATCATTGACAAAGGTAATATACATGATGCAGTTGATAAAATTAAAGTGAGCAGTAAACATGGTCTATATGTATTCATTAATAGATATGATGGGATTGATTTACCTGATGATTCTTGCCGTATGGTGGTTTTAGATGATTTACCAGATACTTTTACTCCTTTTGATATATACGAAGAAGGTATTTTACAAGGTGGTATGAGAATTAAAAATTTATATATTCAAAAAATTGAACAAGGAATGGGCAGAGGAGTAAGAGGGAGCCTTGATTATTGCGGAATAGTTCTAATGGGCAAGAAATTATTAAATAGTATTTATTCAGAGGGTGCTTTTAAATTATTTAGCAAAGCAACACAAAAACAATTGGAGTTATCAAACGCAATAACTGAACAGTTGAAAGATCAAAATATCAATCAAATCTTCAATGCTTTTGAGTATTTGTATTCACGTGATCGTGATTGGGTTGAACTTTGCAAGTCTAATATCTTAAAAATCGAATATGATAATGTAGCAAATCTAAATGAAATTGAAGTAGTTATAAAAAAAGCAAATGATTTTGCCATGATTGAGGACTATTCAAAATCGGTACAAATTTTATCAGACTTCATAAACAAAGAAGATGACAATGCTTTAAAAGGGTGGGCAATGCAGTTGATGGCAATGTATCTTAATTTTAATAATCCTGTTGAAGCTCAAAACACTTTGAAAGCTGGTAAAAGAATTAATGTCAGATTGTTAAACCCTATTGACGGAATTTCCACAGATCGAGAAAGAAAGAAATTTACAGTTCAAGCGGATAGAATAATTGAATTTTGTAATAAAAATAACATGGATGAAAATAAATATTTACTTCATATTAAAGCATTAATTGAGGATTTACAGTTTATGCCAGATTCTTCTAACAAATTTGAAGAAGCAATTAAAAAGCTTGGATTTGCCTTAGGATTTGAATCTAGTAGACCAGAAAAAGACGAAGGTAAAGGTCCCGACAATTTATGGCGTATATTAGAACAAGAATATATTGTAATTGAATGTAAAAATGAAACTATTACTCATACAATAAATAAACATGATTGTAACCAACTTAACGGTTCGATTGAATGGTTTGAACAGAATTATCAAGATTGTAGATTTACTCCAATAATGATTCATAATTCTGATCAGTTTGAGTATAGTTGTACACCTAATAGAAATATAAGGATTATGACACCAGATTTACTTCTGAAGTTTGTAAATAATTTCGAATGTTTTGCTACTACATGCTCAAAATCATCTTTATTAAGTAATCGAATTCAACTTTCTCAAGTTTTAGCATATAATAAATTATTTCCAACAGATATAATAAAAGAGTATACTTCGGAGTACAGGGAAGTTTAATAATTAACCACTTTTTAACCACTTGGTTTTATAAACAAGTGGTTATTTTCTTGCAATTTGATGTTGAACATATTGAAAATACTAATTAAAATTTTCGGATTATCTTGGAAATTGTATAAAAATAGATTCCCCCCATCTCCACCAAAAATGCCGGTCAAGAAAGCTAACATGGCGTCAACGCCAGTTAAATCAAGCTTTCTTGGCTTTTTTCTTTTTAAAATAGTATTGGTCAAAAACGAGCTAACATTTGGCTAGTGGGGGGAATTGAACCCTTGCCCAGTTTAATGTCTCTTAAAATGTTGATTCATTCAAATACAAAATTATTATTGTGAGATAGCCACATCTAAATTAGTTGTGGTTTTTTTATTTCTATTGCTGGTTATGAGGAGGTTTAAAATGGATAGAGAAAAACTTTATAGGATTATGGATCAAGGTAATCTTGGATACGCATGCATATTTAAGACTGGTGAAAATGGGATGCATACAGATTATATGTTCAATATTACGAGTGAAAACATAGCAAGTTTGATTGCAACATTTGCAACTGAGGCCGATAGAATTATCGTTACAGATATATGTGATCAATTTGTTTGCGAATCGGTTTATGGTGGAATTTTATCAAATTGTTTAGACCAAGAGCTTTGTCGTGATATACTTAAAAACTTATTGCCATATCAGATGGGGGAGCAAGTTCCAGATGATTTACTGATTGCCACGAAAGAAGAGATGGAAGAATTGTGGCATGAAGAAGAAGTTGAAGTTATGAGAGCTGAGTTAAGAATGCTTTAAGGAACACAGATAGAGCAATAAACCTGTTGTATCTGTGCTAAATAATGTAAAATAGAATAGTATTAACAATATTCTAGTGCAAAGGAGGAATAACTTGAGTACCGATTTATTTGATCATTTAAATAAAAAAGAGCTTGAACAACTCGGTAGAGATATTCAATTGTTACCGCCAAAATCTGAATACATTGAAGTTGAGGGAGTTGGGAAGATTGCCAAATCAATTTCAGGCTTAATTGAGTTTTTAAACAGTAAAGGTTATATTTCTCTTGCATCATGCTCAGGTTTAAAAACAGATCATGATGATAAGGATTTAAGTTCAGGTTATATTTCTTTTGACCTTGAAAAATCGGGTCAAAAGCTTAATGTGTTAATAGAAACTGCGCTGAGTTTGGAGTGTGCTTCAATTGAAGTTGGGGACTGTTATTTTAAAGAATCAGTAACCTTAAGGTTTAAAGGCAAAGGTGAAAGCGATTTAAAGAGACGTTGGAAAATTTTTTACGATGATATATTGAAAATGGTTAATTAACTAAAAATCTGCTTGATTTATTTCTAGTAACGGACCACGTTGAGAGTATAATTCTGATGACTTATTGTGGTTCGAAGGACAAATGATAGGGTTTGACCACAACATGTAGTAGTTTGAGGGCAAAATTTGGGTCAAAAATCAGCTGAAAAACACCGTTTTTTGACCCCTGTTTTGGGGGTGATTTATAGATGACATATGGTAATTTAAGTGATGACACTCTAAAATGTAAATTGTATATAGAATAATTCAAGATATTTAGATGAGAATCTTGATGCCTTTTTTAAGGATAAAAATGATTATGATCGGTATCTTGAAAATATTAGCCTAACCGTATATAGTGTATTATAATAAAAATAACTATAAAGACATACTAAATAAATTTCTTTAGATGAAAGGTGGGAGAATATTGCTTAATTTATCCATGCTTGAAATAAAGCAGGAACGAAAAAGACGACAGACATATATGAGGATCATAAATATGCCCTGCTTCATTATGCATGAAAGATTATGAGAAATCAGGATATGGCTAAGGATGGAGTACATAATGCTTTTATATCTATCATATAGAAAAAAGAAAAATACTTAAATTTGGACTGTAGGGATTTCCGTGGTTCAACCGTTATTATAGTGAGAAGCAAATTCATTGATGTATTAAGAAAGCAAGAACCTTTTGCCAATAAATGAATAGGCGAATTAGAAATATTTCTTGAGTCAGTCGAGGAACCTGTCAACGAGGTTATTTTTGAGTCTGAATATGAATTTATCAGAAAGTATCTAAATTCAATTGATGAAATAAACACTCAGGTTCTGATTATGAAATATATCCATTGACACTAATGACACTAAGTAAAAAGCAATCAATATGGGTTCTTTCAATACACTGAGGGCAAACTTATTGCTATTGGACTATTGCTTTGTTAAATATTATCAGAAGTTGCATCTTGAAGTACAACATGATTCCCAATTATAAGTTAAAAGGAGTGGCCTATGAAAAAAAAGAAAACCGTAAATTGTAGAAACATAACAACTCTTATGCTTATTTTTCTGTTACTAATGTCTACAGCTTGTGCAAAAAAACAAAATGAGCCTAAAACACCAGTTGATGACATTCTCTCAGAACAAGGTACACAAAACACACCATCAGCACCAGGCACCATTCAACTAAATTTTTCTGCTCAGGATTTTTCTCATATACCCCTTAGTTTATTGAACGATATTCAGATAGGAAGTATTGTTAACTCAACAAAAATTGATGATATGGTCACATATGTTGAATATATCCCCAAAGAGTTCAATGAAGAAAATCCTGAAGGTTATATCTATTCATATATTGAGATTTCTGGGATAAAATATGCTTTGTCACGTTCTCTTGGCGAGACTTGGTATGATTTAACGAAAATAGTATTGGCTGAAACTGATACAGTCTATATAACTAATGAGGTGCGTGGCGCGAGCAACGGAATCACAATATTTTTTGTGATAAAGGAAAAGACACCGTATATTATATCGGAGATCGACGGATTTGCTCAAATTAGTGATATAGATGAAAATGGCACAAAGGAAGTGGTCTCTACTGTAGGCACAGTACCCGATACTTCAATTTATTTTTTCGATTTTGATAAACAAACAGTTAGTATCTCGAATATTAACGAACAATCAGGTGCCAAGTATTCAATGTATGATTCTATAACGAACACTTTCAGCTTAGCTATTGGGCAAAATCAAAATCTAGTGACTTATGTTTATGAAACAAATGAGCTATTACAAGTTAAATAAACAGAAAGCAGAGAGCAAAAGCTCTCTGCTTTCTGTTTATTTAATAATTAGTTTGCCATTAGTTCGATTTTTACAGAGTTTGCACCTGATGGTTTGCCAATGGAAACCCACGCCCTATAGGATAATTCTATACCCCTATTTGCTGGAGCTGTATCGGTTACTTTGACAACGATACTTTTTGAAGTATTTGACAAGTTTGTCACCTTAACAAATTTATTTCTATAGGTGGTATTCCAACTGTTAGTGGAGGTCATTGCCGCGGTTAAACCTTGAGGATGAAAAACTTCACCGTTTGCAGTCATTGCGCTAAGAATGTTCTGTGCAGGAAATCCTATTTCGGGACATGTTGATGTCTTACCTGGTTGAGTACCCTGACATGGTAGACCATAATAATCGCATGTAGCGCTGGTAGAAATTGTACTTGCAACCGTTCCACCTTGGTTTGTCGGCATAACAAGGTTTGTGCAAGTTGAGCTTCCCTTAGCATCATTGAAGTTCAAATTGACAAGAGCACGAATCTTATTAGCAATAAATAGCGCATCATACCAAGGCATTGTGTTATTTATCCCTATTTGGTAAAGCAAAGTTTGAGCGGATGTGCGGGGATCGGTATTATTTGTTGCCTCATAAAGCTTCTCACCATAATAGTTGGATGATGGGTTTGAGGATGTGTCATAAAAATAAGTTTTCTCTCCAATGTTCTTTCTCACCAGTGGGCATGAAACAATATATCGAGAGCCATCGTGTGAGGGTGTTATAAAGTCCAAATCACGGTTCGAATCAGAAAATAATGCATTAAGACGATCTCTTAGCGTATTTGCACCTGATTGCGTTTCCATGTAGATACCAGATTTCCCGTTGATATCAACGCGATAAGCTTGAATAGTATTATCATAGACTGTTGTTGCAATATTTGCCATAATCAATTACCTTCCTTTATTTTTATTTTTTGACTAACTTGTAAAATGGCGCGCACACTTTAGAAGCTTCGTCTACAAAGTAAAGAGAGGGAGGCAATCAAAAAGTAAACATCTCTTTCAAAAAAATTGACTATATCGGCACCACTATAACTAGTAAGATTAAGTGGATAGCTGGCGGAGCACCTAATCTTGACAATAGTATCATAATTCAAGGCATAGGGTACTTCAAAGTCCATCTGAAGGATTTTTCAATGAAGAAATAGTCGGAAATCCAGCACTCATAGAATCCATAATTCAGGACTTATATAAGTTAAGAGATGAACAATTATATATCTTATCCCGTATGAAGGATTTGAAAAAAATAATAAAAGCGTCGGGATAAAACTGATATCCCGGTGCTTTTATTTATACTGGACTTCTAAAGTGCAAATTCAGTAATACCGTATCAAAACAAACCCATACAAATTGGGAAATGTTTGTAGGGGTTTTATCTTCATATACGTTATTTATATATAACGATGTTTAGTGAGGCGTATGATTCCATGGGGTTAGGTGTTGATTGACGGCCCCATGGTAAATCGTATCAATCGATACACAATTAATACCAAAATTAATATAGGGTTTTCTTTTTTTTATAGAAAGGCAGAATAAAATTAAAAACTTGTTATACCAAAAGATAATTCGCACTATCGAGTTTCGATAAATAAAAAATGAAGCAGGTATTATGGCCGAATTGCCTTAATACCTACATTTTAATTTATAGAAGGTGACGATGATGCCGAAAAATTAGATTTTTCTTGCTTATATGTTTACAAAAACAAGCATCCCATCTCTCTACCATTTGAAAGGTGGTGGGATGCATTATGACTATTGATATTATTGAAAGATCACAAGGCGGGGATGGTGATGCCACCCTATTGCTTATCGAAAAGTTCAATCCATTGCTGAAGAAGTACGCTTATAAGCTGTCTTATGATGATGCCTATAATGATCTTCTTCTTAATTTTATCGAACTACTACATAACATGCAAATCGAAAATATTCATAACAAAAGTGAAGGAAGCGTGATTTCCTACATATGCACTTCGGTTCACAGCAGTTATGTAAAAAGATTGATAGAAGTCAAACGGCTTCGAAACCTTCTACTTTATTCAGACTTAAACGATAATGAGCTATATTATGTTGAATCCATATCCGCAACTAATGATGTATATCAAGAATATGAATTATCGTTTATTAAAAATATATTAACAAAACAAGAACTGACCGTTATATGCATGATTTATTTTACTGGTTATACAGTAACAGAGATTGCAAGTTTCTATGGTACTTTAAGACAAGCAGTTAATCAGATGAAAAATAGAGCACTAAAAAAATTGCGTAATGCTTTTTCGGACAAGCTTTAGGTGCGTTCGTCAATGTGAAATGCACCCAGTATTGTAGACTCTCAATTGAGCCATTATAATAACAGTAAATGCTCGGAGGACATTATGGGAAAGCGATTCACGTCAGCACAAAAGGCACAAATAATGGATCTACACTTAAATGGGGGATGTTCTACTAGACATTTATCATCAGAGTTTGGTATTGCCAGAGCAACTATACAAAATTGGTTAAGGGATTATCGTGAAAAAACAGGAGAAGCTCCATTACCAAATAATATTAACAAGAAAACTGCCTCATTTGGTAATGCATCAAGAATCGTGATGATGAGCGAAATTCAGATGCAAATTGAAGTGCTTGAAGCTTTTCAAAAAGAATTAGAAAGGTGGGATGTCCTCGAATAAAATATATCGTAATTTTCAAACTGAAAAACAAATTTCCAATCAAGTCTATTTGTAAAATCTTAGGTGTATCAAGAAGCGGATACTACAAGTGGTCTAAAAATTTAACGACTAAACGTACTAAAAAAGAACAGGTAGTTGCTGAAATGATTAAATCATATCAAGAAATAACACACAGTACTTACGGATATCGCAGGATGACGATATGGTTGAATTCAGTTAAGGATATAAAAATCAATCATAAAACGGTTCTCAGAATAATGAAAAAGTATGGACTTTGTTCTAAAATCCGAAGAAATAGAAAAATTAAATCAATTTGTGAAGCAGTCCATACTTACGAAAATATGCTTAAAAGAAAGTTCTCAACAAATATTAAAAATCAAAAGTGGACCACAGATATCACACAATTTAAAGGGTCAAACGGTATTCTTTATTTGTCCGCTTTAAAAGATCTATATGATGGTGCCATACTCGGATATGCTTATGCTTCAAACTCAAAAACACCTTTAGTTCTTAATACTATTAAGCAAGCATCAAGGTACTTAACTGATTCTAAAAACAATATTACTATCCTTCACAGTGACCAAGGGGCGCAATATACATCAAATGAATATCATGAATACATTGAATCGTTAGGTATTATTGCATCAATGTCGAGACCAGGGACTCCAATAGATAATGCACCCATTGAAAGTTTCTTTTCAACCATGAAGGCGGAATGGTTTCCAGATACAAGTAATATGACAATTGAATCAATCGCAAAGGACATTGATATTTACATTTCATTTTACAATAATGAAAGGATATCACTTAGAAATAAGATGGCTCCATTAAAATATCGATATATTGCAGCATAATGAGCCATTAAATTGTCTACTCTGAGGGGGGCAGTTCACATTAGCAAACATAGGGTGAGACACAAAAAAGAAAAAATAAGTTATAATGAAATCATGAGAAAACGAAATCATTACTCGGCAGAATTTAAAACAAAGATAGTACTTGAGTTACTATCTGAAGCTTCAACTGTGAGCGAACTAGCAGCTAAATACGATGTTAGTCCAGTGATGATCACCCGCTGGAAGCAAGAATTCCTAGAGCGAGCATCAGATGTATTTAAGAAGGGGACATCTGATACCGAAAAGGAACTTGAAGAAAAAGAAGCGCATATAGCTGATTTAGAGCGAAAAGTTGGCCAGCTGACCTATGAAGTCGACTGGTTGAAAAAAAAATCTACAGAAATCCTCGGACCCGACTTCAAGAAAAGGTCTCGCTGATTTCGATGATGATAAAATAACCATTAAACGTCAAGCTGAGCTTCTAAGCGTTAATAGAACCAGCTTATATCGTGATGCGTCTGAAACAAAATCGTTTACAGAGTTAGAGCTTTTCATTTTGAGAAGAATCGATGAGATCCACACTACGCATCCAACATGGGGTTACAGGACGATTACAACCGTCATCAGGCGCGATGACAAGCTTCAGATCAATCGTAAACGTGTTCAGCGTCTTATGAAAGTCATGGGTGTTTATACCATCTATCCAAAACCTAATCTCAGTAAACGCTACCATGCTCAGTACATCAGACCATATCTGCTACGAAATCTTGCAATCACCAGACCAAATCAGGTTTGGGGCGTTGATATCACCTATATCCGAATGAATAAGGGGTTCTTATATCTGTTTATCATCATTGACTGGTATAGCCGTATGATTGTTGATTATGAGCTGTCCACAACCATCGATAAACCATTTGTTATGAACACATTGAAACGAGCATTGAAGAACCACAAACCAGAAATCATAAATAGTGATCAAGGCAGTCACTTCACCAACCCGGATTATATAAAGCTATTAGAGTCCTCAAATGTCAAAATATCAATGGATGGAAAAGGCCAAGCACTTGATAATGTACGCACAGAAAGGTTTTTCAGAACCCTGAAATACGATTTAATTTATATCAACGAATACACATCGCCGCGTCAGCTAAGACGCGATATAGATCAATATATGATTGAATACAACACTTACCGACCACACAGTTCGATCAATAATCGATGCCCAGCAGAAGCTTTTGAAGAAAGGTTCTTTCTTGAGGCTGCTTAAAATAAAAACACGAAGGGAGATTAACTTAAAATTTTCAATTTCGTGTCTTGACAATGGGGTGCATTATAATAATTCTGATGACGCGTAGTGGTTCGGGCGAGAAAAAGTAGGGTTTAACCACAACATATAGTGGTTTTGGTCTGGATTTTGGGCAAAAAACAGACGAAAAAACGACGTTTTTTGACCCCTAAAAAAGGGCGACAATATAGATGACATTATACAAATATTAATAATAATCAAAATGAGACCAAGTCCGTCATTTATTTGACAATATAACTTAGTCTCATTTTACATATATATGGAAAACCAAGATTATTAAAGGTATACTATAAATGAGAAAAAAAAATATTAGTATGTAGAAATTTAGTTTAGAAAGACTTATGTATAGAATTGTTCCAAAGAAAATATTTCTGTGAATAATCGTTTGCATATTGACAAGAGGTAATTATGCTACAATTTTTAATGATTATAGATAATGTTGAATCAAGAAGTAAACTGGAACTAATTTATGAAACGTATCATAAAGAAATGTATTTTATAGCACATGATATACTTAAAAACACTCATGATGCTCAAGATGCGGTTCAAACTTCGATTTTAAAAATGATAACTTACATAGAAAAAATTGATGAAGTTAAGTGTAACAAAACTAAGTATTTAATCGTTACAATTGTTAGGAACACTGCAATAGATATTTATAGAAAAAAGAATAAACAGCCAGTAATCGAAATTGATGATATTAGTGAATTAATCCAATCAAATGTTCCATCAATGGATGAACTTGTTATTAGGATAAGTGACGCTAAAATGCTTGCAAAGAATCTTGCAAAATTAAAAATTGAATATGCTGATGTATTGACATTGAAGTATTATCATGAATTTGATGATAAAGAAATAGCAAATGCCTTATGTATCAGCTATGAAAATGTTAGGGTGAGATTATGTAGAGCTAAGAATGAACTAAAAAAAATAATGAAAAACGATCAAGAATTCGATGTGTATCAAAGGAAGTGTGCAAATGAAAGATAACCATGAAAAAGTGATAGAAGGCTTTTATCAATACATTGGACAGTGCCATGTAGAAAATGTTATTGAAGACTTTGATAACATTTCTAAAAATGCTCATGAAAATATTATACCTACGGAACTTGACGAATGGTTTTCAAAGTATGTTCTTAAAGCAAAAAAAATTGAACGAAGTAAATTATTTTGGCATCGTTTTAATTCGATATCAAAGCGTGTAGCAATCTTCACAGTTTTATTTGGAATTAGTGTTTTAGTCACAACAATGAGTGTAGACGCATTCCGAATAAAACTTTTCAATATTTTTGTAGATGTGACTGAGAAATATACAAGCATGAGCATAACTGAAAAAAATAAAGTAGTTGAAGAGGTAATCAAATGGGAGTCATATTTTGCTCCTGAGTTTATACCCGATGGCTATGAATTGTCAAATAATGAAAGTTTTGGAGAAGTAAAAATCTTATATTATTTAAATGATAAAGGTGATGAAATTCAGTTTTCTCAATCACCAGTAAATTTAGATTTTCAGATTGACACTGAAAATGCATTTGTTATTGATGTTGAGATTAAAGGTAATAAGGGTGTTTTAGTAGAAAAAAATAATATATCGACATTGATTTGGACTACTGAAGATAATACTTTTTATGTAATTGGAAAGGTAAATAGAGAGTCTTTAATTAAAATTGCAGAAAGTTTAGATTTTTTTAGAAAATAGTGTAACAGATACTCCTTTCAAACGTTTTATAGATTGAAAGGAGGTGAAAAAATGGATAAGTTTATATTAAAATTATGTACAAGTATGTTGGCACTTTTCATTTTGATTGCCATACCAACTTATGCAAATTCGAATGATCTGAAAAATGAGTATTCAGAACAAATAATTGTTCAACCATATTTCACGAATATTTCAATATTTCAGAATTTGTTTGATATTTCTTCTGATGGTAAAGTTTCAGTAACTGTTTACTTGACTGCTCAAAATGTTGATAGCGTTAAAGTAGATGCTAACTTACAGCAGTTTAAGAATGGTTTTTGGACAACAATTAAGAGTTGGTCAAATACTTCAGTTGGTACAAACGCGGGTCTTAGCGGAACGTATTATGTTGCAAAGGGTTACAATTATAGACTAGTTTCTAATGGAACTGTCTTTAAATCAAATTCTATAATAGAAACAACTACTTTCACAAGTACATCAAAATCGTATTAAAAAACCGAAAATATATAAATGATGCTGGAGGGTTTTATGAAGAACAATTATAGAAGTAAAATTTTAACTATGCTATTAGTATTGAGTTTATTAATTTTACCGGTTACTAGCTTTGCTCAATCAGAGTTAATTGTTGATAGTCGTAGTTTTGATAATATGGGAAGCATTACATCAATGAAACTGGGCGAATCAAATAATTCATTTATGAAATCAAATCATAGTGACTATTTTGATTTTAGTGATGTAAAATTATCAAATGATAGGTTAAATTTGAAGGGTTATGTAAATAACAAAGAATTCAATTTGATTGGAACACTTTATGCATCTGAAAACAGTAGTGATCTGATTGTCGGGAATCTACTCGACACAACTAATCATTATGAAGTCCTGTATTTTGGACTTTCAACAAATCCGTCATAAACACTTATTGTGAATTCTGAAACAAAAGATATTCTAAAGAAGAACGGCTATGCTGGATTTTTATATCTTAGAGATATCCAAAGTAACGATATGAAATTTATTGAGTTTAATCCAACGAAGATAATATCAAAGAATAATTTCAAATCTATGCTGTCAAATTTACAAGTGTGTAATCATGAAGATCAATTTTGGTATGCAAAGATTTTGGAACCGATTGAGGTTAAAGAAGTCGATTTACCTCTTGTAGAAAATATTGCATTATCGGAACCAAGGACTGAAGGCCTAATAGAATACAGGGGCTTGATTACTCCAATGGCTGCAACTTATCAAGACACCGTGTATACTTATAGTCATAATGTCAGTGGAGCTTATGTAGATGAGTCTATAAAGGTAAGGCATTATATTGATGGGCCAAGCACACTATACTCACAAGGTACGTTTGTTGCAAAATTGATGATTGTTGAAGAAAAAACTGTAAGTTCGAACGTACCTAGTATGAATAGCAGTAATTCAAACATGAAAATAGGTACTTATGGTGATAGTCGTGTTGATGTGGCAACACCACCTGGGGATTATTTACAACAAGTGATTTGGGGTGGTACCTAATACAAACCAGGGAGCATAGACGTCCAAGTAGGGTGGAGTTATTCTCTTCCAGGTGCTAATATTGGTGTATCTGCTAACTATACAAACTCAAGCATTTATACGAGTCATACTTATAAGTCATTCGACAATGTTAATGGGACTTACGTTCGAAATGATGGCATAAAATGGACAAAACAAAAGCATCAATTAATTGACGTCAATCACAATTTTGATCATAGTTTTACTGTAAATAAATTAAATACATCAGGAAATAAAACTTTTACAGCTAATTTTAGTTATGATGTTTCAAATGGCCTTAATTATACATGGGGAGGAATGCAGTCAAAAACAGTCACAAAATCTTACTATTGTAACTGACTTTAATTGAATATTATAATACTGACCACAATCATAATGCCCATTGTGGTCAGTATTTACATTAGTTTAAAATATTGCATGAAAAGTGAGATGAATTATGAATAAAAACAAGATTATCTTGATTTCTCTTTTAATCTTTATAATACTAGCCATTGCATTAATTTTCAAAAATACTGGTTCAAATGAAACAGATTCTTACTATTACAAAATAAATACCGAAAGATTTAATTACCTGTTGAATACTTCAATTAATTCTTTGGAACAACTTCAGAGAAGTCTTAAAGACAAAAACAATTCTAGTTTAGATTCATTCAGCGAGCAGTTAAGTGATTGTATTGTAAATCTTAGAGAAACTGCAATAGCAATTGACTGCTTTGAAGCTGGATTAAATAGAAAAGACAACAAAATTATGTATGGCCTTAACCCTTTAGAGAGTCAATTTGTGGATTATTCAGATGTTTTGGCAAATCAAACAAAATTGGAAACTCTAATCGTGGAGCTAGATAAAATAATTGATGATTTAAAAGCGATTCAGGAAGCAAAAATTTTTACTGAAAATAAATATGAAGAAATTAAAAGTAGGTGGAATTTAGTAATAGATAAATTATATTTTAAGCCTACTATTGGTTTATAAATTTCACTAATAATAGGATGAGAGCAAAACTAGAGGTGCGTAATGGAAATTTGCATCACTCTAATATTAAAAGAAGCAAGAGGATTTGATAGATCATTTTCAACTAATGTATCATCCCTATTTGGAATCAGGATGAGAACTGGCTTTTGAATGGTAGATTCGAAGAATCATTGAGGTACTGTCAGGACAATGGTCATATGATTTCTGAAGAAAAGAGTGCATTGTAGCATTTAGAAAAGAATTAAAAAATCATTCATTATCAGAAATAAAAGGTCTAATAGACGATATTGAGCGAACTGGTTTCAAATACAGTGTGCGAGAACACTAGAACTAAATGCAATAAGTAATAGAGGCAAAGTTTATTGGTCAACCAAAGCGACCAATAGACATTGCCTCTTTTTATGTCCAAAGTGGATTTGAAGCCGGAGTCAAATAGCTGACTCCGGTTTTTTCATATCAAAAATTAAACGAAAGGATGGAAACATTATGAGACAGAAAGAAAAACGGATTGGTATTATTGCAATCGCCTTCTTGGTTCTGCTGTGTAGTGGAATCTATATTGCTTACCGACTTCATCCGGAAAGCTTTATAGTGTCAACATCAGTCTAGAAATTCCCAAAATAATCGGTTGAAATTTACCCATTAGCATCAGTTTCGCTTGATTCATATCGACTCACATCATAGAATCCAGCCTTTTTCTTTTCCTTGATTCGATAACTGTCACCTTTGATATTTATTGTTGTAGAATGGTGCAATAGTCGATCTAGAATAGCCGTTGCTACTACGTTATTCCCGAATACATCACCCCAGCTACCATAGGATTTATTAGAAGTAAGAATAATTGAGCCATTTTCATAGCGGTTTGATATGATCTGAAAAAAGTAATGAGCAACTTCGTCTTCCATGGCTGCATATCCTACTTCATCGATGATCAAGATACTTGGTTTATTAAGCGTTCTAATCTTTCTGTGAATGCGCCCAGATGCAATATTCTCTTTTATCGTTGAGATCAGTTCATGCGCACTCAAGAAATATGCGGTGTAACCATTTCTTACGGCTTCGACAGCTAACCCAGCCGCCAAATGTGTTTTCCCGACCCCAGGCGGACCAAGGAAAACCACATTTTCAGCGCGCTCAACAAAAGCTAGTGTTTTAAGTTCATTGATCTTTCTTTGATTCGCACTTGGTTGAAACTCGAAATCAAACGAATCAAGTGATTTTACATAAGGTAGCTTAGCGAGCTTAAGATTGGTCGCAGATGTTCGCTCCCGTTTTGCATCAATTTCCGCCCAAAGCAACTTGTCCAAGAATTCCAGATACGATATACTATCTTTAGAAGCTTCTTCTGCGTGGTGGTCGTACACAGCAGCCATATGTGGCAGATTCAAAACATCACATGCTTGTTTGAGTCTCTGTGTTATCATATTTAACCCACCTCACAAATCAAAGAATCATAGACTTCAAGAGGTCTTTGATGCACTTTGGGAGATTGTTCTGGAATCATTAGCGGTGCTTTGCGGGCTTTGGCTTTTCGATTTTCAGTAATTAATCCTTCAAAGTGCTTTTTCATTTTTTGACTATTATATTTTCCAGGGAGTTTTCGATAAGTATCAACCAATACTCCTGTTTCATCATATATTTCAATAGATCCATTTCTTAAATCTCTTACTCCGACGCGATTTCCAACGAATCTAAAGGGCACCGAATAGAAATTTGATTCATAACTGATAGAGCAGTCATTCATTACTTTCCTAGAAACTAGATCATTGGATAAAAACGGACTCGGATTTTTAGGCCTCAGATTTTCTTCCTTTAAGACCTCAGCGGGAATCTTTCTGGTCGTCTTATGCAGTCTCAGATTACACGTAGTATCTAACCAAATCTTTGCCTGCTCATTCAGCTCCATCAAATCCTTGAATTCCTTGATACGCGGCCAAAAGTTACCTCTGACATATTTGACACCACGCTCAACTTTTCCCTTTGATCTTGGCATATATGGGCGATGTCTTACCGGCGTGAAATCATGATGCTCAGCAAATCTTAAAAATCGTGGATTCCATTTATCATCACCAGTTTTATGACTGTTCGCAACAACGGTCTTCATGTTATCGTATAGAATACTTTCGGGTAAGCCACCAAAGTAAGAAAAGGCTCTTTCATGACAACTAATGAGTGTATCAAACTTTGAGTTCTCAGTGAACTCGAGATAGTAGTTTCTCGAATAACCAAGGATCATAATGAATGCATAAATCTTCTTAAGTGTTCCATCCGGAAGTAATACTTGAAATTCTCCCCAGTCAACATGAGCCTGTTTTCCAGGAGGGGTTTCATATCTAATCGAAGCTTTTGAGAGTACTTTTTCCCGGTAGGGTTTCATAAATTCTCTTAAAATCGTATGCTTTCCTTCATAACCCTTAGCGGCTATTTCATCAAATATGACCATGGAGTTAACACAGCCTTCATTCATACGATGTAAAATGTAATTTTTATAAGGGTCAAGTTTACTATTTTGTTTTTTCGTCCGCTTATATGTTGGAATGGCTTTAATACTTAGCCATTTGCTGACCGTCTTTCGGTCGACGCCGACTTCATTTGAAATCTGCTTGATACTGAGTCCTCTGCTTTTTAGATCTCTAATCATGAAATACTCCTCACAGTTCAACATCTGTATGTCCCCCCTTCAGAGAGAAACATACGATTTTTGTGGGGAATTTTCAACCGATTTTTAGGAGTATTTTATCACCGATTTTGACACATTTAAGATGGTGTTATAGCCAGCGCCACTGGCATACATCTCAAAAATCAACTTCACAGCAGAAGCTTCATGTTCATTGATTAAGTATTCTTGCTGTTTTGAATCGTAGTCACACCCTATGGGGTCATTATAAGCTGAGGTAGAATAGATCTTAAGCATTTGCATGAATTGATGGAGAAGAAACGGAGATTTATGAGTATAAAGATGATAACGTTGGGCAAAAGCCGACAACTTAAATCATTTATAATATCACAAAACAATCAAATCAAAAGCGTATTTGGAAAAATATTTTCATTTTTACAATTTAAAATACGTTTATGGCAAATTTATTTGTTAAAAGGAATTTAGTTAATGATGTTGGTTCTTTTTTCTGTAACACATAATGCATAAGATTTTTTTGTGGTTTTCTCAAAAAATGCTTAAAACAATTATATTTATCATATATATAAATTTGAAACCAGTTGGATTATAGTTAAGATATAGATGTCATTATGAGAACTTTTGAAATAATCAAAAAGATGAGAGAACAAATGTATATCCGCAATCAAGGAGATTCATAAAGGAGAATCAGACTCATCAGCTGATGGTGTTTTGTCTCATAATGTATAGAATTAGAATACCTGATTGGATTAAAGCAGGCATTTTGACCGGTTCACTTACTGCATTCATGATTGGGATCGGCGTTCAATTCTTCGAAATGCCATTAATAGCCGGTTTAATAGTTCTTATAACAGTTAGTGCTGCCATTTATATGCTTCGCAAAATGAACAAGAAGTGGTATCACTACTATGAAATTATGATTTCAATAATTGCTGCATTGTTTTATCTATGAACATTCATCATGATTTCAAGAGTTTTATCTAGATGTTTCAGATGAAATCATAAAAATGAGCCTACAATTGTAGGCTCAAATTATACTTAACATATATTAATATAAATACTCAATTATTATGGCATAGTTACTGGTACAATCCTCGTGCCATAAGACTTGGATATTATCGTTTGCTGACCGCTCAAGGTGATTTTGATGTGCTGACCTTCTGAAGCGGAAATTATGACCAATCCTTTTGAAAGTTTGGTTTTATCCACAGTTGTACCGCCAGTTACTGATAGTTCTGGTCCAATGTCATTTAGAATTTTTCCATTCTTATCAACCAGTAATACAGCAATCTGGTTCTCAGATAGGCCACCAGAAGTAAACACAAAATAAGTAGTACAATCGATTAGCTTGCTGTCAATTACTGCTTCAGCCGTAACTCTGTAGACACCTTCACTCATATTCTTTGGAAGTGCTAGTGAAATTAAGGCATCTTCTTCTGAAGTAGTGGTCTGCTCTTTCTGAGTAAGCAGAGTGCCACTGCTGTCAAAGAGCTTAAATGTGATCGGTATTCCAACCAAAGTCTCTTCAACCTTGTCTCCGTGTACGTTTGTTAATCTCTCAAATAATGCAGTTTTTAAAATGAACTTTCCTGTACTAACATCACCCATGTTGAAATTTGGATAGAAAGGTACTATTGTAAGAAATGCTCCGTCTTTTCCTGAAGTATTCGCGACGGGTTGCGCAAACAGCCACTGTGATGGTTTCATGCCATCGATTAACTTTCCGTTAGCTACTCGATCAAGAATTTCGCCATACAAACGCGCTGATATAGAAAGATCTCCAGTCTTTTCATACTCTTTTACACGTTCTGCATTTACTCTTGCCATGTAGTCATAGCCAGAGTTATGACTTAAAACTGAAGTCAACATAACTAGCGCTTTTGTAGCGCTATCATCCACCATATTACGGCCTGCGCCGCTATACTTATTTCCGTCAGACATTACTCCGTTAACACGTTCTTTGCCCAGGTAGGCCTTTAAATCATAATCTGGTTGCTCAAGCCATTGATTGTAATAGTCAAGTTTGTAAAGTGTTTCCGCTATCAATGAATGACCTTCCCAAATCCATTGTCCAAAATCAAACTCTAGATTTTTATCATTTACTTGCCAGAATAAATGCCCAGTTTCGTGCATACATAACAAATATAACTCTTCATAATTTTCATTTAGTGTAGGATTAAAATGATTAAAATAAGGGAGTGGCCCCATCTTCATGGCATTCAATTCAGGATAGTATCCGACTGTGTCCGGCGTAATACTTTCATCCCAAATCCAACTGATGCCTTCATTTAGGATTTTCGTCGGCAAACCGAGATAATTTGCATAGAGTGGATAGCTGCGCGCCCAAACAGTTTGCAGCGTTTTCTCGGTAACTGGCCAATTTCCGACAACCTTTAATGGGGGAAGTGTTGTTCCAGTTAGTATGCCTTCAGCATAAACGTAAGGTTTATTTGTGTCTAGCGTAATGGAGTTGTTAGCCCCATCCCAATTCACCGATATATTCAGTATCTGCATTATATCTCGCAATTTAAAATAATTGGATCCATCTATATTATATGCGGTCATAGACAATTTCACATCGTTGCAATAAAGGCTCTGCTTCGTCGGTCTAACTGACTTATTTTGCATATTGCTACCAACTATAAGCTCGTCCCCCGATGGCATGTAATTCGAACCTGTCGACAATGAAATTTTCTTTAATGCTGCATTATAGGTTACAGAAAATTTTTTATTTGAGTTGTTGAGCGCCATCGCCAAATCTCTCAATTTAAAATAGTTATAACCTTCAATGTTGTATGCCATAAATGCAACATCTTCGTTGTTGATTGTCACACTGGAAGTGGTGGGCTTCGCTGTCACGTCCTGAGCAGACGAAGGGAAAATTAACAATAACACGACCACCATCAGTAGACCAAAATTTACGAACAATTTTCTCGTAATCAACGTATGCCGCCTCCTTTAATAATTGGATTTGCTGTCATTATTCTTGTACCCGTATTTCGTTTCAAACAATCTACGAATTTGTATATACGAAATGTAATTTAAAGCTTTTGTTTTTTTTATGTTCAGCTTTACTCAAAAATAAGTTGTTAAAACAATCTCATAATAGTACAATTGATTTGATGTTCAAATTATTCTATATGGAGGTATGTTTATGAGTATGTTCTGTTATCAATGTCAAGAAACTGCAAAGAACACTGGCTGTACGATAAAAGGTGTTTGCGGTAAAAACGAGGAAGTCGCTAAACTACAAGATTTATTGATTTACAGTTGCAAGGGAATCTCAGAAATTGTCATTAAAGGCGCATTACAAGTAGAAAATTTGAATGAAGCAAATCACCAAGTATTAAAAAGCTTATTCATTACCATTACAAATGCTAACTTTGATGAAAACGCAATAGAAAAACAAATCCAAAAGAATATCCAAATCAGAGATGGTTTGAAGGCAAAAACAAATGGCTTACATTTAAGCGATGCAGCAACTTTTACTGTGTTAGATCGTGACGCAATGCTTGAAAAAGCTTCTGTAGTTGGCGTTTTAGCCACTGAAAATGAAGATGTGAGATCTTTAAGAGAACTTGTTATTTACGGGTTAAAAGGTATGGCTGCTTATACGCATCACGCTTTAAACATCGGCAAAGAAAATCACGAGATTAACAAATTTATCTATGAAGCTTTATGCGCAACGCTTGACGATTCGCTATCTGTGAACGACTTGGTTGCATTGACATTAAAAACTGGAGAGTATGGCGTTGCAGCAATGGCATTATTAGATGGTGCAAACACATCCAAATATGGCAATCCAGAAATTACAAATGTAAATATTGGCGTTCAGAAAAATCCTGCAATCTTAATTTCAGGTCATGATTTAACAGACCTTGAGCAATTGCTCGAGCAGACTAAAGGAACAGGTGTTGATATCTACACACACAGTGAGATGTTGCCAGCACACTATTACCCACTGTTTAAAAAATATGATAATTTAGTGGGCAATTATGGTGGCTCATGGTGGCGTCAAGTGGATGAATTCGGGCCATTTAATGGACCAATTTTGTTCACGACGAACTGTATCGTACCACCAAGAACAGAAGAAATCAGAAATCGCATCTTCACAACAGGTGCTGCAGGATTCCCTGGTTGCAACCATATCTGTGCAGATGAAAATGGAAATAAAGATTTTTCTTCAGTTATTGAACTTGCAAAGGGTTTGCCTTCGCCTACTGAAATTGAAACAGGTTCGATTGTAGGTGGATTTGCACATGAACAAGTATTCGCACTGGCTGATAAAGTGGTTGATGCGGTTAAATCTGGCGCTATCAAGAAATTCTTTGTCATGGCAGGCTGTGATGGACGCATGAAATCAAGAGAATATTATACTGAATTTGCTGAAAAATTACCAAAGGATACGGTTATTTTGACAGCTGGATGTGCGAAATACAGATACAATAAACTACCACTTGGTGATATTGGTGGCATTCCAAGAGTACTAGATGCAGGTCAATGTAATGACTCGTATTCATTGGCACTCATTGCACTTAAACTTAAAGAGGTATTTGCTCTTGATGACATCAATGAATTGCCAATCGCATTCAACATCGCGTGGTATGAACAAAAGGCCGTTATTGTACTTCTTGCGTTGCTGTATCTAGGCGTTAAGAATATCCATTTAGGACCGACTTTACCAGGCTTCTTATCACCAAATGTTGCAAATGTTTTAGTTGAGAATTTTGGAATAGCTGGAATTGGAACAGTTGAGGAAGACATTAAACTTTTTATGTAAGTGGTTGATTGAAGCAGCCTAAAAATAGGCTGCTTCTTCTACGGTAGGAGGATTTGTGAAGGTAAAGCATCAATTGCTGATTACGCATGGTATTCTTGTGATGTTGGCATTAATGATTGTATTGATTAATATTTTTTCTTATACTCGGATGGAGAATGATGCAGCATTAATTAATCAATCGGGGAGAATGAGAGCGTACAGTTACAATATGGGGCTCTTAGCGAATAGAATCAGCCAAGAAACGGACACAGAACAAAAGGTGGCGTTGAAGTCTGATCTGAAAAGTAAATTGACCAATTTCGAAAGCAGCTTAAATGAACTGAAGCTCTCTGATTCCAATTTGCTTAAAGATGAAGACGTAAAAGCAAAGCTTATTTATATCAGTAAAATGTGGGAAACGTCATTTAGGTCAAAATATATGTCCATGATAACAGAAGATTCAAATACAGAAATCTGTGATCAAATTAATTCAGAAATTGATTTGTTTGTAGAAGATGTGAATCACTTTGTAAATTTAATATCGGATGATGCACAGCAAAAGGTCGTTGTCGCAATCTATATGAATGCCGCTTTGGTTCTCCTCATTGTTAGTGTAACCCTATATTCATTTCATTCGACAAACAAACATGTGAGAAAGCCAATGATGACACTGATTAAAGAGTTGAAAGCCTTATCGCTTATTGACGATGAAGTATCTGATAAGCTTAAGAACATTGACATCAGTGAATTTAAAGAAATGTCTCTATACTTTAATGAACTCATGTTCGATCAACTTACAAAAGTGTATACACGTAAATCAGGTTTGGCAAAACTTAGTAAATTAGTGGGCCAGGACAATCGACGCAAGCTTCATTTTAGCTTATGCTTTATTGACATTAACGGCCTTAAAATGGTAAACGATATTTTGGGCCACAATTATGGAGATGAATTGATTGTTAGTGCGATTGATGTCATTAAAAATGAAATCCGAGAAGACGACTACGTTATTCGAATGGGTGGCGATGAATTCTTGATTGTTTTTAGCAATATCAATTCTCAAATTGCTGAGACCATTTGGGAGAGAATCAATGCACGCTATGAAGAAATAAATGTGGCTGAGGATAAACCATTTCTAATAAGCGTCAGTCATGGCATTGTCGAATATGAGCATGTAAACAGGTCGAGAATTGATGATTTGATCAAAAGAGCCGACGACAAGATGTATGTTGAAAAGAAATACCTAAAAGAGGCTGTAAAAATTAATGTCATAAAGTAAATTTTAAAAGTCCTTAATGGGCTTTTTATTTTTGTAACGTTAGTTACAAAAAAGTCAGGGTAAATATTATATAATGTTAATAACCGAATGACTAACCATGGAGAAAAGTATGTTGTCAATTTTTGTACTGGATTTAAAAACCCTTATGGGTGTTTTGGTGTGGGGAGATCTCGCGCTGGCGATTTTGATTTTTGGCTATTTAAAATTCCATAGTGGTATTGATGAGAAAAATCCAATTCGATTTTTTGGCATTGCAAAATTCCTTCAGTTTTTTGGCTGGTTATTGTTGTTTTACAGAGGAAATGTTTCGGATTTGATCTCAATTTATTTTGGAAACATTATTCTATATCTAAGCTTTTTCATTGAGTCTTTGGTTATGCTGACTGTGGTTAATAAAATGACTAAGAAATGGCAGAGGATTCAAGCAATATTGTTTATAATCTTCAGTATGCTGATCATCTTGGTTGATTTAGGATGGGGAGAGGCAAACTTAAGAGTAGTTGTATCTTCCTATGCAATTTTTTCTTTACTTGCTATTCCAACTTTCTTTTATATTTTTTGCAAAGATGACTTGCCATTTAAAAAATATGTTGGTTTATACATGCTGGTATTCTTGATCTTCTTATTTTACAGAGGTTCACAAGCACTTTTTTCAGCTGATATATCATTGTTTTCTCAATCCCTCGCTCAAAGCGCTACATTTATTACACTGATTTTATTATTGTTTATCAGTGGTGCAGGTTTTTTATTGATTATGTATGAAAAAGCTGATCAGAAAACAAAAGCGCTAGCAAGTCTGGATTATTTGACACATATACCGAATCGACGATTTTTTATGGACAAGGCTTATGGATATTTTGAGCGACATAGGATTGCTGAAAAGCCTATGAGTGTTTTGTTTATTGATATTGATTTTTTTAAGCGTATAAACGATCAATTTGGTCATTTGGCAGGCGATGAAGCGCTTAAACAGCTTGCTAAAATTCTTCAGGAGAGCATTCGTCCTACTGACTTGTGCTGTAGATATGGGGGCGAAGAGTTTCTTGTATTACTGAATGAAACCAGCGAAGAACACGCGATGATTGTTGGGAAACGCATTTATGAAAATGCAAAAGAAATCAACATAGAACGAAATCCAAAACAAAGCTTTACCATAAGCGTCGGAATCTATTCGGGCATTCCAACAGAAAATGACACGCTGGAAAAATTTATTGATAAAAGCGATCAGACGCTGTATAGAATAAAAGAATCAGGAAGAAACAGAGTCGCTTTGTTTAAAGAGTTTTTTGAAGAAGAGGAGAACGATGGAAAATAAGGATAGTAAATCGGAAATGATCTAATCGGTGGCTTTTAGGCTATTTTTAGATAAAGGATATGACGCTACGACTATGCGGATGCTATCTAGAGCTGCAGGTGTTGAAGCGCCAACTATTTATCACTATTTTGGCTCTAAAAAAGGATTGTTTTATGCAATATCTGAAACTTATCTAGAGGCCTATCAAGAATTATTAAACGAATCAATGAAGCACTGGGGTGCTAATCCAATGGATCAAATATTTGGATTTGTTAAGTTTGCTGTTTGGTACACTATGAATCACATTGATGAAACAAAATATTATTTAAGATATCGTTTGTTTTGACCAGCTGAATTATCAGAAGATATGGAAAAACATTTTCATAAAACCAATGATAATAAAGAAGCATTATTGAGAGAAGCTCTAAGCGCATGTGTTGAAAGTGGTCTTTGTAACATCGATGTGTCTACTGCTTATCAAAGACTTATAAATTTTGTAGACAGCTGTACATTCAACATTATCTCTTCAAATTGGAGTCCAAGTAAACTTCCCCAAATTGTAGGTGAGTTTCGTATATTGTAATAAGAATTAAAATTAATTATTAGTTGGAGATGATTTATTGCGTTCGATTAATCGACTAAAAAAAATGAATATAATCCTGTTGAATCTATTACTAATTTTGATGTTTTCAAATATTGATTTTGCATCAGAAGAGCTGTCTCCTGAGGAAGCTTTATCAAAAATCGAGAGTTCTTTGAAATTGCATGATAGGGAAAGTGCTTATGATCAGATGAAGACATTGAAATCAAATCTGACTTTTGAACAATCACCTGAAATTTATTTGGAAAATTTATTATATTTAGTGAAAATTGAAAAAATGTACATTTTCACTAGTGAAATGGTAAAGAATGCAATTGAACTTTACGAATTATCAAGTGAAAGTCAATATGCCAGTTATCGGGTTTATGCATTGGATGCACTTGCGTATTTTGATTATTTAAATTATGACAATAGCAAAGCAGCCGAAAAACTTGCAGAAATGGCAACTTATACAGATATCAATCAATCTTTTCAATACAAACTTAATTTAGCATTGCTGGAAATTGATAATCAAGAATTTGATAAAGCACTAGATTTGTTTGATGAAGTTATTGAAATGGAAAAATCAAAGCCAGGTACATTACTAACATATTTTAATGACATCATAATCATTCATAACAATATTGCGAAAATATATTTTGAACAAGAAAAATTCGATGAGGCCATTGAGAATAGCCTTGTGGCATTGAATTACATCGGGGAACAAGATTATGATTTTTTAGTGGAAACCAAGTTAAATTTAGCTTACTTTTACTATTCTAATAAAGCATACGATAAAGCACAACTTTATGTAGATAAAATTTATAAAGATTTTGATAAAACATCAGAATTATTTTCAAATGTTTTGTCGATAGATGCCGTAAAGAGTTTGGAAGCAAACCTAGCATATGATGCGGGTGACTATAAAAAATCTTCGGAATTATATTTCGAACTCAACCAAGCAAAGGATAATTCTAATGCCGTTGAGAACAGTCTTGAGGCCAATAAAACGGTGAATGATTTTGAAAGCTTACAGACCAATAAACAACTTAGTGTTCTTGAACAACTTGCTGCAGAACAAGTTGAAAAAAATAAAGCTCAATCTAAATATATCAAAGCAGCTACTATGATTATCATTTTACTTCTAGTCCTTATTCTTACATTCATTTGGATGATTAGATGGTATAACAAACAGCGAATGCGTTTGTATCGATTGTCAATTACCGATCAATTAACCCAAATCTTTAACAGAAGAATGATTATAGATGAGTTTGAACGTGTGATAATCGGAACAAAGTTCATTGCGCTAATGGATATCGATTATTTTAAAAAGATTAATGATCAATATGGACATGTTGTAGGGGATAAAGTTCTTATCAAGATTGCTGAAACAATAAAAAATTCTCTACGTAGCAATGATATCGTCGGACGTTATGGAGGAGAAGAATTTTTGGCAATTATCGATACAAGCGATTTAGATTCAGCGATAGATATAGCAGAACGTATTCGGCAAAGTGTTGAGAATATTGATTGGGAATATCCTGATTTGGTAACTACGATTTCAATTGGTCTTACAAAAGTGACTCAAAGAGGTGATGGTATGTTAGCTGAAGTGGATCATCTTTTGTATCAGTCAAAATTAAACGGTAGAAATTTATTAACCTATAACGTTTCACAGCCAGCAACGCTTCAGGAATAACTAAAGATTTCGCTGCAAACTCTGAACAGGCATCTACCTCCCTAATAGAACAACTTGAAAAAATGGCTCTTTTGACAGAGATTATATCTAAGATAAAGGAGACCAATGAGTCGTTATTGGAAAATGGCAAAATATAGTAATAGGCATTAAAATTTAATATTAGATAGGAGCTGACATGTATATTGCGCGGCAACCAATATTAAAGTCTGATTTAGAAGTATATGGGTATGAGCTTTTATATCGTGATTCAAAAGACTCAACTTGCTTTAATGATATTGAAAGTTTACAGGCTACTGCAAGCGTCATAGAAAGTCTATATGAGTCTGGAATTGAAAACATAGTTGGGAAAAAAGTTGCCTTTATCAACTTCGATCAGAAGATTTTAGAGTCTGGATTAATTGAATTGCTGGACAAGTCTAAAGTTGTCATTGAAATATTAGAAAGCACTGTGATTGACGAACAGTTTCTTTCAAGATTGACTGGACTTTCAAATGCTGGATTCAAGATCGCATTAGACGATGTAGTAGATGATAAACGCACGGCTGAACTTGTTAATTATGCCCATATTGTGAAGGTAGATTTATCCTTGGTTAAGCTAGACGAAATTAAACCATTGATTTCAAAATTATTGTCATCAGGGAAAATTCTATTGGCTGAGAAAGTTGAGACAGAATCAGAATTCATTATGGCAAAGGCTATGGGTTTTCAACTTTATCAGGGTTATTTTTTTAGCAAACCTAAAATAATTGGGCATAAAAATGATAACAAATCGGCATTGAAAACTCAATATATTAGAATCTTAAACGAGTTGAAACAAGAGGAACCCTCATATACCAAGATTGCTGAAATTATTCAGCAAGATGCAAGTTTGACATATCGTTTTTTGCGCATTATAGGAAAGCGGGCTATAGAAGATGAAATTGCTTCGATAAAGCGCGCCATGACTTTTATGGGTTTGAAAGAACTTGAACGGTGGATTCATGTCTTACTGATTCAAGATTTGGGTGGCAATAAACCTAAAGAGTTGATGATCATGTCTTTGACACGGTCGAAGTTTTCCGAATTTTTAACAATTCATAGTCAACAGTATAAACATTCCCAAGAAGCCACGCTAATGGGTCTACTCAGTATGATTGATGTTCTTCAGGATGTAAGTATGGAAGAAGCTTTAAAGGGGATACCATTGTCTTCAGAAATCATTTCAGCTCTGGTCAGAAATGAGGGAGAACTTTCATTGATTCTTAGAATTGTAAAGGCTATAGAAATAGCAAACTGGAATGAAGTGGATTTACTGGGCAATTGGTTGAAACTTCCCATAAAGGAAATTGGTCATTTTTATCTTAGCGCTTTAAAGTGGGCAGAAGAAACCGTATTACAGATCACAAGCTAATCTTTCATTCGAGTGAGGTATAACATGCTTAAATATAGAAAATATCCGATTTTAGTCTTATATTTTTTTCTGATACTTTTTTTAGCCAATGTCATAATGGGCATTACGAGTCTAATCCTTAAATTGACACTGGTTACTGTTAAGGGTCCAACGGAAATGAGTCAATTACTTCAATTGACCACATATTATGCAGCCATTGCTGTTTTTAGCTATTTGATGATAAAAAGACTGAATCAAAAGAATCTATCTATAAATACTTTTGATCTGGTTGTGATCATAATTATATTTTTTACCGTTGAGAGTATTCTGAATTATTTTGGATATATTACGATGTTTCTTTCACTAACTTCAGGAACCATCGCTACAGCAAGTTATTTATACGCATTTGACGTTAACTATATAATTTCCATCAGAAATATTCCTAAAATTTATTTTTTAATGAGCAATTTTTAGAATTTATGATCATGATATTTTTCTCGCTTGTAGGCATATACTTTGCGCGAAAAACGAGCAAATTGAATCAAAAATCTAGGGTCTTGTCGCCATACTAGTTCATCTGGTGTATATCATTATTCTTTTGAATATCCTTCACGCCATTATCTTTTCCAAGCAACAACTCCACATTCCCTTTAGCAATCTGACATTCTCTTAAGGTGACTTTCGCTTTCTTAAGCGCTTCGTATAGCTTTGTTTTCTCATCGGATAGTTGTTTTATGTCCTCATTGATCATTTTGATGGAAGGCAATTTGCCGCCATCAAAAGCACTGAATGCATCTTTTGCTGCTTTGTGCAGAAGGAGATCAGCGGAATTTTGATTATAAAAGTCTATGCTGAAACCGGAATTTCGGTAATCGGTGTAGACTTTTACTGTTTTTGAATAGTTGAACAGATGCTTTTTCAGTTCGTTAAGATTTTTAATCTTCAATTCGATCGTCTTGATGGAAGCGCTGATTTCATTATGATTTTCAGCGGCAACTTTTGAAAGGTGAGTGAGAGCTGATTATTTCATGGTTTAGACACCACCGATTCGCGCTTGAGCATCACTGTTGTAACCAGTCAAGTAAAATAGGCCATTTGGACTATTTTACTTGACTGGTTACACCACCACGGGTGTAGGTGTTTTCGGTTTTGTGTGAGGTTAAAGCATGGAGTCTTTTTTTTGTTGAAGACTCATCCGATCCATGCGAAGAATGCAAGTGTAATAAAACAATGAATCAAACTTGCGGAAAGTTTTCGATATATCGAACGAAACTTCGATATATCCATTGACTTTTCGGTATAAAAGAATTAGAGTTAAGTTAAAGACTTTGAGAAAGGATGTTTCGACAATGATTTTTAGAGAACAATACATGTCAAAAATTCGTCCGTTTATGAATCAGCCAATTATCAAAGTGTTAACGGGCATACGTCGTTCAGGAAAATCCGTCATGCTTGAGCTTATTCAAAAAGAATTGATTCAACAAGGGATCAGTGAAGACTTTCTCGTCTCTATCAATCTTGAAAGTAAAATGAATCCATTTGAAATCACTATTGACGGAATCTATGAATATATTAAAAAAATGGCCATTGAATCAAAAGAAAAGAGTTATCTTTTTTTTGACGAGATACAAGAACTTGATGGTTGGGAAACGTTGATTAATGCTATCATGATTGATTTTGATGCAGACATTTATATAACCGGATCCAATGCTAAACTATTATCGGGTGAGCTTGCAACTTACTTGGCTGGTAGATATGTGGAAGTGAAAATTTATCCCTTCTCATATAAAGAAATACAAAGTTTTTTTCCTCAAAAGAGCAAACAAGAGCTATTTCAACTTTATCTCGTTAGGGGTGGTATGCCGTTTCTATATCAATTTCCGTTGGATGATCGTAGCGCGATGCAGTATTTAAATGATATTTACGATTCGATAATATTGAAAGATATTGCAACTCGGAATAAGGTAAGGGACATAGAGCTATTGAAGAGAATAATTCAATTCTTTATAGCGAATATAGGAAATTCATTTTCATCTACAAATATATCAAAATATCTTAAGAATGAACTTCGAAGCGTTTCAACAGAAACTATTTATAATTATATAGACTATTGTAAAGCTGCATGTTTTTTACATTTGGTTCAAAGAGAAGAGTTGATGGACAAAAAATTACTACAATTTCAGGAAAAAATATATATTGCAGATCACGGGATTCGCGAAGCGGTATTTGGAAATAATATGCGTGATATCAATCAAACCTTAGAGAATATTATCTATATGGAATTACTTGGTAGGGGATATGATGTACGTATAGGGAAAAATGGTAACAACGAAGTGGATTTTGTTGCATTAATCAGAAATTCCAGAATATACATTCAAGTTTGTTATTTGCTTGCTTCTGATGAAACGATAGAAAGAGAGTTTTCAGTACTCGAATCCATACCAGATAACTACCCCAAATATGTTGTTTCAATGGATGAAATCGATAGAGGTAGAAACGGCATCAAGCATATGAATATAAGGGAATTTTTATTGATGGAGCAATTCTAGACAAAGGAAACACGAGATTAAATTTTGTGTATGGTTGAGTCAAAGACAACTATTGCGTTATTGGATTTTAAAGTGCTTGTGCTATGATTTTAATATAATAAGTCACAAGGAGGATGCTATTCGGGCTGAAAAAAAATATCGTGATGCACTCTTGATTTATCCCAATAAACCTGGGATGATTTTAGGGCTTGCAAGTACGCTTGCACTAAAGGAAAACACAGATGAGGCAATCGAGCTTATGGAAAGAGGATTACCTATTTCCATCAATGAAAAGCAGAAATCTGCTATGCGTGCAACTTTGTGCTTTTTATACTTGAAAGCTGGAAGCATTGATAAAGCGAATAGACTAGCATCAGAACTTCCACATACAAGAGAAAGTCGGGAAGTTATTCAACCACTCGTTCAACAAGGGTTGTCGATAGGTTTTTGTGAACGTCAAAATCTATAAAAACCTCAGAATTAAATATTACGAGTTTTGATTGCCATTTGTAATCAAGGCAAGAAAAATCTAGTTTGTATGTGTTAGATTTCTTGTTCGGCATAAAAAATTGAAAGAGGAATACGGGATAAAAATCCCTTATTCCTCTTTCAGTTTTTGGGGTAGGTATGCGAAGCATGCAAGCGTAATAAAACAATGAATCAAATCTTTGAAATGTTTTAGATATATCGAAATTTATCTATTCGTCGATGGAAACGGCAGAACATCAAGATTGAATTATAATCAATCTGAAAATACCTACTTTTGTTGGTGCCACTTTCTGTGATGAATCGGTATAATGAGCATAAGAACTCATAGATAGAGAAAGGAATGAAAAAAGTCAAACAATTTGGGGAAACCGTGGAAGGTTATAACATACCAGTTTTTAATGAGCGTGAGATAAGGGGATCAGCAGGAATACTCTGTTTGCTTATGTTCTGGTCCTAAATACTCCCCCTCTTTAATAATCGGGCGTTTAATGGTCAGCAAACAAACACCTGAATATGTGGGGGCTGTCCTAAAAAAAGTTTGCATGGACTATCGGTCTGGTTTTATCAACAACCATCTTCATCTTTTTGGTTGTAATGAATTCAGATAGCTTCCTAAACTTTTTTATTTGTCAAACCTTCCTGATTTTCTTGTTCTTTGAATCTGCGTTTGGTTTTTGCTTCGGGTGCAAGTTTTACTCAATGCTTTATAAAGAAAAAGCGCAATACTGCTTATCAATATGATTTATTTACTTCCAATTCCATGCATAATTGAAGACGATCACATTTAAGACAATACTGACTAGAATGAGAAAATTATCGTAATGACCTTTGTATGGCAAGCCTAGTAAGTTAAAGACAACGATAATGGGGACAATCACTAAATTAAGTAGACGAACATAGGGCATTTGTAACGACAGTGTTGCAGGGATCATTAGAATCGGTATGAGCATAATAATGGCGATTGCCAACCACATGCCTTGAGAGGCAGATTTGCCTTGGATCATACCAACCTCCATGTCGCCAGAGTAAACTCTAAGCATATCTCCATATAGGTAAACAAGCGTTGTTGCAACCCAGTAACCTGAAATGATGATTCTTGTTTTTTCCATAAAGACCTCCAATTTTGAAAGAACATAAGCACTTGATGATATTTTGTTTGGCTGATAACACCTTACAAAACTACTTATGATTTAGTTTACTAAGATTGAATGTGGTATGGTACCAACTTTAGTTGGTACTGTTAATATGCATACATATGCTATCATCAAAGAAAAAGTAGGAGGTGGTTTATGAAAGCGGCTGTATGTTTAGGTTATGGCGGACCGGAGCGAGTGAAAGTGATGGAAGTTCCCATGCCAAAGGTTGGAAAGAAGGATGTTCTTATAAAGTGATGGCAAGCGCAGTAAACTCAGGTGATGTACGTTTAAGAGGACTAAAAGTGAATCCGGTTATGCGTATCCCGCTGAGGTTGGTGCTCGGCGTAACGAAACCAAGAAAACCGATTCTTGGTTTCGCTCTGGCTGGTGAAATCGCCGAGGTTGGCGAAGATGTTCGTTTGTTTAAAGTGGGTAATCAGGTTTATGCCATGATGGGCATGCGATTTGGCGGACATGGACAGTATGCGACACTTAGTGAAAAAAGCTGTATTGGACTAAAGCCAGCAACATCTACTTATGAAGAGGCGGCCGTACTACTTTTTGGTGGTACGACAGCAATTCATTTTTAAAACAAAGCAGGTATAAAAAGTGGTCAGGAAGTCATGATTTATGGTGCATCAGGTGCTGTGGGATCGTCTGCTGTTCAAGTTGCGACCTATCTTGGCGCAAAGGTGACAGCAGTGTGCAGCGGTAGAAATACTGCTAAAATGATTGAATTAGGCGCGCGTGAAAGCATTGACTACAAGACCACAAATATTAAATCAACGGACATCGTAGCGCTTTCAAAAAAATTTGATATTATCTTCGATGCTGTTGGGAAAGTAAATAAGAATGAGGTGAATCATCTCATTAAAGAAGGCGGCAAGTTTATTTCAGTTGCAGGCTATGGGACAGCATTAGGCCGTAAGGAATTTCTAAACCTTTTAGCGAAGATGTTCGAGGAAGGCAAGTTAGACGCAGTTATCGATAGAACCTATCTGCTTGACGAGATTGTTGAGGCGCATCGATATGTAGATCAAGGCGATAAGACGGGCAATGTCGCCATCACCATACCGCATAATGAATAGTAGGGGTGTTAAATGGACACTAACTTAAAACAATGGATTGAAGTGGATGCATTTTTTACTAATCAGCTTGTTAATGAAGACGCCAATTTAGAATATGTGAAGCAAAATAGTATATTGAATGATTTACCATCTATGGAGGTTTCTCCACTACAAGGAAAATTACTAAGTATTTTTGTTCGAATGATACAGGCAAAGAGAGTTTTAGAAATAGGGACACTAGCGGGTTATAGCACCCTTTGGATGGCAGAGAGCATCGGTCCCGATGGAAAAGTAGTGACACTAGAAGTAAGCAAGGAGTACTCCAAAATTGCACGGCAAAATTTTAAGTTCGCAGGTTTAGAAGATGTTATTGAAGTGCTTGATGGTCCAGCTATAGAATCCTTAGAAAAGTTAAACGCTTTGAACATTGAACCCTTTGATCTTATATTTATTGATGCAGATAAAAAAAACAATCCAATCTATTTTGAACTCGCTTTAAAACTTATTCGGGATGGAGGAATTATAATCGCTGATAATGTGGTACGAAATGGAGCAGTCTGTGATCCTTTGAATGACGATTTATCTGCGCAGGGAGTAAGGGATTTCGTTTGTGCAATGGGAAGAAATAGCAAGGTAACTGCGACTGCAATTCAAACAGTGGGTTCTAAAGGTTGGGATGGGTTTAGCATAGCCATCGTGAGTAAATGAAGCACATAAGATACTTCGAATACAATTGTCTTAAAATGCAAAAAAAAACATATTGTTTGGAGATTTAGACTTGGCAGAAATTCTTTATCTATACAACTGAGGAGAAAAGGTATGAAAAAATGGATAGCAATTGTTGCTTTAATAATAATCGTCTTAGTGGGGTACTCGTCAAATAGAGGGGGACTTACTATGGAAAAATTTAATGAGATTCAAGTAGGCATGACAATTGAAAAAGTTGTTGATATTATCGGTGTGGAAGGTGAGATAATTGCGGAGGCAGGAGACCCGGGAACAGTATTCCATACAGTTTTATATTCATATTCAGGGGATAAAATAAAAGGTAGCGCGGGTGCAACTGCAAACTTCCAATTTATAGGCAATAAATTAGCAGCAAAAGTGCAATATGGGCTAAAGGGAAAAAGCCAATGACAAAAGAAGAGTATTTAGAGGATTTACCACTAGCACTGAAAAACCTACCCGTATCGGATATAGAAGAAAACGTCACCGATTACGACGAGCACATACAAGTGGCCGTCGAACGTGGCGAAAATGAAAAATCTAGGCCATCTAGGCGCAACTACACCAAAGTGCTTCTCGCAGCACTTGGACTTGGTTTATTCAATCTCGTGATTGTCTTAGGCCCCTTCATCGGCATCTGGAGCGTGCTGATTGGCCTTTTTATCTCTGGCACTGCATTGGTGTTATCTGGCATATTCGCGGTATTCGTGATTTTACTGATTCCCACAGGTCTTGCCTCGGGTTTATCAGGCACCATTTTGGATGTTACCGCACTAATCGGAATTGGTAGCACCCTAGGTTCTGTTGGCCTTTTGACAATGCTTTGTATAGCGATAGCATCAAAAAAGTTCCACCATATGTCACTCAAATATTTAGATCTAAACATTCATTTACTCACAGGTAAATAAGGAAGGAAACTTTATGACCATAAAAAAAATCGTACTTATACTGATTTGTATCGCCATGTCTGGCATACTTCTAACGGTTTACTCGCTTGGAGAACTCGGCTTATTTTCAGGGCTCATGTCAACCGAAGAGCCATTTGATTTAGAATGGTTTATCGCTGAGAACGCCCATGATAGCAAGACTCATAACGACAGTATCACGGCCTCAATAAAGGGGATAAAAGCCATTCATATCATTAGCAATAACACTCCTATCAACATTGTGCGTACCGATAGCGATACACTCACTGCCGAACTAAATGGCAGATACAAAGCATCGGGGTCTTATACGCCACCTGCCATCGATTTGCTTGAGGGCGACGAGCTGCTCACAATCGACATCATCTATACCAAAACTACCTTTATGTTTTATTCAATTGATAATATAGAACTTACTGTATATCTCCCAAAAGACTATGCATACGATCTTCAGGTAACAAGTAGCTCTGGCGATGTGGCGATACAATCTTTTGAACTCAGTAAACTAAACATATCCACAACCTCAGGCTCACAGGTCATCGAGAATATTCAAGGTGCTGCCACCTTAGAAGCCACTTCAGGCGAAATAACAGTCAAACAAGGCGCAGTGACTGAATCTATACAAATCACAGCCACTTCAGGAGATGTTCACTTTACGAGTATTGCTGGCTCTCATTATAACTTGGATCTTTCCTGTACATCAGGCACCATCGACGTCGGCATGCCCATACTCACAACGCAGGGTGCGAATAACAGTGACGCGCTGATCGCCCAAGTCGGAAATGGCGGTGCAATGCTTAATATTAGCACCACATCCGGTGATATCAAGATACAAGAATAATTCGGCGATCTGGGCTACCTACTTTTATCGGTGCCACTTTCTATGATAAATAGGTATGATGAGTATAAGAACTCAGAGATAGAGAAAGGAATAAAATATGAAAAAAGTCAAACAATTTGGCGAAATTGTGGGAGGTTACAACATTCCAGTTTTAAATGAGCGTGAGATAAGGGCGTCAGCAGGAATACTCTATTTGCTTATGTTCTGGTCATGGATATTGGTTATATTTAATGATAATTATCTCCTGTTAAAGTATGCTAACACAATCTTTCTAGCCGATTTCATCGTACGCATATTTATTAGTCCTAAATATTCGCCATTTTTAATAATCGGGCGTTTAATTGTCAGTAATCAAACTCCAGAATATGTGGGGGCAGCCCAAAAAAAGTTTGCATGGACAATCGGTCTAGTCTTATCAACAACCATATTCGTTCTATTGGTGGTACTGAATTCGGATAGCTTCATTAATTTTTTTGTTTGTCATACCTGCATGATTTTTTTGTTCTTTGAATCTGCGTTTGGTATTTGCTTCGGGTGCAAGTTTTATTCAATGTTCTATAAAGAAAAAGCGCAATACTGCCAAGGTGAAATTTGTGATATAAAGGCAAAACAAGAAATTCAGAAAACTTCGTCACTTCAGATTGCTGTTTTGATAGCTTTTTTCGTGCTGGTTATCACGACAGCAATCTTGTTCAATGATGGGCTTGGTGCAAAACCTACTTCTTTGTGGCTTATGTTGAAATCTGCTTTTTCAATATAATCATTAATGAAAACAATATTAAACTGACTCGAGAAGGAACCACTATGAAAGAATTTGAATTTACTCGTTATATTGAACCAACTCAACTAGCTGACATGAGGTTAATACAGCGAGGCATTGAGCACACACTTCAATTTTTTCGTGAAAGCAGAGGTAACGTGATGTTTCTTGGTAGCGGTAGAGAGTTCTTATTAGGCCAGAATGTTGACCTTCCATAATAAAAAAAGGGATTCCCTAATGGAAGCCCTTTTTTTATAGGAATCAAATGCGAATATGCAATCTGAAAAGAGAAATCTGCCATCAGAGATTAATATAAGTACAGTTATTACATGCACCATTCCTCATCTAAGATAGCGTATATGCAATCGTCATACCATTTTTCATCCATATAAAAGCTCTTTATTAAGTGTCCTTCTTTTCTAAACCCAATTTTATCAAGGAGTTTGATCGATGCATCGTTTTTAGGATCAACAGATGCAGTAACTCTATGTTTTTTTAATGTACAGAAAGAATAGTGGATTAATCCTTTTACAGCCTCTAGTGCATAACCCCTCCCTTGATGTTCAGGCGCTAAAGCATAACCAATCTCAATTTGATAATCATCTAAGAAATGAACGCCGATATCTCCAATTAATTGTCCAGAAGCTAAACAAACTGCTAATTGTAACCAAGTATGTGATTCATTTGGCACAACTTTTATATTCTTGTTAAGGAATAATTCGATTTCGTTGATTGTTTGAGGTTTCCAGGATTGATACTGGTAAACTTCTGGAAGCGAACGGTATTTAAAAAAGGCATCTTTATCCGAAATATCTAGTATTCTGATGAATAAACGATCGGTAGTAATTTTAAATGTCTTCATAGTATGCTCCTATTTTAACTGTTTAATAAATCTGATACACTTCTTAGGATTGATTCGTAGAATATTGCATGAGTGCACTATTAAAAATATCGTCGAGAACTGTTAGTGGTACCGCCCCTGACCCAGTATTAAATTATGAAAGTCCTTTATGGAATAGCGATCCCCCATAGCAGCTCTATATTTTTCTCGTAGTTTTAGAATATGCAATATGCCAATTTTATAACTGCAGGCCTGTCCTGGCATCACAAAATAGCGTTCAACTTCAGAAATTATAGTTTCAATGGTACTAGTGGAATGGTCACTCATATATTGAATTGCTACATCTCGGCTCCACCTTTTGTGATGAATGCCAGTATCCACGACGAGTCGTACCGCTCGAAAGAGCTCTTGCTCCAAACTTCCAAGTAGACCAAAGGTGTCATTTTTGTACACCCCCATTTCTCTGGCCAATAACTCCGCATACATGGCCCAACCCTCGGTATAAGCAGTAAAGGGTAAAATTCGTCTAAATAGCGGCATTTTGTTCTTTTCTGAGGCGATTGCCATTTGATAGTGGTGTCCTGGTATACCCTCATGATAAGCAAGGGTCTTCATAGTAAAACTACTCAATGCAGACATGTCTCTTAGATTAATTGCGATAAGGCCGGGCCTTTTACCGCTGATATCTCCAGGTAGATAGTATGCTCCAGTAGCAGTTTGCTCTTTAAAAACAGGAATACGGTCTACCTTAAGTGCCATCTTTGGCTGTGTACTAAAGAAAAGAGGCATTTTTATGTTGATATCTTCAATAATTTGGGCGAAATCTTATAAGCATATTTCTCGTCCCTCATCTATATTGGGGTATTTGAACCTTGACTCTTTTGCGAGAGCTGCAAGTGTTACAACTGGGCTTATATTATGAGCAGGTAAGCCTTCGTTGATAAGGATTTCTCGCATTTCCTTTTCAATGCGACTGACCTCAAGAATTCCAATTTCGTGAATCTCAGATGGAGTGAGCGCTGTAGTTGTGAGACTTTTCAGGCAATATTGATAATAGGCATCTCCATTTGGGAGTGACCAGACCCCATCATTACGTTCTGTAAGGGTTTGAAAATAGGTGAAGCACTCAATTAATCGTGAATAGGCAGGATAGACCGATGTAGAAATAGCCGCAAGCACTTTTATTTGCTCGTCGGTCGTTCCCTTTTAACCGATAGATTTTAACTCATTTACTCTCCTAACAAAGGTTGTGTAGAGGGGATTATCAACAGGTTGAACTGCTATAAAGGCCCTCATTTCTTCGAGAACCTTGTCTATGGTGAATCGCGGTGGTATGATTACCTGATTCTCCCTCATCTTTAACCCGATAATCTCTTGCTCTATGCGTACACTAAATGCCCTTAAACGCTTTGAGTAGTTTTTTACATCTGTTTTATGTTTTAGAGGGTGTAGTGTCATCATCAAATTTGGAAGGCTAGATTGTACACCGAACATTTGATTAACGGGAAAATTATGGTGTCTAAAAGCGTAACCCTCTAAGTAGTCATCAATGAAGTGAGACATGACTTTTGAAGACACCCTGTCTTGGTTAGACATTTTTTCTAAGAGATAGCTATTGAGATAGGCTCCACTGCGACGGAAAAATTTATACATTTTTTCCTCGTGTTTCAATGAAGCGTTGTTAAGCTTAGCATTGTGCTTGTGATATCCAAGCCTTTCGAGTAATCCAGTCATTGTTAGCATCTCAGGATGTTGTAAGGCGTATCTCGCAAAAGTTATGAAGAAGAGTCCTTAATAGTCCATGGTCTAAAAATGGAATAAAGCATATAAACCTCCTTGGGCTATAGTATTTACCTTAATTATAAATATATCTATAAAACTGTAATACCTACTTTAGTTGGTATTACATAGTATTTGGTTTGTGTATTATAGAGTTGCAATATATTTATTCATTATTAAAAGGGAGATGAAGGAAAATGACAAAAGGTAAGGATATATCATCGATGCGCACTGTAGGTATTTTAGCAATTGCTTATGCAACTTCAGTATTTGTACAAAATATAATTTTTGCAGTCTCAGCAGGCTCACCTTCTTATGGTGATCCCATGAGCAAAGTCCTCTCATATCATGCAAATAATCAAGAGACATTGGCAATTACTTCTAGTCTTGAAACTGTTAATATGGTTCTATTGCTATTATTCTTAGTGTCACTACACAGCCTCATTAGACGCCGTGGTGGCCAAGGCGAAGAATGGTCTAGACTTGCAATGGTTGCAGGTTCGACTTTTGCAGCTCTTTCAGCAGTATTTTATGCGTCTCATATTTCTGTAATTGTCGCTGCGAACAGTCTGAGTGAGTCCAATACAGCTTTTCAAATGATGTGGCAATTTCATGCAGCTTCCTTTGCGCTTGCATTTCCCGCAATGGGTTTGACCTCTATTGGTACAGCTTTTGCAACTCACTCAAACGGATTAACTAAACCTTGGCAACGACTGTTAGGATTGTTAGGTGGGATATTACCGATTTTAGGGGGGCTTGGGAATGTTTCAATTGCTAGTGGATCTAACTTGATTGCCACTGGGGTATTTGGATTGTTTTTATGGCTATTATGGCTTGTAGCAACTGGTATTCGACTTATTCGAGGACAGGTGGCATGAAAAGTATAAGCTTTTAAGAGGTTCTATGAGGTTATTAACCATATTAAAGCTTATCAGATAATAAAATCCACCTAATTGGTGGATTTTCATTTTTCGGAGATATTAACCTTTCTAATTCTAAAAGAAAAGAGAAATTTGTCGATGATCAATTGCTATAAGTCTTTCATCTTTCATCTGCTTTAATTCCCGAAAAAGAGACGGACGTTGAACGCCAACATAATCTGCCAACTGCTTTTTACTTATCGGAAGTGTTACCGTTTTGGAATTTTGCTCAACCGATAATGCACGAAAATAATCTAGCAGATTTTCCCTTAATGACTTTTGCCTATAAATGGTGATTTTCTTATTCATCCCCTGAGAATTCAAGGAAATGCTAACGATGAAGTTCATTGCAAATTGATAGTCATGTAGCAATAATTCGACATCGCTTTTTGATAAATGTAGTAGTTTGCATTTGTCTGTACAGTAGATGTTCATTGGATATTGATTTGTATTGCCGAAAAGCAGATTGGCACCGATAATACTGTTTTTATGAAATTCAAACAAGATATTTTCTGATCCGTTTGGAGATAACGAATAGGCGACTAAACTCCCAGAAAGAACGATATCCATACTCTCACAAGCATCTCCCTGAGCGTGTACGGTGATGCCTTTTTCGTATCTTTTGATAGAATGGGCTACTTGATTTAACAAGTTTTGATCAACACCGGCGAAAAATGGTAGGTCCATAAAATCACACTCCTTTCTAATTATCATATCAAAAAGAAACATACGTGTCTTTTGTTTTGTTTGTGGATTCTTTATGATGACATTACATTCAAGAAAGGAAGTAGAAATATGGATATTTTTACGATTGCCACATGGCTCATGACGGGAGGGCTTCTTGCTTTTTCTATGTTTAAAGACAAAGAGAAAACGAAAGAGGCGCTTAAGAAAGCACTATTTATGGGAAAAGGAATGGCGCTGTCAATCTTCTCAGTTATTTTTGCGATAGGATTGATATTGGCTTTACTGCCACCGAACCAAATCGCAGATCTAATATCAACTCAAAATGTGTTTGTAGCAACTATTGCAGCAGCAGCATTTGGCACGATAACGTTGATTCCTGCATTTATCGCATTTCCACTCATAGGAACACTTGCAAACGCAGGTGTAGGGGTAATGCCTGCGGTAGCATTTCTAACGACGCTGACGATGGTAGGCGTCGTAACTTTCCCACTTGAAAAGAAAGCGTTTGGTACTAAATTCGCCATTACACGTAACGCGTTAAGTTTTATTTTCGCCATTATTATTGCAGGTATCATGGGGGTGATTATATGAGTAAAGCGATAGCGTTCATTAAAGGCAATCTATTTGTAATCGTGATTGCAGCTGCATACTTGGGTCTATCTTCCATAAGTCCCTCGACTGGCGGATTAGGGGTTAAAAGCAGTCTATACTATATTAAAGAGATGCTTATGATTATGCCGGTGATATTTGTATTAACGGCATTGCTTGATACATGGGTATCAAAAGAAACCATCACTAAGTTTCTAGGCAAAGAAGCAAAGGCTAAGGGTGTGATGTTCTCATTTTTACTGGGAAGCATATCGGCAGGACCGATATATGCGGCATTTCCTATTTGCACGATGCTTCATAAAAAAGGCGTTCCCATCCGTAATATCGTCATTATTTTAAGTTCATGGGCTGTTGTGAAAATACCAATGCTTTTAAATGAAGCAAAGTTTTTAGGATTTAAGTTTATGATTGCCAGATGGGTGCTCACTGTCTTAGCCATCACGATTTTTGCTACGATAACTGACAAATTGGTGAAAAATCGTGATTTACCTCAATTCACATCCGTAAAAAATAGTGGTGTATCGATCAATCGTGAATCGTGTATGGGCTGTACCATTTGTACGAAGACCTATCCGAAAATGTTCAGTATGGAAAGCAAAAAAGCCATTCTAAATCAACAGGATGAAGTGGATATGACATTGCTGAAAAGTGCTATAAAGGCTTGTCCGGTTATGGCCATCGAGTTCAGATAAAAGTAATCAGCTCCGATTAAGGGTGATCCGAAGAATCTCATGAAGATGATTTGACATTTTGAGGACCGCGTGCTAAGGTATAACTATAAAAAAGACCAGTGGTCTTTTATTTAAAATGGGAGCTGTGGTCATATGCCAAAACTAGATCCAGAGAAATGGTCGACGAATAGGGACGAAATAGTTGCTGTTGCCTTTAAGCTATTTGCCCAAAAGGGGTATTCAAGAGTGTCTGTAAATGAAATTATCAATGAAGCTGGCATTAGCAAAGGGTGTTTTTATACCTACTTTGCGAGTAAGCAAGAAGTCTTCTTTGCAATCGTTGAAAATTCCGACAGCAGTAAGGCCATACTGTCTACGAAACTTATCAGTGCCCCGTCGCCTAGCCAACGAATGGCGGAGTACATCGGCATTTGGCTTAGAAACTTCTTAAACGAGAACCATGTGCAGTGGGTCAAATTCGCATCTGAATTTTGGGCTACAGTGGATTTTACAGATGAAATGACGGTGCTGAATCAAAAGCGCTATTTGGCTTTTTCAGAGGACATTAAAGGCATAATAGAAGACGGCATAAAACTGGGGCACTTTAAGAAAACCCTTAAAGTGGATGCCTTTATCTATGTTCTTATTTGCCTTATCAACGGCGTTGCCAATATCGCCGCAGTCATGCAACATCCGCTGGACGAAGAAAAAATAGAAGTAGCCATAGACATGGTCAACAACTACCTTATGGAATCTTTATAGGAAACGCTACCTTGTTTTTGAAAAAGGATGATTTAATAATTGATGGTGCACTTAAAGGGATTAAATCACATGGACATGTTCCTGAATGGGTTTTGACGATTCTTATGCGCTACTAAAACGAAATATGGAGGTTCTATGAAAGCGGCACTCTTTTATTATGACGGTTTTGCTCAGTTTGAAATTGCTCTGACGCTATTAAAATTAGATGCGTTAGAGTGGCATCACATCGCTCTTGAGAAGAGGCCATATAAGAGTCTGGAGGGACAGACCTTTTTAGTGCAAGGGACCCTAGAAATAATTGATCCGAACACCATCGACTTAATGGTAATTCCAGGTGGCGATAGCTTGCCACTTTTTCATGTGGAAGCGCTAAAAACCTTTATTGAAGCTTGTTTGTCAAGTGGAGGCATAGTGGCCGGTATTTGTGGCGGTTCAGAATTACTGGCTGGATTTGGCTTCCTCGATGGTATACGCTGTACAGGCGGGGCGACAGGTATCAGCTCTGATGACCCTCTTGCCAAGTACTATTCCGCCTCAAAGTATGAAGACCAGCCGATCCTTGTCGACGATTATAAAGAAGGTATCATCATAACCGCACAAGGTCAGTCGTATGAAGCTTTTGCAAACAAGCTTGTCGACGTTATAAGTGAGAGGATAACCCATAGACGGACACCCTCTAAATCAGTATAATGTAACCATAACAGCTCTAGGGAGTTTTGGATGTCTAAATATTTCATGTGGTTCGGCTATACAGAGCCTTTCCAACTGTTTTCAACATCGCATTTGATTGCGCTCAGCGTATTGCTGGCTTTTTATATCGGGTTTGTGATTTCGCAAAAGTACTGGCCGATGAGCACTAAAATAGAACCCACTATCAGAAAGAGCATCGCAGCCATTTTGATCATCCAGGAGATTACCCTTAATGTATACCGCGTTCAAACCAACACCTGGACCTTTGCTGAATCATTGCCGATTCATCTCTGTAGCATGTCCGTTTTGTTGGGCAGCTATATGCTCGCGACGAAAAGTAAGTACCTTTTCGACATCCTCTATTTTTGGTCAGTTGGCGCAATGGTCGCGCTGCTCACACCAAATCTCACCAACACCGACTTTCCCTCATTCAAATATTATCAATTCTTCTTTTCACATGGCTTGATCGTCTTTTCAGTGCTGTATATGCTCGTGGTACACCGATATTACCCTGCGAAAGGCTCCTTAAAGCGCACCCTGATTTTCACACATTTGTTACTGCCATTTATCGCAGTGGTCAACTACCTGACAGGTGGAAACTACTTCTTCATAGCATACACGCCACCCACCGCATCACCCATCGATTTACTCGGCCCCTGGCCACAATACCTCATTTGGTTTGAGGTGATCGTGATTTCAGTGTTCTCATTAATGTATCTACCATTTGTTCTAAGTTTCAAAAAGAAGCCCCTTATGGCAGAGATAAATGAGGCTGACTAGTTCTTAAATTGAGTTAAATGATGAAATGCAAGTTAACTTTAAGAGGCGTCTAAAGGTTTAATTAAAACAGTGTTTATGATAAACTGATATCAAAATAACCAATGTGAGAAGGTTGAATATGGACAGAATTGATCATTTATATAATACAATTTTAGCTTTCAGAGAAGAGCGCGATTGGAAGAAGTTCCATACACCAGAAAATTTAGCGAAATCGATTGTGATTGAATCTGCTGAGCTCCTTGAGAATTTTCAATGGGGCGATGAAGTTGATAAGGACGAGGTGTGTGACGAGTTAGCCGACATCCTTATTTATGCTTTTCTGATGGCAGAAGCTATCGGTGTTGAAGTTGATGATATTATGCTTAGAAAAATTGAAAAAAATAAAAAGAGATTTCCAGTAAGCCATGTGAAAGGAAACAGCGGTAAAAATACGAGAGTGGATATCGAGGAATAGTATGGGGAGATTGACCAAGTTCGACTTCGATTATTTGGCGCTAGAAGGGCTTCAAAGAAACCAATATGGCAACAATTGGCCTGTCGTCTATATAATCGAAGACGGAAAGTATGCTTATATAGGGGAGACAACAAGCGCTACGAGGCGTATAAAAACGCATTTGGAAGATCAGAGAAGACGCTCTTTGAAAACCGTAAGTATCATCACAGATGATGAGTTTAATAAGTCAATTACTTTGGATTTAGAGTCAAAACTAATTGAATACATAGCTGCTGACGGGAAGTACTTGCTTCAAAACAGCAACAAAGGAATAAGAAATCATAACTATTTTGAGCGGGATAAGTATAATAGTCGATTTCAAGAAATTTGGGAAGAACTGAAACAGAATAAGATCACTGTGAATAGTCTTTTTGATATTCGTAACAGTGATTTATTCAAGTTATCGCCTTATAAAGTACTAACCGATGATCAACTGGATATCGTTAATGAAATGGATAGAATCATATTCAATCATCATGAATCAGTGAACGTCATCAAAGGCGAACCAGGTTCAGGAAAGACGATTTTAGCAGTCTATTTAGCGAAATATTTTAAATCCCATGAATTTAAGCCATTACAGAAGATTGGTGTCGTTTTACCGATGACTTCATTAAGAGGCACGGTAAGAAAGGTGTTTAAAAATGTAGAGGGGCTGAAACGTAGCATGGTTTATGGCCCTAGCGAGGTTGTTAAATCCGATGAAAAATTCGATTTGCTCATCGTTGATGAAGCACATCGCCTTTCACAGCGCCGTAACCTTTCCAGCTATGAGTTTTTTGATAAAACAAATGAGAAGTTAGGGCTTGATAAAGACAAGGGAACACAGCTGGATTGGATTCTTAATTCTGCAAAGCACGTGATCTTATTTTATGACCATAATCAAAGTGTTAAGCCATCGGATATTGATTCTAGTAGATTTAGTGAGTTAGATGCTAACTGGTTCAGTTTAAAGACACAAATGCGAGTAAAAGCGGGCAGTGATTATCCCGTATACATCGAAAATGTGCTGAAGGGGTGCTGTGCAAATCGCGCAGAATTTAGTGGTTATGAACTTCGTTTGTTTGATGATGTCCAGTTGATGATTGATGCGATAAAAATCAAAGATTGTGAGTTTGGATTATCGAGATCGGTTGCTGGTTATGCATGGGATTGGAAGTCAAAAAATAATCCAGAAGCCTTCGATATTCAAATCGGAGACTATGCCTATAAATGGAATAGCATAAATGAGGATTGGATCAATTCTGAAAAAGCGATTGAGGAGATTGGTTGCATTCATACAGTGCAGGGGTATGACCTAAATTACGTGGGTGTAATTATCGGACCTGAGTTGGTTTATAGAGATGGGCGTATCGTGTTTTTAATGGATAAATATAAAGACCGATATGGTAAACACAACTCAAAATCTGATTCGGAAATGTTAAACTACATCATTAATATTTACAAAACACTTATGACTCGCGGTATTTTGGGAACTTATGTTTATGCATGCGATCATGCACTTAATCACTATCTGAAGATGTATTTCTAATTAATCTTCTTATTGTAAAATGTGATAAAACAAATGACTAGCTATAGGTGACTTTATGCCATTTGAAATCGTAAGAAACGACATTACTAAAATGCACGTTGATGCTATCGTCAATCCAACAAACACTGAAATGTTCGGCGTCGCGGGCGTGGATGGCAGAATCCATCAAATTGAAGGGCCGCGTCTGCGAGGCGAAACAGCCAGAATGGGTGGATTGGCACCAGGGAAATGTGCACTGACTGAGGCGTTTAAACTGCCGGCGCGCTTTATTATCCATACGGTTGGCCCCATCTGGAAAGATGGACACGTTGGAGAGGAAGAGGTCTTAAAAAACTGCTATCAAAATGCACTGGCACTCGCAAAAGAGCGAGGGTTCGAGAGCATCGCGTTTCCGTTAATCTCATCTGGGTCGTACGGTTATCCGAAAGACATCGCGCTGAGTGTCGCGATTCGCTCCATAGGCGAATTCCTCCTATTTAACGAGATGATGGTGTACCTGGTCGTCTATGACAAGCGGGCGTATAAGCTATCGGAAGCGTTATATGCTTCCATAGAATCCTACATCGATGATCATTATATCGAGGAGCATATCTTACAGGAGTCCAGCTACGGCACTCTTAATCAGCGCATCAGACAGCCCCGAGAAAAGCTTCGGCGAGCAAGTAAAATTCAGGATAGTCACAGTGAGCGCAGTTATTCGGATGTCTTTTTACCGAAAAAGCAGTCGCTGGAAGATGTCATCAACCGTATGGATGAAACGTTTTCCGAGATGCTGCTACGGCTAATCGACGAGCGCGGATTGAAGGATCCGGACGTCTATAAAAAAGCGAACGTCACGAAGCAGACATTTTCAAAAATCCGAAACAACAACCAATATACACCTACTAAGCAGACGGCGGTGGCGTTTGCTATCGCGCTACGGCTTAATCTGGATGAGACGAAAGACCTTCTCCTTAAGTCAGGATTTGCGCTGTCCAACAGCAGCCGATTCGACGTGATCGTCAGCTATTTTATCGAATCCATGAATTATGATATCAACCAAATCAATGCGGTTCTATTCAACTATAACGAGAAATTGCTTGGCTTATAAAAGTCACCTGACAGGTGACCTTTTTTTGCTTAGATAACGGTATCCTTAAATCATCAAATAGATTAAGAAATCGCATAATTTCATTTTAAGTGACCACTTCCAAAAACAATGACGTAATATAGCCATTTCATTCGTCTGTTTATGGGTTTTCGAGACTTAATCGGTAATTATGCGATTTCCACTGATGACAGGAGGAAACATCATGAAAAAAGGATTAACGGAACTGGTATTTATCTTAGACAGAAGCGGATCGATGAACGGTCTTGAAAGCGACACCATCGGGGGCTTCAACAGCGTGTTAGCGAAGCAAAAGACAGAGGAAGGCATGGCCCATATTACGACGGTTTTGTTCGATGATGTGGTGGAGCTGCTCCATGATCGCTATGACCTGGAAAAAGTACCGATGATCACGGCGAACGAGTATTTCGTAAGGGGAACCACGGCGCTACTGGATGCGATCGGCAAAACGATCCATAAAATGGGCAACGTCCAGAAATACGCTTCAGAGGACGAGCGCGCTGAAAAAGTCGTGTTCGTCATCATCACTGACGGCATAGAAAACGCCAGTAGAGAGTACTCCTATGACCAAATCAAACGGATGATCGATCGCCAGAAGGAGAAGTACGGCTGGGAATTTATCTTTCTCGGTGCCAATATAGATGCCATAGAAACCGCAAAGCGATTTGGTATCGCAGAGGAAATGGCTGCCAACTATCACGCTGATCGCGAGGGAACCCAGCTGAATTACGAAGCTGTGAACATGGCGTTCAGCATGGTACGTAACAGTGGCGCGGTGGATAAGAACTGGAAAGCTAAGATAGATAAGGATTATAATGCAAGGAAGAGAAAGTGAGGTGTAGTGATGGCAGTATTATTTAGTCCAGCAAATCCAGTAGTGAAGTTATGTATGATGGCGATGAAAAGTGAAGCCGAGGGTCAAATTGAGAGCGCTCAAGAGACACTTCAAGAGGCGATTCTTGAAGCGTCGAACGATTTTGAAAGGTTTGTCGCGAAGTTTCAATATTCAAAGTTAATGACCACAGTTGATGAACAGTTAAGGTATTTAGAGGAAGCGCTGGAACATGCCCTTAGAGTTGATGACGAGAATGTCTGGCGGGCCTATCCCACCCTTTATGAGAAGATGGCAGAGCTGTATAAGCAAAAGGGGGATTTAGTTAATTACGAAAAGTTTCAGGAACGCGCGAATCAAAGCAGGTCGGTGCCGAAGGACCGAGGGCCTTTTTATCACGGAACGAAGGCTGATATCCAAGTGGGAGATTTCCTCAATCCAGGTGGAAACTCCAACTATCAAGAAGACCTGCAGATGAACCATATCTATTTCACTGCAGGTATAGCAGGTGCTGGGCTGGCAGCAGCACTTGCAAAAGGTGAAGCAGAAGAGCGGATTTATGTCGTATCGCCAACCGGTGATTTCGAAGACGATCCTAACGTGACCGATAAGAAGTTTCCTGGTAATTTGACGCGATCATACCGTTCACTATATCCGTTAATAATCGTCGGTGAAGTCTCTGAGTGGATGAAGCTAACGGAGAGTGAAAAGCAAAAGTGGCTTAAGGATATTGAAAAAGGACAAGGTGAGATTATCAATTAAACCATCTTATACAGGTAGCTTTCTAGCATAATAGGCGATGAGGACGAGATGAACAACTTCGAGAGCTGCTGCGAAGTACATGTGCATCCATGCGACTCCTGCTAAATTAAACAACATGTACGGAATAAATATCACAGCGACGATGGGATTTACCCAGCGGTTGATTCTATTCGGCATGGCAACAGATAGAAAAATCATAAAAGCTGGGATGGCGACTAAAATCATGACGATGAGCAAAAATGTTTGCGAAACGTCGAAGGTGAAGACTTTTCCCGCCAGCATATCGCTTAAGGCATTCGGCATAAATAGGTGGAAGTAGTCGACGTAGATATAGAGGAACATAAAACTCGCCCAAAGTGCTGCAAGTTTCATTTTCAGGTGGATAGTGGTAGTGTCAGGTGCGTTTTGGGGTGTACTTGATGGTTTCATAGTGGCCTCCATTCGTTATTTTATGCTTTAAGTGTACGCTGATGGACGGCGCGTGAGTACCAACTAAAGTAGGTTTTTACACGAAAAAATCCACCCCATGCGTTTTCATGAAGTGGATTTTCAAAATTAAGTTAATCAAACGGCGCGTTATCTGGTTTTTATCCTTCTACTGCAACCACGAAGCCGCCGTATGCCATCTTCGTTGCATCAAATGGCATTTGCATGTTCATTTCGTCCTTGTATATTTCATTCATTTCATCCATGACTTTTTTATTTATTTCGTCACGGTGTTCCTTAGAATTAAAGATTATGAACGAAAACCATACGTTTTCATCACCGGATGCGCCTGCGATTTCAGGAAATGATCGCGATTTTTCCTCACCCATTTCCTGTGGCTTAAGGTCATCACCTTTACATTCAAAATAACCGATCGCGCCGTGTTTGATCCACGAGTCGCGGCCTTCCTCAGCCATTTTCTTATATTCTTCTTCTTTTCCTTTTGGCACGACCAGTAAAAATCCATCAACATATTTAGCCATAATGTTAATCTCCTTTTATAAACAGACATCATATTTAAATAGTACCCAATTGAATTGCATTTAATCAAAAGGAGTGTGTATTGGAGCTTGGCGGGTGCGAGAACACACCACTTGAAGAATCATATGGCTCATTAAAAAGCCATAAAAACAACTAAAAGTACAAATCATGGGTATCTATAACATTGAGGAGGTGTTATAGATGTTAAAGGAACCTGAAACGAAAGCTGCAAATACAGAAGATGCTAAATCACGGACTGAACGATTAAAGCTTCAGCAGGAGTTTCTCGCAGAAGTTGAGAGCAAACTAAAGCGTAGCGAAAAAGACATCTGGTTCATCAAAAATGATGACCACCCTCAAAAGGAAAGCCTATCAAGTAACACCCACAAAAGGTCTTAAAATCAGTTTGTGGGTGTTTTTTTTGTCCCCCAAACTTAACTTTTTCATGAAAAATAACCAAAATCTTTGTATAATAAATTATATGGGGCACTTTGGTTAATTTGATTTGTTTATTTTGTGTCTTAATGATGCTAAGATGTGTTTAGCATGTGACAAACAGGGGGAACCATGAAAAAAATTCTTATGATTACCACCGGGGGCACCATCGCTTCCCAAGCGACTGAAAATGGACTGGCACCGACGTTCAATGCGGACGATTTGCTCATGTTCATGCCCGAGATACGTGAAAAGACGACGATTCAGACATTGACATTATTCTCCATAGATAGCACCAACATGACGTTACAACACATCGGTAAGATCGCAGAAACCGTATATGAAAACTACGACGAATACGACGGCTTCGTGATTACCCATGGTACGGACACTATGGCGTATACCTCTGCAGCGCTGGTGTATATGCTTAAAAACCTCGGCAAGCCAGTGGTACTCACAGGTTCGCAGGTCGTGGTGGGTGCGCTGTTCTCAGATGTGAGAAAGAATCTCTCCGATGCGTTCCTTTTTGCACGTGAAGGAATTCCAGGCGTTTTCATCTCATTTGATGGCATCATCATTAACGGCTCTAGAGCCACCAAGTTTAGATCGAAAAGCAGAGACGCTTTTGCCAGCATCAACTTCCCAGTAGTGGCAGAGATGAAGCTCGGTATGGCGAAGTATAATAACCTTATGTATCACGGCATTTATTCAAAAACGTACGTCATCGATAAAACGCAAAAGCTGGAGCTGAACACGAAATTCTGCGAGGATGTGGCGGTCGTTAAGCTTCACCCAGGCATAAAGCCAGCATTCTTCGACTTCATTAAAGCGAACTATAAGGGCGTGGTCATCGAAAGCTTCGGTGTCGGCGGCATTCCTAACCAGTTCGTAAAAATCAGCGATAAACTCGATGAGCTGATCGAAGCAGGCATCGCCGTAGTAATCACCACCCAATGTGTCGAGGATGGCACAGAGCTCGGTGTCTATGCTGTGGGTCAGCTCGCTTCCGAAAAAGTCATCAACGCAGGTGACATGAACACAGAAGCCATCGTCATGAAGCTCATGTGGGCACTGGCGAATTTTAAAACAACCACAGAAGTAAAAACCTTCATGGAAACCACCATCATGGGGGACGTCCATTACGAGTAATTCGAAAACCCACTTTCATAGTGGGTTTCTTTTAAATCACGAATCAGTCATCAAACTAGGAGGAAATCATGAAGCTCGTCATATTAATCGGAAACGCGGCCGTCGGTAAAATGACCGTAGGCCAGGAACTCGCAAAAATCACAGATCTCAGACTCTTCCACAACCACATGAGCATCGAACTGGTCATCGACGTGTTCGGTTATTATCATCCGAAAACCATCAACCGAATCCGCTCGGTCATCTTCGAGGACTTCGCCGCATCGAACAATTACGGCATGATTTTCACTTACATGTGGGCCTTCGACATGCCCAGCGATTGGGAGTACATCGAATACGTTACGAACCTGTTCAAATCACATGGTGCAGACATCTATTACGCAGAGCTCATCACCTCGCAGGAGGAACGTCTAAAACGCAACGTCACCGAAAACCGCCTACGCCATAAGGCCTCTAAACAGGACATCGAACGCTCTAACGAACGACTGCTCAGAGATGACAGCGCCTACCGCTGCGTCAGCCACGAAGGCGAAATCCCCTTCGATAACTACCTACGCATCGATAACACCCACCTCGAACCTGCTGAAGTCGCCAGCCTAATCAAAACACACTTCAGCCTATAGTCCACCCTTAAGGAGGTCAGCTATGCCAATATCAAAGCCAGCCCTCATCCCAGAAGGCAGCTTTAAAGCCGCCGAACTTCGCTATTCAATCGCCTGAAGTAAACGAAGTATCAGATTTTTATATCCAAATTAAAAATTTAAGGAGTAGTGTTTAACTACTCCTTGTTCTTTCTTTACATAATCTCTTTATTATAATGCCCTCTCGTGTCCGTCTCCTGATTGAACACCGAAGCGGTCATGGTGCCGTTCAGCTTGCCTTGTGCTTTCGCGATGGTGCGGAGCACTTGATCCTTCGACTCGATGGTGAAGTTCAGTCTGAATGCCTCAACACCCTTAATCGACGGAAGTTCATCCAGAAGGTTCAGCGTCTTACCGTTTAGGATCGTCACTGAACAGTCCTCGTGTGTGATGATCGGGAACGCACCGTGTTCGTCTTTGATGACGTAACGTTTCGTGCGGCACAGTCCACATTGGTTCATCTTCTTCAGAGGGCAGTACTTCGTGAACATGAGCGGCGCTTTACCGTACACGATCATTTCTAACGATGGTGCAGAAGCATTGGCGACAGTGTAAGCTTCCACTAAATCGTCGATTTGCTTTTTATTTAGCTCATACGATAACGTGACGCGCTTTGCACCGAGGCGGTAGAGCTCGTAGCAGCTAGTGGCGTTCACGACGTTCATGGAGTAATCCGTCACGAACGGGTTCGAATGTCGGTAGTGGTAGACGCCGCCGTATCCGCCGATGAGGAGTTGACCTTCCTTCGGCGTGTATTCCACTTGATTTCGTCTGATGACGTTATCGAAATACACCTCCGTGATGCCGCTGCTGATGCAGGCTTCATATTGCTCCTGCGTCGTCACCGTGGCAGTGAGGTATGGCGCAACCTCTGGGAAGCTAATCTTTTCAGCTGGCTCGGGTACGAGGGTACGATTTTTATGACTGTCCACTCTAAGCGCGTAAAGGGCCTCCACGATTTCTCTTCTGGCGGCATTTAACAGCTTGGCGGGGATAAACGCATTTGATTCCTCGTAATTTACTTCGTTAAGCTCGAAAATCGTGTCGTTTAGACGCACGAGCTGCTTAACGACCTGTTCCTTATTCGTCGGATTGTTGATGGCTTCGCCGAGAACTTCTTCGCTTTCATAGTGATAGTGGCAGCCTAAGCCCTCCGCGTCGATGACCAGCACAGACCCTGGATACGCATGTACCGTAACATCCAGCGGGAAACGTCTAAACTCTTTTTCCAGCGAGGCATCCAGCTCCTTATAATACGCGTAATCCTTCGTCAGGTAGACCAAGTCGCCTTTAGCGAGCTTTTCCTTAACCTTGATATAGCAAACCTTATCGGCCTTGTTGATGAGGTTATCGTCTTTATCGTACAGCTTCACCACAGAGATGATGACATCCTCGTTATCATGGCTGATGCGGATGATGTCGTTTTGATTCAGCGGTCTGCTGAGCGTGATTTCATACGTGTCTTTAACGATTTTCGTAATTCGTCCGATTTCGATCCCGAAGTTGTTCGGCCGAAGGATATTCGTAATCTCCTTCGGATCCTCATGGAACAAATATCCCTTCGTGAACGTGCGGTTAAAGGTTTTACTGAGATCGTCCTTATCCGCGTCGGTAATTTGATGGTCCAGCGCCTTACGGTATTTCGAAACCACGTTCGCCACATACGCAGGCTCCTTCATGCGGCCCTCGATCTTTAATGAATCGATGCCCTTTAGGTCCTCGATGTGCTCGATGGTGTTCAGGTCCTTCGTGGATAATATATAGTTCTTTCCGATGACGGTATCAGTGGCCATGTCGATCAGCTCGTACTCTTTACGGCACGACCCGACGCATCTGCCGCGGTTTCCGCTGCGATACCCGATTAAACCGGACATCAGACAGTTGCCAGAGTAGGAGACGCATAAAGCGCCGTGCACGAAAATCTCCAGGGGGATATCGGCCAGTTTTCTGATCTCTTTCACCTTTTCAAGCGCGACCTCACGCGATAAAACCACGCGCTCAGCCCCCAGCTCTTTAAACAGGAGTGTGCCGTCCAAATCGTCGATGCCCATCTGCGTCGAACAATGCGCCTCCAGGTCCTCGAAGTTCTTCACCAGATAATCCAGTGCCGCTAAATCCTGGACGATTATTCCATCCACGCCGATGGCATTTAGTTCATCCATCTGCGCCTTCATTTCCTCGATCTCACTCTCGAAAACGATGGTGTTCATGGTCACGTAAATCTTCACATTTCTAAGGTGTGCATACGCAACCGCCTCTTTTAACGTTTCAATATCAAAATTGGACGAGTAGGCGCGCGCACCAAACTTCTGCATCCCTAAATATATGGCATCACAGCCATTTGAAATGGCAGCCTTGAGTGCCTCCATACTGCCCGCAGGCGCTAATAATTCAGTCATCTTTCCCTCAATTCTATAAAACAGTTCAACATTTCTCACATAGCATTATACCACACATCCATGCAAGAACAAGAAAACTTAAAGTTAACATTTTCCGCACGATTCCCATCCACCGTTCACCCCATATTTACCCCATCCATCCCCCTTCGAAACCCCCGCTGTGCCAATACCCTCAGCACCATCACACCGCATAACGATGGGAGGGGCGGGTAGAAGGACAGAGGCTGGGGTTTGGAAAATAGAAGTAGAAGAATAAAATAAGAGATTAAACGATAAGCAATGCTATCTTATCAGCTTACCCCGTATTAATACGGGACGATTCCAGAAACAGTAGGTGATACAATGGAGAGTAAGGGTATGGTAAGGAATACATAGTTTTACATAGTGATAATTGGCGCAAAATTGAGCTGTTAATATGTTCGATTAATGGGACTTAAGTGTAATATAAAAAAAAACGAAAGGAAACAGATGTAATGACAACAACTATTCAAGAAAATCAATATTTTGTATACTCGATTATACTATTAATCATTCCAATTGTATTTGTTATATCAAAAAATATTACCAATTCTAAATCAAATTGGATTAGTAATAATAAACAAGTATTACTAGAACACAAAATTTCAGATTCTGAAATAATTTCATTCAATATAATATATTTCTTAACATTTTTATTTTCATCAGGTACATTTTTAAACAATGATGTAAAGCCTACTATGGGTTTAGGTGTAATACTAATAATTCTCATTTTCTATTTTTTACACAATATGCAAAATTTAAAAAAGGTATTTAGTGAGTACAATAGATATTTTTTGGTTTCGTATGATAAAAGAGATGAATATATAAAATCGGTGATAGTAATTATCTCTGGAGTTTGTACCGGTTATATATTTAGATGGATGGGGCATCAGATATCTTATCATTATGGGATATTGATTTTACTTGCGTTTTATTATTTTACAATGTCAATAATTTCATATGGAAATTATAAAAATAAGAAAAATAGATCTAATAAAAAAGTTACAATACATTTTTTTGATGGGAACTGTAGACTAAGTGAACCTGTTGAATTAATTGAGATTTCAACGGATTTTATAATTATTAATTATAGAAAGACAGTAAAATATATTAACAAAAGTTTTGTATTTCAGATTAGTTATGAGAATGAGGAATAATCAATTTTCATGACATCACACGACAATTTCGCAGATTCCTTCCGCTGTCACAGCTTTTGCGAAACAAGTGCCGTGACACTTTTTCTGCAGATGCGTAAAAAGGAAGTAATGCTGGAAACTGCAAGAATGATAGATGAAAGTGATGTGATACGAACTTATACTGCCCAATAAGTATGAAAGATGATATGTGTTTAAGATTTGAACTGATTAATTAAAACTTTTATTTAACAAACAAAAAATACATAGATTTAGAATAAATGAGATATTAAAAACGGGAGGGAAAATGGATTCAAAAATTGCAATTTGGGCTTATCTAAAAAAAGGGGATTATTATTGTATACATCTTTATTTATTCACGATTTTATTATTTAGTATAATTGCTTCTATTGCTATATTTGCGTTTGATTTTTATGGGATATGTAGTATGAAACTTAGTTTGAAATCGGTATTTATAAAAGGAATATTTATAGAGACAGGCATTAATTCTATGTATTATATTCGAAAGCTATATAAGAAATCAATTAGTAATGAAATAATTTTTGTTAAAGAATACACGGAATTAAGTTCATTAGGAGTCATAAGTTATTTAATATCTAGGCCAATATTTGGCATATTTTTTTATCTGTTTGCAAGTATCCTATTTATTGATTTTATACAAAACATATCACCAGATTTTTCGAACATAACAGGATCTTTGAATCCTTGGATAGTTATTCTAGCTATTTACATTGGTAATATGACGGGCAATCTTATCGATATGTTTAAGGATAAAACAGATAAGATATATAAGTTAATGAATTAGGAGGAAGAAATGAGCAAATCAAGATCGCTCTCGATACTTAAAGACAAAATGAATATATTTTTGACAAAGAATGAGGATGCTAAAATCAGAAAACCGTTAATTATTGAATTTAGTGGGAGTCCGAAATCAGGAAAAACAACGATTATTAAACAATTTGAATCATTTTTTAAGGAGTATGGATTCAAAACATACTCGATTATTGAAAAAGCTAGTATATCTAGAATTACTAATAAGCAATCACCTGATTTTAACATGTGGACAACATTACATACATGTATTGACATGCTAGAAATTGCTGATCTAAAAAAATATGACATCATTTTCATTGATCGAGGTATTTTTGATAGTCTTTGTTGGTTCAAGTGGCATTTGGACTCTAATAAGCTGGATTTCGAAACTTATAAAGCAATTGAAGGTTTTATATCTATTCAAAGATGGGTTAAAGAGATTAATCTTGTTTTTGCATTTATTCAAGACAGTAAAACCACTATTTCTAGAGATACTTATAAACTTTTTAACGAAACTGGAAGTATTCTTAACCAGAGTGTTTTGGATAAATATATTATGTGTATAGAGAATACCTACAGTAATCATAAGGATAAATTTAAACATGTTGAGTTAATAAATACTAATCAATTAGAATATGATGAAATAAAGTTGCAAATTGGTGAAAAAATAATTGAACTACTAGAACGATTGATGAATGAACAAATCGGTTATTTCAAATGGGACAAATTAAATATGGATACTATAAATGGTTCATTCTCAATCAAAAAGCTTTTAAAGTGCGAACTACAGTTTTATAAAAGAGATGTTATTGAAAAGGGACATGATTATCAACCTATTCCATGTGCAATTATATTAAACGAATCTGGAGATAGAATTTTTGTAGCTAAAAAAACTAAAGATTCACTTCAAAAGAATTCTCCGGAATTGAATAAATATTTACTTTGGGTTGGAGGTCATGTCAGAGAAGATGATATGAGTAGTTCATATACAAATTTAGAAACATTTAAGAATACTTTGCACAGAGAAATAAAAGAAGAAGTCGGTTTAGAAATAAAAATTAAAGATGAAGAAAGCTTTTGCATATATACACCATCAACCCCAAAGAGTAAGCAACATATTGCAATCTGTTTTATTATTAGAGTAAATGAATTTAATAGTTTTAAACAGGATGATGAGGAACTTCTATACAAATATGGGAATTCGAAGTACGGCAAATTTCATGACATTGCAAACTTTAATAGTTCGTTTAAAGCTGATGATTTTGAAGAGTGGAGTCAAATTATTGGATATAAACTAAAACTATTTGATAATCTTCAACTGAGTATGAGTTACTAGACTATCTATGAAACTAATATATATATGTAGTAAGCTAGAGTAATTAAATAAACAGATTAAGTTGGTATATTTTATTTCCAGCTATATTATGCATTAATAATAAATATAGCAACATAGAAAATGTCAAAAGATAAAGTTTAGTTTTGAGGATGAAAAAAACACTTTCAGCTCAGGCTTTGCCGGCTTCGGTTGGTGCCATGCGGCATGTTGCCCAACAACGCCTTTGCAGAATCCGATGATTTTGGAACAAGTGTCAAAGATTATCATGACTTTCTAAAGTCTGAGCCGTTGTGATCAGATATGTGGGTTATAAACCGTCATTCAGCCCTCAACGGTTCTGACTCCACCACTATCGGTTGGTGCTGTTCAGCACATCATCGAAGTATGCCTATACGAAGTCTAATGATTTTGAGAAAAGTGTTAATGAGCATAATAACATCGTAAAGCTTGAACCGTTAAACGACAATATACTTAATAAATTATACGGAGGCTATGTATGATTTTAGATAAGTTTAATAAGAGAATTGCTTATGTAGGTTTATCGACACCGATATTTTATGATTATTCTTACCAACCATATAAGTCCCAAAATGACTTATCTAGCTCACCAAATCCATTTCTTGAGAATCCATATGCTCTATTGCTATTGTATGATGAGATTTGGTTCTTATGTGAAAGTCTATGCCCATACAACATGAGATATTTACCTTATGTAAAATTTTTAGACACAGATGAAGAACTCTCAAAAAAAATCGAGTCAATAAACTATGATATAAGATTTGATCAAGTAATATGTTTTTCAGAACCACCTAAATTATCAGATATAGTAAATAGAATTGCCTATTCTGACAACATCAGCTGGGATAACCATTCACATAACCTCTCAATATTAAATAGAATCATCACTGCAAGACCCATGTATGAAAACTACATCATAGATCTAAGAGTAGTTTATACTCTTAAAGAATATGGTTTAGAAATGATCTCTAATAGTCTTACCTCCTTAATGATTTCGGATTATAAGTCGTATTACAAAATCCAGGACTCAAAAAAACTCATTATGACAGAGCAGTTGGTAATAGATAATATTACTAACTATGTGACAATGGAAGGTCCATATCATGAGATTGTTGAAGAAATGAGAAAAAACAGCTTTATAACTGATTTTAGAAGATATATTAATAAGTTTTATAGAGATAATAGCATAAAAGAAGTAACTGAACTCACAAAAGAAGTTAATAATCAAATGTATGAAATTTCGATGGCGAATTTTAGCAAGGAAATAAGGAAGCAAAAATCTTGGAAGACAAAAATATCTAATGTAGGCATTAGTGTTATTGGGAGTCTTTGCAATACACCTATGTTTGATATTGCGCAATCATTATTAGATTTTCATGAAGACCGTAAAATACTTGAATACGGGCATATAGAGTTTATTAATAATGCAAAAAGTATATTGAAATAATAATATACTTAACACGGATATTTAGCCATCAATCTGGCCATCAGGACTATTGCTGTGGCTGTTAATAAAGCCCTACTTTTAATATCTGACTCAATGATGTTTATTAATAAATGAAATACTGGAGGGTGAATAATGTATATACAGGAGATTTCAATAAAGAACTATCGAAACTACAAGGATTTTTCGATGAGATTTCATAAGGGCCTTAATGTAATAATTGGTTCGAATAATTCTGGAAAGACTGGACTGCTTACCGCTATTCGCTTGCTGCGTGAGCCATCTGTCTGTGCGGATGATTTTAATAAAAACGAATTGCGCAGCTTTGAAACAAAATATCGCGAAGAGCCGCCTCAGATTACGATTGAATATACAATATGTCATGCTATTTCAGAAGATGATACTGAAGATGAAAGCATTATCAAATTGTTACCTTTTTTGGGAATGAACGAGTTTAATGAATATAAGCAGGAAACTGATGGTAAAACAATTTACAACATTACCGCTACTATCAGAGCTGTATGTAAACTTGATGAAAAGGCTCTTAATGATTATAGAAGAGAAGTTGAAAAAATAGCAGATGGTAATTATGAAAAATACATGACTATTTTAAAATCTTTCGAAAATCGCTACACTTGGTCTTATTACAATGCATCGAGTAATACGGCGACTGAAAAGAAGTCAGCTACTGAAATATTTGACATTCGCTTTATTGGGGCAGAGCGAACAAGTGATGATGTCCATAGAGAAACGAAGCGAGAAATTGACGCCTTTGCAAAAGACCAGGGAAATGCTATTGCAATTGAAGAATTGAGAACCTCTGTAGCGACGGATATGAAGTCTATACTTCAATCTGTACTAGACAAATTAGAGAAGTTATTTGAAAGTGAAAATAATGATATTGGGTTGTCGCGCGGGAATGTGTCAATTTCTCAAAACCTTCGTCCAAATATTTCTATTGGAGATTCATATATAACTGAAGTGAAGGACACCAAAAACAATTACATTGTTCCTTTATCATATAATGGTTTAGGTTATAATAATTTGATAAATATTTATATGCTAATTAAACTCACTGAAATACGTCCTGGTAAGGATTTTCGAATTTTGCTTCTGGAAGAACCTGAAGCTCATTTGCATCCAGCCTTGCAGTACAAACTGTTTAAATATCTGCGTCAATTAGACCAAGAAGATAATTTGAATCAGCAAATATTTGTAACAACGCATTCAAGCAATATTTCTGCTGTTGCCGGGTTAGATAATATGTTTATGATTGCCTATGATAGGGAGGGTGGCTGTTCTGATTGCAAGGAACAGAGCCTTTCGCTTCAGTTTAATGATGGTGAAGGAACAGAAAAACATAAAGAAAAAGCCAAAAAACATTTAACTAAATTTCTAGATGTTACCAGATCAGATATGTTATTCGCCGATAAAGTAATCCTAGTTGAAGGCATTGCAGAGAGACTTCTAATGCCTTTATTCATGGACAGAAGTGGATGCTCTTACGAGGATGAACATATCGCCGTAATCGAAATTGGTGGTAAACATTTTGAACATTTTATTGAGCTATTTAACAAGAATCGTGTAAACAAAAAGGTTTTATGCATTACGGACCGCGATTTTAAATGGATTGTAGACGGTAACGCTGAAAAGATTGAGGTGTATAAGACGGTTTTACCTGAGCATTTACTGAAACTTAAAGAGCGTTTTCCAATTGAGAATCTTTACTTATCAACACAGTCACTTGGTGGGAGAACCTTTGAAGATGAGTTGTTTCTAAGTAACTTTGAGAATGCTGATACTTCAATGAAAATTTTCAAAATACCAGTTAGTCAAAGTATTTCTGATTTTGTTGACAAGTATGGATTTGACTTTACAGAGTGGGAAAATAATCTATCTAGTTTAGATGGTCGCTCACAACCTTTAGTAAGGAAACGACTGGAAGCATTTAAAAAAGTGATTATGGATGACTCAAATCATAAGGCTGAATATGAAAAATTATTCTTCGCAAACTTGTTTTTACATTATGCTAATGGATGTAAAGGAGATGTTGCTCTTGATATACTTGTAGATGAAGAATTGGAAAACAAATTAATTGTGCCATCATATATAAGGGAGGGGTTAAAATGGCTATGTCAATCGAAATAAGTTCAAGTGATCTGCTTTCAATTGAACAGCTTGAAAGTCATATTAAGATATATGCTGGTCCAGGAGCAGGAAAAACACACTTTCTTGTAGAGAATGTCAAGAACATTGTCACGACAAATCCTTTGGTTGTTCGGAGCAAAGAACGGAAGGTTCTTTGTATAACATATACCAATGCTGCGGTGAATGAGATTCAGCATAGGCTGGATAGATTTTCTTCATCTGTTGAGGTCCATACTATTCATGGGTTCATACTTGAACATATTATAAAACCATTTCAAGAAGAGTTACGTGAAATCATGAAGTTGGACTTTGGTATTATCATTGACGAGAAAGGTTCGGTAACATCCCAAATTGAAGGAATGGGCATTTTGCACGGCATAGATAAATCAGATATATTTGAGTTTATTAAGTCTAAGGCCGGAGAGGTTGAAGAAATATCTTACAGCAAAAAAATATTAGGTGAAGTTGAAGTCGACCTTAAGATGTTCCTTACTGAAAAAAAAGCTAAGTTAAGAGCATCAGATAAAATTACTCCTACACATGTTGTTCCAATAAAGCATTATATCTGGTCAAAGGTAAGAAAATTGACTTATAACGAAATTCTATACTTTGGATATCGTATACTTCAGCGCAACCATACTGCACTTTATGCTACAAGAGTAAAGTTTCCATTTGTATTTGTTGATGAGTTTCAAGACACAAACCCTCTACAAACGCTTCTAATAATTTTAATAGGAAGCAAGTCAACGGTTATTGGAACGATTGGGGATGTTGCACAGTCAATTTATAGTTTTCAAGGGGCGAAACCATCGCAATTTATAGACTTATATATTGAGGGCAATCGAACCATATATGATTACGTTATTAGTGGTAATAGACGTTCAACATCCAACATAGTAAATTTATGTAATTTTCTCCGTAAAGCAGATTCGACCGTGATTCAGAATAGCGAAAAATTTTATAATTGTGATGAGGAAAAGCAGTTGGCTGAAATGACCAAAATACATATTATTTCAGGTGAAGATACTACTGCAAGGAAGCTTATAAATTCTGTTATCGCTGATGGAGCTGTAGTTCTTACACGCACTTGGGCTGCAGCATTTACCTATATTCAGGATATTAGTGATGATCAAGAAAAATGTTTGAGGGCTATCTATAATGCCTACTATACATCATCGATTGATATTCGAAACGATATAGTCGAGCATAACTATGTTACTTGGGTTAGAGCATTCAAATTTATTTTTAAGCTTTGGAATGGATATAAAACGGGTGCTCTTATTGAAATCATAGCTGCATTTAATGTTCTTGGGGACTTCGACTCAAAGAAGTTGACCCCAAAAAACCTTACACAATTAAAAAAAATTACTACAGAGATATTTGGAAGCCTTTCAGATGATTCGTTGACTATAGATATAATTAATAAGTTCAGTCAATTATTAAATGAAGAGTACTATATAGATTTTTTATCTGTTATTGGGAAAGATAAAACTGCCATTCCAATTTTTGATAATGAAGATAGAGATGAGATTATTAAAAATGTTTCCTTACTCAATTGGTATACATCATTTAAGCTCTTTACAGAAGTTTTTTCAGAAAACAGTGGATATATGACAGTCCATCAAGCTAAGGGACGCGAATGGGAAAAGGTCATTTGTGCTCTTGAACCAAATAGTCGAAAGGATAGAGATAATACAACACTTTCAAATATGTTTTCAAATCCACAACTAATCAAAGAGGGTAATGCCGAGGAATTTACGAGGATGTACTATGTAGCGTGTAGTCGTGCAAAAGTCGACCTATATATTCACCTGAAAAAAGCCTCAGATGTATCTGATTTAAAGACAGCATTAGATAATTATAATAGAGAGAATTCTTATAGTCGAAGAATTAATTATGAAGTCCTTCCATTTTCTAAAAATGCTGAATTCTAGTTTGGAGACTAAACAACAATGTGACATTTACTATAGCAAAGTAATAAATTTTCTTAAGTAATACTTTCGCCTTCAAATATACCTCTGATTGTCAGGCTAATATGTGGCAGAATTCTTGATTATTAGAAATGTGATGTCATGCAATAATAACTTTTAATCAATTGAAATTAGTTTATTCTTAATTGGTATCTGGGAAAGCTCTGAAAATGATTTTTTTCGAAAGCTTATTCAGAACTGCCTATAATTGTCGGTTTTAACTTGGTAGAAAAATCGCTTCAAATTGTGTAAATTTGCGAAATGAAAGCATCTCGCCGGTTGTAATTAGTTGTGTATAGTTGATACCTCGCAAAACAGCAGAAAATATAACCCACCTCAGAAATCAATGCCTACCATACCTGGCATTGGTTTCTATTATTTAAACCCCTATTCTCCTAAAGAATCATAGATGCAAACCTGAACCATTTGCCACTAACCATCCCCCTAATATTATGTTAATATAAAAATAAAAGGAGAAATTATGGAAAAAATTGAAATTAGACGCCTTACGTTTGGGAGTTACCTGAAGCTGGCGTTACAGTTCGCGGTGGTCACCATCTTCATCCAGTACGCGTTTGGGCTAGTCATGGGGATTTTAAGGCAGGAGCTCATCATTAATCTCGGTAGCTTTTATTTTAGAGGGATGCGTGCGTTTATGATCCTGATGATCGTACAGCCGCTGTTTACGCTCACGCTGACCATGCTCGTGGCGCTTATCTCTTATGTGCCGTACATGCTTTTTACGAACCTGTTTTCCAGAACCACTTTACATTATGTTCCTGTAACTGTCAGCGAACCATCCTTTGCACGTGAAGAACGTGAAGAACGAAGAACCACCGAACCACGTAAATTTGGTAAAAAAGACGATGGGTTTCTCAGTGCAGATGATCCGAGATACATAGACATGAAATCTAAAAAGTAGAAGTGAAATCTAAATAATAGAAGTTAAATTCAAAAACAGTAACACATAAACATGAGCCGTATAAGCTAATGTATTTGTGGTTTAGCGATAGTTGAAGCTGGTGAAATTAGGGATGATTAGATGCATCGTTTGATTTTAGTTGAGGGACTGCCCGGGAGTGGAAAGACCACCCTGTCAAAGAAGATTGCTAGTTACTTAAGAGAGTGGCAGGAAACCAATCACTATAATGAAGGGGAAGCGCATCCTGCGGACCTTGCGTGGTGTGCGTGTGTTCCATCAGAACAGCTGGAAGCGATTTATGAACGCTTTCCTAAATACCGACTGCACATGGAAGCCCATATGACGGTGGAGGATGGGGTGGCCATTATTCCGTATACGCGTTTTCCCATAGAGGATCACGAATTTTATGCGTTGATGGAAAGCTTCGAGGTGTATGATCATCGCGTGGGCTTCGAGACGTTTTGTGAGCTGCATCTGAAGCGGTGGCAGCGATTCGCGGAGGCGGCACTGACCGAGGATTCCATAAATGTGTTCGAGTGTGCTTACCTTCAAAATCATATTAACGAGCTGCTGCTTTTTCATGAGATGTCTGAGGCGCAGATCGAAAGCTATTTGCAAAGGCTGATCGATACGGTTCTGAAACTGAATCCGGTTATCATCTATCTGGACCATCCGGATGTTGCGCATAGCCTCAGACAGGTTTCCGACGCACGTGTGGATACTAAGGGTGAGCGCATCTGGATGGACCGCGTAATCGCGTATATCGAGTCGTGCCCGTTTGGGAAATCGCATCATCTTAAAGACTTTGAGGGGATGATCGCTTACTTCGAACATAGAAAATCCATCGAGCTGCGGTTGATGCAGCAGCTTCCGGTGAAAGCGCATGTGGTGACACATGACGGCGACTGGGAACAGACGTGGCTGACGCTGAAGGCGTTAATAGATACAGAGATAATTTGACCCAAAATATCTGCACACAAATAAAGTGCCAGCCTCTCAGAAGAGAAGCTGGCATTTTTCTGTAACACTTTATCATATTTATCTAGTTGCTTTTAAATAACCGAACATCACGACCCATCTGAAAGTGTGATTTGTACGGTGCTGCTTAAGTCCGCAAAAGCATCCTTAAGTGTCTGTGATAAAACGGTATCTTTAGGATCGGTGCTGGCTTGAGTGGTGTAGGTGACTTTAATATTGGCACCCTTAGTGTTCACGTCGTTTAACCAAAGGGTGACTTCAGATTTGAGTTTGCCAGTGAAGTCGGGGACGTAGACCTTGCCCAGTGATTGGCTGGCGGTGATGATGCTGTCCTTTGAAAGATAGGTGTTCTTATGGGATAAGTCGAACACGGTGTCTTTTGCATGGATGTCGCTGTAACGTGGCGTTAAGCTGTAGAGGATACTGTTTTGCTGGCACCAGCTGATAAAGCTGGACATGCTGTACCCGGAGAAGTCGGGGACTTGAACCCCTTGATTTTGAACAGCAGATACGTTAAAGGTCAGCTCTTTATCGAGGGCGATGGTTTCGTTAAAGTGACTTTGGTACGTGATGGACCCTCTTGGTTTATTAGAGCTATAGTCGAGGTTGAACTTCGTTCTGATTTTAGCGCCTTTTAGGTTCACATCATCCGCCCAGTTGATGACCTCTTCCTTACTTTTTCCGAGAAAATCAGGAACATGTAGGCGTCCCAGCGAATAGTAGATGACCACGGGTTCATTTTTTAAGAGGACTTTATTTTTAATAGAAGGATCAAACAGCGCGCCGCGAGCGTGTGTCTCGCTATATTTTTCGTAAATTTTCACGGAGACCCCATTTTTTTGTGCCCATACTTCGACCTCATTTTTACCCATGGTGGTAAGATCGGGGACATAGACGCCGGAATTGACGATGACGTCCAGTTTGATTACAGTGCCTTTATTCACGCGTTCGGTAGCGCCGACACTTTGGCCGATGACTGTATTATTCGGCTTAGTTGTGGCGTTATGCTCGGTAAAACTAAGTTTTAACCCGATATTTTCGGCCAAAATCTCTGCATCAATCCGGCTCATGTTAAAGAAATCCGGGACCTTTATCAAAAGGCTGTTCGGATCAACATCTAAGGTCACCACTGTATCTTCGCTGATCATCAGGTCTTTTCCGTGTGACTGGGAGATGATTTTACTTTCGCCATTATTAGGGCTGTTTTTTACGAATAATTTGATGTTGAGTAGCTGCGCCAGCTCCTTTGCCTCCAGAACAGACAGGCCGATAAAGTCTGGCACCAAATGGCGCGTCAGCTTTTTAGATAGGTGGAGCGTGACGATTTGTGATTCGTCCACAGAGGTCTGTGGTGCCTCGCTTTGACTGATCACCGATTCCTCAGCACTTTCTGAATCGACATATTTGAAAAACACCTTAAGCCCGAGCAGAGAAGCCAGTTCCTGAGCTTCTTGACGAGAGAAGGTTTGAAAATCGGGAACGATGATTTCCTTCCCTCTGGAAATTTCCACGATTAGTTCGTCGGAAACATCCATTTTCGTCTCCTTTGCGATGGATTGACTGACCACCACATTGTTCGCCACAGTCGCATTAAAAACCCGGTTAATGATGACCTGAACCTTATTTTTTTCCGCCCAGCTGAGGACCTCAGAGACATTTTTACCGATGAAGTCGGGGAGCGAAACCACCGTCTGCGCTTCTTTTTGACCATTTGAGATGTAGATGTTTAAGCGGTGCTTACGCATAAAACTCTGCGCACTTCCGTCGACGAACTCAAAATCGATTAACTGATCCTTCGGCAGACTGCTATGAGACTCGTAACGAATCACGGTGTTGGTCAGTTTGTTCGTTTCGATCCATTCCTTTAGCTGTGCCAATGAAAGACTTCGCAAGTCAGGGACACTAATCGCCTCATTTGGATCAGGACCACTTGAGAGATAAATCGTTAGCGGCGTTTTTTTAGAAATTTTCTCACCCTTTTCAATACTTTGAGACACATAATGACCAGCGGGGATATTAAGGTCGAAAACAGCTTCGAGCTTTGTGTTTTTATGCGTGCGGTCGATCCAGCTTTGGACCTGACTTTCGTCCCAGTCTGTCATGTCTGGCAGCGTCGTTTTTTTGTTGATGAAGATCATTACTAAAACTGTGATTAAGAGTAGAATCAGCAAAAATGGGAGTGCTTTTTTCATGCGTGCGTTTTTTACTGGAACGAATTGCTCTTCATCAAAGCTCTCTGGCTTTTGTGCACTGACAGAATCAAGATAGCTATTTTCCGGTAACATCACTTAGCTCCGATCCCATTTCCACTAGTTTACCGTTCGTCAAATGGAGGATAACATCGCTGTTTTTAGCCACTTCATCAGAGTGTGTTACGATGATAACGGTCTTTCCAAACTCTTTCGATATTCTTTTAAAAAGGGCGATGATTTCCTTAGCTGTGGCGGTGTCTAAAGCACCCGTGGGCTCGTCGGCTAACACCAGTGAAGCATCCTTTGCAAGTGCGCGTGCGATGGCCACCCTTTGTTGCTCGCCACCTGAAAGCCTCGTCACGCGTCGATCTGCTTTTGATTTGACGATACCGACTTGATTGAGTACCTTATAGGCGAGCTCGTTCTTATCGCGTGACTTGATGGTCCCCATGTTGGCAGTTACATTCTCAACGCCGTTTAGATAATCGATCAGGTTGTATTTTTGAAAAATCATCGACATATGATGTTTCCTAAACTGGCTAAATCCCATTTCCTTTATGTCAGCACCAGCATAATGGACACTCCCGGTTTCTGGGGCATCCAGCGCGCTCGCCAGTGCTAGTAGCGTCGATTTGCCAGAGCCAGAGGGTCCTAATATCGTATAGAAGACGCCCTTTTTAAAAGAATAGGATAGGTCGTTCAAAATCATCCGTTTCTTTCCACCATCGATGTAGCCATAGCTTAAGTTTTTAAGTTCAAATAGATTTGACATTTAGGCCTCCTTAATTTTGTAATGATTTTCTAGGCTTATAGCTTAATATAACCGATAGCGGTGCGCTGATGGCTGCCAGGATTAGCCCGAGACTTGCCACTGCCAGCGCCAGTAGGGTATCCCCATCTACGGAGACTTTAAATGACTCGGCTACTTGGCTCATCGTCAGCTGCGGCCCAGACATCATGTCATTAATGAAAAACATCCCTTGCGATGGCGAGGTGCTTTCCACTAATTGATTCGCAGCTATCCAGCTTGCGACCAAATCAGAGCTCAACAGACTGAGCGCAAATGCGCCTACGAAGGCAAATACCGCGACGAAAAAAATCTCCACGGAGAACTGTGAGAGAATGCGTATTTTGCTTTCGCCATTTGCCAGAAGTAGTCCGATTTCAAACTGCCGGTCTCTTACGAATAGGGTGACGATTGCGATGGAGATCATTGCGCCAGCGATAAAGATGACGACCATCAGAAGGTCAAATACTGTGGACATTACGTCTAGTGGCTTCGTGAGTTGATTATATTGCTCAGTGGAAGCGTCGAGGTAGATATATTCTGAAGGCATCTGCACAGAATAGGAGGCTAAAAAGTCGGGGATATCAAATGGATCTTTGAGCTGCCATACCACTCTACTAATGTTTTTTAGTTGTTCAGGGGCATGTCTTTCTACCGAAGCTTCAGAGATATAGAACTGATCGACCATATGGTTAGGTGCACCGCTAAAAAGTCCGATGATCTCAAATGATACTGGATCACCCTCTGGGAAAAGCTTCACCGCGACATTATCGCCGACACTAAGATTATTCTTTGCGGCAAATTCACTAGAGATAAGCACTGTGTCCTTTTCGCGATCTTCATCTGTTCTAAATGATCCGTCTTCGAGTTTTAACTGTTTATCGAAATCAAGTGGGATATTCTGATTACTTGCGAGTAGAAACAGACTGGTTCCGCCAACTACTGGTGAAGCGAGACTTATGCCGAAAGAACCACCATCATTAGATACCGCTGATTGAAGGCTATCAGAGGATGTATATAAAGTTCTTTCGATATGGGTTTTAGAGACCGCAGCGTCCTCTGAAAGGACCTTTGCCATGTTTTCGGGCAAGACCATTTGGTTTTCAATTTCGGTCCGCGTCTCACCAGAAGCGCCTTGAATATCCTGCATGGCTTTTGCAAAATCGATTTTCATCTCCACGTTACCACCTAGCGCTTTACGCGTGTAATCCTTTGAGGCGGTGATGGTGTTTTGAATAATAATCCCTGTGAAGATTAATGAAAAAATCATAAACAACACGGAGAAAATAACGATCCCTTTAGTGGGCTTTCGTTTAAGACTTAAAAATGCTAATTGAAAGATGTGCATGTAAAACCTCCTCGATGTATTTAAACACAGTGTATAATAGTCATAGGAAACCCATGTGTTTTTATGGTGCGGTTCATTTGAAATCTATTTCACATGGAATTCACATCGTTGCGATATGATATTAAGTAAATTAAGTGTATTGACCATAGCTGGAGGCGTAGGTGAGTAAAATACTGGTTATAGAGGATGATTTACAGCTTGCTGAAATCATAAAAGATTATTTTGAAATGGCTGGGCATGAGGTTACTTGTGCAGAGGACGGAGCCACAGGAATCGCATACTTTGATCGCCTAGGTGCAGACCTCGTGATTTTAGATGTCATGATGCCTTTTCTAGATGGGTGGTCTGTTTGTAGAAGAATCAGAAAAAAATCGGATTGCTACATTATATTTTTAAGTGCCCGAACGGAAGAAGAAGATAAACTCATGGGTTTTGATATAGGCGCTGATGAATACATTACCAAACCCTTTAGTCCTAAGGTGTTAGTAGCACGTGCCACAGCACTCCTAAAACGTCAATCCTCGATTATAAGAGAAGAAGATGTCATAAGACAAAACCGGCTGATTATTCAACCGGCCTTTCATAGTGTGAAGCTCGACGGTAAGGAACTTGACTTAACCGTTAAAGAATTTGAGCTTTTGTTAGTATTATCTCGGAATCCAGGACGCGTTTTGAAGAGAGAGTATCTCATCGATTCGGTCTGGGGGATTGATTATTTTGGTGATGGAAGGGTACTGGATACCAACATAAAAACGCTTAGAAAAAAACTTGGGACGCATGCCGGTATGATAAAGACGGTAATCGGGATTGGATATAAACTGGAGGATTCACATGAAGTCATTGACGAATAAGATGTTTCTATTAACGCTGCTGACCTGCGTACTAATCGTCGCCGTATTTGGACTATCGATTTTCGCGTATTTTAACTGGTTCTATGAATCGCAAAAAGTGAAACAGATTGCGTCAGATCTTGATGAATTCGCTGCGCTATATGAAAGCCAGACACTGGATGATTTAGCACTCTATGAACGCGTAAACCAGTTTATGAGAACTCATGATGCGACGCTTTTGATTTTCGACGCCCTCGAGACTTACTATTTAGAAGCAGCCCCCGCGATTTCCGTTTCGGCTTCATCACCCGGTGTAATTATCTCAGAAACCCAGCTGGAACCTGGTTTGGCCACTGAAGCTGCGTCATTAATCGGTGCTACAACCTCCATAGATGGCGTGCTAGTTACTTTTTCAACGGTTGATTCTCTGGGCGTTTTTAATACGGCTCTAGATATAAATCCAAGTTATACCGTCAGTGATGTGACCATGCCCGTATATAACCAGGTAAGCCTTAATAAAGAGGTTCAGCTTAAAGATGGCTCGGTGAAAAGACTTTACGTAACGGCCTCATTACAATCCGTCGAAGAAATCATTAGTTTGATGAAACAGCTACTGCCACTGATTTCTATCGGGATTTTGATTATGTCTTTGTTCTTATCCTTGATTTATTCTCAAATGATTTCTAAACCCATCGTCCGCATCACAAAGCATGCTAACGCCATGGCGAATATGAACTTTAACGACCCGATTCCTGTCAAAGGACAGGATGAGCTAAGCCTTTTGGCCACGAGTTTAAACACCTTATCCTCAGAACTAAAAAGTAACATCACAGAACTTAACCTTTCAAATCAAAGGCTAAAAGAAGAATATGATAAAGAGATTAGGCTGGAGGCTTCCAGAAAAGCCTTTGTGGCTAATGTATCCCATGAGCTTAGGTCACCTCTCGGAATCATTAAAAGCTATGCAGAGGGTATTTCGGATCAAATTAAAATTGAAAAGCAACAGAAATACGCCCATACCATCGTTAATGAGGTTAACGCCATGGAGACACTGATTCAAAATATGCTGGAGATATCAAAGCATGATTCTGGAACGTTTGTGTTTCAACCGACGGTAGTGAACCTTTCGAATATGATCCATAAAGCGCTTTTCGTGGTTCAAGCTGAAATAGATAAGAAAGAACTAAAGGTGGATATCAAGCTGGCGTGTGATGAGATTTATGTAGATGAAATGAGCATCCAACGGGTCATGGATAACCTCGTTGAAAATGCTGTAAAGTATGCACCGTCCTCTACGGCGATACTCATCGAAGCGGCGATTTGTGACACGAACACCTCATCTATCAAATTTTCCATCGAAAACGAGAGCACCCCGTTTTCAGACGAAGAGCTCTCGCGTGTGTGGGAGCGGTTTTATAAACGTGATTTATCGCATCATCGTAAAGAAAAGGGCACCGGTTTAGGTTTATCGATCGTCAAATCTATATTAGAAGGGCATAAACTTCCTTTTGGTGCTGAACGCACCGTAGATGGCATAAGATTTTACTTCATCGCACCTCGAGGTTAATGGAACGAGCTTTTATAAGATTATATAGACTGTATTAAATAGTAAAAGTCCCTGTTGACTCAACAGGGACTTTTGATTACTCACTTAGCCACATTAGAAATCTTAAAAGATGATGAGAAAACTGAATGCCTCTAACCATCGGCTGAACATTATGTTAATATAAGAATAAAAGGATATTTATGGAACAAAACCGTAAGGGGGAACCATGCAGTACGTAATAGCAGCGTTAGTGATGATCTTCATCTCCACCACCATCGGTGTCATAAATCAGCGAAAGGCCAGAAAAAGGCGTATCGCCGAAATCAGGGCCATGTATGGTAAAAAGCCTGAGGTTAAGAAGTTCGCGTTTGAAAACGTAGGTTTGCATTGGCACCAGCAGACGGAGCGCGTGGCGGAAGACGAGAAAATCGACGACATCACGTGGAATGACCTGGACATGGACCAAGTGTTCGCACGCATCGCGTCATGTAGTGCGTTTATCGGTGAGCAGGTGCTTTACAGCCGGCTACATACGCTGCCGAAGGACCAGGAGGCCATCGCGAAGTTCGATGAGAAGGTGCGTTACTTCGATGCCCATAATGCAGTGCGCGAAAGCACTCAGCTGCTGCTAGATAAATTTGGGTTTAGTAATAACAGCTACACCATGCCGAACTACATCGCCAACCTAGGCAGCTACCGTATCCAGAACATCTGGTTTTATCGCGTTATGCAAATCGTTCTCGCATTATCGATTCTGCCAGCGCTGATTCTGTGGGATGCGCGATATATGCTGTTGTTCATCGGTGTGTATTGCATCAACCTGATCATTTATATGCAGAGCAAAAGTAAATACGAGGTGGATCTCGATATGCTGGGCCGGATCCTCAGGGTTGTGAAAACCGGTAAAGCGTTCATGAACCCGAAGAAGTTCGATTTTCCAGTAGGGTTTCACCAGCTTGAGAAGCCTGTTCACTCGTTTGGGTATATATCCAAAGGACTCGAGCTCCTATATGCAAAAAAAGAAGCCGCCATGTACGGCGACGTCCTCGGACTCCTTCAAGATTACCTGATCGGTGCCACCCTATGGGACTTCACTAAATACGACCAAATCATCGAATTGATGGAGAATAAGAAATCCGTGTTCATGGACATCTTTTGGGAAGTGGGCGAGCTGGATGCCGCCATCAGCGTCGCTTCCTATCGCAGAAGCCTTAGCCTTTACACCTCCCCGACCTTTTCAACAGACGAAACTCTGGAAATCCGACAGGCATACCACCCACTTATCGACTCGCCCGTCTTAAACGACATCACTTTAAAGGGCAACTGCATGATTACGGGTTCCAATGCTTCTGGGAAATCCACGTTCATAAAGGCTGTCGCTCTGAACCTCATCTTAGGGCAGAATATCTATACGTGTACCGCAAGGCGAGTCGTCATGCCGCTCACGAGAGTAATCACTTCCATGGCGGTAAGAGATGATTTATCATCGGGTGAGAGCTACTACATTAAAGAAATCAAGTATATGAACCGGATTCTTCAGAGTTTGGATAAAAAGCGGTTTTTAGTGTGTTTCATAGACGAAATCCTCAAAGGCACGAACACAGAGGAGCGCATCGCGGCATCGGCTTCCATTCTGGAATATCTGAGTAGCAGTCACTGTTTGGCGGTGGTGGCGACACACGATATCGAGCTAACCCGCATGATGCGCACATTATATGAAAATTACTATTTTAGAGAAACCATGGTCGGCAGAGACGTGGTGTTCGACTATAAAATCCATGAAGGTGCTGCAGTATCTCGGAACGCCATCAAGCTTCTGGAGGTTGTGGGCTTCCCAGAGGAGGTCGTTACACGTGCGCAGGTATTGGTTCAGGGGAAGGAGGTCCCATGATTTATTTCGAATCGGAGCGGCTTATTTTTAGAGACTGGGAAGAAGGTGATCTGCCTGCGTTTAGACAGATGAATGCGGATCCCGAGGTTATGGAGTACTTCTTAAACCCGCTGATGACAGAGCAGACAGATGCTTTCGTAGAGCGTATGAAGGCGGAATTTTTGGATAAAGGCTACGGACTTTATGCCGTGGCGGTTAAAGAAACGGGTGCGTTTATCGGCTTCATCGGTTTTCATGAAGCCAGTCTCGGGCTTGGCTTTGATCCGCTCGTGGAAATCGGGTGGCGGCTAAAAAAAGAAGCCTGGGGAAACGGCTACGCCACAGAAGGGGCGAAGCGATGCCTAGGCTACGGGTTTGAGAAGCTGGGATTTAGTGACGTATACAGCTTTACGGCTGTGGTCAACACCCGATCTGAGCAGGTGATGCTGAAAATCGGTATGAAAAAGCTACGAACGTTTGCACATCCGAGAATCGCTTCTGACCACTGGCTATGCGAACACGTTTTATATAGGATAACGAGGCCTTAACACTAATGTTGATTTGGGGATAGAAAATGGGAGATAAAGTGATCATCGCACCCTATGATGCAGGTTGGGTGGATGAATATCGTGAACTGGAAAAAATGATAAAAGAACAAATGGGTGAACTAGCAGTGCGCATCGATCATATCGGTTCCACGGCGGTACCTGGGCTGGCGGCAAAGCCCGTCATCGATATTCAGGTGTCGGTGAAGGCCTTTGAACCCTTCGCGCCTATAAAAAATGCGCTGGAGGCGGCAGGCTTCCGGTATATGGAGGGCAATCCCGAACGGACGAAACGCTACTTCAGAGAAGCGGAAGGAAATAAGCGTACCCATGTCCATGTACGGCTGGAAGGGCATTGGTCACAGCAGTTTCCACTTCTTTTCAGAGATTATTTGAGAACGCACCGTGAAGACAGTTTGCGGTATGAGCTATTAAAATACACGCTGGCAGAGCGTTTTCCCGAGGACCGTGAGGGCTATATGACCGGTAAGGAATCGCTCATCTGGGATATCATGAAGCGCGCGGACCGCTGGACGCAGGAAACGGGCTGGACTTCGGAGGCACTATGAAGATCGGGGCATTTGCAAAGGCGAACCAAACCAGTATCGACACCATCAGGCATTATATGGACCTGAACCTCATCGTTCCGGAGAAGGTGGGGGGACAGTATGATTTCGACGCCATCTGTCAGACGGATTATGAGGAGATATGCAAGCTGAAGGCCATCGGGTTTACGCTGTCCGAGATTCAGACGCTGCTTTTATTTAGGCGTATCGGAAAGCTCACGGGGTATCATCGCCGCATGACCTATCAGGCGTATTTTGATCAGAAACGGGCTAAAATCGCAGATGAAATCCTTAGGCTGGAGCAGATGGCCAGTGCGCTTCAGGATGAAATCGGGCGTATGGCACAGGAAGCACAGGTGCTTCCAGAGAAAGTGACGACCACGGGCGTCCCGCTGGATTATTTAGAGTTATTAGGATGTAGACAGTGCTCAGGCAGCTATCAGCTGTCAGATGCAAAAGTGCACAACCATCACATCGTGGATGGTGAGCTGAGCTGCCACTGCGGGCAAGTGCTAAGGATTCAAAATGGCATCCTCATCGGTGAGGGGGCGCGTTTAGAGCCTTCGGAAGTCGTGAACACGAGCTATGAGGAAACCTTCGTGGATGACTACATCCTCACTACTAGTCCTGATTATCTGAAAAAACTCTATCAGGGGCTAGAATGGACGAAGCGTCATATGGATTTTCAGTCGTTTGAAAATGCGGTTTGCATGGAGCTGGGCACAGGGCATGGCTTTTTCATGCGCCATTTCATCGACGCCTTTCCAGCAACCACTGTCTATATCGCCATCGATTATGACCTGCAGTCCTTACAGTGGCTGAAGTCGATTTTCGATAGGAATCCGCCGAAGTGCAAGGTTCTGTACCTATGTGCGGATTTTATGACGCTGCCATTAAAGCCGCACAGTATCGATGCGGTGTTCGATATTTCAGGGTCGAGCAACTTTGCCTTCGACCATCCTGTGTTTTTACTGGATGGTTTAGAAACATTGACGAAACAGGATACGACCTTACACGGGTACTATATCCTATTTAAGAATTTTTCGAGACACTCGAAGGTGGCCATGCTGCACCGGCCCCTGTTCACATGGGAAACGGTGAAGGGCATGATCGGTAAGCTGGGCTATAAAGAAATCGACCATCTGATGACGGAGGCGGTGGATCAGGGCGGACCGCTGGAAAATTACTTCGTGGCAGGTGAAAAAGTGTACACGGCGATTTTTCATGGAAAAAAATAATTTATTTGCTTTCATATTCTTGGTATACTGAATAGTGGAATGATGAAGGGGTGTGAAAGATGGTTACGATCTATGATATCGCCAGAAAAATCGGCTGTGCGTCGAGTACCGTGTCAAAAGCGCTAAATAATTCAAAGGAAGTCAGCGATAGTCGTAAGGCTGAGATTTTAGCTGTCGCGAAGGAAATGGGGTATGTTCCCAATGCGAACGCTAGACGACTTGCCACGAAGCAAAGCTGGTCCATCGGAATTTTATTCAGTGAAGATTTGAACATCGGACTGGAGCATCACTTCTTTAGCGGCATCCTTCAGGCATTTAAAACCTATGTGGAAGACCTAGGCTACGAAGTGACCTTCGTGTCGAAAAAAGTCGGTACCCAGTCGTTAACCTACCTCGAGTGGTGCAAATACAAAGACATCGACGGGATATTAATCGTTACCGTGGATGTAAACGATGAAAATCTAAACGAGCTTAGACAGAGCGGCATCCCCATCGTCACGGTGGACAGTGGTCTCATCAACGTGCCCACAGTCATCTCGGATAACTTCCAGGGAACGCGCATGGTGGTGGAGTACCTCATGTCCAGAGGCGCTAAGCGCATCGCGCACATCGCTGGACCGATGCGATCGTTTTCAGCCATGGAGCGTTTAGAGGCCTTTAAGACTGTTTTAGGACAGTATGAAATGGATGCGAGCATGGTGGTGGAAGCGTACAACTACGATTTCAACAGCGGAAGAAATGCACTCATGGCCATGTTCAGAGCGTTTGATGAGGTTCCTGATGCCATCTATGCCGCCAGTGACGATATCGCCTTAGGGGTAATCATCGCGCTTAAGGAGCTAGGCTATAAGGTGCCAGAGGACATCTCGGTGGTGGGCTTCGATAACATCGAGCTGACCAGATACACATCGCCGTCGCTGACCACAGTGGCGCAGGATAAAGTAAGAATCGGTACAGAGGCTGCGAAGCGTCTGATCGCACAAATAAATAAAGAGGCTGATGCGGGTCAAGCTGTGATAAATCGCGTGCCAGTCGAATTGATCGTAAGAGAAAGTACAAAATAATGTACTTTTTTTTATTTGCTTTCTTTCGGTCCTGTGGTAATATGAAAGAACGAAACCGCCTTCGTAAAACGAAGACGGTACGAGAGGGCAAATGGAGGCAAGCAGTTGAGTTATCAGTTTAATCAAAACCAATTCATCATCCAGGACTATGATAAAAAGAAGACGTTTTCCAGCTTTCTTCCTGGAATTGCTGGACTTAAAGGGATTCCGTTATGGGTGTTCTATGCGAACCGCGGACAGGGCGTAACCAGTTTCGGGGTTAGGGATAAGGATGAACCCATCCTGGAGTTCTTCCCGGCTAATACGAGCTACCAGTACGTGGACCGATATGGCTTTAGAAGCTTCGTGCGCGTGGACGGTGCCCTTTATGAGCCGTTCTCCGTAGCGACCACGGATGTGGTTAGCCGTCAAATGGCCATCGCCAGCGGTCATTTTTCCATCGAAGAGATGAACCATACGCGTGGGGTCAACTATAAGGTCACTTACTTCGGACTGCCGAACGAGCCGTTAGCAGGTCTCGTCAGAAAAGTGGAAATCGCAAATCGTGGTGAAACGCGTTTGCTGGAAGTGGTGGACGGTTTAGCCAGCATCCTCCCATCAGGTGCGACGAACGAAGGCTATAAAAGCATGTCGAACCTCATGATGTCGTGGATGGGTGTAGAAAATATGGCGGAAGGGATTCCGTTTTATAAATTTAGAGCTTCCAGTGGTGATGAGGCAGAGGTGTCCATGATCCATAAGGGGCATTTTTACTTGTCGTTTGCAGAGGATGGTGCGGTGATTAAACCCATCATCGACCCTGAGCTGGTGTTTGGATACGATACGTCATTGACATCGCCGGTAGGACTTAAGGAGGTGGCCATCAGTGAACTGGACCTCTCTCATCAGGTGGCGGTGAACAAGGTGCCATGTGGTTTTACGCCTTATGCTAAACGTGTGGAAGCGGGCGAGTCGGTGGTGATTCACACCATTATCGGTCACGTGGCGGATGTGGCGATCATTAATGAACTGGCACCGAAGTATGCAAGACGTGCGTTTATGGAAGCGAAGCGCCTTGAGGCGCAGGGCATCATCGATGCGCTGGTTAGCGCTGTGGAGACGAAGACGCGCTTTGAGGCGTTTGATGCGTATATGAAGCAGAACTTTTTAGATAATGCCCTCCGTGGCGGTTATCCCCTGATGTTTGGAGAGGGTGAGGATCAAAAGGTCTACCATGTATACTCCAGAAAGCACGGGGACCCGGAGCGGGACTATAATTTCTTTACATTGGCACCCGAGTACTATTCTCAAGGAAATGGCAACTTCAGGGATGTAAACCAGAACCGTCGAAACGATGTGCTGTTTTTCCCAGAGGCGGGGCTTTTTAACATCAGGATGTTCATGAGTCTGGTGCAGCTGGATGGCTATAATCCGTTAGGGGTTCAGGGAACGACGTTTACCCTGCCGCTGGAGAGGGCTAAGGCACTGATGGCGAAGCATGGCATCGTGCCGGATCAGAAGCTCACGCAGCTATTTTCCGGTAAATTTACACCGGGAAAGGTGAGCATGGCTCTGGAAGGGGCGCAAGAAGCGTTCCTAGAGGCGATACTCGCGGAATCGGAGCAGCATATCGAGGCGGTGTTCGGCGAGGGCTTCTGGTCGGACCACTGGACGTATAATTTCGACTTGATCGAGAACTATGTGGGCATCTATCCAGACCACGTAGAGTCGTTATTAATGGAGGACCGGTCTTATCATTATTTCGAGAGTCCTGTCACGGTGCTGCCGCGTCATTTGAAGGTGGGGCTGACGAAGGACGGACAGGTAAGGCAGTATGGCGCCATCGAGGAAGAAGCGCATTCTAACCGGTTTAAGCAATCATGCTGGGTAACGGATCAGGGCGGCGAGGTGGTTCATACGCATTTGGCGGAGAAGCTGCTGACGCTGGTGATGACGAAGACGTCCTCGCTGGATCCGTTTGGCATGGGCATCGAGATGGAGGCGAACAAACCGGGCTGGAACGATGCCATGAACGGGCTGCCAGGCGTGTTTGGCTCTGGGCTTAGTGAAACGGTGGAGCTGCTTCGGATCGTGCGTTTTTTACTGAAGCATGTGAAGGGGCCTGTGACATTATTGGAAGAAAATTGCGATTTCTTTAATGCGTTACAGGGCATTTTAAAAGCGTCGCTGCCATTATTTTCGCGCTGGGATGCGTTATCCTCAGCGAAGGAGACGTTCCGCGAGACCGTTAAGGGTGGCGTGAAGGGCGGTTCGGTCGAGGTGTCTTTAGCCGACATTCTGTCGTTTTTACAGCGTGTGGAAGCGGTACTGGAGGATGGGCTTCAAAGGGCGAAAGCGAATAACGGCGGCATTCTACCGACCTATATCGCTTATAAGGCGGTGGCGTATGAGAAGCTGGCGCATCAAACCCCTTATGGTCTGGATGCCGTGCGCGTCCTTGCGTTTGAGCCGGTTCACCTACCAAACTTTTTAGAAGCGCCTGCACGTAGCCTGAAAATCGGCAGTGTCAGCGAGAACCTGGCGCTCTATGAGAAGGTGAAGCAAACAGCGCTTTACGATACGGCGCTTAAGACGTATAAGACCAGTGAACCCCTAGATCATATGAGCCATGAGATCGGCCGGATCAGAGCGTTTACCCCAGGCTGGTTGGAGCGCGAGAGCAACTTTTTGCACATGACGTATAAGTACTTGCTCGGTCTTCTAAAGGGTGGGTTATACGATGTGTTTTATGAGGAAATTAAGACCAATTGGGTTTGCTTCATGGATCCTGCTGTTTATGGGCGTTCGCCACTGGAAAACTCCAGCTTTATCGCCAGTAGCGTGAATCCGAATCCTAAGGTTCATGGACAGGGCTTTGTTTCGAGACTCAGCGGTTCTGTGGCGGAGATGCTCAGCATGTGGCATCTGATGATGTTCGGTCATCAGCTGTTCACCTATGATGGCGTTTTAAGGTTTACACCTAAGCCGATTTTACACGAGGACCTCTTCGTGGATGGAAGGGTGGAGACGACGCTATTTAATCACATCGCATTCATCATCGATAATCCCACTGGGCTCGCCACTTACGCGGCGGATGTGGAAATCGCCCATTATACGGTAGATGGTGAGCAGGTGGATGAGATTAAGGGTGAGCTGGCGCAAAAGATCCGTGATAAAAAGGTTAAGCAAATCATCATGACATATAAAAAAAGTGAGGGTTAAGATGAAGGTATTTTCGGTTAGATCAGAGAAAAAGGACGCGAAGTTTTGGGTGTCGTTACCTGAGCGCGAGACAGGATGCTATGACCCGAAACGCCCTGTTATCGCTGTGAACTCAGCACAGACGTATCAGGAATTCATGGGCTTCGGCGGTGCCTTTACTGAGGCAGCGGCTTACACGCTGTCCGAAGCGCCGGCTGAAGTTAGAGATGAGGCGCTAAAAGCCTACTTTTCAAAGGACGAGGGCTTAGGCTATGTACTGGGCCGCGTGCACATCAACTCGTGCGACTTCGCGCTGGAGAACTACACGTATGTGGCGGATGGGGATAAAAACCTCGACACGTTCGACTTATCCAGAGAAGAACGCTGGGTGATCCCCATGGTGAAGGATGCCATGCGCATCGCTGGACAAAAGCTTCAGCTGTTAGCTTCACCTTGGAGCCCGCCTGGGTTCATGAAGGACACGAAGGAAATGAACTATGGGGGTAAGCTGTTACCTGAGTTTTACCAGCCGTGGGCGAATTACTACGTGAAGTTTATCGATGCCATGCGTGACCGTGGTGTGGATATCTGGGCAGTGAGTATACAGAACGAGCCATTGGCCACACAAACATGGGATTCGTGTATTTATACGGCTGAGGAGGAGCGCGATTTTATTAAACACCACCTCGGACCAACCCTTAAAGCGGCGCATCCAGAAACGGAAATCATCATCTGGGATCATAATCGCGACGTGCTGGTGGAAAGAGGGGCCGTGGTTCTAGCGGATGAGGAAGCGGCGAAGTATGTATGGGGCACAGGAAATCACTGGTATGTCAGCGAGGCTTTCGAAAACCTCACAGCACTTCATAACCTTTTTCCTCAGAAGCATCTCCTGTTCACCGAAGGCTGTGTGGAGCTCACGACGACCTCTGAAAACGCCGTATTTAATGGCTACCTCGGCTCATATTCCAACTGTGAACGTTATGGCAGAAACATCATCGGCGACTTTAATAACTGGAGCCGCGGATGGATCGACTGGAACCTCGTACTCAACGAAGAGGGGGGACCTAATCACGTCTATAACTACTGTGAAGCGCCGATCATGTATGACCGACGGTCGCAGAAGCTCATCTATAACAACTCGTATTACACGATCGGCCATTTTTCGAGGTATCTCGAAGTGGGGGCTAAACGCCTGGAAATCAGCGTGACGAAAGCAGACGTTCATGCAGTGGCTTTCCGCAACCCGAATGGTGACATCGTGGTGGTGGCGCAAAATGAAGGCTGGATCGCTGAGATGGCGTTGGTGATCGATGGTAAAGGCCTGAATATCAATTTACCTGACCATTCCATCACGACATTTGTGTTTAAAAACGATTAGGTAGGTTAAGTGGAGGAATCGGTTTCGAAATGTCGTCTTCGACATGATTTGGCTTGATTAACTTAAGCGAAACACGGATTTTGCGGAATACGACGCTGCGATCTTTTTTAAAGTGGTTTCGGTGGCTTACAAGGGTGCTGTTGGTGCTAAAACGCGCCGGAGAGCTTAAAATTACAATGTTTTATCATGTATTAATAACAGTACTTAGTCACTAAACGGTTAGTTGGTTTCAAATAAAGTTTCAAGTTTGTAATAAAAAACTATTGCAACCGGTTTCGTACGTATGTTATATTGATGTTACAACAGCGTTAAATGTTGATGAACTAAAAACTCAGGGGAGGATACAATGAAGAGTATTAAAAGACTTCTTGCTATTTTTGTAGCGGCATTGGTCGTATTTACTGGTTGCAGTAATGGGGCTGGCACTGAAGAAACAACACAGAGTGTTGCACCAGACACATCGAAGGATTATTCAACAGAAAAATTGGTAATCTGGTCATTTACAGATGAACTTAGCACTGCAGGCGACATCGATCATTTTAAAGAATTATACACTGCACCTGGAAAACCTTTCGAAGGTATGGAAGTTGAATTCGTAGCTGTTTCTATTCAAGATGGTTACATGGATAAGATTTTACCAGCTTTAGAAGCCGGTAATGGTCCAGACGTCTTTACAGGTGAGTTAGACCATATTAAGCAATTTATCGACGCTGGCTACTACGGTAACCTCGAAGCGATGATGGAAAGCGATCCAGAAATCGATTTAGCTGCTGAAAAAGCAGACTATAAAGAATATATCTGGCAATCAGGTATCGACCCAGCAACTGGCAAATTAGCGGCGCTTTCTTGGCAGGTAACACCAGGCGCTATCTTCTTCAAAGTAGATATGGCGGCTGCTGTTTGGGGCGATGAAGCAGGCTTCCCTGCAGAAGGCACACCAGATTATAACACTGAAGTAACAAAATGGATGAACGCAAACAAGTTCAACTCAGTTGAAAACTTATTAAACGCTCAAAAAGAAGTGAAAGAAGCAAATGCTAGCTGGAGACTTTTCCCAGATGATCAAGCAGTTCGTCACTTCGCAGCAGGTACTAACAACCCAGCAAAATGGATTGATGACGCTGGCAAGTTAAACGCAGATAAAATCAAAGAGCAAATTCCTTATATCAACATGGTTAAATCGATGTATGGCGAAACCATCGATGCTTCTTTAACGGCTAACGCAGCTGAGTGGAGTGGCCCTTGGTTCGACGCTATGGATAAAGACTTAACTGATGCTGAAGGTAAAACATGGCAAGTAATGGCGTACTCTATGCCTACATGGGGCTTAAAGTACATCATCGAGCCTAATATGGAAAAAATCGATGCAAACGGCGAAACATTCCCTAAACCAGCTGAAGATGCAGACCAAGCTACAAAAGACGCTTATGCAGCTGCAGCATTCAAAGGCAACTGGGGTATGGCTTCAGGTCCTAACTCATACTTCTGGGGCGGTACTTACCTCGGAATCAATGCAGACTCTAAATTACCAGAAGCAGCATTTGCATTTGTAAAATCAATGTTATTTGACAAAGAAAGATTAGCAGCACGTCAAGAGGCTGATGGCGATATGTACTCTGTAGAATCGGTTATGGCACCAGTTATCGCTGATTATGCAGGTCGTGATTCTTTAGGCGGCATGAACCACCTTAAAGTCTTTAACGAAGAAGCAGCAAAAATCGACTTATCAAACGTTACCACTTATGACCGTGGCTTAAACGATATGTTAGGTCTCCACATCACAAACTACAAACAAGGCGTTGAAGGCTATGCTTCAGTAGAAGATGTATTAAAAGCATTCTATGCTGACGTTCAAGTCACTTACCCAGAAATTTATGTAGAAGGCTTACCAACCAACTAATTTCTTCATGAAATTCATTTAACTAAATCCAAAAATCTCCGGTGCAAAAGTAGACGAAAGGTCTACTTTTGCACCGTATATGTTAAAATTGTGTTGTGTGTAATAATCGAAAGGAATGTATTCAGATGAAAAAATTAAAGGACAAAATTGGATACCTTTTCATATCGCCATTTTTTCTTGTCTTCGCACTTTTCAGTGTCTATCCAATCTTATTTACCATCTATCTCTCCATGACGAGTTATAAGGGATATGGAAGAAAAACTTTTATCGGGGCGGATAACTTCAAATTGATATTTAAAGATCCCAATGTTGTCGACGCATTCATCAATACATTAAAGATTTGGGGCGTAAATATATTCTTTCAAATTTTCCTGGCCTTGTTGCTAGTGATGATTTTCTCAGATATTCAGTATAAAGTGAGAGGACTCAAGTTCTTCAGAGTCGTGTTCTACTTACCAAACCTCATCGCCGCAGCCACTATCGCACTGATCTTTATGAAGCTTCTCGATAAGGATTACGGCGTAGTGAATCAAGTGCTCTTCGGCATCGAATGGATCGATAAGCCCATCGGGTGGCTGACGAAACCGATACTGGCACAGATGAGCGTCTCAGGCATTCAGACCTGGATGTGGTTCGGCAACTCGTTTATCTTATTTATGGCTTCCGTACAAGCAGTGAGCAAGGAGATTTTCGAAGCGGCGCGCATCGATGGTGCAGGTCGTCTCCAAATTCTCAGACATATCACCATTCCTTCCATCAAGCCGATTCTCATGTACGTTATGGTAACAGGCCTTATCGGCGGTTTACAGCTGTTCGATATCCCCTTCTTGATCACCGATGGAAAAGGATTTCCAGCGGGTAGCTTAAATACCATGATCGTCTATATTTATAACATGGCATTTGTGTATAAAAACTATGGCTATGCATCGGCATTATCGTTTGCATTATTCCTTCTTATTTTGGCATTTACGGTGGTCTTTACCCTCGCGACAAACCGCGTGGAGATCAAAGAGTTCTTTACCACACGTAAAGAGAACAAAGCGAGAAGAAAAGCGGTCGCTGCACTGAAGGGAAGTGGAAAATATGAGTAAAACTAACTCAACCTTAAATCAAAAGCAAAAGAAGCAAAAGCGCGATAAAATCATGGTTTACGCGATTATTTATTCACTTTTAGCTTTGTTAGTGATTATATCCGTCGTTCCTTTCTGGATCGTCTTAATCAACGCCACACGTGATGGCGTTTCGATTTCCACACAGGGAATCACACTCATACCAGGCAAGAGTTTAGTTGAGAACTATAAAATCCTGACCAGCAATGTGGATGTTATGCGCGGTTTCTGGAACTCCTTAAAAATCGCGATTCTGGTCACGGTCCTTTCAGGATATTTCTCAGCCCTTACAGCTTATGGATTCCACATGTATAACTTTAAAGGAAAGAATTTCTTATTCGGCATTATCCTCGTCTTCATGATGATTCCGAGCCAACTCTCCTTCCTTGGTTATGTCAAATGGATGACCCAGCTGAACCTTATGGATAACCATTTGGCACTGATCATTCCTTCGATAGCTTCCATCGGAACGGTATTCTTCCTACGTGCCTACATCAGCTCATCGCTGAGTAAGGAAATCATCGAATCAGCGAGAATCGATGGCGCGGGCGAGCTCTATATCTTCCACAGAATCGCACTACCTCTGATGGCACCAGGCGTCGCCACCATGTCCATCTTCACCTTTATCGGTTCATGGAATAACTACCTAAGCGCACGCGTGATTTTAAGCTCGAAAGCTAACGAAACATTACCGATGGTCATCTCATCGTTAAAAGCGCTAAAAATCTGGTATCAAAATCAAGGCGCCATCTACTTGGGTTTCGCGATTTCCATTATCCCGATCGTCATCGTTTTCATCTTCGCGTCAAAATATCTCATCGAAAACATCTCTGCTGGAGCAGTTAAGGGGTAAAATATGAAGGAATCAAACCTCTACATGGGTGATGCAAAGGTTTTCGCCAGTACGCACGACGTCGCATTCGATACCGTCAGTGTCCAGGGCGATTTGTATTACCGCATTCACAACATCGATCAAATGCCGCCATTTTTCATGACCATCGTCAGCGATGTGGACTTTTGGATGTTCCTATCCAGCACCGGTGGCATTACGGCAGGCAGAAAAAACCCTGACTCAGCCCTGTTTCCCTACTATACGGACGATAAAATCCACGATAGTGCGGAAACCACAGGCCCACACACGATTTTCATCATCGGAAAGGGCGATAAACGCTACCTATGGGAACCGTTTTCTACGTCGGGTGCCAATGTTTACCGCATCACACGCAATCTTTATAAAAACACCATCGGGAACAAAATCATCTTCGAAGAGCACAACGCTTTTCTGGATGTGACCTTTAGATACCGCTGGGAAACCAGTGACCGTTACGGCTTCGTGAAAACCTCGGAGCTAATCAATAGCTCCGGTGAAAACATAGACGTAACTGTGCTAGACGGCATCAGAAATATACTGCCTTATGGGGTAGACGCTGCTGCTCAAATGTCCAGAAGCACTCTGGTGGACGGCTATAAACGCTGTGAACTCATCGAGAGCTGTGGATTAGGCATTTATAACTTAAGCTCCATCATCACAGACCGTGCAGAGCCGAGCGAATCGCTTAAAGCCACCATCGTATGGTCGGCGGGCATCGAGAAGCCTGTCTATCTCCTTTCAGAAGGGCAGGTTGCAGCCTTTAAAAGAGGTGAGCGCCTTGCCACTGAGGTGGACGTTAAAGGACGCAGAGGGGCTTATTATCTTTCGGGTGAGTTCTCACTTGCAGAGCAGTCTTCGAAAGAGTGGGTCATCGTCGCGGAAATTAACCAAAACGCTTCCCGAATAGAAAGCCTCATCGAAACACTCGGTGCGCCGGGTGAGCTGCTAGAGGATTTGAAAAAGGATGTGGAGAGCGGCAGTGAGAACCTTAAACGCCTCGTTTTCGAAGCCGATGGCATCCAGCTGACGGCGAACCAACGTCAGACCAACCGCCATTTCTCAAATACGCTTTATAACATCATGCGCGGCGGCATCTATGCTGAGGGCTATCAAATCGATATTAAGGATTTAAAGGATTTTATCAATAAATGGAATCATGGGGTGTATGCGCAAAATAAGGCCTTCATCGAAGCACTTCCTGCTAAGATGAACTATTTTGACTTGATCGAAACCGTCGAGAACCATATGGACCGTGATTTGGAAAGACTGGTCAGAGAGTATTTACCCCTTACGTATTCCAGAAGACATGGTGATCCGAGCAGACCTTGGAACCGTTTCAACATCGAAATCGCTAAAAGCAGCGGTGAGCTGAATCTGAACTTCGAAGGCAACTGGCGCGATATCTTCCAGAACTGGGAGGCGTTATCGCTATCCTATCCAGGGTACATCGAGAGCATCATCACCAAGTTCGTGAACGCATCAACTGCTGATGGTTATAACCCGTATCGCATCACTAAAGAGGGTGTGGACTGGGAAGTGCTTGAAAAGGATGATGTTTGGTCGAATATCGGTTACTGGGGTGATCATCAGGTCATCTACCTGTTAAAGCTCATGGAGCTTTCTCAGAAAGTGCATCCGAGCAAGCTGGCGTCACTCCTTACGAAGAGCATCTTCGTCTATGCGAACGTACCTTACCGCATTAAAGGCTTCGACGAAATCGTGAAAGATCCGAGAAACACCATCCTTTTTGATGAGGAAGTTGCAGCGCATATCAGCGAAAAAGTAAAAGCCATCGGTTCAGACGGCAAGCTCGTTTTCCAAGGCGAGCAGCTCTATCATGTCAACCTGATGGAGAAGCTTTTAGTTCAAATTTTAGTAAAGCTTTCGAATTACATTCCTAAGGGCGGTATCTGGATGAATACCCAACGCCCAGAATGGAATGATGCAAATAACGCCCTCGTGGGCAACGGCGTCTCCATGGTGACCCTATACTATCTCCATCGCATGCTGGGCTTCGTTGAGGCGTTGCTTGAAACCTTAGATAAAGAAGTGATGATTTCCACTGAGGTCATCAAAATGCTGGAAGGCATCTATGAAGTGTTTAAAGCTTCAGAAAAGGCGCTTTCTGCAGAAATGACGGATGCGTCGAGGTTCGACATGGTGACGAAGCTGGGTAGAATCGGCGAGGCATATCGTGAAACCCTCTATTCCACCGGTTTTTCTGGTATTAAAAAAGGCGTTTCCGTCCAGATGATTCGCGATTTTATCGCCGTCTCCATGAAGCATCTTAAGGATACCATCACCGCGAACAAACGCGAGGACGGCCTCTATCATGCTTATAACCTGATTAAATTTACACCAGGCGCTTGCTCGCTTTCATATCTCTACGAGATGTTGGAAGGACAGGTGGCAGTGCTTAGTTCGAAAGCCATCGATGGCGATGAAGCCCTTAGCGTTCTAAAAGCGCTTAGAGACAGTGCCATTTACCGCGAGGATCAAAACAGCTATATGCTCTACCCAGTGCGTGAGCTGCCGCGATTCCTAGAGAAGAACGTCATCCCGGAAGCCTTAGTGAACGCTTCACCTGTTTTAGTGAGCGAGCTTGAAAAGGGCCTTAAGCGATTTATCGAAAAAAGCGTAAATGGTCATTATCACTTTAACGGGCAATACAGAAATGGGACTGAAATCGTAGCAGATATCCTTAAAACAGGCGAGTACAGCGAACGAGATGCCCTTCAAGTCGGAGAGCTTTTCACCGATTTGTTTGATCATCATGCTTACACTGGGCGATCTGGAACCTTCTATAAATATGAAGGCCTGGGCTGCATCTACTGGCACATGGTATCCAAGCTCGTTTTAGCCGCAGGAGAAAACTTTACCGCCATGGCATCAGTCAAGCCGTTTGCGAAGGAAACGAAAGAGCTCTCCCGCATCTTCCATGAACTGAAAGATGGTATCGGCGTGGAGAAATCACCCGTGGATTACGGTGCATTTCCGACGGATGCGTACTCTCATACGCCTGGATTTGCAGGCGTACAGCAGCCAGGGATGACAGGGCAGGTCAAAGAGGACTTTATCTCCAGATTTGCTGAGCTCGGTGTCGATTTCACGGGCGGAGAGGTCTCCTTTAATCCTAAGCTACTTCAGAAATCGGAGTTTCTCGATGCTGAGACGGTTTGGGAATTACCGCGTAAGACGCTGACGCTGACGAAAAAACAGCTAGGCTTCACCTTATGTACAGTTCCGATCATCTATGAACACACCAACTATGAAGCCATCACCGTGTACTATGAAAACGGCGATCGCTACACCTTTGAAAACACCACCAAACTCAGTCGAGAAATTAGCAGAAGCCTCTTTAGACGCGAAGGCAAAATCGATAAAATCCTGGTGCGAATCAACTATTAATCAACTAAATTAAAGAAGGCTCTAAATTATTAGCATGACAGGTAAAAACCTCTCGTGCAGTAATTTAGAGCCTTTTAATTTAAATTATCGCCACTTTTTCTGATGTCCGATCAGTGCCGCACCGATGGCGCCAGTGAATTGTGCCAGGGGATGTGTGACCACACGGTGTCCTAGCTTATCCTCGAGCAGCTTCCTCACGACCTCGCTTTGCGCCAGACCGCCGCTGAAGAAAACCTCTCGTTCGAGGGGAAGCTTTTTAGCGAAGTTTGCCGTACGATCACTAATGGCGTTTAAGATGCCGTGTGCAATCGCGCCACCACGTACATTATCAGCCAGGAGTCCGATGACCTCGCTCTCGGCAAACACCGTACACATGCTGCTGATTTTAACGGGAAGACTCCCCGCTACATATTGGTCGAGAAACGCCACATCTTCCTTAAGCTGGCGCATAATCACCTCGACGAAACGGCCAGTACCCGCGGCGCATTTGTCGTTCATAAGAAAGTCCGTGATGTTGCCGTAGGTGTCGAGTAAGACGACCTTGCTGTCCTGACCACCGATATCGATGACCACACCGATATCAGCACCGACGGTAGCGCCTAGATAAGCGGCCCCTTTACCGTGACAAGTGATTTCGGTGACTTTTTTATGCGCAGCAGGTAACAGCTCCCGGCCATAGCCAGTGGTCACCGTATAAACCGATTCCTCTGCATGCCCATGGAGCAGGTGTTCATAGACCTCTTGCATCACCACTTTAGGTTTATGCGATGTGGGAACCAAAATTTGCTTGAGAAGGGTATGACCATCATAAAGCACGCCTTTAGTGGTGGTGGAGCCGGAGTCGATTCCGATGGTTAACATCTATAACATCTCCACGAAAGCCGCCATACGCGTATTGAGCTGACCGATATCCGCAGTGGAGTAGTCTGTTTCCACGCTCATGTAAGGAATGCCTTTCTCGCCGTTGATAAAACGCTTTACCGCCAATGTTTCCACCGCATACGTGTGACACGCCTGTAAAAGCACATCCACGACGCCGTCCACTGCATATTCGTCCACCACGCGGTTTAAAAGCTCAAAACGATGTGGGTTAGGCGACATGCATGAACAACCGATTTTCAGATACTTCTCAGCCAGTGCAAGGTAAAGGTCTGATTCGCTTTCATCCACGAGGTCTTCCACATGCTTAGCACCCATACAGTTTTCGTAGAATACCACCATGCCACCATTTTCCTCGATGGCTTTTACCACTTTTTCCGTGACGCCGCCGATAGGACAACCCGTGATTAAAATACGTGGTTTTGATTCTAGTTGTTTGCCTGCTTCATATTCAGCGGTGATTTTCGCTGTAAGGGCATTGATCTCTTCGATGCTGGCTTCACGATCGAATTTGAAGGTGCTGCCGTAAAGGACCTTTAAGAGGTCTGCGCCGCTGATGGCAGGCGGATTGAGCTTGCCCAGTGCGTAGAAGTTTTTAAGCGCCTGACGCTCTCTGTTTTTAAGGTTGATGGCATGCTTCAGCTGCGCTTCAGTGATGGTTACATCAAACTGTTGCTCTAAGACTTCTTTAAGTCTAACGATTTCGTTTTTCCATAAAGTGAGTGAATCGGTGCCTACAGGTGAGTTAGGAAGCTGCATCACATGTACGGGTTTAAACTCGCCCATGTACTCGTACATCTTCTTTTTACCGTCACAGGTGGTTTCGCCTACCACGAGGTCTGAAAAATAGAAGTAAGGGCATTTATCGGTTTTTCCGAAGCCGTAGCTGGATTTGATCAGTGGGCAAAGGTTTCTCGGTAAATCGCGTTCTGCTTCGCCGATGGTTTCGTCGGAAGTGGCACAGAGTGACACCACTGCTGCGCCCATCGCCAGTGGCAGCTCCTGTGGCATAAAGGTACAAAATGTTCCGACCATCGGTTTGTTTTGCTCTTTAAAGTTTTTCGCAGCGATAAAGCCGTTTCTTCTGGCTTCTGCGAAGCTTTCAAATATCTCTGGTAATTCTTTTTTAATTTCCATAGTGGTGCACCCCATTTTAAATTTAATACGTTAATTCTATCACAAAACGATCGCGTTCGTCACGTCGAAAGTACGAAACATGGGGTCAGCGCCATGTTTTATAAAATTGGATAAATAAGATGCGAAAAATGGTGGTTAAATGGTGCTTGATGTGGTCTCGACCCCATGGATTACACTAATGATAAGAAGACGGTTTGATTTATTGGGAGGTTATTATGGAAGAGAATATGGCACTACCGATGCCGGCTAGAAATAGTGAACGATTGAATTTATGGCTTTATGCCACGGGAAAAGGCGTCTCCATCTTAGGATCGTCCATTTACAGCTTCGCTATCGGCCTCTATGTCTTAAAGCTTACGGGTTCTGCGCTCAATTATGCCACGACGCTGATGCTCAGTGTGATTCCCATGGTGCTGATCAGTCCGCTGGCGGGTGTCATCGCCGATCGACTGCCTAAGAAACGCATCGTGGTAGGGATGGACGTCATAAATGGTTTGCTCTTCCTCACGCTGTATTTTATCACGGCCACAAGTCCTCTGACGCTTAGCATCATCTATGTTTCCACGGTGCTCCTTAACATTTTTACCACCCTTTTCGGACTTGGTATGGAAGCCGCTAAGCCGACTCTCGTGTCACCGGACAAACTGATCCGTATCAATGCCATGGGTAAGCTTATCGATTCGTCATCAGCCATCATAGGACCGATGCTGGGCGGGATTGTGTTTGCGCTGATAGACATCCGGTTGTTTCTATTATTTAACGCCCTCTCATTTTTGTTTTCGGCATTTACGGAGTGCTTTATTAAATACGACCTGTTTTTAAACCGAGTAGGCGATGAAGGGGCTAACCAGACGCCGAATCACCAACCATTTAAACAGGATTTTATAATAGGCTGGCAGACCTTTAAAGGCTCTAGGCTCATCGTAGAGCTGTTCTTTGTCTTTGTGTCGCTTAATTTTGTGCTGGGATTTTCTGTGAACGTGCCTGGTCCTTATATCATTAACACGGTGCTTAAGCTGCCGTCTACGGCGTTTGGGTTCATTAACGGACTATTTCCTGTGGGGCTGATTATTGGCACCCTAACCGTGGAAAGCTTAATGAATCGCATGTCGTATAAAAAACTTCTCATCAGTATGAATGCGTTTATCGCGATACTGGCCATGTTAATCGGCTTGCCCGCATTAGCCGTCAGTGCTTCGCTACCTGTAGTGGCCTTCGTGGCTTATTACAGCACGCTTCATTTTCTCATGGGCGTGGCCATCGCCTATGTGGATGTGCCCATGATGACGCTGATGCAAAAAGAAATCCCCAGCGCGTTGCTGGGGAGGGTGATCAGTATCGTCATGAGTTTGGTGAAAATCGTGCTACCGCTGGCTTTATTAGCTTCAGGCGCATTAATCGGTCGTCTGCCGCTCGTGGTGATTCCGATTATCGGCGGCAGTATTTCTCTGGCGTATAGTTTATATTTGTTAAAAAAAGCTGGCCAGTAAAATAAGCAATACACCTGAAGTGCCCATCCAAAGCGTGAAGGACATGCTGTCAGAAAACATCGTGGTATGTTCTAGATTAAGCAGCTTTGAGTCTCTCATCTTCGCCATATTGTAATTATAATCGTTTCGAAGTCCTGAAGCACCTGACATCGATCCGACCCCTAGAAATGCGATGATGACGCCGACGACGCGCATGACCGTCGCGAGTGGGTAGTCTTTTATGTAATGAACGATAAAGCTTAGCGCGGCACCGATGAAGACTAAAATAATGACTTTCAGAACGAACTTCATCAGTGCTTTCGCTAAATAACTTAAGCTACTCTTCAGGTTTTCCTTTATTTCTTCTTTTGATTTCATAATTTCCTCCATTCGCAGTTTTTTATAGTTTATCTTACGAATCGAGAAAAAGACTTATGAAAAGATTATTAAACCATTAAATACTTAACTGATCATAAAATGCCTAATAGACCATCGAGTTTTCCTTCGCGGTCGAGCGCATGTAGGTCATCACAGCCACCGATAAACGACTCGTCGATAAAGATTTGCGGTACGGTGTCCCAACCAGTTTTCGCCATGACGGCTTTAAACACTTCTGGATTTGCATGAACATTGATGTTTTCGTAGGTAACGCCCTTTTCATCGAGCTTTCTTAAAGCGCGTAGGCAGTAAGGGCATGTGGCAGTGGTATAGAGTACAACTTTTTTAGTCATATGAACCTCTTTCGTCTACTTAATTTCATGGATGGTATTACGATAACCTCTCTATTTACTTTAACATGGATAATGGATTAAAACCAAGTGTGATGTTGATAGAATCTATTATTAGGAGTATAATGAATGTAATACAACGTAATACAGAGGTGGAAAAGGAGGTACACGATGAGTACAATCTCTATTAGACTCAGTGAAAAAGAGGATGCGTTAATTAGAAAATATGCAGAACTCCACAATATGGACCTTTCATCATTTGTTCGAGAAGCAGTAATGGAAAAAATTGAAGATGATTACGATTTGACACTATTTAATAAGGTCTGGGACCAGGAGAAAGATGAAGAAAAGATTTCACATATTGATTTAAAAAGAGAACTTGGCTTATGAAATATCAGGTAATCTATACTAAAACGGCACTCAAACAGTTTAAAAAGATGGACCGAAAAATCGCGGCCTTTATTCTAGCGTTTATTGAAGACAAATTGGTAGACTGTGAAAATCCCCGTGCTATTGGTAAGGCTTTAAAAGGAAATCTAAATGATGTTTGGCGTTATCGGATTGGCGATTACAGGTTACTGGCAAAAATCGAAGATGACCAGTTAATCATCATTATCGTGGAAGCTGGACATCGTAAGAATATCGATAAGGAATGAAATTGACCTCCTGTATCAAGCGGGAGGTCAATTTTATTTTTGCACTAAGTGGTGAAATACAGACTTAACTTAGTAACCTTAAAGCCCTATAATAGAAACATCAAAATAATATTCGGGATGGTTTCACTTATGATTGGTGCAGTGATCAAAAAAAGACGTTTGGAAAAAAACATGAGTCAGGAGTCGCTCTGTAAGGGGATCTGTGCCATCTCATATCTCAGTAAAATTGAATCAGGGCAGGTCACAGCAAGTGAACAAGTCATACAACTCCTGTTACAGAATCTAGGCGTGGTTTTGCCTGATGACTTTACGGGGGCTAACGAGATCGCGAATCTCATTCCGAAGCTATGGGAACATCAATATTATGGCCGAATGAATGCATTTATGGCGCTTTATGATAAATTAAGTGCCCATGACCACTACCTAACCTATTCAATATACGCAATCGATTGGTATTTACTAAAAGTTTGTGCGATGCAAGACCAACGAAATTTTGAAGCATCAAGCGAGATGATGGAAGCCCTTGAAACATACAAACCCTATTTTTCGAATTTACAGTCTCATTATTATGCCTTATTTAAAGGGACACAAACTTTAAGCGAATCGGAGTTCAGACTAGCCTTAACCCATTATGAACGTGCGCTCCAATTTCATCATAATGGTGTTACACTTTTTTACATCTCAAACGCAGAGTATTCGCTTGGCAATTATATCAATGCGATTCGATTAGGTAGTGAGGCTTACACGCTACTAATGCAGGAGGGCAATCTTTTTTATGCCATCGAAAATACGCAAATACTTGCTGCTGCATACTCAAATGTTAAACAACTGGATAACGCAGTCATGCTTTATAATCGGTTGCTTAATATGGGGCAGTTTATTAATGACGAAAAAGTCCTTATATCAGTGTATTATAATTTAGGTGCAACCTATTTGGCGTGTAAACTATTTGATAAAGCCATTGAACTGCTTGATCAACTTAAACCACATTTAGGTGCCTTTGATGACTGGCAATTTATATTGTGTTATCAAAAGCTGATATTGTGTGATCTGGGGCTTGAAAGATATGATGATGCTAGAGAAAAATTGAGACTTGTTAATGAAAAACTCAAAGACCATCATTATCCAAAGGACCATTCGCTCATCATATCCTTCCGGTGGTTAAACCTTTATATGTCATCAAACAATCCGATTATCACTCCTACCTATTTAGAGGCGATTCGCGCAACTTTTGATGCTTCCCGAAAGGACTCGCACTACGGCTTTACCTTGTTTTATAGTGATTATTTGATAGAAGCATTAAAAGCACATCGGCGTTATAAGGAAGCGATTGATATTAAAGAAAGCATGTTAGGTTAGTAGTTAATTTTCATGAAACAGCACTTTTATCAAACCAAAAGTGCTGTTTTTTATGCTAATTTTCCCAAAACAACTGAATTATAATGCGTTAAGCGCTGTGTTATGCTGAGAGTATAACGATTATGGGAGGCTATATGCAGCATAAACTATGGCAAAAAAATTTTACTTTGATTATTCTAGGAACTATCATTTCAGCAATCGGCGGTGTGGGGTTGAGTTTGGCATTATCGGTTACCGTTTATGATCAAACACAGTCTACATGGTTGACGGGACTCTATAGTGCGCTTACGATTATTCCGACGATCCTGTTGCCCATTTTAGTCAGTCCCATTATTGATCGCTTTTCGAGGAAGAAAATGATCTATCGACTAGACTATTTCATGGGCGGGATGTTCTTAGTGTTTGCATTCATTACGCGATCAGGCTATTTTAATTTCTATGTGTACGTCGTAATGGGGCTCATCATGACATTAAATGGCATCATCTATAACCTCGCTTATGATAGTTTGTTTCCGAACTTGATTCCAAAAGGAATGCTTCAGAAGGGGTATGCTGTTGGCAACTTGATTTACCCACTGACAAATGTCCTCGTATTACCAGTCGCCACACTGGTCTTTAAACATTTTGGTGTTTCATTCATGTTTGCGATTGAAGGAATCCTATTAATCATCGCGGCTACTTTTGAGCAATTCATCGACATCGATGAGAATCTTGGGAAGTCTCTTAAGCTCAATCTCAAATCGCATATGGAGGACATTACAGAAGGCTTTAGATATTTACTTCGTGAGAAAGGGATTTGGAATGTCTATCTGTTCTTTTTCGTGATGATGTTTGCAGATGGTTTGAATTTACTAATCTATCCATTTTTTGAAAAACACGAGACGTTGACGTTAATCCATTATTCACTACTCCTTTCGCTTCAATCAGCGGGATACATGTTTGGTGGATTTCTCCATTATTTTATTAAAATTCCTACGCATATGAGATACATGATTTCGCTTATCGTTTATAGTGTATTTGCTGTGACGGATGCACTTTTCTTCTTGATGCCGCTTTATGTGATGATTCTGATAAAGTTTTTACTGGGAATACTCGGCATGAACTCGGCGAATATCCGAATCACTTCTATAAATGCTTATATAGATGACTCAAAACGCGGCAGAATTAATGCAGTTTACACCACGATGATCGGAACATCCATATTGCTTGGGAAGCTTTTCACAGGCTGGCTAGGTGAGTTCATGTCTTTTGTAGAAGTTGGGATGTTATACAGCGTCATCGTCCTTATGGGGATTTTACTCTTTATCGTGAAGCAATCGCCTTCTGTCAAACACTTATACAACCGAGAGGTATAATATTCGAAACAAAAGGCTTTTTTCAGCACGAAATGTCCTGTCGAGTGATCATTTTCAGATTATAATAAAGATGACCGGTCAAACGTTATGGAAATAGGGAGGAACATCATGAAGCACTATTTACAAAAGGCGATTGATTATGTGGATCAGCATGTGGATGCACCGCTGAATCTCGATCACATCGCAGCCCAGGTGGGTTTTTCGAAGTTCTATCTAAATCATATGTTCAGCATCTACACGGGATTCTCGCTTATGGCCTATGTGCGTAAGAAGAAGCTGGAGCATGCACTGACGCTGCTTAAAACCGATATGAGGATCCTCGATATCGCACTGGAGGTCGGCTATTCCTCCGAGCGGGCCTTCTCCAGAGCCATCGCACAGGAATATGGTTTTTCACCGACGTATTTCAGGGATCACGACGTGCTAAAAATGCGCAACTTGGTAGTCTATGACCTATCTCTGGAGGTGGATGAGCAGCGTGTCATCGATGGATTTCCAGAGCCTTTTGAGAAAGTGAAACAAAATATCATCGAAAAGGGGATTAAACAGATGAAAAATTATCTTAGTGACGTAAAATATGAAACCATAGACAGTATGCTGGTGATCAGTGGTATCGCCATCGGCAATGAGCCTGAGGATGCCATCATCGGCACATTATTTAATCTGGCGAAAACCTATGGCGTGGAAGTGAAGCGTTCGTTTGGCTTCGATTCGCCAGTAGAGGGCACAGAGGATGTGATGCAGCTGAGAGGCTACGAATTCTGGTTGTCCATCGATTCATCAGAGCTCAGCAAGCTACCGAACCCGGAAGCCTTTGATTTCGAAGGCACTCAAATAAAGATTAAACAAATCCCCGCCTACTGTTATGCCTCGCTGAGAATCACAGAACCCATGGTGGATCCATTCGAGCGCATCGGATCGGGATGGCGTTACCTGGTGAGTTGGCTTGAGGACCATGATTTTAAGGAGCCAGATTTTAAGCATGCTAAATGTGCCAACTGCCTGGAAGAGGTTAAAAACGTCGGTGGTGTGGAAGTAATGGACATTTACATCCCTGTGGACAAAGGATAAAATAAGAGGTGATAAACATACGGGGGCGCTAACCCCGTCCTTCAGGAGGCCTAATGATTAACATCATGTTCGTGTGTCACGGCAATATCTGCAGAAGCCCTATGGCGGAGTTCGTTTTTAAGGATCTCGTCGAAAAAAAGCATCTCGCCCATAAGTTTCGGGTGGCCTCATCTGCCACTAGCAGAGAGGAAATCGGTCATCCCGTTCATCATGGTACGAAGCGAATCCTCTCAAAGCACGGCATTTCATGCGAGGGAAAGACATCGGCACAGGTGACGAAGGCAGATTATGAGCGGTACGACCATCTGATTTGCATGGATGCATTTAACGTGCGGAATCTCATGCGCATCATAGGAGAAGATCCTAAGAAAAAGGTGTCATTGCTCATGGATTTTACGGCTCACTCCCGCGACATCGAAGACCCATGGTACACAGGAGATTTTGAAACCACTTATGCTGACATAAAGGCTGGCTGTGAAGGCCTCCTAAAATTCCTGATAGAAAAAGAACTGCGTGAGGCCGAGCATGTATAAAATATTCATCGTCGAGGATGACCAAACCATCGCAAAAGCCCTTAAGGGTGTGATGGAAAACTGGGGGTATAGCGCTACGGTTGCTGAGGACTTTAAAGGGGTTCTTGAGGCTTTCGTCGCCTATGAACCGCACCTGGTGCTCATGGATATATCGCTCCCGTTTTATAATGGCTACCATTGGTGTAACGAAATCAGAAAAATTTCTAAGGTGCCGATCATCTTCATCTCTTCAGCGGCGGATAACCTAAACATCGTCATGGCCATGAACATGGGCGCGGACGACTTTATCGCGAAGCCCTTCGACATGACGGTTTTCGTGGCGAAAATCCAGGCACTGCTCAGGCGGACGTATGATTTCGCAGGGCAGACGTCAGTCGTGGAGCATAAAGGCGTCTTTTTAAACCTTTCCGATGCCACCCTTAGTTATCAAAACCATAAGGTGGAGCTGACGAAGAACGATTATAGGATGATTCAAATTCTACTGGAGAATAAAGGGAACGTGGTCAGTAGAGGCGAGCTCATGTCCAGACTCTGGGAAAGTGATCACTTCGTCGATGACAATACACTGACGGTGAACATCACACGCCTTCGTAAAAAGCTGGAAGACATCGGCCTCCACGACTTTATCCAGACGAAAAAGGGCATCGGCTACATCATTTCTTAAGGTGGGATTATGCAAAGCGTTTTATGGGCTTATCTAAAAAAACACATCAAGCTGATCGGACTACTGGTGGTCTACTCGGTGATCTTCAGCGTGGTCATGCACCTTCATAATATCGAAACATCTGCGGTGCTCTATGCATTTTTGCTGAGCACCTTTTTCACTGTGGTGTTTTTTACCTTTGGATTCTGGCGTTACTATAAGCGTCACCGAATTCTGACGCAGATGCGGCCGCATGTGGCATTGACCATAGACGATCTGCCAGAGCCCACTGAGCTCATGGAGCAGGATTATCAAGCGCTGGTCCGTCAGCTCTATTCAGAGGTGCAGCAAAAAATCACGCAGATCGATTTCGCGCAAAGTCAAATGAATGATTACTATACCCTATGGGTGCATCAAATCAAGACGCCCATCGCGGCGCTGCAGCTCCTTTTAGAGGCTTATCCGCAGGAGCAGACGCTGAGCATGAAGACGGAGCTCTTTAAGATTGAGCAGTATGTCGAGATGGCGCTGAATTACATCCGCCTGGAAAGCGAAACCTCGGACCTTCGTTTCGAAAAGCAGGAGATATATGAGCTGGTGAAAGCCTCTATTCGCAAGTATCGCACGCTGTTCATCGAGAAGGGTATCAAGCTTAATTTCGAGCCGTTTTCACTGGAAGTGGTCACCGATGCGAAGTGGTTTGCCTTCTGCTTTGAGCAGGTCCTTTCCAATGCGCTTAAGTACACGAACGGTGGTGAGATAAGCATTGGAACAACTCAGGGTGAGAGCGTAGATGCACCGAAGCGTTTAGTGGTGGCCGATACGGGCATCGGGATTTCGCCAGAGGATTTGCCGAGGGTTTTCGAGCGTGGGTTCACGGGTTTCAATGGAAGACTGGATCGAAAATCCACCGGCCTGGGGCTATACCTATGCAGACGTGCTCTACAGCGGCTATCCCACGATATTTCCATCACCTCAGCACCGGGCACAGGAACACGCGTAACACTCATCTTTCCACCTTACAAAACTGTAAGTTAACCCAGAGAAATGTAAGCCAATTCGATGGTGACGCATTTCTCTTTTTAATATAATGACAGTATCAAATCAAGTGGAGGAACACATGTCATTACTGGTCGTAAACAATTTAAAGAAAATATATACCACGCGTTTCGGAGGAAATCAGGTTATGGGCCTGTCCAACGTGACGTTTTCCGTGGAAGAAGGGGAGTATGTGGCCATCATGGGCGAATCTGGCTCGGGGAAGACCACGCTTCTCAATATTTTAGCGTCACTGGATAAGCCCACCTCAGGTGAGGTGCTTTTAAATGGGCAATCGTTTAATCAAATCAAGGAGTCGGGTCTTTCTGCGTTTCGCAGACAGCATCTGGGCTTCGTGTTTCAGGACTTCAATCTGCTGGATAATTTCTCGATTAGAGATAACATCTTTTTACCACTGGTGCTCGCAGGTAAGCACTATGAGGCGATGAACGAGAAGCTGATGCCCATCGCGAAAAAGCTGGAAATTATGGACATACTTGATAAATTTCCCTATGAGGTTTCTGGTGGACAGAAGCAGCGTGCGGCAGTGGCGAGGGCCCTTATCACCGATCCTAAAATCGTGCTCGCGGACGAACCTACGGGTGCGCTGGACTCAAAGGCGACGGATCACCTGCTCCATCTATTTTCGAAAATCAATAACGAAGGGCAGACTATCCTCATGGTGACGCATAGTACCCGCGCTGCCAGTCATGCGAAACGCATCCTGTTCATCAAGGACGGCGAGGTGTATCACCAGCTGTATCGCGGCGGTATGTCACAGGATGCGCTCCATCAAAAGATATCGGAGACCCTCTCTGTGCTCACCGCTGAAGGGGGCAGTCATGAATAGCCGCTTTTACTTAGGTCTCGCAAGGGACAACATCAAAAAGAACGCACGACTCTTTACGCCGTTTATCCTCATGAACATCGGCATCGTTTCACTCTTTTTTATCATGCACACCATCTCGCGTAATCCTGGACTTAGCACCATGTCTGGCGGTGATAGCCTTAAGATTATACTTGGTTTCGGCAATGCAGTGATCGGAATCTTTTCCACCATCTTCATCTTCTACACCAACAGCTTTCTCATGAAGCGCCGCAAAAAGGAGATGGGCATTTATAACATACTGGGCATGGAGAAAAAACATCTCGCCATCATGCTCTTTATCGAAACCTTTATGATCTCAGTGCTTTCCATCGCCATCGGTGTCCTCATCGGCTCAGTCTTCAGTAAGCTCATGTACATGGTGCTGTTGAAGCTACTAGGCTTTACAGGAACCTTTAGCTTCGTGATTCCCATGGCATCCATCCTCATGACCTTTTTCTTATTCGGGTGCATTTTCATGGCCGCGGCTTCCTATAACACGTGGCACATCCACTTGTCGCGTCCCATCGAGCTGATTCGTGGGGGGAACGTAGGTGAACGAGAACCGAAGACGAAATGGCTCATGACACTGGTGGGCGTCGTCAGCTTAAGTGCTGGCTACGGTATCGCCATTACAGTCGATAACCCACTACAGGCGATTCAGATGTTTTTCGTGGCGGTCATCCTCGTAATGATCGGCACCTATGCGTTATTCACAGCAGGCTCCATCGCACTTTTAAAGTTTTTAAGATCACGTAAATCGTTTTATTACCAGTCCAGCCATTTCATCAGTGTCTCTGGTATGATTTATCGTATGAAGCAAAATGCGGTGGGCCTGGCGAACATCTGCATACTCTCTACGGCGGTGCTCGTTACATTGTCCACCACAGTCTCTCTTTACCTAGGGCTGGAGGAAAGCCTCGATAACCAGTATCCACTGGATGTGGTCATGTACTCGCATGATAACACGATCGATCCATCAAGTGATATCGCGGGCTATGTGGCTTCGGTTGCAGATGAGGTTGGCGTAAAGACAATGGATGCGTTTGGGTTTTCTAGTGTTTCAACATTAGCGAAGCGGTATTCAAACGGCTATGAGCCAATAAGCGATGGGAACTTTAATGACAGTAATACCCTCATCATTTTCGTACCTGTGGCAGACTTAAACCGCGTTCTGGAATCGCCGATTGAGCTCGGTGCAGATGAGGTGGTACTTTTTAACCTATCGGGCAATCTAGATATGAGAACATTAACGCTTGGTGACCAGACCTTTGATGTGGTGAGAGAGGTTGAGACGTTTGGAAACTTCATTCAAGTGGATCACCCGATGTTTAAGGAGCTTTATGTATTCGTAAAGGATATGGCAGCTATCGAAGAGGTTTATAAAACATTTACTAATGAGGAATTTAGAGGATTTGATTATCAGTACATGTTCGATTTGGAAGTACCAAGTCCTGAATTTGAAAAAGCCATCCGGTCAGGTTTGGTTAACGAGCCTCATATCACCTACATGGGGTCTAAGGCGGGAATGCGTGAGAACTTTTTTAGCACCTATGGTGGATTCCTGTTCTTAGGGGTATTCTTAGGGACGCTTTTCATGCTCGCCACGGTGATGATCATCTACTATAAGCAGATTTCTGAAGGCTTTGATGATCAAAGTCGATTCGATATCATGCAAAAGGTGGGCCTCAGTAAACGAGAGATTAAGCGTAGCATTAAAAGTCAAATCGTCATGGTGTTCTTCCTGCCGCTAATCACGGCTATGATTCACATCGCTTTTGCTTTTCCCGTAATCACGAAGCTTTTAGCCTTATTCAGCTTTACGAACACGGCGCTGTTTATCCTTTGTACTGCAGTCACCTTACTAGTCTTCGCCATCATTTACTTCGCCGTATATAACATGACAGCGAGGGCGTATTACAAAATCGTGAATAGTTAATGTGACGGGTGAACTTGACTGTTATAGAGAATGTTTGTTATAATCGCTAAATGAGAAAAATTATCAATTGAGAAGCGAGGATAACCATGAGTTGTGCATGTAACAGTCAAGAAAGAGTTAAGATAAAACTTGAAGAAGTGATCAAAATTTCCAGTGAAACATATGCTTTCAATTTTTCATCTGATAGGCCGATTGAGTGGCAGGAAGGGGATAGTTCAAAGGTGTTTTTGGAGGTTGCAGGAAAGGAAAACGGTAAAAAGTTTTCATATGCAACCCTTCCACATGAAAACATCATCCAGTTCACCACGCGAATCAGAGCGGATAGGAGTGAATTTAAAGAGGCCATGTCATCACTCAAGTGTGGCGACGCTATTGAAATCTCTGAGCCAAGTGGTCAGTTCGGTTTACGACGCAACCACCGTCCAGTCGTTCTATTATCAAATGGTGTGGGGATTGCTGCTATAAGAACGCTCATCAAAGCTTATGAGATGGACCAAACGGGTGTGCCTCATTTGCTGCAAATCAATGTTGATTCAAAGTCTGCAATTTATAAAGACGAGTTTTATGATTTATCTACACAATTGCCCAGTTTTAAATCCATCTACACTCAAAGTAGAAACCGATTCTTTGAACGTTTGGATTTCTATGTTCAGGACTTGTATTCAATGGATAATGATGACCCACTCTTTTATGTCGTAGGAAGTGATGCATTTGTATCCGATACGATTTGCCATCTAAGTGATATGGGAATTTCGTCAGAATCCATTATTACGGATGGTCACAAAAGTGACGGGACCTGTGGTTGTAGCTCTGATGCAGGCTGTGGCTGCGGTGCAAACCTAATCTCAGATTTCTCGGTAATGGGATAATTATTTGACGCCTTATAGTCGCATGTGCTAGAATTTAAGTAACGATTAAAAGAGGGGAGTTGAAAAGATGAATATTACTTCTTGCTAAGCAATTTAATAGGTGACGAATGTAGGCCATAGGCTTTGTTTGTCATACGCTGCAAGAGGTTCATCATCCATTTCAAATCGACCGATAAAAATGCACTGCCTATTATTTGGGTTTAATGCTTTAGAGTTGTCTAATTAGGATGCGAGGGTTTCTTGCGTCCTATTTTATTGCAGAAAACATCACGCAGAATAATAGGAGGTTACGATGTCACAAATTAAAATAAATAATTTAAGCTTCACCTATGAGGGGAGCTATGACGCCATCTTTGAAAATGTTTCCTTTCAAATGGACACGAGGTGGAAACTAGGGTTTACTGGTCGTAACGGCCGAGGTAAAACCACCTTTTTTAAGCTACTGATGGGTGTCTATCCGTATTCAGGATCGATACAGGCCAGTGTCCACTTTGATTACTTCCCCTATGAGGTGAGCGGTGCCGAAAGGCACACACGTGTGGTATTACAGGAGATTGCACCTGATATCGAGGAGTGGGAGCTTCTGAAGGAGTTCGGCAATATCGATCTACCTGAGGAAGTGTTGGACCGTCCTTTCGAAACCATGAGCCATGGAGAGCAATCAAAAGCGTTACTCGCTGTGCTCTTTCTTAAGTCGAATAACTTTCTGTTGATCGATGAGCCTACCAACCATTTAGATGTGGATGCACGCGAAACGGTTGCAAACTATCTCCGGAGAAAAAGCGGTTTTATCATCGTTTCCCATGACCGGATTTTTCTGGATGGTATCATCGATCATATCCTATCCATCAATAAAACCAATATCGAAATACAAAAGGGCAATTTTTCAACTTGGCTGCAGAATAAAGCCTATCAGGATCAATTTGAAGTGGCAGAGAATGAAAAGTTGCTGAAGGACATCAAACGATTGGGCGATGCCGCTAAACGCACTGCTGGTTGGTCTGATCAAACAGAAAAAAGTAAGTTTGGTCCCGACGTGCCTGATCGCGGTTTTGTTGGGCATAAAGCGGCGAAGATGATGAAACGGGCAAAGGTGATTGAAAGGAGACGCGATAAGGCACTTGAAGATAAGAAAAAACTCCTTAAAAACCTGGAGGTGGCGGATTCGCTTGAAATCGTCACAGCACCTGTTATCCCGCATCCTTACCTGACGCTAGAGATAGAGACGCTGGCATATGACGATTTTATCGTGCTTGAGGATTTGGCATTTAAGCTTGAATCCTCAGATCGCGTGGCAATCTGTGGAAAGAATGGCTCTGGAAAATCAAGTCTTTTAAAGGCCATCATCAAACAAACCCAGCCTGAACTTTTAGAGGCATCTCTGGAAAACCTAATGATGAGGGGGCGTATTAAGCTGGCGAATGGACTGATTCTATCTTATGTATCGCAGGATACTTCTTTTCTTACGGGCTCTTATGAGGCGTTTGCGGAAGAAAGAGGAATTGAGCGCCATTTGCTTAGGTCGATGCTGGATAAACTGGATTTTACACCAGTACTATTTGAAAAGGACTTATCGCAGCTTAGCGAAGGTCAAAAGAAAAAAGTCCTGCTGGCCAGTAGTATCTGTCAGCGCGCGCACCTCTATATCTGGGATGAACCGCTTAACTTCATCGACGTTTTGTCGAGGGTACAAATCGAAGAGATGATTTTGACCTATGAACCGACATTGCTCTTTATCGAGCACGATCCGCATTTCGTGGACCGTATCGCGACGCATATTATTTCACTGGATTAAGGGTTGATAATATCTATGAAAAATGCCTTCATGTGTGGACATGAAGGCATTTTTCGTTAAGGGTTGTGTGGGTTATATTTAAATCAAGGAGATTGCGAGGTCTTTAAAGGGACGCGTGGCCTCCATAGGATTTTTTTCCATGGCCATCTGTGCATAGCTGGCGATAGATTTAAGGTCCTTATGACCATGATGCATGGTGACTGGGCCTTTGATACAGCCGCCTTTACAGGCCATGCCCTCTAAAAAGTCACTTTGGAACCGTTTAAATTTGAGGAGCTTAAGCTGTTTGTCGCATTCTGCAATGCCGTTAGCGGTTTCTATCTTAATGTCGGTAATGGATCGTGTGTTTAGATGCGCTGCGATAGCACTGGATACGCCTCCTACAGCGGCAAACCCGCGACCGAAGGGAGAAGCATTGTTGAGAGGGGAAGGAAGGAGACTGTCAAGTTCGATGCCTTTAGCTTCAATCATGGCAGCCAGTTCTTCGAAGGTGAGGACAAAATCCGTATCGTTATAACGGGCTTTTTCAGTTTTCTTAGCGATACATGGACCGATAAACACCACAGTCGACTGCGGGTCGATGGCTTTAATAAGCCGCGTCGTGGCGATCATGGGTGAAACCGTATGGGAAACGAGAGCAGAAAGCTCAGGATACTTTTGTGTAAGGAAATTGACGAACCCTGGGCAACACGAGCTGGTCATGGGATTTGCTTCAGCTTTTCTTTCTAATAGTTCTTCCGCTTCATGTAAGATGACGAGGTCAGCCCCTAGTGCTGCTTCCACTACATCCTTAAATCCAAGTAATTTGATGCCTGTGATGACCTTTCCTAAGTCCACGTAATCGAACTGTGCCGCGAAAGCGGGTGCAAGTAGGGCATATACCGACGCATTTTGATCTGTGATGGCGCTGATGACATCGGTGATTTCCGATTTTTCTCCGATGGCACCAAACGGACATTGGTAGACGCAAGCACCACAGGAGATACATTTGTCGTAGTTGATGACGGCTTTTTTCGAGGCGTCGATTTCGATGGCCCCCGTAGGACACTCGCGCTTACAGGGGCGCATGACATCGGCGATGGCGTTATATGGACAGTTGTCCTTACATTTACCGCATTCGACACAACGGTCATAATCAATGCTGGCTTTGCCATTAACGATGGTGATGGCATCCACTGGGCATTGGCCGATGCATCGGTGTGCGATGCATCCCCGACAGGCTTCTGTGACCACATAGCGGTTCACAGGGCACTGATCACAAGCAGAGGGAAGGACTTCTACAAACTCATATGGGTGGTCAGAACCTCCCATGGCGAGTTTGACACGCTCTTTCGTAATGGCGCGTTCGTGGAACACACAGCACCTATACTGTGGGTCTGGTCCTGGGCTAACTTTATAGGGGATTTCATCCACTGCACGGGATAACTGGCCGCTAAATGCGTATTCAGCGACATATTTTAAGCAATCATGCTTGACTTTTTGGACATGATTCTCAAATTTTCGCATAGGCTTACCTATCAGTCAGGTTCAGAGCTTGAATCAGTCAGTGAAGCTGAGTCTGACTTCCTTTCCTAATTTTTTCAGTTCATCCATCATCTCCTGGATCACACGGGATTTGATGCTCAAATCCTTAGGAAAATCAGGGTTTTGATGGGCTGGGTTTATGGCCCTTCCCATCCAGAACTGTATATGGGTACATTCCTCGATCAATAGCTTGAGTAGCTTTGAGACGCCATCCTCTTTGTTGAAGAAGGGTTCCTCATAATCGGTGTTTAATCGTTTGAGCTGGGTTAATGCCATTTTTAGTGTAAGCACACCTTCGGTTACCAGGTCGATGCCTTTGATTTCGGCCGTGGGTGGTACAAACGGATCGATATAGTCGATGGAGGTGATGATTTCTCTTCCCAGTTCTCTGGAGACGATGTTGGCAGCAGTACCACCGCAGACGATTTTTTTACCGGATTGACCGTAAAAGGCCATAACCGCATCATGATCTTTCGTCGGGATTTCAGGAGGACCCGTAAAAATTTGCACCCACTCAGGCTTTCTGATTTTAAGTGTCACGGCGGTGGTGTCATCACCAGGCTTTTCTTCATAAAGCTTATGACAGGTTTCGATAAGACGACGGTTGAGCTTTTCAGCCGACTTTAACTGCTGACTCTGTAAAAATTCGGCCACATGATGCCATTCCCAGCCGTGATTAAGGAGATTGCCCACACCAGCGTGGATGACACCATCGGAACAAAGCGTAAGCTCGTCTCCTACTTCAAGCTGAATCGATGATACCCACACATCCTTGTCCGCTGAGCGAATCTTTTCTTTATTAAGTGGAAGTATTTTATGATTCCTGATAAAGAATACCGGGGGGTTATCAAACTCGATTATGCGTGCGTAGCCATCCGAATTGATCTCGATGATGGAGAAGGTGGAATAGCCGATTTTACGAACACTGCAGACCGGTAGTGTATGGGTAATGGTGTCGATGGTATCGATGAGATCGGCACCGCGCTCCAGCATGGTGGACATGATTTTGCTGGTTAAAGTGGCTAAGATATTTGCCTTAACGCCTGAACCAAGGCCATCTGCAAGTACCACGATCATGCGGTCCTTGGCTTTTATCACTTCCACATGGTCGCCACAGAGCTCTTCTCCCACCTTGTTTATCGAATGGGTGGCGTAGTCCACGAAAAAGGTGTCATTCATAGGGAAGATCCCCCTTCGGAGAGTACGAGTTTTTTAAGCTTGTTTAGGCCGATTTTCGTCTCGGCGGTGGTTTCTCCTAAAAGGCTGGCGATTTCCTGCGCCACGCGCATTTGATGTTCGATGACCTCTTGGCAGGTGGTGAGGGTTTCTAGCTTAACGCGTTCCAGCTCTTGGCGATTTTTTTCGGAATCGGTGATATCTGTAAAGATGCCCACGTAGTTTTTTCCGTCGAAAATTTTGATGACGTTAGCGATGAACGTTTTATCGATGGAATCAACGGACATTTTTTTACTGAGATGCTCGGACTCGGGGAGCTTGATTTCATCTATGATGGCGTCGTCGATAAGTGCTGCGATGGGCCAGTATGTCAGTTTGATTTTAGACGCATTGAACAGTCGATTAAAGGAAGGGTTCACTTCTAGAATCCTCAGATCGGCATCGAGGATACAGATGGCGTTTGGGCTGGTATCAAAGATGATGGACTGCATACTTTCCGCCTTTTTCCGTAGGGTGTCCATGCACATGTTAATATCGGAGTGCCCTTTACTGACGGCGATGGCTTTATCATAACAGGTGTCATAGCCGCATGCGCCGCAGTTTAGCTGATCCTGCTTTGTGTATTTGCCCATTTCGATGAGCACTTCGTAGACGGAATCATCGTTTATGATCGAAAGTGGTGATGTCTTAGCTGTAAACGTGTGCTTTAGCTGTACGGCGGTTAATGAACTCGGTATAATCTCATCGATTACAGTTGATTCCTTTGTGCTCGTCTCAACATAAGTATTTAATAGGCTTAAACGCTTATAGAGCTTCGGTGCTTGTACAGGCATATCCGGTCCATTGATGCAGCTATGAGGACAAATATTTAGCTCGGCGCAAAAGCCTGTTATCTCACCTGAAGCGGCTGATTTCAGAAAGTCGGTACAAGCTTCGATGCCATCCACATGAATATATTTATAATCTGGATTGATTCGGGTGTTCAGATCTTTTTTCCACAGGCTACCACCGAGTGGATAAGCCTTTCCGCGTTTGGTGGAAGGTGTTTCAAAGGATTGAGCTTCCAGTTCGCTGAGTGTGACCTTTTCCTCCATGAACCACTTTTCCAGCTCTCTAAAGGTGATGACCGCATCGATGCTACCTGTGTAGCTCACGGCTTCCGCCTTTTTTGCTAAGCAGGGGCCGATAAATACGGTGTGTGTGCTGTTTCCATAACGACTTTTGATGTCGTAACCGTGGGCGATCATGGGCGAAACCACAGGAATCACCTGTTCCACTGCTTCGGCGTAATAATGCTCTATAAGTGTATTGCTGGCAGGGCAACAACTTGTTATTAAATTGGGTTTCTTGCCTGCGGCGATGACCTTCTCATATTCTAAAGAGACGATTTCTGCCCCTCTAGCCGTTTCCTCAACTGCAAAGAAACCTATCTTTTTTAACGCAGTGGCCATTTGAAGTGGAGAGGTTAACTTGAAAGCACCTGCAAAGGAAGGTGCCACTGAAGCCACGACTTTTTTTCCGGATTTCACTAATGACTTGACCGTATGGATATCCAGTTTGATGGTGAGTGCGCCGTTTTCGCACTGCATGTGACAGAGGCCACATTTAATACATTGGTCATCGATAATGGTGCGGCTGTGCTTCGTAAAGGAGATGGCTTTGGTTGGACAGACCCTTAAGCACTTGAAGCAGGCGTCACATTTCTGAGCGTCAAATTCTATAAATTTCATTTGCTCACCCGCTGGACGTTAATCGTCTGCTGACCAATCGCTTGCTGACCAATCACCTGTTGACCGAGGAGATCAATAAACATTTGAGCAGACTCAGGTGAGACGGAGAAAATCTTCTCATTGTCTACTTGCACAGAAACCGCATCGGAGCATTTGCCGAGACAAAAGGAAGATTTTAAAACGATGCGTTGATCGTAATCATGCGAGGCAATGTAGTTTTTAAAGATACTAATGACTTCGTATGAGCCCTTCAAGTGACATGCGCTGCCGATGCATACTTTGATTTCCATGTTTTTTCTCCTAACTTTACTCGTGAACTTTTGTTTAATGTTTCTATTTAAATCAATTTCCCTCGTGGTGCATATTTATTCTCTCTATGTGTTAATGATATCACAATAATTCGGAGTCAACAATTGCAAATGCGAAGATTTTGTTATAAGAAATCGTCGCATACAGCGTAGAACTATTACAAAAACGCAACAAAAGGACGGTTTTTATGCATTCGTTCGCAGTGATGCGTTCGCGGCTGCACAAATGTTTCGAAAAAGCAATCAATGTATTACGAGTACGTAACATTTGCGTCGTTTAATAACGGATCAAGAAAGGAAGCACAAAAATGAATGGTTAAAAAAATAACGATAATCTGATGGAGGATTACTTCTTCATGAATGATTGATTATAAAGTTGACCTTTGATATACTGTTCTAAAATCGAACACCAATTTAAGGATTCATGAGTGGAGGGGAACCGATGAAAGATGCAATTAGGCGCTCGCGAGCGAGAAGTGAAGCTTATGGAATTACTGAAAACCTCATCTATAGCCGTACGATTCTCGAAGGCGTTGCTTTGACTGAATGTATCCTGAAGAACAGAGAGTTGGTGGTAGCAGCGGAACCCTTCATGAATCAATTGTATGACTTCGTAAGAGGCTCAGAGTTTTTCGCGATATTAACAGATGCAGACGGTTGTATCCTCTCTATCGTAGGTGACGATGAGATTCTCAAAATGGCTGACGAGCTACGCATGAGCCCCGGTGCTTATATGGATGAGGCGAACATCGGCACCAATGCCATGGGTGTGACACTCGCTGAGGGAGTACCTGTGCAGGTGTCTGGTAAAGAACACACCATCAGCGCCTATTATCGCTGGACGTGCTCTGCATCCGTGATTCGCGATGAAAACGGTAATATCATCGGTTCACTTGACCTTACCGGTTACATCGAAAATGTTCACCCACACACATTAGGAATGGTCGTCGCTGCAGTGAACGCCATAGAGAAAACCATGAAGCTTACAGCAAAAACCCGCATCATTAAGGAAAATGCAAAATTCACTGAGCGATTGATCGATTCCATACAGGCGGCCATTATTTCCTGTCGTGCGGATGGTGAAATTAAAACGGTCAATCGGCAAGCGCTTCAGGTTTTTAAAACCACAGAGACGGCGTTTAAAAAGAAGTCAGTAAGGCATTACATCGACCGATTTGACGATATACTAGATGCATGTAAAAGTGGCGTAGAATTTCAAAATGAAGAGCTTTCTGTCTTAGGCCTTTCTGATGTGCTCTATATGAGCGTCAGTGCCTATCCCATCATCTCTGAGGATGAGTCCTTGGATTCCGTGATTTTGGTACTTAGAGATGTTAAAAACATTAGAAAGTTAGCAAATGAGATAATGGGACGGCGAGCGATTTACACCTTTGATCAAATCATCGGTAAATCTAGGAATATCAAAGAAATTATTCAGTTTGGCGAGGAAGTGGCGGATAGTAAGTCTACTGTATTATTGACGGGTGAAAGTGGCACAGGTAAAGAGATTTTTGCACATGCCATTCATAATCATAGTAATCGGCATAATAAAAATTTCATCGTCCTCAATTGTGCTTCGATTCCGAGAAGCTTAATCGAGTCAGAATTATTTGGTTATGAGGAAGGCTCATTTACCGGGGCGAAACGCGGCGGCAATCCTGGAAAATTTGAAATTGCCGATGGTGGTACGATATTCTTAGATGAAATCGGCGAGATGCCACTGGACATGCAGACCAGACTCCTAAGAGTGATTCAAGAAGGTGTCGTATCTCGTGTAGGAAGCAATTCTCAATTCCCTGTGGATGTACGCATCATCGCCGCCACGAATAAAGATCTATATGAAGAAGTGAATAAAGGGAATTTCCGTCTGGATCTATACTACAGACTTAAAGTCCTACCGATTCATTTACCGCCTCTCAGAGAACGTAGAGAAGATATCCCACTACTTGTGGATTATTTTAATCATAAGATTTCAAAATCCATTAACAAGAAGGAAATGGAGATTCCAGAGGCTTATCTCAGGGAGCTCATCGCATACGATTGGCCTGGCAATGTCAGAGAACTGGAGAATATACTCGAGTTAATGCTCAATACGAGACAAATGCCCCGGTTGATGCGCAACCCGAAGGAATCCACACTAAGACTCGATGAAATTCCTGTGTTGCCAAGTAATGGCGATTTCTCGCTCTCACTAGAAGCTGTTGAACGGGAACATATTAAAAGGATGCTTGCAGCAAATGCCTTTAATATCAGTATTACGGCCAAATCGTTGGGCATCGGACGTAACACGCTTTATCGAAAAATGACGCAATACGGCATCGCAGAGTAAAAAAAGCAAATGCGCCAAAACGGAACGCTGTTCCGATTTGGCGCATTATTTTTATGGATAAATGCTTCTTTTTGGAACAACTTCATTTAACACGGATTGATAACCACTGAAAATAGTGGGTTTATGGGTTGGCATAATAATTGCTGTATATAATACGGAATCGTAATAACTGGATGCAAATGCGTTAAGGAAGGAATTGTATGATGAAGGAGCAATTTGATCGCTATCAAAGAAACGGCATTATTACATATGAAGAGCAACTGCTGATGAAGCAAAAAAAAGTCTGCGTGATCGGCTGTGGCGGACTTGGCGGATACATCATCGAGATGCTCTCACGGTTTGGAATAGGAACGATGTCAGTGGTAGATGGTGATGTGTTTGATGCGACGAATCTAAACCGACAACTGCTTAGTACGATAAATACGTTAGGTAAGTCTAAAGCGTTTACGGCTGCTGAGCGCGTGGAAACTATCGATTCCAGTCTCACGATCCAGGTTGTGGCGACGATTTTAGACCGAGAAAATGCATCTGATATCCTAAAAGGGCACGATGTGGTCGTTGATGCTCTGGATTCAAATAGCGCGCGGCTAATCCTTCTCGATGCGTGTAAAGAACTGAATATCCCATTAGTACATGGCGCTATCGGTGGTTGGTTTGGACAGGTAAGTACTGTTTTTCCAGAGGATGAATTTATAAGAAGCCGTGTGCGTGGCATGGCGAATAAGGGAATCGAGAAGCAGATGGGGAACCCTTCCTTTACCCCCGCCTGTATCGCTAGTATTCAGGTGGCGGAGATTATCAAAGTTCTCTTAGGAAGAGGCGAGCTACTTAGAGAAAAAATAATTTTTATCGATCTTTTGAATAATGAAATAGAAATTTTAGAAAAATAAACCGAGGGGGATTTATTATGAAGAAGTTTTGGGTGTTAATGCTATTAGTAATAATTATATTTACAGGGTGTAAGGCCAAGGAACCCCTTAATCCAATCGTGCTGGCGACGACCACGTCAACTGAGCAAACGGGTCTTCTGGATGCCATTATTCCGCTATTTACGGAGGAAACAGGCGTTGAGGTGAAGGTGGTGGCAGTGGGAACGGGACAAGCGCTTGAAATGGGGCAGACAGGTGATGCGGATGTACTTTTAGTACACGCAAAGGCATCTGAAGAAGCCTTCGTGGCGGATGGCTATGGTGTTGAACGCTTCGATGTAATGTACAACGATTTTGTTCTCGTGGGTTTTGAGCCGCTTCCAGATGGCTTATCAAACGATATTTTAGGGGCTTTCAAGCATATTAACGACACGGGGGCGACGTTTGTATCACGCGGGGATGACTCGGGAACGCATAAAAAGGAACTGGCTTTATGGAAGAAGGCAGAGATCGAGCCTACAGGAGAGTGGTACTTATCAGCAGGTAAGGGCATGGGCGAGGTGCTTCAAATGGCCGATGAGAAACATGCATTTACACTTACAGACCGCGGTACGTATCTCAGCATGAAGGATGAACTCGAACTTCAAATTGTCGTGGAAAAGTCAGATGATCTTTTAAATCAATACGGTGTCATCGCAGTGAATCCTGATAAAAACCCGACAGTGCATTTAAAAGAGGCACAGCGATTTGTGGACTGGATCTTATCGGATGAAACACAAAAAATGATCGGTGAATTTGGCGTAGAGGCGTTTGGGCAACCACTATTCATACCAAACGCTGAATAAGGGGACGAAATGGATTACATCTTAGAGGGGTTTCGTGAAGCATTTTGGTTACTTTTTTCTGGAGACACAGAGATCTTCGGCATCATCGTACTATCGCTATTCGTTTCCATCACGGCGACGATACTGGCGGTGCTTATCGGTGTGCCACTCGGCTTTTATACAGGCATTAAGCAATTTCCACTAAAGAAGCTCTATGGCAGTGTGCTCTATACTGCCATGGGCATCCCCCCCGTGGTTATCGGATTGGTGGTGGCGATTCTGCTTTCCAGACGAGGACCGTTAGGACGGTATGAGCTACTGTTTACCCCACAGGCCATGATTATCGCCCAGTTTTGCCTCGTTTTACCCATCGTCACAGGAATCCTTTTTGGAACGGCGAAGGATAGGGGGCGAGAGGTTTTAGAGCTGGCGTTTACACTGGGCGCTAATCGTCGCGAATCCCTAAAGCTGTTAATCAAGGAGCTAAATACCACGTTACTTTTAGCCATTATGACGGCATTTGGACGGGCCATATCGGAGGTTGGCGCGGTTATGTTGGTAGGTGGAAATATTAGGGGGAGCACTCGTATGATGACCACCTATATCGCACTGAATAACAGCATGGGCGCGTATGAGCGGTCCATCGCCATGGCCATCGTGCTATTACTTATTTCACTGATCATCAATGCGATTACGCAGCACATGACGGGAGGGAAAGCTTATGTCGATTGAATGTAAAGGCATTAGTAAAGCATATAAGCATAAACAGCTGTTTCATAATTTCACAGGGACCTTCTCTCCAGGAGTCTGTAATTGCATCGTGGGCGAAAACGGAGTTGGAAAAACCACTCTTCTAAAAATCATGTCGGGGATACTTAAACCGGATTCAGGTATGGTGACACATTCAGGCATGTGCACTTATGCCGGAAGTAGCCCGTATATGCTCAGGGGAACGGTGATGGATAATATCACGTATCCTCTTATGCTAAAACGGCAACAGGGGAGACGTGAGCAACATGCGGTCCTGGAGATGATCGAGCAGCTGGGCTTGAATGCCCTAAAGCATCAGGAAGCTAAAACACTATCCGCTGGCGAGAAACAGAAGGTAGCATTAGGACGGGCCCTAGTATGGGATCCAGAAATCCTTCTTCTTGATGAACCCACAGCAAATATCGATCGCAGCATGATCGAAATGATAGAAGGCTATTTAAAAGACTACTTGAAGCAGAAAAACCGTACCTTAGTCGTGGTCAGCCATGACTACGAACAGGTACACCGCTTATCAGGGGTTTTATGGGAAATCAAGCATCACAACTTTGATGCCATTATAGAAAAAAGGGAGAATAATCGTGGCTTACTTGAATGTCGTTAGGGTAGATGAAGCCCTGGAAGAACTTTATCATCGATTCAAGCATTTCGAAGCGAAATCTGAGCGGGTCCCCTTACATCAAGCACTTCATCGATGTGTCTCAGAGAATCTTTATGCCACAGAAAACTTACCATCCTTCAGACGGTCCATGGTAGATGGCTATGCCATTATCGCCAGTGATTCCTATGGCGCTTCAGAGCAATCGCCCATGATATTAAATGTCATCGGGCAAGTCGAAATGGGAAAATCCCCTGTGCAAAAAGTGACCTCAGGCGTATGCATTTATGTTCCCACGGGTGGAGAAGTCCCAGATGGGGCAGATGCAATGATCATGATCGAGCACACAGAATTGATGGGCGATGACGTCGCCCTATATACAACGGTTACCTTCGGCGAAAATATCGTGGGAATCGGGGACGATGTGAGTAAGGGTGCGCTCATCATTAAAAAAGGAACGCGCCTGAAGCCACAGCACGCGGGCATTCTGGCGAGTCTTGGATATGGTGAAATCAATGTGACTAAGAAGATTAAGGTGGCAGTCTTATCCACAGGGGATGAACTCGTGGACATTTCAGCAAGCCCTATTTGCGGACAAGTGCGTGACTGCAATACCATGATCATCCGTCAAATCCTCGAAGCCTCGGGCGCTGAAGTGGTGCTTGAGAGCAGGGTGGGAGACCATCTGGACGATTTGATGAATGCCATAACCGAGGCGATGTCAGCTGCTGATATCGTGCTCCTCTCTGGTGGTAGCTCAGCAGGGACCAAAGATTTGACGCAAACGGCTATCGACAGTTTCCCTAACCACGCGTCAACCCAAAATGTTTTTATTCACGGCCTCGCCATAAAACCCGGAAAACCGACGATTATAGGTCAAGTAGATGATAAAGCCATCATCGGATTGCCTGGTCATCCAGCCGCGTGTTTTACTGTCATGAAGGCACTGGTAGAACCATTTATTCATCAAATTTCGGGAACGGCTGATAAAAAAATCGCTAGAATTCCTTGTGAAGCGCAATTCCAGCTTCATGCTGCAGGTGGTAGAGATGTTTACCAGCTGGTGGACGTCCATTTTGAGGACGGGAAATTCAAAGCTGACATTCTATATGGTAAATCGGGTATGGTCAGTGCACTTTCAGAAGCCAATGCTTATATCGTCATCCCCATGAACCACGAAGGGGTCAAAAAAGGTGACCAGCTTTTAGCCTACCACCTTTAGGAGGATCAATGGAACGCAATATCTATCTAAAAACCGTGACCTTAGAAGAGGCACTCGCACTATTTGCTTCAAAAACCGAAGAAAACTTTCGGCTGAAAACGGAAGAAATCCCTGTTACCGACGCCTACGGACGGATTACATCGGAGCCTGTCTACGCGAAGTGCTCTAATCCGAATTACAATGCCTCAGCCATGGATGGGATTATGGTGCCATCCCACCTCACACTAAGTGCCGATGAACGCCGCCCCCTACAGCTTAAAAAGGGTCGGGACTTCAAGTTCGTCGATACGGGTGATGTCATCAAAGCGCCTTATGACAGCGTCATTATGATCGAGGACGTTCAGATCATCGATGAAGAGACTGTGGAAATCCTTGCACCGAGCTATCCGTGGATGAACGTGCGCATGGTGGGAGAGGATTTCGTCATCGGGGAGATGCTACTGACCCGCCACCATTTGGTGAAGGCGGTGGATTTAGGCGCCCTCATCAGCGGCGGCATCGAGACCCTCCATGTCCTGAAAAAGCTCCGTGTCGGGCTTATTCCCACGGGGAGTGAAATCGTAGATATTGGCACAACCTTAAAGCCGGGCGATATTTTAGAGTCTAATACACGTATGTTCGCAGGCCTCGTGCTTGAAAATGGTGGAGAGCCCCAACGTTATCCCATCGTTCCCGACGATAAAGAAATGTTACGGAAAGCGCTCATAAAGGCCGCATCCGAGAACGATATCGTCATTATCAACGCAGGATCCTCAGCGGGGAGTGAGGATTATACGGCGTCGCTAATCGCGGAACTCGGAGAGGTTTGGGTTCATGGCATCGATATCAAACCTGGAAAACCGGCGATTCTCGGTGCCATCGGTGGAAAACCCGTGGTGGGAATTCCTGGATATCCTGTTTCAGCCTATATGACCTTTAAACATTTTGTGGTGCCAATGCTAACGCGGATGCCTGACACAACCAAAACGCAAGAGGCCCTATTATCCCAGGCAGTCCCATCTTCGCTCAAGCATAAGGAGTTCGTACGCGTCCAGCTTGGTCGCGTGAACGATAAAATCATCGCTACCCCATTAAAAAGGGGAGCTGCATCCACCATGTCCCTAGTAAAGGCAAACGGAATTTTGACCATCGATAAAGCTTCTGAGGGTTACCCTGCTGGGACGATGGTAAGTGTTGAAATGACACGAAATCATCTGGATTTAAATGACGGTCTAGTGGCCATCGGAAGTCACGATTTAATCATGGACTGGATTTCGGACATCATGATGACCGAAAAGTACCGCACCTATGTCCTTTCAGCCCATACGGGAAGTCTAGGTGGCATCATGGCCATCAAGAGAGGCGAGGCCCATCTGGCGCCGATCCATCTGCTGGACGAGGCGACGGGAACCTATAATATGGCAGAAATCAACCGCTATCTAAAAGGGCAGAAAATGGTTCTGATAAAGGGCATCAAACGTTGGCAGGGCTTTTATACGCGCATGGGGGATCAACCGGTTATGGATTTTTCTCAAATCGTGCGTGACAAGCTACAGTTCGTGAACCGTCAAAAGGGGTCGGGGACACGACTTTTAACGGATTATTTCTTAAAGAAGGAAGGGGTCGTCCCTTCAGAGGTTGAAGGCTATCAAACGGAGGTTTTAACCCATACGGCGGTAGCTTTAGCGGTGAAAACTGGGAACGCCGATGTGGGCATCGGCATCGAGTCGGTAGCACGTCAAATGGCACTTGATTATTATCCACTTGCGAAGGAGGATTATGATTTTTTAGTGCCTTTCAGCCAATTTGATTTACCTGTGGTTCAGGATTTTATCAGGGTGCTCCAAAGCGAAGCCTTTAGAACGCGTTTAAACGCTGCAGGTGGCTACGAGCTGGAGGAACTGGTATTTATCACGATTGGAGGATGATATGACAGGACAAGTCGTCGGTATAAAAATCAGTGAAATAAAGAAGGGACCTTCAACCTCGTTAGATGAGGCTAATTTAATTGCTGATTTCGGTATCGAGGGCGATTGTAAGGCGGGAAAGGGCCATCGACAAGTGAGTCTACTGGCATCAGAAAGTATCGAAAAAATGAAATCAAGGAATATATCAGGACTATGCAGTGGGAAATTTTCTGAGAATATAACCACAGCACAGGTTTCCATATGGGAGTTTCCAGTCACCAGTCGAGTCTTGATCGGTGAGGTTGTAATGGAAATAAGCCAGATAGGTAAAGAATGCCATGACGGCTGTGAGATTAAGGCCGCCTATGGGCAGTGTGTAATGCCCAAAGAGGGTGTATTTGCAAAAGTCATTCAAGGAGGTCGAATTAAAGTCGGTGACGCGATTCGGGTTGACATCCCGACGGACAGCTTAGGTGAGGTTTTGTGATTTAGGAGGATGCCCCTAAATAGTCAGAATATATAGACAATTCAAGAAAGTTATGATAAAATCAAGAAAATTAAACTTATCCGAGTGAGTGTTTCTAAAGCTTTAAGCGCCATGAAAGCTCACCAATGGGTCGTTTGGGAAACTAGACTGCCTCCCGATATTTGGAAAGGATAGGGTTAACACTGGTATCCACTGTTATCCTGATTATAGCGAAATGCTATAAATCCATTTGAATGAAGGAGGTTTTTTCATGCACAAATTTATCAGAATCGACATGACGACTTTAACTTCTACCGTATCAGAGGTTCCAGCCAAGTACGTTGGACTGGGCGGACGCGCATTGACATCGAACTTCGTAAACGACGAAGTGAATCCTACCTGCCATCCGCTTGGTAAAAACAATAAAATCGTTTTCGCTCCTGGATTGCTAAGTGGTACTGCTGCAGCTAACTCTGGTCGTATGTCAGTCGGTTCCAAAAGCCCTCTAACTGGGACGATTAAAGAGTCCAACACAGGTGGTTCATCTTCTCAAATGCTGGCAAAAATGGGTATCAAGGCGTTTGTCATCGAAGGCATGCCATCAGAAGACAAGTTTTATGTTATCAAGCTCGATATGAACGGCGTCACTATAGAAGAAGCTCCTGCTGAAATCATCGGCGGCTGTGGCAACTACGATGCCATCCGAATTCTGGGCGAAAAATATGGAAAACATGTGGGCGTCGCTATTATAGGACCTGCCGGCGAATACCGTTTACCATCTGCTAACATTTCTTTCAAGGATCCTGAAGGCAACATCAGAAGTGCGGGCCGCGGTGGTCTCGGTGCGGTTTTAGGTTCTAAGAAAGTTAAAGCCATCATC